>Ga0181523_10000031_pt1 | contig 126576 bp, 112 predicted proteins | sample PEATcosm2014_Bin_43_FD_119752 | JGI IMG/M metagenome (GOLD analysis project Ga0181523, IMG submission 119752) | Peatland microbial communities from MTU Mesocosm Facility, Houghton, MI, USA - PEATcosm2014_Bin05_30_metaG | ecosystem: Environmental > Terrestrial > Soil > Wetlands > Peat | place...
CTTGTAAGGCAGGCGCTCTAACCAGCTGAGCTAACCGCCCGCTCCGCGGGGATGCGAGCGCGACAAGTCTCCGCCGCTCGCGAAGAAACTCATGGCAAAACTTACGCTGAGGATACTGGACGCTTCCCTTGCCGGTCAAACAGCGAGCGGAGCCGCGCCCGAGAGATGCAAACGCGCAGAAGCGTTTGCTACACTTTCGCTGCTACACTCTCTGGGTGCGAAGGCTCATCGTCAACGCCGATGATTTTGGTCTGACCGCGGGAGTGAATCGGGCCATTGTGGAAACTCACCGCGATGGAGTTGTGTCGTCGGCGACACTGATGGCCAACGGCGCCGCGTTTGAGGACGCCTTAGCGACGGCGCGCTCGGCGCCGAATCTCTCCGTAGGATGCCACGTCGTTCTGGTGGATGGAACGCCGGTCTCGCCGCCGGAGACAGTGGACACGTTGCTGGCGATTCGCTCAGCGGAACCGGACAAGTTTTACTCCAGCCTTTCGGCCTTCGCGGCGCGCGCCATGTTGGGAGGATTCGATCGCGATCAACTGGTCGCGGAAGTCACGGCGCAAATCAGGAAGATTCAATCCGCCGGTCTGCAGGTTACTCACCTCGATACCCATAAACACGCGCACATTTTCCCCGAGATTCTGGCCGCCCTGCTGCGCGCGGCACGGATTTGCGGGGTGCGCGCGATCCGCAATCCCTTCGTTCCGGTGAAAGCCATACGCGCGGGGCAATTCAAAGGCAGGCGCGAGCTCTGGAAGCGGTATGGCCAGGTGCGCCTGCTGAATAGTTTCTCAGGGCAATTTCGCCACCGGATGAAGCGGGCTGGACTGGTTACGCCCGACGGCGTGATCGGGGTGATCGAGACCGGTACGAGAGATAATCCTGGCGACAGTTCCGGCTATAGTTCCCTGCTCCGCCAGACGCTGGCGAGCCTGCCGGAGGGGACGTGGGAGTTCGTGTGCCATCCGGGGTATAACGACGCTGACTTGCGCGCCGCCGGCACACGCTTGCTCGATTCTCGCGAGGAGGAGCGGCGTTCGTTGACTTCGGCGGAACTGAGGCAGTTTCTAGAAGAGCAAAAGATTCGTCTGATCGGTTATCGAGAGTTGGCAGAAGGGTTCGCAGAAAACCGCGCCTGAATGAACGATTGGCGAATGCCGGAGGTCGTAGTTCGCTGGTTACTGCAATGGCTCACTTTGTAATGTCGTAGCGGCTCAAGGGGCGTTATCATCGCATGAACCGCGCATGAATCGGATACGAGGATAAGGCATGGACGACCATCAATCCGAACCTCGCCAGAGTGTGGACCTGCCGGTGCGGGTATGGGGAATGACAGCCGAGGGTCGCCCTTTTTCACAACCTGCTCGCGCGCAGAACATCAGTTCGGAGGGCGCACTGATCTCGGGCGTGGAGAGCGAACTGAAAGTGGGTGACGTAATCGGAGTGCAGTGCGACGAGAAAAAAACGCGCTGCACCGTAATCTGGGCGATGAACACCGGCCCGGCCAAGAAAAATCAGGTGGGAGTGAAGTTGCTCGCGAATCAGGAGTGCCCGTGGAAAGGCTATCTGCCGCTCGACGGACCTCCGGTGTCGTTTGCCGCCTCCAACCGCCGGCGGTGGTATCGGCATAAGATTTCGTTTCCTCTGGAAATTCGCGCGGCGCACATCAAAGCGCCGATTCGCACCAACACCACTGACGTGAGCGGCAATGGATGCTACGTTGGGAGCATGATGCCACTGCCGGCCGGAACTTCGGTGCGAGTGGATCTCTGGCTGGACTCGGAGCACGTAAGTATAACGGCAACGGTGCGGACGTCCGACCCGGGTGTGGGCAATGGAATTGAGTTCACCGGCATGCCCGACGGCACGAAGGGGCGCATGCAAGATTACCTAGACGCGATTGATCCTCAGATGGGGATCTCGGGGCCGAAGGCAGAGTAGGGTTTTTCGAACGTTTCTCGAATCGCGGAGCGTTCTGCGTAGCGGGCGAGCACGATCGCGCGAATCAGTCCACCCATGGTAAATTCACGGGCCTCGATGGCGACCGGCATGTGCAACTCCCGTAGCGTGGCCGACGTTACTGGACCAATCGAAGCAAACTGCACATGGTTGAGCCGAGCTCCCTTGAAGTTGCCGAGCAGTTCGGCGAAATTCTTTACGGTAGAGGAACTGGTGAAGGTTACGATATGCGGGCGGCGAGTTGCATTTTTCATCAGCGTACGCAGCCGGACACGTGATCTTCCGGGCACTACCGTTTCGTAAGCCTCGACCACATCGACTCGGGCTCCGGCGGCACGCAGCTCTTCTGGAATCACGTCGCGCGCGACTTTGGCCCGTATGAGCACGACGCGCTTGCCGTTGACCTTATCGCGCAGGCCCTTCACTACGGATTCCGCGACGTACTCCTCGGGAACCATCTTGACCTTGAGGTCATGCTTCACAATCGCCTTCTTAGTGGCGGGCCCGATAGCGGCGATCTGGAGATGTTTGAGACTCCGGCGCGTGATGTGAAGTTTCCGAAGGCGTTCCCACATGGCTTCGACGCCATTGGCGCTGGTGAGAATGAGCCAGTCGTAGTTATGGATATTCTTCAGAGCATCGTCGAGTGGCCGGTAGGATTTTGGCTTGCGGATTTCAATGAAGGGGATTTCGATTACCGACGCGCCCAGGCTGCGCAGGCTGGCGGAAAGGCTGCCGGCTTGGTGGCGTGCGCGTCCGACGAGAATTCGGGTACCGGCGAGAGGATGGTTTTTGTTGGGCTTCATGGATCAGGTGTCAGATCTCAGTTCTCACGTTCTCGACCATGTTTACGCCGCGTCCACAAATAACAGGTCCTTCGCTTCGCTCAGGATGACAAGTTTGAATCGAAGATCCTTTTATGGTTGTTGCGGTAGAGCGAAGCCTTCTCCGTAGACTTCTTCGAGAATAACATCGCCTCCCCGGCGGAGAAGGGTTTCGCCGACTTCTTCTCCGAGGCGCGCGGGATTAGTGCCCTCGCGGGTTTCGCGCAGAACCTTGGTTCCATCGGGATGAGCTACGAGCGCGCTGAGGCGAATGCAGCCTCCGATTGCTTCGGCAAAAGCTCCGATGGGAACCTGGCAACCGCCACCGAGTTTGTTGAGCAAGGCGCGCTCGCAGGTCGTGGTGGCACGGGCGGCAGCGTCATCGAGAAACGCCAAGAGCGTCCGGATTGCGGTGTCCCCGTTGCGAATCTCGATTCCCAAAGCGCCCTGCCCAGCGGCGGGAGTCATGACTTCGGCAGGGATAACCTGACGCACCAGTTGCGTTTTGCCCAAGCGGTTCAGGCCGGCGGCGGCCAGAATGATCGCATCATAATCGCCGGATTCGAGCTTGCGCAGGCGCGTATCCACATTGCCGCGGAGCGGGTGAATCTGAAGATCAGGACGCAGCGCCATCAACTGAGCCTGACGGCGCAGGCTGCTGGTGCCGACGTTCGCCCGTTGCGGCAGCGCTCCGATGTCGGCAAACTTCACGGAGCAAAAAACGTCGCGCGGATTTTCGCGGGTGGTAATGGCGGCAATCTCGAAATCGGCGGCCAACTCAGTTGGCAGGTCTTTCAAGCTATGCACGGCGAGGTCAATTCGGTTTTCGACGAGGGCCTCTTCGATTTCCTTGGTGAACATGCCCTTGGTGCCGACTTTGGCGAGCGCCACGTCGGTAATTTTATCGCCCGTGGTCTTGATGATCTCCAGCTCCACGGTGTGTCCCTGCGCGCGCAGCAAATCGGAGATGTGATGAGCCTGCCAGAGGGCGAGTTGCGAACCGCGTGATCCGATGCGCAGGCGGGCCATTAGTTTTGCGTTCCTTTATCGGAGCTCGGTCCACGGCCGGATTTTGCAACCGCAGCTTCCTTTTCGTCGTGCAGGTTGTCGTGCAGATTAAAAAGGCGGCGCACGAGCTCAATGACAGTGGTGGATTCAGGATCGCGCGCGGCCGTTTTCAGAGTGCTGATGGGGGTATGCATGATCTTGTTGACGATGCCACGAGTGAGCGCTTCGACGGCGAGTTCCTGGTCGGTGGTCATGGAACCGAGGCGTCCACGAACACGATCAATCTCGGCCTGGCGAATCGTTTCCAGATGGTCCTGCAAACTGACGATGGTGGGAACGACGTCGAGAGTCTGCAGGCGAGCGTGGAACTTGTCGACCTCTCCGTTGACGATGGCCTCAGCCTTTTCGGCTTCCTTCTTGCGATCGGCGACGTGCGAACTGACTGCCTGCTGCAGATCGTCGATGTCATAGACGAAAATGCCATCGATCTTGTTCATCTCCGGATCGACGTCGCGGGGTACGGCGATGTCGATAAAGAACATGGGTTTGTTCTTGCGCAGCGCCATGAGCTTTTCGCCGTGTTCGGGCTTGAAGATGAAGTGGGGCGAACCGGTCGAGGTAATCACGATATCGGCGCGATCACAGGTCTCATAAAGACGGCTGAACTCGATCGCCTGTCCGTTAAATTTCTGCGCCAGGCGAATCGCACGGTCGTAAGTGCGGTTGGCGACAAAGAGAGAAGCGGCGCCGTGCGCGAGCAGATGCCGGGCCGCCAACTCGCTCATCTTCCCCGCGCCCACCAGGTAGACACTCTTGCCCTGCAGATTCCCGAAGATCTTCTCTGCCAGTTCGACGGCCACCGATGCGATCGAAACTGAAGAAGATCCGACGGCAGTCTCCGTGCGGACGCGCTTGGCCACGGCAAACGCCCGGGTGAGCAACTGGTCGAGCTGCGCGCGCACGGCTCCGACCGCGCGGGCGGTGGCGTAGGCTTCCTTGACTTGGCCCAGAATCTGGGGCTCTCCGACGACCATGGAGTCGAGGCTGGCGGCGACGCGAAAGATATGACGGATGGCCTCCTCTTCGCGAAATTCGTAGAGATGACTTTCAAACTGGCTGAGGTCGGTTTCGAAATACTCGCGCAGAAACTCGCGCAGGTCGCCGGTGCCGTTCTTCATGTTGGCGATAAATTCGACGCGGTTACAGGTGGAAACGATCATTCCCTCGGCCACGGCGGGATGCTCGGACAGTTTCTTGCAAGCCTCAGGCAAGCGCGATTCGGGAATGGCCAGGCGCTCCCGCACCTCGACCGGCGCGGTCTTGTGGTTGACGCCGATGAGCTGGAATCTCATGACGTGATAAACCTGTGCATTCCGCTGAAGTAGTTGGAAATCCAGGCCACGATGGCGGCGACGAAGGCCACACTGGCGAGCAGGGCGGCGCGGCGTCCGCGCCAACCGGCAGTCAGGCGCGTGAAGACCATTAACAGGTACACCGCCCACATCAGGACGGAAAGGAGAATCTTGGGATCGAAGAAATCGATGCGGCCGTAGGTGCCTTCGGCGACCACCGAGCCCGCGATCAGCCCCAGCGTCATAAAGGGGAATCCGAGCATGAGGGAGCGGTATCCGATGTCGTCAACGACCTGAAGAGCGGGCAGCCGCGAAAACATTCCACTCGCATTCTTGGATTTCAGCGCGCGCTCCTGCAAAAGATACAGGATGCTGGCACCGAAGCTGAGGAACAGGGCCGCGTATCCAGTAAAGATCATCAGGATATGCACGGCCAGCCAGCCATGCTTTACGGCGGGCGAGCCGAAGACTAGCGGTTGCTGACCGGTGGCAGCCACGAAGGTGAGCAGAAAAACTAGCGGAAAAATCACGATGCCCGGGGTCGTCGTCTTGTACACCAGATAGGCAAGCATGAAGCCGACCATGATCAGGAAAGCCAGCAGCGATTCCGAGTTGTGAACCGAGGCGGTCGCGAGCTGTCCGGTTTCGACGACCGCTTCGGTCAGCGAAACGAGATGAAACACCATGCCGAGATAGGAGGCGTGGAGCGCGACTTTGCTGAGAATTTCCGAGGTACGCGTGAGCGCCACCAGCGCGTAGAGTAATCCCGCGGCGTAACAAACCAGCGCGACGCGCAGCCAAATCAAGGTCATCATTCTTGCTCTTTATTTCCTGGTGCTTCCGCAGGCCGGCATCGTTCCCCCACCCCGCCTGGGTGATTATAGTTTGCCGGGCGTAGGGAATGGGGGGAAACGGACGCTGTCACAAGGGTTTGTGACGTGGGTCACACGGCGCGTACTCAGAATCCCGGTTGTTGGCGAGATGGCAAATTGTTTCACATAAGAGCGGTTGACCGGAGGTCGCGCCGGTGCCACAATTCTGGCGTGCGAAGGGGCGTGTGTCCACGCTGGCACCGTCTGCGCTGCACGAAAAGCCCACCCCGCGCGTTAGCTCTCTTCGCCAAGGAATCGCTATGGCGATCCAAGAAAAGTCAATCCCGCATATTCGTCGAGCCGGATTCCGGCTTTCGTCGGTCATCGGCTGCATCTCAATGATGCTTGTTTGCTGCGCCTTCTCGCTCGCGCAGACACTCACAGTTCTGCACCAGTTCAACGGAGGACCCGGGGATGGATATAATCCCTTCGCCCCTGTCGTCGTTAGCCAGAACGGCGTTCTTTACGGGACCACCTTTTATGGTGGAAATTCCCAAGACTGCGTGGTCGGCTGCGGCGAGGTCTATCAGGTAGCTCCGCCGGCAGAACCGGGTGGCGCGTGGAACTACTCAGCCATTTACGAATTCACGGGCGGCAGCGATGGATGCTGTGTGTACAGCTCTCTTACCCTCGACAGCAAAGGACGACTCTACGGCGCAAACAATAGCTTGTTCCAATTGGCGCCATCCACCAGCGCCTTCTGGAAGTACAACGATCTTTACGATTTCACGAATTCCATATACCCAAGTACTCCGCTCGTGATCGACAGCGCGGGTGCGCTCTATGGAGTGAGCACAAATGGAGGTCTCCAGAATTGCGGCGGGGGCGCGTACTTCTGTGGAGTAGTGTTGCAGTTCGTACCCGCGCAGAATGGTCCGTGGACGGAAAACGTTCTTTACCAGTTTACCGGCGGCGGAGATGGAGCTTTTCCGGCTTCCATAGTGCTGGACAGCACTACCGGCACGATCTATGGCATCGCCAGCGGGGGCGGCATCATGTCGCCAAGTTGTACCTATAGCTATGGATGCGGCACCGTCTTCAAACTTGCGCCCACGCCTGGCGGAACGTGGAAGTACACGGTGCTTTACAGCTTCACCGGCGTGCACGACAGTAGCCCCTATGCCGGCCTGGTCCGCGACTCGAGCGGCAACCTCTACGGTCTCGCTATTCGAGGCCAGTATGGGACGGAAGTCTTCGAGTTAACGCCACGCAAGAACGGCGCCTGGACCGAGAAGCTTCTCCACGGGTTCAGCGGACATGACATCCCAACCGAATATTGCGGCTATGCCCCCTCGTACTTGACCTTGGGGGCTAACGGCGTACTGTTCGGTGCGATCTTCGGCGACATTGACCTTTATTTCGGGGCCTTGTTCCAACTAACGCCACCGGCTGATGGTAAGGGGCCGTGGGCCTACATCACGATCTGGGATTTCAACGAATCAGGGCCTGACATCAATCCGAATGGTGTGGTACAAGGGGCCGACGGCGCATTGTACGGTACTCTGAACGGAGGGGACTCCGACGGCGGGAGTGTATTTCAGTTGCAGTTGCCTTCCCAAGCGCCTTGGCCTCCTTCAGATTTCTGCTATTGAAGTAGTTAGAGTTGCCCCAGAAGATTCGGGCGCGTCCTGAAGTTTTGGCGTTGGAATCGTGTTTCGAAACAAGGCCATTTCACTCATCGACCGAACATAAATAAAGCAGGCTAGTGCCGGGCCGCGATGCTGGGAGGGAAGCTCATGGAAATCGCGTCGTCTGAAAAAAATGAAATAACGATATTGGTTTCGGTCGCGACGGGCTGGCCATCTTTGAGGTAGGGGCGGTAGCGCCATTGGCGAACGGCTTGGACTGCGGCCGCGGCGAGCGCGCGGTTGCCAGAAACGATTCTCACGGTGCGCACGGCACCGGCGGAATCCAACCCCGCTGTTAGAGAGACTACACCACGAGCGCGGACGTCCGTATAGTCCGGATACGCGAAATGCATCGGCGGTCTCGATGCCTGAAAGCCGCTGCCTTGGCCGGAGAGTGGAAGGTTCGGCGTCGAATCCACATGGTGGAGGCGAATCGGCGGCTTCAGAGTTGAGTCGGGAGACGAGGTGGGATCTGGGACCTCTGCGGTGATCGATGCCCGCGTGATGACTGCTTCCGGGGCCACGGGAATCTCGGCGGTGGCTGCCGGCGGGGCAATCGTGGCGGGGATCTCGGCAATGGCCGCTGGCTTTGGAGACTGTGGAGGATCCGGCACGGCGACCGCGTTGATCTGCTGGAGCCGAGTCTGATTTTGGGCTTGAGAGGATGGTACCGCGTGCATTCGATGCCATGCGCCCACGGAAATGATGCAGATGGACAACGCGGCGATTGTCGTGGCAAGCCCGGACGCTGTCAGCTTGGGCGTTCTCAGTCTGGACCAGACGAACATGGGCAAGACGAATCCGGGCGAAGGCGAGGGACCCGGTTTCGGCTGAGGCGCGATTTCCGCGCGCTGCGCTACAGCCTCTTCCAGCGGTGCCTTTTTCGGGGCTGGTTTCGGGACCGGCGAAGCATCGATCGGCACTTCAATCGGCATTATCGGCGGCACGAACTTTTCAACCACGCCGATCACAAGCGATGGGTTGTCAGAATGCGGCACGATATCCGCGTGATTGCGGAAGAGGCTGTGGACCAGTGTGCGCTGGCGCGGGTTCAGGAGTGGGACGGAGAGCTGGCGAAAGTGACGAAACGTCCAGAGCAGATAAATGCGTTGCCGGAGAGAAAGTTCAACCCGCACCAATCCCTGCTGTGTTTCAAACAGCAAGAAGCCGGATTGGAGCCTGTCCAGAAACACGCCCTTTCCAATATGCAGCTTCCCTTCCAAGGAGTCTCATTGTATCTAATACATAACAGATTTGTTATTCGTTATGGCGGGACAGCATAGGCAAGCTAGTGCAAAGGATTTCACGTCCACTTCCCGAAATGGGCATTTTGATGGCTGACTGTATGATTCTCGACTCTATTACCGCACACCTTGCGATGTTGAAATAGGCGAGTTGACGGGCATCTTCACTTTGAACACAACGCCGTTTCCGCTCGATCCGCCAAATTGGGTCGTGCCATAGAGCTTGCCTGCGCCCGCCAACATCAGGCTGGCTTCCGGTTCCGATCCGTCCGTGATGTTGAAATTCCAGAGAACTTTCTCCGTGTAGTACTTGCCCGTGCCGATTGGGGGCACTAGCTCGAAAACCGTGCCCACGGCGGACTTGCCACCCCAATCCGTAGTGCCGTAAATGTTACCGGCCGCATCGAAAACAATTCCCGCCCAAGGCCTGCTGCCATCTTTTGGGCCGCCCTTGAAGGAGTAGAGAGTCTTCTCCTTCCATTCCTTCGTTCCAGGAATCAGCTTGTAGACCGTTCCATAGCCCTTGGCGCCGCCAAAGGCTGTCGTGCCGTAGAGGTTGCCAGCTTGGTCGACTGCGGGGGTGCCCACTGGAGTGCTGCCAAGTTTAGGATGATTAAAGGTGTAGATCACATTTCCATTCCAACCACCCTGGCCGTTCGGGGACAGCTCGAATACTGTCGAAGCTGAGACGCCGAAGATGTTTCCGGCGGCATCCATAGTCAACCCGGGGTTGCTGGCGTTGGTCTCTGCGGTGTAGATCACCTGCTCCTTCCAGCCGCCACCGGACGGGCTCAGCTCGAAGACGGTTCCATTTCCGAAAATGCCTTGCCAAGTTGTGCCATAGAGATTGCCCGCCGCGTCCATGATCAGACCGTTCATTGGGTCGGCACCGTCCATGCACCAGATTTGCGCGCAAAAGCTGTACAGGACGGTTTCCGTCCAGCTTGCTCCCACGGGACTAAGTTTGAACACGACGCCATATCCATTTCCGCCCAAGGAGGCTGTTCCGTAAAGGTTTCCCACGCTGTCGAATATCACGTAAGAGTAAACCGGCCAAGCCCCGTCCGCTCCTCCGGTGAAGCTGTAGAGCGTAGTCTCTTTCCAGCCTCCGCTGCTGTCCGGCGAAAGCTCAAATACGGTTCCATATCCCAAACCGCCGCTGCCGGTCGTCCCATAGAAGTTGCCCTTACCGTCAGAGGTGAGGCGGGAGTTGGGATAGCCGCCATCGCTGCCGCCCGTGAAGTTGTAGAGCACCGTCTCAGTTTGGGCCTGTGCCGGGCGAATGGCAATCAGCAGCAGCGCAGAAAGCACAACAGCCAGTATCAGAGCACCACGAATAACTGCGGATGCCACTTTCGCCGATCCGAATCTTGGCCCGACACTAGAAATGTTCAAGCGGCCTTTTGGCCGACTGTTCATGCCTCCTGAATGCATAGTCCTCTCCTTCACCTTTGTTTGTAGCCACCCCTGGTAAGGCAAATTTCCCAAATGTTCTCTGGGGACCTCTCTTTAATCGCGAGTCTCCTTTTCGTTTTTTGGGAAATTATCCTGCGAATTTAATAGATACCGTTTGGTGGGCTCTGTCGGTGCACCTCGTCACCTGACAGTGTGATTGCCGGATGCCCCACCGATTCGCGCTTTCTTGCGAATGGAGTTTTTTGGGGCGCTTGTGAAAGAACTTCCAATCTGAGTACACTCATCACGGGGACGAGCACCGGTGGTCGACGGCACACAGCTGTCTGCACCCCCGTTGGCTCCGACAGACCAAAGTACCGTGGACCAAAGTACGTCCCCACAACAAATATAGTGTTGTGACTAGGGGCCAACCTCCGGTAGAGTAAACGAATGTTCGCGCCTCATCCCAACCTCAGCGACGAGGTGAATCGGAATATTATTCAATCTGAAATCGAGGGAGGCGTGTTCCTTGAAGGTCTGCCGCCTGACACTGTGCTGCAGATTCGGACTCAGCACCACTTCTACACGGCGCTGCTTCTGGGCGAGGGTTCGGCGCTGATCTCGGGACATCCGCAATACTGTCCGCAACCGGTGCAGGTGACTATCGCAGGCTCGACCTGGGGCGGTTCGATGCTCAAGGTGCGCTTCATCGGTCGCGGCATGCAAATGGAATTTCATCACCCCGCATACAGCACGCCGATTGTGACATCTCCTATTCAGGAAATCCACGAGCCCATTAAGTCAGCCAGAGATCACCGCTCTGGGGTCACGGCCGCCGACTGACCGGATTGTTGAGTGCTGGTAGCTGGAGGAAGCCCCTATTTTACAAATGCCCTTCCGTTCAGAAGCGAGCGAAAGGGCATTTCCGTTTACGGTCAGACCTTGGGATCATTCCTCGGAAGACATCCCTCGGAAGACATCCCGCTACTGCTTGTCGTACACCGCGCTGTATTTGACCTTCGTACCCTTCGCATCGGTTCCACTCACAGTGACGGTGCGGCTTTTGCCGTCGGCCGATATGACAATTCGACCGGTGACAGTAACCTTGCCGCCTTTCTTATTAGTTAACTCGGTTGTGCGGTCATCAATCTTTTTGTACGACCGCGTGTCCGACATCGGATCGCCGGTGAGGGGATAGTCTTTCCCGTCGAATTTTCCCGTCCACTCGTTGTGCGTGGGCTTGCCGTCGCCGTCGACGCCATCCACCGTAACTTTCACGCTGTCGCCCGCGGTCTCGTAGACCACGGTCGTGTTCTTCGAGGCCCCAGCGGGAAACTTCGACTTGGCCTCGTTCAGCTTCCAGGTGCCCATATTTGGGTTGCCGGCGAAGCTCACTGCCACCGCAACAAAGCACAGAGCCACCGTCAATGCAATCGTTTTTGTTTTCATCTCTCTCCTAGTTGTGAAGCAGATTATCGGAACTGATTCAGCGCCGGCTATTCTAGTAAAGCGTGGTGCATTCAGAAACGCGCGATGCTCTCGGAACGTCAAGTTTCCGCGACGGTTGCATGTTCCCTTGCCAGATCTATTCCACGCCTAACGACGCCAGCGATTCTTCCAGAGAGTGCGCATCGATCTGAAGCACGCGGCCTTGCGCCTGCATGTCTTCCAGTTCGTCGAAAGCGCGGAACAGGCGCATCTTGACGGCAGCGTATTGCTCGGAATCGGCGAGGGGGCGCCCGTGAGATTCGGCCCAGGCGACGGCAACGCGGTGTGGGAAAAAAATACTGACCGCTTAGGTCAGCTTGCGGTCGGAGGTGACGTCGAAGATGTACTCGTGGGCGTCGGATCGATTGGCGTCGGAACTATAGGCGTCGGATTTATCCGCGTCGGATACTGGGGCCAGGCGTTTTCCGACGAAGTAGTACTGGTAAACGTAGCCTTGGGATCCGGTGTAGGTTTTCAGGCGGCGGATGGTCATAAGCGTAGCTTCGAGGTTCGGGCCGCGATCGAACACGAATCGCTTGCACGAAGCTCGCGGCTCATAGCTCGAAGCGCACTAGCATGTCTCAGATTTCCGCTTTTCGCAGCCGTTTGACTGCGGTCTCGGAGGTAACCGGGGAATAATAGATCTCTTTGAATGTATATGACCTCGCCTTGGCCTCAACGATGGGCAGAATCTCGATGTGCCAGTGGTAATCCTCATCGAGTGTCTTCCAATATCCGAGTGTCGCCGACGGATGCTGGCTGTTGGGCGAGGTGTGAAGCACGAGGTGGAACGCCTCAGTGACGCTCCGGATACGCTGCAGGGTGCGCCGCAGGAGCACGGCCAAATCGGTGACGGTGCCCACGCGCGACGAACCGGTGCGCTCGAAGGAAGATTCATGGCTGCGGGGCATAATCCAGGTTTCGTACGGGACGCGCGGGGCATAGGGACAGAAGGCCACATAGTCTCCGCGAATTTCGACGATGCGCAGGCCCTGACGCTCCTCCTGCGCCAGAATGTCGCAGAAAACGCAGCGCTCCTTGCTCTCGAAATAATCGCGTCCAGCGCGGAGTTCGTAGAGGACGCGACGCGGCACAAAGATGGTTGCAGTGAGCTGGGAAGTGGGGTGTTCAAATTCCTGTCCTGCCGCCTCGCCGTGATTCTTGAAAATACTGATGTACTTGAAGCGGCTGTCGCGCTTCAAATCCTGAAGCCGCAGCGCAGCCAGCCGAAGGAACTGTTCGACTTCGTGGTCGCTGGCATTCCACAGGTGACCGTCGTGGCGCGGATTCTCGAGCAGAACTTCGTGAGCGCCGACCGATCCCATACGGTCGTAAAGACCGTCGCCGCGGCGGCCTGGCTCGCCTTCAATGTGGTAGAGCGCATTCGGATGGACGACGGAGCGCGCCGACCAGGCGCGGCCATCCACGCCCGGCAGGTTGGCAATGACTTGCGCGGGCTCGGCGTAGGGACCGCAAAACCGGCAGGATTGGGAACGCGGAGTGGGCTCGATGACATCGTCACCGGTGATCACCCAGGAACGGGTGATGGGGTCTTTACGGAGTTCCATGCCGTAAGGAGAACAAAAGAATTTGTAATTTGCAATTGGTGATTTGTAATTTGAAAACCTTTCTGCGATTCAACTTGCCGACATTGGCAGCGGTTCCAGCATAGAATTGCAAAATACGAAATTACACATTACAAATTACCGATCACAAATTGCCCCATGTCCGAGCCCTCGACGCCGCTGATGCGGCAGTATGCCGCCATCAAGAAAGAGCATCCCAACGCTCTGCTGTTCTTTCGGCTGGGGGATTTCTACGAGCTCTTCTTCGACGACGCGGTCCTGGCGGCCCGCGAGTTGCAGATCACGTTGACCTCGCGCAATAAGGAAAAGGGCGCGGACATCCCGATGTGTGGCGTACCTTACCACGCCGCCGAGGGTTATATCTCGAAGCTGATCCGGCGCGGGTTCAAGGTCGCAGTCTGCGAACAGGTGGAAGATCCGCGGCTGGCAACAAAGCTCGTGCGGCGCGAGGTGACGCGCGTGGTCACGCCGGGCACGGCAGCGGATTCGTCGTTGAGCGCCGAGGAGAACAACTTTCTGGCGGCAGTGGCGACGGTCGGGGATCGCGTGGGTTTCGCTGCGCTGGATCTCTCGACCGGCGAGTTTCGCGCGACGGAGTTTGCGGGCGAGTCGGCCGGACGTCGCATTCAAGAGGAACTTGAACAATTGCGGCCAAGAGAAATGCTCTATGGAGCTTCGGCACCACTACTGGAACTGGCGTCAGCGCGGGAATTGGGCAGCTTAGCTGCTTTCGAGGTGCGCAACACCCGTCCCTCCACCGGGACAGCGCCGATCGCGGGGGTTTCTGGCGGAGGCTGGGCGGAAACTCCCTTGGACGACTGGATCTTTGCTCCCGACCACGCTATTCCGCTGCTCGAAAATCACTTCGGCGTGCTCTCGCTGGAGGGCTTCGGGCTCGCGGGCAAACACGCGGCGGCTTCGGCGGCCGGGGCGATCCTGTATTACATCCGGTCGACGCAGCGCGGCACGCTCGATCATGTGGACCGCATCGGCTTCTACGAACGGCAGAATTGCCTGGTGCTTGATGCGGTAACAGTGCGCAACCTGGAGTTGATCGAGCCGCTCTTTCCAGGGATGTTCGCGGGAACGGATGCTGGCATAACGCTGTTCCGCTACCTGGATGCGACTGTAACGCCGATGGGTAAGCGGCTGCTGCGCACTTGGATGCTGCGCCCATCCTTGGATCGGGCCGAAATTGAGGGCAGACTGGATTCAGTTGAGGTGCAGGTCAAAGACACGGTGCGCCGCGAAGAACTGCGGCGATCGCTGGACGGAATTCTTGACCTGGAACGTCTGCTGAGCCGGGTCACGCTGGAAACAGCGAATCCGCGAGACGTGCTGGCCCTCGCGGCATCACTCGGACGAATTCCCAAGGTGCGAGCGGTATTGGCGGAACTGTCTGCGTCGCGCCTCGCCGCGCTGCATATCGCGATCGACGAACTGGGCGATCTGCGGGAGAAGATCGACGGCACACTGGTCCCGGAGCCGCCGCTCACGCTGAGCGACGGTGGCGTGATCGCCGCGGGCGTGGACAAGGATCTGGACGAACTGCGCGACCTGAGCCGCAACTCGAAACAGTATCTGGCGAAGGTAGAGCAGCGCGAACGCGAACGGACGGGGATTGGTTCGCTCAAGGTAAAGTTCAATTCTATTTTTGGTTACTACATTGAGATTTCGAAGGCAAACCTGCACCTCTCGCCCTCCGACTATGAACGCAAGCAGACGCTGGTGAATGCCGAGCGCTTCACGACTCCAGAGTTAAAAGAATATGAATCGAAGATTCTGGACGCCCAGGAGAAGATTGTCGAAATCGAGCGACGCCTGTTTGCCGAGCTGCGTTCGAGCATTGCTGCCGAGGCCAAGCGGATCCGCCAAACCGCTCTGGCACTGGCTGAAGTCGATGTGCTCGGTTGCCTGGCGCATATTGCCGCGCTGCGAAATTACTGCCGGCCAAAGTTCGAGCCAAAGTTTGAGCCAAATCTCGATGAAGCGGAAAAGGCGGAGGACGTCGGAGATCTGGAGATTGTCGAAGGCCGTCATCCGGTGATCGAGCTGCAGGAACTGGCGGCCGGGAGCGAGCGCTTCGTCCCGAACGATCTGTTTCTCGATTCGGCGGGACACAATATCGTGGTGCTGACCGGGCCGAACATGGGCGGCAAGAGCACCTATCTGCGGCAGGCGGCGCTGATCGTGATTATGGCGCAGATGGGCTCGTTTGTTCCCGCGCGTGCCGTGCGGTTGGGTATCGTCGACCGCGTGTTCACGCGCATCGGCGCAAGCGACAACGTGGCGCGCGGGCGCTCGACGTTCATGGTAGAGATGACCGAGACGGCCGCGATTCTGCACACCGCGACCGCGCGGTCGCTGATCCTGCTCGATGAAGTCGGGCGCGGCACCTCCACCTATGACGGCCTGGCGATCGCATGGGCCGCCGTCGAGTATCTGCATGCGCGGGTGCGAGCCAAGACTTTGTTTGCCACGCATTATTTCGAGCTAACCGAATTGGCGGAACAATTGAGCGGCGTGAAAAACTATCACGTGTCCGTCAAAGAGACCGGCGGAAGCGTAGTCTTTCTGCGCCGCGTCGAACCAGGCGCGGCCGACCGCAGCTACGGAATCGAAGTCGCTAAGCTGGCGGGACTGCCGAACGAAGTCGTGGTGCGTGCGCGCGAGGTACTGGCGGAGCATGAATCGTCCGAGCACCGGCTTTCGGGGCATCTGACGCCGGGCTCTTCCACAGAGCCGGAGCGTCCGACGCAGTTGACCATCTTCACGCCGCTGTCGCAGCCCGTGCTGGAAAAGCTACGCGAAGTTGATTTGAACCGGCTGACACCGCTGGAGGCGCTAAACTTGTTGGCGGAGCTGAAGAGGCAAATTGAGTAGCGATGCCAAAAAACCGCGGTGCTCAATCACAAATCGGCCAACTCCTGATCATCGGCTTCGACGGGACCGAGATGTCTCCGCGGCTCGCTTCCCTGCTCACGAAGATTCAGCCGGCGGGCGTGATTCTATTTGCTCGCAACATCGCCGGAGCCGAGCAGACGCACACTCTGCTGCGCGAATGCCAAAAGCACGTGGCGACACCGCTCTTCACCTGTGTCGACCTCGAAGGCGGGACCGTGGACCGCTTCCGCACCGTGGTTGGTTCGGCGCCGTCTCCGGCGGAGGTTTTTGCCACGGGGAGCCGGGCGCTTTTTCGCAAGCATGGACGTGTGATCGGCGAGAACTGCCGCGCGCTGGGCTTCAACGTGGATTTTGGTCCGGTGCTCGACTTGGCCTACGAGGCTTCGCGTTCGGTGTTGAGTTCGCGGGCGGTTTCGGACGATCCGAAGCATGTCGTTGCCTACGCACGCGAATTTCTGCGCGGATTGCGCGATGCTGGAGTCCTTGGCTGCGGCAAGCACTTCCCCGGACTGGGCGAGGCCACGCTCGATACGCACCATGAACTTTCCTGCGTGGAAAAGCCGCTGCGCAAATTGTGGGCTGAGGATTTGGTTCCCTATCGGTCGTTATCGTTATCGTTGCGGCGTGAATTGCCTTTCGTCATGGTTTCACATGCGGCGTTTCCGGCAGTGACCAAAGACCGGACGCCAGCCTCGCTCTCGAAGAAATGGATCACCGACATTCTGCGCAAGAAGATTGGCTATCGCAGTCTGATCTGTTCCGACGACCTGGAGATGGGCGGCGTGCTGGCGGCGGCTCCGGTCGAAGAGGCCGCGATCGAACATGTAACGATCAGACACATTCGCGCCGGTGGTGATCTTGGCCTGATCTGCCATCAAGAAGATCTCATTCTGCGCGCGCATGAAGCTCTTGTTCGCGAGGCGGAGCGCGATGGCAGATTTTCTCGCCGTGTGCAGGAATCAGCTGCACGCGTGCTCGCGTTTAAGAAGAAGGCGTTTAATCGGAAATCAGCGGCGCGCCACCGCACTACCGCTCCGACTGCCGCACGGGTCGAGAAGCTGACTCGCCAACTCTGGGAGTTTGGTGAAGAGATTCGTATGGCTACGCTCGCTCGCGGGGAACGCGCATGAGCATGATTATTGCCGGCGTGATGAGTGGCACCTCAGCAGACGGAATTAATGTTGCGCTGGTGCAGCTGTCGGCACGCGGCCGAGAGCGCCCGCGCCACACGCTTCTTGCTCATGAGGAATATCCGTTCCCTGCGCCAGTTCGACGCGCAATTTTGGGAATGATGAACGCGGAACTGGCTCGCGTCGCAGACTTGGCCCGGCTGAATTTTCTTCTGGGTGAGCTGTATGCGGAGGCGGTGGCAAAGACGGTGCACAAGCATCACGTGAAGCTCGACCTGGTTGGCTGTCATGGGCAGACGCTGTATCACCAGGGAGAGGCAGAACGATTTCTTGGGCGAAAATTGGCCGTGACTTGGCAAACAGGGGAAGGCGCAGTGCTCGCGGCGCGGCTGGGGGTGCCGGTGGTTTCGGATTTTCGTCCCGCGGATATTGCGGCCGGAGGGAAAGGTGCCCCGCTCGTGCCGTTTCTCGACTACCTTCTATACCGCGATCAGCGTGTGAACCGTATTGCGCAGAACCGTATTGCGCAAAACATTGGCGGAATTGCGAATCTGACGGCGATTCCCGCGGGCGCGTCGCTGCGCCAGGTGGTCGCTTTTGACACCGGCCCCGGCAACATGGTCATTGATGCGGTGATGGAAGAGTTGTTCGGACGGCGTTATGACCGCAACGGAAGAGTCGCGGCGTCGGGACGCTTACTGGACGAAGCAATTGCACGGCTGCTGCGCGCGCCCTTTTTCCGGCGGGATCCACCACGGACCGCAGGCCGCGAGGAGTTTGGCCGGGAATATGTCAGTCGATTTCTTCAGATCTGCCACGGTGCGAGCAAGACCGACGTGGTGGCGACGGCGACGGCGTTAACGGCGCGCTCGATTGCCGGCGCCGTGCGGCAATTCGTGTTGCCGAAGTTCGTTTTCCCGGCAACTGCGGCACGCCGAGCGCGCCATGACCACCAAATGATCGTCTCGGGCGGAGGCGCGAAGAATCCGACGCTGATGGCCATGTTGCGCGATGAAATCGCACCTCTGGGCATCGGACTGCATTTTTCGGATGAGTTCGGCCTGCCGGCGGACGCGAAGGAAGCCGTGGCATTTGCCCTGCTCGCGCATGAGACGTGGCATCGGCGGCCGAGCAATGTGCCGTCGGCTACGGGAGCGAAGCGGGCGGCGATCCTGGGAAAGATCTCGTATGCTTAACGCAGACAGTCCACGCGTGAGCAAAAAGCAGGCCCTTCCCCGTCGCTTCACTCAGGGTCGGGATGACAATTCTTTTCGGATGGCAGTCTTTCTCAGGATAACAGTTCTTTTGGGAGTAATCGGCGCATGCATACTGCCTCTTCTCTCTTGCTCGCAAGCTCCCGATCCCAACACGCTGATAATGATTATTGAGAGCAGCCCAACGAATCTAGATCCGCGGGTTGGCATTGATGCGCAATCGGAGCGCATTGGCGAACTGCTCTTCGATGCCCTGCTAACGCGCAACGAACACTTCAACGTTCAGCCCGGGCTGGCGGAGCGTTGGGAGATTCCGGACCCGCTGACTTATGTCTTTCAACTGCATCGCGGCGTAACCTTTCATGATGGGCGCCCGCTTACTTCTCGCGACGTTAAGTGGACGTTCGACTCCCTGCTCGAAGGCAAAATTCGCAGTACGAAGTCGGCAGCGTACCGTTTCGTGGATCGGGTCGACGCGGCCGACACGTTCACCGTCGTATTTCATTTGAAGGAGCCCGACGCCACCTTGCTGTGGAATCTTTCGGAGGGGGCGAGCGGGATAGTGCCCTATGGATCGCTCGACGAGATCACGCGCCAGCCGATCGGAACCGGGCCCTTTAAATTCGTCAGCGCTCAGCAGGATAAGGAGGTCGTGGTCGAGCGCAACGACAATTACTGGGGAGCAAAAGCGCGTCTTGCTCGCGTGCGCTTCACCGTGGTGCCTGATGCGACAACCCGTGCGCTGGAGTTGCGCAAGGGCAGCGCCGACGCCGCAATCAACGCGCTGACTTCCGACACCATCGTGGCGCTGGAGCGAGAGCCTAATTTACAGGTGGAGCGCGCGCCGGGCACGGTACTTTCCTATCTCGCATTTAATCTGCGCGATGCGACGTTGCAGGATGTGCGGGTTCGCCAGGCGATCGCGTATGCCATCGACCGCGGTCCTCTTCTGCAATACATTTGGCGCGGCTTCGCGCAGCCGGCCCTGAGTGTGCTGCCGCCGCAAAGCTGGGCGTATGACCAGGACGTGGCGGCCTACCCACACAATCCAGAGAAAGCTCGCCAGATGCTCGATGCCGCCGGCTATCGGACTCGCGATGGTGTTCGCTTTCACCTCACGATGAAGACGTCTACGGAGGAGTCCAACCGGCTCCTGGCGGCGGTGTTGCAGCAGCAGTTGCGAGATGTGGGCATTGCGCTCGACATCCGCACGTTCGAGTTCGCCACATTTTTTGCCGACGTTACCAGCGGCGCTTTCCAGGTTTATCCGTTGCGCTGGATCGGCGGCAACCAAGACCCGGATATCTTTGAGTTATGCTTTCACTCCAACCGATTCCCGCCCCACGGCGCGAACCGCGGTTTCTATTCCAATCCGCGGGTCGATGGCTTGATCGACGAGGCTCGACGCCAGACCGATCAGGATGTCCGCAAGCGACTGTACGCTGAAGTTCAGCAGATTCTGGCACAGGATGTTCCGTATCTCAACCTGTGGTACATCGACAACGTGCTCGTGCATACGCGGCGGGTGCGGAACGCGACTTTGAACCCGTCGGGGAATTACGATTTTCTGAAGACCGTTGAGATGAGTAGCCAGTAACCCGTCGCCGGCGCGCTCGATCGGCGCGATTTTCAGCGTGATAACATCGAATGTTGGGCACTCGCTCGATGGTTAGCAGCGCAGCCCGAGAACTGACACCTAAGCACCGAGACCTTATTTTGAAAATTCTTTTTATCGGTGACATTTTTGGACGCTCCGGGCGGACGATCGTAAAGGACCGTCTGCCCGAACTGCGCAAGCAGCACGCCGTCGATCTGGTCATCGCCAACTGCGAGAATGCAGCGGCCGGATTTGGAATCACGCCGCCGCTGGCGGAAGAACTTTTCGATCTGGGTATCGACGTAATGACCACCGGAAATCACGTCTGGGACAAACGCGAGATCATCGAATACTTCCAGATGGCGGACGGAAACCCGCACAGTCCTGCGCGCCGCTTGTTGCGGCCAGCGAACTTTGCGCAGGGCCTCCCCGGTTGGGGAGTTTACGAAGGCCAAAAAAACGGCGTTGGCTATGCCGTCTTGAATCTCCAGGGACGTGTCTTCATGGGGTCGTCGGACGATCCTTTCCGCTATGCCGATCGACTTCTGGAGCAGGTCAAAGCGAAAATCGTGTTTGTGGACTTCCATGCCGAGGCCAGTTCCGAAAAAGTCGCCTTCGGCTGGTACCTCGATGGGCGAGTCACCGCCGTTGTGGGCACGCACACGCACATTCCCACGGCGGACGAGACGGTGCTGCCGAAGGGCACCGCCTATATCACGGACGCCGGCATGACTGGGCCCTACGACAGCGTCATCGGGGTAAAGAAGGAACAAGTGATCGAGAAGTTTCTCAGCGGGATGCCGGCGCGATTCGAGTCGGCTAATGGCGACGTTCGACTCTGCGCTGTCGTGGTCGAGTGCGATGACCGGACCGGCCGCGCGACGCGGATCGAACGGCTGATGCTGGCGTGAAGAACCGTAGAGACACCGTTACGACCGTAGTACCCAGCCCGGGTTTTCTGTTGCAAGACAGCAGCAGACGGGCATTCTATAGTAGTCATATGCGATGGTTGCCAGCGGGACTTTCCTTGTTGCTTGTCGGGGTTTGTCTGGCCGCGGACGCTCCCCCGGCTATTGCGCCACCGCTTTGCTCCAACTCCGGAGGTGCGCCCGCGTGCCAGGGTTCCTCCCAAGACTTGAAAGCCGCCCGCCAAGCCTTTGCACGCGGCCTCAAACTCGAGAAATCGCGCAATCTCGACCAGGCTTTTTACGAATTTGAGGAAGCGTCTCGCTTGGTCCCGCAAAATGTGGAGTACCTGACTGCGCAGGAGATGACACGGCAACATCTGGCCGGAATGCATCTGGAACGCGGAAACAGCGACCTGCTAGATGGCCGGCAAGTGGAGGCGATGGCGGAATTCCGAGCGGCGCTGAACCTCGATCCGCAGAACGAATTTGCTCAACAGCGCATCAGCGACGCCCTCGGGCCCGCGCCGGTACGTACCGCGGACACGCCGCAAGTGGTCGCCAGTGCCGACGTGGTTAAGGCTAAGCCGATCGACGCGCCCCATGACATCCACTACCGGGGCGATTCCCGTGGTCTGCTCACCGCGGTCGCCGCGAGCTATGGGCTGACCGTCGTGTTCGACGATGCCTTCCCCAGCCATCCCGTGCGCTTCGATATCGAGAATGCCGATTTCGGAACTGCCATGCAAGCGACCTCCGTGGCCACGAAGAGCTTCGTTGTGCCATTGGAAGATACCGTTCTTTTTGCTGCGGTCAACAATCCCGAGAACCACCGCCTCTACGACCGCATGGGCATGCGCTCGTTCTACATCCCTGGCGGCCCCTCCGCTCAGGAACTGAACGAGTTGCTGACCTCGCTCCGCTCGTTATTTGAGTTCAAGTTCGCGAGCCTGAACACCGCGTCGAGCACGATTACGGTGCGCGGACCGCAGGGGGCGCTGGCAGCCGCCACCCAGTTTCTGGGCCAACTGAATAGCCCCCGACCGGAAGTGCTGCTCGACCTGAAGGTCTTCCAGGTAAGCCATACCTACATGCGGCAAATTGGGGTGCACGTTCCGGACACTTTCAATCTTTTCAACGTCCCAGTTTCCGCACTCGCGGCTCTCGGCGGCCAAAACATCCAGTCACTGATCAACCAACTGGTGGCCTCTGGCGGCATCAACCAAGCCGGCAATCAGACCATCTCCGCGCTTCTCGCACAATTGCAAAGCCAGCAGAATTCAATCTTTAGCCAGCCAGTCGCGACCTTCGGTGGGGGTCTCACGCTGATGGCACTCAGCCTCGATCATTTGGCGGCTGCGCTCTCCATGAATGAGAGTTCCGTCAGGCAGCTCAATCATGTCCAGTTGCGCGCCGCGCAGGGGAAGGATGCCACGTTTAAGCTGGGGGAGCGCTATCCCATCCTTAACGCCAGCTTTGCGCCGATTTATAACAATGCGGCCATCGCGCAGGTGGTCGGGAATTCGTCGTACACCGCGCCCTTTCCTTCCGTCAACTATGAGGACATCGGACTCACGCTCAAGGCGAAACCGGCAATCTACAACGATTCCGACATAGCGCTTGAGCTGGAGGTAGAAATCCGCACTTTGGGAAGCTCAGTCACAAATGGCATTCCCGACATTTTGAATCGCGAGTTCAAGGGTGGAATCCTGGTCAAGGAAGGCGAGCCGGCGGTCGTGGCGGGAATGGTCACTAAGTCCGATCAGAGGAGCCTGAGTGGCCTGCCCCTGTTCTCTAATCTCCCAGCTTTAGGCGCACTGACATCGCAGAGGACCAAGCAAGATGAGGAAGACGAGCTATTGATCCTGATTACGCCGCACGTTATCCGTAGTCCGGAGCGGACCGAAACACCGGAGATCTGGCTGGCAAGATAAATCGGGTCATCGGGCGATCTAAAACCTGAAACCCAAGAGCTCTTGACCTCGATGATCCGATCAACCGATGGCCCGATCTACTTATCGCCTTTTTCCTGGCTCGCCTGGAAGTCCACAATTTTTTTCAGCAGATCGGGGGAGGCTCCGCCGGGCAGGTTCCGTCCATTGATAAACAGAGTCGGCGTGGCATTTACGCCTACCGACTTTCCCAGCGCAATGGAGGCCTCGACGCGGGCTTTTGTATCCGGCTTGGCTGCGCAGGCGGCGATCTCGTCGGCATTCGCGCCCGCTGCGGTTGCGATTGCTTTCAACTTTTCATCGACGTTGGCCTCAGTGATATTGGCCTGCTCGTCAAAAGTTTTCTGGATGAATTTCCAGACAGCATCATTTGAAGCTCCTCCCACCGAAGATCGGCCTACGCAATCAACATAGTCGGCCGCTTTCGCCGCCCAGTCGTGTGAGGGCAGCGGAAAATTCTGAAAAACAAAACGGGCTTCGGGCTCCTGCGCCAGCAGCTGTTCAATCCCGGCCGCGGCCTTCTGGCAATGCGGGCACTGCATATCGCTGAACTCGACAATCGTCACAGCAGCCTTCGCCGGTCCTTTTGCGGGCCCGGTCACGCCTTTTTCGAGCTTGGCGCGGGCATCCTCAAATGGCTTCGCGCCGAAGGGCAGGATGTCGCCCGTGATGGCATGCTTGCCGTCGGCGCTCACCAGCAACTTATTCGAGTTCGAGCTCTGCGGGTTGGTGATTATAACCAGGACCTCCGCCAGTCCCGGCACCTCGGAGGGATGAATATCCGCCACCTTCCACGTTACCGTGGGATCGTAGCCAAACATTTGGAACAGGAACGAGTTGACCGTGTCTTCGCTCGGGAGAACCGTCGTAATCCCGGTAGCGGCCGAAGTGGCGACTGGTTTGGCTGCCGGCTTTGCCGGGTGAGCGGGCTGGGTTTGAGCGAGGGCAATGCCGGATAACAGAAGAGCAGCGAGAAATGTGCGATGCATGCGCGTCATATTTTGAAATTCGATTGGAATTCGACTGGAACTCGATTGTTACAAAAAGCGGAGCACTTGTCATTTCGGAAGCTTGGCTAATAGAGAGCCGGGCCAGACTCCCGTCGCTCCTCCGCAGTCATGGTGCTAGTCCTCGGCTTTGGCTGCGATCGGGAATCTCCGCCCTACGCCAAACGCCTTGGCGGAAATCTTAATTCCGGGGGCTGCTTGTTGCCGCTTGTACTCACTGCGCGCAATCATCGCAATCACGCGCTTGACGAGGTCGGGATCGAAGTTGTGAGCCTGGACAATCTGCTCGGCCGAGCGGGAGTCCTCGATATAGTCTTCGAGAATTGTGTCGAGAACTTCATACGGCGGGAGCGAATCGGAATCTTTCTGATCCGGCCGCAACTCGGCCGACGGCGGTTTTTCAACCGTGGCCTGCGGAATGACCTTGCGCCGCGAGTTCACGTAAGCGCTCAGGCCATAAACCAGCGTCTTCGGCACATCCGAGATGACCGCCAGTCCACCCACCATGTCGCCGTAAAGAGTGCAATAGCCGACGGCCAACTCGCTCTTGTTGCCCGTCGAAAGCACCAGCGCGCCGAATTTGTTCGACATGGACATCAGCAGCAATCCGCGAGCGCGCGACTGAATATTCTCTTCGGTGACGTCGGGCGGCATCCCGGCAAACACGGGAGCGAGTATCTGGAGTGCGGCCGCGTAGATTTCGTCAATCGAAAGCAGTTCGAAGCGAATCTTCAGATTACTGGCCAGCTCTCGCGCGTCGTCAATCGAGCCTGGCGACGAATACGGTCCGGGCATACCGACGCCAATAATATTCTCAGGACCGAGCGCATCGGCCGCGATCGATGCCGTGAGCGCGGAATCGATGCCTCCGCTGAGTCCGATGATCGCCCGCTTGAAGCCACATTTGTGAACGTAATCTCGAGTGCCCAGAACCAGCGCTTCGTATGCGCTGGCTTCCTCGCCTTCGATTTGTGAGTGCATGTCTCCGCTGAGTTTCTGGGAATCGAAATAGATCAGGTCTTCCTCGAACGACTTTCCTTGCGCGATCACTTGCCCGTCGGGCGCAATCACCACGCTTGATCCGTCGAAGACCAGGCTGTCGTTGCCACCGACCTGGTTCACCATCGCCACCGGAACCTTCTGGTTTCGCGCGATGGACGTGAGCATCTCCCGGCGCAGTTCGCGCTTGCCCAGCCAGAACGGCGATGCGGATATATTGAGCACGAAGTTCCCGCCGGCTCGGACCAGTTCTTCAACCGGGTCGATGCCATACAGCCGCCGGTTCCAGAAGCGCTTGTCGTTCCAGGCATCCTCACAGATGGTCAAAGCTATCTGCCTGCCGCAAAACCTGAACAGTTGCTGGCTCTTGGCGGGAGCGAAATTGCGCATCTCGTCGAAAACGTCATAGGTGGGCAGCAGCATCTTCGACTGGATGAAGTCGATGCGCCCTTCGCGCAGCAGAGCGGCGGAGTTCATTACCTTCTTGCCCGAGTCCGCTTCGGCCGGGGTCACTGTCCCGCAGATCACGGCTATTCCATGGGTTTCAGCGGCGATCTTCTCCACAGTTGCGTGGCAGTGCGCCACAAACGACGGCCTCTCGACCAAATCGCGCGGCGGGTAGCCGGAAACGGCGAGTTCCGGAAAAAGAATCAGGCCGGCGCCGGCAGTCCGTGCCTGCAGGGCAAACTGGATGATCTTGGTGGCGTTGCCAGAGAAGTCCCCAACGGTGGGATTGATCTGGCCCAAGGCAATCTTCACATTCTTAGTTTAGAAGGTCCGTTGTAGAAGGTCGAGGCGGAAGGCACCAACATGACGGGACTCGAGATGACGCGACTCGAGATGACGCGACATTCCCGATGCGAGCAGCCCGGAATCCATATCTTCGCCGTCGTCTTCAGTCTCCACCGCTGCCGGCGACGGAACCCAGTTGGGGCCTGGGTCGGTTCCAGGACCGGAAGGCGGTGGCACCGGCACCAGAGGTGGTGTGCCGGAAGGGTTGGCGGGATTCGAATCCGGCATCTCTTCTCCGGGACGCCGCAGCGTGGGCGCGTTCACGGGGCGTTCTGCCTGTTTTTTGGCAACCGTAGCTGCGCCCAGATCAACCTCTTTTTCGACGCGCACGATTTTCCGGCCATCCACGGTCATGGTCTCTACGCGCACCACTTCGTCGCCGACGAAGCGCACAAAATCCACGTCCTGCGGAGGCGTGCCGTAAATCCATTCTTCATACTCAACTTCGTTGGCAGTCTCGCGCACTTTCCTGGGGGGACGTCCCTTGGCATAAATCACCATCTCGTGGTTCATTCCCACCAACACATGGTGATTCTTGATCGCATCCTTGACCTGCGGAGAAACCGTTTCCAAGTAGGCCTCAAGCCCGGACTTGGCGTCGAAATCAAACACCGGACGCAGCAACTGCTTCAGTTCCGGTCCGGTCATCTCGGGAACATACTTGTCGAAGTAGAGATCCACAAAAGAACCGTGAGCGTTGGCGGCGGGATCGGAAGGCGCCACCGGAACCGATGAGTTCGCACCTACAATCTGGATGTGCTGATACCACTTCTGCTTCTTGATGGGACCGCCGTTGATCTCAAAGCGGATGTAGTTGTCCTTGATGAAGACGTCGCTGATGCGGGCGCGGTCGCCGGGTTTGGCGGCTGGCCCCCAGAGCGCCATCAGCTGTTGCAGTTCCGGGCCGCTGGGGGATACGGTTCCGTTCTTGAGCTTCAGCCCGGTCCTCCCCATCGGAAAATTCGCACGGATGTAGACTAGTTCTTCATTGAAGGCGTGGATGATCTCTTCCCGCGTTTCCTTGGAAATCCTGGGGGGTGGAGTGTTCCCGGCAAGCGTCAACGAGGAGCAGACCAGAAGGGTCGCCAACAGCCGGTAACAAAAGCAGTAAACGTGGAAGGACCGCATGCAGCACCCCGGACCGACTCGACTTATTATAAACCGGCGCAAAGGCGGTTCCCAGTTCTCAGTTATCAGAAGTTAGCCCCCGCGTTGCTCACTGAAAACCGGGAACGCGGAACTAGCTTAAGACGGTGGTACCCGCAGTGTGAGTACCTCGGTAACGGTGATCTGTACCTTAAACACATGAGGTCATCATGCAAACCAACTTAGAATAGATGCAGGACGGACCAACCATCCCCGCGCTGGGCCGACAGGATTGCCTTTTGCCGTTTAAGCTTCCCATTCCCGCGCGCATTCCGCTGCTTTACGTCATCCTTGGCGTGCTGTTGACCATCAGTGTCCTCCCGATGTATTTCTACTCCGCGCAGATCGAGAACATGAACCGGGAGCGCCTCAAGACCAACGAAATGCTGCTGCAAAACACGGTCACGCGTTCGCTGGCCGACGACATTTCCCAGCATCAGGCATCGCTGCGTATGATGCTGACCAATCTCTCGTCGTCGATTCAGGTAATGATGCTCGCCAACCCGAGCGGGAACGACCCAGGTGCGCAGAAGCTTCTGACGCCAGAGTTGCGGGCGATGCTGGAGAATTTTGTCTCGTCATCGAACGACATTGCCTATGCCACGCTGCTGAATGCCGATGCCAAAGGAATTTCCGCCGGACGTATTGAGCCCGATGCTTTTCTGCAACGGGAGCTGGAGCGGGCCTATCAAGCTGCCCGCGAGGGCCGCGTTTACAGCGGCCAGCCGTTGACGGTGGGTAGTGGAAAGTCGGCGCGAACGGTAATGCTGGTCAGCTCGCCGATCATGTATGGCGGGCGCTTCCTGGGCATGATCGGGTCGGTGGTGGATATGGACTACCTGATCCGCCGGCTGGAGCAGGTCAGCCTGAGCGGATTGATGCCGTACGTGGTCGATAGCCAGGGCAGGCTGGTAGCGGCCGCGACTGGCCAATACGCCACCGGGCAGGACATGAGCCACTTCGAGATTGTCCGCAGCTTTGTGGGCAAAGGCTCGAAGGCCCAGTTGGCTGCGACCCGCGAATTCACGATTCACGACGGGAATAAAGCAACCGAAATGCTGGGAACGTACAGTCCGGTGACCTCACTGGAATGGGCAGTGGTAGTGCAGAAGCCGCGTGAAGACGCGTATCGCGGAATCTACGAGATGCAGCGCACCGGGCGCTTGCTGGCCTGGCTGGCGGTCTTTGTAAGTGTGGGCCTGAGCATTCTCTCGGCGCGTCGGATCACCAGCCCATTGCAAGTGCTGGCGCAGTCCAGCCGGGCCATTGCTCGCGGCGATTTCTCCCAGCGCGTACACCTGAAAACGCGCACCGAGATCGGCGAACTGGCGACCACGTTCAACACCATGTCGGAAGACCTGGAGCAGTTCGTCGAGGACCTGAAGCGCGCCGCGGATGAAAACAAGGCACTGTTCATGGGGTCGATCCAGATGCTGGCTGGCGCCGTCGACGAAAAGGACCCTTACACGCGCGGCCATTCCGACCGTGTCACAAAATACTCGATCATGATCGCGACAGAAATGGGACTAGATCCGGGATTTCTGGAAATCCTGCGCGTCTCGGCGCAACTGCACGATGTCGGCAAGATCGGCATCGAAGACCGTATCCTAAAAAAACCCGGCACTCTGACCCCTGAAGAATTCGAGATCATGAAGACGCACACCACCAAGGGCGCGAACATCCTGCGTCCGGTGCCACAGTTGCGCGAGATGCTGCCCGGAATCGAATTGCATCATGAGGCGCTTAACGGCCGGGGATATCCTTTCGGTCTAAAAGGCGACGAGATCCCGCTGCTGGCGCGCGTGATTGCGGTCGCAGACACCTTTGACGCTCTGACCACAAACCGTCCTTACCAGCAGGCACATGATCCGGTCGAGGCCCTGCGCATCATTCATAGTCTTTCTGGAAAACGTCTTGACCCCAAGGCTGTGGCCGCGTTGCAGGCGGTATTCCAGCGGGGAGAAATTCGTATTCACAAATCCCTGACGCAGAAGATGCCACTGGAATCTGCGGCTCCAACTCCAGCACCGCCCCAGGCTCCGCTTCAACCCAGCGATCCTCTCACGATCGAAACCACCCGCACCTGAACGGCGGAGAAAATTGGTAATTGGGTAATTTGTAATTTTCAAACGCGAGGCCACTCGGGCTTCAATCACGGAACCACCAATCTTTCCCTAGACTAGTTTTTGTCGGGCCCAACAAACCCTGAAGACTGCGGGCCGGTTTTTTAGTTAATGGTAAAGTTGACGGAGTTGGAATTGACTCCCGTCGCATACATCCCGGTGCCCGGATTATTCACGTACACCGAAGCGGTGCCGGAAGTGGCTATGTCGCCTGCCAGAATTTTTGCGGTGAGCTGTTGAGCGGTCACGTATGTTGTGGAAACGCTAGCTGAGTTCCAATAGACCACTGAATTGCTGGCAAAGCCCGTTCCATTGACCGTTAGCACAAAGTCGTCGCCTCCGGCAATCGCGCTATCCGGAGAAAGTGCGGAAATGTTCGGGGTGCTGGCGGGTCGCATGCCACTGCCCGATCCATATCCGCCGCAGCCAAAGCTGAGCGTGACGAGCAACAAGACTGACAAAAGCTTCATGGTTACTGCCTCCAAGTTACTGCCTCCAAGAGTTGGCCATACCAACGTGGTAATGTTAGAAAAAGGTGCGCCGGCTGTTGTCACTAATCTGTCATTTTCCGGTAAAAGAGTTGTTTTACGGGCGTAAGAACTTACTCTTCGAGTAGGTAAGAGAAGCAAGAACGAGTCATACCTGGGGCGGATTCAGCATCGTTCATCTCGCTCACTGGCGGCAACAGAGCCCAGCTCGGCAGGCCGCCAGCGGTTGCTGCAATTCTGGACTCACTGTGAAAATCGAGATCAAGAGCGCGGAGCGGTCTCAAATTACACAATTACCAATCCCCCCTCGGGGATTCTCTTATAATCAGTGGCAGATACCTCATGATTCAAACTCTTTTTGGCAGTCTGGACGAGGAACAGAAACCCAGTTTCATTGAGCGGATGAAGCAGGCCGTCTCGCGCACGCGCGAGAATCTGGCCGAGCGCATCGAAGATGTCGTCTCTATCGGCAAGGAGATCGATCGCTCCACGCTGGACGATCTGGAAGCCACCCTGATTGGCGCCGACCTCGGCACCACTACCACCCACGAGGTTCTGGAAAAGCTGCGCGACAAGGCCGATCGCAAGCAAATCAAGGATGTGATTGAACTCAAACGGCTGCTGAAAGAAGAACTGCTGACGATCCTGACGTCCACCGCTGCGCAACCCGTCACGAAGGTGGACGGCACGCCGGAAGTCATCATCGTGGTGGGCGTGAACGGCACGGGCAAGACGACGACGATAGGAAAATTAGCGCAGGTGTTTCGAGCGCAAGGCAAGACGGTGCTGCTGTGCGCGGCAGATACGTTCCGCGCAGCGGCCATCGAGCAGCTTGAAATTTGGGGACAGCGCACAGGAACGGAAGTGATCAAAACGAAAGCCGGGGGCGATCCGTCGGCTGTGTTGTTCGACGCGCTGCAATCGGCAACCGCGCGCAAGACCGATTACGTGATCGTCGATACTGCCGGCCGCCTCCACACCAAGCAGAACTTGATGCTCGAACTGGAAAAGATGAAGCGCACCGCACAACGCATTGTGCCGGGCGCGCCGCACGAGACGTTGCTGGTGATGGATGCCACGACCGGTCAGAATGGATTGCAACAGGCGCGGCAGTTCACGCAATCGTCCGGAGTCACGGGAATTGTATTGACCAAGCTCGATGGCACCGCGAAAGGCGGCGTCGTGGTCGCAATTTCGCGAGAGTTGGGACTCCCGGTGCGGTATGTGGGCGTTGGCGAAAAGGCGGGGGACTTGTTACCGTTTGACGCGAAGGATTTTGTGGATTCGCTGTTCTCCTGAGAATTCACCACGGAGGCACGGAGGAAAGCATCCGATGAATGTCTGGTGGCAACTGGCGCTTGTTATCGCTGTCGTATGGCTGGTTCTACGCTTCGTGCGAAACTTGTTCAGACCGCGAGAGCCTTCCGAATCAGTCGAAGATCCGTTGGCTGGTGTGCCATCGCCAAAGAGACGTGGTCCGCAAAATCGATCTGGCGCGGTGGCATTGGCAGAGCCCGATGAGGAGGACGAGAATCGCAGTTTTCCCTCTCGCAATTTGTGAATTGTTTTTCTCCGTGTCTCTGTGTCGCCGTGGTGAAATGGTCCTTGCATGACCACCGACGAACAACACATGCGAAAGGCCCTCGACTTGGCGCGAGCGGGCGTCGGGCTCGCCTCGCCTAATCCGGCAGTGGGAGCGGTGGTAGTGGACGCCTCGGGCCGCGAAGTTGGAGCGGGCACGCACACCTATGACGGGGTGAAGCACGCAGAAGTTCTCGCCCTGGAGCAAGCGGGCAATGCGGCACGAGGCGGAACTCTCTACCTGAATCTGGAGCCATGCTCACATCAAGGCCGTACTGGACCCTGTGCCGATGCCGTGATCGCGGCCGGAATCCGCCGCGTGACCTGTTCCATGGAAGATCCGAATCCCCGGGTGTCGGGTCAAGGATTTGCCAGGATTCGCGCATCAGGTATTAAGGTCGAGGTCGGCCTATTCCAAGCGGAAGCAAAAAAGCTGAATGAAAGTTTTGCGAAGTACATCCGTCACGGCAAACCGCTGGTCACGCTGAAATCTGCTATGACCCTCGATGGAAAAATCGCCGACGCTACGAAACCGGGCACGGAGCCGGGCTCCGCCACGTCGGCGACCGAGGGTGCTCGCAGCGGATACCACTGGATCACAGGCGAGCTGGCGCGCGCGCATGTGCAGCAACTTCGCCATCAGAGTGACGCCATCCTGGCTGGCGTAGGGACAGTGATGGCGGACGATCCGCTGCTAACCGACCGGAGCGGCCTACCGCGACGGCGCAATCTGTTGCGTGTGATCCTAGATTCTTACTTGCGCATCCCGCTCGCGTCGCGAGTGATTCAGACCGCTGAGCACGATGTTCTGGTGTTGTGTTCCAACGTGGAAGAACAGACGAAGCAGGCGCTCGAAGCGAAGGGGATTCGTGTGCAACAGATATCGGCAACAGCCGACGGCCGGCCCGATTTCGCGGCGATTGTCCAGAGCCTGGCAGAGTTGGAGATCACCAGCCTCCTCCTTGAAGGTGGAGCGCTGGTGAACGGCGCGGCCCTGGCATCGGGTGAGGTGGATAAGGTGTTTCTCTATTACGCACCGAAGATTTTTGGTGAGGGCGCAGTTCCCTTCCTGGCCGGTGAAAGTTTGCACGGCAGAGCGCAGTGCGTGCAGCGCTACGAGTTGCACCGCTTCGGCGAAGATTTCGCGCTGGAGGGCTATTTGCGCGATCCGTACGCGGGACCGGCTTGAGTCCTTGTTGGGCACTATCTATTTTTGCAACGTCTCGAAGAAAGAGTGAGTACATCTTATGTTCACCGGAATTGTGGAGGAAGTCGGCAAGGTCGTAAAGATCGAGCAGCGCGGTGAGAATCGCCGCATCACCATCGAGGCAGCGAATACACCCAAAGAATTGAGGACTGGCCACAGCATCTCAGTGAGCGGCGTTTGCCTGACGGCGCTTGATATCAAACCAAAATCATTCTGCGCCGACCTGGCGCCGGAAACATGGGTGCGAACTTCGTTCTCGCGGATGCACGTTGGCGCGCTGGTGAACCTGGAGTTGCCGATGAAGGCCGACGGGCGATTCGATGGCCACATCGTTCAGGGGCACGTGGATGGCGTGGGCAGGCTCATCGAATTTGAGCGCATCCTCGACTCGGACGGCCGGGATTCCGAGAACTGGTGGCTGCATATTGAAATCCCGCCGGAGATCGAGAAGTACACCGTGTTCAAGGGATCGATCTCGATCGAGGGCATCAGCTTGACGGTCGCCAAGCTCGACGGGAACCGCTGCACCATCGCGATCATTCCGCACACCGTAGAGCTAACCAATCTCGGTTCCCTCCAGCCGGGCGATCCCGTCAATCTGGAAGCCGACGTGATTGCGAAGTACGTCGAGAAGATGATGAAAAGCGAGCCCGCGCAGAGTTCCATCACCGTGGAAGATTTGGTGCGGCAAGGGTTCTAGACGGAGCGGTCAGTGGCCGGTGGCCCGCAGAAAAGATCCACGAAGAACCAAACTATCCGGCCAGTGGCATTCACTGATCACCCACCACTGACCACTGACCACTGCTCTCAAGCTTCCAGCTTCAACTCGTCCAGTTCCAGGAACTCGTGAATGATGGGCTCCGTGGATTTTTCCATGTCCTTGAAAGGTCCAAAGAAAATCGAGCGGCCTTCGTGCAAGAAGACGATGCGGTCGGCCAGTTTTTTCGCCAGGCGCATGTCGTGCGTGACCACCACTGAGGTCAGGTGCAATTGCAGTTTGAGCCTGGCGATTAGATCGCCGAGCAGGTTCCCCATCATGGGGTCGACCATGGTGGTGGGCTCGTCGTAGAGCACGCATTCGGGTTGAGCGGACAACGCGCGCGCAATGGCGACGGAACGCTTCATGCCAGTGGAAAGGTCTGACGGCAACAGGTCGCGCATCTCCTTGACCCCAACCATTTCAAGGAGGCCGTCGACGACCTGGAAAATCTGCTCTTCCGAAAGCTCTCTTCTTTCACGCAAGGGGAAAGCGACGTTTTCACCGACCGTCAAGGAGTCGAAGAGGGCGCCGTTTTGAAATACCATGGTGACCTTCTTGCGGATTTCTTCGAGCTGGACCTCGTTGTAGTCGGTGATGTCCTGGCCGGCAACAATGACCCGGCCTGAATCCGGCTTCAGGAAACCCATGATGTTGTGAAGCGCCACCGATTTTCCGACGCCGCTACGTCCGAGAATGCAGACCATCTCACCCGGGAGCACGTCGAAGCTAACGTCCTTGAGAACGACCCGGTCTCCGAACGCCTTGGAGACGTCCTTAAACTCGATGTAGGGAGATAATGTCTCCGCAGCGGCCATAGCTATCAGCATGGCATGAGATGGCCGCGGGGCTCAAGCGAAAGGTCGGGTCTCGGCTTCCAGGCGGTCCTGCGGCGTGTTTAGGTTGAAGAAACTCCGCTCGGAAAATCCAGCTGCTGCCAGTTCTCCCTCTTCGATCACGCGGATGGACACACCGGGAAAAACCGCATCGATCTTGTATTTCCCGGCCCGCAAAGCCTGCTCGGCGACAGTGCGAAAGTCGCGACGATAGACGGCACAGAGCGGTTGCAGGCCCTTGCTAGTGCGAGGCACGGCGATGGCGGCATCGGTGTTCTCTGCCGCTGCGAAAAGAAACTCGAGAAGCTCCCTGGAGACGAAGGGCATGTCAACCGCGAGCATCAGGTTCAACTCGGCAGAAGAATGCATGAGCGCGGCGTGAATACCAGCGAGGGGACCGCATCCAGAGAAGATGTCGGCCACGACTGATCCGTACTTCGTAGATTCGCGTTTCGGAGATTCGTATTCCGCAAACTTGGCCGGGTCGCCGACGATCGCAACCCGATCGCAGACCGCGCCCATTACGCTAAGCGCGCGGTCAAGTAATGTTTGGCCGCCGAAGTCCAAAAACGCCTTATCTGCCCCCATGCGAGAACTTTTGCCTCCGGCGAGGAGGAATCCCATGCGCGATGGTTCGGTTCGTGCCATATGGAAAAGCATAAGTCATAAACCGTGTGCCCAAAAGTAACCTACCCAGAACGGCCAAGGCGGCGGAAGATGGAAGTGTTCGATTGGCGATGGGACGCTGCTCGTCATCATGCCGCAAACGCTCATGGATGTTCTCAAGCTAGGACGCTGTTCACACGAGTTTTCCTGGCCGCGTCGCGCGGCCAATGGTGAGTACTACCAGGTCTGTACGGTGTGCGCCACGGCCTACCAGTACGACTGGAAGACCATGCGTCGCGGGAACCGCGTTGACCAACCAGTGGCGGAAACAACGACTGGCCGGCGCCGCTCCCGGCAAAAGCAGCCGACCTGGATGCCTCGGGCACGGCGCCTGCGGTTGAACATTCCGGTTCGATACCGCGGAAGAAATCTCAGTACCTGGTACGAGGGCATGATCCAGAACATCAGCCAGTCGGGCGTGCTGCTTCACGGTCCCCAAGAACTGCCGGCGAATGCGCTGGTGGAACTGATTTTCGAGATGCCGGAACTAATCTCCGGACAAAAGAACAGCAATGTACTTTGCCAGGGAAGACTGATTCGCATCAAGGACGCGGCCGACAATGTCGAAGACGCTTTCGCCCTGGCGGCCTCGATCCTCGACTACAAGTTCCTGCACCAGAACTGAGACGCAAACGCCCCGCCCCCTGAAATCGCCTTGAATGTAACGTTGCGCGCCCTTCCGCAGCAGTTGCCCCGCGCCGGTGCTGCTGCTAGAGTTTTCTTGGGACATCGAAAGCCGTATCTTGCCCATCTGGTCTAACACCACCAAGTCCGATTAGCTGGAGCCGGCAGCGCTTCAAGAAATGTCGTTTCAAGAAATGTCCAGGATTAGGACCAATCGGAAGAGCTGGATTGCGCGTAATCGTTATTCAGCGCCGGCGCAATACGCGGGCGCCATGCTCGCGGTGTGGGTGGCGCTCAGTCTCTGGACGTTTTCCCCTGTGCTGCACCGCCATCTCTTCGCGCTCTTGCTGGCGGCGGTGCTTTTCACCGCTCGTTTCGTCGGCTTTGGACCCTCGGTTTTCTGCGCGCTGGTCTCGACCGCCTGCCTGGATTTTTTCGTTGTTCCGCCCTATTTCAGCTTCGCTATCCGTTCCAGCGCCGACCTGGAGCGGCTGTTGGCTTTCCTTGCCCTTTCCATGTTTGCCGCAAGCATGGCCCGGCAGAAAACGTTGGCGGAATCGCGCGCCGAGCGAACCACCCGCGAAATGGCTGCCATCGTCGAATACTCTTGTGACGCAATTTTTGGCACCCATCCGGATGGCACCATCGCCAGTTGGAATCGCGCCGCCGAACGTCTTTATGGCTACACTGCCGAGGAAGCGGTTGGGTTGCCGGTCGCGCTCCTGGCGCCCCCGGAACGCCGCGACGAAGTGGAACGCAATCAGGCGATCCTCAATAGCGGCGGGCACGTGGCTTCCTATCGCACCGAACGCATACGGAAGGATGGCACACGCTGGCCGGTGCTGTTGTCGGTGTCGCCACTCTTAAACACGCGTGGTGAAATCGTGGGGGCCTCGGCCATCGCACGCGATATCTCTGCCGAGAAACAGTCCGAAGAAGCCATCCGCCGGAGCGAAAAACTCGCCACCGCGGGAAGGCTCGCCGCCTCGATCGCGCACGAGATCAACAATCCCCTCGAGGCCGTCGTCAACCTGCTTTACTTGGCGCGCCATGACCCCAGCCACGCGGGGGAGTATCTGACCTTGGCCGAGCAAGAGGTCGGGCGCGTAGCACGGTTGGCGCAACAGACTTTGGGATTCGTCCGCGATGCCAGCTCTCCGGATTCGATGGATCCTGCCGCCATCATGGACGAGATTCTGCAGTTGTATTCCCGCAAGCTCGAGGGCCGCCAGATCCGCGTGTCGCGACGCTACCGCGGCCGTTGCCAGATCAACGGCCATTCAGGCGAGTTGCGGCAGTTGCTGGCCAATCTTCTGGTAAATGCGGTGGACGCCATGGCGGACGGAGGTTCTCTGCAAGTCCGCGTAGCGCCGGGCTACGATTGGTCCGATGGCAGGGACGGGATCCGAATCACGGTGGCCGACAACGGCAGCGGAATTCCCCGAGACCATCTGCAACAGATCTTCGAGCCCTTCTACACGACGAAGAAGGACACCGGAACCGGGCTCGGATTATGGGTCTCGCGCGGCATTGTGCAGAAGCATGGAGGACGGATTCGGGTGCGAAGCCGGGCAGACGGGCGCACGACCGGGACCGTGTTTTCGATCTTCTTGCCGCAGCGGTACGAAATCAGCCGGGTGGCGTGAGCATCTGCTTCCCATTTATTCACAATAACTTGCAGGCGACGGAGGTACAGTGACCTTCGTACTTAGAAAGCCCCCCGGCAGCGGCTTATAATCATCCAAATCCAAGCAGAATGAGCACTTAGCCGACGTGGAACCTTTTCTTGCAGTTGCGATCTTCTGGCTGGGGCTGTGCTTTGGCAGCTTCCTGAACGTGTGTATCTACAGGTTGCCGCGTGGCCAGTCGGTTATAACACCGCGCTCCGCCTGTCCGCACTGCGGAGATCCGATCCCGCTTTACCACAACGTGCCCGTACTGAGCTGGCTGATTCTTCGGGGAAAGTGCCGGTCGTGCACGCAGCCCATATCGCCACGCTACCTGGTGATCGAAGTAATCACAGGCCTGCTCTTTCTCGGCTGCTATGTCCATTTTGGCTTGACGCTGGCGGCGCTGAAGTGCGCCGTGCTCGGCTTCCTGCTGCTGGGGTTGATCTTCACGGATGCGGAAACCAAGCTTCTTCCCGACACCCTGACTCTGCCCGGGCTGGCTCTGGGAATTGGATTCAGCCTGGTGGTCCCGGTGAATGACTTGGCTTCGCGAATCATGCCTGGCCTGGTATCGCCCGCCATGCGAGGCGAGATTTCGTGGCGCTTGTGGTCCCTGTCAGACTCCTTGCTGGGAGCGACGGTTGGCGCTTCGTTTCTATATGGAGCGGCAGCCATCTACTTGAGAGCTCGTGGGGTCGAAGGCATGGGATTCGGCGACGTCAAACTGATGGCGCTGATCGGTGCGTTCCTCGGAACCAAACTCACCGTCTTAACCATCTTTGCCGCTTCGCTGGCCGGGTCGCTGTTTGGACTGAGCACGGTTCTTGCAGTCTGGATCAAGCGCAGTCGACGGATCGAGGCGCGCGGTACTTCTTCAACCGCAGCCCGGCACAGAGCATGGCAATCGGCGCGTCTGGCGCTCCGCTATTACGAAATGCCGTTTGGCGTGTTTCTCGGCAGCATGGCGCTTTTGTCGTTCTTGTTTGGAAACCGGCTCCTGCACTGGTATTGGGAGGCGCTGTGAAGCTGCTGATGAATCCGTTGGCGGTGCGCGCGGGCCTTCTTTTCTTCGCTGCCCTCGCAGCTTTCGGGTTGGGCTGGTACCTGATTCGACGCTTGCGGAAGAGTATCGTCGCGGGATCCGAATCGCTCAGTCAAGCGCCGCTGGCGGCGGAAGGATTGCCGGTACACGCCTATCACGCCGTCATTCAGCAACTGAAGCAGCAAAAACATGAGCTTGCCACCCAGCACCTATCGGAGCGCAGAAAAGCGAAGGCCTCTGACACACTGAGCTCGACCATCCTCTCGAACCTTCCCTGCGGCGTTCTGTTTTTCAATACCAGCGGCCTGGTGCGGCAAGCGAACTCGGCGGCACGCAAGCTGCTCGGCTTCGCCTCGCCGGTGGGCCTGCATGCCGCCGATCTTTTCCGTACGGCGACGCTGCGCCCGGAAAACGATGGCTCGATTCCAGGTCCGGGTTCGCGATCCAGCGTCGGACAAGCTCTTGCTCCCGCTCTGAAGGGGAAGTCAGCGGTTCGAGGCCTGGTGCTGAATTACTTTCCCCCGGATAGCGTAAGCCGTAGAGAAAGCCATACGGAAAGCCGCGTGCTCGAAGTGACCGCCTCTCCGGTGCTGGCCGAAGATGCCAGCCTCATGGGCACCACTCTGGTGCTCACCGACAAGACCGACATTGAGCGCATCCGGCACGACCAAAAGCTGCACGAGGAAGTCTCTTCCGAACTCGCGCTCGGACTGCGCAATTCCCTGACCACGATTGCCAGATATGCGCAGCAACTGGCGCATTGCGGCGACTCGGAACGGGCGCGCCAGTTGGCCGAAGGCATCGCCGGCGAAGCCGCGCAACTGGACCGGACGATTGGCAGCTTTCTGGGAGGCGCTCGCGCCGCAACCACAAGTTCTTGACACGAACGATCGCAGGCCATGATACGAATCAAGGGCTTGCCAAAGGATGAATACATGAAGCACACGAAACTCATCGCAGTCGGCACTCTCCTTCTCTTGGGAGTCAGCGCAGCAACCGCTCAATCGCTCGGGGATTACGCGCGGGAGGCTCGCAAGAACAAAACCGAACCGAGTTCGGCCAGCCACCACTACGATAACGACAATCTGCCTACCGGCCAAACCTTAAGCGTGGTCGGACCACCGCCGGCGAGCGGCGACAAAGCTGGGCAAGGAGCTGGGACTGCGGGCTCTGAGGCAAAGGCGCCTGCCGCCGAGGAACGCCAGAAGGCGGCCGATGAGATGCAGAAAAAGATCGACCAGCAGAAAGAGAAAATCGATTCGCTGACCCAGGAACTCGACAGCGATCAGCGCGCGCTTCGCCTGCGCGCCGCCGCCGCAATGCTAGGCGATCCGAACGCCCTCACGCGCAACACTGTCCAAGGGGACAAGGACGCCGCGCAGTACAAGAGCGACGCCGAGGCAAAGCAGAAAGCGCTTGATGCCGCCCGACAGGAACTCGATGAGATGCGGGAGCACGCGCACAAGGCCGGGATTGACGAGCAGAATGAAGATAAGGATAAGGCCAAAGACAACAGCACGGACAAAAACGACAAGGACAAATAAAGATCGCAGCTAGATCTTCTTCACTGTGTCCTCAATGTCAGGGTTTCCCAATCCGCTCCCGAATCTGGCGCGCGTGATGCCGCCCGTGGACCCAGTGGAACTTGCGCCACTCGTTCGCCGTTAAAGGCCCCAGGAACGGGTGGTCCAGAATTTTGGTTCGCACGCCGAACCTGCGCTCGCAATCGTCCAGGCCCGAGCCCATCTTTTCCAACTCAGGCGTTATCGCTTGCCGCGCTTCTTCCGACGACATTCCTCGCGGGATGGCACGTTCCGGGGCTTGGCGGCCTCCAGGTAAGTACCCGAGAGTCACCACCGACAGAGTGGCAAAGCGATCCTTCAGCGTCGCGCGCGTAGCCAAGGGCACACCCTCTTCCAGGCATTTTGCCAATCCCCGGTTGGTATGCATGTAGGTAAGGAAAAGGTGCTCCAGTATCTGTGCAGCGCTCCATTTTCCGGTAGGAACTCTCGCCAAATCGCTGGCGCCGGCACTCCCCACTGCATTTTCGAGTTCGTGCCGCAAACGTTCCAGATAGGAATTCATGGCGTTGCGTGAGTACAATGATCCGCGAACAGAAATCTTGATCGGGAAATCGTCAATGAAAAAACTAGTCTTTGCAGTTGCAATTCTAGCAGCAGGATTGTTGTCCTCGTGCTCTTCCGAGCCGAGCAAGCCGGCGCCAGTGGAGACGCCCCAGCCGAAAGCTCCGGAGGCAATCACCGGAAGCAGCGCGTTCTACAAGTGCTACATCTCCGCCCGCGGCTGGGCGCCGGACGCTCAACCCTATCGTGCGGAATCGCGAGCCTCGGCGGACTTCAAAGGCCAGGATGGCAAGGCGGGCGAGTGGCGGGTCGGATTCGCCTCGCCGGCGCAGCATGCGATTAAAACGTATACCTGGGCAAACGGCGATATTTCTCACGGCGTCGACGACACTTACAGCCCGACGAATTCCAGCACGCAGATTTTCAACGTCCAGTTTCTCAAGGTAGATACGGATAGGGCCTTTGCCGTCGCCCAGTCGCACGGCGGCGAGAAGCTGCTGCAGAAGGAACCGGACACACCGGTCCTTTATGTGCTGGAGTGGAACCGCCAGACCAACGAACTGTTGTGGCACGTGATCTACGGTCCCGATCGCGAAACAGCCAAGCTGCGAGTAGCCGTTAACGCATCTACCGGGGAGTTTTCGCGGGTCGAGAAGTAGCAAAATCAGGGGCGATCGCAGGAAATCACTGCGCCTTCGCGAGCCGGTCCAGCGAAGCGTGCGCATCTTTGGCCAACGGGCCTTCGGGCAGAATCTTCAGGTATTTTTCGTAGTGTTTCTTGGCTTCGATCCTGTCTCCGAGTTTTTCCTGGCACACGGCCAGACGAAAGCTGGCAATCGCGTCGTTGTCCTTGTAGTAGAGAGCGTCCTTATATCGTTCGAGTGCGGCGCGATAGTTCTTGCGCTTGAAGTAGAAGTCGCCGACCTCAATGTCTTTCGAGGCTTTCAGCGGGTTCCAGGGATGGAACTCCTGGATGCCAGAGGCGTCCGGGTTGTCGGGGGCGAGATCCGCGACAGCGGCCTGGCTGGCGGGATGATTCTTGGCGTCGTCTTTGGGCGGGCTGATATCGATTCTTGTATCGCGGCTGGAGCTTTCCTGGGCCTCCCGATCACGGGCAGCCGACTTCTCCGCAGCGCTTTTGTCTGCCGAATCCTGCGCCCGCGAAACAGCCGTCAGCAGCGCCAATGAAAGGATCAGGAATCGAATGCGCACGCCTCTATTGTATTCACTTTGCGGCGGAGTTCCAGTGGAGAGACGGGAGCCTTCGCCCGTCCACACAAGTGCCCAACAAAAAATCAGGCCGCCCACAATGGGACGGCCTGGTTAGCAAGTCCTCCGGGGAGGAGGGGGAAACCTATATCTAAAGCGACGGCGGATTCGCGCTCGCCGTGGGAGTCGGATTGTTGCTGGGCACCTGGGCTGGAGTCGTCGTGTCGGCTCCAGTATTGGTCATCAGTCGGATGTCGACGCGGCGGTTCTTGGCGCGACCGTCTGCAGTCTTATTGGTCTCGACTGGCTTATCCTTGCCCAGCCCAATCAGATAAACCTTGTATGCCGGAACGCCCTTCTCCGAAGCCAGGTACTGAATCACAGCATCGGCGCGGCGCTGGCTCAGATCGTAGTTATACTCGGAACTGCCCACTGAGTCGGTCGCTCCCTCTACCGTGATGATGTATCCCTTGGTAGTGGCCACGCTGGCGGCAAGCTGGTCGATGGCTTCCTTGGCTTCCTTGGTCAGATTGTCTTTGTTAAAGCCGAAATGCACCGCCGTCTCCACCACCGGGCGATAGTTGTCGAGGTTGATGACCGCTTTGGTCAGAGCATCCACACGCTGCGACGCGCTGTTCGCCGACAACTGGGCTTTATCGGCTTCGCTGCCAGCAGCCAACGCCTTCTGATCCACTTCAGCGGCCTTGGCCTGCACGGCTTGAATTCCGCTTTGGGCGCGCTGATCGACATCTTTGATGTCTTTCGAATTCCTCGCGGTCAGGTCATCGAGTTCATTGGTCTTGTTGATCAGCGGTGTGGTTTGTTGACGGACGTAATTCTTGGTTGTACATCCGATCGACGCGAGCAGTGTCGCGGCCAGCATTAGGGTCAACGAAGTACGATTCATAGGTTGGGGGGCTCCTTCCCCTAAAATATTGCTGTTCTAAAATCTATTTCGGATACTGCCAAAAAATCTGTGCATGGCACCCGCATGCTGTTTAATGCACGGGGGATGCCATTTCGTATTCGCAAGATAAATTACCAACTCGTTTCATATCAATATCTTGCAACCTTACTATGGGAAACGCACAAACTGCCAACCTGGCATTCCCGATATGAACCGTAAAAAATTTATACTGTTCGATTTTCTAGTTCTGAATTATAGGCGCGAGCAACGGATTGCACTAGCCACTAGCTAGATTCTCGGGCAACCCACCCGGGAAGAGACTTGGCAGCCTGACTTCGCGATCCTTACTTGGTAATCTTGTCCCAAGCTTTCTCAAATTGCGAAAATAGCGGGACTTCGCTCTTCTGCAACCCGCCGCGCCCCATCACGCGCCAGAGATACGTCTGCGAAGGCCTGCTTCCCCAATCGCCGCTGTGCGCGTCATAGACGGCCAGCACATCCTCTGACGGACGCGACTGGACGGTCAGGATGATGTCCGCCTGCTGAGGCCGGTACACCAAAGTGAGTTTCCCCCACTTCTCGATCGCATCCTGGACGCGAGCAATTGCGTCGCGGTCCTCGGGTAACAGGTTGGGATTGAATTGATCGCCATCGTAGGCAGTTACGTAAACGAAGCGGGCGTTGGAAAAAATGCGCGGCATCGGCGGAACGTCCGCTGCGACCGCCACCGTGCTCAACGTTGCCAGGACCAGACTTAGCAGCACCGTTGCAAAGATGTTCTTTTTCATATGAATTACCCCTACTTATTCCCTACTATGAGGGATGCCATCCGGAGCGTCGGAGTTGCAAGCCGGCGACTGTCTCACATTACCGGCGGCACGCTGATCCCCATGGCCGCGAGAACCCGAATGAGCTCGCGGCGGACCACCGCCGCGGTTGTCAGCAGGAACCTTCGCCGTCCTTCATCGGCTTCGCTCAGGATTGGATAGTAGTGATAGAAACTGCTGAAAAGCTGCGCCAGTTGGAAGGCATGCTTGGCCAGATAAGCAGGTTCGGTGGTAGCGATGCACTGGCCCACGATGTAGGAAGTTTTCGCAGCCGCCAGCCACAGCTCCCAGATATCGTCGGCGGATGAGCCGTTGAGGTGCTTGGCGAAATCCTCCGTAGAGAGGCGGTTTGCCGCACTTCGGCCGAAGCCATCCGGATCCAATCCGCCTTTGCGGAAAATGTTCGAAGCGCGCACGACGGCATACTGCGCGTAAGGGCCTGTGTCGCCCTCAAAACTCAGCGCGTCTTTGAAATCGAAAGCGATCACCGAAAGTTTCGTGAATTTGAGCATGAAGTAGCGCAGCGCCCCGATGGCGATCTGCGTGGCAATGCCGCCACGCTCCGGTTCGTTCAACTCGGGATGACGCGCATCCACTTCCTTGCGAGCCGAAGTGATCAGAGCATCCAGCAGATCGTCCGCCTTCAATCCGAAACCCTTACGGCCTGAAACCTCGATCCACGGCCTCGCCTTATCTTCATCGGTCAGTTGATAGCCAAGTTCGGCGGCGCAGCGCGGAGTCAGTGCGACCATCTCGTAGGAAAAGTGCGTATAACGATCGGCGGCCTCGCCATGGCCGAGTTCGCGCAAAGCTTCGATCACCGTGTTCTGCGCTTCGGACTGCCGCGCATCGATGACGTTGTAGATCTCAGCCACATCGCCGAAGTGAGGATGATCTCTCTCGCCCTCGGTCGTTGAGATCCAGCAGTCATGGGCATTGGGATAGCGAAAGAATTTTCGATAGCCGAAATCGCGGCCGAGCAGCCCGAACTTCCACATGTGATAGGCGATGTCTTTGCCGACATAACCGACTGTGCCATTGGAGCGGACGATAACTTTCTGGTCTTCCTCTGTTATCTTTTCCCCTGTGTCCTCTGTGCCCTCTGTGGTCAAGATTTTCGCCGACGTACCAGCGCGCCGCATGATCCAGCAACCCTTATTCTTGCCATCAGCCTCGTAAGTGAGCACGCCAGCTTCCTTCAGCTTGGTAAACGCAGCGTCCCAGAAGTGAAGGTGCAGAATCTCGCTCTCGCGCGGCAGGAAGTCGTACTCAATGTCGAGCCGGTCCATGGTTTCGAGATGCCGCTTAAGCACGGCCACCGAAATCAAGTCAGCAATCGCTGCCGTCTCATTGTTCCCTTCCTCGATCGATCGCAGGGTCGAAGCGCGCGCCGCCAGGTTCGCCTTGTCTTCTTCATACCAGCGCGAGACGCGGGCATAAAGATCCCAGCATAAATAATCGAAGCGGGGCGCGGCAGCAAGTGCCTCGATCTGAGCACTGGACTTCTGCTCGATATGCAGGAATCCAACCACCACGTCGGCAACCTGCACTCCTGTGTTGTCGATGTAATTCTGGACGTCCACTTCCCTGCCCGCAAAGCGCAGCAAGCGGACGAACGTGTCGCCGAGAATGGCGTTGCGCAGGTGTCCAATATGCGCTGCCTTGTTGGGATTGATGCTGGAATGCTCGACCAGCACCTTGCCGGTGGGAACAGAGGCCGCCGGTTTCTCGTCAGCGACGAGCGCCGTGGCCAACTCGGCGCGGCTCACGCGCACGTTGATGTATCCGGCGCCAGCGACCTCGAATTTCTCAAAGCCAGGAATCGCACCGACCCCGCTGACGATCTCTTCGGCAATCTTGCGCGGCGCCTTGCGAAGTTTCTTTGCGAGTTCGAAAGCGATCGGCAGCGCGTACTCGCCAAATTCAATTTTCGGCGGCTGCTCGACGACGATATTCACGTTTTCCAAGTCGTAAGTACGACGCAGAAACTCGCGCAGATGTTCGATCAGCCGGCGTTCCAGATATCGATACAAGGATGCCCTCTAACTTATTGAAGGAACAGTGATTCTAACAAACTCGCGACCAGCGGCGGGTTTGACGGCGCTGCGAGTGGCACCTATGATGAAAACTCGGCAAGAAACAGCCAGCCACCGAGACGCACAGAAAAACCGCTCTTAGCCTTTGGCCTTTAGCTAGAAGCCAAGAGCCAGAAGCTAACAGCGATTTTGACGATCCTTATGCGCATAGCTTACCTCGACTGTTTTTCCGGCATCAGCGGCGACATGTTCTTGGGCGCGCTGGTGGATGCCGGAGTGTCTCCAAAGCTTCTGGAAGACACGGCAGCGGCGCTCGATATCGGTGCGCGGTTGGAGATTTCGCGCGTAGTACGCGGCGGAATTTCGGCAACCAAAGTGGACGTGTACGCCGACGGCGAAAAAGATCTGCCGCGGGAAATTTTCTTGAAGCAAGTCCGCGACCATGCCCATGAGCACTCCCATGAACATCGACCCGAACAGGGTCGAGGGCTAAACGAGATTCGTCGAATCATCGAGAAGGCAGCGATCGGCAACACGGCGGGGGCAACCGCGATTCGTATATTTGAAGCGCTGGGCCAGGCCGAAGCCGAGATTCACGATACATCAGTCGATCAAGTTCACTTTCACGAAGTCGGCGCCGTCGATGCCATGGTCGATATCGTCTGCGCGGCCGCAGGAGCGGAATCTCTGGCCGTCGAAGAATGGGTATGCTCGCCGCTGAACGTCGGCGGTGGAACCATCAAGTGCGCGCACGGAACGCTTCCCGTGCCCGCACCCGCGACACTGAAGTTGCTTCGGGACGCCCCGGTCTATTCATCGGGACCACAGGTGGAACTGGTGACGCCAACGGGCGCGGCGATCGTAAGAACGCTGAGCAGCCGCTTCGCGAACTTTCCGGCGATGAAGGTCGAAAAGTCAGGGTACGGCGCGGGAACGCGAGATTTCCCCGAGCATCCGAACCTGCTGCGGCTAACAATTGGAGAAGCTGAGTCGGCCGATCTAGCAAATACGCCGAGTGCATCGCCAAGTACATCGAATGACAAGATCACAGTGCTCGAAGCGAATCTCGATGACCTGAGCCCGCAGGTATTGGCCTATGCGATGGAGCGCCTGTTGGCGGAGGGAGCGCTCGATGTCTTCAGCGTCCCAGTACAAATGAAGAAGAGCCGTTCTGGCGCGTTGCTCACTGTGCTGGCGAAAATGGAAGATGCGAGTCGCCTGACAAAATTGATCTTTGCTGAGACCACGACTCTGGGCGTGCGGCGCCGCGAGGAACAGCGCCAGACGCTCTCGCGCCGATGGGAAACGGTAGACACGACGTGGGGCCCGGTGCGGATCAAGATTGCCAACATGAATGGCAGCGTCTCCAACTATGCGCCGGAATATGAAGACTGTAGAGCGCTGGCAGAGGCGCATCACGTACCGCTGAAGCAGGTGATCCAAGAAGCGCTGCAAGCGTATGCCAGCGTCAACAGAACCGACGTCAACAGAAGATGAGGATTCAAATCCCGAGTTCGAATCCTGATTTCGTAATAATTAAGTTAGGGGGGATTCATGCCGACGCTCAATTTGTTACGCGACCTCTTGCAGCGCGTGCCGGACCGTCTCGAGAAGTTGCCTGAAGACAAGGTCGAAAGCAAGCCGACACCGTCAAACTGGTCTCCGAAGGAGGAATTAGGGCATCTGCTCGATTCCGCCGCCAACAATCATCAACGGATCGTGCGCGCGCAATTCGAAGATAAGTCGGCTATGCCCGGCTACGAGCAGAGTCGCTGGATGGCTGTGCATGCTTACCAGCGCCGCGACTGGAAGGAGCTGATCGAGGTGTGGCAAGCGCTCAACCGGCAATTGCTGGCTGCTGCCGAGGCAGTGCCCGATTCTGCCTGGTCACGGACGCTGACTGTCGCCGGTTCGGAACCGCTGACCCTTCAGTTCGTGTTCGACGATTATGTCGTGCACATGTTGCACCACCTGCAGCACATTGGAATCGAAGTGGACGACATCAAATCAAAAGCATCGAACGCAGCTTAAGCGCATAAACTTCGGAAGGATTTGTTTGCCAGCAAGGCACCGGAATGAGCAAGAAGTTTTACATCACGACCCCGATCTACTACGTCAACGCGCATCCGCACATTGGGCACGCCTACACCACGATTGCGTGCGACACGATCGCTCGCCGCCACCGCATGTTGGCCGATGATACCTGGTTCCTGACTGGTACCGATGAGCACGGTCAAAAGATAGAGCGCGCAGCCCAGGCTGCGGGCAAGTCGCCGCAGCAGTTCGCCGATGAGGTCTCGGCGGAATTCCGCGCCCTCTGGGAGCGCATGGGTCTGACGCCCGACGATTTCATCCGCACCACCTCAGCGCGGCACAAACAGGGCGTGCAGGCGCTATGGCGCAAGATTCGCGATAACGGATACATCTACAAAGGAACCTACACTGGACAGTACTGCGTTTCCGATGAGCTTTACGTGGACGCGGTCGGGCCCGGCGCGCCCTGTCCGATTTGCGAGCGCCCGACGGAAACGGTCCACGAAGAGAACTACTACTTCAAGCTCTCGGCGTTCCAGGATCAGTTAATCCGCCTCTACACCGAGCAGCCCGATTTCATTCGCCCCGAGACGCGCCGCAATGAAGTGCTCTCGTTCGTGCGCAGCGGCCTGCGTGATCTTTCTATCAGCCGCTCGACGTTCTCCTGGGGCATCCCTGTACCGGATGATCCCAAGCACGTGGTCTACGTCTGGCTGGATGCGCTGGCGAACTACATTACCGCGCTCGGCTACGGCTCAAACGACACCAGCAAATTCGACAAGTACTGGCCCGCCGATGTGCACATGATCGGCAAAGAGATCGTGCGCTTCCATTGCGTCTACTGGCCGGCGTTCCTGCTCGCCGCCGGATTGCCGCTGCCCAAAGGCATCACCGCGCACGGTTGGCTGCTCTTTGAAGAAAGCAAAATGTCGAAATCGCGCGGCAATATCGTTCGCGCCGAAACCATCGTGGACGTGCTCGGCACCGACGCCCTCCGATACTTCCTGCTGCGCGAAGTCGTCTTCGGGCAGGATGGAGCTTTCAGTTTCGATGCGCTGGTACAGCGCTATAACTCCGATCTTGCGAATGGCCTCGGCAATCTTGCCAGCCGCACCTTGACCATGATCACGCGCTATTTCAAAGGAGAAATACCCTACCCCTCGAATGCAGCGCACACCCCGGCGGATGCCGCAATTGCAGATGCGGCGAGAAAAACCATCGCTGACTTCGGGTCGCTGTTCGACCAGTACCAGTTCTCGCGGGCCCTCGAAACAGCCTGGGGACTGGTCAGTGCCGTCGACAAATACATCGTCGAAAACGAACCCTGGTCTCTGGGCGATAAAAAGGACAAGGACGAGGAGAGCCGCGCACGCCTGGCAACCGTGCTTTACACCAGCGCCGAAGCTTTGCGAATTGTGACGGCTCTAGCTCACCCGGTAATGCCCGACGCCACGGCGAGAATCTGGTCCCAGATGGGCCTCGGGGACATCAAGAAATTCGATCTGACACAATTGCAGTGGGGACAACTGCAACTCGGCACAAAGTTGGGCGAAGTGCAGGCAGTGTTTCCGCGCGCCGACAAATCGGCAGTCGAGAGGATGCAGAAAATGGAAGAACCAAGTGGAGCAACGGGCGTCCCGGCCCAGCCGAGCACAGTCCAGCAGGCCGTCACGTCGACACTCCCGAGCGCACCAGCCAAGCCTGCCGCCACCATTCCCGATGGCAAAATCAGCATCGACGACTTCGCGAAAGTGGAATTGCGCGTGGCACAGGTGAAGACCGCCGAGCGCGTAAAGGGCGCCGACAAATTGCTGCGCCTGGAAGTCGATCTCGGAACCGAGGTGCGCCAACTCGTAGCCGGGATTGCCGAGGCCTACGAACCGGAAACGCTGATCGGACGCAAGGTCGTGATCGTGGCCAACCTCGCGCCCCGCAAGCTGCGCGGACTGGAATCAAACGGCATGATCGTCGCCGCCTCGCCGGAAGGCGGCAAGCCGGTGCTGGCCAGCTTTCTGGAAGACGTGCCCGTGGGCACGCGGCTGAAATAGCGCTGCCGAACTCGCTCGGCTTGGACGGGCGAGGGCGCCAGTTTCCACAGGATCTCGCGAACGACCAGCGACTAGCGACCAACGACCGTGTTCATCGACTCCCACGCACATCTCGAAGGCAAACGCTACGACAGCGATCGCAACGAAGTGCTGGCGCGCGCGAAACAGAGCGGCATCGAAGCCTATCTCGCCATCGGAAACGGCGAAGGACCGGGGACGGCAGACTGCGGAATCCAGCTGGCGGAGAAATACGACGGCAGGCCAGAGTATCCGCGAATCTGGGCGAGCGTCGGAATTCATCCGCACGAAGCAAGTCTTGCGAATGAAGCCGCTGATTTCCAAATGCTGCAATGGGCGAGCCATCCAAAAGTGATCGCTTGGGGAGAAATCGGCCTCGATTATTTCTATGACCACTCGCCCCGGGAAATACAGAGGACGGTCTTTCTGGGGCAAATGGAGCTGGCGCGTACGGCCAAGTTGCCCATCATCATTCACTGCCGCCCCTCCGACAACAGCGACAACGCGTGGGACGACTGTCTCTCGCTGATCGCTGACAATTGGACTTCCAGCGGACTCGGCGGCATTCTGCACTGCTTCACCGGAAGCGTCGAACATGCGCGACGAGCGCTCAATATGGGCTTCATGATTTCTTTTGCCGGCAACATCACCTTTCCTAAGGCGCAGGCGATTCGCGACGCGGCCCAAATGGTTCCGCTCGACCGCATGCTGATCGAAACCGACTCCCCCTATCTGGCGCCGATTCCGCATCGCGGCCAGCGCAACGAACCGGCATTCGTGAAGGATGTAGCCTGCCACATCGGTCAACTGCGAGGCTTATCGGCAGAAGAAATCGGCTCGCGAACCACACAGAATTTCTACAAGTTCTTTGGACTCGCGCTGGAAACTGTAAACTCGCAAGCACGCACCTAGACCACGCAAAGTGCGCATCGAGCCTTCGCAGATAATGCCTCTTCTGTTACTCTCAGGGGTACACATTTGGGGTGGGCGATCCGTGGAATTTCGAACCTCGAGCGGTATCGCTCATCGCCTTAACCGGGACATTCCATGCCCGATAACAGTTTCGATATCGTCAGCAAAATCGACTTGGCGGAGGTCTCCAACGCCATCCAGCAAGCGATGAAAGAGGTCACAACTCGTTTCGATTTGAAGGACTCGAAGTCGCAGATCGCGATGGAGGGAACCGACGCGATTATGCTGCACTCCGCCGATGAATTCAAGATGAAGGCGGTGAACGACGTGTTCCAGCAAAAGCTGGTGAAACGCGGCGTCCCGCTGAAAGGCTTGACCTACGGCGCGCTCGAACCAGCCGCCGGCAGCACGGTAAAACAGAAGATCACCCTGCAGCAAGGAATCCCGATCGAAAAGGCGCGGGAGATCGTCAAGCTGGTCAAGAATTCGAACAAGAAAGCGCAAGCCTCGATCCAGGGCGACGTAGTCCGGATCAGTAGCAAGGATCGCGATACGCTGCAGCAAATCATCGCCCTGGTCAAGCAGCAGGACTTTGGCATCGATCTGCAGTTCACGAACTACCGCAGCAACTGATTAACGGAGCAACTAAGCAAATTGGGCACGACGACCTCTATCAACGGGAAAGAAATCTTTGATCTTCTGCGTGACGACATTGTCGCGATCGAAGAACAATTCGGACGCGACACGGTCTCGAACGTCGCCGCCATCACGGAGATCGGCGAGTACCTGCGCGCCGGCGGGGGCAAGCGCATCCGTCCGGCGCTGTTGCTCCTCTCTGCCAAGCTTTTCGGCTACAAGGGCGAAGGCGCGGTAAAGCTCGCAACGGTTGTCGAGATCATCCACACCGCTACGCTCGTTCACGACGACATCATTGACGAGGCCCAGATCCGCCGCGGCCGTCCCGCCGCCAACACGCAGTGGGGCAACTCGATGTGCGTGCTGGCCGGCGATTGGCTCTACATGCAGGCCTTCAAGATCGCAGTGCAGGAGCGCAATTTCCGCATCCTCGACGTGCTCATCGAGCTGACGCAGCAAATGGTTGAAGGCGAACTGCTCCAGATGGAGAAACTCGGCAAGCTGATTTCACCCCAGGAGCATCTCGATCTGATCTATCGCAAGACGGCCTGCCTGTTTTCGGTGTGCATGCGAGTCGGCGGAATCCTGGGCGGCGCCACCGAGCAACAGGAAGAACGCCTTGGTCAATACGGACGCGATCTTGGTTTAGCCTTCCAGATCGTGGACGACGTCCTCGACCTCACCGCTTCAGAGAGCGTGCTGGGCAAGCCCGTGGCCAGCGATCTGCGCGAAGGCAAAGCCACCATGGCCGTCATTCATGCGCTCCAGCACTGCACGGCCGCTGAGCGCCATCAAATCGAAACCGTCCTGCACGACCGCGCGTTCAATGGCGTCACACACGCCGATATCCTGACTATCCTGAACCGTTATGGTTCTCTCGAATACGCCTCCAAAGAGGCCGCCCGCTATGCTGGGTCAGCGCGCCAAGCGATTTGTGTGTTTCCCGACTCGGAGATCAAACGGGCTCTGTTGTGGGCGCCGGAGTTCGTGGTGGCAAGAGAGAAATAGCTTCCTGCTCTGGGATGCCGGCTTCTGGCAACCTCACTCGCCGATTGACGCCATGTCAACCCAGCGGCATTGTTGGCTAGAAGCCAGCGGCCAGAAGCTAGGAGCGATCTTTCACCGCAATCCCCAGCATCTCAAACCGCCCTTTCAGCAACAGCCGACCCGATCCCAAAAACGCGCGCGCGGGAAATTCGCGCGAAAACAGTCTCACATAGGCCGAGTTGAACGGTTGCCATAAAGAGACATCGGGACAGTAGACCTGCACCCATACCAAGTCGTCCATAGTCATGCCCGCTTCGCGGAGCACAGCCTGGAAGCCGTCAAATAAGAGCTCGATCTCGGAATCTATGCTCGCGGGCGCCTCGCCCGTCGCCGGGTCAAGGCCGATCCGCCCGGAGATGTACAGAGTATCGCCCACCAGCACGGCGTCGCTGAAAGGTAGACCCGCGGGACGATTCGGAAGATTGATGTAGCGGCGGCTCGGGGCTAACAAAGGATTCTCCGGAAATCGTCCTACTGTAGCAGGAGTTCTCGCGCCGACGCGAGTTCTTGTAGTGGGTTAGTTCCGAGTGCCCCGTAATCCAGGCGTGAGTTTTGCTGAAGAGTTTCAGTAGCGCGGCTTGACCTAAGAAAAATGGCTGCGGATTGAAGAACCATGGAATGCACTAGAAAGAGGCGCTCGACACAGGCACACTGGCGGGTTTGGATTTCATGATTCGTGCGTCTCTGACAACACTCCAGAGGTGAAAATGAAAGGTATTGCTGTAGGTATTGTGTTCGCGCTGGCCGCTCAGGTGCTCGTGTGCGAGCCAGCGCCGCACGTTCCGCTGGGAATCGTTTCGGACTGGACGCACTATCATGTCCTCTACCCGGATTCGAAAGACGATTCCGTAATGGCCCAGATCCGAAGAGATCCCCGCTGGGTGCAGAATTGGTATCTTCGCCATCAGGAGGCTTGGTGGCCGAAACACCATCGCCGACACCGGGAGCACAGACACAGAGACTGGAGTGTGCCCTTGGAGGCGTCCCCTTTGACGTCAGGTTTTGAGCCGCTGTTCGACTTTACATTCGCCATCGGTCCCGACGCGGGGTACGGCAGCCTCAACACAACAGACGCTGGCGATGGTGAATTCCTCGCCACCGCCGGCACTCTTACCGTGACTGGCGGCCTGGACGTTGGCACATACCCGCTGTATCCAGGTGGGCCAGCCGAGGTTCTAAGCCCCAGCGGGAGATTCTTGTTCGATAATGTTCTGTACCCCTCAATCGACCCCGGGCTAGATAACGGGGGGCTTCTCTTCATGGGCAGCGGTTTGGAGATCAACATCTGGAGCAACTCTCCCGATAATTACGAATTTGATGATTGGAATGGTTCTAGTTATACCAATGACGTTACGGGAGCACCCTTCACCCTGAACGTCGCTCCTGGCGGGGGCCAGACCTTCCCCGCCAAATATGTGTTTGACGTGACGGCCGCTCCAAGCTGCGCGAACGACTTCGTGGTCATCGGTATCCCAGCCGACCCCATGTCGGGCGGCCAAGCCAACATCATTGGATTGAACAATCTCTATAGCTCCCAGCCTCCCGCGATCTCCGATTACTGCACCACGAACGGGCCGACGGTGATGTTCGCCTACGCTTCAGGCACCGGACAGGTGCCAGCGTCCGTGGTCATTTCGCAAAGTGGGAGCCAAATTGCCTATGTTGAGAATTTGCCTACTGGTAGCTCCTATTTCCACGTCCTGACCATTGGCACCGCGGGAACCAACGGGACCAGCGTTACGACGGCAGTCGTGCCAGGGAGCGCCGGGGGCAACAACGCCTTGGACCAGAGAGTGCTGCTTTCGCCGGACGGCGGTACCACAAGCCAAAGCTCCACGAATTCGGTTTTCGTCGTTTACACACCTAACGATGCGAACGATGTCGCCTACGCCACTACCTATAGCACGGCCGGGAATGGTTCCGGCTACCTGTACAAGATCAGCAACGTATTCAATGGCAATGCAGCCCCAACGATCGCATGGAGCGTCCCCATCGATGCAGTTCCGTCAACTCCGGTATACGATTCGGTATCGAGAAAGATCTTTTTTACGGATGGCAGCGGTCGTATCGATTATGTGACGGACAACGGCGCGTCGCCATCGGTTGTTTATAGCGCGGTTTTGGCGAGCGGAACCACCTCCGAGAATCCAGTAATCGTCGATAGCACAAATCAGATGGTCTACGCTTCCTTCAACTCCAACGGAACCAACGCCCTGGTCGTGCAAGCCCCCATGAACATGGCGAGCACCGTCTCCGTACCCGTGGGCAATTTCAGCACGACCTTCACGGGGCCGTACAAGCCGGACTTTAACAACGCCTGGTACACCGGATCGCGGACACCTCTCATGTACGTCGCCGGAACGGGCACCGGAACGCTTCCTACCCTCTATAGCGTCGGGTTCAACGGTAGTGGTGTGATGAACACTAGCGCCGGCAGTACCACGGAGCCTCTGGCCACCGGCACGGCAGACTCATCGTCGGTTACGGAGTTCTACAACGCTTCGCTCCAGAAGGACTTCATTTTCGTGGGGGTCACGGACCATTGTATTGCTTCCACCGGCGGTGGAACTGCTGGCTGCGTCATGAGTTTGGATATCACTCGTGGCTTTCCAACCGTCAATGCCAATAGCACCGCGCTGGCGGCCGCTGGAGGCACAAGCGGTATCATAGTCGATAACGACAGCAGTCATACCGGAGCTTCGAGCATTTACTACGCAACCAAGACCGGGGCGACCCTGGTCAAAGCCACACAATCCGGGCTGCACTGATGTCCCAGTGATATCCTTTCGCGCTGACCACAAAACCACTTTTATTTTTATTAATGATCGGGGTCTCCATGCCGCGTTAGAACGAATTCCTCGATTTCATGAGCCACGGAGATTTGAGTCACGCGCAGTAGTCGCGTCGCGATTGCTATACTGAGAAGGTCCTTTTCGCAATGAGAATGACCGACTTGCTCTCACTAATTTCGCATCACGGCTACCTTTTTTTAGCCCTGGTGTGCTTCGCTGAGGCCATTGGTCTTCCACTGCCCGCCGCGCTCGCCATCCTGACCGCTGGCGCTGTCGCTGCCTACGGAGACCTCCACTTCTATCTGGTGTTTGGCATCGGCCTGTTGTCGATGATCAGCGGCGACGTCATTCTGTATTTCATGGGCAGAGTCAGCGGATGGGCATTACTCGGCCTTCTATGCCGCCTTTCGGCCAATCCGGAAACTTGCATTCTGCGATCGGCAGAATATTTTTACCGGCGCGGCAAGCAGACCCTGCTTTTTGCCAAGTTCATTCCCGGCATCAACACCATGTCTCCACCGCTGGCTGGCAGCATGAAAATGCGCCTGGGAGATTTTCTGCGCTTCGACGCCCTCGGAGCGGTCTTCTACGTGGGCGCGTACGCCCTCGCCGGATATCTTTTCAGCAACGCGCTGCGCGCCATCACGCGCGGCCTGCGCTCCGCCGGCTTTGCCGCCGAGGTCATCTTCGGCATCGGACTCGCCGCTTACATCGTCTATCGCATCTGGGTATATCGCAGGTACCGTCTGCTCGACGTGATTCCTCGCATACCGGCGGAGGAGCTGGCCAAGAGATTAGCCTCCGATGCCGCTCAGAACATGCTGATCGCCGATGTTCGCAGCCACGGCTACTACGATGCCGACTCCGAGCGCATTGCCGGATCGATCCGCATTGAACCCAACAACCTTATCGAAGAGATCAAGAACCTGCCCAAGGATCGGGAGATTTATCTCTACTGTACTTGAGCGCGCGAAGCCACCAGCGCCCGTGTGGCGCGTCAATTACAGGATCTCGGATTCAAAGTCTTCGTCATCGCCGGCGGCCTGCGTGCCTGGCGCAAAGCTGGAAACCCCGTGGAACGAGTTCCCCACGACGATCTAGTCAAGCTTCCAACCTTCAGTTAACACGGATCGCTAACGCGCCTGCGTGACCCCCGTCCTTGGCAGAGTCTCAGCAGTTTGCTATCGTGCCCTCATGGGGCGAACCCCGGCTTTTTGCGGAGTCATTCTAGCGGCAGGCGAGTCCTCGCGCATGGGGCGCGACAAGGCGTTGCTGCCCTGGCCCCCATCGGCCGCAGGTTCCCTAACGACCGACACGTTCCTCTCCGCGGCCATACGGCTCTTCTTCTCTCACGTCGATGTCGTGCTGGTGGTAGTCGGCAAGAATGAAGCCGCCTTGGCGCCCATCGTATACGCGAATGGCGCGTCCCTGGTGGTGAATCCCGAACCCGAGCGCGGCCAGTTCAGCTCGTTGCAGGTCGGTCTGCAGGAGATTTTAAGCCGCGGACGTGATGCCGCGATGATCACGCTCGTCGACCGACCGCCGGTCCAGGCAGCAACGCTAGCGACCCTCGAATCGGCCTTCGAACGGGCTATAACAAAGACACAAAGGAAATGGGCCGCGATCCCCGAATACCGGGGAAAACACGGGCATCCAATGCTCGCGGCCCGCGAGATGATGGAAGCGTTTCTGCGAGCTCCCGCAACATCGAGTGCGCGCGACGTCGAGCACGCTCACCAGAGCGAGATTGAGTATGTTCCAGTCGACGACCCGCTGGTAGCCGTCAACGTGGATACGCCGGAACAGTATGCAGCTTTGCCGCCGCCACAGCTTCTGCCGTCGAGTTAATTCCTGCCAAGTCGCTACTGGTTTTCGGAAACACTCGATGTTGCACTTGATTGATGTTGCCACTTGATTTTTTGGTGGCGCAGCGCTTTAGCGCTGCGGTAACTGGATCATTTTGAATGCGGCTTTAGCCGCTGAGGTCACAGTTCTTGCTCGAGAAGAATCTTTTCCGCAGCTTCCGATATTTTCAATGACAAGTCTCACATCTCTGCAAAACGAATTCATCGAAAGTGTACTCAGCCTCAATCCGCGCGTCGCCACGTTTGATTGCGACGGCACCTTCTGGTCTGGAGACGCGGGCGAAGGATTTTTCGCCTGGGAACTGGAACAAGGCCTGGTGTCGGACGAAATCGCCCGTTGGGCCCGTGCGCGCTACGCCGACTACAAAGCGGGCAACGTCGCCGAAGAAATCATGTGCGGAGAAATGGTCACCATGCATCGCGGGCTGCGGGAAGAAATCGTGCAGCAAGCCTGCGACACATATTTTGCCCAGGCCATCGCTCGCAACATTTTTCCGGAGATGCGCGAGCTGGTGCAGCGCCTGCGCCAATACGGGTGCGACGTCTGGGCCGTTTCTTCTTCAAACCAGTGGATCATCCGCTCGGCGATGAAGTTCTTCGGCATCCCGCGAGATCGCATCCTGGCCGCCGAAGTAGCAATCGAGAATGGCATCATCGGTCGCACGATAACCGATCAGCTGATTCGAGTTCCCAGCGGTCCGGGCAAGGTGGAGGCGATTCGATCCGCGCTCGATTCGTCTCCCGATTCTGGGCCCGATTGCGCGTTTGGCAACGCGATTTGGGACCGCGAGATGCTCGCCATGTCCAAGCACGCATTCGCGATCAACCCCAATCCGGATCTGAAGGAGATCGCGATCGCCAATGGCTGGACGGTATATCAACCGCCGCTGTAGCACGTATACTTTTACTTTGTGCTGCGCGTGAATCCGTGCTGCGATGAAAACCAATATTACTTTGAAACTTGACGCTTCTCTCGTCCGCCAGATTCGAATTCTCGCTGCCGAAGAAGGTACTTCCGTCAGCGCTCTGCTTGCGACGAGCCTGGAGCAAATCGTGCGCGAGCGCGAGCGCAAGAGCAAGAGCTATGATCGTTCCCGCCGACGCGCCTTGGCGCGACTGCGCGTGGAGATGAACCTCGGTTGGACTCCACCTCGGTCGCGCGACGAGCTTTATGTTTCGCCTTGACCATCTCTATTCTTGCCTGTTTACTCTTAGGTTATTAATCCGTGTTTACTACCACCCCCCCTCCCCCCTTGCGTGTGGAATCATAGGGTTAGGGGGTGTCGAGTTGCCAAAATCTAGAGCGCAAATGACTTATTTTCAAAATATTCCGGAATAAGGACTTAGCTTGATTCTTGCCCTATTTCTCTCGGAATTCATAGTTTTGGCGGCTTGCTGACATCCCTCGTCGCCTCAACTTGTGTGTGGCGTTTGGGCTGACGCAGCCTCGGTGGCCTTGATCGGGGTTGGCGCACCTCGGCTGCGACAGATCAGCTGATATTGTCGTGCACTTCCGGGTGGGCGTCTGTGATGCGCGGGCGGGGCGTTTGTGATGAAAAAGGGTTGGAACCCGAAACCGCCTGCGGCAGAATTCCACTCGTCGCGAAGTGCGCGATGAGTGGGGCACCCGGCTCCGTGGGCCCTGGTCCCGATCACATTTTCCCGCCAAAAATGCCCGGGTTTCCACAGGCAAACTCCAAATGTTACAAATCGGCCCTTCTGCGTCCGGCTATAGGTGTAGTGCATGGCAGGGGATGAAATAGGTTCTAGTTACGAAAAGAGATTCCGCGCCCGCACACATTTATCTAAAATCTGAAGAAAGGCACGTTCAGGAAGCCGCCACAAGCTTTTTTGGTTTGTGGCGGCTCTGAGCGAAGACGGGTGTCAACTCCCAATGGGAACGCAGCCATTCAACCCAGAAGAGCAGTACAGAAAGGTCGCACGCGAATGGTTTAGGAGCCGGACTCCAGATCGCATAAGCGTACCGCGGGATTGGGCAGACGATCTAATAAAGGGTGCCGCAACTTGGGTCTATGAAAGTGAAATACCTATGTGGCTCCTTAGGAAAATTGAAAATGTGCCCAATGTGTTCCTCCAGCTGCCAACACCGGATCGCCGATGGATCATAAAATTCCGGGGTGATTTATGGGGGCCGTTCGATCAGCAATTTGGTGGTTGGCAAGATGCTCACGATTTAATCAGCGAGCGCACCCGGACTCTGTTTGGCGTCAGCCTGCAGCAGACCGGGATGTCTGGTGAGGTAACGCTGAGCGGCTCGGGCAGCAGCTGTGCTGATTCATATCCCGAGGCAGTGCGTAAACGAATCCAGCGCTGGTTGAAGATGGTGTCACGCGAAATGGGTTCAAAAACGGGAGTCCTTTTCCGCAAACTTTTTTCCGTAGAAAATGGCCGATATACATTCTCCGAGTCCGGGTGGATGACAGAACTCGGTGATGTCCCCTTCGATGCGAGTATGCGCCTAGATCGAGGGCGATGGGTATTTGAGGTTCCCTTCTGCAGTCATGAGCTGGTTGTGCCAGCAGATCAGAATCTAAAGTATCTGGCACGAATCCTGATGTGCGGAAATCTCCCGGTGCCTTCAGCTTTGCTCGAAGATGGGCCTCTACTGGAGAACTTTCAAAGCAGACCGCCATACCGGCAATACTTTCGGCGCACGTTTCGGCGGCACAGAATCTACGCGTGCACCCACGATGGTGGAGAAACTGCCCAAGAGATTTGCAGGGTAATGGGTCTGAAAGAGGGGCAGTTTTTCACCGCATATGATGAGATCGCCCCGGATTCACCGCTCCATCTGATTAGTCGCGTGCCGGTCGGGCCTGTGACATTACTGCCGAATGGAATCCGAGGCGTTCAGGCCGTTATTGCAAAGCAAAGGTTTCTGATGGAGACCATTAGCCCCCAATTCACGGGGATCGAGCAGCACTTACGCACTGGACTGATATGGGTGCTTCGTTACCCGAACCTTCTCCAACAGATCGACACCGAAAGCATACGTGCCCGTCCGGTGGTCTCAATGGGACTCCGGCGACTACGCGAGAGGCTGATGCTAATGCCCGCACACTGGACGACGCCATACGATGAGTTGGCTCGATATATTAAACAACACGTTCAGCTTGGCAAACTGTACAGGTACTCGGGGGATTTTGGCTGGAAAGTAGAAGGGATTGCGCCGCCACCTGACCCGCTAGAGCTGGCGATAGATCACATGGCGTTCAAAAGGCGAGCTGCATACAAGGAGAAAATGCGTGAGCGCAGAGCGGTGGGCTATGCTCCCGAGCCTGTGAAGCCGAGATCTGAAATTTGGCAAACAAGCAAATGGGCCGCCTCAGTGAACGCGGAGATTGCGAAGCAAGCAAGGCAGCCGGGCTGGGCTCAGCAGAACGCACTTGCTGCCACGAATGGGTTCGGCTGATTCTTCCGAGTCACAAAAACACGTTCGCGCATCACTGACGCTCTTGTCTGTGTGGCAGACGGGTGGCCGGGTGCGAGCGAGGAGGATGCTCGCACCATTTCCATCTCCAAACGTCACGACCGGACGGCCTTTGAGTTCCGTCGGCCACTCCTGAAATTTCACGCTTACCGGTCCGGTTTCTCCTAGAAGGTATGACCGAAAGCTGCTCCACTCCCACTGTTCCGGCTTTTCTGCCAGTGCGCGTTTCACTGGGTTCCGGTGCATGTAGCGCAGCTTCTCGGGATGCCCCTGGTTGCGCGAAGCGATTTGGTGATGGATGCCGTCCCTCAGCGGCTAAAGCCGTCGGAATTGAGCCCTGGATCGCAGCGGTAAACCGCTGCGCCACCCAAAATCTGCTCTACCCCTCGGGAATTCATCACAAACGCGGTGTGATGGGGTGCACTTACAAGTTGCGCTTCGACGGGGAATCATGGTAATCGGGACATTGCCGCTGTTAGATCGGCGGTGTCCTCGATTGCTGCGGTCAGTTAGGGTGAGAAGCAGTTTTATGATTCAGATTTCACGCCGACTCAGACGCTCCGCAAGAGCGCGGCGAGCGTGTCGATGGCCAGGTGGCTGGCGTGGGCGGAAGCTGGCGGCAGGCCCCCGATTTTTTGAACCAACTCTTCCCTGCTGACCTTTCGCGCTTCTTCTGCGCTTTTGCCTTTGACCAACTCGGTGATGGCCGATCCGCAAGCCATCGCCGGAACACAGCCTTTGGCGCGGAAGCGAATGTCGGCTATTCGCTTTTCCAATTTCGCCTTTTCTGGACCATTTGTCTTTTCCAATTTAAGGCTCAGTTCCAGAATGTCTCCGCAAACAGGGTTTTCCAAACGCGCCGTGGCGTCGGGATTGTCGAGCTCACCGGCGTTTCGTGGATTCTGAAAATGATCGAGAAGTTCGGCGGAATACACAGGAGGATTGTAATGCGCCGACTCGCGATTTCCGGTAGCGTCCTAAATTCATTCACCACCAAGGACACGAAGGAGCACAAAGGAAATCCTCCGTCCCCTACAATTAGGAGCATGCCCGACTCGCGTTCCCCCCGGCGAATCGCCTGCCTGCAACCGAGCGCTACGGTGATTCTGGCCAGCGTGGGCGAATTGGACCGCGTCGTGGCTTGCACGAAGTACTGCTCCGACGTTGTCCCGGAATTGCTAACAGATTTGCGAAGTGGCGAGCGGCTGATCGTCATTATTGCCGACTCATGGACGTCGAAGGCGAGCGAGATTCTCGCCGCTAAACCTGATCTTGTGATCGCTGCCGTTCCCTACCAGGAAGCTGCGGTCGTGGAAATTCTTAAGGCAGGCATTCGCTTTCTTGGACTGGCTCCGCGTACGCTGGACGACATCTACACTGACATCGCGCTTATCTCCGGTTCGGTCGGCGCCGGTGAGCGGGGAGCGAAAGTGATTTCCGAAATGCAGGCGGCAATCGCAGAGGTACGACACCAGACCACAAGCCTTCCACGAAAACGGGTCTTCTGCGAGGAGTGGGGTAAGCCGATCATCGCTTCGCAGCCTTGGGTAGCCGAACTGGTGGATGCGGCTGGTGGTGACTTCCTCGGCAAACCGGGCGCGCAATGCTCCGCCGAAGAGATCGCTCGACTAGATCCGGAAGTCATCATCGCCGCCTGGTGCGGGGCTGGGGATCGGGTGCCGCTGGCAAGAATAACTTCCGCGAAGGAAAGAGGCTGGTCGAACACCACGGCGGTGCGGAATTCGCAGGTTTATTGCATTTCCGACGAACTCTTGAATACTCCCGCGCCCACGCTGGTTGCGGGACTGCGCGCACTGGCGAGTGCGATTCATCCCGCAATGTTCGGCCTGCAGGCGGGGCTCCGTTCGGTTACGCAAGTACCCCGGACGCAAACACTGCGGTGAAGCTGAACCGCGGCGGCTTGGTTTAGGATTGTCATTATGGCTACCAAATCCAAAACTGATACTAGCAAGGTCGAGGAAGTGCGCAGGGCAGCGGACTGCTTGAATTCCGAAGTGCTGTCGGCGGATCAACTGATGAAAGGCATCGCGCTTCTCCTGAACCAAGAAATGCTGAGGTACAACTGGGTGGGCTTCTACATGCTGGAGGCTGGAGCCAATCCGCCGGTGCTGGTGCTGGGGCATTACCAGGGAGCAATGACTCCACACACCCGCATTCATTTGCACCAGGGCATCTGCGGGGCGGCGGCATCGTCGGGGAAGACGGTGGTTGTGGATGACGTAAGGAAGGACCCACGCTATCTTGCCTGCTCGATCGAAACCAAGTCGGAGATCGTGGTTCCAATCTTTGTGCGCGGCAAGGTGGCCGGCGAACTCGACATTGACAGTCATTTCCTGGCGGCCTTCGCCACCGAAGACCGTGAACTGGTTGAATATTGCGCTCAACTCGTGGGCAAGCGACTGGAGCACGGGTAAGGGATCGCCGACGTAGTCGCCACTTTCGAACATCATGAAACGAGTCGTAGCCGCGTTGATTTTAAGAGACGACCTCATCCTTGCCTGCCAGAGGACGCGGCACCAGGTGATGCCGCTCAAGTGGGAATTTCCCGGAGGCAAGATCGAAGAAGGCGAACAGCCGCGCGATGCGATGCGCCGGGAGCTGGAAGAAGAATTGGGGATGGTGGCGGAGGTCGGCGTGGAAGTCGCCCGCATCGTTCATGAATATCCGGGCGGCGGGTCGGTGGAACTCCGATTCTACGAAGTACGCAGCTACCAGGGTGAAATTGAGAACCGGATTTTTCGCGAGATCCGCTGGGTGACGCGGAAACAGCTGCTGGAATTGGATTTCCTCGAGGCCGACCGGGGACTGGTGAAGGATCTGGCGGCGGGAAAAATCATTTGAGGCGCTCTATCCCGTCCCGCCGCGCACCTGGCTGTAGACATACAGCGCGGTTAATCCAATCATAATCACGGTGGTTGCCCAGGCGATGATGTTGAAAGTGGGTTTGTTCACGTATTCGCCCATCAGTTCTTTTTTGTTGATCAGCAGCAACATGAAAATCAGCACGAAGGGCAACACTGCGCCGTTGACCACTTGTGAAAACACCGCGATCTTGATCAGCGGAAGGCCGGGTATCAGGACTACAGCTGCGCCGGCAACGATGAGCGCGGTATAGAGCCAGTAGAACGCGGGAGCTTCGGAAAACTTGCGTTCTACGCCTGACTCGAAGCCTAAGCCTTCACAAACGGTGTAAGCCGTCGAAAGCGGCAGAATCGAAGCTGCAAACAACGACGCATTAAAAAGCCCCAGAGCAAACAGTATGTAGGCCCAGTCGCCCGCCAAGGGACGCAGCGCTTGAGCGGCGTCGGCGGCGTCACGAATGTCGCGATTGCCATGCAAGTAGAGCGTGGCCGCGCAGGCCACAATGATGAACCAGGCAACCACGTCGGTGAAAATGCAGCCGACAATCACGTCGAGCCTCGACGTTTTGTACTGGCGCCGAGTTACGCCTTTCTCCACGATCGACGACTGCAAATAGAACTGCATCCAAGGCGCGATCGTGGTACCGACCACGCCGATCACCATGTAGAGGTACGGGCCCTGCTTGAAAGCCGCCATCCCAGGAGGCTTCACCGTGGCCTTCACGGCCTCAATCCACGCCGGCTTGGCCAGGGCTCCGGCAAATATATAAGTGATGTAGAAGAACGAAGCCGCCAGGAAAACTTTCTCCACGCTCTTGTACTGCCCTTTGACTGCGATGAGCCAGACGATCACGGCGCAGATCGGCACCGATATGTACTTGGAAACTCCGAAGAGGCTCATGCTTCCGACAATGCCGATAAACTCGCCCACGACATTCCCGAAATTTGTAATCAGAATGCCGAGCATCATGAGGAACGTAATCCGCAAGCCGTATTCTTCCCGGATCAGATCGCTCAGGCCCTTGCCGGTCACCGCTCCCATGCGGGCGCACATCTCCTGCACCACGATCAGGGCGATCGTAGTCGGAATCATGGTCCACAAGAGCATGTAGCCGAACTGCGCGCCGGCCTGCGAATAGGTCAAGATGCCATTGGCATCGTTGTCGACATTCGCGGTGATGAAGCCAGGCCCTACGACGGCGAAGAACAGCAGGAACCGGAACTTCCAGCTTCTCAGGAATTTCATGCGTACAGGCCACAGGGACGATTAAGTTGGCAAAACAGAACGAACAGAATAAATGCTGAAAGCGCGGTCTGGATAGGCGAATCTGCAAAGGCGGGGGAATTTCTTGCGAAGCCGCAGGTCGCCGCCGAGCTTCGCTCGGCTTGGACGGGCGAGGGCGCCCGTCCCCTCACAAGCAAAACTACAGTTTGGCGCGCAGCATGGCGATCACGTCGTCCGGTGTGATTACGCCGGTGAGTTGATTGTGTTCGTCGATCACGGGCAATGTCAGCAGGTTGTACTTGTCAAAGAGCTCGGCGAATTCCTTCTCTTTCGCGTCTTCGTGGCAGGAGATCAGCGGCTCCTGGGCCAAGGCCAGCATCGGAGTCGAGGCGGGTGCCAGAACGATCTTCACCAGCGGCACTGCGCCCGCCAAGGTACCGTGAGAATCAGTCAAGTAAATGGTGCTCATGTTTTCCATGCGGCCTTCGAAAGTACGCATGGCCGCGATCGCATCGTGGGCTGTGGCCGCCACCGGCAATGCGATGTACTCGGTAGTCATGCGGCCGGCAGCTGTGTTCTCTTTAAACTCGAGCAGGTCCGTGACTTCCCGGCGCTCTTCGGGCTGCATCTGCACCAGGATTTCCTCTGTCCGCTCATCGGGCAGGTCGGCCAAAAGGTCGGCGGCCGCGTCGGGTTCCATTTCCTCGACAATGTCGGCGGCCCGGTCGGAATCGAGGGATTCCAAGACCGCTTTTTGCACCTTGGGTTCGAGCTCTTCCAACGCGCCGGCAGCGACGTCTTCGTCCAGCGTCTCGAAGACCGCTTCACGCTCATCGGGAGCCAGATCTTCGACGATGTCGGCAATGTCGGCGGGATGAAGTTTAGCTAACCGCTCATGCGAAATCTTCAGCCTGACGCGCCGTGCGGGATCAGTCTCGATGAGGTCCACGAAGTCCCATGGAATCTCGCGCGGAGGAATCCGCAGCAGCAAGACGCGAAGGGCAGCCGCCGGAACCATGCCTTTGAGGAGACGGCGAAGGGCGCCCCGCGCACCCACATCCACGCCGCCGACTCGCAGGACTGAACGATTCTGCGCACTGTCGTGATGAAAATCCACGTCGTTCACGCGCACCACTTTGCGGCCGTGCACGTCAATCACCTGCTGATCGAGCAGATCCCGGCTGAGCAATAACAGTCCTTCGGAGCCGTCGGCCGGAGTCCATTCGGCGGCCGCAGTGGAGGCTCGAATGCCGCCATCGATCGCGGAAACAGCCGTCAGCGGCAACACACGGTTTCCGGTGGGCGTTTTGACGATCAGGAGCGAAACGCGAGAACGGTCTTCCTGCGGGGCGAGAGCCACCTCGCGCACCCGTCCGCTGGCGGCGCCGGAGGCGTCATAGACGGGCAAGCCCAAAAGTTCGCTCAGGGAAACGGTGGCCATCCCCAAGAGAATACTCAAGAGCGCGTGCAGATGCCAGATGAATGAGCGTAGCTTCTGAACCCTTGTAACGTTGGGACGTTTCTAATCTGGTATGACAGCCAGCGCCGCACTGGTTGACACGCAAAACCCGGGTGACTAGACTCGGCCTTCCTCCATCAGAGCGGCGCCTGCGATTGGCATGTGTCGGCTGCAACGAGAAATCTATGGTAAAGCGTCCTCGTATTGCGGTTGTGGGTAGCGCCAATGTTGACTTAACCACGTTCTCAGACCAATTTCCAAAGCCGGGGGAAACCATCTTTGGCCAGAAGTTCGATCTGGGGTTTGGTGGGAAGGGCGCGAACCAGGCCGTTGCCGCCCGGCTCTGCGGAGCCGACGTCTTCATGGTGGCGCGCGTCGGGGACGATCTGTTCGGCCCTTCAACCATTAAGAACTTTGAAAAGCTGGGGATCGATGCCACGCATGTGCGCCAGGTAAGCGGTGTGTCCAGTGGAGTGGCGCCGATCTTCGTCGATCCTTCCGGGCAGAATCGGATCATCGTCGTAAAAGGAGCCAATGACGCATTGAAACCTGCCGACGTGGATGCGGCGGCGGATACGCTGAAGAGCGCCGACTGCATCGTTCTCCAGTTCGAGATTCCGCTCGAGACTGTGTACCACACAATTAAATTTGCGCGAAAGAACGGCATCCTCTGCATCTTGAACCCAGCGCCGGCGCAGCCTATCGATATCGGCGCGGTTGCCGATCTCGATTACTTTGTTCCCAATGAGAGTGAGGCCGAAGCGATTTCCGGAATGCCGGTACGCAATCTTGACGATGCCAAGCGCTGTGCGGTCAAGCTTCTGGCCAGCGGCATTCGGCGGGTGATCATTACCTTGGGCGCGAATGGCTCGCTGCTTGCCAGAAGTGAAGGCATGCAGCACGTGCCCGCGTTTAATGTGAAAAGCGTGGATAGCACCGGGGCCGGTGATGCTTTTATTGGCAGCTTCGCTACTTTTCTTGGCGAGGGACTGCCGGAACAGGAGGCCGTGAGGCGCGCTAACCTGTACGCTGGCCTTTCGACAACGGGAGTGGGGACGCAGAAATCATTTTATGATCGGGCGCGATTCGAGGCGGAGTGGAAGGGCAGAGGCAAAGGATAGCAGTACGCTGCGAAGATTGGCCTACGCTCTTCCGTCCCGCCAGATTTTGTCGTCCCGAGCGAAGCGAGGGAGCTGCATCTTGCGGCGAACTACAGATCCGCTTCGCGAGGGATGACAATTTATTTAAAAGCGTCGTTCGTGCAGCGCTGTCTCACCTCTCCATGAGCAGAACCTTCTCAACTTCATCGATCTCGATCAGCTTGACTTCGATCACTTCACTCGCGGTGGTCTGCACGGTTCGACCGATGAACGTGGCCTCGACTGGCAATTCGCGATGGCCGCGATCAATCAGGACCAGCAGTTGCACCAGGCTCGGGCGTCCATGCGAAAAAAGGGCGTCGAGGGCAGCGCGCGTGGTGCGGCCGGTGTAGAGCACATCGTCGATCAAGACGATCTTCTTACCCTCGATGGAAAAGCCAATCTCCGTTTCCTGCACCACGGGCTTTGGTCCCAGGGTAGAAAGATCATCGCGATAGAACGTGATATCTAGCGTACCGACGGGAACTTTCTTCTTTTCGACCTGATGAATCATTTTGCCCAACCGCTCGGCGATGGGAACTCCGCGGCGGCGGATTCCGACTAGTCCCAAGGCCTCAATGCCACCATTCTTTTCGAGGATTTCGTGGGCCAGGCGCACCAGGGTGCGCTCAATCTCTGAACCCGACATCAACTGCGCTTTTTGCGTGAGGGTCGTTTTACGGACCGCGTTTTTCTTGATGGTCATGGATGAGTACCTCGTCAAAGTCAGTCTGCACTTGGAAAATGAATGGCGGAGCGGATGTATCCCCGGCTCTTGAATGTATGGAGTCTTTTCTTAAACGTCAAGCACACCGGCGACTCTTCCTGCGCCCGTCGTAGGATCTGTGGTCGCGATTGCCATGCTAATTTCTTCCCTTCGCGCGCGGCCAAGTGTATATGGGGACGACGAATGAGGTTGGAGCGTTCGGGGTGCTACCGTGGAAAGATCAGGCCTTCTTCAGGAATGTCCCCCGATCGAGCTCGTCAAACGCCTGCCGAAGCTCGGCCTGTGTGTTCATCACGATCGGGCCGTACCATGCCACCGGCTCCTGAAGCGGCTTTCCCGAGACCAACAGAAACCGGATCCCGTCATCCCCGGCTTGCACGGTCACCTCGTCGCCCCGATCGAAAAGTACCAGCGAGCGATTATCGGCCTCGGAGGGAGGATGCGTGTCCGCCCACTCGACGGCTTCCGTCGGCACCGCAAGGGGACCCGACGCGTTGCAGAACTTTCCCGCTCCTGCGAAAACGTAAGCGAATGCGTGCCTACTCGTCTCTACCGGAAGCGTCTTCCTCCGGCCTGGAGCTACCGACACATCGAGATAAACCGGATCGGCAGCGATTCCGTCCACTGGACCTGCCTTACCCCAAAACTTCCCGCAGACGACCCGCACGTGGGTGCCGTCGTCGTCCTTCACCTCTGGGATGTCGGAAGACTTGACCTCTTGGTAACGCGGTGACGTCATTTTGAGCGACGACGGAAGATTCGCCCACAATTGGAACCCATGCATCCGGCCGACCGGGTCGCCCTTCGGCATTTCCTGATGGATGATCCCGCTGCCAGCCGTCATCCACTGCACATCGCCGGCAGCGATGGCGCCGCGGTTCCCCATGCTATCGCCGTGTTCGACGGTTCCGGCAAGCACGTAGGTGATGGTCTCGATCCCGCGGTGCGGATGCCATGGGAAGCCCAGCAGGTAGTCCTCCGGAACGTCATTGCGGAAGTCGTCGAGCAAAAGGAACGGGTCGAAGTCGGAGGTGTTTCCGAAGCCAAACGCGCGGCGCAGATGCACACCGGCGCCTTCTAGAGTTGGTTTGGATTTGATGAGCCGCTTGACTGGTCGAATTGACATATTTATCTCCAGCGTAAAACGTCTCCGCTGCTAAACACAGCATCAACGGAGGTCGGGCGCGCGCCTAGTGCCTTTCGTGGGTTATCAGCTGTCCCCGTACACTGGCACGGCTGCTCCATGAATCACATTGGCTTCGTCGCTGCACAAGAACAGGATGACGCCCGCGATCTCCCCGGGCTTCGGCCACTTGGCAAAGTCGGCGTTGGGCATGGCTTTGCGATTCGCTTCGGTGTCGATGATGCTAGGAAGAATCGAGTTCACGCGCACGCCGGTACCTTTGAGTTCCGCCGCCAAGGAATCCATCAGCGCCAACGCACCCGCTTTGGAAGCCGCATAGGCGGCTGCACCGGCACCATGATCCAACGCGGCTTTTGCCGCAACGTTTACGATCGCTCCATGTTTTTGTTTGAGCATTGCCGGTATTGCCGCACGCGACAACACGTAGCCGGAGCGCAAGTTCAGCGCAAGCATCCGGTCGAAAACCTTTGTCTCCAGTTCCCACAAGTTCACGCCGCCGGCGTAGCCGCCGACAGTATTCACCAGGGCGTCCAAACGGCCGTGTTGCGCAAGGATGCGGTCGAGGAGCTGGCGCACGGCAGTTTCATCGGTGACATCCACAAGGTGCCCCTCGACTGACGAGCCATTCACTCCCGCGTCGCTCATGAGAGCATCAAACTCTGGCTGCTCCCGATAGGTGACAACGACCCCGGCACCCTCCTGCAGAAACGCGAGGCTCACCGCGCGTCCTAATCCACCCGTGCCACCGGCGATGAGTACCGTCTTGCCTGAAAATCTCACATTCATTGCGCTGGTTATGCCGCCACTTGACCGCTGAGCTTGAAAAACGCGAGCAGATCGGCGTTGATCTGGTCTGCGTTGGTTGTGGGCATCCCGTGCGGAAAACCTGGATACACCTTCAGCTTGGCGTTCTTTACAATCTTCGCGGACATCAGAGCCGACGCGCCGATGGGCACGATCTGGTCATCGTCCCCATGAAGAATGAGGGTTGGCACATCGAACTTCTTGAGGTCCTCCGTAAAATCCGTCTCAGAGAAAGCCTTAATGCAGTCATAATGGGCCTTCATTCCTCCCATCATGCCCTGCAGCCACCAGTGCTCGCGGATACCCTCGGAAATCTTGGCGCCTGGCCGGTTGTAACCGTAAAAGGGTAGTGTAATGTCCTTGTAAAACTGCGGCCGATTCTTCGCAAGTTCGGCTCGGAGGCCGTCGAAGACCGAGATGGGCAGGCCACCGGGATTCCTATCCGTCTTCACCATCAGCGGTGGCACCGAACTGATGAGCACGGCCATGGCGACACGCTTTGAGCCATACCGCCCGATGTAACGGGCAACTTCTCCGCCGCCGGTGGAGTGGCCCACATGGATTGCGTTCTTCAGGTCAAGCTTCTCAGTGAGGGCTGCGAGATCGTCGGCGTATGTGTCCATCTCGTTACCATCCCAGGTCTGGGTGGAACGGCCGTGCCCTCGCCGGTCGTGCGCGATGACTCGATAGCCACGCTGGCCGAAGAACAACATCTGTCCGTCCCAGTCGTCCGCGGTTAGCGGCCAGCCGTGGCTGAACACTATGGGCTGTCCCGTGCCCCAGTCTTTGTAGTAAATCTGTGCACCGTCTTTTGTCGAGATCGTAGGCGTAAAAGGTTTCTCCTCAGTTGGAAGTTTTCTCTGTGAACGTCGCGGCTTCCGCCAGCGGCAGCCATACCTGAAAACGCGTGTCGCCGGGTTTCGAAGTGACCTGAATACCGCCCCTGTGTTTCTTCACTATGCGCTGAACCGTATCGAGGCCCAGACCGGTTCCCTCCCCGACACCCTTTGTCGTGAAGAACGGCTCAAAAATGTGGGGCTCCACCTCCTCCGAAATCCCTGGACCGTTGTCGGCGATCTCAACTACAGCACAACTGTCGTCGCGATAAGTTCGAATCCGAAGCTCGCCCTTGCCACCCATGGCGTCGATGGCATTGTCGATCAGGTTTGTCCAAACCTGGTTCAGTTCGCTCCCGAATGAATTCACGAGGAGCGGAATACGCTGGTAGTCGCGCTGCACCACGACCCCGCGTTTCAGCTTGTAGTTCATGATGGTAAGCGTGGTTTCCAGGCCTTTCACGATATCGACATTCTGGACCGGCACCTGGTCCATGTAGGTGTATTCCTTGATCGCACCGACCAAGTCGGAGATTCTGGATGTACTGCTCTCGATTTCGTTCAACAGGTTCGCGACCTCGACCGAGGCGGCAATCCTCACCAGAGCGGCTCGGGCAGTGCCGGTATCGAGGGCGGCGAACAACGATTCCAGCGCTTCCGGCTTGATGTTCTTCCTTGCCAGATCGGCGGCTAGTTGCCACAGGTCGTTCTGCCCATGACTGCGCAACAAGGAATCGACCTGGTCTTCCAGGTCGCTGACGGCCAGTGCATCGGGTGGAGCTTCGTTGCGCTGGGCGAACGAAGCTTCCATTTTTTCGATCTCCGCTCTTTGCGAGGGGGTGAGATCACGTCTCCCGAGTTCGAGACTCGCGTCTTTGATTTTCTTCAGGATCTCACGCAATTGGCTGGTGGCGCGTTTCGCGGCGGAAGCAGGGTTATTGAGTTCATGAGCCAGGCCCGCGGAAAGCTTCCCTAGAGCGGCCAATCGGTCGCGTTGTTGTTCGATCCGAGTGGTTTCACGGATCCGGTCGGCCATCAGACCCACGAGACGCTTCGCCAACTCCGGCATTCTCTGCACAAGATCTGGAAACAGTGCTGCAGGAAATCGCAGGATGCGGCTGTCTGTAGCTGCCCGCCCGTTAACTTTAAACTGTTTCATCCTTGAAAACGGGAGCACTCCGGTGACATCGCCCGCCTTCATGGAAAATGCGACTGTTTCGCCGCCCAACTCTCCGTGGAGCTCAAGTTGCCCTTCAAGAATCACAAACATTGCATCCGCGGGAGTGCCCTGGCGCAAGTAGGTATCCCCCGCTTTGTAGCGGAGTTCTTGCGACTGGCTGAGGAACCAAGCGAGCTGATCGTCGGGCAAGTCCGCGAACACCGGGACGCGAAGTAGTTCAGAATTTTCGACCATTTATACCTTGCTCAAATACTGATGGATGAACTGCACGGCTACCGATCCCTCGCCGACACCGGAAGCGACCCGCTTCACCGAACCATGCCGCACGTCGCCCACCGCAAAGATGCCGGGAATATTCGTCTCGAGCAGGAAGGGATCCCGGTCGAGCGTCCAACCCTTAGGGCGTTGTCCGTCGCGAATCAGATCGGGACCAGCCAGAAGGAATCCGCGCTCGTCCCGCTCGACCAGATCGCCGAGCCAATCCGTGCGTGGCAGGGCTCCAATAAATATGAACATCGAACTAGCTGGCACGCGCTCAAGCTTGTTGGAATCTGAACAAAGCACGGAGATCTCTTCGAGATGCGTTTCACCATGCGCTTCGGCCACACTGGCGTGGGCCCAAACTTGAATGTTGGGCGTCTCCTTGATTTGATCAATCAGATACTGCGACATGGTGCTGGCGAGCGAACTGCTCCGCACAACCATGACGACGCGCTCCGCATACTTGGCGAAATTCATGGCGGCTTGGCCCGCAGAATTCGCGCCACCCACCACATAGACGTCTTCGCCTTTGCACGACAACGCTTCCGTCGCGCCGCCACCGTAGTAGACACCGGCGCCCTGCAGCCTATCAATTCCCGGAGCTTCCAGTCGCCGCCACTGCACTCCGCTGGCGATCATCAGTGCGTGGCAGGAGATCTCGTTGCCGTCGGCCAACTTAATGATGCGATACGATCCTTCGGTGCGCACGCCGACCGCTTCTTGAGGAGACAGAATTTCCACTCCAAAACGTTGCGCCTGGACCACAGCGCGCCGGGCCAGATCGTTACCGCTGAGCCCGGCCGGGAATCCGAGATAGTTCTCAATCCGCGAACTCATGCCTGCCTGTCCGCCCGGCGCCTCGCGCTCAATCATTACCGTGTGCAATCCCTCCGACGCGCCATAGACTGCGGCTGCCAGGCCCGCTGGCCCACCTCCAACAATCGCCAAATCGTAAAAACTGGTTTGCGCCCGCGTCCGCAGGCCGACTTTTTGCGCGACATCCGCCGGCAGGCTCTCCAGAAGCTTGGTTCCGTCCGGGAAGAGCACGACCGGGAGGCTGGTGGCCTCCTCGCCCAGAGCTTCCACAAGGCGTTTGGTATCCGGGTCGTTAGCGGACGTTTCTACGTCGATCCACTGATAGGGAACGCGATTGCGCGCCAGAAAGTCCCGCAACTCATACGACCTGGGCGACCACCTCGTGCCCAGAACCCGGATCCCCTGGAACGCCGGCCGATAGGAAGCTTGCCAGTCATCGAGCAGGTCATTCAGTTGCGGGTACAAATGCTCGGTCGGTGGATCCCATGGCTTCAAGAAAAAGTAGTTGATGCTGGCTTGATTGATGGCGCTGATCGCGGCATTCGTGTCGGCGTACGCGGTGAGTAGCGCACGCTTTGCATCCGGAAACACATGCATGGCTTCCTGCAGAAATGTGATCCCGTCCATCCGCGGCATGCGCTGATCCGCCAGCAGCAGGGCCACGCTATCATTACGCACCTTCAACTGCTTCAACAAGTCCAACGCTCCTTCGGGAGAATCGCTCCCGATGACGCGGTATTCCGCGCCGTACTGCGAGCGCAAATCGCGTTCGATCGCTCGCAAAACGTCGGAGTCGTCGTCGACACTCAGCAAAATCGGTTTTGCCATAAATCGGTCTCAACTCAGATGTCGCACCTGAATATTACTCCCAGCGTTTAGGCTGCAAGTTCGCCTGCCTCGACCTCGTCTACATAACACCAGATCCAGGATTCTCCCGGCTCGATGGAGCGCATCAGAGGATGTTTGGTGTGGTGAAAGTGCTTGGTGGCGTGCTTGTTCTTGGACGAGTCGCAACAGCCGGCGTGTCCACAAATCAGGCACATACGCAGGTGGACCCACGTGTCACCAGTCTTAACGCAGTCCTCACACACATGCTTGTTCGTCTGTCGTACTTTAATCTGGTCAAGGTGAGTGCATTCTTGCGGCATCGATTCCCTCCAGGTGTTTATTGGTAAATGAACCTTATTTTGCCACCAGCAGGCTCTCCGCAAAGGGCCACTGTTCGTCAACCCATTGAGCCTGACAGCAGAAACCGGCGGCGCGCGCCATCTGGAAAACCTCGTCAGTCGAGTACTTGTGGCTGCTCTCCGTCCAGATGGTCTCGCCCTCCAAAAACTGTACGCGTAGATCCGCCGCCGGAATGCGCACCGTCTGACGCCGCATTGATTGCAGGTGCATTTCGACGCTGCGGGCTTCGTGGTTGATCCGGGCGACATGCGCGAATTGGCTCAGGTCAAAATCAGCATCGAGTTCGCGATTAATGCGGGCCAGCAGATTGAGGTTAAAAGCGGCGGTCACTCCCAGTTCGTCGTCGTAAGCCCCGAGCAATTGCGCGCTCGACTTTTCCAGGTCCGTACCCAGCAGAAGTGAATCTCCAGGCTCAAGAATGCGCCGCACCTCGATCAGGAATTGCACTCCGGCGGGACGATCGAAGTTCCCGATGGTGCTGCCGAGAAACAGCACGAACAGGTGTTGACCGCGCTGCCGCTGTGCGGCCACCTCCAGCAAGCCGTCAAGATATTCGCGCTCAAAACCCACAATGCTGATCGCATCAATGTCGCTGAGTTCGCGCTCGCACATGGCCAAAGCCGAGCGGGATATTTCGACCGGATAATAAAATGTCCGTCCCCGTTGACTTAGCGCTTCGAGGATCCAGCGCGTCTTTTTGCCACTGCCGCTGCCGAGTTCGGCGACGGCGACGGGAGCATCCAGGCGCTCCACGATCTCACCGGCATGACGTTGCAACAAACGCTCATCGGCCCGGGTGAGCCCGTACTCGGGCAGATGGCTGATCACCTCAAAAAGCGCCGAGCCCACGTCATCGTAGAGATACTTCGAGAGGAGTTCCTTCTGTTCCGGCCGGGTGAGACCGGCGCGGACGCTGGAGGCAAATTCGGAAACAAACTCGTACGTGGCATTGGCAGCAATCGCATGAACCAGCATCTCCTCAGTCCCCCTCGATCGACGACTTGCCGATCAGCCCGGTTATCGGCTCGGCGATCAGCTTGACCATCAACGGCTTACACAACGGAAACCGGCATACACGTATTGGTAATGCGCTTGGAACCAGTTGCGAAACGACGGCCGCAACATGCACGCAGCGGTGCGCGCCGAGCCGCCCTTCATGACGAAGTGCTTGCCATCAAAGAAATCAGCCGAGTACCCAGGGTAGAACGGAAACGGCGCGAAACCAGGAAATGGACCAAAAACGGTGGATGTCCATTCCCATCCGTTGCGCAGCATGTCGTGAACACCGAAAGCACTCTGACCTTCCGGAAACGCATTCACGGGCACGGGATCCCAGCGATGAAAGTCGGAATTGCCGAACTTCGTTTTGAACTCAGAATCGGGCGCCTCGCTGCCCCACCGGTAAGGTCTTATGCTTCCGTCGCCGACGGAGGCGGCGCGCTGCCATTCGGCTTCCGTGGGAAGCGACTCCCCTGCCCAGCGGGCGTAGGCGCTTGCTTCCGCATGACTCACGTACACGGGCCAGTCCGGCGGCAGCGGCACTTCGTCGAACATCGCGCGCCAAAGCCACGCATTGCCTTTGCCATTGCCCTTACCTTCCCTTTTCCAGAACAACGGATGAGAAATTCCTTGAGCTGTCTTCCAGTTCCAGTCATCGTCGTTCCAGAAAGCACGCGTCTCATAGCCACCGGCGGCGATGAACTCCAGATACTGCCGGTTGGTCACCTTGTACCGATCGATCTCGAACGCAGGAACGTCTACCGTGTGAGTTTCATACTCATTATCCCAGCCGAAGCTTTGAGAGTTCCGGTCGAGACCAAGCGCCACGGGGCCCGCAGGGATGGCCACAACTCTGTGGGCGACGGGCGGACCCGCGAGGTTCGGTGCATCGAGTTCCGCCACCTTCCTGTCGAGCGGCAACTGATGCAGCATGTAGGCTAGCGTTTCGGCGTGCATCAGCCGATGCTCAATCGCTACATTCAGCAAAGTGTGCAGCGAAAAACCGTTGCGTGTCGGGGAATGCGCTTCAGAACTTATTTTCTCAAGGTGCCTGTCGAGGGTGCTGCGCACCCTGCTCACATAGTCGAGGACCGCGTCCATGGACGGCCAGTCGGAGGGCAGATCTGTGGGGAGTCCGCCGCCGACTGGGTCGATGCCGAAGGCGAAGAGTCGATCAAATTCGGGATGAGCACTCTTCAACTCAAAGACGGCATTGTTCAGCAGATTCCAATCGAACGCCTCCAGGTGTCCAACATAGAAGATGATGCGGTGACGTTCTGGAATCGGCCGCTCATAGAGTGAGCCGGGGCGGACTAGACTGAAGATTGCATCGCTCTGCCGACGAGTGTCGGCCATTCGTTCAGACATTCGTTCGGTGAGTTCGTGGGAAACAGCGTGGGAAAATATGACAGCCTTTTCCGCAGCAAGCATTCGACGCTCCTGGTCTGGCGGCTATGATGGACGAATGGTTTGATCGAAGGCAAGCCGACCCCGACTCTACCTTCCAAGGCTGGTTAGATGACGCGATGCTTCGATGGGTCGCAGGAGAAGCCAATTTTTATTTCACGCCTTAATAATGTAGCTGAATATCCGCAAAGCTCTCTTTGGCTTTAGAATCGTGATTGAAAGTTGACGTGAGGTCGAGATGAAACTGCTTCTGGCTCTTGCCTGCTTCTTCTTCGCTCTGTCGTCCCGTGCCTACTCTGCAACCGCAGCGCAGACGTTTCCAACCTCGGCAGGAGCAGTCAAGATCACTCCGCTGTATCACGCCAGCACCCTGATCGAGGCGAGAGGCAAAGTTATCTACCTCGATCCGGCCAAACCTGCAAAGTTCGCCGGGGCCCCGAAAGCGGACCTCATTCTCATTACCGACATTCACGGCGATCACATGGATCCGGCGTCCATCGCCGAGATCAGCAAGGCTGGAACGGAAATCCTGGCGGCGCCCGCGGTGGTGGTAACGGTCACGACTGCTAAGCCGATTGCGAATGGCGAGAGTAAAACTTGGCAGGGCTGGACCATTGAAGCAATCCCCGCATATAACCTGACGCGAGGGCCAGCCCCGGGCAAACTCTTCCATGACAAGGGACGCGGCAACGGGTACGTGCTCACCTATGGCGGCGTGCGCTTCTACTTCTCCGGCGACACGGAAGGTATCCCTGAGATGCGCGCGCTGAAGAACATCGACGTGGCGTTCGTCTGCATGAATCTGCCCTACACCATGCCTCCGGAAGAAGCGGCGGACGCGGTGAAAGCATTCCACCCGAAGGTCGTGATTCCGTATCATTACCATGGCTCCGATCTTGCCGTTTTCAAGAATGGGCTCGAAGGTACCGGGATTGAAGTCCGGTTGCTCGATTGGTACCCGCAATAGGCAGATTCCCGACCCTCCTGAATAATCGCCACCTAGTATTGAGCTGGACTTCCCCTTCTTGCGAAAGAGAACAACGTTGCAGCCCAAGATGCCGCAAACAATAACAATAAGGAGAGACATGAGGGCCCTTCGGGCGAGAACTCCAATCGTGGGAGTACTCGCCATCCTCGGCATAGTCCTGTTTCTCGCGGCTGCGGCGCCTGTACCGCCGGCGGCACCAACTCAAGTCGCCGTTTCAGAGATTGTCCTTATTCTCGACCCGGCACAGTCAAGAGTGCACTGGACATTGGACAGCACGCTGCATACGGTGCACGGCACGTTCGCCCTGAAGAGCGGAAGAGTACATTTTGATCCGGAAACCGGGAAAGCGGGTGGGGAGATTGTCGTCTACGCACCGAGCGGAGAAAGTGGCAACAGCTCACGCGACAGGCGCATGCACAAAGAAATATTAGAAACGGCGAAATATCCCGACGTGGTTTTCCGGCCGACTCAAGTGGAGGGCAAAGTAGAGCAATCCGGGGCTTCGGAGGTAAAGCTGGGCGGCGTTTTGTCCATTCATGGAGCGGACCATGACCTCACCGCGCTGGTTCACGCGGAGTTGATGGGAGATCGCTGGCGTGGGACCGGCAAATTCGAAGTGCCGTATGTGAAATGGGGAATCAAAGACCCAAGCAATTTCCTGCTGAAAGTGAAGCCTGTGGTGAATGTGGAATTGGAAATGTCGGGCGAAGTCGAGGCCGCGAAATAGATTCCTGGTTCGTCGGCCCGGCCTCATGAAAAGACAGGAGCAAACCTAGCAGCGTTTCGCGAGGTTTGCCCCTGATACCAGCTTCTACTCTTCGGACCCGAATCTTTTCAGATCCTCTGGTCCATCTGCCAATGCCACCACCTCTTTGCCTTGAACCAGCTCCCGGATACTTTCCACCACATCAGGATTGGCCAGGGTTGTGATATCTCCAGTGTTCATGTTGTTGGAGAGGGCGGCGAGCACACGGCGCATGAGCTTGCCGGAACGGGTCTTGGGCATGTCCGGAACGATGTGGATATGCTTCGGACGGGCAATCTTGCCGATCATGGTTTCAATGACCTTGTTGACGGCGTCAATGATCGCAGGGCTGGCCTGAACGCCGGGCTTCAGGGCGATATAGACTTCGGGCACGCGGCCCTTGATCTCGTCCGCCACCGGAACCACCGCTGCTTCCGCCACCTCGGGAACCGTCAGACACGCAGACTCGATTTCCTTTGTGCCCAGGCGGTGCCCAGCCACATTGATGACATCATCGACTCTGCCGAGAATGCGGAAATAGCCGTCGGCGGCCAGCACAGCTCCGTCCGCCGCAAAATATGGCCAGTCACGCCAATCCTTGCTGTTGCGGTTCTTGCAGTATTTGGCGTAGTACTGGGCAACGAAGCGGTCGTGAGAGCCCCAAATGGTTTGCATGATCCCCGGCCAGGGATTCCGGATGCAGATGTTGCCCGCCTTCCCGGATCCGGCCGCGACCTCCTGCCCGTTTTCGTCAATAATCACCGGATAGATCCCAGGCATGCCTGGGCCCGCACTTCCCGGTTTCATGGGATCGAGCGCCGGCTTGGTGCTGCATAGGAATCCTCCGTTTTCCGTTTGCCACCAGGTGTCAACAATCACTGCCTCACCTTTGCCCACCGTTTCGTGATACCAGCGCCAGACCTCGGGCTCGATTGGTTCTCCCACCGTGGTCATGTGCTTGAAATGGTAGTTGTACTTGCTGGGCTCATCGTGTCCGGACTTGCGCAACATGCGGATGGCCGTCGGTGAAGTGTGGAAGATGTTGACATCCAATCGCTCGGCGATTCTCCACACCCTGCCCGCGTCCGGGTAGGTGGGGACACCTTCATAGAGGACACTGGTAGCGGCCAGCGCCAGCGGACCGTAAACAATATAGGAGTGGCCGGTGATCCAGCCGATGTCGGCCATGCACCAGTAAACATCCTCGGGATGAATGTCCTGGATGTACTTGGAGGTGCCGGTCACGTAGGCGAGGTACCCGCCAGTGCGGTGTTGGCAGCCTTTGGGCTTTCCCGTGCTGCCGCTGGTGTACATGAGAAACAGCGGCGCTTCCGCGTCCATGGGGACGGGAGCCACCAGTTCGCCTTTGAATTTCGGAAGCACTTCATCAACGAAGAAATCGCGCCCTTTGACAAACGGCGCGGCGGACGCATTCTGGCCGGCGTGCCGCCTCCAGATCAGAACTTTGTCCACGGTCTGGCCTTCCTTCTTGGCCATATCGAGTGCGATATCGGCAGCCGCTTTATGGTCGAGCAGCTTGCCATTGCGATAGTAACCATCCATCGTGATCAGGATGTGGCTTTGCGAGTCGGCGACACGCGTTCCACAAGCCTCGCCGCTGAAGCCTCCAAACACAACCGAGTGGATGATCCCCAGGCGAGCGCAGGCCAGCATGGTAATGGGCAACTCCGGGACCATCGGCATATGAATGGTGACGCGATCTCCGGCCTTTAGACCGCAGAAATCGCGCAGCAGCGCCGCGAATTCATTCACTCTCACGTAGAGTTCGCGGTAGGTGACGGATACGGGCGCCTCGGATTCAGGCTCTGGTACAAAGATCAACGCCGCTTTGTTCTTGTACTTGGCGAGGTGCCGGTCCACGCAGTTGTAGGACGCGTTGATCTTGCCGCCCACGAACCACTTCCAGAACGGCGGATCGCTGGTGTCGAGGGTCTTGTCCCAGTACTTGTCCCAGCTCAGTAGATCGGCGTACTCCCGGAAGCATTCCGGGTAATTCTTCTCGCTGAAGCGTTCGATGACAGAGGGATCGGTCAGATTCGCCTGGCCGATGAATTTCGCGGAAGGATAATAATATTCTTCCTCCCGCCAGTGAACTGCAATCTGAGCCTCGGTGGCCTCGCTCGGCACCTGTGGTTTCATACGTATTTCCGCCATATTGGTTGCCCCTTATGATGTTTCTAAATTTGTGATGTACGTCTGATGTACCAAAGCATTTTCCTGCCTTTGATTCTTCGCTTGGCAGAGCCAATCAAAGTCGCACGCGCATTTCTAAAAGCAAACCGGTACGGCGTTCCCAGGCGCTTGTGCGGCGCCTGGGAGCAACCTCTGAAACTAGGCTACGGCCGGCACCTTCTTCCCCGCCGCCGCCGCTGCCGGTAGTTCTGGACGCTTCACTGCCAGTTCGCAGAGCAGGGCAACTGCCGCCAGACCCGCCGCCGTATAGAACGCCATCTGGTAGTTGTGGTACTTGTCGTACAGCATACCGCCGATGCGTCCACCGAGAAGACCAGCCACACCCCAGGCAGTGAATAGCATGCCGTAGTTGAGGCCGAGGTTTTTGGTGCCCCAGAAGTCGGCTGCGTTTGATCCGTTCACCGAGAGCTGGGTGCCGTAGCACCAGTAAACGATGAACAGCATCACGAACAGTCCCACCACGTTGCCGCCCACGAAGTACAGAACGGGCATGGCAACCATGGAGATGCCGATCATTAGGCGCAGCACGTTAACGCGGCCCAGGTGATCCGACATCCAACCCGACAAGATGCGGCCCATGGCGTTTCCTGTCGCGCCCACCACCAGGCCAAAGGAAGCCAGAGTGATGCTGGGTATGCCGACGCTCTTAGCGAAGGGCACCAACTGGCTGATGACCATGAGACCGGCCGCACAGCCAAGCGCGTACGCCACCCACAGCAAGTAGAACGAAGATGTGCGCAGAACCTCGCCGGGAGTGAAGTCATAGGTGGTAGCCGCAGTCTTGGAAGTCGGGGCAGGCGACCAGCCAGCAGGCTTGTAGCCCGCGGGCGGGTTCTTCAGCAGGAACGCGCCAAACACCGTCATCAGAAAGAATATCCCACCAAGGACTTGAAAGGTGGTGCGCCAACCAAAGTGCGGGATGAGGTAGCTGGCGGCCAGCGGGCCAAAGATGGCGGAACCGCCGCCGTATCCGCCCACCGCCAAGCCTACCGCGAGACCGCGCTTGTCCGGGAACCACTTGGACATGACAGGAATCGGGGTCGCGTAGCCAAAGCCGTTGCCCAAGCCCCCGAGGACGCCGAAGAAGATGAAAAACTTGGTTAGGCTGTCGGCAGAAGAGCAGAGGAAAAAGCCCAGGCTCACCAGAACCGCGCCAATGAGCGAAATCTTGAAAGGCCCAAGTTTATCCTGCAGCCGGCCAGCTACGATAAACGTCAGCGCGAAGACCACCACCGCGATGATGAACACGTTGGAAGTATCAGCGCGCTTCCAGTGGAATTCCTTTTCCAGCGGGGCCACAAACACGCTCCAGGCATACAGCGAGCCCAGTGCCAGGTTCATCGAAACTCCGCCGACCACGCGCCACCAACGATTTATGCCAGTGGTGTCGGGAGTAGATGCAACATTTGTATTAGCCACAGTTTGTCTCCTTTGACGAAGTGAAATGAGAACCGGGAGCGCGGTCTTTCTCTACAGCCACCGCGGCACCCTTACGGCACGTGCGTGCTGACTCATCTAACGGACCACAACATTCGCGCGACATCATACAGCGGTCAAACCTAAGACAAAAGCTCAAATTTCCCCGGCAGCAAGCAATCGAGCTCAGGGCTGCGTCTTTTGCAGGTTAGCCGTCACATTCACTGCCGAATCCGCCCCTACTGTAAGCTCCCGCTTCCACTCGGCAAATCCTGGCATAGAAATGACGACGACATGCGTCCCGATACTAAGACCGATTTCGGATGGCGTGTTACCCACGTATCTCCAGTCCACGGTGATTTCCGCACCGGGGGGTGTCGAACTGAAATTACACTTTACTTTCTCCGTAACGTTTCCCGGAGGAACTTGCTGCCCCGCGACAGCTGGAGGGGCTGGCGCAGGGGCCGACGAACTCGGTGGCGGTGCCGCAGCGGGCGGGACTACTGGCGCGAGGGCCGGCGAATTCTGCCGTGGTGCCGCTACGGCCGGGACCGGCTGAGTCGCAACCTTGGCCACGGTCGCTGCGGGTCTGGCGTTCGCGTCCGAGGCTACCAGCTTGTACAACTGACTTCGCGCCTTGCCCTTGTCATCCACGTAGTACACGGTAATGCCGTGTTTCTCTCTTTTGGCGTCGAAAGTTGCGCCCTTGGGCAACGGTGTACACCGGGAATTTCTTGACTCAATAGTGCAACTGATACGGAACGGAGGATTGTCGCCTTCCTGCACGAGCAAGGTACTCACCAGTGGCACGTTTGTAGTGGAACGGCAGTATGCATCGAAAGTGAGTTGTTCGCAATTCAAGGGAACGCCGTTGTTGTCGTTAGCGGTCGACGCTCGAGTTACGGAATCCAGGACAGTGATCCGCATCGTGTTCTTTAGCGAGGCGGCGTTCGCTAACATGGCCACCAACAGCAGACCTGCCTGCAAAGCTGCAATTCTACGCACACTCATCAAACTGACTCCTCCGATACACTGCGGATGCATCTGTCGCATGCCGACGTTTCCCAAACGATTCTGGAAGCCGGTCTCGCAGATTCGGTACATTTTGCTCCCTTGGCGTTTCCAGCACAATAGCTTCCCCCTGGAGGAGGTTGGGGAGGACAGACTCATCTGCGGGCCATCGCCCGAGTGGAGCCCGTCCCCTTTCTTTGGGAGTCGGTGCTCTCAACCTGCACCGGCCATTTCAGTCATCCGGCCAGCCCCCCAGCGGATCCAGTTTTGGGCCCGCTGGGGTGGAGGGTAGGTTTAGAACGTAAAGACCGGCCCGAACTCCGTCCGGTGATCTTGCCATTCGTTGGATAGGTTTCCGGCAATCGTATACGCAGCGCCAGTAGCTTTATCCAGGCGTGTGGCATAGATCGACTGCTCGAAGCTGAACCCGCACCAGTTGTTGAGCTTGTAGTTCAAGGTCAACGCAGCCATCTTGCCCATCGACATCGGCAATGTGCCACTAAAGTTAGGATTATTCGGGGCTAGGTCACGATCCACCACCTGATCCTTGCCGACGAGGAGCTGCAGCTGCCATCCCGCGTTGTGGCCTTTCGGATCTGCATTGAACCACCGCGAAAGCGGCAGCCCGAGCTGCATGAATCCGCCAAACGACCGGACAGGACGCTGCGGAGCAACCACAATATTGCCGCTGCAGGTTCCAGTTACGGAGTTAAACGTGCCCGCGCAACCCAGTACGGCGGCACCGGAAGCAGCCAGCGGACCGCCATCGGCAGTAATGAAGGGACTTGTGACGCCCGTCAGCCCCCCCGTATCGGTGGCGTAACTGTTGATTTGGCCACCTAAGTAGAAGCGCAAGTCGCCTCCCTTATAGGCGGTCGCCACCAAGGTAAACCAGCGTGTGGGCAATTGCGCCACGATTTGGCCGCCCCACAATTTGCTCGAGGCTTGAAAGCCGTTCGGAAAGGCAGCCTCGTAGCTTGCTGGAATGAGAGTTGTGTTTGCGCCACAAGGCGCCGCTAGGCAGTACGACGAGTTTGGAACGATCGACGTGCGCCGAGAGCGGAATCCAGCGAAAGCGATTTGCGCTGGGGCGACACCCTTCGCTTTGTCGAGTTGAAAACTCAACGCCGTCCTACCCTCCCATTCGGGACGGTCGGAATCGGCACCTTCGCGCTCGCCTTGTCCTTGCTGGGCCTCAAAGCCAGCCAGGCAGGTAGCATTGTCGCCTGTGGCGCCATAGTTGCAGAGCTTCTCGATTTGACTTGTGCTGGGCATCATGATCCCAAACTGACCCTCGAGATTGACGTGGTTCTCCTTGCTCAGCGTCTCTATAAACCCAACGCGCAGTTGTGGCGAACGCGTGTAAATGTTGCCCCAATATGCGCCGTTGAAAGTGGTTTCCAAAATGTTCATCAATGCGCCGGATCCGAAAAGCGTCCAGTCCTGTCCACCAACGAAGAAGATGTCAGTGTTCTCGCTGGCGTGGTAATCCATGCGGACGAAGGCTAAACGTATTCTCGGTGCGCTGTTGCGGATCGAGGAAACGTCGGCGTTGTCGACTGAGGTGAAGTTGCCTTCGAAGTCGCCCTCGATCTTGCCGGTGAACGTCAGGTTCTTCGACACGTCCGGCCATTCCAGGTTGAGCCCGAAGCGCGTGGACCGCGCCTTGATGTGGACCTCGGGATCCTGCGTTGGGCCGGTATTCAAGGTCGAGTTAGGCCCGGCGTTCAGAAATATGCCGGGAAACGGGAAGTCATCACCATCGGGGTCGCTGCTGTCATGGACGACCGTCGCCTTGATGAAGCCATAAGGCGCAAGCGTGATCGGGCCCACCTTTACACCACTTAGACCGCCGGTCTTGGGGGGGTCGACCGGGAACACCCGGACTGGAGCAACCGCCGGTATCACCGGAGGTGGGGCGGGCGTTGGCGGCGCAGCCTGCGAGGACTGGGTTGCGAGGGATGACGAGACAGCGGTTTCCGGAACCGCGACCCCGGATGGTTGCGCGGCCGCGGACAAATCCGCTGCGCTCAATAAGCCTTTGCGACTAAGCACTTCCACCAGGGCTTGAAATTGAGCTGTGGGAGAGGCACTTCGAATGGCGTTGGCCTCGCTAGGCGCCAGAACGCCCTTCGTGACGAGCACTCCGAGCAATGCCGTGACATTCGAATCGTTTGTGGTGGTTGAGGTTAGGCTCGGACTAGGACTTGGACTAGGGCTAGGGTTAGGGCTTGCTGCAGCGCTCGCTTCTGCGCTCGCCGTGTTCGCTGCATTGTCATTTGCCGTTTTTGCATCGTTGTTCGCGGCCATGACGGGCACGGCCATGATGGCCAGCACCAGCAGGCTCGACAACCAACTTCTTACTTTCAACATAGACGGTGTCCTCCTCGTTCCGGCGCGGCTCAGGCCTGGGCACAGAACATGGGGGGAAACGCTATGTGGTTTTTGCCAGCGGCGCTGTGACGGCGGTCACTGATGAGCGTGATTTAAGTCAGCTAGAATGACCGGTTCGAAACTCCGTTTCTAAGATGCCTGCGACACGTGGCTTGGTTTTCTCAGTCTCCACAGGTCGGAGTGGGCAACCGCCAAGATCCCCAAGCCGCCAATACTCTCAGTTGTCGTGAGAACACACCATGCTGTGATCCGCGTCACTGCGGGGCTCCATAGGCAGAGTCACAATGCGCGCCATCCTTAAGTACTCGTGGAGCAGACTATGAGCCTGGTCAACCCGATAGTGCAAAAGTGGATCGATGAAGGCAAGCAAGACCCGGAAGCTTTTTGGGGCCGCGCGGCGGACCAGCTACCGTGGTTTCGTAAGTGGGACCGAGTGTTGGATTGGACTCCGCCGACTTTCAATTGGTTCGTCGGCGCACAGACCAACCTGGCCTACAATGCCCTCGATTATCACGTTAAGCGCGGTTGGGGCGGGCATACGGCGCTGATCTATTTCAATGAACGCGGTGAGCGGCGCATCTTCACTTATGCCCAACTGCTTTACGAAGTGGAGCGGGTGGCGGCGGCTCTGCGCGGCCTAGGCGTCAAGAAGGGCGATCGCCTAACGGTCTATATGCCGACCTGCCCCGAAGCTATCATCCTGATGCTGGCAACGGTTCGTATTGGCGCTATTCACTCCGTGGTCTTTGCGGGTTTTGGCGCGAAAGCGCTGGGCGACCGCATCCGGGCGAGCGGATCGCGCTTGGTCTTCACCGCCGACGTGACCTACCGTAAAGGTAAGAACACCGACCTCAAATTGATCGTGGATGAAGCGCTGCAAGGGGGAAGTGACGTAGAGCACGTGATCGTGCTGAAACGAACCGGAACCGAAATCCCGTGGACTCCAGGACGGGATGTGTCTTGGGAGGAGTTCCTCGGCCGCGGCGAGGGCCAGAGCAGCGACTATGTTCCCATGGAAGCCAATGAGCCGGCATTTATCCTCGCCACGTCCGGCACCACCGCGACCCCGAAGCTGGCGATCCACACCCATGGTGGCTATCAGGTTCATATCCATAGCATGGGCAAGTGGCTCTTTGCCCTCAGGCCCACCGATGTGTGGTGGTCAACCTCCGATATCGGCTGGATCGTGGGCCATAGTTACATTGTCTACGCGCCGCTGATCGTCGGCGCGACGACGGTCGCCTTTGAGGGCGCGCTGGATTACCCGACTCCGGAAAAGAATTGGAGGACGGCGATTGAGGAGTTTCGGGTCACCGGCATCTTTACTTCGCCTACCGCGGTGCGAATGCTGATGAAATATGGGGATGCGCCGCTGCTCAAGACCGACCATTCGTACCTTGAGAGGGTGTTTTGCGCCGGCGAAGTCCTCAACGCGCCGGCTTGGGAATGGCTGCAGAAGAAGATTTTCAAGGACAGAATTCCGGTCATCGACCACATGTGGCAGACAGAAACCAGCGGTCCCATGTTCGGCAATCCGTATGGTCTAGGCATGCTGCCGATCAAACCGGGTTCGTCGACGATCCCCATGCCGGGGATTGACGCCGCGGTGGTGCAAGTAGACGGCACGCCCTGCGGCCCGAATGAGAAAGGCATCATGGTGATCAGGCGTCCCTTCCCCGGCTTGACGCCAGCGCTGTGGGGAGAAAAGGAACGCTATGGGCGCGATTACTGGCAGATCATTCGCGATGTCTATTACAGCGGGGATTCGGCACATATCGACGATGACGGCTACGTCTGGTTCGCTGGCCGCGCTGACGAGATCATTAAGATTGCCGGGCACCGCATCGGTACCATCGAAGTGGAGACCGCGCTTCTGACGCATGCCGCAGTGGCCGAGTCGGGTGTGGTGGGCCGCGCCGACGATCTCCGTGGCGAGGTGATATCAGCCTTTGTGGTGCTCAAGCAAGGGTTCGCCCCATCGGAGGAAATGAAGAAGGCGCTCCTGGAACAAGTACGCCATGAGCTCGGACCGATTGCTGTAATCGGTGATTTGAATTTCGTCGAGATGCTGCCCAAGACGCGCAGTGGCAAGATCATGCGACGAGTGCTGAAGGCCGTCACCCAGGATCGGAATGCGGGTGACATTACGACCATCGAAGATGAAGGTTCGGTAGAAGAGGCGAGGCACGCGTGGAAGCAGATGAGAGAGGCACTCGATAGGTCGCCAGCAACGGTTGGTCCGCCAGCGCTCGTCAAGTGAGTTGAGGCGGTTGACGGATCAGGCTGGCGGGTGCGAGGCACTCTCGGCATCAAGGCAAGTTCACAGTTGCAGTTGGAAGTGGATTTTTGTTTTCGTGGATCAAGGCAGACGCAGTGTCAGGGGCGACAGCGATAGACCCTCGACCTCAACTGTCCAGAGATCGCCTCTGCCGGTCGGATGGCCGACGGTCAGCGTTCCAGAACTGACGATTTCCCCGGCGCGCAATGGCTGAGTTGGAAATCGCCGCAGGATGGCAGCGCTCAGTTCTGCCAGGCACAAGGCGGGGCTCCGCAAGCAGTTCCTGCCGGATCCTTCTTCCACAAACTCTCCGTTTTTCGAGATGCGCACCTTGAATCGCGGTAGCTCGTCCACCAGCGTGGCGATGCGGTCCGGCGTCACCTGCATACGCTCTCCAATCACGAGGGCAGCATGAAGTCCAAAGGAGGCGACGAAATCGCTGGGTTGAAACTGCCATTCCGGAAAGGGACAATCAATGATTTCGAATCCCACCGCCAGCCAATCTGTGGATGCGAGCACAGCAGTGGCATCAGGGCCTTCCTCCATGACCGCCTGCTTCAAACCGAAGACAATCTCGGGTTCAATTTTCAGCGAACGGGGATGCGCGAGCGTCAGCGTGGTGGAGTTGCAGTCACTATAATGCACCGTGTCGTCGTACATGTGGGCCCAAACCAGGGTCTCAAGTTTGAGCACCCGCCACATGGCCTTATTGGCATAACCAACCTTGCGGCCGACAGCTCTGTGTCCAGCAGCTTCGCGGAACTGCTTGAGGGTTGCTTCAACCGCATAAGCCGTGTTGAGGTCGAAACCGGGACGCCCCGAGGGAGGGATAGCGACCATCTCGCCCGTCTCATATGCGGACAGCAGTTCGCGCGCTAAACTTTCCGCCTCATTTTGCAACATAAGAATTCCGCGACATCGGATTGTCCGGCAAAAATGCTATCCCGCTAGGCCCGGGCATATGCGCGCGTCTCATGATCCGTACCGACAAGTGATTCAGGCCTTTCCGCATCAGCATCAGCATCTTAACACCCGCGTTTCTCAGAAACGGCCGTTCCTAGTCTGACAACAGCTAACCCCTCACGCGACCGTGTGGCTACGGCAAAGCAGTGGTAACTTACAATCGTCAGTTAATTCCAGTGCTCTGGTGGCCAGAGGATGGATGCATCTGGCGCGTCCAGCCAAATATTGTCTAGCCACCATCAGGAGGAACGCGATGGAGGTACGAGCAAGATTTTCGGCGCCAAGCACTCCGCAGCAACGTTCCAGCCGCCGGTTGCTCTCGCATATCGGGCTGTTGTCTTTTCTTACTCTCGGGCTGTGCAGCGCTCCTGGCCATGCCCAAAACGCGGTGATTCTGGTGGGGTCCGGATCGACTGTCCCAGCGCCTCTTTACAGCCGGTGGACGCAGGAATACGGCAAGCGCAACCACAATACTCAGATGCGATATCTTCCGGTCGGCACCAGCGAAGGAATCAAGCAAATCGCGCGCGGCGTGGGAGATTTTGCCGCCGGCGAGGCTCAGCTTACGGACAAGGAGCGGAAAGAGGATGGTTTGATCGAATTGCCGATCGTGCTCATAGCGATCGTTCCTATCTACAACCTTCCCGACATCCACCAGAAGCTTCAGCTTTCGGGGGAAGTGTTAGCCGAAATCTTCCTCGGCGGTGTGAAGACGTGGAATGCTCCACAGATCGCAAAGCTCAATCCAGACATTGCTTTGCCGAATCTTCCGATTCAAGTGGTCAACCGGCCTGCAGGCAAGGGATCTAACTACGTTTTCACTGACTTTCTTTCGAAGATGAGTTCCAAGTTTCGGGCCCAGATTGGAGCCACCACTTCGCCCAAATGGCCGGTGGGCACTCCTGCGGAGCGCAGCTCCGACATGGCAGACCAAGTGAAAAACAACCCAGGCTCCATTGGCTACGTGGAGTATCAATATGCGGTGAAAGGCAATATTCCGCAAGCCGCGGTGCTGAATTCCGCCGGCAAGTTTTTAACCGCTTCTCCTGAGAGTATGGCGGCGGCGTGCAAGGCGGTAGAAACGCCGCGCTGGAATAGCTTCTCTGCCTCGCTGTCCAACGCTCCTGGAGCTGATTCTTTTCCCATTACTAGTTTTTCCTGGATCTACCTGCGAATCAAATCCAGCGATTCCGCTCGTGCTGCCGGGTTACGCGATCTCTTGGATTGGATGTATGCGGATGGCCAGCAGTTTGCGGTCCAGGAAGGCTACGCCGACTTGCCCACACCGCTATTGGCAGCCGTGAGAGAGAAAGTAAAGAATTTGTATTAGGTTCAGTGGCGGCGGGCATAGGGCGCACACCTAACTTAAGATTTCGCTGCATTTCGCTTTGGAGGAATTATGCGAGGTTGCCTCGTCTTGGTTTGTATTGCGGGGCTGACGTGTTTTGCCCTGGCGCAAAAACCCGCCCTGCCGTCTAAGACTGCCGACAGCCAGCAGCCCAGCAGCAGCTCCGCCGATTCGGAGCTGAAGGATATGTTCGAAGCGAAGATCAAAACCGAATGGGAGGCGCTTAAGAACAAGGACAAGAAAAGCTACGCCGAATTGTTGGCGGACGATTATCAGGGAGTCGAAGTCGATGGCCGGGGCGAACGGAATAAGATTCAAGCTTTAAGTGAACTGACCAACGAAAATGTATACAGCTACACGCTATGGGGGCTCAAGGTGATTCCGCTGGGTGGGGATGCCGCGCTGGTCATCTACGAGAGCACCATGGAGTTTCCGCCCAAGGCGCAAGTACGCTACTCACGGGTGTATATCAGTGAAATCTGGGTGAAGCGCGCCGGACAATGGAAGGAAGTGCATTATCAGGAAACTCACGTCAAGTAGACGCTCTCGCCGCACCACGGATTAATTGCAACCGTGCGAATAGTGTTGCCATCACAACAGTGGGTAAGACAACGAGGAGGCATCGCTATGGGAAAATTGTTTTTCGCTTTGCTGCTCACGAGCAGCTTTTTGCTGGCGCAGAACAGCAGCACTATGGGCCAGGAGACGTCGAAAGATTCCAAAGGACAAGTGACCATCCAAGGCTGCGTCAGCCGATCCAGCGGCGATTACATTTTGATGAAGCAGGACCCGGCTGTGAGTTATGAACTGCAGCCTACCAACAAAATCAAGCTCAGCAAGTACCTGGGACAACGAGTGGAAGTAGTCGGGAAGGAGTCGCCGTCGATGAGCACCAGTTCCGACACCTCAGCACGATCGGGTTCTCCATCCCCGGTGACCTTGACCATCACTTCGATTAAGACCATCGAGAAGGAGTGCTCGGCGCGCTGAGTTTACTGCGTTAGGTTATCGATGAGGATCACTCGGGCCTGAACGGCACGGCTGCGACCAAAGCAGCTCTAGTCGCAGTCCGGCGGCATGGCCATGATCGCGGATTCGGAGTCGCAGGGCGGCTTTTTCTTGGTTGGCTCCAGTAGAGCGGGGCGGTTATAGCGGAGGATCCATAGGCCTTCGTTGTTGGTTAGGAAGATCAATCCGTGGCCACCGTCGGGAAGAATACTGGTCACCTTGTTGAAAGTCTCCAGGGTCTTCGGATTGCGCGGGTCGCTCAAATCGAGCACGCGAACGGTTTCGGTAGGATGGCTGTTGCTGGTCAGAGTTGTCGGCGTTTTTTCCGGGGCTTCCGCGATGGCCACATCGGGGCTAACCATCTGCAGATTTCCCGCGGTGGACTGATTCGATTCCGCAGTTCGTTTCAAAAGGCTGGGCTTCTCTGGCTTGGTCACGTCTACGATCATGAAGCCTTGCTTCGTGGACTGTTGAATGTACAAGTAGTGTTTCTCGTTTTCTCTCTGAAGCAGCATTTGACTTCCGGTCGCTTGTGGCAATGGCAAGTGAGCGATCACGGTTGCCGGGACGTCGGTGGGCTTGGGCGCCGGTTGCTCGCTTGCGCTAGCCAAGGCGACCAGTAGAAGCAGAAGCGATAACTCGAACACATGGGTCCGCTGGCCTACCCTAGAAGAAATCTCCATAAATCACTTCACAATTCGGGACGCTAAACTTCGCTTCGGTTTCGCGTCCAAGCCAACTATATCACCGGCGCGCCTCTCCTCATTGTTGCGCAATGACGTCAATACACCCAGCGGCGGCGATTTGACCGCAAATGGTGCCGGCCTGCTGCGGCATGAAAACATGGTTCGTTTTCGGGTCGACCGCAATGCTATGCGCATTGGTATTGACGGTCAGGTTGTATAGCCACTGGTTGGTTCCGGCATCGATGACGCCCATGACCGGAGCGGGGAGCATGTCGCGTGCTGCAAGATAGTAACGGTTGTCTCCCGGGTTGTACCAGACCTCATCCACACCGCCAACGTTGTTGATGGTGGCGATGATCGCGCCTGTCGTCCCGTTAATGATGTACTCATTGGCCGGGAAAGCTTCGCCGTCGTGATCTGCGCAACCCACGAGGAAATTGTCTCCCGGGCCCTGGACGATGCTTGTCGGCATGCAGTTCGGCGTTGGGAAGCTGTTGATAACCACCGGCCCGTTCGGATTGCCTGGTCTCGGATCGATTTCGTCTATGGTGCCTATGGCGAGGTTGAGGGTGGCATTCGAGTTAGGGAGCAGAAAATGGCCGGTGTTGGGGTTATACGCCGGCGCACCCAGGCCTGCCGGGGCGATGGCCCCGCCGAAGCAGGTCGAAACCGATCCATCCTGCTTGCTGCAATATGTTCCGGTGGGAGTTAGGATGGGCCCGTGATGGCAAGGGATGTTGGCGGTGCCGGTGATGTTCACGCCGGCGACTCCAGAGACGCCGGATTGCACCTCAGGATTTGAAGGATCTGGACAGACGAAGCCATTCGCCCCATTCAAATCAATGTTATCAACTGGAACGCCGATATTGTTTTGCGGGGCGCCATCGTAGTAGATCTGCCCCAGTATGCACGTCGACGGATTGATAAGGCCCCCAGGATTGTGGAACGGAGGACCATACGGAGTCGTCGCCAGAACCGGCAGGCAATTGTTGGTCACGGGCCGAACGACTAGACCCGACACATCGATGAAGGTGATGAACGGTAAACCGGGATCGCCATTGATGATACCGACAATATGGTCTGTAGGGTCATAGGCCAATTCGTCGCCGCGCAGATCGCCGCAACTCGGATCAGAAAAGGCGCGCCCGTTTGCGGACTGTATGCAGCCGGCGACGCCGGTAATGTTACCAGGACCAGTGCTGCCTGGGGGTGCGCCCGGAAGTGGACCGCTGTTGCCAATCTGTCCATCGTAGTCGGGAGATAAGCCCGTGGGAATTAAGGCGATAACATTGGGCGGAGTGGGCGGGTTATTTGCCAGATTCTGTGTGGTCAAGTCGAAGACAACAAGGGAACTGCTGCCATTGCCGACAAAAAGAGTATTGCCGTCGGGAGTTACGGCTAATCCGTTTGGACCAGACAAGGGATTCACCTGGTTGGCGCGGGCCGCGCAGCATTGCCCTCCGACAAATCCGCCAAAGTTTGTACTAGCCCCGAAGCCTGGAATCGAGAAGCTTCCATCCCTGCAACCAAACCTTGTCCAGTTCCCCAGAACTGAAACGATGGGAGGGATGAGATTGGGAGTACCGGGAGTACACGGACTAGCATTGTTGCCGGCGCCTGAGATACCGTTCTGCCCGGCGATGGAATTGACGGCGAGGTTCTGCTGAGTGTCGACCACCTGAACGGCGATGCCGATGCGGTCAGAAACGTAGTCCAGGTTGTTGCCGCTGCCATTGGGCGGAATCGAGACCCAGCTTACGTCGAAGGAGTTGAAGGGGCCGCCAGGTTCGCCGGTATTGTTGTGCTCGGGCACGAAAATGTTGTCGATGACGGCGTACTGGCCATTGGTGGTGGTGCCGCACGTCGGACAGTTGGGAGCGGTTCCGCAGCCGCTCGAAATCACAAACACGGCGGCGAGAAGGAAAGTAAACAGAATCCTGGACCTCATCGAATATCCTCCCTGGCTACCAGAAGCGTCGTGGCCAGCAGCCGCGACGTTCCGTCTGAACTGGCAAATCTAATCCGTTTAATTGGTCAATTCATAGCTCAAGCTTCACAAAAGTAGTCCACTTGTCTGCCTTTAGAACCTGAACTGCAACCGCTGCATGACCACATAAAAGTTCTGCGGCTCCTGGCCGATTACGCTGGGTTCCTTCAACTGATCAATGCCCAGATTGAGCACGTACTTGACCCAGTAATTGGGATACCAGTTGAGCCCAATAGTGTATTCCTTGGTGTGGTCATTAAATGTGGGCACAGAGCCATTGGTGATATTGTTCACGAAGCTCGCACCCGGTTCGTTGGCCTGGATGCCCGTGAATCGGAAGGCGAGTTCCCAGGCTCCCCAGCCACGTCCCTGGCCGCCTGGAGTGTCGGGGCCGAACGTCGGACGATTGACCCGTGGCGTGCCGTTTTCCGGACGCTTTTCTCCCGTCAGCAAATAAGTGGTGCTGAGGTCCCAAGCCTTGGCTCTGATGGTCGGAAGACTCATGAAGCCCAGCCATCTCGCTTGCAGGGCACCGACATTGGTGCGGTCCATATCGAGTTGATCGTATTCGCCGCGCAGAGCGAAGCGCCCTTTGAGGTAGGTGAACTCACCGTTGTAACGCTGAATGTCTCCGTTAATGGCGAACTGGGGAAAGAAGGTGTAAGCGCCATCGGGCAGCGCGGCGCTGAAGCTTTGGTCTCCGGACAGGCCGCGGGAGCGCGCAAAGTCAACGGATCCGCCAAAGGCAAACTGCTTGAGCCAGTCGTTCTTAGTTTTGCGCCACGGATAGAAACGGAGCCGGCCAATGACTTCCGGCTGATTGGTGGTGTTGGCGAGCGCATATCCCTTGCCGTTAAACGCGCCCACCCAATACTGCATGACGCCGCCGTCAATGTCTCCATGCAGGGCCACGCCGGGGCTGCGGTAGGCCGTGGCTGCCGACGGGTACAACATGGACTGAAATCCGCGTTCGATAAAGTCCAGGCTGGTGTCGCCGATACCGGTTTCCTGGCCAAAGGGAGCTTTGAACTGACCGGCCTGAAATTGAAACTCGGGCTTGATTCTTACGTTGAGGTAAACGTCGCGCACGACCGAACCGGTTGTCGCGGCGGCGTCGGCGAGGATGGCAAAATCAAAGTGCGAACCATAACTGCCTTGAAATCCGAAACGAGCCTGGCGCAAGACAAACGTGTCCGAGGGTGCTCCATCGCCTTTGTAGGCGCGGTAATCGGTGTTCACGTAGCCATAGGGGCTGATGCTGAACTGTCCGTCCGCACTCCTGATGAAAAAGTGCTCACCGTTCCATCCCGCGGTGAGGGGAGCATCTTTTTTCGGAGCAGCAGCCGGCGCAGCCTGATCGAGGATAGCCGCCTCTACCTCGGGGTTGGGCTGCACGAGAACCGCGGGCAGCAGACGAACAGCGCTGTCGCCGAGAGCATTAACCGGCTGTGAAGAAACCGGGTCTGCCACGGGCTGCACCTTGGCCGAGCGATCTTCGCTGGTTTGGAGCGTGGTTGTCGGGGCCTTTCCCTCAGCCAACTTCTCGACCAACGCCTTCAGTTCCTCGATGGTCTTGCGCTGCGCGGCAACCTCGCTGCGCAACTGGTTGACTTCCTCCTTCGTGGCGGCCACAGAGGCGGACCCGTCGGTCTTGTTCGCAGGTTCCGTGCCTTGAGCGCGGGCGAGCGAACTTGGCGCCATGAAAACTACCAGAAGCACGAAAAACGTTGTTAGCGAGCGCATGTGTTTCCTCTCCCCGGATGATTTCCAAACCAGCCTGTGCTCAAGACATGGGAACGCGCGGGATGCGCGCTGCCTTGTTCGTTCGGGCCACGAAGCGAAAGATTTCCAGAACTGCAAATGAGTGCCTGTCCGGTATGAAAAGCGGACCAGTTATTACGAAAGGGCGGTTTATCACACCAAAATATCGAATGTCAAGGAAAAGTTTTTCCGATGTCCGGCAGATAAAGCTATCCCGACCGTTCACGCACGCGGAGTTTTGTCAGGAAGAACGTCTCCGGAATAAGGCTTATCTGAGGAGTGCATAAAGGGACGTATCAAGGTACGGCGAGACTTCTGTCCCGCTGTGAAATATCCAGGAATGAAATATGAACGCTGCAACTATGAAGGTGTGAAACTTGAAAAAGAAATCGGCGGAAAGTGTGCCGGCTGATGCTGATAAAATTGGCGCTCGTGCTGGCGCCGCTGTCCCGGGCGAAATGCTCCTCTGGAGCCGTTCTTCTGCTGCGTATGGGTTTACACTTCGCTCAGGCTATCGGCTTGCTCTTCGCCGCCGTGATTGCGGGCGCGCTCAACGCGCTGGCTGGCGGCGGCAGTTTCATCTCCTTTCCAGCGCTGTTGTTCATCGGCATTCCAGCGATCGAAGCCAATGCGACTAATACGGTCGCGCTATGGCCCGGTTTGGCGGCCAGCACGATCGCTTACCTAAAGCGGCTGAGCGCTCCGCTCCGCGTACTCCTCCCCCTGCTGGTGACCAGCATAGTCGGGGGCTGGGCCGGAGCACTGCTGTTGCTGAAAACCCCGCAGCATACTTTTCTGCGCCTCGTTCCCTGGTTGCTGCTCGCTGGCACTTTGCTGTTCGCCTTCGGCAATTCGATCCGAGCTGTCGTCGGCAAGAGTGCGGCCATTGACGATCTGCAGGACCTATCAGGGCAGGCGATCGTAACGGGTTCGATCGCGGAGTTGCTGGTTGCCGCCTATGGCGGATACTTTGGCGCAGGCATCGGGTTCATGACGCTGGCCATGCTTGCGCTGATGGGGATGCGTGACATTCATGCCATGGGCGCGATCAGGACACTGCTGGCGGTCGCGGTTAACGCGGCGGCGGTGGTCACCTTTATCGTGGCGCACGCGGTGTTGTGGCCGCAGTGTATCGTGATGATCGCCGGTTCGCTTGCCGGGGGCTGGTTCGGTGCGCATTATGCGCAGAAGGCAGATCCTAAGAAAGTGCGGGGTGTGGTGATCGGCGTGGGCCTCGCGATGAGCGTATACTTCTTTGTCACGGTGCGCTAGCGCCTGGTTCGCAGTAACGGACGGTCCCTTTAGCAACCGCGGCGAGTCCGAAGAATGAGTTGTAACAAGAAAAACTGATCGACCGATCAATAGAATTAACTTGACGGTACTTCTGCCATCGGTGCTCACTATCAGGCAGCATTTGCATCTGAACGTCGCAATTCCGGTGGAACTCTGGAGATTGCCACCCCCTGCAGTAATGTCTAGGGTCACGGAAAAAGAAACGAGGCTATGAGCGCCATCGAACAGGAAACTTCTGCACTTCATTTCCCCGCCCTGCAACCGCCTCGCCGCTATCTATTCGGGCCCGGACCCACCATGGTTCACCCACGGGTCTATGAAGCGCTGTCGAAGCCGATTGTCGGGCATCTCGATCCCTACTTCATCCAGGTGATGGGAGACGTTCAGCAATTACTGAAGGCGGTGTTTGGAACGCACGCTGGCGCCACCCTGGTGATTTCCGGCACGGGCAGCGCGGGCATGGAGGCTGCCGTTGCCAACTTCGTAGAGCGCGGAGCCAAGTTCGCGGTGTTCGCTAATGGGTATTTCTCCGATCGGCTAACGGAGATGGCGAAGCGCCACGGCGCCGACGTCACGCGCTTTGAAAAGCTTTGGGGTGAAACGTACACGGACGATGAAGCTCGAGAGTTCATCCGTCGCGAAAAACCCAAGGTTGTGGCTTATGTTCACGCCGAGACATCGACGGGAGCGTTGCAGACGGGCCAAGCCATCTGTTCCGCCGCTCACGATACGGGCGCTCTAGTGATCGCGGACTGCGTGACCTCGCTCGGCGGAGTGCCGGTGGAGTTCGACCAAACCGGCATTGACGTGGCCTACAGTTGCACGCAAAAAGGGCTGAGCTGTCCGCCGGGCTTGTCCCCGATGGCGCTGTCGCCGAGGGCCATGGACTGGCTGATCACTCGGACTTCTCCGTCACGCAGTTGGTACTTCGACCTCAAGCTGATTCGCGATTACTCCACCGTATCGCACCGCTATCATCACACAGCGCCGATTTCCATGTTCTACGCCCTGCGCGAGGCGCTCCTGGTTATCGCCGAGGAAGGAATTGAGAACCGTTGGGAGCGGCATCGCCGTTGCCATAGGCTGTTTGTCAAAGGCGTAGAAGCGATGGGCCTGGGCATGCACGTTCGCGAGGGGCATCGCATCGCGACTCTGAATACGGTGTGCGTTCCAAAAGGTGTGGACGAGGGGAAAGTGCGAAAACGCCTGTTGGACGAGCCGGGCATTGAAATCGCCGGCGGTTTTGGGCCGCTTGCAGGCAAAGTCTTCCGCATTGGCGTCATGGGCCCGTTGGCGACGGAAGATAACGTGCACTTTCTTCTGCAGGAGTTTAGCAAGGCCATACGCGCTGAGGGGTACCCGATCTAGCGTCGTGTCCCGAAAGCATGCGGCGCGAGGTTGGATTGATTCTAGCGAAGGACCTGCACATTCTCGTGGCGCGGGCAAAATGCATATGTCCTTCCCCTTCGGCTGCGCTCAGGGTCAGGATGACTTTTAATTTAGGCCCGGGTGGCAGAGGCGACAACCAATGACTCTAAAGTCGGTGGTCACACTTCTTGACGTTTTACATTTCGCAGACAGTCATACCGCAGTGATCGTTCCTGAGCTGGGCATTCGTGTCACTTACGAATCGCTCCGGCAGCAAGTCCTGGCCATGGCGAATGCCTTGGCGTCCGCCGGCATTCGCCGTGGCGACGCGGTAGCGATCGCATTGCCCAATGGATTGCCGGCGATTGTGAGCTTTCTCGCTGCCTCCATCGCGGGAACCGCCGCGCCTCTGAACCCGGCGTATCCTTACGAGGAGTTTCTTTTTTTCCTCGGGGACACGAATGCTCGCATTCTGCTTTGCCCTCCGGTGGGCGCGGAGTTCGCACGCAGCGCAGCCGCGGACCGCAAGATCCCAGTGGTCTCGGTCGGAATGAGCGACCAGGGCAACGTCCATCTCGTGGATGCTGCCACCGGGGTTACGGCAGTCGAGCCTTCGCCTGACGACATTGCCCTGGTCCTGCACACCAGCGGAAGCACGGGACGGCCTAAGCGTGTTCCGTTGCGGCATTTCAACCTCGCGGTCTCCTCGGCGAATATCGCAAACACCTACGCGCTTTCCGAAGAAGATGTGTCGCTGTGCATCATGCCACTGTTCCACATCCATGGATTGATCGGCTCAACCATGGCAACTTTGCTTTCCGGCGGCACCGTAGTTGTTCCCACCAAATTCAACGCCTTGTCTTTCTGGCGGACAGTTCGAGAACATCGAGTGACCTGGTATTCGGGAGTACCCACCATGCATCAGCTTCTGCTGGCCCGGGCTCACCACAAACCCGCGGAAGCTGTCACGCTGCGTTTCATCCGGTCCTGCAGCGCGCCCCTCTCGGCCGAACTCATTCACAAAATTGAGGATCTCTTTGGTGTACCCTTCGTTGAAGCCTATGGAATGACAGAGGCTGCCCACCAGATGACCTCGAATCCATTGCCCCCACGGCATCGCAAAGCCGGCTCTGTGGGTGTGGGCACCGGGCTGCGCATCAGCATCATGGACGCTGAGGGCAATCACCTCGGCACCAACCAGCGGGGCGAAGTCGCCATTCAGGGCGCTAACGTATTTCGTGGTTATGAAAATAATCCCGAAGCCAACGCGCGTGCTTTTGTGAATGGATGGTTTCGTACCGGTGACGAGGGATTTCTTGACGAAGACTGCTATTTGCATTTGACGGGGCGAATCAAGGACATCATCATTCGGGGCGGCGAGAACATCGCACCGCACGAAATCGATGAAATTTTGCTGAGACATCCCGCCGTCACGGCAGCGGTTACGTTTGGCTGCTTGCATCCCGTTCTGGGTGAAGAAGTGGCTGCTGCCGTGGTTTTGCACGAACCCCATGGCGCCACCGAGTTGGCGCTCATCAAGCACTGCCGCGAGTTTCTGGCAGAATACAAATGTCCAACCAAGATTTATCTGGTGAAGAGCATTCCCACCACCGCAACCGGAAAGATTCGCCGCCGCGCCGTCGCCGCTGCGCTCACGGATGACCAGCGTGGATGATCAACGTGGATAGCCGACGATGAAATTCCTGATCGCGGGCGCGGGTGCTATCGGTGCCTACATCGGCGCGCGCATGGCGCAAGCCGGGTTCGATGTCACCCTCTTCGCGCGCGGGCCGCATCTTCGCGCCATGCAGGAGCGCGGCGTGCAGGTGAAAAGTCCCGAGGGAGATTTCGTAGCGCGGCCCACCATCGCCAGTTCTCTCGAAGAAGTGGGACCGGTGGATGTTGTCTTTTTGGGCGTGAAGGCGCATGGCCTGCCGCAGCTTGCACCTCAGTTGAAGCCGGTATTGGGTCCAGATACGACAGTGGTCAGCACGCAGAACGGAATCCCCTGGTGGTATTTCCAGGGGTTCGGCGGTGATTGGGAAGGGTTGCGGCTGGAGCGGGTTGATCCCGGCGGTGTAATTTCCTCGGCGATCGAAGCGCATCGGGTGGTCGGGTCCATCGTTTACTTTTCAACCGAGATTCTCTCACCCGGAGTGATTCAACACATCGAGGGCAACCGCATTTCTCTCGGCGAACCGGGCGGCTCGCGGTCCGAGCGCTGCCGTCGAATTGCCGAGGCGCTCATCGCCTCCGGCTTGCGCTGCCCGGTCACTACCCGCCTCCGGCATGAGATTTGGGTAAAGGTCCTGGGCAATGCTTCCTTGAATCCGGTCAGTGCCCTGACGCGCGCGACGCTGGTTGAGATGGTGCGCGATCCGGGAGTTGCTTCGGTGATCCGCAACATCATGCAGGAAGTGGAAGCGGTCTCTCGCATATTGGGCATGGAGTTGCTGGTTTCCATCGAGCAGCGAATGGCAGGCGCGAAAAAAGTTGGCGAGCACAAAACCTCAATGCTGCAAGATCTCGAAGCGGGCCGGCCCATGGAACTGGAAGCGCTGGTGGGCGCGGTCGTGGAACTGGGCGAGCGTGTGGGCCTTCCCATGACCTGCACCCGCATGGTATATAACTGCACCAGGCTGCTGTCCCAGTGTGCTGCACCGCAGCAGCCAAAATAAGCACTGTCCGACCCATCCACGAAAAAACTTACTGGGGCTTGACAGGGGACGCGACAGCGGGAGTATACTGCCTTTGTCTCTGGTCCACTTATCGGACCACTTGCCCATGGCTACGCCGATCAAAGCCGACTTCGAGGTTATACGCAGAAACAAAGTCTACGAAGAAGTCGCCAAGCAGATCGAACGGCTGATTCTAAAGAAACTGAAACCGGGCGACAAACTGCCCTCCGAACGCGAGCTAGCGGAAATGCTGCAAGTAAGCCGCAGTTCCATTCGAGACGCCATTCGAGGCCTGGAACTGATGGGCCTGGTTGAACCGCGTCAAGGCGCCGGGACAATCGTTCGCGAAGTGTCGGCGGAGGCATTGGTCAATCCTTTTGCGAATGCCCTGAAGCACCGGCAGGAACTGGTCAGCGAGCTTCTGGATTTTCGCAAGATGCTCGAGCCGCCGCTGGCAGCGCGCGCAGCCACGCACGCTTCTCCCGACGAAATCTCGGAAATGGAAGAGATTCTGCAACGGCAGGAAGCAACGCTGTCGCATGGCGAAGTCAGTATCGCCGAGGACGCGGAATTCCACTACAGCGTTGCTCTGGCTTCCGGTAACAGTGTCGTGCTGAAGGTGCTCGATATTCTCATGGACCTGCTGCGCGAAACGCGGGAACGCTCTTTACAGTTGAAAGGTCGCCCGCAAAGGTCGCTCGCCGGCCACCGCCGGATCCTAGCTGCGATCAAGCGCCACGATGCCGAGACTGCGAAGGCGGCGATGCGGCGGCACATTGAAGATGTCGAAGAGATCGTACTTGAGAAGTTTTGACCAAGGGAGGGTTTTTCCCTTTGGGCCGACGATTCGCGATTCGCAATTTTGTGGGAAAGCGATCGCGTCAGATCGAGCTTGGCGATTGCCGCTACCAAGGGCGATGCGTGGGGCATCGAGCATACTAGTCTAGGGACGATCAGATTGACTGACCTGGGAAATGACATGGCCCGTGTGGCCAGCGCGTCTCACGAGCCGGAGTCTCTCGTGGCAGCTCTCACTCTGCGCGTTGCCGAGGCGCGTGTCGAGGACATCGGCCACGCCATCGCGCGACTGGCGCCAGCCGACCTGCTGCGCCTGGGCGCACGAGCGGGCGACGTGGTGAAGATCACCGGCGGCACAGTCGGTATCGCGCGTGCCGAACTTTCGAACGCAGGCTATGAAGGCATGATCCAGATCGACGGCACCTGCCGCAGTAATTGCAGCGCGGGGTTGCAGGAACAGGTGACGGTGGCGCCCATCGAGCACGCTCAGGCGGTGGCCGTCCGTCTGTCGCCGTTGTGGGTGGGGGCCGCGCCGGCGACCATCGCGCCGGATCGAATGCTCGAGGATCTGGAAGGCGTTCCGGTCATCGCCGGCTGCGTGGTGCGGGTGCCGACCTTTGCCAAGGCGGTGAACTTCCAGGTGGTACGCACGATTCCTTCCGGACCGGTCGTGATCGGGAAACGCACTGACATCCGGGTCGTGGATGGCGAACAGGCGGCAGCCCGCGCTCCGGCGGTTTCGTACGAAGATATCGGGGGCCTGGAACGCGAAGTGGAGCGGGTGCGCGAAATCGTCGAATTGCCACTAAAATACTCGCGCGTCTTTGAGCGATTGGGAATTCTCGCGCCGAAGGGCGTGCTGTTGTATGGCCCTCCGGGCACGGGCAAAACTCTGCTGGCACGAGCCGTAGCGGCCGAAAGCCGCGTGCACTTCATTCACCTCAACGGCCCTGAGATCATGCGCAAGTTCTACGGCGAGAGCGAGGCCAAGCTGCGCGAGGTCTTCGAGGAAGCGGCGCGCCACGCACCGGCGATCCTGTTCATCGACGAGATCGATGCCGTGGCCCCGAAACGCACCGAAGTGGCCGGCGAGGTCGAAAAGCGCGTCGTAGCGCAGCTTCTCAGTTTGATGGATGGCTTTGTCGCGCGCGGTCAGGTCATCGTCATCGGCGCAACCAATATCCCCGAGGTCCTTGACCCGGCGTTGCGGCGTCCCGGTCGCTTCGATCGCGAAATCGAAATCGGCGTTCCCAACAATCAAGCCCGGCTGCAAATCCTCAGGATTCACACGCGCGCTATGCCGCTCGCGCCGGACGTCGACCTGCAGGAGATCGCAGAGCATTCCCACGGCTTCGTCGGCGCCGATCTCGAAGCCCTAGGACAGGAAGTTGGCATGATTGCCCTGCGCCGATTCCTGTCTGCCTTCCCGCTCGAGACCGACCGCGCCGCATCCGCTGATCTGGCAGCGCTGCAGGTCACCCGCGACGACTTTCTCGCCGGGTTGAAGGAAGTCGAGCCCAGCGCGACTCGCGAGTTCTTTATCGAGAAAAGCGCGTCGACTTTTGCCTCGCTCGGAGGTCTCAGCGAAGTGAAACGGTTGCTCGATGCCGTCTTCGAGCATACTCACATGCGCAACGACATCTATGAGCAGGTTGGGCTGGCGCCGCCGCGAGGCATTCTGCTGACCGGACCGTCGGGTACGGGCAAGACTGCAATGGCACGCGCACTCTCCGGTGAGAAGCAGGTCCCGCTCATCGCCATTGACGGCCCGCAACTGTACTCGAAGTGGTTGGGCGAATCGGAGCGGGCGTTGCGCGAGGTTTTCAAGAAGGCGAGACGGGCAGCGCCCTGCATTCTATTTTTCGACACCATTGACGCGCTCGCGCCCAAATTCGGTGCCGACCAATTCGGCAGTGACGTGTATCAAAGAATTCTCAGCCAGCTCCTGCGCGAGATCGACAACTTGCGCGACGTCAAAGGAGTAATCCTCCTCGGAGCGACCAATCGTCCCGAGCGGATCGATCCGGCCCTGTTGCGAAGCGGGCGCTTCGACTACATACTCCCATTCGCCAAACCCGATGTTGCCGAGCGCGCGGCCATCATGCGGCTTTGCTGCCGACGTGTGCCTCTGGCTCCCGATCTCGATTTCGAGGAGTTCGCGGGCCGGATGGAAGGTTCCACCGGCGCCGATATCGAAAGCCTGTGTAAGAAGGCGACGCTATTAGCGATCGCGGAATTTCAAGACGGCACTCGTGTCCCGCCCTTCGTCGTCTTACGCAGCGACTTCCTGGCGGTTCTCGATTCCGATCGTGGTAGTCCCAAGCAGGTGGCTGTCATCAGCAAATGGAAACGAGCGAAGGTGCTAACGAACGGCGCCGGGGATTTGTGTCCCGATGCATCTGACTAAGTCGTACGTACCAAGTAAGGACGAGGGTTGATCATGAGTTACACGGAACTTACGGTTTGGACACGCGGCATCATTATGGACAAAGAGGGCCGCGACATCGTCAATTCCATCTCCGCTTCTGCCCGGATCGAGGGCAAGTATGCGCAGGCGATGGAGAACTACGTCGATAATCCCGATCGCACCAACGCCCCGACGCGCAAGTACTGTCGCGTGAGCGGCGGCGTGCTCGAGAACGAGCTCACCTACGAAAACGAGCAACCCAACATCGTCGTATTGGTCGAAGGGACGATGGTCAAGGGCTGGGATTACATGCGCGGCATGCCCCCGGGTGGAACGCTGGTGATCAACACCCACTACACCCCGGAGTACATGATTCGTTTCGTGCCGGGTGCGGAGCGACTGGCGCAACTCGTCTGTGTTGATGCCGCTCACCTGGCCGACCATAAATGGCTCTACTATCGGCTCGGCGAGTTGGGCCTCGACCGTCTTTCGACGGAAGGCGCCGCCGAGCGCAGCAAACTTGTCGCGCCCGATATCGCCGCTCCGCTCATTGCCGCCGTGGTCAAGACGACAGCCATCGTCAAAATGGAGACGATCGAACCGATGATCGCGAACAAGCGGGCATTCGAAATGGCACTCGATCAGTTGCACATCATGAAGCTGAACCCAGTGGCTGCATAGGTAAGGATCAAAATAGGAAGGATCATTAAGGATCACATGTCGACCAAAGGCACACACATCCCCGAGCGGCTAAAGATCCCGTTCGCTGGCATCACACCGGCGCCATCGCAGGAAAAGGGACAAGACCTGTTTCCTACCGGCAACTGGCGTTCGATCCGGCCGGTGTACCGCGACAAATTGCCGCCCTGCAACAACGCTTGCGGAACCAACGAGAAGATCCAGGGCTATCTCGACCTGGTGAAGCGCGGCAAGTATCTGGATGCCTATGCGCTCATCAAGGAAGACATGCCCTTCCCATCGGTCACCGGCCGGGTGTGCTACCACCCGTGCGAGCAAGCCTGCAACCGTGGAAAGTACGATGAGGCCATCTCGATTCGCGCGGTCGAGCGGTTTCTCGGCGATCTCGGACAAGCATTGCCACGCGACGTGGTCAAGGCGGGGACGCCCAATGGCAAGAAGGTCGCCGTTGTCGGATCTGGTCCCGCCGGCCACAGCGCCGCTTATCAACTGGCGCGGCTCGGCTACAAAGTGACCATTCTTGAGAAATCGCCGAAAGCAGGCGGACTCAATCGTGGCGGGATTCCGGACTGGGTGCTACCGCAGCACGTGCTTGATCGCGAGATCGAGCGCCTCGTCGAACTCGGCATAACCATCAAGACCAATGTCGAAGTCGGGAAAGACATCACTTGGGACAACTTGAGGAAGGACTACGATGCCGTCGTTCTGGCCGTGGGCCTCACCGAGCCCAATAGTGTACGAGCCGAGGGCGAGGATCAGGACGGAGTGCATTACGGTCTCCCTTTCCTTCGCGACATCGGCATGGGCACATCCAAAGTCAAGCTCGGTGCTCGGGTCGCCGTCATCGGCGGCGGAAATACCGCGATCGACTGTGCGCGCGAAGCGCTGCGGCAAGGCGCCGTGGAAGTAACCATGATCACGGTGGAGCACAATCCCCAGGAGATGCCGGCCTCGCCGGAAGATCTCCATGACATGCTGGAAGAAGGTGTGGAGCTGGTGCACGGGCGGGCAGTGACCGCGGTGCTCGGCAACGGCAAGGTTGAGGCTTTGCAATTGCATCCGGCGCGTTTCTCGGGCGCTATCAACGCTTCGCCAATCAACGTGAATCGAGAGGTCCCTGGCGAGCGCTTTCACGTCGACAATGTGATCATCGCGATCGGCCAGCGAGCGGCGCTCAAGTGGTTGCCGGATGAGTTCAAGTCCGATCGCGGCACGATCAAGATTGATCGCTTCGGACGGCTTGGTGACACGAATTTTTTTGCGGCAGGCGACGTAGTGCAACTAGGATCGGGTCAACCCCTCATGGTCGTGAATGCGGTGGGCGACGGGAAGCGCGTCGCCTTCAATCTGGACAAAGTTATGCGCGGCGAGTCGTTGGAGCCGCGAACGATTCCGGTCGACGTCATCTTCGATTTGAACCGCATGAACATGACGTACTTCCCGCACTTCCCGCGCGTCCACCAGACCATGCTGGCGCCCGCAAGCCGGCGCAAAACGCAGGAGGAAGTGATCCAGGCATTCTCGGAAGAGCAGGCAGTCGAGGAGGCCGGCCGCTGTTTCAGCTGCGGAACCTGCAATGCTTGCGACAATTGTTATTTGGTTTGTCCTGAGCCGTGTATTGCGCGTCCGTCGCGCTCGAATGGACTCTATAAAATCCTGATCGACTACTGCAAAGGTTGCCGCGTGTGCATCGAGGAATGTCCGACAGGCTGCCTTGAGGGCGTCCCCGAACTCGACTTCGATACGGGCGTAGTGCGCATGGACACGGCATTCGCCATCTCTCCGGGATTGCACGGACGGCAGGCGGAAGAGTTGAGGAATCTGGCGGAACGGCCAGCGAAAAGCATCTAGAAGCGGAGTAAGAACATGGCGACAGTTACTGAAAGCAAAAAGAGAACGGTGCGGATCAACGGCTGTGTCGCTTCGGCGCAGGCCGCCAAGTATGCCGATGTCGATGTGATTGCGGCCTACCCGATCCGGCCGTACACGGCGACGATGATGGCGCTCGCGCAGATGGTGGCCAACGGAGAACTCGACGCCGAGTACATCGTCGCCGACAGCGAGCACTCGCAATTGAGCATCGCGCACGGCGCCGCGTCGAGCGGCGCACGCGTTTTCACCGGGAGTTCAGGGGTCGGTGTGCAGTTCGCATACGAGCTTTATTCGCCGATTTCTGGCAGCCGTATGCCGGTGCAGATGATGATCGCCGACCGCACGCTCGATCCGCCCGGCGATTTCGGTTCCGAGCATACCGACGCGCTCTCGACCCGCGACATGGGATGGCTGATGGGGTGGTCGTGCGACGCTCAGGAAGCGTTCGACAATCACCTGATGGCTTATCGCATCGGTGAGGATCCGCGTGTGCTTTTGCCCCAGATGGTGTGTCAGGATGGCTTCTTTGTCTCGCACATCACGAGTGACGTGGAATTACCCGACTCGGGTCAGGTAAAGGAATTCCTGCCACCTTACAAGCATCCGTACCCGCTCGATCCGCGGCATCCGGTGTCGCACGGTCCGCAGATTATGCCCGAGCAGGGTCCGCCGCTGCAGTTGGAGCGGGCGCGCGCCATGGAAGATTCGATGGCGGTTATTGAGCAGGTCCACGACGAGTTCGCGAAAATCTTCGGACGACGATACGACCCCTGGGTCGAAGAGTTCATGACCGATGGCGCCGACGTCGTCTTTTTCCTGCAGGGTGCTCACGGGGTGACGGCCCGTTTTGCAATTCAGCACATGCGTGATCGCGGCCTCAAGGTGGGCCTCGTGCGGTTGCGGACGATCAGACCATACCCGACCGACCGCGTGAAGGAAGTGCTCAGCAAGTTCAAAGTCGTCGGCGTGATCGAGACCAACATGGGACTGGGCAGTCCCGGTAGCGGAGGAGTTCTTTACGCCGATGTCTGCGCGGCTCTCTACGAAAGTGACAAGCGTCCGCTTGTCGTATCGTTCATGGCCGGTATGGGCGGCGAAGCGATTGTGCTGAAGGAATTCTATTGGATGACCGAGAAAATGTTGGAAGCGCAGAAGCGCGGCAAAATTGAAAAGCGCACGCATTGGGTCGGATTCGAAGAGTAAGAGATTGTTGTGATGGAGGAACCGATATGGCAACCATAGAAGTTCAACGGCAGCTGCTGCCGATTCTCGACAACCCGAATCAGGGTGCGCGTTTCTATAACCCTGAATTGCCTTCGTCCGAGCCGTTTGTTCCCGGCCACCGTACGTGTGCCGGCTGCGGGCCTTCCATACAGTACCGGATGACGAGCAAGGCAGCGGGCGACAATACGATCCTGGTTGGACCGACCGGTTGCATGTATGTCGCGAACAGTTCGTATTTGTGTACGCCCTACAATGTGCCGTGGGCGCACACTCAGATTGGTAGTGCGGGGAGCTTCACCGCCGGCGTAGCCGCTGCCTATGAAGCAATGATCCGCAAGGGCAAATGGAAGGGCGCTTATCCGAACATCATTTGCGAGGCGGGCGACGGCAGCGCGTCAGACATCGGCCTCGCCTCGATTTCAGGCGCGCTCTATCGGAATCACGACTGTCTGATTATCTGCTATGACAACGAACAATACGCAAACACGGGCATCCAGGCGTCGTCGCGCACGCCCTACGGTGGCATGACAACCTTCTCCCCGCCCGGGCCGATGGTTCCGGAGGCGAAGAAGCTGTATCCCAAGGATCTTGCGCGCATGATGGCGGCTGGCCATCCCCATTGCTATGTGGCAACTGCGAGCGTGGGTTATCCGATCGACTTGATGAACAAAGTACGTAAGGGACTCAACCACAAGGGTGCTGCGTACCTGATGGTGTACACTCCGTGCCAGAAGGGCTTCGTGTACGAGACGCCGCGCTCCATCGATCTTGGCCGGTTGGTGGTCGAATGCGGGCTCTATCCGATTTGGGAGTGGAGCCCCGAGAAGCGTGCGTTTGATTACAGCTTCCGCCCGCAGAACATGCGGCCGGTATCGGAGTACTTGAAATTACAAGGACGCTTCGGCCACCTCCACGCCGAGCACATCGCTAATTTGCAAAAGTTTGCCAACGAGCAATGGCGGATGATGGGTGTCGAGCTGCCCGAAGCTTTGCTCCAGGCCGCAGATGCGAAAAATCTGATTAATATGGCGGCTGCAGAAGAGGCCGCGACTGTGGCGGAGACCGTATGAATGCCAAGGCAACCCCTCCTCCAGCTGCGCCTGCGGCTCCCGAGCCGCAGGAAAGCTATATTGTCAGCGAAGGCAAAAAGCGCGGGTCGACTCGCGATGTACGGCCGCAAGCGGCCTTCGACCGCTACTACACGGTTTTGCGCGTGCACGGGGGCGACGCGATTCTCACTGACAACTGGCACACGAATGAAGTGCTGGGTCACACTCGCAACAACTTCGAGGGCTACACGTTCGCGATGCGCACGCTGGAGGCCTGGGGCGCGATGATCGAGAACGACCACCGCGCCTACTACACTGCCGGCGGGCGCGTGTGGGTCATGGATCTGGAGCCTTGCGCCGGCAAGAAGGCGCGGTTGCCGGGCACCGGAGCCGGCAAGAAGTAGGGGTACGGTTGCGCCGGATCCTACTCATCGACGACACGCCGGAGATTGCCGAGCTACTGGCGTTTGCGTTGCGTGACCACGGCTACAAAGTCTGCGCGACGGGATATACCGCCGCCGTCAACGAACTGGTGCTGGAGCAACGCGCGGATGCGCTTGTGCTCGATGGTTCCTCATTCGATATGAGCGAGGCGCTCTTCGACGCCGTGCGTCACCACCCGAATCATGCCGAGCTTCCTGTCGTCATCATCAGCGACACACCAGAGATTGCGGACGCCAGCCTCCGTTCCCGAAACGCACGAAGAGTCTTGCTGGTCCCGAAACCGTTCACCGGGGCGCAGGTCGCAAAAGCGCTCGATCAGCTGCTGGAATAGATATGCCATTGTGGAGCATGGATGAGTGGCAATACGTCGAGCGCGAGGTCGTCACCGATCCGAAGGGTAGGCAGTGGACGGTGGCGCTCATGGACGTGCTTGGTCAGGAAGGGGATCCTGACATGCCGAACAAGTTGCTCGAACTTCAGTATTCCTCGGGGCGCTATTTCACGCTCATCTACTCGGCCAGTGGAGCGCTGCAGCGGGAACGGGGTTACGCGGCGCTGTCAGAGGCGGAGAACGCATACCAGGAACTGCTGGTGGCCGTCATCGATGGCAGCGTCGATCCGACACAACCGGTGTTTCGCCAGGATCTTGAAGATTGACTGGAAGTCTACCGGCCGGGATCCAAGTCTCTCATCACCACACGAAGCACCTGCCCGGTCAGTCGTGCGTCGCGTTCGCAGATCGTCGCCCTCAGGCCGCGGCCTCCGGTGGAATCGCTGTGATCTCTATACGTGCGCGCAACTGCCGGCAGGCGGGCGCACCCCCTGCGAATCAATCCCGCCCTTTCGGCGACGGCGAGCCGCGTCTCGAACGACCAATCGGCTATCTTCCCCTCGGCAGCGTTCCCTGTGGGCCCGCCGGAGGCAATTAGCGCACAGAGTCCCGTGTGCTCCAGCGCATCGGTGACGATGGCTTCCAGGATTCCGCAGGAAGTGCGTAGCGCCAGGTCGTAGTTCCCGGCCTCAAGCGCGCGTCGGCCATCGACATAAGCCTGCTCGACAACCGGCCGAAGCTCAGGGTTATGAACGAAATCGAACCGGTGAGGCGGCGGCGCCTCCGGAGATGCCGACGAATATCCAGAAGCGCCTGGGCCCGTGCCACTGTCCATTCCGGAGAGCGAGGCGACAGCTTGATCGAGGACGTCGAGCAGTCGCTGGACGATCTCGGCCGGTGCCGCCCCTTCTGCGGCAAGGCCAGACGCGGAGCGCATCAGGAAGGCTTCGCTAAACGACCGCGCTAGCCAATGGGCCTTGCTGCCCCCGGACAATTGATTGACTGTTATTCCGCAATCTTCCTGCCAGGCGCGAGCAGCTGCGATCGCAGATGCACTGCAGGGATCAGCCGCCAGCGTGTCGCGAACCTGACGGCCGCGGTGGATCAGACCATCCAGGTGGGATAGGTAAGTCTCGATCTGCGCGCGCAGGCTCTCATCTATCGGCATCGGTTGCGTCTCCACTACTTGTACTTGCCGGCGTTACAAGGGCACGCGGACACGACAAGCCTCGCCGCTTGGGGGCTTTGAGAAACCCTTGACAGCCCAAGGGGAGGATGTTAAATTTCCTGCCGCAAGTGGTTCGATCAGTGGACCAGTATATCGCAGGTTCGCCAGGAACCAAGCGATTCCGGGTCGACGGGCCGGACGAGCGGGGTTGACACAATTGCAACGGAACAAAGTCGTTCCGGTAGTGCGCTGTTAACGTCTAACGCGCAGTCTGGAGGTATACCTATGGCCGCATCTCCGGCTTCCCTGATTCACCCCTCACGTATTCCCAACCGTTGGATCCAGTTGGTGGCTGGCATCGTCGCGATGATGGCGGTCGCCAACCTGCAGTACGCTTGGACTCTCTTCACCAAACCCATACAAGCCCATCTGCATGTCTCGCTGGAAGCTGTCCAGTGGACTATTGTCTTATTCGTCGCTCTAGAAACCTGGCTCGTGCCTTTTGAAGGATTCCTGGTAGATCGAATTGGACCTCGATTCATGCTGGGTATTGGGGCAATCCTGGCCGGACTGGGTTGGATGGGATCGGGCTACGCTGAGAGTCTGAGGGGCCTCTACTTCTGGTATGGACTCGGTGGTATCGGGGCCGGGGCGGTCTACGGAGGAACCATTGGGAACGCGCTGAAGTGGTTCCCGGACCATCGCGGTCTATGCGTCGGCCTGACCGCGGGAGCTTTCGGGATAGGCACCGCGACGACCATCGCTCCAGTTGCCGACATGATCAAAACCTCAGGTTACCAGCACACCTTCATCGTCTGGGGAATCATCCAGGGAGTCGTCGTACTGTTTGCCTCGCTGTTCCTGGCCCGGCCGCCGGTGGGATGGACGCCGCCAAACTGGGAAGAAAAAGAAAAGAAGATCAAAGCCAAGGTAAAGACTTCCGCTGTCGACATGACGCCGTGGCAGATGCTGCGCCAGCCGTCTTTCTATGTCATCTACCTGATGATGACGATGCTAGCATTCGGCGGTATCGTCGTCACCGTGCAATTGAACCCCATGGCTTCCTCGTACCATGTGGATAAAGTGGTGGTGCTGTGGGGCATGACGGCATTGGTGCTGGCGATCACGGTCGACCGGATTCTGAACGGGTTGACGCGCCCCTTCTGGGGATGGGTGTCGGACCACATCGGACGGGAGAATGCCATCTTCATCTCCTTCATCCTCGAGGCAATCGCAGTTTACGCCTTGCTCCAACTGATCAGCCGTCCTATCTGGTTCGTTGCGTTGTCGGGACTGTGTTTCTTTGCATGGGGTAATATTTATTCGTTGTTCCCATCGATTACGGGCGATCTGTACGGAAAGAAATGGGCCACGACCAACTATGGAATCGTATACACGGCCAAAGGTGTGGCTACAGCCTTTGCCGGACCGGGGGCCGCGTGGTTGTTTGCCAAGACCGGCTCCTGGACCAAAGTTTTCTGGGCAATGATTATTTGCGATCTGATTGCTGCCTTCATGGCTTTGCTGTGGCTGAAGCCTTTGGCAGCCCGCGTCGTAAGAGAGTCGGAGCGCACAGCTCCGGCGAGCGATATGGCGTCACCGATAAAAGCGCGGGGCGTGGCCTAGCAGAGCCTGACGGCCGCAAGTCGCCGGGTGCAGCCGAAACCTCTACTCACGCGGACGCGCGAGCGGCCTTACTCTTGCTGCCTGAGTTTGCGCGCACTGCCCTTTCTATGCCAAACGTGTCGGCATCGATCTTGAACTGGCCTACCAGGCTGCGGAGTTGAGCAGACATCTCCACCAGCTGCTGCGATGCCTTCTGCGTATCGGAGGCTCCGAGCGTTGTGCCTTGGGCGGCTTCCGCCACGCCTCCAATATTGCGGGTGATCTCGCTGCTGCCGTGCGCTGCCTCGGTCACGTTGCGTGACATCTCGTTAGTGGTGGCGTTCTGTTCTTCCACTGCCGTGGCAATAGTGCTGGAGATCTCGTTGACCTGATTGATGACTTCGGTGATTGACGCAATGGCATCCACGGCCGCCTTGGTGTCGGTCTGAATGGCTTCGATTTTCCGGCTGATGTCCTCGGTCGCCTTGGCCGTGGCTTTGGCCAACTCTTTCACTTCGTTGGCCACCACGGCGAAACCCTTACCTGCTTCGCCGGCGCGCGCCGCTTCGATGGTTGCGTTCAGGGCCAGCAGGTTGGTTTGCTGGGCGATCGAAGTGATGGCTTTAATGACCTCTCCAATCTCGGTCGATGATGCGCCCAGCTTGGACACGGCGATAGTGGTGGTTTCGGCCACCTTGACCGCTGCGGTCGCGACTTTCGCGGCTTCAGTGGCGCTCTTGGCAATCTCCCCGATGCTGGCGCCCATCTCTTCGGCGCCGGTGGCAACGGTCTGGAGGTTCTGGCTGACAGCCTGCGCAGCCTTCGAAACCACGTCGGCTTGAGCCGAGGTTTCCTCGGAGTTGGCGGTGATCTGCTGGCTGGCGGTGTCCAGTTCCTCGCTGGCGCTGGCTACGCGCGTCGCATTTTCTGTGATGGCGAGGATCATGCGTTTAAGGCTGCCACTCATCTTATTGATCGCTGCCGTCAGATCGCCGAGTTCGTCCCGGCTACGGACTTTCAGATCGTCACGGGTCAAGTCGCCGGCGGCTATTGCTTCCGCCTGGTCCAGAACTGATTGGGCTGCCCCTGTGACGGCGCGGCTCAGGAAAATGGCCACGGAGATTCCGATGCCCAGGGCCACGAAGACCGTCACTGCCATGGCCCAATTCAGCGCGCGGTTCGCCGCATGCAATTCTTCCTTGTTTTTGGCCAATAGCGTGACGAGCGATTCCGCCAAGCCGTCGAGGGATTTCTTTACCGCGATATTGGCCGGTGTAACCAGATCGGCATTTTCGTTACCCGCCCGAATGACAGCATCACGCTCGCCACTCGTCGCATGTTTTATGGCAGCGTCTTCCGTGGCGCGGAGCCAAGGGAGGTGCTTCTTGATATCGTCCAGCCGGTCACGATCCGCCTGCGGCCATTTGGGCGCTAATTCGTCTAACAGGGCAACATCTTTTTCAATGGATTTCCAAGCTCCTTCATACGCCTTCTTCGCTTCCTGCCAGCGGGCCGGGTCTGTTCCCGCGAGAATGGCTTGGCGACCCTTGACCTGCGTATAATTCAGATCCCGCTGCAACATTCTAGCGATTTCGATCGCTGGGAAACGCAGCTCAACTGTGGCGTCCTCAGTCTTCCTGATGTCGGTCGACCTTAAGTAATTCATCACCGCGCTGAACACCATCAAGGCGAGGATTACGCCAAAGCCGAGTCCCAGTTTCCTCCCCAGTGTTAGTCTCATTTTGCCCTTTCACGCGGCGCCGAAACCGTCCTCCGAATCATCCGTTCTATTTCTCTTTAGGCGGGGGCGGTATTACAAGCCACGAGATGGCGCAACACTCGTCCCCAGCCGAGAGGTTTATCGGCCCAACCTCAAAGAAGCTTTAGAACCGACGGATGGAAATGGCAGGCGCGGCCAGAGGCGCATGCGAGATATCAGGGACGGACGAACCAACTCGGCGCCTGACATCGGGAAAATATGTGGAATGCGGTTCGGCGTCGTCCCACCGAACTCTGCTTGAGGTAGCTCTTTTAGGCAACTATGGCTTCGCCGCTTGCAGACGTTCTTCGAGTGCCTTCAATTCGACATTCAATCCTGCGGGAAGATGGCTGCCGAAGTGGGCGAAGTGCTCCTTGATCAACGGCACCTCAGCCAGCCAGCCTTCGAGGTCGACGCTGAGGAGCTCCTCCACATGAGCACCCTTGATATCGAGCCCCGTTGTGTCGAGATCGGCCACTTCGGGGATCCGTCCGATGGGGGTATCTTTGGCATGTACTTTACCGTCGCATCGCTCAAAGATCCATTTCAGTACACGGCTGTTTTCACCATAACCCGGCCACAGGAATTTGCCATTCTGATCCTGGCGAAACCAGTTGACATAGAAAATCTTCGGGAGCTTCGACGGGCTGGAGAGCGCTCCCATCTTAAGCCAATGCGCAAAGTAGTCGCCCATGTGGTAGCCGCAAAACGGAAGCATGGCCATGGGATCACGGCGTAACTGTCCAACCTTACCAGTGATCGCGGCGGTCGTCTCGCTGCTGACCGTTGCACCCAGAAAAGTGCCATGCTGCCAGTTGAACGCTTCGGTGACCAGCGGAACGATGCCTGCGCGCCGTCCACCGAAGAGGATTGCATCGATCGGCACGCCTTGCGGGTCCTCCCACTCGGGAGCGATCACCGGGCATTGACTTGCGGGAGCGGTAAAGCGCGCATTCGGGTGCGCCGCTTTCCATCCTGAGTCCGGGGTCCACGGCCGGCGCAGCCAGTCTATTAACTTGGACGGCTTCTCATCGGTCATTCCCTCCCACCACACGTCGCCGTCGAGCGTCATCGCGCAATTCGTGAAGACGGAGTTCCTGGTTACGCTGAGCATGGCATTGGCGTTCGACTTCATGCTCGTGCCCGGCGCCACACCAAAGAAGCCGTACTCCGGGTTGATGGCGTAAAGCCGGCCGTCGGTGTGGAATTTCATCCAGGCGATGTCATCGCCGATGGCCTCCACCTTCCAACCGCGAATGGTCGGGATCATCATCGACAGGTTGGTCTTGCCGCACGCCGAAGGAAAAGCGCCGGTTATGTACTTCACGTCACCCGACGGGCTGATCAGCTTCAGAATCAACATGTGCTCGGCCATCCAGCCCTCGTCGCGCGCCTGCACCGAGGCGATCCGCAACGCGTGGCACTTTTTCCCCAGCAACGCGTTGCCCCCGTAGCCAGAACCATACGACCAGATCTCACGCGTTTCCGGAAAATGGCAAATGTACTTATTCTCCGCGTTGCAGCGCCAGGTCTTGTCCGGCTGGTTGGGGGTGAGCGGAGCGCCCACCGAGTGCAGTCCACGCACAAAATCGCCCTCCGCACCGAGAGCCTCAAGCACTCGGCTTCCGATCCTGGCCATAATGTGCATGCTGACGACCACGTACGCTGAATCGGTGATCTCCACGCCGATCCTGGCAATTGGCGAGCCGATCGGACCCATGCTGTAGGGAACGACATACATGGTGCGACCCACCATCGAGCCCGCGAATAATCCCGCCAGCTTCTGCTTCATCTTCGCAGGATCTTCCCAGTTGTTGGTCGGGCCTGCTTCTTCCTCGGTTCGGGAGCAGATAAAGGTCTGATCCTCAACCCGGGCGACGTCGGCCGGGTCTGACCGAACCAGCACGCTGTTCGGCCGCTTCGCCGCATCGAGCGGGATCGCCGTCCCAGTGAGGACCAGCAGTCGCAGCATCTCCTGGTATTCCTCGGGCGAACCATCGCACCAGTGAACCCGATCGGGTTTGCACATCTGTGCTACTTCTTCCACCCAGCGCTCCAGCTTGGGATGGCTATGGTTGTGGGCGGCTGCTTCAACTTCAATGGTGTTAGTGGCCATGGTGTTTCTCCGTCGACCAAACCCTGAGACGCATGCGGAAAGCATCGCCTGTGAGTTATCCCTGGGCTGCGCCTAGGGCGCACTCCGTGTTGGATTGCCGCAGCAAATCCATACTGGTCTGCCCCTCGCCGGTTTGAGTTGGCCGAGGGGCGTCCTCTCCGACGAACACAAAATAACTATTTTCGCTCACCTGTGAGGATTATTCCAGCTAATGATTCTGTCGGTAGCGGGCCACATTGAAACCCCGCGGGCTTTCAACGTGACGAACCGGGATTCCGTCTCCCACCAAAGTCCTACGTTGATGATGTCACATTGAATCGTGATCCAGGTCGCCTGGAAGCGTGATCGATATCCTTGCGCGATTTTGGCTTCAGGACTGAGATGGAATTGGTCAGTCATCAGACCACTTCCAATTTCGATGATCGAAACTGAATCATCAGCGCGAGTCGGGTTCGAGGCGATCCCCAGAAATAAAGTCTACCAAGAGGTCGCCAAGCAACTGGAGCGGCGCATTACAGAAGAGCTAAAGCCTGGCGACCGGCTTCCCCCAGAACGCAAACTTGTTCAAATGCTTGGAGTCAGCCGCGGGTCGGTGCGCGATGCCATCCGTAGCCTGGAAATGATGGGCCTGATCGAGCCGCGCCAGGGTATCGGCACGGTGGTTTGCAGCCCCGGTGTTATCCCAGCTAATCCCCTGGCGAACGCGCTTCTTGAGAAACGGAAGATGGTTGCTGAACTGCTCGATGTGCGCAAAATGATCGAGCCGCCCTTGGCCGGGCGCGCCGCGGTGCACGCCTCACGCGATGAAATCGCAGACATGGAGAACATTCTTGCACGCCAGGAGACGAACGTGCGCCGGGGCGAGCTCGGAATCGAAGAGGACTCTGAGTTTCACTACAGCATCGCTCTGGCGTCCAACAACAGCGTGGTCTTGAAAGTGGTGGATGTGTTGATGGATTTGTTGCGCGAGACACGGGAACATGCTTTGCAGGTGGAGGGCCGGCAAGAAAAGTCGCTGGCCGGTCACCGCCGCATCCTCGCAGCCCTGAAGCGGGGCGACGCCGCAGCTGCCGAGGCTGCCATGCGCCGGCACGTGGAGGAAATCGAAAACATAGTACTCGAGAACATGGTACCGAAGAAGCTTTAAAAGAATGGAGGTTGCACAAATGGGCCAGTTATTGGCGATCGAAGTCATTTACCGAGGGGTCTTTCAAAAGACCTTGGCCAAGAACATAACGCGCGGCATTGTTTTGGCCGCGCACAACGAAGGCAAACTGGGCATTTCCTTTGGCCGTTATGGAGATGCTCCGGAGCGCAATGGGATCCCAGCGAAGAGTTTTGCCATCGTCGCCAACGACGAGCAGACGCTCGAAGCCGGCATGGCGCAATACGAACCGAAACAAGTCGACCTGACTGTAGTTCTCGACGACACGCTCTGTAAAGGCACGGAATCTTGGGCATGGTACGGCCTGCAGCCCGTGCATCGTGCTCTCAAACCAGGGCACACCCTCATCGTAATCTCTCTGGACGATGCACCCGCCCTGCTCAAGAACATTCATCGCCGGGAAGCGCCTTACAAGCTGGGAATCGTGAAAGGCGTTACCAGCTTCTCGGGCATGTGGGTTTATAAGGACGACCACACGGACGTCCGCATCCTTGGTGCTATCGCCAAGGCACTGCCGGCACTGTTCAGCCTGGAGTCAGTGGAGCAATTCATCAACGAAAAACTGAAGAATTCCCTGAAAGTAACTTCCGCTCGCACCGCCTTCGAACGCTTCACCACAGTCGACGTGAGAGCGGGCCAGGGCAATCCCGAAGATTTGTTCAAGTTCGAACTGCCCGGTTGGGAGAAGATGCGGGACGCTGTTTCGATCAAGGGCCAGCCGCAAGGCGGGCCGTATGCGGATCCGGTGACCAAGGAAGTCGGCGGCTTCCGGCCAGCCCGCAACGAGCGCTTCAAGAAGTACTCGACGCGCACGCAACGGCCGGTGGTGAATTTCTCCACCTGCACCAAGTGCACGCTGTGCTGGCTCGACTGTCCGGATGGGTCTTTCGATGTCACCCCGGACGGAACCTACGACGCCAATCTCGAATCGTGCTGCGGCTGCGGAATTTGCGAAGAGGTTTGCCCGGTGAAGGACTGCGTCACTATGGTGAACGAATCCGAATTCCACGATAACAAGAGCCCGTGGGCGGAGTTCAGGAAAGACAAAGACGCCTATTTGAAATGGCTGGAAACCACGATTGAGAAGGCCGAACCGATCGAGAAACGGTCTCACGGATTCCGTTATCGCGGTCAGTATCAAGAACAAGTCCCGGAAGCCCTGGCAGTCGCTAGGAAGGGCTAGTGGCCCGGCGGCAAGCCTGAAAACAAGGAGATTGAAGATGGCGACACTAACACTACCGGTTGAGGAAAGAAAGAAAACTCAAGAACAGGAAGCCCTGATTACCGGCGCCGAGGCCATTGCGATTGCCTGCAAGCTGGCTAACGTCGACGTGGTCACAGCTTATCCGATCCGGCCTTACGACACGGTCATGCAGTACATCAGCCAGTTGGTAGCGGACGGCGAAATGGACTGCGAATATATTGTGGCGGAAGGCGAGCATTCACAATTCGAAATCGTGAAGCACGCGTCGATTTGCGGAGCGCGCGTGTTCTGCGGTTCGAGCGGCGTGGGCTGGATGTATGCCATGGAAGCGCTGACAGTCAGTCCCGCGCTGCGTGTGCCCATGGTGTGCATGGTGGGCAACCGGGCGCTCGACGATCCCGGCGCCTTTGGTGTGGAACATAACGATGCGCTGGCTGTCCGCGACCTGGGCTGGCTGTTGACCTGGGTTGACAGCGCGCAGGAAGCGCTGGACACGGCACTGATTGCCTATCGTGTGGCGGAAGATCGCCGCATATTTGTGCCCCTGGCCATCAGTTGCGACGGCGCATTCCTCACTCACTCGCAAGCGCTGGTAAAGATCCCAGCAGCGGAACAGGTTAAGAAATTCCTGCCTCGCTACGACCGCGGCGATCTGCTGCTCCACCCCGACAACGTTATTTCGGTGGCCCCACAGGCCAACGAGGATTGGGTGATGGAGATCCGACGGCAGAACTACAAAGTCACCGAAGTGGCTTGCGACGTGATCCGCGAAGTCTATGCCGACTTCGAGCGCACGTTTGGACGCAAGTACGGCAATCCGTTCTTCGAAGAATATATGACCGAAGATGCGGAAGTCGTGCTACTGGGCATGGGGACGCTCTCGACGCCAGTGAAGGTCGCAGTCCGCAAGCTGCGAGAAGAAGGCAAGAAGGTTGGCTTCGTTCGCCTGCGCTGGTTCCGGCCGTTTGCCGGTCCAGAGATTGCCAAGTGCCTGGAGCGCTTCAAGGCTGTTGGTGTCATCGATCGCGACTTCTCGTTCGGTTCGCCGGACCTAAGTGGCGTGGTGGCGACCGAAGTTCGCTCTGCCATGTACAGCAGCAGCAGCACCAGACCGCCGGTGATTTGTTTTATCGGTGGCCTCGGTGGCCGCGAAGTGACTGTGCCCGACGTGGAAACGATGACCGATGTCGTGTTCCAAGCCGCCAAAGGTAAGGCGCAACCCCTGACGCAATGGATCGGGCTGCGGGGATAACGCCAGTTCGACGCGTGGCGCTATTCATAGCCGGAAAGGACAACAATTATGAGCACGAGCACTTTTGTAGATGAGAAACCGACGCAAAACCTGGAAGCCTTCAAGGGAGTCAAGAAGGTTCCACACGAGGAGTACTACACATCCGGCCACCGCACCTGCCAGGGCTGCGAGTCTGCGGAAATCATGAAACTAATGGCGAAGGCCGCAGGGCCCAGGACGATTGTTCTGGGCAGCACTGGTTGCATGTACGTGGCGAACACGTCCTACTACTCAACCCCCTGGGGCGTCCCCTGGATGCACACGCAACTGGGAAGTTCGGGCTCGAGCGCGCTGGGAGCGGCCGCGGCATTCCGCGTTCAGATGCGCAAGGGCGTGATGAAGGATGAGCCCATCAACGTCATCGCCTTCTGCGGCGATGGCGGCGGTGCGGACATGGGACTGGGAGCGATTTCGGCCACCATGTGCCATCCCGATTACAACTTGCTGATCCTGATGTACGACAACGAGTCGTATGCCAATACCGATATCCAGATTTCCGGGACATCGCCCTATGGCGTCAATACGTCGTTCAGCACTCCAGGAAAAGTGAAACGCATCATGAATCACCGCTGGAAGAAGAACATGGCACCGTTGATGATGGTTGGCCATCCCACAGTGAAGTATGTAGGAACGATCTCGACCTCCTACCCGCTGCAGGCGATGAACAGCGTTCGCAAGGCGCTGTCGATCGGCGGTCCTACCTTCATTCACTGCCTCAACCCCTGTCCGAAGGGCTGGGACTTCGATCCCATACTCTCTTTCGAGCTGGGCGAACTGGCCGTGAACACCGGCATTTGGCCTCTGTACGAGATCGAATGTGGCAAGCTGAAGCTCTACGGCAAAACCAAGGATATTGCGAACGGCAGATTCAAGCGTCTTCCGGTTCGCGATTACCTGCTCAAACAGGGAAGGTTCGCGCACTTTATCGACGAAGATATCGAATACTTCCAGAGCAAAATCGACGAGATGTGGAACAAGTGGCTGGTGCCGGGAATCATTCCGCTCCAGAAAGAAATCGAAGCTGATACCCCGCCCTCCCTTTAAGGGGGCGGGGTTTTTCATTTACCCGGACGGTTCCGGCAAGGAGTGCTAAGCGAGAAGACCGATTCTGACAATCTGCCAGGAGGATGCCTATGGCCACGAATGTGACCTCCTTAAGTGACACAGAACCCAAGATCGTCAACCGCTGGGTTCAAATGTGCGCCTGCATAATCGCCATGATGGCGATCGCGAATCTGCAATATGCCTGGACGCTCTTCACCAAACCCTTAACCTCAAGCCTGCACGCGACTTTAGCTGCGGTGCAAATCGCATTTGCCGCGTTTATCTTTTGCGAAACCTGGCTGGTCCCGTTCGAAGGCTACCTGGTGGATCGTCTTGGGCCGCGACTGATTATCGGGATCGGTGGCCTGCTGGTGGGCGCGGGCTGGATCGGTTCCGGCTACTCCTACACGATCACCGGACTGTACATCTGGTACGCGATCGGTGGAATCGGCGCCGGTGCCGTTTATGGCGGCTGCACCGGCAACGTGCTGAAGTGGTTCCCCGACCACCGCGGGCTTTGCGCAGGCATCGTATCTGGGGCCTATGGCATCGGCACGGCAGTAACCGTCGCTCCGATTGAAACAATGATCCATGCTTCCGGTTATCGGCATGCGTTCGTCTTTTGGGGCATCCTGCAAGGCATCATCGTGACTGTTGCGGCCATGTTCATCGTGGCGCCACCTAAGAAGTGGCTGCCAAAAGCGTGGAAGCATGTCGCCAGAGTCCACCAGGCCAGCACCGACATGAGCTGGTGGGAGATGCTGAAGCAACCGTCGTTTTACCTCATCTACGTCATGATGACGTTGGTGGCGTTCGGCGGCCTGGTGGTCACTTCGCAGCTGAAAGAGATTGCCAGCTTCTACAAAGTGGACAAGATCATCGTTGCATGGGGCCTGTCAGCGGCAATTCTGGCGATTCAGTTGAACCGCATTGTCAATGGCGTGACTCGTCCTCTGTGGGGCTGGATCTCCGATCACATTGGCCGAGAGAACGCCATGTTCACCGCCTTCCTGATCGAGGGCCTTGCGGTATACGGATGGCTACAAACGATTCACCGCCCAGTAATGTTCGTCCTGTTATCCAGCCTCGTCTTCTTTGCCTGGGGCGAGATTTTCTCGCTGTTCCCGTCCATCACGGCAGACCTTTACGGCAGGACATGGGCCACCACGAACTACGGCATCGTCTATACCGCGAAAGGTACGGCAGCCATCTTTTCCGCCCCAGTGGCTGCGTACGTGATGCTCAGGACCGGCTCGTGGGTGCCGGTGTTCTATGTCATGATTGCCTGCGACATTACCGCCGCCTTCATGGCATTGCTGTGGCTGAAACCAGTGGCGGCGCGTGCCATTGCCAAAGCTGAGGCAGCAGCTCTGTCAGCGGCGTTGGCGCAAGTCTCGACGGCCAAAGAGACGGAGGACGAGAAACGTCTGGCGAAGGTTGGCTAGTCATTGGCCGGGAGGTTGGTGGGAGAACTCTCGTTTGCCGAACTCGTGGAGCTGATTAATAAGGAGGACTGCTCGCACAGGATTGTGGAACCGTACCAAAGCAGCTTGCATTGATTGTAGAATGCGGCTTTCAACTCAGCCGAAGGTGATTGGCCGGGCACTTTCCGAGACATTTGGCACGGTGCTCGCATTGGCGGATCCGCAGCCGCTTAGCTGTCCGAACTAGAATGGCCACCGATTTGTGGGGAAACAGAAAATGCCCCAAGGGGCACCCTGTAAACCATTCAAGAGAATGGCGGGGACGACGAGACTCGAACTCGCGACCTCTGCCGTGACAGGGCAGCGTTCTAACCAACTGAACTACGTCCCCACTCCTGTACTCAACCAGTTTGCGGAAAATCTTGGCGGACAAGACTCTCGCGAGTCACGCAGGGAGTATCGTCGTCCCAGCTTGTAACCCCGTTCAACCTTGCCCAAACGACTCCGAAACCACCAGAAAACAGCTGGCGCGCTCATGCGAGACTTAAATCTTAGCATTGAACGACTGCGTGTGCTACCCGCAACTCACCGAATCCACGATCAGCTCCAGTTCGTGTCTTATCGGAGGAAGCGGTTAGCGAATCCACAAATCCAGCTCGCACCTTATTGAAATGCTCGTCGTCTACGAACAACGCGTGGCCTGCATTTTTGAAGATCTCCACCAGCTTTCGGAAGAATGCTTTGCAAAATCTTGTTTTGAGATTCAAGCTGCGGCTCACAGATATAAAGAACGGGCCTATCTATCTTCGCCGGGATTGGTGTGAAATCACCGGCAGTCATCGGCGCCCGAAACGCCAGGGTTTGGTGCGAAAGGGGGGACTCGAACCCCCACGGGTTGCCCCGCCAGATCCTAAGTCTGGTGCGTCTGCCAATTCCGCCACTTTCGCACTCCGGCGATAACAGTCTAGATGCGAAGCTCGGCTGGTTGCAACGTCGTCACGTCGAATACTGGACGAACCGAAAATGACCGGTTTTCCCCATAGTTCAGACTTCCCTCCTTGCCACTAGCTCTGCCGTCGCCTTTTCCGCCACCTGCTCGCGGTAGTGCAATACGCTCAGGCCACCCGCCAGTTGCAACAGTTCACCTGGATCGAGCAAGTGCGCGGGGTTCTTCGGGTCACCCGGCCGTTCCACCTGCGCCCGCGTGTATGTCTTGTAGACGAGCAGTCCACCCGGCCGCAGCGCCGCCACCAGTTCGGCGAAAATCTCTCGCTCCAGATAGAAAAACGCCATGACCACGTCGAACCCTGTTTCGAAATCGGTTTGCGAAGCCTTGAAGTGAGTGAGATCATCTACTACAACGTGAATGTGGGACGCGAGCGGCCCGGCATTCTGCCGCGCCTGTTCGACTCCGGTCTCGGAGATATCAATGAGTGTGACTTCCCAGCCTTGTTTCGCGAGCCAAATCGCATGCCGTCCGGCGCCGCCGGCGAGATCGAGCGCGGTTCCTCCGTGCGGAAATAGCGGCAAAATATATTCGGAAAACACGCGCGGCAGGAAGGGATCAGGTACCAGCCATGATTGGGGCGCTTCGCGATATTTCCGGTTCCAGTGCTCGCGTTCGTTATCAGAAATGGAAAGCGACATGCGCTGTGATTCTAATCTCCGTGTGTTCCGCGAGCGGAGGTCGTGCCTCGCATGACTCCATTCTCGACGCGCCCCTCCGGCCACCACGGCGCCTCGCTGCCGCCCCGCACCGGCGGAGGCGACGACGGCCGCGGACGCGACGGCGGCGACGGCCTGCCTGACTCTATCCCTGATTTTATTCCGAACTACGGCGAGCGCCTGCGGCGCGCGCGGATGGGGTTGGCCGTTGCCATGACGCCCATCGTCATGCTCTTCGTTTCATTCACGGCGGTTTACCTGATCCGGCGCGGATTCCTAAGTTTCGATCTGAGCAGCGCAGGCCACGTCCAAACCTGGCTTCCGGTCCGTCTGCCCTGGATGTTGTTGTTGGCCAACACAGCGGTCCTGATCGGCAGCAGCGTCACGATTGATTTGGCGCGGCGCGAAATCACACGAGAAGCCGCGCTCGCCCCAGTGCAGTCAATTCCCGGCATATCGCTGGGCGACGAGCGCTACTTCCCATGGCTCGGTGTGACCACCGTTCTTGGTATCGTGTTTCTTGCCGGGCAGCTTTTTGTTTGGAGCAAGCTTTCTTCCGGTGGGTTTCACATTGCCGGCGGCACCAGCAGTTCCTTCGTTTACATTCTGACTGCGATGCACGGCCTTCATTTGGCCGGCGGCATACTGGCTCTTATCTTCGCCAATGTTGCGGTTGTTCTGCATCGTCCGGTCGAAACCCGCCGCATCGTCGTCGACATTACATCTTGGTACTGGCATTGCATGACCGGATTGTGGATTTACATCCTTGTGTTGTTCTCGTTTGCGGCACAGTGAGCGCGCTTTTTACCGCCTAAGGCCCTCGAAATCATTCCGTGCTCGTTTGCGATGCAATTCGACGCGGATCCTCGAACAGGCGCGCCGTGACCGCTCCGAAGATGAAGCCTCCGATGTGCGCTAAGTAGGCCACCCCTCCCGTCTGCACTTGCGCTACCGCTCCGGCATTGAAGAGCTGGGTGAGGAACCAGAAGCCGATTAGGAGCGCGGCGGGGATAGCGCTAATCCTGACAAACACAAAGAGAAATAGAACTGCGCGAATCCGGTCGCGAGGATAGGTGACCAAAAACGCGCCCATCACTGCGGCTATCGCACCGCTCGCGCCCAGATTGGGGACACTCGAATGCGGATCCGCCGCGACCTGGGCCAGCATGGCCACCAACCCACCAACAATGTAGAAAACAAAATACCGCCCTGGACCCATCGCGTCTTCGATCTCGGGAGCAAAGGCCCATAAGAAGACCATGTTGCCGATGATGTGCGACCAACTGGCGTGCATGAACATCGCGGTCAGAATCGTGGTCCACTGATGGCCGGAAGTAATTTGGGCGGGGATCGCCGACCACATGGTCACAAATGCTTCGCCACCCAGTAGCTCGCGCACAAAAACGAAGCAATTCACGAGGATGATGAGGATCGTGACGATGGGGATGCGTGCAGGGCGTCTCGATGCATCCCCTAATGGGATCATGCCTCCCATTCGGTGCTCCTCCATTCACGGGCACAAAAATCGGATTCCTTGGGCGCGATTTCTGAGTGTCGGACACTGGGGTGCCGGACACTGACGTGCCAAACAATGGAATCTATGCCCCCGCAGTCGTCGCCTTGCGCACCGCCAATGACAGCATCACGCGCGTAACGCCGCTGATAATCATGCTTACGCCGACCAGGATGCCTATCGCCCAGGCAGAACTCGACGGCCATTGGAGGTAGATCATCAGCCCCAGCAGGAGAGTAATGATCCCGTCAACCAACACCCAGCTTGATCCTCCCAAGGAGCGCATCTTGAAAAACAGAATGATGTCCAGGATGCCTTCAATCAAGAAGAGCGATGCCAGAATTAACGTAAGCGACGCCACACCCAGCACCGGATGCATGATCAGATATGCACCGAAGAAGAGATATGCGAGTCCAACCAGCAGCTTCCAGATCATGCTGCCCGCTCCGTGAGCGCGAAATGCGAGCATCAAGTGGGCTACGCCTGCCAAGACGATGAGCCAGGCAATGACCACGTTGACCGCGACGGCGGCAAGAAATGGCGAACCGATTGCCACAATCCCAAAGATAATCAACAACACGCCCCACATGATTGACAGCGTCGAAGCCTGACGTACCATATCGACCGGAGTGTTCTGTGCCATGTGACCTCCTTAAGAGGCGGCCTAATCCTATCTCAAAAAGCCAATTAGCTGAAGGCTAGGAGCAGATTTCCTGGTTCTCGAAGAGTGGGAACCAAAAGCACTAACCGCCGAATCTTGGGCCCGAGGGCGATGTTCAAGGGTTGATGGTGGAGGCTGGGAGGTTTCAGGAGGACAGGTCAGGTCGCCAACCGATCGTTCAGGGTCTTCAGGTCAAGCACCGACGCGGGCAGCGGGCGCATAGCGGGCAACCCAAAGCAGAGAATTTCCTCTGCGTCAATTTTCCGTGAAATTTGCTCGATCCAATTGACCGAGCTGCGGGGCGGCATTAACCTGCGGACCTATGAGCAAAGAGGACCTTGATCAATTGCGCCTCGCCTACAAAAAGGCTGTCGATGGATGGGTTGACACCATTCGCGCTGAAGAAGCGTTAGCCACTCCCGACCATTCGATGACCGCCATGGAGCATTGGGATGCCGCCCACTTCAAGGAGCACGACGCCCACTCGAAAGTCACGGAAGCGCGCGAAGCCTACAAGGACGCGCTTCGTGGGGTGAACTACGGCATCTAGCTGGGTTCATTCTGGGATATCGCTTCTCCGGCTATCCTTCTCCGGCTATCTACGAACGTTCCGCCCTCACACGCTCAGAACCGGAATCGGCACCGCGCAAATGATTGCGTAGCCGTGGATCCGCAGATTACCGCCATAAGGATAGCACTCGGTTACCAGCAGATCTGCCTTCGTCTGCTTCACAGCTTCGCTCAGCGCATGAGGCACATCACCACTGCCGATCAATACCTCCGCCTTGATACCCATGTCTTGCTGGAGCTTTGCGATACGCTGAGAAGCATCGGCGACAAACGACTCTTTCCACTCCGGAACGACGTAGCTGCCGCCAGGTCCCCAAAGCTCCACCGAGGCAGTAACGTGGGCGAGCGTAAGACGGGCACCAAATTCCGCGGCCATTGGGGCGGCCCACGACACAGCTTCGTCACTACGGGGGCCCAAATCGACCGCGCACAAGACGTTGCGGATCGCAAACTCCTGCACTGGCGATTCTTCGACGCAGCCGCCGGTCCAAACCGGA
>Ga0181523_10000032_pt1 | contig 126184 bp, 108 predicted proteins | sample PEATcosm2014_Bin_43_FD_119752 | JGI IMG/M metagenome (GOLD analysis project Ga0181523, IMG submission 119752) | Peatland microbial communities from MTU Mesocosm Facility, Houghton, MI, USA - PEATcosm2014_Bin05_30_metaG | ecosystem: Environmental > Terrestrial > Soil > Wetlands > Peat | place...
AGTTGTGCAGCAGGTCGCGGTGAACTGATCGCAAGTGTTTGAAAAGATGGAGCCGACGATCGGACTTGAACCGATGACCTGCCGATTACGAATCGGCTGCTCTACCAACTGAGCTACGTCGGCTTCTGGTTTGCTTTGTTTAGTTTACCAAATCGCCTGGCGATTTCCGCAGCATTCCCGAACACAACTTCAAAGCCTCTGCGATAGCCGAGACCGAGGAAGGTGAGCATGTGCGTTATCCGTGTGCACTATCTTCTAAGGATGACCAGTCCGTCGTCTTGGATCGGGAGCCTGAGCAGGACAAGAGCCTCGACCCCTCCCCGGTCGCCGAATCCCCTGCCCGCTCTGCGGCTGGTCGCCCCACAAGGACGACTGTTGGTCTGGTAGCTGCGGTCACCTCTGGAACACATTCGATACGGGAGGAGTGTGCCCGCAGTGCCTCCACCATTGGACTCAGACGCGTTGCCTTTCGTGCAAGCGGTGGTCGCCGCATTCGGATTGGCACACGCAGCGACAGAATACGATCTGGCCTGCCACGAATAGTGTTGTCCGCGTCATGCACGCTCATCGAGACATCACTTCTGCGAAATCCCCCGCCGAGTGACGAGATAAACCGCAAAGCTATCCAACCAATGCCCGCCTTCATAATGCTTGCCCGTCACCGCCGCCAGTCCAGCACGTCTGTGCTCCTCGGCAGCCGTCCTGATCATCGGCAGGCGCTTGTCACCCTTAAGCAGGCCCGCGGCGATGCCTTCCAGCATCCATGCTCGACTCAGGTTGAGCCCATCCAGATGCGCCAATTTAGGATCGCTGGGATCGGGCGAGACCACGGGTTGCAACCACGCAGCCTTCCCCGCCCGAGAAATCTGCGGCAGAAATGCTTGGAGCCAGCGGGCAAACTCCAGACCGGGCAGCACGCGCCGCATCAGGTCAGCTTCACCTAGACATGGTGAAAGAAAGTCCTCGCCCGAAGGCTCATATGCCAACGGGCAGTCCTTGTCCCCGAAGTAGAACTGCCGGGCTTTCGATACCAATAGGTCCGCAAACTTCGTATCGCTCACGGCGCGTGCATAATCCAGCATCAGACCGAGAGCAAAGGCGGTTTGGTTATGCTCGCCGATCCGCACCGGATATGAAAGTTTGGGGAGCCAGGCATTCAGGCGTAGAAGCGCAGCCTCTTCCAGCGGACGCAAGTTCGCCGCCATAGCGTGTGCATCTGGATCGTCCCACTCTCGTAGCTCCGCAGCCAGTTGAAGCAGCCATGCCAGCCCATAGGGACGCTCGAAGCTGGCGCGTCCCTCAGTGCGCAAGTAGACCGCTTCCTGCGCGATTTTATCTGCGGTCAGGCTTTGGCGCAGCGCCTCGCGTGCAGACGGCGCGAAGGAAGCGTCGGGGAACGTTCGGACCAGCCGCACCAGCAGCCAATGTCCGTGCACCGACGAGTGCCAGTCGTAGCAGCCGTAGAACGCGGGCGTCAGTTTTCGCGGCGCTGCCACATCCGCATCGCTGTTCAGGCTATGGCTGATTTTGTTCGGATATTCCTGGTGGACGCACGCCAGCGCAAGCTTCGCAAACCGCTCAGCAGCGGCGATGTCAAAGCTTGGGGGCATGGTGGTCGTCTCGGAACTCGCAATGTTCGCAGAAAATAGCAGGAAGGCGCAAAGTGTGCTCTTCATCGCGCTGCAACTTTAAATGAAATTCCGGCGGGATTGAAGCCGTTGAGCGGACGAGTCTACCGCAGAAGTAAATTCGAGATCGCCTGTTAGTGGCCGTCCGGCGCTTTCGGCTTCTCCAAGGCGATCTCCCGTTTGGCTTCGCATTCGGTTGACGGATCGAACGCCCCGATACCCGTGAATTCATCCTTCGAAGCGTGGAATTCAAGTGGAGGCCGCTGCACACGAGCGGGAAGTCCGGCGAACTTCACCTTCCCATCCGAATTGGTTCCAGCTTCGAGATCGAGCCTCCGCATTCCACCAAAACCATACTTGACATGAACCTTGACCGTGGCCGCGTAAACAGGTTTGCCGTCCGCGCCTCTAACCGTAAGTTCGAGAGAACAGGGACCGGCGCCGCCTTGAATGACGGGAACTGTTTCTGGTGGCGCTGGCGATTGAGCCCGAGAAAGCAGAGGGACTGCTGCGACGACGATGGAGCACAGAGCACGAAGCATCCTGTTCATATCCTCACAATTATACTAGCGCGGCCGAAGCACTTTTGTGCCGCGTGTCTGTTCCCTGCCCTGGTGCGATCTCATGATTTGTTCCGACAGACACCGCACTCTCCTGACAGGCTGCTGAAACTCCGGTTCGTATCAGGGTATCGCACATCATCGTTGCCATAGGATTCGAGCATCTTCCAGTGGGACAGCAACGCCGTCGCAGTGCGGCATCACCCGCGCCGTGTAGTCTCTCGCTGGACGCACAGCCGGCACCGTCGCGTGGTAGACGCAGCGGCGGACTGCGTCAGGAACCGGTGGCGCGCACTTCATTTCCACCTGCACGAGATTGTCGCGGTTGGCGCCGTCCGCATAAAGCTCAACTCGCACCGCATTCGGGTCAACGTCATTCAGAAAGATTTCGACTTCAAAGACGTGGTGGTCCGCGTTGGTTTCGACCCGCAAGTCTCCGAAGCGCACCGACTCCCACTTCCCATCCACTGCATGCTGCCAATCGACCATTTGTCTGCCCACCGCGCCTTTGTTCGCCGCGCGCTCACGGTAGGCGGCTGCAGCCGGGAGGTAACATTGTTCAGTGTATTCGCGCACCGCGCGGTCCGCGGAGAAGCGCGGCGTCAACCGCGCCATGCTCTCCCGCATCCGTTTAACCCATGCCGTCGGAACGCCGCTCTCGTCCCGGGTATAAAACTCCGGGACCACCTCCCGCTCCAGCAGGTCGTAGAGCGCGCCGGCTTCGGCCGCGTCCCAGGCCGGATCGTGGTCATGCTCCTGGCCGTCTCCCAATGCCCACCCCACTTCAGGCGTGTAGGCTTCCGCCCACCAGCCGTCCAATTCCGAGAGATTGATGCCGCCATTAACCAGCACCTTCATGCCGCTCGTCCCGCAGGCCTCCCATGGCCGGCGTGGCGTGTTGATCCAGACATCCACGCCCTGCACCAGGTGTTCCGTTAGCAGCATGTCGTAGTCGCTCAGAAAAACGATGTGGGGCCGGGTCTCGGGCTGGCGGATGAAACTGATCCACTGCTGAATCAGCGCTTTTCCCGCTTCGTCCTCCGGATGCGCCTTGCCCGCGATGATGAGTTGCACCGGGCGCTGAGAATTCGTCAACAGACGAAGCAGCCGCTGCCGGTCGTGCAGCAGCAAGTTCGGTCTCTTGTAGGTCGCGAAGCGTCGCGCAAAACCCAGCGTCAACGCATTGGGATCGAATAAATGTTTCGCTTCGTCAATATCCTCGGCCGACGCGCCGGAGGCTTCCAGTTGCCGGGACAGACGCGTGCGGGCGTATTCCACAAGAGACTTGCGGGCGGCGGTGCGCAATTTCCAGAGCGCGGCGTCGGAGACGCTGCGGATGTCCTGCTCCAGGTTTCCCGTCGTCGTCCCCAGCCAACGCCCCTTGCCACAGGCTCCCGTCCACAAATCGTCGGCCGGAGCCGAGTCCCAGGTCGGCATATGGACTCCGTTGGTCACGTGTCCGACGGGCACTTCGTCCGCCGGCCAGCGCGGGAAGAGAGGCTCAAAGAGCTGCCGGCTGACTTCCCCATGCAAACGGCTTACGCCATTCACCGCCCCGCTCCCCCGGATTGCGAGATAGGCCATGTTGAAACTCTCCGATGAGTCGTTCGGATTCTGGCGGCCTAAGGCCAGCAAATCGCGTGGACTTATGCCGAGCTTCTGCTCCGCATAACGAGCAAGGTAGGGTTCGATGAGGGCGGGAGCGAAACGGTCAAAGCCCGCAGCCACTGCCGTGTGCGTGGTGAAGAGGTTCCCCGCTCGCGTCGCGGCCAGCGCGACTTCGAAGGGTTGTCCGGTTTCTTCCATGAAATCTCGTGCCCGCTCCAACACGGCAAAGGCCGCATGCCCTTCATTCAAGTGACAGACTTCCGGCTTGATGCCCAGCGCGCTCAGGAACCGCCATCCGCCGATCCCGAGCGCCACTTCTTGCTTGAGCCGCAATTCCGGCCCGCCGCCATAAAGCTCGCTGGTGATCCCTCGATGAACGGGAAAATTCACCGCGTCGTTGCTGTCCAGCAGGTAAAGCTTCACTCGACCGACCTGCACCTGCCAGGCGCGCAGCCAGACCGAGTACCCAGGCAGCGCGATCTCCATCCGCAGCCACTCGCCGTTCGCCTGGCGCACCGGCGTGATCGGCAACTGTCCGGGATCGTTGTACGGGTAAAGCGCCTGTTGCGCGCCGTCTTTATCGATCTCCTGGCGAAAATAGCCTTGTTGATAGAGCAGCCCCACCCCGATCACAGGCACGCCCAAATCGCTGGCCGCTTTGAGTTGATCGCCGGCCACGTTGCCAAGTCCTCCCGAATAAATCGGGAGCGCTTCGCTCAACATGAATTCCATGCTGAAATACGCGACGCAGGTCAAGGGCGCATGGGGATGCTTTTGCTGAAACCATGCGGGCGTCTCCATCGCCTGGTGCTTGGCGCGCAGCAGGTCGTCAATGTTCTTATGAAAGGCAGGATCGGCGAGCACGCGCTCGATCCGATCGCGCGAGACCGTCTGCAGAACGACCCAGGGATTCTGAGTGAGTTCCCAGAGCGCGGGATCAAGCGTGCGCCACACTTCGTCAGTACCATGGTTCCACGACCAGCGCATGTCCAGGGCAAGCTCCGCTAGGGAATCGACCCCCTCAATTTCGGTGGGTAGAAGGCTGTAGTTAGGGTGGTTGACGTGGCTCTGGTCGTTCATGATTTCTCCCTAGGACCCGACGCCGCCAGCGCATCGCTGACAATCGTCTGGGCTTCCTCCAGGATGCGGCGCAGATGGTCCGCTCCCCGGAAGCTCTCCGCATAAATCTTATAGATGTCCTCGGTCCCAGATGGACGCGCCGCGAACCATCCGCTTTCCGCCGCCACCTTCAACCCGCCGATGGGCGCGTCGTTGCCCGGGGCGCGGGTGAGGATGGTCTGGATTTTCTCCCCTGCCAGTTCGGTGATCTTAACCTGCTGGGGTGAGAGTTTCGCCAGCAGCTCCTTTTGTGCCGGAGTCGCGGGCGCCTCAACGCGGTCGTAAACCGGCTCGCCGAATTCGCGGGTGAGTTCGCGGTAGATTTCGCCGGGGTCGCGGCCCATCCGCGCTGTGATCTCCGCCGCCAGCAAAGCCGGGATCATCCCATCTTTGTCCGTCGTCCACACCGTGCCATCCAGACGGACGAACGATGCCCCCGCGCTCTCTTCGCCACCGAAGCCCAGCGAACCGTCGAGCAAGCCATCCACGAACCACTTAAAACCCACCGGCACTTCGTAGAGCTTGCGGCCAAGCTTCGCAGCGACGCGATCGATCATCTGGCTGCTCACCACCGTCTTGCCGATCGCCGCTTCCTTGCTCCACTTCGGCCGGTGTTGAAAGAGGTAGAAGATGGCGACGGAAAGGTAATGATTGGGCGGCAGCAATCCCGCGCTTCGGGTGACGATTCCGTGCCGGTCATGGTCGGTATCGCAGGCGAAGGCAATCTGGAAGCGGTCCTTCAGGCCGATCAGCCTCTGCATCGCATAGGGCGACGATGGATCCATGCGGATCTGGCCATCCCAATCCACAGTCATAAAACGGAAGGTCGGATCGACGGCATCGTTCACGACCGTGAGGTTCAACCCGTAGCGCTCGGCAATCGGTCCCCAGTAGTGGACCCCGGCGCCCCCCAACGGATCGACTCCCATGCCGATCTTCGCGCCGCGAATGGTGTCCATGTCGAGAACGTTGCCGAGGTCGGCAATGTAAGCGTTGAGATAGTCGTGTCGGTGCGTCGTCGAGGCGCGAAGAGCTTTCTCGGAAGAAATTCTTTTCAAACCCAACAAGCCATTTTCGAGAAACTCGTTTGCCTTAGCCTCGATCCACGCGGTAACGGAGGCTTCAGCCGGTCCGCCGTTCGGAGGATTGTATTTGAACCCGCCGTCCTGCGGCGGATTGTGCGACGGCGTGATGACGATGCCGTCGGCGAGTCCCGTCTTGCGTCCGCGGTTGTAAGTGAGAATCGCGTGGGAAATGGCAGGTGTCGGAGTGTATTCATCGCCCTCCGCCAACATGACTTCCACTCCGTTGGCTGCCAGCACCTCCAGCGCGCTGGCCAGCGCCGGCTCCGATAGAGCATGCGTGTCCATGCCGAGAAAAAGCGGGCCCTCGATCTTCTTCCACTCCCGGTACAGGCAAATCGCCTGGCTGATGGCAAGGATATGCCATTCATTGAAAGCCTTCTTGAATGCGGAACCACGATGCCCAGAGGTTCCGAAGGCAACTCTTTGTTCTGCCACGGAAGGGTCAGGCACCTCTGTATAGTAGGCCGTGATGAGCCGGGGTACATTCACCAGCATCGATGCTTCGGCCGGCTTTCCTGCGGATGGGCTTATGTTCATGGTTCCCCTCGTCAAATTCCGTAGTGACGTTTCCAGGTTACGATCTACGATGCCAGTCGCGGGTACAATCGCGCGTCAATAAAGACGCTTGAAACCTTGCTGGATTCAACACTTAAGAGGTTGGTAGCGCTACCGGGAAAGATATTCAAGGGCTATTTGTTTTCTCAGTTTCAATGCGAAAACACCTTGCTCTTCAACAGCTTGCACGATACCACGATTTTCGTTTTGTCATCAACAGCGAGAGATTTTGAGGGTCATTTTCGGCAAAAAAGACTACAAAAGACTACAAACTGTGTACGTGCCTTCTTTCAATTTGAGAATCGCAAGCCCTCAGCCCACCCGGCCGCAACACCGCTTCGTACTGGGGGATGTGGCCCGTCACTGACACGCTAAGGGAGAGACGATTTTCATCCCCGCCCCATCCTCGCCGGCAGCAACCTCAAAAGCACATTAGCGATCACCAAAGGCTGGTGCTCTCCCGCACTCCCCGCCAATGTGTATGACCGCTCAAAGCCGTTCGGGCCCAGGATCTTCATCTCCCAATCGTCGTTTTCGCGAGAGCCGACAATCGACACCCGCCAATCTCCCGGCCGGTCGCTCAAAGCGTGTTCCACGAGTGCCCGGACTTCGGCGCTGACGCCAGGGTCGCCTGTGTTGTGCAGTTCGAGGGTGACGGCCATGGGACTCTATTGTACTGACCGTTGGGAATGGTTTGGCAACGGTCGCCACGCCAATGTTTTTGCTTAACCTCGATCGACGAGGAGACATCGAGCACCCTCCGATTACCATTACAGCCCATCCAAATGCGACATCGCTCGTGTGCCTTCTCGAAACTCGCATTGTGGCTTGCGTAGCCACCCTTCCGGTTCATACCTAGCCATGTGGCGGATGCGCCTTTCGTCGCTATTCCCGATCCTGTTCATAGTTCAGGAAAGGGGTTTTGCCAAACATGTCCAATTCAATCTCGGAAACAATTTCAAACGAATTTGCGGCTGCGGCGGAGAGGGTTGGAGGCAGCGTGGTTGCCGTCCATGCCCGACGCTGGATGCCGACCAGCGGCATCGAATGGAAGAAGGGAGTGATTGTAACGGTTCATCACGGCGTGCAGCGGGACGAAGACATTAAGGTGCTGCTCCCTGGAGGTCGTGCGGTTTCTGCGACACTGGCTGGACGGGATCCCAGCACCGACATAGCCGTCCTAAGGATCGAGGATGGTTCTTCCGGAGCGCCCCAACTGGGCGACTCTACAAGCCTAAGGCTCGGCCATCTTGTTCTCGCGCTCGGCCGCACTCGGCGTGGGGATCTAGTGGCAAGCAGCGGGATTATCGGCGGTATCAGCGGCGAGTGGAGGAGCCGGCACGGGGGACAGATCGATCAGCACATCCGGCTCGACCTCGCCTTGTATCCGGGATTTTCCGGCGGACCGCTGCTCAATGCCAGAGGCGAGGTTGTCGGCATCAATACGCGAGGCTTCGGTCATGGACGAGCCGTGACGGTACCAGTGGCGACGGTCAACCGCGTTGTCGAAGAACTGCTCGAAAAAGGACACATTGCTCGGCCCTATTTGGGCATTGCGATACAGCCGGTGGAAGTGCCAGAAAATATGCGCTTGAAGTTGCCTGCGGAAACGCGTGCCGGACTGCTTGTCATGCGCGCTGAAAACGGTGGGCCTGCGGAGAAGGCGGGAGTGTTGCTGGGAGACGTGCTGTTCGAATTGGGCGGAAAGACAGTCGAACACGTGGATGCGATCCAGGACTCGCTTGCCACTGCAAAGGTCGGTGATGTTTTGCGGATCAGGGTAATTCGTGCCGGCGAGATCAAAACGGTTTCCATCACTCTGGGCGAAAGAGCGCGATAAAGAATGTCGAAACGAGGCGGTGCAGGCGGGATCCGCATAGCCGTGGCGGCGACCTCCGCCGTTCGTCGCGCCGGGCTCGAGAGTATCATCCGTAGCCACGCTGACTTCGACCTGGCGGGAAGTTTTGGCGCCGTGGCGAGCCTCGTGTCATTTGCCCGCAACGCTGAACTAGATGTGATGGTCATCGATTCCAATTCCATCGGCGATTTATTGCATGAGCTGACATCGGACGTCGAGATTGTTGTTCTCACGGATGTCAGCGATGCTCGCTCGATCTCGCGCTTATTGCGGAACGGCGTCCGTGCGATTCTGTCCAGAGAGAGCGACCCTGAGGACGTTCTGTCGGCCATTTATGCCGCCTATGATGGACTGGTGTTGCTGAGCAGGCCCGCTGCAGAGAGTTTGACCGCGGTCTATGGCGATCAGCCGCTGGAGGATGAGGCCGGATTGTCCGAAGAGATCACCCCGCGCGAAACCGATGTGCTCAGAATGCTAGCGGAGGGACTCGTCAATAAAGATATCGCGGTGCGACTCGGTATCTCCGAGCACACAGTCAAGTTCCACATCAGCTCGATTCTAGACAAGCTGGGGGCTGCCACCCGAACCGAAGCGGTCACACTGGGAATCCGCCGTGGGATAATTCCGATCTGAACTCCTGGTGGGCTGTAAGCCCCCAGATCCAAAACCAGCGTGGAAGCCCCCGTCCTGACCGCGACCAGCAAAGTGGGGCAGCAGACGGGCCAGGAAGGCCCGAACCCCTTGCGGGGATTTTGGGACACCTCGCTGCGTCGGTTTCGCGCCTTATCAGCTGCCACTTGTGCAGTGTGGAGACCGTCGGCGGACACGGATAACGAAGACTAGACCGTTTCAACCTCGAGAAAGCAGGAACCGGAAGAGGACGGGACGCTGAAGATAGCGGCAACGGTGGACCAGCGCTCCGGCCGCCAGGAAAGTTGGTACGTGCTCCTTTTCAACGAAAACCGAAGTTGGGTTCAGCGCGAAGAATCCCTGCTCTGCGACCGCAATCCATGCGCGGGGCGAGTAATGCAACGACGGCACGCCCGATGTGGTAACGACCACAACCGCCAGCAGGGCGGTGCCGATCCAAAACACAAAAGCTGTCACCATCAGCGGGGAATGTCGCCTCATCAGATGCTTGGAAATCAGAATCCATGCCACGGATGCAAGCGTGCCAAGCACAACCAACAGGTCGCCACGTATGCTCGCCTGCGCCACGCTGGAACCTGTCTCGCTGGACAGCGCGATCAATGCAGCACCAATCGTCGAGGCGGTGAGCGCCAGCCATCCCCCGACGTGCAATCGTTCCCCTGAGAACATCACGGCGGCTACCGCGAGGAGGATGGGGAGTGTGCCGACCATCAAAGAGGCATGAGAGACAGTGGTGAGGGAGAGTCCTTTGAACGTCACCAGATATGACACGGGCACTCCGAGCAGCGAGGCGGCGAAAACCCAGCCCCACTCGCTCCCGGCAAAACGAGGACGATCAAAGAAGATGAATGGCAGCAGTCCAGCGCACGCGAACGCGAAACGGAACAAGACCAGAGTGCCGACTGGCATCTCACGCAGCGCGATCTTGCCGAAAAAGAATCCTGTTCCCCAAAGGCATCCAGCCGTTGCAAGGGCAACCATGGGAAGGATATGAACGTCCCGCTTGAGCATTGTTCTAGATTGTAAGGTAGGGGCGCGGTGGACAAGTCAAATGGATGCTAAGGCTGCTTCTTTTTCAGCCGCCACACGATAGCTAGCGGGTCTCGGCCTTTGCCGGGGGTGATGAGTCCCCTCTGTTCCAGCGCCTTGATGGTGTTGCGATTCGCGGACAGAGGGCGTATTCCTTCGTCGTCTTTCAACCGCCGCAGGACTGGGTTGCCGCCGAGCGAATCAGTTTCAAGCTGGTATCCGTCTTGGATGTGCGACAGCAGGTCTTGTTCGACTTCAGTGAGTTTGGGCGGGAGACTAGCAGCTTTCTTCTTCGCCATTCTTCACGTCCATTCGCGGTAAAATTTAGCTCTCGATTTCGCCTAACCCGAATGTCGCCGACTCGGTTCGACAGCAGACCCCATACCGCTGCCAAAGCTGGAACCAAGGGCTATGCGCGAGCATTTCGTCGTGCCTGCGATTGGCAGCAGAGATGTCGCTTGCGCTGAGCGGCCTAATATCGGGCGCTTCAAACATTTCCTCTAACTGTTCGATGTCGTCAATGGTGCGTTCAACGTCCATTCCGTCTCAATCATCCAGCGGAAGCGGGGAGCGGTCAAATGCTCAGGGCGTCCTCGTAACGCCTCGCTTCGTGACCAGATAAACTGCGAAGCTGCCCAGCCAATGACCGCCCTCGTAATGGTCGCCTGTCACCGCCGCCAACCCAGCCCGCCGATGCGCCTCGGCCGTTGCCATGATCGACGACAGCCGCTTGTCGCCCTTCGGCAACCCAGCAGCGATTCCCTCCAGCATCCATGCTCGGCTGAGATTGAGTCCGTCTAAGTGCGCGAGCTTCGGATCGCTTGGATCGGGTGACACAACGGGCCGCAACCATTTATCGTCGCCCGACGTGGAAATTTGGGGCAGGAAGGTTCGGAGCCAGCGCGCAAACTCTTGGCTAGGCAGCACCCGGCGCATCACGTCTGCTTCGCCGACGCACGGTGATAGGAAATCCTCGCCCGAAGGCTCATACGCCAGAGGACAGTCCTTGTCACCGAGGTAAAACTGATTGGCTTTGGAAACGACTAATTCGGCGAGTTTCTCGTCGCCATTGCCGTGCGCATAGTCGAGCATCAGCCCGAGCGCGAAAGCGGTCTGGTCGTGTTCGCCGATCCGCACAGGATGGGAGAGCTTCGGCAGCCAGTTGTCCAGCCGTTCCAGTACGACCGTCTCAAGCGGACGCAGATTAGCCGCCATCTCTTTAGCTTCCGGTTCGTCCCACTCGCGTAATTCCGCAGCCAGTTGAAGGAGCCACGCCAGCCCATACGGGCGCTCAAAACTGGCGCGTCCCTCTCCTCGGAGATATGCAGCCTCCTGCGCGATGTTTTCTGCGGTGAGACTTTGCCGCAGTGCTTCGCGAGCAGCCGGGACAAACAGGGCGTCCGGAAATGTCCTGACCAGACGAACGAGAAGCCAATGCCCGTGTACGGAAGAATGCCAGTCGTAGCAGCCGTAAAACGCTGGAGTCAATTTCCGTGGCGGGGCGGCATCTGCATCGCTATTCAACGTGTGGCTGATGTGATTTGGGTATTCCTTGTGAACGCACGCCAGCGCAAGGTTGGCGAACCGTTCAGCAGCGGTAATGTCAAAGCTTGGGGGCATAGCGGTTGTTTCGGAACTCGCAATGTTCGCAGAAAGGAGCAGAAGAGCGGCGCAAAATGTGGACTTCATGGCGCTGTCACTTTAAATGAAATTTCAGCGGGATTGAAGCACCCTTCAGTGGCCGTCCGGCGCTTTCGGCTTCTCCAGTGTGATGTCATGCTTGCCTTGGCACTCGGTTGACGGATCGAACGCCTCGATACCCATGAACTCATCCTTCGAAGCGTGAAACTCAAGTGGAGGTCGTTGTACTCGGTCTGGAAGTCCGGCGAACTTCACCTTCCCATCGGAGTTGGTTCCGGCTTCAAGGTCGAGCCTCCGCATTCCACCAAAACCATACTTGACATGAACCTTGACTGTGGCCGCGTAAACGGGCTTGCCGTCCGCGCCCCTAACTGTAAGTTCGAGGGAACAGGGACCAGCGCCACCTTGAATGACGGGAACTACTTCGTTGTGCGATTGCGCTTCAGAAAGCAGAGGGAGTGCTGCGACGGCGATCGAGCATAGAGCACCGAGCATTCTCTTCATATCCTCATAATAATACGAGCATGGCCAAAGCTGGGCGGACTGTCTCTGAGTGAGTCCGTCTGCTCCTTTAGAAGCGGGCGCGTTCGTATTGTTTGGGCCATGCGATTTGCTGCTTGAGGACATGGGCGGCGCGAAGCGGCCAGTAGGGATCGCGGAGGAGTTCGCGAGCCAGCAATACTATGTCAGCCTGCCCGGTGGCGATAATGTGCTGTGCCTGTTCGGGCGCGGTAATCATGCCCACGGCTCCGGTTAGGATTCCCGCCTCTCGGCGGATGCGCTCGGCAAAGGGAGTTTGATAGCCGGGCCCGAGAGGAATCGTTGCCTTGGGAACGATGCCTCCCGAGGATGAGTCGATGAGATCGACGGCCGAGCGGCTTGACCTGCCGAGCGAGGGCGATGGAATCCTCGATAGTCCACCCGCCCTCGGTCCAGTCCGAGGCGGAGATGCGGAGCCACAACGGGAGACGTTCGGGCCAAACTTTGCGGACGGCATCGATGATCTCGCGCAGGATGCGGGTGCGGTTCTCAAAGCTGCCACCGTACTGGTCGGTGCGGGTGTTGACCAGTGGCGAGAGGAACTGGTGAACGAGGTAGCCGTGGGCTCCGTGGATTTCGACGAGTTCAAAGCCAGCTTCGAGGGCGCGGCGAGCGCCCTCGGCGAAAGCATGGGTGACGCGAGCGATGCCTTCGGGAGTGAGAGCATCGGGCTCAATGGATTCCGGCGTGAAGCCCTTTGCGGTCGAGGAATAGATGGGACGCCAGCCGCCTTCGGCGGTGGGAACTGGAGCGCCGTGATTGCGCCACGGGACGCCGGTGGAGGCTTTGAACCCAGCGTGGGCGAGTTGAGTTGCGGCTACGGCACCGTGCTGGCGGAGGAAGCGCACTATACGTCCGAGGTTCTCGACGTGCGCGTCCTTCCAGATGCCGAGGTCGGACGGACTGATGCGGCCCTCGGGGACGACGGCGGTAGCTTCGGTGAGGACGGTGCCTGCGCCGCCAAGGGCGCGAGTCCCGAGGTGGACGAGATGCCAGTCATTGGCAAAGCCGTCTTCGCTGGAATACTCGCACATGGGAGAAACGGCAATGCGGTTGCGAAAAGAAATATCGCGGATTTGGAATGAATCGAACAGGTTCATGACGTATGGATGGTAACAGGATGCAAAGAGGTGGGAAGGTGTGCGTTCAACTTCTGACGGCCCAGTCTACGCTGAACGATTGCTAACCCGCGAAAGCGGTGGCTGTCAGGAATGCAGCATGGGACTAGCTCATGTACCAGCCACCATTGACCGAAATCGTTTGTCCGGTCATGTAGTCATTCATCGCCAGCATCACCGCCACCGAGGCGATGTCGTCTGTCGAGCCGAAGTGCCCCATCGGAATGAGAGCAGGACTTGCGTTAGGATTGCTGGTCACCATGTCCGTCTCGATCAACGCGGGAGCAATGGCGTTCACCGTAATCCCGTCCTTAACGAAAGCTGAGGCACAGGAGTGAGTGAGCCCTATGATGCCTGCCTTGGACGCAGCGTAGTGTGCTCCCACGGCCCCCCCTGTCTGTGCGGCAACTGACGACAGATTGATGATCCGTCCCCATCTTCTTTGCCGCATCCCGCCAACTACAGCCTGCGTCACCAAGAACACCGACTTGAGATTGACCGTGAGCACCTCGTCCCACTCCGCTTCTGTAATCTCCTCCAGTTTGCGCGGATGAGCGATTCCTGCATTGTTGACGAGGATGCCGATGCCGCCAAGGTGTGCCTCAACCTCTGCGGCCATGCGCCTCACGTCGGCGGCGACTGCCACATCGGCTTGAATCGCGATTGCCTTCCTCCCCTTCCCGTTGATTTCGGCACAAACTGAATTCGCAGCGTCGGCACGCTCACGGTAGTTCACAGCGACATCGGCACCAGAGCCAGCCAACGCGATAGCAACTGCGGCTCCTATTCCTCGACTGCCGCCAGTCACAAGAGCAACTCGATCCCTGAGGTCTTTCATGGCGTCATTGTATGCGCGAGATAACCGAACATCGTCCCTCGGGCGACTATTTGCTCTACCAAAGCTCCATCTTGAACGAATGGTTCGAGCGCGGCGGCTATCTCGGCCTCAAATCTCGCTTGTCCTTCGGCGACCACTTCAGGCGACGTATTGGACCTAGAGAGTGCTCGTCCAATTAGGTCGTCAATCGTCACCTGACGGCGTTCAGTAACCGATGCTTCGCCGAGTGCCGTGAAGCGCGAGCCCGCAAACCATTCGCTCGGATCAATCCGATAGCGTTTCTCTTCTGGTCCGGAGGCCCAAGCACTGCGCACTTTCCGATAGGGTTTCACCCAAGGGGTTTCCGGCGTCTCAACACTTGAGGCTCGGCAAATCAGAATGCGACCGGAGTTGGGGGTCAGAATCCCCCCTAGCACCGCCATCGTCGGAGTGCGTTCCAGCCAATGAAGGGCGCGGCCAATGGTGATGACATCGTAGGTTTGAGTGGTTGGGAATTCCTCTATGCGACCCTCGATCAGGGAGAGCGCAACCCCTGCTTCCGCCGCCGCATCCTTCGCCGCCGTGATCATTCCGGGTTCGGGATCAAGTCCGGTGCAGCTTCCGACAAAGGGTGCGAAACCTATGGCAAGCAGGCCGGGACCGCAACCAACATCGAGTAGGGTTTCATCGCCGCGCATGCCGATCTGCTCCGCAACTTTCTCGAAAAACTTTGGCGGATACGGCTCCCGGTAGCGGGCATAGAATTCGACCGTTGACGCGAAGGGACCCATTCGTTCTAGTTTTGCAGGTGACGCCGGGAACTTCAAGAAGTGTCAGACGCGGCGAAACACAGGGACGGGACGTGCTGGGGAAATCGGATGCTTTTTGGGGATGCCGCTTATTGAATACGGCAAAACAATCGGAAAACTCCACATTTGTTCTTCCCGAGTGACGGGGATTGACGGACGATCTCGTTCTATAAAGTGAGGCGATCCTTAGGTTAGCCCAGCAGTGCCGCCACTTGGTACGCTAGGAGCTATCCATGAAGTTAGGGGTAGAGCCCCAGTTGTAATTGAGCAGACTCGGGGGAGGGCTGTTCAAACGATGCGCCCCATGACTTGATGAGTCCGGGGCGCTTTTTTTTGCCGCCGACTATTTGCCGAGCGATTCAAGCTCAGCTTTATGCCTAATCGCATGGCAACCCGACCGTTCCTCGCTTCCGGTTCTCGCGGAACTATTCGTCGAAGCCGAAAACTGTGCGAGGAGATTCTGGAGCGCCGCAGAGCGTTCTTGTCACAGAAGGTCCCGGTTACCGGTTCATCCTTGATGGATCAGCCTGAATTCGCGGAATCGACGGAATCGTTGTTCTCTTAGGCGAGATGAACCTTGGCGAAGAGCCAGCCCTTTGGCACCGCTTGTAGGACTAGGCCGTTCTCTGGCACGTCAAACTCAGCGCCGCAACGTCCGCACACAAAGGCCCACGCCAGAAGGGGGTCGGGTCTAACGACGCATGTGGCACGAAAGGCAATCACCAATGCACCGCAATCGGGCATCGGGCAAATAGCCCCCGCCGCCACCTCATCATCGGGTTCCGTCCCATTCATGCAGCACGGTATCCGTCCTTCAACCGTGCAGGATTGCCGATTCGCTCTGTCGGGCAAGGGCTGACGGTGCGGAGCAATTGCCCTTGTTTTCCATCCGCCGAGGCACGTGCGACACCATCCGAGACACCAAGCATTGCTTCTGGGAACGGAACGGTCTCTACTCTTGCATCCTCTCTCAGACGCAGGGTCATCGCGGATGAGCACCGAGGACAAAGCCAGAAGTACTCCGTTTGGCTGGACGTGGACGGGCGGTCCACCGGATCGGTCTCCAGTCGAAACAGCCTCCCTTCGGCGAGGCGAAGAAACGGAACGGAACAGCAGGGATTACTACACTTAGCAAGCATCGCTATTCTCCTTCCTCTTTAGGCCGCCACCAGTTGCTCCAGCGCTGGCTTGTTGTGGACGATCAAGTCAGAGCCCTTTATTTCGATGATGTGCTTTTTCCGCAACTCCGACAGGATGCGCGTTATCGTTTCCCGGCTAGTGCCCATAAGCTGAGCAATCTCCTCATGGGTGAGCGATAGCTTTGTGCAGATGACCCCATTGGTGACTTGTCCCCCCGCTGACCACTCCAAGAAAAACTTGGCGAGTCTTTCCGAAATCGAATGGGACAATCCGACAGACCGAACGCCATCGCATACGTATTGATAATCACGGCTGATATGCTGCGCGACATGAAGACAGGCATCGCTGTGCTTTCTGAGGAACCCAAGAAAGTTTTCTCGGTTCACCCAGTTCATCCGGCAGGGCTGCATCGTCTCCACCGTCACTTCATAGGGCTTGCCCATGACAATTGCGTCTAGCCCGAGGATTTCTCCCGGCTTGGCGATCCGCAAGATCAGGATTTTTCCAATTCGAGAGCTGATCGACAGCTTCGCCTGTCCTTGGCAAAGCAGGAAGACTCCACGCGAGGCCTGTCCCTCGGCAAGAATCACCGCTCCTTTCGGGAAAACGCTGGCCTTCATAATCTGATCGAGAGCCTCCCGAGATTCGTGGGAGAGGGCGCGAAAGGGATTGCTGGAACGAACGCGACCAAGTAATCGTCTTGGCCCGCTTCAAATACGGCGTGGGCAGCGGTTTGTACACACTAGGCATATGTCGCGGGAGATTTTTCAGTCACGCGCCGTCGAGGGTGAACGCCTTGTTTCAGGACGCCCTTCGTCGATCCGCGCTGGCAGCCATCCGCCACTTGCCCTCTTTGATCCTGACCTCATCCCGCTTGAGCATCTCGTAGAGGGCGGTGTGAACGTCGGTGCTACTGGCTCCGCGTTTGAGGATTCGCAAGTAGACCTCGGAGAAGTGGCTGTCGGGACGCTCTCGGAGGTCTACTCGAACATGCTCCATCACTTCCTTCATATCCATCGAGCGGCTCTTCCGGTTGGAAAGCGCTCTCGGCGAGTTCATGGCCGTCCCTCATTTCTCGGAGAGGCCATGCGAGTTGGTCGAGCACCGGCCTCTGGAAATACCAACGCTTACGACTGAGATAGCCCCACACTTCAGGGAGGGTGGCGTAGTGGATGTTTGGGAGGACTGCGAAACCACTACGCCACTGAAAAATGAACGACAGTGAGGTTGCACGGTCGTCCGGTTTGGATCAAAGAAGTCAGTAATCTAAAACGAATGTTAATTCCGTGTCTGGTCAATATTGAACAGTTCTTGCATCGGGATTGAAGGCGAAGAGACCCCACTTGGTCGGTTTAGTGAAGCCACCCCGATCTGCGATAATCTCGTCGTTATGTCCGGACGCTATCGACTGTCCGGCGAAAGCAGATCATCGAGGAACACTTCGACACTGTTTCGGGCGAAGAAGACTGGACTCCCCGCTTCAATATCGCTCCAACACAGCCTGTCCCAGTCATCCGCCAGAATGCCAAGGAACCTGTCCGTGAATTGTCGCTGATGCGCTGGGGACTGATTCCATCGTGGGCAAAGGATGCCTCTGGTGCTGCGAAGATGATCAATGCACGGTCGGAAACAGCGGCGACATTGCCAGCGTTCCGCGATGCCATGAAATCCCGCAGGTGCCTGATTCCTGTGGACGGCTTTTACGAGTGGATGCGAACGGGAAAAACCAAACAGCCGTATTGTTTTGAAGTGAATGACGGTGCGCTATTTGCGTTCGCAGGAATCTGGGATCGGTGGAAAGACCCCAGCGGACAGTGGGTCAAGTCCTGCTCGATCTTGACCACGACCCCGAATGCAGTGACCTCACCTGTCCATGATCGAATGCCAGTGATCCTCGATCCAGACAGCTACGATTTGTGGCTCGATCCGGGCATGAGCAACGTGGGCGAGGTCTCGAATCTGCTGAGACCCTATGATGCGAGGCTGATGCGGAGCTATCCGGTGAGCGCCCGGATCAACCACTCTTGAACGACGACGAAGAGTGCTCGGCACCCGTGGAACTTGGGGGAGTTCAGAATCAGCTATTCTCATAGCACCATGATCAACTGATCAACGACGAACGCATGCAGCGAGAGTCCAGCTTGATCGCAACCATCAGAGGGGAACTTCTCGATTTTCGCGAATGCGTGCGCGGATGACAACGAACTGGTGTTGCTTCACCAAGACGCCTTCGCCGCCGATTACCAAGAGGACGAATACATGCTCCTCGGCATGAGCACGCTTCTCACGGCATGCAATCTCCCACAGCAGCGGGCAAGTAGCCGGTCCGTTTCGGCTGATCGCATGTCCAGCGTGGGGCTCAGCAATTGCTTGTTCGTTGGCAAGATCACGATCAGCGTGAACGGGATGACGCTGCCCAGAAGGGCTCCAGCAACCAGCCACCAGAATGTAGCCCCGGCGATCCGATAACGCCGATCACGGTGAAAGGTTCGTTGATCGGTCGTGAAAAGTTCCTGTCCTTTCGCCCTTATACAACAGCGCGATTCGGATCAGTCTGGCTGCCGAGAAAAGTGTTCATCGAAAGATAGCGCGCCGGAACCGGCGATCAGCAGGAATACGAGACCCAGCAACATGCAAAAGTCTGTGCGAGCTTCGTGCATCATGCCCCAGAACCCCGCTTTCGACAGCATTGGAATCTTTGTTGTAGCGATGGCAACAAGAATGTCGATGAGCAGCGGAATCGAAGCAAGACGTGTGAACAGACCCACGATTAACAATGCTCCGCAGATAATTTCCACGACTCCTACGAACGGCGCAAAGAAATGTGGAGCCGGGATGCCGATCTTGGTGAATCGTCCCACTCCCAGAGTGTCGGGAAAGAGGAACTTCTGAATTCCCTCGGACATGAATACCCAACCCACCATCAAGCGGATCAGAACGGTTGCCGATAGTGCCTTGCTTCCGAGGAATTGTCGAGCTTGCATTGCATCCCCCGTTCAGGTTCTACCTGTATTCAAACAACGTCATGAAACCGTAGTCCATATGGAGTTGTTGGTGGCAATGGAAGAGCGTCAGTCCCGGGTTGTCGGCCACGAAGTCAATCTCTGCCTCTTGATAGCCTCCGACCATAACCACATCTTTCATGACTCCGTTCGTAGGTTTTCCGCTCACACTCGCCAACTCAAAAGTGTGCCTGTGAAGGTGGATTGGGTGTACGTCGTCACTCGCGTTACGCATGTGAATACGGTATCGCTTGCCTTGCTGTAGATGGAATGTGGCAGGCGTCATTTCGCCCGTCATGGGATAGGAGACACCGTTGATCGTCCAACGGTTGAAACCCTCTTCGGCGGCGTTGTCTTTAGCAAAAGTCATCTCGAATGTCTCGTCCGGCGCAGCTGAAGCACCGGACTTGGAGAAGAGCATGTAATTCCAGCGATAGGGCGTAGGAGCGACCCACTCAGGTTTGCCCGAGCGCCCTGCGTATTCTACGACAATCCCCATCCCATGGGCCCGATCATCATTGTCGAGGTCGCCCATGATCCAAACTCCGGGATGGTTCATCTCGACGATTGCAGAGACGCGCTCCGCTGTCCCCAACCACAACACCGGAACCTGTGCAGGATTGGGCACCGGATTTCCATCCAGCGCGACGACGCGAAACGTGTGCCCCGGCAGGGCTAGACCGCGAATCTCGGTTGCGCTTCCGTTCAGCACATGAAAGAGCACCCGTTCTCCCTGTTTCACTCGGATTGGCTCTCCGTGTCCAAGCATGCGGCCATTGATCGTGAACGAGCGATAGCCAACCTCATATCCCTTGGGCATCCCTTTCGCAAGCGAGGTTTTCATTGCCGACTCCCCTGCCTCTTCGAGTGCTTCGACACGAAAGGCTGGGAAGAGAAAATCCATAGCCATATCCCCGCCCCGGCTGAAGGTTGGCTCAAACTCCTTGAGTACCAAGAATACTTCCCGGTCGTACCTGCCCGGCGGACTCTTGGGCTCGATGTACACAAGGCCAACCTGACCGCTGTACTGTCCCGCAGACAGATTCGCACCGGCGCGGTTGTGCGTGTGGTAGAAGCGAAATCCTGCTGGTTGTGGAACGAACTCAATCCGACGCTTCCCATGCGCCGGAATAAGCGGCGTGCCCTCCTCGGATGCTCCATCCACGTCTGTCGGTACTTTTTGGCCGTGCCAGTGCAGTTGCTCGGGCGAGTCCGTATCGTTGTAAACATCGACTGTGACGCGCTGTCCTTCCTCAAAGCGAAGTAGCGGGCCGGGGAACTGTCCGTTGTAGCTGGTCAACGAGATGATGCGGTTGGGTGCAATCTCGATGGGGGACGTTCTGATGTGCAGTGTGTAGTCTGGCTTACCGGGCTGCGGTGTAGTGGCAGCGTCAGACTGGCTCTGTGAGGCTGCCACGCGTTGACCGAAAGCTGCCTCCGGCAAAACCAACGAAGCCCCGACCGTCATCCCCGCTTTAATGAAATCACGCCGCGATCCTGCAAGCCTTGGCATGGATTGGTCCTCACCCCTGACAGATCATAAATGCTACACCGAAGGGTTTCTATCACTGCGTCTCAATTAGGCCAAAATCAGCGCCCTCATTTTTCGCGGCCTTTCGCCCCCTGTTTTGCCTCGCCGGGCGATGGTCAGCTAGCAAAGGTTCCGCACCAGTCGTGCGGCGTCCAACCCGTTCAGGCCCCGCGGATGCCCGTCAGATGCGGTGCTTTTCCGTGAGCACCGCGGGTCAACCATGTGGGGAACGAGAACAAACCTTGCTCCGCACCCGTGGAACTCGCCCGGATGCAGGATCGACTCTCTTCGTAGAATCCTGTGCGGCCATCAAGAGCCTAATCCGTGAACTTAAAAGAATCGACAATTTGATTTACTCTGTTTTGAGTTAGGGTATCGTTTTTCCTGAAAATTGCCCACCACGTAAATGAATTACCAGCGTGACTGCAATCATAAATAACTTCTCGATCTTGGACAGGCGGATTGCCTATAACGGGGTCGCTGATGAGCCGTTTACGCATTGCTATGCCGTTGATAACGGTCTGATCCAGAGTAGTTTCTTGCATGAGAACGAGTTGCACAGCAGGCCCGCCAACAGTCAAGGTAATCATGGTATCTTTACCGGCCACAACTGTCAGCATGCCGATTCTATCTGTTCTTTGATAAAACCGAACTTGTAAGCCCTCTGGGCATTGGAAGGTGAAATGATACTTATCGTTTCTATACAAAGTGTAATTGAGAGAGCCGCTGGGATTGCAAGGTATGGTGTCAGAGTGTGTTTGAACGGTTGGTGACGGAGCCTGCGTCGATGTCCCCGTGTTTTTGTTGGTTTGAGCCGGGCTGATAGTGGATTCAGCGGCTTGATTATCAGTTTTGGTGGTAGGTGTGGTTTGTGAAGCTTGAGAAGTGCTACATCCTCCGGTCAATGAAGCAATCAACGTGCTCGTCAACAGTAGTTTTTTCATGGCGACAATTATCAATAGGAATCTCCTTTTCGAGCCCACCTGCCTCGCTTGAATTGTACCCGCAGGGGAAACCGTGTGACCGCCCGGATCAACTGCCTCGCTGAGAAACTGGCTAATGCGACCTTGACTTGAATCCGCCGTAGGTCAGGCAGACGCCGAGGGCGAGCGAGATAGCCCCGTACACGTAGAAAAGCTCTTGGTAGTGAAGCTGCCTGAGAAACAAACCTGCTTCTAACTCTGGGGGCAGGAACAAGAAGAACAAGCTCTTGATCAGCGTCATCCAACTGACGAGGGTGACCACAACCGCGAGCACACCCCCTGACCAGATATTGTGCGCGAGAACCATCGCCAGCCCAGCGACCAACGTCATCGCACCAAGGACGAACATCATCGATGGATCGCGAAGAACTGCCGCCACCGACTCCAAAGTCGCTTGTTTGCGGGTCATCATTGAAAGCGCGATGAGAATGCAGTACAGCCCAATCAGCCTGCTCAGAAAGATCGTGCGCGACGACATGGTGCCCTCCAAGCGAATCAGGGATTTGACTGCCAAGCCATAGTGAGCGATGCAAGTTGTCCTGCTCGCATTGTGGCAGAACAGTCCAGCTACGCACTTGCTGGCTTGGCAAAGGGATGAGCCTTCTTGCTGACCTTCTTGAGCCAAGGTTGGTGCAGTCTCATTCGACCGTCATCATCCCACTTTACAAGTGCATCGTCTTCGTTGGTTTGCACAACGGTTCCGAATTCTCCAGTCGGCTTTCCAAAATTAGCCAAGCCCTCTACGCGATCACCGGGATTCAGTTCCGAATCGGGAGCAGAGGGCTGGACGAGCGATGGTCTCTTGGCTCGGTCCGAGTCACGGGTCGCTCCGGGGTGTGATAGGGGTGGTTGAGGGGACTTAGGAAGCGTCGGGATCGCATTATTAGTGAGGTGGGCCACAATTTGATTTGTTCTTTCCAAAGCGGCAAAGCAGTGTCTTTCGCGAACAACTGTTCATCACGTCGGATATAGCATGGGCTTCGAAAGCATGGTCTGGCTGGTCTAAACCGCTCAGTCCTGACGATTTCCTTGGGCAACTTCACAGATCGCAGAGCGCGAAAAATTGCGGCGAGCGACGGATTTCGGCGCAGAAGCTAGCTGACCCCGACTGTGCCTGTGCCCCAATGGACGGGCGTGCAACATTCCGAGTGCGCGGTGCTATACTGCAATTGAGGTGGTTACCACCTTCTCCTCTTTCAGGTTCCCTGAACTAAGTCAGCCCATCTGAAGTTTTCTTTCCTTAGGCTTTCAAAGAAAGCCGCGTACCCGATGCCTTCGAATGCGATCCTGCACGAAGCTCAGCAACTCCACAACGTCAGTGACCGTCTTGACGCGCTGGCAGAGCAACATCCGCTCGTCTCGGAAGTGCTCATCACCATTGCAGGAAGCGTTCGTAGCACGGCAACTGTGTTGGAGGTGCTGGTTGCGACGAAAATAGCGCCGCTCGCCGGATTAGACCCAGCAAGCCAGCAAGCGCCTGATTTTGCTGTCTGGCGGCTTTGTTTGTGCGATTCGGAGTCGGCGCTAGTCGTGGAGCACGACGTTGAGAAGCGAACTGTGGACTTGCAAGCCTTCGCTGTTGTAGGCAACGAATCCTAGTTTCCTGAACCTATTCATAAAGAAACTGACCCGCGAACGGGTCGTGCCCACCATCTCTGCCAGCGTCTCCTGATTGATCTTGGGGATCACAGCTTCGGGCTTTCCGTCCTTGCCGAACTGAGCCAGCAATAGCAACATCCGGGCAAGCCTCTTTTCACTGGAATTGAAAAGCTGGTCAACTAAGTCCTCTTCGTAACGGACGTTCCGTGTGAGCAAATATGCCACGAACATATCGGAAAACGCATGCTCCCGGTGAAGCACTTCCATCATGTACTTCTTATCGATTTGCATCACAGAGCAATCGGTCATTGCGGTTGCGGAGAACAAGCGGAAAGTCTGTCCTGTAAGGCAACCCTCTCCGAAGAAATCTCCTTCGTTCAGAATGCCTATCGTGGCTTCCTTCCCGCTCTGCGACACAACGGTGAGTCTAACCTTGCCGGTCTGAATATAAAAAACAGCGTCGGGCGGATCGCCCTGGACAAAGATCGCCTGCTTCTTGGAAAAAGCTGTGATCGTCCTGCCGCCATTGATGGTCGAAAGGAATGTCTTCGTATCGAATTTGCTGAGCTTCTTGGCCTTCACCGCGGGTGCCACGACTGGCCCCCTTTCAAAGAATCCGAATGCCGCAGAACGTTTAATTTTGGTATGAAGAAAGATCAATGAATGCGGAAGAAGGCGAGAACAACGTCAACTTTGCGGGCAACGCTGCTCCGCACGGCTTGTGGGGCAAGCGATTGGCTGATTTTCTTCGGGAAGGCTTGCGCAAACAGGGATTTGAAACGAATGAGCCCATCGCGGAGGATTGGGGCTGGGTCGTTCCTGTGGTTAACGAGTCATTTCGTCTATGGATCGGCTGCGGTTACTACCAAGCATACGAGGACGGATTTCTTTGCTTCATCGAACCGCACAAACCTTTTGTCTGGAGATTCTTCAAGAGGGTTGATGCACGGGAGCGTATTGACGCGCTCCGAAAGGCGATGGATCAGGTCCTCACAGAAGCCGAGGGTATCCGATCCAAACGCTGGTGGACGCACGAGGCTTTCAACAGCCAGTACATGCAGAAGCGCGGCTAGCTGTTGCAAAACGTTTACGCTCAAAACCCCTCCCTTGGGCGGGCGGGGTTCAATGACGGGTGCTAGGAACAAGATGAATAGCCGGGAACAAGTCGCCAGCCGCCTTTTGGACAGCATCAGCGAATCCCTCAACCTCGGACCCGACACGCTGGCACGGGTGGGCTTTCATGCTGTCGCTGAACTTGCTGAACTTCCGTTCGCTCAGTTCCTCCTCATGATTGTTGTGCGCCCATTTCTTGTAGGTTTCGTACAGGTCGTGAGCGCCGCATTTGTGCTCCCCGGCGATCTCCAAGTAGTCGCTCTGGATGAACCGCAGCATCACGTCCTCTTCCGCCCGGTAGCCCGTGGTGGCGTCCACCACAGCTTGCGGCTCCATCAGTCCGTGCTCCCTCCATTGCTTCAACCCTTCCACCGCCCACCGCAGGATGCCCGGAGCGTCCGCGAATAGAATGTCTTGCAGGGTGGTGTCCTGCTCGAAGTGGACGTTGAACGGCACCAGGCGTATGCGCCTCCATATGCCTTCGTCCGTGCCCACGATTTCCGGCTTGTGCTGTGTGCTGAGCCACAATTTCAACTGTGGCTTGAACTCGAACGGCTCCTTGAACTTGAGGCAGGCGCTTATGGTGTCCCCGCCCGTTAGTTGCTTGATCAGCGATTCCGCCAACTTCTGCCCCTGTTCCCCTTCGGTTGCGCTTACGAACCTTGCGCCCCTCAGCTTGGCGATGTCCGAATTCGGCCCAGACTGCACGCCCCATTTCTTGGCGACGAAAGTGTGGAAGTCCGACGCCTTGCTGTAGGTGCCGAACACATGGCGCAGCACCTCGATGAATGTGCTTTTGCCGTTGCTGCCGTTGCCCCAGAGGATGAACAGGCATTGCTCTACGGTCAAGCCCGTCATGCTGTACCCCACGGCACGCTGGAGGAATTCAGCCATCTCCCGGCTGCCGTCCATAATCTCCATCATGAACCGTTCCCACCGGGGGCAGAGTGCGGCGAATACAAGTTTAGATGCGGAGGACTGTAGCGGTATGGCCTAAACGTGACGCCATCCAGCCCAGTGGTGCCATTCCTTCGGAGCCGTTGATGCTCAACTCTGTGCTTGAGCAGCACTTGGGGGAGGGCTGATCGACTGAGCGCCTTGTGACTCACACCGAGTCCGGGGCGTTTTGTTTTGTGCCAAGTCTCCCAGTGGGGGGCAATTACGTCTGTGCCCCGCACCTCGGGGCCATTCCCCACTCTGCCCGTGCGATGCACACTGAGAACGAAACGCTTCGCTCCAATCAGCACAATGGGGCCGGGTGAGAATCATGTGGATGAGATCATGTGCCATCTGCAAGGCTTTGCTGAGGAAGGCCCAATCGTCGGATTCGGTTCGTTGCCAATGCGGATGGGAGTGGCAAGGTGACGCAGAGGATCGCGGGAAGCTGATTGAGTTCCCCACGCCGACAAAGAAGTCTGCCTAACAATAACTGCCCCTGCCTTTAACAGAAGCTCCTCTTCTCCCCCAAGTGACGATGCGCAGGCGTGCCATGTTCGTGAGTCTAGCGGATTCCAGCGAACTTTATCGCCATGCCAATGAGACGATATTCCCCTTCCTGACAGTTGGCGGCGAAGGCATCTTGGTGCGTGGTAACAACCGGGGTGTCAGGTGCGCGGCTCGCCGTCGCAAAGTCTGGGAGCGTCTTTTCGACAAGCAGCGATGAGGCTGGCTTCCTTTCCTCGCAAGGTTGGTCGGGATTCCCGCTCGGAATTCTGTTCAACCGTTCAAGCAAGGTAGCCCCCTCAATGACGATAAGGTCACCACTCGGGGTGACGCCAGTCACGAGTTTTTGTGGGCTTTTGCCCTATTCTTAATCACTGGTAGCGTTTTCCCCCGACGACTTGAACCTCAGCAAGCACTGTTAGCGGACCCGACTGAGGAAGCAAACGCAAGAACTCGAATCTCACTAGACGAGGCAGTCCATTAAGGGCCTCGGCTGGATGCCATGCGGTCAGAGGAGCGTTTTGCAATGCGTGACGTTCGATTCTGCTATCACGGAGATGCCAAATGAGAGTCATGCCATTTGTGCTGTTCTTACTACTGGCATCCTGCGCGGTAGCCAGAGAAAAGCCACCGTATGAGGTGGGCATATTCATGTCCAGCCAACAGGTCAGCGACGGCACCTATTCAACCGCGAGCTGCGGTTCCTTCGGCTGCAACGGCTCGGCCTACAACGCCGCCCACAACGTCCACCTTGTCAGCACGCCCGATGGCATCTTTTCAATCGAGGCTCCTGTATCGGTAGCGGGGACCTTCCTGCTCGGAATGGCGACTAATGGGAATTCCCCAACCGTGCACAAAGCATGGTTCATGGACGACCTGCACGAAGGCGACAAGGTGCTTTTTAGCGCGGCTTGCAATAAGCACAACCGCTGCACCATCAGATTGCCGAATCCCGACAAGCCAAACAAAGAGATTCTAACGTTGGGATTCTTCTTCCCAGCCATCGCCAAGACCAACACTACGGTTCTGTGCGGTACAGGAAAACTTACCGCCGATGTAGAAGCGCAAGTATGCGCTCAGGAGAATCCACCACCGCCACCCGCTGCACCAAGTCCTGTTTCGCCCGGAGAGCAGCAGACCCCCTCAGCGGCAGGGTCAGGGGAACCGCTTAATTCATACGAGAGCACGGGCGCAGCAGCTAAGCAGAAGGCTCCTGAGACATCCGCTACTCCAGATTCTCCACCAACATTCAGCCCCGAGACTCCGAGTCCAGACCAATCTGATACCGAGCAGAAGGTCACCAATGAGATGAACGCCCCGTTCCATCCGACTTCGACGCCCATTTCGGCGGAATCCACCTCCGCTGACGCAAATTCAACCCCTCCGATTACTCCACCTCAGCCGACGATGAAGGAACCAGAGACTCGCGGGGGGCTAGTTGAGCGACGGCGACAGCGGGTGATAGATAAAGCCGCGGAAAAGAAAGTTGCGGCACCGACAGAGGCGTCGATGGTAAGTAGGTACTGGGGAATACCGGAGAAGCCTATAACGACTGCTCCGTGGCCAGAACCGGAGAAGCCATTTACACCTGTCGAACCGATCAAGCAGTACTGGGATGGAAAAAGGTTTGTCCCGGAGTTCTTTTCCGGAACCTACGGAAAAAGGCACGCATTTGCCATCAACGGTCCGGCGATGGCGTGGAGAGGGACTCCTTTCAAGCTGCATTCCTCATTCTGCCAAAGTGGGTTCTGCTTTACGCTTTTCGATTCCATCCCTAGCTATTGGTTTTACAACGAACTGACCTACGCCTATATCGATGAGACTTGCATCGCGGATTTTGATTCCGGCGACTTCACTTGCACATACTTCCTTTACAATGCTGATTATCCAGCGCAGAGAGTGATGATCTTTGTGGTGGACGCATAAGATTCATTTGTCCCCGCCCGCCTTCGGCGGCGCGAACTCGATCCGATCCACCGGAACAAAAGTGCCCGGCGTCAGACCGATTATCGTGCTACCCCCTGATAGGTCAGTGGTCTGATCTTTGTCTTTGAGCGTTTTAGGTTGACCCGACGCAACGTATTTCCAGACTTTTCCTGTCTGAGTATCCAGCAGGAAAACTGTGTGCTGAACGGTTCCTCCAGTCAGCGAATCCACCTGCGCGGGAACCAACTGATAGCGAGAATTTGCCGCAGCAGCAGGAGGTGCAGGCTTCGGCGAAGGGTTTTGTGCAGCGGCAACCAGTGTCAGGCAAAGCAGCACGCAGAGAGCCAACAGAAACGATCTCGCTTTTATCATGCGCTTCCTCCTCAAGTATTGCGGTCAGACTATCACTGTCCTCCAAACCCCGCACCCACTGCCGCAAGTCACTCCACTCCTATACAATTAGTCCGCAACAAAATGCCTGAGGGGGCAACTATGTCAAATTTGGAGAATGCACTACGGGAGCTTCGCGAGAAGCGCAGCCGAGCACAGGTTGATATTGATAAGTTAGACCAGATAATTTCCGGGATAGAGTCGTTGAACGGTGCGGGAGCAGCATCCAGCAAGTCAAGCCAACGGAAACGCACTGTGTCAGCGGCTTCACGCCGCAAAATGGCGCTGGCACAGAAAGCAAGATGGGCGAGTATTCGCAAGACGCAGCCGGTAGCGGCGGCAATGGCGAAAACGGGTTCGGCTCTTGCCAAACGCAAGATTTCAGCAGCAGGCAGGAGGAGAATCGCGGCGGCACAAAGGGCACGGTGGGCGAAGGTACGGGCGCAGCAGAAGAAGGCGGCGTAGGCGGAAATCTCTCTATCTTTAATAAATGGGAGGCTTCGGGACGCTTCCCCAGTTTCCCGAACCCTCCCCGTTCCTAAGCTTGCCTGACTCTTTGTTTGAGACCGGCGAGCAAACCCGCTTAATGAGTGTGATCATGCTCCCGATCAGGGGGAACGTCCATGGAGCCAGACTGAAGCCGTGTGAAGTGATCTGAAGAATCGTCAAAATCCCAAGCCCGTCAGGCCGGAGCAGCGGGAGGATGTGATCGTGCGCATGGTGGCGGGACTTTTGGCAGCGTATCGGTATTTCAAAGCACAGCGGGAAGCGAGGCGATGGAATGTCGAATGATGAAGCTTTTGCTTGGATTCAGGAATTCCCCGGAGCCGTGACCGTCTGCGATAGTGATGGGATAATTTTGGCCATGAACGACAAGTCCATTCGGACTTTTCAGGATAGCGGCGGCTCCGCGCTGATCGGTTCCAATCTGTTCGATTGCCATCCCGAACCCTCGCGCACAAGGGTGAAGGAGTTGCTGAGCGCTGGGCGCAGCAACGTTTACACCATCGAAAAGAAGGGAATCAGGAAGCTGATCTATCAGTCTCCTTGGTATGTGAAAGGCTCGTATCGCGGGTTTGTGGAACTGTCGCTGGAAATTCCGGCTGAGCTTCCCCATTTTGTGCGCGGCGAGTGATGAGCGGAGCACGGCAGCGGAGTACTGGCTGCGCAAATTGACTTCTTGACCAAGGAAAAGGGCGTGTATGTGCTTTATCGAGAAGAGCATCCCTACTACATCGGGAAAAGCGGAAACTCATTGTTTGCACGCCTGAGAGGGCATGCGGTAAATCCCAGAAGGCGCTATTACAATTTCTGGAATTATTTCTCCGCATTCGCCGTGCCTGACAAGAAAGGCAGGGACGAACTGGAAGGAATTTTGATTGCAGCGATGCCGACTGCGAACGGGGCGAAGCCAAGATTCGGGGCCAAAGAAAGGCTCCCAAAGCAAGTTAGCAATCTGATGAAAAAGCTGAGGCAGGCAAGAATCGAAACTGCCCTGAGGTGAGTAGCGGCCACTCGGCCCTAAATGCAAAGGAAGAACAAGATTAATCTTGAGAAGGCGAGGGCATCCCTCTTTACCGCATGCCCGCACTGTCAGTACGCCATCCCGCCGAACGAAACGCAGCGGGTGAGTTTTACGGAGATGAAGTGTCCGAGTGCGGACGGGCATTTGACCCGCAACAGAAATAGAGCGCGGCGCGTATGGCCAGTCGTTGAAGTCTGCTTTCCAATCCCCGGAACCGCCAATGAGCGTGGAAGATGCGACGGCGGCGCATCAAAAGGCGGCGGAAGAAGCTCTCCAAGCCACAGTTCGTTTGAGAAAGGCGCAACAGGCGGCGGACGATGCGGCGGAGAAGGCATGGCTCGAAAAGGCTCTGACCCGCCCTCCGCCACGCAACCGCGTGAAGCCACTTATTCTTTGATTCCCCTGAGTCCCAATGCCTTGAGGGATTTTGGCTGCCCCCGTTGGGGAAGGTTGCTGATGCGTTCGCCAGCGGTCAGGTCGTCCGCCAGTGAAATACCGGGACGATCCAGCTTACCCTTGCTGTAGAGGAACTCCAGCACCTCTTCGTCGTTTTCGGCGGTCAGCCTGAGGCTGAGTTCCGCATCGGTCTGGATGACGCCTGTCTTGCGTAGGTCGTCTTGCACACGGGCACGCCGGAGGTTGTTGTCAGCTTTCTCGGGAGAAACGTCGGGGTTTGCGAATCCTATGATCTTCGCCAAGGATCAGTATACGATCCCCTCCCCAAGTCTACCTACCTCCCAGCCCATAAGTGAGGGGAGTAGGTAATCCCCCGAGGTTACTGATGAGCTTGGCCATTTTCGCTGATAGGACCCCTTAAATTCGAGTACACGGAAGCTATGTAGGAAGTTCCTGAACTGGAGTGCCGCTGGTTCGGACGGCGGATTGCTGGTTCGAGCGGCGCTGGGACAGCCACGAGGGGGTGGTCACAAAGGCTGCCATGACCTCTGATACGCATGATACGCAGGAGCCCCGACCTGAGCCCCCTCCCCGGCAGCCAAATCCCCGCAGGAGGGGCTCCCCGATGGGTCACGCAGAGTTGACCGCGCACATCACGCTTCTACGGTTGCTATTCTTCGGGTTTCCTCATCTGCCTGAGGTACCAGTATTCTTGGGCGTCAACTTGAGTCTTTTCCTCCACGAATCTAACGAACCCAGCTTTGCGGTCGCCAGTGTCCATAAACTCAATGCCAATCCCGAAACCCGGTCTGTCAACAAGAACACGGCGATTCACCACATCACCGACGACAGCTACGCGCTCGTCTTCGACCGAGGCGATCTCAACCGCCACCCCAATCTCGACTGGGGTTGTCGTCTCTACGCCGCATCCGCCCAGACCGACACTGGAGAGGTTCCCCCAAAAAAACAGATCGGCGTCTTTCGCACGCAGCGAGACCGCGACAAAGCACCTGAGCCGAGGGTAACGACGGTTCGGAGTTTGCCCCTCCGGCGTAGACATGGATGATGGATGGGCTTGCGCTGGATACTATAACCCACATTTCCAATCGTAGGTGAAACGGGCAGGTCATTTTCTGCGGCTCCAGTAGGAGCAGCGGTCCCGAGTACCACGCTGCCGCAGACGAGCCAGAGTGCGAAACTACGTCGCGAGAAATTGAAACAGAGGAACAAAGGGATTGATTATGAGTAAGTTTGTTTCCAATCTGGCGACGTTGCAGGCCTCCCCGGCAGCCAAATCCCCGCAGGAGGGGGCTTCCCGATGGGTCACACACCCAGAGCCGTCCTCGCCAAAAATCACATCTACCGCTGCTCTCGATGGAACACGTAAAAGAACACCGTTACGGTAAGGCAGCCAAATGCGTAGATGAACGACGAGAACACCGAGACCGCGGGAATCAAGCCCCGCAGCAGATTGAGCAAGTTGAACACGAAATTCCACACCAGAAGAGCCGTCATCACTATCGTCCCGACCAAAGCCAGCAACGCCGCATTTTTGAGTGTCATGGTCGGAGTATGAACGCTGCTCGGTGGAGGGCGCAACTCCTGCCATGAGCGGCACCTTGAGGTTGCCTCCTAACCCACGGCTCGGGTGGGTGGCGGCGTTTTGAGGGCGTTGCTCTTCCGAATTCGTTCGCTATGATGGTTCTCGATGACACGGCATGACAAAAATCCCGGTGCCATGGTTCGGGCGTTTTGCAAGAAGCACGGCATCTGCGCTAGCTGCCGACAACGCTGGACGGAGCGTGACACAACTCGCTGCAAGAGATGCAATCAGGCGCACGCAAAGTACCAGAAGGTGCGAGAGCGTCGAAACTACGAGCGGGATGTCAAGGCGGCAATGTGTGTGCGATGCCACAAGCGACGAGCGAAACCCACCAACAAGCGTTGCCAAAAGTGTCAGGATTACCATTATGGCCTGAAGAAGCGGAGCAAGAAATCGGCCAACTGACGGCACTCTCGGTGCGCACCCGCCCTGATCAAATTGCCAGCCGAGCGCAGACTCCCTCAATTTCCCGAACTGAAATTTAGAATATCTGCATGAAACGAATCTGCGTTTTTTGCGGTTCCAGTGCGGGCAACCGCCCGGAGTATGTCGTTGCCGCCGAGGAATTGGGTGCGGAACTCGTGCGTAGGAGTGTCGGACTGGTGTACGGCGTGGGCAACGTGGGGTTGATGGGGATCATCGCGGACGCGGTGCTAAGGGCGGGCGGCGAGGTGGTGGGAGTCATTCCCGAGCACCTCATGGCACTTGAGGTCGGACACAAGGGGCTGACGAAACTCCATGTCGTCCGCTCCATGCACGAGCGCAAGGCTCTGATGGCCGACCTGTCGGACGCATTCATCGCAATGCCGGGTGGATTCGGCACGCTGGAGGAGTTTTGCGAAGTCCTGACATGGGCTCAGCTTGGTCTGCATGCGAAGCCGTGCGGCATCCTGAATGTCTTGGGCTTTTACACTCCGCTGCTGAGGATGTTCGACCATGCAGTGGAGGAGCGATTTTTGAAGCCAGAGAACCGGGCGCTGGTGCTGGCGCGGGAATTACCTGCGGAGTTGTTGCGGGCATTGGAGGAGTGGCGTCCGGTTCGCGTGGAGAAATGGATCAGTCGGGAGACGCGGTGAAAGTGTTACTTGTTTGCAATTCTGTGCGCCCAAGACCTCACATTTCTCGGTGCCGTTGGTCACATACTCAGGCTTGCCGTCCTCGCTAAAATCCATCTCTCCCTCAAGAATAGAAATTTCCTCCCCGAAGAGAAGAGGGTGACGGCATGTTCGGTCCCACCGCCGGAGATGTGTTCAAACCGGGCGATGAATGTAAACGTTCAGGGGTCTACCGCGTTCTTCACGACCCCAGCCACGCGGACGAGCATGAAGTGTCATGCATGTTTGGCCGGAAATTCCCGCCGTGCAATCGCTGCGGTGATTATGTTCGATTCGTCTTGGAACATGGTGCAATTTTCATCGGCTCACACGCCCATTTCAAAAGCTAGCACCGTTCAGAAGCATACGCATTATCGGGCATTACATCTTTCGATTCCGCAGCAGTGCGATGAACTTCTGGCCGTTTTCGGCGCAGCACCCCAATGACGGGCGGAACGAAAAGTGTCTCTGCGGCTCCGGCAAGAAGTACAAGCGGCGCTGCGGCGGGGCGAGGGTGAACTGAGCGCCTGCGACTGCTTCAGCAAACCACAATCAAGACTGCTGCACGGTATCGTGCAGCAAAGTGTGCCGGGACTGCGTGAGTAGCCGATTTACCGTCGCACGGAACTGCTGCACATCCCCCCAGCGATGGTAGGGCTGCGTAATTCGAGCAAAACGTCACCTAAGGGATTGCTGCACGAACTGCTGCACAATCGCTTCCCGGAACGCCCTAAAACGCACCAAAACGACGTCGAAGCACCTATACTTCACAACAACATACGCAAGGTTGGGTCATTTCGTAATCGGCAGGTCATCAGTTCAAGTCTGATCGTCGGCTCCAACTTTTCAATTACTTCCAGCCATTTTCACCGCACCCTGATTTCATTGTGACGTGGATTCCGCTGATCGACGAACGGAATCTAACACCGGATGCTGGCAGCGCATTGCGGTACGCACATCCGCTTGGCCCATGACTTTTATCACCACCGCGAGATTTTTCGGTTGCTTCATACGCCGCCGTACCAAAAGGCACTGCACCCACGACCGACCGAAGTCAAAATGTTATTCGCTCGCGATGTGACAACTGTAAGATGCGCCATCCGAGTCGGAAAACGTGTATTTTTGCGAGCTTGACGCGGGGCGCACATCCGTTGCGCTCACCGAGTTCGTTAGCGATCTGGAGTGTATGACATTCCCGTCGAGCAAGAGCTGGTTGCTCGCCTGGTATTTCTGAGTGGTCGCCACCGTGAAGCCGAAAAGAGCACTGCTGACCGGGTAAATGAAATCAACCGTAATCGGGAAGCTGTAGTCGTCGCGGGTCACAAACGTCCCCTCAGGGCTCGACACTGTGGCCACGGAAGACAGGCCCGTCTCCACGTTGGTGTTCTGATCGAGTACGGTGGCGTTGACCGTATCGAAGTCATCCCGATCGCTGAGAGTATGAACAACTCACTCGCGTTTCACAAAGTCGCTATCGTCCGCTTGATGATCATGCTGTGCGCGACATTTTCGCTAGCGCAGAATGCCGATAAACATCGAGCCGGCCGCGGGGCCGGCTCGAATGGTTGGTGGAAGGATCAGATCGTCGCCTTCGCTTACTGGACAGCGCTTATTGCACGACGAAAACCAGATCGTCGTGATCGTCGTAGCCGCTGTTGGCTTGGCAAGCGGACGGACTTGTCACTTTTCTCCCTGGATCGTAGCGGACCTGCGCGCGCACCGCATACGTTCCGGCGCTGGGCGGCGTAAATGTGGCCGTCGTCGTGTTTTCCGCAGTTGTCGACGTGGCCAAGTTGTTGGATGAGATCAGGACCCACGACGGGCTGGTGACGCTCGCCGTGTAGAAAAGATCAAAATAGTCCTGCCTCGTGCTGTACGCCCACCACGATGCCTTTACCGTCACCGAGGTGCCGTGCGTCAAATTACCGCTGGCGGTAGAGACCACGATCAAATCGTCGGACTCCATGGCGTTGTGGTAGGTCCCAGATACCGTGCCATCGGCGCAGCTGCTGGCTTTGAGCGTGTTTGGTGCATTCGATTCCGTAGGACCGGTGAGATTGCCTGCCGAGTTCAGCAGACTGGTTGACACCGATGTACCCGAGGCGCACGACGAGCCCGCGGTCAAGCAGGCCGGAGCCGTGTAAGTGGAGTTGTAAGTTGCGATCTGCGCTCCTCCGCCAGGCGCAGTCACGGTCAACGCGATGGTCGCGCTGTGGCTGAGCGAACCCGAAGTTCCGGTCACGGTTACTGTGGCCGCGCCCGTGGTCGCCGTCGAGGAAGCGGTGAGCGTGAGGGTTGAAGTCACGCTGCCGTTTGCCGCCGGAGTTACCGGGTTGGACGAGAACGCCGCCGTCACGCCCGTGGGCAGTCCGGTAGCGGCAAGAGTAACCGCGGAATTGAAGCTGTTGGTGCTGGTGATGGTGATGGTGCTGGTTCCGCTGCTGCTCTGGGCGATGCTTAGAGTTGCAGGCGAGGCGGCGATGGTGAAGTTGGGCGTCGCCGTCGCCGTGATCGTGAGCGCCAACGTGGTGGTTGCGGTCAGGCTGCCAGAGGTCCCGGTGATGGTCACCGTTGACGTTCCGGTGGTGGCCGTGCTGCTCGCGGTCAGCGTCAGCACGCTGGTGCCGGTAGTCGGGTTGGTGCCATACGATGCCGTAACGCCGTTCGGCAGGGTGGAATTGGTCAGGGTTACGCCGCCTGTGAATCCGTTCAGATCGGTCACCGTGATGGTGGTGGTGCCGCTGCTGCCTTGCGCGATAGACAGACTGCTCGGCGAATCCGAGAGCGTGAAGCTAGCCGTAGCAGACCCGGCCAGGGTATTGATTAGGCCGGGACCGTTCGGGCTGCCCCAACCGGTGCACAGATCGTAATCGACCTCTGCCGAATAGGTGCCGCAGCTACCGCTGCTGATGTCGTGGAACAGTGTGCTATAGCTTGAGGTTAAAGCGTCCGGGTAGATGATCGGATTGATGTAGCCGATCGTCTTGCCGTTGGTCGCCGCTTGTTCATTGGCCAGAGCCAGGTAGCCGGCCCACATGGGCGCGGCAAAGCTGGTCCCGCCGTAATCGTTGGCGGTGCAGGTGGTCTGGTCGGCGCAAACGTAGAAGGTGAAGTTCGCGTTGGCCGACACGTCGGGACCGTTGCGCAGGGTCGTGGACCCTTTGTTGGTCGAAGTAATCACGCCCGACAGAGCCTGCCAGGATGGGATCGCGATGCCATCCGGCGAAATGCCGCCGCCGCCGTCGACCCATGCGCTTTCCGAAGCCCAAGGGCCGGCCGCGCTGGAAGTTGTCAGGTCCGTGCCGCCGACCGAAACGATATTCGCGTCGTCGGCCGGCCATGCCTCGTTCGACGAAGACCAGGCCTGATCGTCGCCAGCTGCTGCAAAGAAGTTCTGGCCCTGAGCCGCCATTTGCTCAAAATACGGGTCGAGAGTGCTGGGGTCGGCTGGCGTCCAGCCCCACGAACAGCTAATCTGCTTCGACAACGGAGCGTCCGTATCCGTAACCATCGCGCTGATACAGTCAGTATCGCTGATGGTTGAGTTGTTGCCGCACACGTACATATAGAGCATTGTGGAGCCTGGGGCCATGCCCATCGCCTGCGTCATGTCAAGGGTCTGTTCCGTGTCATCGCATCCGCTCTTCTCGGTGCAGCTCGTGCTGTACCCGCCCGTCGAAATGAGAGTGGGAGTGTAGGGTTCTGTTTGCCCAACGTTTTTATAGTAAGTTGTCAGGTCGGCCAAATCGGTGCCCAGGAATTCGAACAGGCCGATAGTCTGGCCGGAGCCGGTGAGAGCCGTTCCGCCGTAGTAGGCCGCGCGCATGTCGCTGCCCAAGAACGAAGCCGATGGGCCCGAGCCGGTAGTGGCATGAGACACCACATCGGCCTCTGCGATCCCATGCGCCTTCGCGTAGTCGCTCTTCTTGACGTACAGGGGATGCGGCTTGGAATCGTTGTCCAATCCGGTAATGTGCCAGAGCTGGAACGGCAAGTCCACCGTGGGCTCGCGGTCCACGGCAAAGAATGTGCTGTCTTCCGTGGGGTCCTGGTAGACACCCAGAGTCACATGGAGGGCTTTCTCGATATTCGCCACCGTGCCGATGAGCCGCAGGTCCCTGGCATCGCGGGTTCCGCTGATGATCTCAAAGCCACTCGCTTTCGCGAACCGAACCAAGGCGTCCCAATCCTTCTGGCTGGGGCCAAACCGCTCGGTAACCTCCTGCGGCGTGAGGAACAGTTGGTAGAAGGGGCTTGCAGGATCGTATTGCTCCCGCAGGAAACTTTGTAACCCTGGCCGATCGCGCAGCGGCAGAACAATGTCAAAGTTCAAGGATTTGCTTGCTGGGAGACGTCCCACCAACGGCGCCTGGCCATTGGCTACAACTTCGCGCACGTGACGGGTCATTAGCGGTTGCGGTTGCGCCTGACAAACGATACTCATGATCGACACGATCATGCAGGCAGTCAGCAAGAAAGCAGCTAGCCTTCGGACCATAGGTTCTCCTTTATTGTGGGATGGATTTCCCTAGCACCTCAGTTCTCTCCTCTTAGTCTTGGCATTTCTACTACCTACGACTCTTCGGTTCTACCTCGACAAGAAGAGCGCGAGCATATTAGCCGGGATCTCCTTTTTGCCCCAAATGGAAGGCTGCCATTGTCCCCCCAGTCCCTGTTGGCGTCAATGTGAAACTGATTTCCGAAATCACTTTGCCGGGCAATCCGGGTTCGCCATTTCTTGCGGTGAGTGCCGAGCAGACTCATGCGCGATTACGCATGGATCTCCAGAGCCGCGACCGGCTGGACGCCCGCCCTAACGTGCCCTTGGCAGCGCGCCCAAAGTTCATGCCCCCGACTAGGTGAGACATCCAGAGTTACCTTCTGGAGTCAAAATAATACGCCGCACTTGGACGCATAGGTTACATGTTCCCTCGTCCAGCCGCCTGAAAGGCCGCACCGGACGCGCCATTTGCTAACACCATAAGTGCATTTCTAGTTTATTTTACTTGACACCACCTACGAAAGTGCTAATATCTCGCCCCAAGATCACATACGCTTCGAGCTGCCCGACGCAGCTCAATCATTAATAAGCGTGCCGCTTCTATTCACCCGGAGGCCCAACCCGCAGCCGGAACGTTGACAGTCGCGACTGCAAGGCAATGCGGGCGTTCAACACGAACGTGAAACGCGTGTCACTGACGAATGCCAGGACTACGCGTTCCATACTTCCTCTCGAACTTGATCTCGGGAGGAGACTAACCTCCGCCACTATCGTCTGAGAAATGTTAAGGAAAGTTCTGTCTCTGGCGTGACTTCATGCCATTGGGGCAGGGCGGCGGCGTAGCATCCCCCGGCGATGCCGCGTGTGGGCGTGCGCCCAGAATCCATCGGTGTATCCGCGGGGCTAACCGGAAGAAGACACGCTACAAGGAGGAATCGTGATCAAGACAGCTAAACTCGCGTCAGTTGTGACTATGGCAGTGCTGTTCCTCGCTGGAATGGCATTTGCGCAAACCGACCCTGGAGTTCAGAGCGCCAGCCGCGGCACAGGCGTAGCACTCCCTTCGGTATTGGCCGACGATAACCCCGGGATCCTCGCGTTTTTCAATGACGGCCTCAACCGCTTCCAGGAAATCGAGTCCGTCTCGGGCACCAGCAATAACGGTTTGGGGCCGCGGTTCAACTCCAACCAATGCAGTTCGTGTCACGCGCAGCCTGCGGTCGGCGGGACGGGCGCCGCCGTGAATCCGCAGTTCCTTTTCACCAGCACCGGCGTGGCGCCGAGCGACACCACACCGTATTTCATTACATCCAATGGTCCGACGCGTGAGGCCCGGTTCCCGTTCTTTCTCACCGCCAGCGGCACGGCCAACACGAAAGCTCCCAATGGCGGAGTGGAGGACCTTTTCACGGTTACAGGCCGCTCCGACGCCGGCAGTTGCAGTTTGTCGCAGCCGAGTTTCAGCGCTGCGCAAGCGGCGAACGACATCATCTTTCGCATTCCGACACCGGTCTTTGGCGCGGGCTTGATCGAGAACCTTGACGACTCAACCCTGTTGATCAACCAGGCCGCCAATCTCAGCAACACGTTGGGCATTTCCGGCGCTTTCAACCGCAACGGTAATGATGGCACTATTACCCGCTTTGGCTGGAAGGCGCAGAATAAGTCGCTGCACATCTTTGCCGGTGAGGCTTACAACGTGGAAATGGGCGTCAGCAACGAACTGTTTACCCAGGACCGTCCGCTGCCGGAAGAAGATCAGCTTGGTACCGGGCTGCCAGCGAATTGCCTGAACCTTACCGGAACCGGTTACCCGGAAGATACATCCAACCCCGCTGCGTCGCCGCAAGCAGCGGTTCTTGATGACGTGTCCGCGTTTGCCAACTTCATGCGGTTCCTGGCTCCGCCCCCACCGGGTGGAGTTGTGCTGAATGGAGAGCAGGTTCCGGCAACGTCGATCGCCAATGGCAGCGCCTTGTTTAGCGCCATCGGCTGCGCCACCTGCCACAACCCGATGCCCGGCACGACGCAAGTGTCGAGCTTCACTGGGTCTTTGAGTAGTGCTCCAGTAAACGCATTTTCGGATATTGAGATCCATCATATGGGTACTCGCCTGGCCGACAACGTCTCGCAAGGCGGCGCCGGCGGAGACCAGTTCCGCACAGCTCCTTTGTGGGGACTGGGGCAGCGGATATTCCTCTTGCACGATGGCCGCACCACCGACCTGTTTACGGCCATCCAAGACCACGCGAGCGCACACAGCGAAGCCACCACCGTGGTGAAGCATTTCGATGCCCTCACCACCAGCCAGCAGCAGGACTTGTTGAACTTTCTGCGCTCGCTGTAGCGGTTACGCACCTTGACTGGCGAGATACGAAGTGTCTCGCCAGCTCTCTTCCAAGTTAGAACGGAGTCGGAAAATGATAGACCACTGATCTGCCAGTTGCGACTGCGCGAACCCATGCTCGGACTCGAAGGAGAAATATGTATTCCCGATTGCGTCTGTTGACCATTCTCGCCGGATGCCTATCGTCGTTGTCATGGAGCCAAGGGACTGGGCCGCAAGGTAATCCGAAGAACGGTGGCGATCTCTCCAGCAACCCGCAGATCGCGACCAAGGTGCCGGAGGGAGTCATCCTGGTAAAGGGCGCGTGGTCGAGCGCGAGTGGTTCAGTAACTCCCCTGCCGGAGGATGGGAGCGTGACCAATAATATTTTCAGTAACCAGTATTTTGGATTGACTTACACCCTGCCTTCCGATTGGACTGAGACATACGAGGGTCCGCCTCCGTCGGATAACGGCCGCTACGTTCTCGCCCAGATCAGTCCCGCGGACACATATAAAGGACCAATCCGGGGAAATATCCTGGTCACCGCTCAGGATATGTTCTTCACGCCACTGCCTGTGGCTAACGCGCTCGATCTCATCAATTACACGAAAGACCATTTGCAGGCCGACTACAGAGTCGAACTGCCTCCTGCTGAGGTCAAGATCGCCGGCCACTCCTTCCGTTTCTTTGCGTATGAGTCTCCTGTAGCAGAGCTGCATTGGTATGTCGCGGCTACAGAAATCCGCTGCCATGCGGTGGAAATCGTGCTGACCAGCCGTGACACGAAAATGCTGGAGAACTTGATCTTGGACATGAACAAGATGAAGTTGCCCGCGGAAGCCAGTTCCACAACGGGGACGGGCGGGGGCGCTGTCCCTGTGTGCTTCAAGGATTATGCGCGAGACGAAAACCTGATTGCGCGGGTTGACCCGGTTTTTACCGAGCACAGGTTTAACCCAGTTCCGGTCCGGATCATCATCGACCGGGAAGGCAAGGTAAAGCACATTCACTTTCTGAGTGCATTTCCCGATCAGGCAAAGGCGATTGCCGGTGCCCTGGGACAATGGAAGTTCAAGCGGTACTTAAGGGACGGGCAGCCAACTGAGGTGGAAACCGGCATCATGTTCGGACGCGCGGCCTATTCCACGACACCGCCAGCAAGAGGCAGAGCGACCGATTGACCCAATAGAACATAGATCCATAGAACATTGACCCACAGCACAATGACTCATAGAGGATACAGAACGCTCTTACTTTGCCTTGTCTTTCTAGCCCATGGCTCGGCGGCAGCGCTGCCAACGGACGCCATCACAGGCGTAGTCCGGAATCAGACCAGCGGCCGGCTCGCGGCTGGCGATGAAGTAATTCTTTTTCGTCTGGATCAAACCAGTCTGAATCAGGGCATGCAAGAGGAGGCACGCACCAGGACCGACTCGCAGGGCGCGTTCACCATCAAGGTGCTGTATCCCGACGCGCCGCACCTGGTCCGCGTGCTTCACCAGGGCGTCAACTATGATCAGCGGGTTTCGGCGGGTGTGACTTTATCCATCAGCGTGTTCGATGCAGTCTCCAAAGTGGAAGGCATAACCGGCAGCATTGAAATCATTCGCATCGGGACCGCCGGTAACCATCTTCACGTCTCTGACATGGTCGAGCTCAGGAACGATTCCAGCCCGCCGCTGACGCAGGCGAGTGAGCGCACGTATGAAGCTCACCTGCCGGCCCACGCGAAGATTGATTCCGTTCTGGCCGCCGGTCCAGGAAAAATCGCCGTGCTGATTTCCGCGACGCCCGTACTCGGCGAGCCTGGGCGCTTCGCGGTGGACTTCCCCTTGCAGCCGGGCGCGACAAAGTTCGCATTCAACTACGACCTGCCTTACGCCGGCAACGCCGCGTTTCGCCCAAAGAGCATGTATCCGTTGCAACAGTTGGCAGTCATGATTCCGCCAACTATGAAATTCACGTCGCGGTCCCCCGCTTTCCGGGTCCTGCGCACGGGCAACGGCCGCTATCAGGTGGAAGCGGCCAATGTGGTAAAAGCGGGAGAGGGACCGGGGTTCGAAATCTCGGGAGTTGGCGCGCTTCCTGGGCTGCGAGCGCAAGCTCAATCTGCGACTACGCCGCTGGGTGCGGCTCAACCCATTCCCGCGCATTCCGCCCCGGCCAGTTCCCGAGCTCGACCTCAAGGCGCGAACGATTTAGACATGGTAACTGCCTTTGGGTTTTCTGCCCGGTCATCGCGGGTGCAATGGTGGGTTCTGGGCGCCAGCGCTGTCATGCTGGGAGCCTGCGGTTTCTTGCTCCGGCGCAAACAGCGCCGAGCTCACCCGAGCCAGTGACTCACGGGAGTGCACTTCGCGATATGTTGAGGGCACTGAATTAACATTGAAAGAACAAGATCGCCTGTCAATAGGTCGACGCACCGCGCGATATTAAGAGAAGAGTCTTAGGGCTACATGTAGTCTTTGCGACACGGTGTGAAGACATCGATGACCAGCGACTCGGCCAGGGCTGATGCCTGGTGCTCGACGCCCCCGCGAACAACGAAACTGTCTCCCGCGCGAGCATCGAACGTGGTTTCGCCAATCGTAACCCTCAAGTGCCCGCTCACGATGTAGACGATCTGCTCATGGGGATGACTGTGGCGGGTGCCAACCCAACCTTTTTCCATGCAATGTTCGGCCAGGAAAAGCTTGTCGTTATACGCGCCAACGCGACGGACAAGACCGGGCTCGGGCGTCTTGGCAGTAGTGTCCGCGGACTGGACGAACACGAAGTCGGAATGTGCGCTGTTTGTCATGTGGTTGATAACATCTCCTTGAATCCGCTGTCAGTCCGGCGGATGGGCTGTTGTTCCTCGCCGCGCGTCCCGCACGATGGCGACGTACTGCCGGGCGGCTTCGGTGATGGTGTTCACATTTCCGGATTTCAAAGCTGCAGCGGAAACCAGTTCTCCTCCAATCCCCAACGCGTCGGCCCCGGCCTGAATGAAATCAGCCGCCGTATTGAGGTTTACGCCGCCCGTGGGAATCATTGGCACTTGCGGCAACGGGGCTTTCAGAGCCTTGATGTATTTCGCTCCTCCCACCGTTCCGCAGGGGAAGATTTTCACAAAATCACTTCCTGCCTTCCAAGCCGCGATTACTTCCGTCGGAGTCAGCGCGCCTGCCATCATGAGTTTGCCGCGCTGTTTCGCCAATTGAACGGTCGCTAAGTCAAACCCCGGGCTGACCAGAAATTCGGCGCCCGCATCAAGGCAACGTTGCGCGGCATCCGCATCAAGCACGGTTCCGGCGCCAATCAGCACGTCCCGCCCCATGGTCTTGGCGAGCTGCGCGATAACGTCGATCGCTCCCGGCACGGTCATCGTGATTTCGACGATAGGGATGCCTCCGGCACAGACAGCCTCCGCGGCCTGCATGGCTTGCTGCGAAGACGCCGCACGCACCACCGGCACGATTCCGATTTCCACGATCTTCTTGCGGACTTCTTCTCTCGTCATTTGCACCTCGTCATTCGGATTTCTCCCGTTAGCACGCGATCTTTACCGTGCGATTCGCGCTCCCGCTCCACGGATGAGTTGCGTCACTTCCTTCAAGGTCGCCATGGTGGTGTCGCCGGGCGTGGTCATGGCGAGTGCGCCGTGCGCGGCGCCGAATTCCACCGCCAACTGCGGCCCCTGCCCGGTCAAAAAACCGTAGATGAGTCCGGATGCGAAAGAGTCTCCTCCGCCCACGCGATCGAAGATTTCAAGATTCTCGCGATACTTCGCCTCATAGAAGGAGCCGTCGCTGTAGCAGATCGCTCCCCAGTCATTCACGGTCGCCGTCTTCGCCTTGCGCAGGGTTGTGGCCACTACCTGAAAGGAAAACTCTTTTACCACCGCTTGGATCATCTTCTTGAATGCTTCGGTTTCAATGTGGGAGATGTGTTCATCAAGACCGCTGACTTCGAAGCCGAGAGCCGCGGAAAAATCCTCTTCGTTTCCGAGCATCACATCCACCAACGGCGCCAGCAGGCGGTTCACTTCTTGCGCGCGCTTTTTGCCGCCGATCGCCTTCCACAAAGAGTCGCGGTAGTTCAAGTCGTAGGACACAATCGTTCCGTGCTTGCGGGCAGCTTTCACCGCCTCGATGGCAACGTTGGGCGTGCTCTCCGAAAGCGCACAGAAGATGCCGCCGGTATGGAACCAGCGGACGCCGTACTTGCCAAAAATCTCATCCCAGTCGATGTCGCCAGCCTTCAACTGAGAAACGGCAGTGTGTCCGCGATCGGAGCATCCTACTGCGGGACGAACTCCGAATCCTCTCTCGGTGAAGTTCAGTCCATTGCGGACAGCGCGGCCGACGCCATCGTAATCGACCCAACGAATGAGGCTCTGGTCGACCCCGCCCTGATAGATCAGGTCCTGCAGCAGACGGCCCACCGGATTATCGGCGACGGCCGTGACAATCGCGGTATCGAGGCCGAAACAGCGTTTGAGGCCGCGGGCGACGTTGTACTCGCCACCGCCCTCAGAAACCTCGAACGTCCGTGTCGTCCAGATGCGGCGGTCGCCAGGATCAAACCGCAGCATCACTTCGCCGAGGCTAAGCAAGTCACAACGGCAAGCTTCTTTCGCTTTTACGGTCAGTGCCATGTTTCACCTTATCTATATCTGTCCATCATCTGTCCATCATCCGCTAGCCCAGTTCCGCCATCTCTAGGCTCGGGGCGAGAACCTGGATGATCAAAAGAGCCATAAGATATCCGGTGCCACACACCACGAACAGCGGCGCATAGTTGCCGTTCGTCCATTTCAGCACGTATCCGACTAAGGTGGAGATGAAGGCCATCAGCGTGGCCGCACCAACGGTGCCGATACCCACCACGGAAGCGACGGCCCGCCGCGGAAACATGTCGGAGGCCAGGGTGAACATGTTGGCCGACCAAGCTTGGTGAGCCGCGGTGGCCAGGCTCAAGAGAGCCACCACGCTCCAAACTCCTTGCATCTTGCCTATAAAGACGACCGGCAGAACGGCGATGGCATAAATCAGCATCGCTGTTTTCCTCGCCCGGTTCGCGCTCCAGCCCAGGCTCAGGAACTTGCCGGGCAACCATCCGCCGTAGATGCTGCCCACGGCCGACATGTTGTAGATCACGACCAGAGGCAATCCGATACGTCCGATCGGCAGCCCATATCGCCGGCTGAGGAATCCCGGCACCCAGAACAGATAAAACCACCACACGGGATCAGTCAAAATTTTTCCCAGGAAGATGGCCCAGGCTTGTCGCTTGGACAGCAGGCGCGTCCATGGAATCTTGGTCGTCGATTCGGGCGGAGCGCTGTTAACGTAGCTCAGTTCCGCCGGCAAAACTTTCGGGTGCTCGTGCGGACTCTGGTAGATTCTCAACCAGAAGACGAGCCACGTGGCGCTGAACATTGCGGTGAACAGGAAACCCCAGCGCCAGCCCATGTGAATCGCGATCCAAGGGACGGCCAGCGGCGCAATCAACGCGCCCACGTTGGCGCCAGAGTTGAAAATGCCGGTCGCCAGCGCTCGCTCCTTCTGCGGAAACCATTCGGCAACTGTTTTGATACATGCCGGGAAGTTGCCCGACTCACCCAAGCCAAGCACGAAGCGCGCGATGGCAAATCCCGCAACCGCGCCCGAAACGCCAGCCAGACCCTTCCATCCCAATGCATTGCCCAGCGAGTGAACGACCCCGCCCAGGGCCGCCACAACCCAGGGAAAACTTACCAGCGAATGACTCGCAGCGGCCACGCCCCATACTGCGACTGCAACGGCATATCCCAGTTTTGTTCCCACCCGGTCAATGAAGCCCCCGACCACGAGTAGACCCAGAGCATAGGCAAGGGAAAATGCCGTGACGATGTATCCATAGTTGACTTCCGTGAGCCCAATGCCGCTCACCGGGTCCTGCAGCACAGGCTTGAGCAATGCCAGGACTTGCCGATCCATGTAGTTGATGGTGGTGGCAAAAAAGAGCAACGCGCAAATCTTCCAGCGGTAGCGGCCGATCTTCTCGTGCGTGCTGCCCAGCGTTGACGTGGTATTCACCGACGCGGTTGCGGCCCGCTGAGAGACGGATGAGGTGTCCATGAGAATGAGCAGCGCTGCCTCCCGGAGGAACTACTTTCGACTCGCCTCCAGACCTGAACCGCTTTGGCTGAATCCAGGTTGGACGTTCACCACGCCGAACTGACGGTCTTCTTTCTCGCGGTGCGCGGCCATCGCCCACAGGAAACCAATCGAGTGCCCGGGAACAGAAACATTCGGATGATATCCGCTGGGCATGAGAACGGCGTCTCCGTCACGTACGGGTACGACCAGTTCAGGATACTCCGTGTCCGTGTATACCAACTGCAGTCCGAACGCCGGCGCAGGCATATTGAAATAGACATACATTTCCTCCAGCATCGCCGCATGCTCGTGAGGAGGCCAACTCGTCCAATTTCCGGGCTCGGAAAAAGTGAAACCGGCAACCAATCTGCCGGCTTGCACGTTCTTTCCCAGGCAGATATTGAGATGGCGTCTCTGCCCCGGGGCCCCTGCCGTGAACTTCAGCGTTGGATCCTGCGAGATATCCTTATAACGCACGAATTGCAGAGGGTAGTGGTTCTCCACGTCTGCCGAGAACTCGGCGAAGTCTACCTCGGAGCTGGTGCTGACTTCGACCTCACTTTCCCGAGGAATATAGATGGAGTCGTACTGCACAAAGTCGAACTTGGCAGCCCCGACTCTCACCGTGGCAGAGCCGGACAAGCAGATGAGCCCGGTTTCCTGATGGCCATTGGTGAACGAAACGGATGGATTCAAGCGGTTCAGAATAATGCGGCCGTACGACAGGTGTTTGTTGGAGCTATTGCCTGGCGTCACCGAAATGTAGCGCCCAACGTGCTGATTGGTCTTGCGGAAAACCATCTTCTCGAAACCGGGTTGCGGCTGGATGTTCACGGTTGCTAGCTCCTCACGATCAAGACCGCAATCGTGATCATTAATCATGCTCACTGGTTGACGCCGCTGGCCAGGAATCCGCCGTCGACGACCAACAGGTGACCGGTTACGAAGCTTGCCGCATCCGACGCCAGAAAGACTGCGGCGCCGACGAGTTCCTCCAGCTCACCGAAGCGGCCCATGGGCGTACGCAGCAGAAATTCCTGTCCGCGAGGCGTGCCGTCGAGCAGATCGGCATTGAGGTCGGTGCGAAAAACACCGGGCACGAGCGCATTCACGCAAACATGGTATCGGGCCCATTCGACCGCGAGCGATCGGGTCAGAGATGCCACCCCAGACTTGCTTGCGCCATAAGCGGCAACTTCGTGCAATCCCAAGAACGACGAAAGCGAGCAGATATTAATGATGCGTCCGCACTGCCGCTCAATCATTTTCCTGCCAAACACCTGGCAGGCGTGAAGTGTGCCAGTGAGATTGGTTTCGAGGATTTCATTCCATTCGCTGTCCGGCATGTCCAGCGTCGGAGTGCGTTTCGTACGGCCGGCACAGTTGACCAAAATATCCACGCCGCCGAATTCGGCGCAGGCGGCACGAAGCAATGCTTCCAGACTGGGTTTGTCCGTGACATCCGACGACTGGGTCAGGGTTTTGCGTCCCAGTTTCCGGACTGCCTCAGCGGCCGATTCGACCAAATCCATGCGGCGGCCGGTGGGAATTACGTCGGCCCCGGCTTGTGCGAGGCCCTTCGCAAGAGTGAGCCCGATTCCCGAGGTCCCACCAATCACCACCGCCGTCTTAGATGCAAGGTCGAGTGCAGGATATCCCATCGGTTAGAAGATCTTCCTTTTTTAAGATTGACTGCGCCATTACCTCGACAAAATCTCCAGCCGCACCTGCTGTTATTGCGTCGCAACCAAGGCTGGCGCCCCCGCGTCGACGGGCACCGGAGGAAAAGCAAAATACTTGACGGCATTGTCGTAGCAGATATTCTTGACCATTGCGCCAATCAGCTCTTCGTCATTGGGCAGTAGCCCAGCTTCGACTTCGCTGCCCAGGAGGTTGCAGAGGACGCGTCGGAAATACTCATGCCGCGGGAATGACATGAAGGAGCGAGAGTCCGTCGTCATGCCTATGAACCGCGACAACAACCCGCAGGTCGATAATGCATTCAACTGCCACTCGATGCCCTCTTTCTGGTCGAGAAACCACCAGGCACTGCCGAACTGGAGCTTGCCCGCCAGGCTGCCATCCTGGAAGTTGCCGATCATGGCGGCAAAGATGTAATCATCGGCGGGGTTGAGATTGTAAAGGATCATCTTTGGCAGGCTGTTGGCCCTGTCCAGCTGATCCAGATAATTGCCCAGAGGGCCCGCCTGCCGCCAATCGCCAATCGAATCAAATCCAGTGTCGCGCCCCAACGTTCCGAGCATGCGCGTGTTCGCATTGCGATAGGCGCCGAGATGCAACTGTTTGGTCCAGCCTTTCTCGGCGTCAAGACGGCCAAAGAACAGCAGCAGGAAGCTGGCGAACTTGGCGGATTCGAGGGGCGTTGGCTGGCTGCCGCTGCGCACTTTATCGAAGACCTGCTCGGCCTCGCGGTCGGTGCACGGTTCGGCATAGCAGAAATCCAACCCGTGATCGGAAAGACGGCCTCCGTGCTGGTGGAAAATGTCGTGGCGTTGGCGCAGAGCCTGCAGCAGGTGGGCAAACAGCGTCACATCAAGATTGCACACCGCGCCAAGTTTATCGACCCACGCATTGAATGCAGCGGGATCTGCAGTCCGCAGTGCCTTGTCGGGACGGAATCCCGGCAAAACCCGAACCCCTGGACAGCGCGACGCAATTCGTTCATGGTGTTCGAGCGAGTCCACCGGATCGTCGGTAGTGCAAACTATGGAAACCTTGAAACGCTTCAGAATTCCCGGTGCGCTCAAGTCTTGATCGGCGAGACGTTTGTTTGCCAGGTCCCATGTCTTACGTGCGGTTTTTTCGTTGAGCAGTGAATCGATGCCAAAGTATCTCTGCAATTCGAGATGAGTCCAGTGATACAACGGATTGCGCAGCGTAGATGGGACAGTTTGCGCCCAGGCGAAATACTTGTCGTAAGGGTCGGCATCGCCGGTGCAGTAGCGCTCTGCAACGCCGTTGGTCCGCATGGCTCGCCACTTGTAATGATCCCCTTCCAGCCAGATCTCGTGAAGGTTGCGGAACTGGCGGTTCTCCGCAATGTCCTTGGCAGAAAGGTGGCAGTGGTAATCAACGATCGGCTGCTCCGCCGCATAAGCGTGGTACAAGCGGTGGGCCGTCTTGCTCTGCAAAAGAAAATCTTCAGTGATGAATGTCATGTGCCTGTCTTTCAAAAGGACGGGGAGCTCGGGCCGGAGCGTTCAACCGTCCCGGCAGAATCAACAAGTTTTCCGTTTTCCTTCACGTTGCGGAGCGAGAAGCCGGTAACGTTCTCAATCACATCCGGCTTCGACACTCCGTCAAAGTCGCAGTCCACAACCCGCACACCCTCAATCGGCGCATGTTTGAAACCGCGCAGATACAAAGCATACTGCGCTTTTCGCGTCTTCAGATTGCGGACTTCCACATTGCGCGCAACGGGAACGAACTTTCCCTCTTCCCCTTCCTCGTAGAAGAAGTCAATAGAAAATCCCGCCATCGCGACCTGCCCGACGTCGATGTTTCGCGCATAGATGTTTTCCAGAAGGCCACCGCGCATGGCGTTGTTTTTAATGCGCACCGCGATATCCAAATGCGGGCTGTCCATTTGGCAATTCTCGGCGAAAACATTGCGCACACCGCCGGAAATTTCGCTTCCTACGGTCACACCGCCATGACCGTCTTTCATTTTACAATCGCGGATGACAATGTTCTGCGAGGGGATCCCGACCCTGCGCCCGTCGGCGTTTCTTCCTGACTTGATGGCAATGCAATCGTCTCCGGTGTTGAAGAAACAATTCTCGACGAGCACATCCGCGCAAGATTCGGGATCGCATCCATCCGTATTTGGCCCAAAACTGCTGATGGTGAGTCCGCGGACGGTGACGTTCGTGCACAGCACCGGATGCACCTGCCACATCGGCGAATTGAACAACGTCACATCTTCAATGAGCACGTTCTGGCAACGATATGGCTGAATGAACTGCGGGCGCAGGTAGTGGCCCTCGCCGAAAACTCGCTCGCTTACGGGAATGCCGCGTTCTGCCATATCGAGAAGTTGATTGCGATCCTTCTCCTGGCTCACGTCACCCGGCTTCCAGCCGCAGTTGGTGCGGCCCTTCCAAGGCCACCAATGTTCGCAATCGCAGTTGCCGTCAATGGTTCCCTTGCCCGTGATGCCGATGTTCTCCTGCTCGAAGGCATAGATGAACGGGGAGTAGTTCATCAACTCCATACCTTCCCATCGAGTAAAAACAACGGGATACTTCTTGCTATCCCGGCTGAAGCGGATGGTAGCGCCGTGGCTGACGTGGAGATTCACGTTGCTCTTGAGAGCGATGGCGCCCGTGAGGTACTGTCCGGGCGGAACGACGACGCGGCCTCCGCCGCTGGCATGGCAGGCGTCGATAGCCTTCACGAACGCTTCGGTGCAATCCGTTTGGTTGTCGCCTTCCGCGCCGTAGGCTGAGATTTCGAAATCCCGGTTCGGAAAAGCCGGAGGGTTTATCCGCGCCAGGATTCCTGGAACCTCAGCCCACGGGTCCGCCGGCTCGGCGAAGCTGCCCAAGAAGGAACAGAGTGGCCTGGTCACACCGCCCCGCGCCAAAGACGCGCCCGCCAGCATCAGGCTGCAGCCGGTCAGGGATGTCTTCAGAAATTGGCGGCGATTCTTCATCTCTGTCTCTTCGGATCTTCAGACTCAATTTTGTTCTCTGCGGAACTTGCCGGTGGCAGACGTGAAGTCTGCCGCCCCGGTTTCGCCTTCTTACTTGCATGGTTGATGATGCACTTCCCTAGAACTCGAAGCGTAGCGACAACTGCGCGTCACGCGAGCTATTCGCCTGGCCACTAACTGTGCCGAAGTTGGAGCTGCCAAAAGCCGTGCCCCCTACGAGAAACTGGGTGTGATTGGTGAGGTTGTAGAGATCCCCTTCAAAAGTCAGATGCGCGCGCTCCGTCAGGTTGAAGTTCCGGCGCAGACTAATGTCGATGTCGTAGTTGCCCGGTCCGTACATGCCGAACGGAGCCGTGCGCGCGGCATCGCCGAAGGTGTAGGCGTAGGGAGACCCGGATGCCGTAAGGGTTGCGATCGGAACGAAGGCGGCAGGATTGAGATACATGGGCGAACTAGTTGCTGTGGCGCCTTGGCCCCACTTGCCGTTGATGCGTCCGGGGCCCGTGAAGCCAGGTGCGACGGTTGGGTTGCAGGTGTTCTCGGCGGGATTGACCTGGCAAGATGAGCCGGTGATGGCCAGCGGCGAGCCGGAGTAGATCTGCACGATCTCGGAGAACTTGAAGTTGCTGGCGAGGGCGCGGACCAAATGGTTTCCGCCGCCCAGACCCTGTGCGCCGAACGGCAGCGCCCAGACTCCGGTCTCGATGATGTGCTGGGGCTGGTTCGTAGTGGAGGCGCCGCGCTCGATGCGATCCACAGGCCATGATCTGCCATCGTTCGAGTAAGCCGCCGGGATGGCATAGCCGGAGCGATAGGTTCCTCCATCGTCGATCGACTTCGACCAGATGTAATTGAACATGAAGCTTAAGCCTTTGTAAGGCCGCTGCGTCACCGAAACCTGCAGCGAGTTGTAGTTGGAGTTGGCAACGTTTCCATAGGAGTCGGCTACCGTCCCGTAGTTGGGAAACGGCACGAGCGCCTGAGCCACGGTTCGTTTCGTGCTGAGGTTGGCAGGCAGAGTGATATTGTCGGCAGTCAGCGTGGCCTGCTGAGCCGGGGTCAGCTTATTGATCGCGGTCCCGAGGATCGTGCCGAGGGACAGGTACTGAGGCGAGAGTTGATTGATATACTCGCCGCGCGCGCTACTACTGTCGGGGCTTTCAAAGTGGCCCTGCGACCCAACGTAGCCGACGCTCAGGATGAGGTTTTGCGTGACTTGCTGCTGAAAGCCAAAGTTGTAATTGATGTACTGCGGCGCGCGGCCACCGTAGTACGGATCGCCATAGGCGACGCTCTGCGGTGAACCGGTGTAAGGGGAGATCGTCGAGTATCCCAGCGCGTAGTTGGGACCGGCGGCGACACCGACTGGGGCGGTATAGGCAGGATAGGGCTGATCCAGTTCGTACTGTGCAACCCCGTTGGTTGAAGACGTCTTCGGGGAGGCCTGGAAGCCGAGAATACCAGTGCCGTTCTGAGAGATGGCGCTGCCGGCAACGGCGTTTCCGTGCGTGTACATGACGCCCCAACTGGCACGGAAGACTGTTTTCGGAAGAACCTGGTAGGCGAGGCCGAGGCGAGGACCGAACTGTTTCTTGTAGTTGTTGACCGGCGTGCTGCAGTTGCAGGTGTTGGCGCCGCTGCCCGCGAACTCGAGAACGCCCGCGGTTCCAGAGGCATTCGTCCCGGTGGGATTGAAGAACGAGAGCACGTTGTGGGCTTCCTGGTAGCTCGGATAATAGTCGTAGCGAAGCCCAAGATTCAGCGTCAACTTGGGCGATATCTTCCAATCATCCTGAACGTACGGCGATATCGGACGGAAGCGCGCACCCGTCTCCAGAACCGCATTCTGCGTCAGGCTGGCGGCGTCGATCTGGCCGACCAAGAAGCTGGCGTAAGAGAGACCCGTACCCGTGTTGATGGTGGTTCCGGTGGTGTAGCCGGCGGTCTCGGAGGTGTTGGCCGCGAGCAGCAACTGGCTGCTGCCGCCGGTATCGAGAATGTACTGGTACTGGAGCCACGCGATCTGGGCGCCGAGTGTGAGCAGGTGCTTGCCGAAGTCCCACTGGTAGTTATCGATAATGTAGTAGGCGTTTGAGATCTTCCTGCTTCCAGTATCGCCCCCCCACTGGGTGGGTCCATCGGTCCCGGCGAAAGTGACCTCGGGGAACGAGGTGGTGGCCTGACCTGCGGGAACACCCGTGATCCCCAGGGCCGATGCGGACCAGGCCGGGTTGTTGTTGTCGAGGTTGAACGATGGGCTGTAGTACCGGGCAAAGCCGAACTTGAACTGGTTCACCATGTGCGGGTTAATAGTGTAGGTATCTTCGAAGATGTCGGTCTTTGTCTTGGGGGCATATCCCTGGCCGTAGTTGAAGGGCAGCGGCCCATTGTTTCTGCCCACGGTCGTCTGCGAGGCCGGACCGACGGAGGCCTGGCGGCCGGCGGCGATGATGATCGACATAGCGTGTTTCTCGCTGATGGCATAGTCGAGGCGGCCGGTCGCCGTCCAGTTGCTTAGACCAAAGGGCAGTCCGGCGAGGAAGTTATTGCTCGGATTCTGGTTGGCGTACATACTGGCTGGCGGCAGCAAGGCGTTCATTGCGGTCGCAACTTTGGAGAACTCAGTAGGGCAGATGATGTTTGGCGTGGTGCCATTGCAGCCCATGAACTGCGTGCGGGTCGTTGCCGAAGAGCCGGTCGAGGGATCGTAGATTGGGACCGGCGTCTTCAACGCCAAAAACGCGCTGAAATCGCCGTTCCTCTCCGCGATCGTCGGATAGGTCTGCAGGGTCGGAATTACACCCTTGGCGTAGCGGTAGCCGTCATAGTTGCCGAATAAGAAGAGCTTGTTTTTAATGACAGGGCCGCCGAGCACGATGCCGTACTCGTTCATGTGCTCCGCGGGCTTGATGGGATTGGTGGCCCCGGGCGCATAGAAACCCCACGTGTCGAGGTCGGTGTTGCGGAAGTATTCGTACACGGCGCCATGAATCCGGTTGGTTCCGCGCTTGAGATCGAAGTTCTGAACGCCCTGGCCTTCATAGATGGCAGGGTAGCCGGAGGTTTGCACCTGTAATTGATTGACCGCGTCAACCGAGATGGCGGACCAGATGAAGCGATTGTCGCCCTCTTGGGACACATTGAAGAAGGGGATGCCCTCGATGTAAACGGAGGATGCGCCGCCCTTGCTGCCGGAACCGTCGATAGGGCCGGTGTTGTCGGTCGCGTTGTTGCTCGTCTCATTGTTCTGGACGCCCGGCATCAGCAGCACATAGTCGCTGGCGCGGCGCTGGTCGGGTGCGCCACCGGCGCCCATGGCGATGGGCAATTCGGAATACGTCTCCTGCGGCATGGTGGCGCCGAGCGTGGCGTTGCTGGTCTCGATTTGCTCGGGAGCCTCGGTGACGGTCACACTCATGCTCTCGCTGCCCAGGGTCAAGCCGATGTTGATCGTCGCCACCTCGAGCGCGTTGACGACCACATTCTCTTGGGTTGTCGTCTTGAAGTCCTTGGCGGTGACGGTGACGCTGTAGGTGTCGGCGTCAAGCGGGGAGAGCGTGTAGTCGCCGGCGGAGGTCGTCGTAGTCGTCAGTTTGGTGCCACGGGTCGTCGATGTGGCGACCACAGTTGCGCCCGGAACCACGGCGCCGGTAGGGTCGGTGACCGTACCCACGATCTCACCTTTACCGGAGAGTTGAGCGGAAGCGGAAGCGCCAAACAGCAGCATGAGAGCGGCGAACAGGACGAACCTAGTCCTAGTTTCAATCTTGCTGAACGTCATTTTGTGCCTCACAGCCAGACGCTCGTATCGTCGAGCGCAAGAGGTCAGACCACCGGGTCTGTCCGACCACGTATAGTGGTTTGGATGAGGACTTGTCAAGTCCAAAATTTGGGCGATAAGAGGCAAAGAAAGAGAGCCCGTCACCGGGCGGCCCGGGAGCGAACTGTGATACTGACTGTGAACACAGTTAGCAGAAACGAGCGTCCGGTAAGCGGCGATACCTCTTGGTCACAAGCACAACAAATCTGTGGTAAATGTCTCGTACGGTGTTAATCTGGCCAATGCGAGACGATTTCGACTCGACCGGAGTTCAAGCCGTGAAGCCTATGCAAACCGAAACCACACATGATCCGGAGTCCCACCTGACCATGCAAGTGGTCAACCACATTCGCGCCATGATCGAAGATGGCACTCTCAAACCCGGAGAGAAGATTCCGCCGGAACGCGAGTTTGCGCAGAAGCTGAAGATCAGCCGCGCCAGCCTCAGAACCGGCATCGGATACATGGCCGCCATGGGAATCATGAAGGTGCGGCATGGAGTTGGCACATTCATCGCCCAAGGCCCACCGGAGATTGGCAAGTCGTCCCTCGGATTGCTCGGCGCGCTGCATGGCTTCAAATCCTGGCAGATGTTCGAAGCCCGCCTGGTTCTTGAAAGCAAGATGGCCGCGCTGGCCGCCGAACGCGGCAAGGAAGAGCACTTCACCCTGCTCGCCGAGGAAGTCGCCGAGATGTACGCCACGGTTGACGATCCGGAGGAATATCTCATCCACGACGTCCGCTTTCATCGCGCCATCGCCCAAGCCTCCGGCAACCCAATCCTCGCCTCTTTGATGGAGACCATAACCTCCGCGCTCTACGACGGCCGGCGCAAAACCGTCGGCCTCACCAGATCGCTCAAAGACTCCGCCGATGTTCATCGCGAGATCTATCGAGCCATTCGCAGCCGAAACCCCGCCGAAGCGCACCGGCTCATGGAACGCCATATCGAGTGGGCCAGGGATGCGCAGGACGACGAGGAGCGTACGGCCTTGCGCAAACGCAAGCCAACGAAAAGAATCCACAAACGGCCAGCCAGTGGTCTGACCTCGCGCTCCGAAGAGTCGCCGAGACGCCCTAGATTTCAAGAAAAGCCAGGGCTCGAATACAGCGACCTCGGAACCCCTATGAGGTAGGTTTGCGAAAACCGCTGGCTGCCGGCGTTTCGTTGGTGCGCATTCTGCCCGCCGGGCGCTACTATTACAGTAAGCGTCTCAGGATGCCCCGATCGCAATGGCCAAGCTCAACGTGTTTGTTTCACTCATCACCAGTGACAACGACTACCAAAAGGAACAAGCGGCTGCCGCCGAAGATGCTGCCCGGCGCGTGGATGCCAGCGTTCAGATCGCATATGCCGGCAACAACGCCGTCGATCAAAGCCAACAACTCCTGCAGGTCATCCAGGACTCGGCTCGGCGCCCCAATGCAATTCTAGTCGCGCCGGTTGGCACCGGAATGCCCCAAGTGGCAGCTGCCGCGGTTGCTGCGGGCATCGGTTGGGGAGTGTTGAATCGCGAAGTAGATTATGTTGCCAAACTTCGCGCGACCAGTCGGGTGCCGATTTTTGCCGTCACCACCGATCAGGAAGAAATCGGAAGAATTCAGGGAAGACAGTTTGGGGCGCTTTTGAAGGAAGGGGGAGCTGTCCTGTATATCGTGGGACCTTCCGCCGGCAATGTCGCCGGGTTGCGCGAGGCAGGGATGCTTTCCACCAAACCTCCGAACGTAAACCCGAAAGTGCTCAGGGGAGACTGGACCGAGGCGGGCGCGTACCGAGCCGTCAAGTCTTGGTTGGCGTTGAGCACATCCCAGCATCTGCATATTCGCGCGATCGGGTGCCAAAATGATGCCATGGCCATGGGTGCCAGGAGAGCCTTCGAGGACGTTCCGGAAATCCAAGCACGGCAAAACTGGCTAAGCCTGCCGTTTACTGGCGCCGACGGCCTGCCGAAAACTGGCCAGGAATGGGTGCGTCGTGGCCTGCTCGCGGCAACGATTATCGTCCCGCCCACCATGGGACTGGCCCTCGAAATCATGATCAAAGCCATCCGCTCGGGCGTACAGCCGCCGCCACGCACCCTCAACGAACCCACTCCCTATCCCCCGCTCGAAGAACTCAAATAAGGAATGAGCCTCCATTGACTGTCTTTCCTGGAATGTGGTATGACCACTGATTCAGAATAAGGATGGCTCTGGTGGCCAAACTATCTTCTCTCTCGTACCGCTGCGCGCTCCCTCTCCTCGTCGCCTCGGCACTTTCCGCCGGTCTATTCGCACAAGACCGGCGGACGGTCTTCGAACCGCACATTCCGCCCGTCTGCACGAAACTTGAGGCCCGCCTCTCCGCTCCTCACGGTCTCCTGAGCGACGCTGACGAACGCCGCATGGATACTGAGCGCATTCAGAAGGCGATCGATCAATGCGGCGGCGGCAAGGCGGTAGAACTCCAGGGCTCCGGCGAGCGAAATGTTTTTCTCGCGGCGCCGTTTCATCTCCAGCCCGGTGTTACCCTGCTCATCGACGCGAACACCGTCCTATACGCCTCGCGCAATCCGCGCGACTACGACGTGACCCCCGGCAGTTGCGGGATCGTCAATCAGAATGGCCATGGATGCAGGCCTTTTATCCTCGCGGACCACGCACCACGAAGCGCGATCATGGGCGACGGCGCCATCGACGGCCGTGGCGGCGAAACGCTTCTTGGACAGAACACTTCCTGGTGGGACCTCGCTCACCTCGCCAAGATCAACGACACCAAGCAGAACTGCACCCGCATTCTCATCGTCCGCGAGTCGGGCGACTTCATCCTCTATCGCATCACCCTGCGCAACTCTCCCAACTTTCACGTAGCGATCGAGAAGACGAACGGCTTCACCGCATGGGGCGTCAAGATCGACACGCCCGCCACAGCTCGCAACACGGACGGCATCGATCCCTCGGCTTCAAGCGACGTCTCCATCCTCCACTCCTACATCCGCACCGGAGACGATAATGTCGCCATCAAAGCAGGCAGATCCGGTGAGTCATCCCACATCACCGTTGCGCACAATCACTTCTACTCGGGACATGGCATGTCCATCGGCAGCGAAACCAGCGGCGGCGTCGACGCGGTGCGTGTCTTTGACCTCACCATCGACGGCGCAGACAACGGGATTCGCATCAAGAGCGACCGCAGCCGAGGCGGCCTCGTACGCGACGTGGTCTACGAAGACGTCTGCATCCGCAACGTCAGGAATCCCATCATCCTCACGCCCCATTACACAACTTTCCCCGGGGATCTGCTGCCCGTCTATCGCGACATCACGCTCAAAGACGTCCACGTCGTCACGCCTGGACAAGTCACACTGGATGGCCTTGACGCAAAACACCCGCTGGGCGTAACCCTCGACAATGTCTTCGCAGACGCGCCACCCGCCAGCGCAATTCATGCCTCGAACGCCGCCATCACCCTCGGCCCGCGGCTCGGCAATCTCATCCCCGCCGGAGAGCTCACTGGAGAAGGCGTGACGGTCACACAGCAACCCGGCACCGGCACCGGCGCCGGCGCGCCACTCGCGTGCGAGGCGCGTTTCGAGGATTACCCGGCAAATCCAACTGCGCCACGCTCCGCCGCTGCCGCTCCGCCTGTCGATAACACGCTCTACGTCGCGGCCGATGGCACGGGAGATTTCTACTCGATCCAGAAGGCGCTCGACACTGCCCCCGCCAGTGGCGGCGCTACGCTGCTGATTGCACCCGGAACCTATCGCGAAGCCATCTCAATCACCAAGCCCAACATCGAACTGCGTGGGAGCAATGCAGACGCTTCCAAGGCCATCGTTGTCTTCGACAAGAGCGCTGGCTCGTCCGGCGGCACACTGCACTCGGCCACGGCCGAGATACGCGGAGACAACTTCCGCGCCGAGAACCTCACCTTCGCCAACGACTGGAACGCCACGCACGCCCAAGTGCCCGTCGGCTCGCAGGCTCTGGCCGTGCTGGTCACAGCCGACAAGGCCATCTTCAACAACGTTCGCTTCCTGGGCAACCAGGACACGCTCTACGCCGGCAGCCGCAACTGCGCTCCCGACGGCGAGGCCTGCATTCCCACCCGCCAGTACTTTACCCACTGCTATGTCGAGGGCAACGTCGACTTCATCTTCGGCGACAGCAAAGCCGTCTTTGATCACTGCGAGATTCACAGTACTCCGCACTCAGAAGGCTTTCTCACCGCCCAGGCCAAGCACTATTCCACCGAAGACAGCGGCTTTGTCTTCAATCACTGCACGCTGACCGCTGCGCCGGACGCTGCCAACATCTGGCTTGGTCGACCTTGGCGTCCTTATGCCAAGGTTATTTTTCTCAACACGGAGATGGGCGCTCATATTCTTCCGGCAGGTTGGCGCGAGTGGCATCCGGGCGAGACGCATTCGATCGAAACTGTTTACTACGCCGAATACAACTCCTCGGGTCCCGGAGCACACGCGGGCGAGCGCGATCCACACACCAAACTCCTGACCGCTGCCGAAGCTGCTCAGTTTGAAACCAAAACATTTTTCGATGGCTGGGATCCGGCGTCCCAATAGCATCGCTTGACCGGATTGCGAAGACTGCCTCTAATGAGGGCGAGATCAAGATGGGAAGCGCAGTGCTGAAACTAGATCCGAGAGACAACGTGCTCATCGCGCTCCAGGACTTGCGCCAGGGCGAACGGATTGACTTCTCCGAGCATACTTACGTCCTGGCCACGGACGTCCATGCCAAACACAAGCTTGCCACCGAGGATCTCGCGGCCGGCAGTGAAGTGATCATGTACGGCGTTCTGGTGGGAAAGGCGCGGCAACCTATTCGCAGGGGCGAAGTTTTGACCACGCGCAATACGGTTCACGAGGCGGCTGCTTACCACGAGAAGTCAAGCACATACGAGTGGACTCCGCCTAACGTAGATCACTGGCGCCACCGAACTTTTCTCGGATACGAGCGACCGGACGGACAGGTTGGCACCCGGAACTACTGGTTAGTGGTGCCGCTGGTCTTCTGCGAAAACCGAAATATTGATGTGTTGAAACAGGCCTTTGAGGAGGAACTGGGCCTGGCTCCGCCTAAGATCTACCGGCAACAGGTGGCGGAACTGGTCAGGCTTTACCGCGAAGGCGCAGTAAGTGACATCGCGACGCACCCAATCGAGCAAGGTCCACATCTTACTGCGCGCCCCGTTCTTAAGAGTAGAGTTTCGGAGAATAGAGTTTTTAAGAATATCGACGGGGTCAAGTTCCTGGTGCACGAAGGCGGTTGCGGAGGAACTCGCGAGGATTCCAATAATCTTTGCGGCTTGCTGGCCGGCTACATTCACCATCCCAATGTGGCTGGCGTGACTGTGCTCAGTCTGGGCTGTCAGAACGCGCAGACTAGCATTCTTCGAGAACAGATTAAAAAGCGCGACCCTGCGTTCGATAAACCCCTCTTGATATTTGAACAGCAACAAAGCGGCTCCGAATTCAAAATGCTTTCGCAAGCCATCCAGTCCACTTTCCTGGGGTTGGTGGAGGCCAATAAAGCCGTTCGCACGCCAGCGCCGCTTTCCCATCTATGCGTCGGATTAAAGTGCGGAGGATCCGATGGATTCTCTGGCATCTCGGCGAATCCGGCGATAGGCTACGTGTCCGATCTGCTGGCGGCATTGGGTGGAAGGACCATCCTCTCGGAATTCCCCGAACTCTGTGGCGTCGAGCAGGGACTGATTGACCGCAGCGTCAACCAGGAAGTCGCTGACCGGTTCATTCACTTGATGCGCGATTACGCAGCCCGGGCAAAAGCCGCTCGGTCCAGTTTCGATATGAACCCTTCTCCCGGAAACATCAGGGACGGACTCGTGACCGATGCGATGAAGTCCGCCGGCGCGGCCAGGAAAGGAGGGACTTCGCCGGTCACTGCCGTGCTGGATTATCCGGAGTACTCCTCCGGACCAGGGTTGCACTTGCTGTGCACTCCCGGGAACGACGTGGAATGCGTCACCGCACAAGTTGGCGCCGGTGCGAACGTGGTTTTGTTTACAACCGGGTTGGGCACGCCAACCGGGAACCCGGTTGCACCCGTGGTCAAGATCTCCACTAACTCCGATCTCGCGGGGCGCATGCAAGACATTATTGATATTGATACTGGCGCCATCATCTCGGGCGACAAGACGATCGAGCAAATGGGAGAGACAGTTTTGGAGCTGGTAGTGCGCGTGGCGAGCGGCGAAACTCGAACCAAGGCGGAGTCGCTCGGTCAGGACGATTTTATTCCCTGGAAGCGAGGAGTTTCGCTGTGAGACAACCGAGCGGGAGGAGCACAATAATGAGCCGGGCTGAGGGTGCTTTCACAGGCGATTCTGTCATCGTAAGCGAAGTTATGCTCAAGCACGCCCCTGGTTTCGTTGCTCATGGCTTTGAGTTCATTGGAGCAGACCTTGCGGGTTCCACGGAATTGCAGCGCTTCCCGGTATTCCACTTCCTGAACAAGCAGACAGGCATGCGGATTGATGTTTCGTATTACGCAACCCTAACCGGAACGAACGGCGGCTTTACCGCGCTGATCATAAAGCCACCTAACAGTAAGCTGGATGTCGAGGATTATTTGAAATTGCACGGACACGAGGAATTGACTGAGTCTTTTGCTTATCATGGCCCCATCGCAGACCTTCGCGGTTTTGTAGATTCCTTCCTTCGAAATTTGGCCGGCTTGCTCGATAGCGACCTCAAGCCCATTCTCGAAGGCACGGTGTGGGAGGAGACGCCTATCGACTGGATGGGGTACAAATAGCGCGCTTAGCGCTGGGACTGCAGATGCCAAGAATTCGCGCCATCGGGCCATCCGTTGGATTATCCTCTAATGCACACTCTTCCATCATGAGGTGAGCCATGAAGCGATTCGCAAGGACAGGGACAATTATCGTGGTGGTGGGGATGTTGCTCGGCGCGCAAACAGTGGCCGCGCAGGAATGGTCGCAGCCCTGGGCGCGGGAGCGAATCGAAAAGTCGCCGCGTCACAGCGAGTGGGTTACGGTGAAGCACGATGGCCGAAACGTGCAAACGCTGGTGGTCTATCCGGAATCGAAAGACAAGCGGCCTGTGGTGCTGGTGATTCACGAAATCTTCGGATTGAGCGACTGGGCGCAGGAACTTGCAGACGAACTGGCCGCAGCCGGCTACATCGCTGTCGCGCCCGATCTGCTAAGCGGCATGGCTCCGGGCGGCGGCCGAACGAAAGATTTTCCCGAAGGGGTCACCGAGGCGATCAGCAAACTGAATCCCGACCAGGTGACGGCGGACCTGAACGCCGCAGCGGACTACGGTCTGAAACTGCCTGCCGCGAACGGTAAGTTGTTTGTGGCAGGATTCTGCTGGGGCGGCGGACAGAGCTTTCGCTTCGCAACCAACCGCGGCGATCTTTCCGCAGCGTTTGTTTTCTACGGTCCGCCCCCCGCGCAAGGCGCGATGCCGCGCATCAAGGCGCCCGTCTATGGTTTCTACGCCGGGAACGACGCCCGCATTGGCGCCACCGTTCCGGACACAATCGCCGCGATGAAAGCCGCCGGAAAATCGTACGACCCTGTGACCTATGACGGCGCCGGGCACGGATTCATGCGCGCGGGCGAAGCGCCCGATGCTAGCGACGCCAACAAAAAAGCCCGCGATGACGCGTGGAAACGCTGGAAGAGTCTGCTCGCACAGTGATTTTTTGGCCCGGCGGACCGATCAGTCATTCCACATTGACTGTGGTTTCGTAGGTCGTGCTCGGTTGGATATCTATACCTTCGGCATGGTCGAGGCGCGTTTTGAGAACCGCGGGATCGGCCCACTCCAGATCCCAGCCATTCTCGATGGCCACAATCCTATAGTGACCCGGCAGCACATCGCGCAGCGTGAACGTGCCGTCGCTGTCGCTTTGATCGCGCCTGAAGAGCGGCAGATTGTCTTCTGCATTCTCCGGCACCAGGACAATCATTGCGCCGGGGAACGGCTGGCCGTTGCGCCGGGCTGTGCCATTGATTCTGGATGAACTCGGGGACAATCCGATACTCAGACTGATCGGGGTCGTGCCGCTGACTTGAATGCTTTGGCCCACAACTTTCGCGCCGGTGGCCGAGAGCCGGGCAATTGTCGAATTGTCGCCATTCGACACAAAAACATAATAGCTTCCCGGTGTCAGGAATCCGGAGTCGAAATTGAACTCCCCTTTCTCCGTAATTTGCGCGTCCAGCATCTCCCCGGAGTGCCCGTTCCACAACCGGACAAACGCTGGCGGCCGGATGCTTATTCCCGCATCCATTTGAATGGCCCCGCGGATCGTGGATGGCGCGGCGCTGCTCGCGTCAAGCTCGACATCGCCCGTCAGATCGATGACGGTCGACCGCGTCGAGGGCGAGGACCCATACGAGTCCACGTCCAGCACATATTTACCCGGCGGAACACCTCGGATTTCGACGGAATCGTCGACCATCCTTTCTTCTTTCGATGGCGGCATGATCGAAATACCGAACACTCTTTGCTCTAGATTTGTTCGCGCTGGCGAATCCGGATCGGAATAGAAGTGGCGCACGCGGACACGAAGTGACGGCACCGCAATCAGAGTCAGATCCGCGGTGAATCCTTCTCCTTCCTTTACTGCAATCGGTGAGGCTGATGCGGAATCGGTGACGCCAGGGTAAAAAGTGATTGGGTAAACTACATCCAGGAGGGCTTTCTCGTCTGGAAAGATATCGGCTCCATTTAACCACTGCGCCCAGGCGAGCTTGCCGAACCAGGGTTCGGCAGAGACAACCGCGACGTAGGAGCCCGCTTCGAGGTGAGCCAAGCGATAGTGGCCGCGATCGTCTGAAGTTGCTAGAGCAACGTAAAGGTTATGCTTATACCCCGCGCTCGTATCCGTGCGAAACAGATAAATTGTGGCGTTCGGCACCGGTTCGTTTTCTTCGTCGGTAATCGTGCCCGCGATCCAAGCGTCGGGATGAAGGCGGAAAACAATGCTGCCGGAAACGATCCCCTGCCCCACAACAATCGCACTGGAATAGACGCCATGTTCTTCGTAAGCCTGTCGTCTGAAACCATTTCTTTGCCCTACCAGCCAGTACTTTCCCGGCGGCAGCCCGATGAAAGCGAAACTACCGTCATCTCCAGTGAGTACTTTCTGCAAAGTCACATCAAATTGTTCGGCCTTGCCGATTGAGACCTCGGTACGCGCCAGCGGTTGACCGGTCACTGCGTTGACAGCTCTCCCGCTGATGCGAAAGTCGGATTTCACTTGGGCAGGCGGTTGGGCCACCGCTGCAATAACAAGAACCACGGGCAAAATGATCCGGCGTAGCATGTCTACCTGCCTATTGGAGACAGAGTGAGATTGATGCTCGCTGTCCCATGCGGCTGCAAGCTGATGTAGGCTGCCCCCGACAAATACGGGTCCAGCACTTCCGGGTTCGCATATTCCAGTTGATCGCCATTGTCGAAGGCAAGCAATGCGTAGTCGCCTGGGGCTACCCCCTCGAATTGGAATCTGCCCTCCGTGGTTGTGACTGCTTTCACCAGGTTACGCGCGCCCTGTGGCTGCACCAATAAAACCATTGCTTGCTCGCGCTGTTCGGAAAGCCCCACGGTTCCGCTGACCGTGGCCGCGTCATCCCTCAGCGTGACTTCAATGGATGGCAACTGGACGCCAGCCGTGACCGTGAGATCGTCGCGCAGAAGGTCGACGTTTCCACACTGGACGGATTTCACCCACCACGGGCCCGCAACATCGATCACGACCTTGTACACGCCCGGCGTTACGTTTTGAATCTCCGCCGATTGCGGCTGCCACCATGCGCCGGTTTGGTAGAGGGAAGGCACGCTCGGCGCCAACTGCAGGCTCATGCCGGGCATTCCGTGGGGCCCCAAAGGACCGCTATGCCCGGTGGCTCCGCCACTCCGTTCCATTTGCACTGCGACTGGAATCGAAGTTGGCGGAAGCAAGACAACATGAACATTCGGACTATCCGACTTGATCACAACCGATGCACCGGCGGTCGACAACTGCCGCCCATTCGTCGCGAATCCTCGAACGCTATACGAGCCAGCAGGAAGTTTGACCTCGAATTTTCCATTTTGCAGGGGAGCGTTCTGAGTGAAATCGAAGCTTTCGCCAGCCAGTCTCATGAAGCTGAGCGCGGAAGGATCTTCGTGGCTGTTCACGACGCCGGAGACTTGGAAGATAGGCTCCGCAGTCAGCGTAAAGTTCGCTGTGGCTTCCTGGCCGGCTTGCAATTCCAGGGGGGCCGCTGCACTAAGCTCAGAAACGCCGGGGTAGAAGACTTTGGCGTAACCCTGTTCTCTGGCATTCGGAATTCCGGGCTGGCTCAGCGTGGTTTCCTGACTCTGGTCAACGGCAACGTGGTAAATCGCTCCCGGCAGATTGGCGATGCGGTAATCTCCATTTTCGTCCGTCAACGCCTGGCTCTGACGATCAAACCATCCCTGCCGCGCGCCAAGGTTCTGCGCGGCGATCACATGCACCAGAAGACCCTCAATCGGCTCCCCGTCGCGGTCCGTCACGCGTCCAACAATAGCGCCTGCCGGAGCCATCCTGAGGACGACCGGAGACGCGTCGGGGCCAACCTGCAGCGTAGCTTGCCCGTCGGTTGTGCCTTGCTTATTGAAGAAACCGGGTTTACTTACCTCGGCGAAGACGCGGCCTTCCGCCAGTCCGCCGATCTCAAAATGGCCGCTACTGTCGGTAAGAGTCGCGCGACTAACCTGGCCGGAGATCACCACCGCAGCCCGGCCAATCGGTTCCCCCGTCATGGAATTGACGACTGTGCCAGTCAAGCTGTACTTGCGATCGTCCGGCTTGGAGTTTACAGCCGAGTCCGGTGCGTCGGTTCCCTGGGCATATCCACGCTGCCCGAGACCAAGTGGCATCAGGAGCAGAAGCAGCCCAGCTAACCTGATTCGAAGCTGCCGGCAATAATAGAGGTTGCCAGGATTCATGAGACTCAGAAACGCGCAACGAGTCGCTCTGTGTGCGCAAACGCTCGCAAAGCTCAATAATGTCAGACTCCGGCGCGGCCTTCCAGGTTCCTAAAGTTCTTTGATGCGGATTCCGTAAGACATACCTTAAGTTCCAGAATGTCAGTGAATTTGTGCTGTCGTGGACGGGAAACCCACACCTCGTCTACCCGCAGATGTATCTCCGGCATCCAGAGGGAGGTGGGACAGTGCTAACTTTCAACCGCCAGGAGCTTACGTATTTCACGCAACAGGTCATTGCGCGAAAATGGCTTGTGCAAAAAGCTGCTATTCTCCTCAGCGAGCTTGTGCTGAACCAGGGCGCTGTCGGTGTATCCCGAAACGTAAATCACCTGGATTCCCGCCCTTAGCTCCCTCACCTTCTGGGCCAATACAGGCCCGCTCATTTTCGGCATGACCACATCGGTCAGAAGCATGTGGATCGGTTCCTTGTGCTGCTCCGCGATACGGATTGCGTCATACGCGTCTGCCGCTTCCAGTACCCTGTATCCGGCGATCTCCAGGGATTCCCGAGTCATTTCACGGAGCGACTTTTCATCTTCCGCGATCAAAATCGTCTCAGAGCCGCCGAGATGTTCGCGGGCCGGCTCCGGGCATTCCTCCTGATCTTCCGGCCGAGCGACCTCGGGAAAGTAGATCCTGAAAGTTGTGCCATGAGCAAGCTCACTCTCCACCCGGATGAACCCGCTGCTTTGCTTTACGATTCCATAAACCGTGGACAAACCCAGCCCCGTTCCTTTCCCTATCTCCTTGGTCGTGAAGAACGGCTCGAACAGGTGACGCTGGGTGTCGTCATCCATCCCATGGCCCGTGTCGCTGATTACCAGCATCACGTAAGCTCCGGGTTCCTGGGGGTGGTGAGTCTGGGCATACGCCTCATCCACAACCACGTTTGCGGTTTCAATCGTAAGTCTGCCGCCCTCGGGCATGGCGTCGCGTGAGTTCACGGCCAGGTTCATAACCACCTGGACCAGCTGCCCAGGATCCGCCACCACGTATCCCGCCGCCGGCCCTAAGCGCAGAACCAGTTCGATGTCCTCGCCGATCAGGCGCTGCAGCAACTTCCTGGCGTCGGCGACAACGGCATTGAGGTCCACGACCTTGGTCTGGATAACCTGCCGGCGGCTGAGAGCCAGCAACTGCCGCGTGATTTCGGAAGCGCGTCTCGCCGCATCGGAGATGCGCTCCACCGTCTTGTGGCTGGGATCGTCAGGAGAGAGTTTTCCCAGCAGCAGTTCGCTGTACCCCATCATGATCCCCAGCAAGTTATTGAAGTCGTGGGCGACTCCCCCGGCGAGCCGGCCCACGGCTTCCATCTTCTGGGCTTGGCGCAGTTGCTCCTCGAGCAACCTCTGCCCCGTGATGTCCCGCAGGCTCGCGAGGAGACACAGTTCATCCTGCAACTGAATCGTCTCTAACGACAACAGCACCTGGCGAATCTGGCCGGATTGGGTGCGGGCGTGCAACTGCAGTTCTCGAACCGGTTCGCCGTGGAGGATCTTCGAGACCATGGCTTTGCGATCTTCGGGGTGAGCCCATATCTTCAGTTCATCGCTGGTCTTGCCAATCAGCTCCTCCCGCTTATAGCCAAGTGTGCGCAGAAAAGCGTCATTGGCCTCAATGTACCGCCCCTCTTTTAACGTGGTGATCGACATGCCTTCGGGGCTGAAACGAAATGCCTTGAAGAAACGCCGTTCCGACTGCTGCAATTCCTCTTCTGTCTGCCTGCGCCGGGCAATTTCAATTTGCAGACCATGCACTTGCTGGTGCCTCCACAGCGCAAAGCCCAGGCTTACCAGTGCGCCAAGCGAAACCAACAGGATGGAGAGGTCAAGGGCGACCGTCTGGCGGAAGCGCCCAAGGGCTTCTCTCCGGTCAATCTTGGTCACCATGCCCCAACCGATTTCGGGGATGAACCTGGTCACCGCTAACACGGGTACGCCCCTGTAATCGCTGTACTCGCTGGAGCCTTCCCGGCCCTCCACTGCCAGGAGTCCAGGCTCAGCCGGTTTGGGCAGCCCCGTCTCTTCCTGCGGCCGGTTTCTGAACGGGGAGACGAATACGGCTTCTTTCCCGCGTTTGGACACGAACAGCGTCTCTCCGCTGGCAGTCGTACTCACATCGGTCAGGAAGAGCGGTTGCAGCGCGTCCCGTTGCGTGACCAGAACCATTACGCCGGCAATTTCGCCGGATTCCGGGTGCGGATTGCCAGCTCCGGCTGGTTCCCGAATGGGAGCAATCACAGCCAAGGGCGGGAAACCGCGATCCGTCTCCGCTTGGAACGAGGTCAGGATTCCAATGCTTTTGAAGGTGCGGCCGGCTTGCCAGATCGCGGGGTCGGGAAGAGGCGCCCCGCTCGAACTGGCCACGACTTCCGCCTTATCGTCCAGCACGTATAACGCGGAGTAGATATCCGGGTCACGAACTAAGTCGAGAATCTCGGAAGTATGAACCCGGGTGTGGTCGGCTGGCTCCTCATTCGGCAATCTCCCCACCGATGCCTTGACTGTGGGGAATGAAGCCAGAGTTTGAGCATCCTTGTTACGCTGCTGAATCCAAAGTTTGAAGAGCCGTGTATTTGTATCCGCAACCCGGGTCAGCCGCTCGTTCCAATAACTGAGCTCCTTTATGTAATCCCGCCTCAAGACCCAAACGGTTGCCGATGTCGCTGCCAGCGCGCATAAGACTAGCGCCAATACGTACGTCCTTGGAAAACGTTCGGACAACTCGGGAGGATAACTCGGCGGGCTTTGTTCCGCTGGCATTTCTCGACGAGAAGCGCTGGTTCCCATGTCAGATACCTCAAGGATCTTCTCAGCGTGGTTACCCGTTGCCCATGCTGGACGACCCCGCGATTCCGGAAAGATGGGCAACTGGCGATCGCGCAGGTATCTAACGACGGATCTCTCTGTTAGACAATTCTTCCTGCGACCCGGGCAGGCACCTTGCCAGCCTTTTGAAATTGGGCGGCTGCCGGTTCGACCTTAACCGGCTTAAGGAGCCGTTTGAGCATGGTCCAAGCTTCCGCGCGAAATCTTGAGAAAAATTGGAGCAAATCTCGAAATCTGTGGTTGTACACGTAGTACCACACATACGTGAGCGATTGCAGGAATTCCAACTGACGGTGCGACAACCCCTTTACCGACAACGCGTTTCCGAAGAACTTGTCATAGACACGCCAGTCTTCCGTCAGGAGTTTGTAGCCATATTCGCCCGCGCGCGCCATCTGCCAGACCTCGGTACCCGGGTACGGCACCATCACGCCGACTGCGATCGAGTCGGCGCGGGATTTCGCAGCGAGATGCACAGTCTTTAGAGCGGTTCGCCAGGTTTCCCCAGGATGCCCGAGGATAAAAAAAGCCGCCGCGTTGAGTCCCGCCTCTTGCGCAGTAGCGATCGCTTTGACCGCCATCGCAGGAGTAATTCCCTTCGTAATGCGTTTCAGAATTACTTCATCGCCAGACTCTACGCCAAAGCTCACGCCGTAGCATCCGGATTCCTTCATTCTCCGGTAACGGTCCAAATCGGCAAGGTTGGCCCGGGAGTTGCTGCCCCATCCCAAGATGTATCCTTTGCGCTGGTTTCTGGCGGTGGTCTTTTCCAGAAACTCATCAGCCCAACGCTTGTTCAGGCCGAAGGTCTCATCCCGAAACCAGATTTCGCGTTGCCTGACTCGTTCTTCAAGCGCATCGAATTCGGCCAAAACGTTGTCCACGCTCCGAAACCGCACTTGTCTTCCGAGCACTCTTTGGCAGAATATGCAGCCGAACGGGCAACCCCGGCTCGACATGACTCCCCAGCTAACCTTGGGAAAGAGTTCCCACGCGGGGAAAGGCAGGTCGTCAAGATTCTCCAGCCATGGACGCTTGCCGGTGCGGAGAACTCGGTCGCCAACGCGAACGGCAATACCGAGGATGTTTTCCAACTCCGACGGAACCGCGCCGCTCGCCTTGGCCTCCGCCAGTTCCGTCAGGGTGATCTCGCCCTCGCCGGCGACCGTGATATCGACCGACGGAAACTCTTCGAGCGTTCGTTCTGGAAGGGCCGTGGTGTGGGCTCCCCCGATTACAGTCCAGATGTCGGGACAGGCGCGCTTCGCGATTGCGCACGCGTCCGCGGCAGCGTGAATCTCATGCGTCATCGCGGTAACGCCAAAAAGCTCTGGCTGGAACTCAAGCAAGTGCTGACCCAATCCATCGTCCGTTACGACATCGTTTTTGGCGTCGAGAACACGAACTATGTGTCCCCTCTGTAGAAGGCAGGCCGCGAGATAGCCTAATCCAAGATGCCCAATGCCACTCCGATGTGCCTGGAGGTGGCTCCTGGTCGCGGGGTGCAATAGGGTAATTCTCATCGCGCGTTTCCGTAATCTGCCCGAAAAACGGGCGACTCGGCGCATATTCTGTGCGCAACGTACTGATCAATGATGCTTCGGCTGATTCTACATTACCTGCCGGGACGACACCACAATCGTTCCTCTCGCGCCGTCAACGCGGGCATGTATCCAAGTTCGCTATTATCAAGAATGATAGCCAACGCGGTACCTCTGCACACAAGGGCAATTGATTTATATGCGAAGTTCTGCGGTAATTGAGTGAACGTGTTGGGTCTTAGGGTGCTTCGATGAGCGCACTCGGGTCACGCAAAGCGGAGAGCAACGGCGTCGAATCCGTGGTTCAACCCGGGCAGGTCTTTGTGCGCTCGCAATCCGTCGTCTCACGGCTCATCGGAGGCGAAACGCTGGTCGTTCCGGTGCGCGGGAATGTCGGCGATCTGGCATCGATTTACAGCTTCAACGAAATTGGTTCTTTGCTTTGGAAATTGCTGGAGATCCCCAGGCGCCTCAACGAATTGCTGGCCGCGGTAGAGCGCGAATACGACGTAGACAGCGAAACGGCGAGGCAGGACGTGGAGCGGTTTGTGAGCGATATGCTCTCCGCGGGATTGGTCGAGGTTCGTCCGGCGGCTGCGCCCGAGCCGGCGGGGCGTGGGTAGCGGCGCGTGGCAGGCTGGTGTAATCGTAGGTACATCCAGTTCCGCAGGATCGGTGAAGTATGAATGAACTGACTTACGGCGCGTTCAGCGCCGCATTGCAAGGGCGCCAATCGGGCCGGCGCACGCCGCTGCAGGTTTCGATTGAGGTGACGCGGCGTTGTCCGCTCGAATGCCTGCACTGCTACAACAATCTGCCCATGGGCGACCTCGACGCCCGGCGCCGGGAGTTGAGCAAGGAAGAACATTTCCGCGTGCTCGATGAGCTCGTGGAGATGGGCTGCTTCTGGCTCCTCTATACGGGAGGTGAGATTTTCGCCCGCAAGGACTTCCTGGAGATCTACACCTACGCCAAGCAAAAAGGTTTTCTGATCACGTTGTTCACCAACGGCACGATTATCACGGAAGCGATTGCGGACTACCTGGCGCAGTGGCCGCCATTCGCGATCGAAATCACCTTGTACGGCAGGACCAGGGAGACCTACGAGGCGCTGACGGCGATTCCAGGTTCTTATGACCGTTGCCTGCGCGGCATCAAATTGCTGCGCGAACGAAAGCTCCCGCTCAAGTTGAAAACCGTCGCCACCAGCATCAACAAGCATGAAGTACTGGCGATGCGGCAATTCGCGGAAGAAGAACTGGGCGTCGAGTTCAAAATGGATGGGCAAATCAACCCGCGCATCGACTGCTCGCAGAGTCCGCTGGCGGTGCGGCTGGCGCCGGAAGAAGTGGTGGCGCTCGACATGAATGCTCCGAAAGGCATGAGCGAGTATCGTCGGTTGGCTCAGCGTGACTTGGAAAGTCCGCCCACCCTGGCGCACGCCGACACGGTTTATTTCTGCGGCGGGGGAATGAATGGATTCGCCATTAACGCTTACGGAGAGATGGGGATTTGTGTGATCTCGCAGCAGGAGACTTTCAGTATTCGGGAGCTTGGAGTCAAGGCAGTCTGGGACGAGTCCCTGTTGAGATTGCGGAATCGCAAGCGCACGCGGGTGACCAAGTGTGTCCAGTGCCGCATTCAGTCGCTGTGCGGGATGTGTCCTGCGAATGGGGAATTGGAGAGCGGGGATCGCGAGAGTCCGGTCGAGTTTCTTTGCCAGGTGGCGCATCTGCGGGCGGCAGTGATTGGGGTTGAGCCCCCAGCGCATGGGGAGTGCGAGTTCTGCGTCGGCGGGAGCAGGCACGAGGACGTGCTCGAGTCCGCTCGGCGAATTACGAGCAAAGAGATCGACGTGGAGAGTTGGGTGGGGCCGCGACCGATTCTGCCGATCCTGAATAATTCCGAGGCGGCGGGTTGTCGTGAGGGCTGCGGACATCACTGATGTGGACGATCAAGGAATGACGCGCGAAAAGCAGGGGGACCAAGAGCGAGGGCGGGATGAGTGACGAATCGAAGACGGCAGGGGGCAAGAAGCCTTACCAGCCGCCGCAGGTGACGGCGATCAGCCTGCGGCCGGAGGAAGCCGTTCTGGGACATTGCAAGATCTCGGGCACGGGCGGCCCGGTCAGCGCGAGCTGCCAACCGGTCGGGGTGTGCCCCTCTCAAGGTTCATGAACCGGCATATTGCGGCACCGGCAGAACGGAAGACGAGTAGCGATCTTGGAGCGGCGCAACCGTCTGGCGATCTTCTGTCTGACGATCCGGACGCGGCGCTCTGCGTATCTCGGTTTCGGGTCGGCGGAGTTTGCGTGCAACTTGAGGGTACCCGCCGCTGCGATGTTACTTTAGTTCCATCCCTAAAGCCATTTCGAGTCGTTAAGTCCAACCCCGATATTACTATCCAAGTGCAATGGGTTGCCAAGCTTTCGCCCGCGTCGGGAAGCAAGCTGTTCGATTCCGGATCGGTTTGGCGGCTGCATGAAGATGAAACCGGGTTTCAGTTCGACTTCAGCTCGCCGATTCTCGGAGCGCGGCCCTATAAGAAGCTGGTAGTGGACCGTCACTTCAGTCAGGCAACCCTCCAAATGAGCGAAGAGGCTTTTGCGGGCTTTCCGCAGGTGGCGGAGCCGTTGGAATATCCGCTCGATGAGTTGCTGATCATGCACCGGCTGACGCAGGAGAAGGCGATTGAGTTGCACGGAGTCGGCATCGTAGGGCCGGACAGCGCGACCAATTTGTTTGTCGGGCATTCCGGCGCGGGCAAGAGCACGATCGCGCGGCTGTGGACCAAGCTCCACGACATCGAGATTCTGAGTGACGACCGGATCATCGTTCGTCAAGACATGGTTCGTCAGGACATGGTTCGTGAAGACGAGGTTCGAAAAGGCAACGCTCGCGAGGATGCGAACCGGATTTTCATGTACGGAACGCCGTGGCATGGCGAGGCTGCCTTCGCTTTGCCGGGGCGCGCTCCCCTGCAACGAATCTTCGTGCTGGAGCATGGGCAGGGCAACGTGCTCACACGCCTTTCCCAGGGCCAGGCGGTCGGGGAGCTTTTCGCGCGCAGCTTTGTCCCATTTCACCGGCACGAATATGTCGATTCCGCACTCGCATTCCTGCAACGGGTCGCCAGCTCCATCCCCTGTTATCGCTACGCTTTCGAGCCGGATGAGCGCGCTGTGGAGAAGGTTCTGAATTTCCGTGACTAGAACGGGTCTCATCGAAGTCGGCGTTTCGGGAGTGGATATGGAGCCTCATCAGGGATTGATACCTTCAGCTTTATTGATCGCAAGCGGCCGGATCGGAAGCCGTGCTCTTCCCCAGCGTATTGATGAGGCGAGTGCCAGCGACCATCCGCAATCGCAGCAGTTCGAATCCGTGGCCGTTGCATGCCTGAGGGCCGGACTCGGGGTTCGCTTTCAAGCGCGCGGAGCCAGCATGTCTCCCGTAATTTGCGATGGCGAGATGGTTCACGTGGAACCGGCTTCGTTGGAGAGCTTGCGCCGGGGAGACATTGTTCTGGTAAAGGGCGACCATGGATTCCGCATGCACCGGCTGGTGGTTGCCGATGCGAGCCGGGATGTGTTCGTCACGCGCGGAGACTGCGGACTGCAAGACGATCCGGCGCTATGCGGTGAGCAGATCCTGGGCGTCGCCGCAGCCAAAGAGGTGCGGATAGGAAGAAGAATCGTGCGAACAAAACTGCAGGGTGTCGACGAAACATGGTTGCGTTGCGCTGCGCGGGGGAAATCGGCGGTGAGCAAGTTCTTGCGCGTGGCAGGATTGCGCCGGCCATCGCAGACACCGTCGTCGCGCCCAATGCGCAGCGGAGCGCGGAATGTTCTCGGCGCCGTAGGTCTGCTGCTCGTTCTGCTGGCAGCGCCATATTTGCGCGGGCAGGTCGCCTTCGATACCGAGACGAACGCTTCAGCAGATCTCACCACTGCCGCGCCGACCCTTACCTTCACCCATACCTCCACCGGCACGAATCTATTATTGCTGGTCTCGGTATCGATCAACATCACGAACGCGCCTACCACTACGGTTACGGGCGTGACCTACAACGGCACGGCGCTGAAATCCGTGGGCGCGCACAACGATGCCGGTGGCACCCGCCGGGTAGAAATGTGGTACCTGCTTGCCCCAGCGACTGGCGCGGCCGACCCCGTTGTCGTTACCGCAAATGTCCCCGCCTCAACTGTGGGCGTGGTTGCCGGAGCCATTACTTTCACGGGCGTTGACCAGACTGTACCGCTAAGTTCGTTTGTGTCGACGGACGGAACGGCTGTGGACTGCACGGGGGGTACCTCGGGTTGCGGCTCGCTCGATGTTGTCAGCGTGGTCAACGGCATGGTGTTCGACACGATGGCCACGGACGAAAACCAGACCGTAACCGCGTATCCACCGCAAACGCAGGAGTGGACCGCCACCAGCGGAGGCAACGTAAACCGCGACGTTAGGGGCGCCGCGAGCATTAGAACCGGCGCACCCAGCGTGCCGATTTCGGAGACGTTGGGCACCACCTCCAACTGGTCGATGGGCGCAGTCTCGATCAATCCGAGCACGGCGGACATTGCGGTGGCTACCAGCGTGACTGCGGTGGCCCTCGGACAGAATTCGACCTACAACATCACGGTGACGAACAATGGCCCGTCGGCGGCGAACAACGTCACCTTGACTGATACTTTTGCCGATACGAACCTGAGCCTGGTCTCCTACAACGCGAGCGCCGGTACATCCTGCACCCTGACCACTACCATCAGCTGCACGCTGCCGACTCCGCTTGCGAGTGGGGCGACGGCCACACTGACGGTCGTGGTGTCCACGACGGTCGCGGGATACTATCCGAACCAGGCGGTGGTGGCTGACTCCAACACTCCGCCCGACCCCAATACCGGCAACAACACCTACGTTGCCCTGGCGCCGGTGCTGAGCGTGGTCTGTTCGAACACTACGCCGCCCGCAGGCGGGACTCTGACCGGTGTGCAGAATACCTACTTCCCGGGGACTGCAAGCGTAGCCGCGGGGGCAACATCGATCCCGGTGGGCACGTCCACGGGAGCGGTAGGCATAATCGCAAACGGCAGCCTGTTGCTGGTAATTCAGATGCAAGATGCCAGCATCAACACCACCAACGGGGTTGCGTACGGAAACGGATATACGGGTACGGGATTCACAACCGTCAATAATGCGGGCAGCTACGAATTCGTAAAAGCGACGGGGCCGGTGGCCGCCGGCTCGGTGCCGATCTTTGGCGCGGGTCCAGGCGGAGGGCTGGTTTTTGCCTACACGGCAGTGACAGCCTCGGCGACCAAGGGAGCCAGCACCTACCAGGTCGTGCTGGTACCGCAATACGCGTCGGCCACTCTGGGAGCGGCGACCGCGTCCGCGTGGAATGGATCTACCGGCGGGATCCTGGCACTGGATATCGCGGGACAACTCAATTTGAACGGGGCTACAGCATCGGTTAACGGCCTCGGCTTCCGCGGCGGCGCGGGCATGCAATTGACAGGCGGAGGGGGCAAAAACTCCGATTATCAGCAACCCGCTCCTGCCACATACACAGGAGCGGCGGAGGCTGGCTGGGACGCACCCAAGGGCGAAGGAATCGCGGGCACTCCGGCCTGGGTGGAATCCGGCGCAACGTACCTGGCCACCAACACCAGCTACCCCAGCGGCACTGCGGGAACTGACGGCAGCATGGCGCGCGGCGCGCCGGGCAACGCAGGCGGCGGTGGTACGGACGGCGATCCGCAAACCGCGTCGCCCAACGGCAACGACGAGAATTCCGGCGGCGGTGGCGGCGCCAATGGCGGCACAGGAGGATTCGGAGGAGACTCTTGGGATACGAATCTCAGCGTCGGGGGCGAGGGTGGAACGGCGTTTCCGGCAACAATCGATCGTATCGCGATGGGCGGCGGTGGTGGAGCGGGTACGCGCAACAACTCAACTGGCAACAATCAGGCGAGCGGCGGCGCGGCTGGCGGCGGGATCATCTTTATTCGTGCCTATTCGCTTACCGGAACCGCGACGCTGACGGCCAATGGCGCGGCGGCGTATAACGTCACCTCCAACGATGCAGGCGGCGGTGGCGGAGCCGGCGGCACGATCGTCATTCTTTCCGACAACGGCGGCGAGGGCGGACTGACGCTGCAAGCGAACGGTGGCACCGGCGCCAATGCCAATTCTTCCGTAGCCTACAGTCTCGCGGAGCGCCACGGACCGGGCGGCGGCGGCGCTGGAGGCGTGCTGTTCGTTTCGGGCGCTCCGGCCAGCATCAGCGTCAGCGGCGGAGCGAACGGAACTACATTGAATACTCCCAGCGTGGCCTATGGCGCGACCTCCGGCACTGCGGGAACAAGCTCAACCAACAACACACTCTCGCAGGTAACGGGAATTCAGTCTTCTGTGGTTTGTACTCGGCCAGACCTCTCGATAACCAAGAACCACGGGGGCGGGAATCTTACACGCGGCACCGGCGCGACTTACACGATTCAAGTTTCAAACGTCAGCCCTCTGGGCGCTACCGCCGGCACCGTGACCGTCAACGATACGCTGCCGACCGGCATAACGCCGACCGGCGTGAGCGGAACCGGCTGGACGTGCGCGGTTGCCGCGCAGACGGTTAGTTGTACGCGATCGGACTCGCTGCCCGCGAGCAGCAGTTATCCTGCGATCGCCGTGACCGCGACAGTATTGCAGACGGCTCCAGCGACGCTGGTCAATACTGCGGTGGTCAGCGGCGGGGGCGACGCTGATCCGCTCAACAACACCGCTACCGACATAGCGAACGTGGTCTCCGTCGCCGACCTAAGCGTGGCCAACGTGGCGTCGCCAAATCCGGTGGCTGCGGGCGGCAACATCACTTACGCGCAAATGGTCACCAATGCGGGTCCGAGCGCGGCCGACAACGCCACGCTGGTGGAAGCGGTTCCGGCAAACACTACCTTTGTTTCCGTCGCAACCCCGGCGGGCTGGACTTGTGCCACTCCCGCCGTCGGCGGCACGGGCAACGTGGTGTGCACGAGCCTGAGCATGGCCGGGAGCACCGCGGCTACCTTCTCAATGATCGTAAAGGTGAATACCGGCACCGCGAACGGCACGGTGGTCACGGATACAGCCACGGTGAGTTCGTCGGTCAGCGATCCCAACTCGGCCAACAATACCGCCTCCGCGTCGACGGTCGTCGGAACGACTGCCCTCGCCGAGCTGTCGGTGACCAACGTGGCCTCGCCCAATCCGGTGGTTGCCGGCAACAACATCACTTATACGCAAGTGGTCACGAATACAGGAACGATTGCGGCCGCCAACGCAACGTTCAGCGAAGCCACGCCAACGGACACCACGCTGATTTCCATCACACCACCGGCGGGCTGGACCTGTACGGTGCCACCCGTGCCGGTGAATTGCACGGATTTCAGCGTAGCAGCCGGATCGATAGGGACTTTTACCGCCGTCTACACCGTGACCGCGGGAACGGCTAGCGGAACGATCATCAGCGATACGGCCAACGTCAACGCAGCGAACCAGGCTTTTGGCGCCAACTCCGCCACGGCCACCGATATAGTGGCCACGGCAGGGCAAGCTGACCTGGCACTGACTACGGCAGTTACGCCTACTTCGGTGTACTCCGGCAACGACATTACCTATACGCAGACGGTGACCAACAATGGTCCAGCCGCCGCCACCACGGTCAGCTTCACCGAGGCGATTCCCACCAACACCACATTTGTGTCGGTCTCGGCCCCGGCGGGTTGGACCTGCACGACGACCACTTCCGTGACCTGTACCGACCCGAGCCTGGCAGCGGGCACATCGGCCAACATCGTTATTGTGGTGAATGTTCCTTCAACCGTCGCCGCCGGAACCATTACGGCAAACTCGTCGGTTTCTTCCGCGACCAGCGATCCCAACTCGGCCAACAACAGCACGACCGTTACGACAACCGTAATTGTGGTTTGCGACCTGGCGGTGACGAACAGCGGTACGCCGAGTCCGGTGTTGGTGGGCGGAACTATCACCTACACGCAGGTTGTGACCAACAGCGGGCCCAGTAATTGCTCCACCGCGACATTCACGGAGGCGTTTCCAAACAACACAACATTCGTTTCGCTTACTCCTGTGCCTGCAGGATGGACTTGTACCACGACGGGACCCATCAGTTGCACGAATCCCAGCGTGGCGCGGGGTTCGACCAGCACATTCCCAGTGGTGGTAACCGTGACGGGCCCTGTGGGAACCATCATCACCGACACCGCGACCGTCGCCACGACCAGTCACGACACGAATCTGAACAATAACTCGGCCACGGTCACGATTGGCGTGGCGAGCGCTACGCAAGCCGATCTGAGTGTTACTAACTCAGCCAGCCCGAATCCGGTAACAGCGGGCAGCAACATCACGTACACCCAGACGGTAACCAACAGCGGGCCGGCCGCCGCAACCACGGTTGTCTTGACGGAAACTCTTCCCGCGAACACTACGTTCGTGTCGCTGGCCGGATCCGGTTGGGCCTGCACTACCGTAGCTCCTTACACTTGCACCATCGCCACCCTGGCGGCCAACACCACCGCGACTTTCACTTTTGTGGTGACGGTAAGCACGACCGCGGCTTCCGGATCGACGATCACGCAAACGGATTCGGTCTCCTCCGCCACCAGCGATCCGAATCCCGGCAACAACAGCGCTTCAACCAGCGTGTTAGTGGGGGCCTCGGCAGACCTATCCGTAACCAATAAGGCCAATCCCGTACCGGTAACGGCGGGCAGCACTATCACTTACACACAGGTTATAACTAACGCCGGTCCGAGCACAGCAACCACTGCAAGTCTCACCGAGGTTACGCCGCCGGATACCACGTTTCAATCCGTCAGTGCTGCCGCGGGCTGGTCATGCATCACGCCGGCGGTTGGCGGCACCGGAACCATCACCTGCACCAACCCCAGCTTCGCGGCCGGAACCGCCAGCTTCACGGTGATCGTCACGGTGACTGCGGGAACTCCGCCGGGCACGGCGATCAACGATACGGCGACGGTGAGTTCCGCGATCGCCGATCCCAACTCGGCGAACAATAGCGCGACCGCGGCAGATGTCGTAGCGCTCGCAACGCAGGCCGATCTGGTTACCACCAACACCGCTGCGCCGACCTCGGTCGCGGCAGGCAGCACCGTCACTTATACGCAGAGCGTCACGAACATTGGGCCGGCAGTGGCGACTGGGGCTACCTTTACTCAAACCACGCCTCCGAATACTAACTTCCAGTCGATCACGGTTACGGGCTGGACTTGTACCACGCCGGCAGTCGGAGCGGCAGGCACGATCACTTGCACCGATAGCAGCAATTTCGCCCTCAATACTCCGGCGAGTTTCACGTTGATGCTGCAAGTGAATGCGGGTACCGCGTCCGGAACAAACATTGCCGAGACCGCGACAGCCACGGCGACCAACGTTGTTCCCAGCCTCACCACCAATAGTGCAACCGCTTCGGTGATTGTCGCGAACGCCAACAGCGCCGACATGGCCATTGTGAAGACGGCGACGCCCAGCCCCACTGTGGCCGACGGCGACACCCTGACTTACAGCCTGGCTGTGACCAATGACGGTCCCGCAACCGCGACCGATGTGACGGTTACGGACCCATTGCCATCGAACGTCTCATATCTCTCCGTTACCACCACACAGGGCACGTGTTCGGAGGCAGACGGAACCGTAACCTGCTTAGTGGGAACAATGGCGAGCGCCACTACGGCCACAGTAACGATAGTCACGCTCGCCGCCGTGCCGGGCACTGCGTCGAATACAGCGAATGTTACCGCGGACCAAACCGATCCCAACCTCGCCAATAACTCTTCCACCCAAACTGAAACCATCACGGCCGCGACCAAGATCGGGTTGCAGTCTTTCACCGCCCAGCGACAAAAGGACAAGTCTGGCACAGATCGCGTGGTGCTGCTCTGGAAGACGGGTGGCGAGGCGGACAATCTCGGATTCAACGTGTATACGGAGCAGAATGGCGCGCGCACGCGGCTGAACCCGTCATTGATCGCCGGTTCCGCTCTGCTGATGCGGGGAGCGCTGCCCAAGCATTCGGGCAAGACATACACCTGGATCGATTCTTCCGCCGCCGCGGGCAGCGGTTCGTATTGGCTCGAGGATGTGGATGTCAACGGCTCTCGCACGATGCATGGGCCGGTTTCGGCGGAGGCGTCCGCAAGCGAACCAAGAATGAACGAGCCGGCGACCAGCACGCCGATTTGCACGTCCACCTTGATGCTTGGGCAGTTGAACCAGTCAATCCCTGGGATTTCCGGCGAACTGAGCCATCCCCTGGAGAGCGTCGCCCGGATTGCCAACCCAACCTCGGCGCGACAACAGACGCAGTTCGATCTGGCCGCTCATCCAGCCGTGAAGATCATGATCACGCACGAGGGGTGGTACAGCGTCGCGCAGCCCGATCTCGTCAAGGCTGGATTGAATTCCAACGTGGACCCGGCGTTGCTCCATCTTTATGCCGAAGCCAACGAGCAGGCGATCGAAATCACCGGCGCGTCCGCGGGCCCCGGAGGCTTCGGTCAGCAGGCGGCCATCAACTTCTACGGCACCGGAATCGACACGCCCTACTCTGGCACCAGGGTTTACTGGCTGGTCGCAGGCGACACGCCGGGCGCGCGCATTCAACAATTGCCACCGTCTTCCGGCTCGAATCAGCCGCCGGCCAGCTTCCCGTTCACGGTGGAGTGGAAGCCGCGCACCACTTACTTCGCCGCGCTGATCACGCAGAACGGCAACAATTTCTTTGGGCCGCTGGTTTCCGAAACGCCGCTGGATCAGGAAATGCAGGCGCCTCACCTCAACCAGACCTCGACCACGCCGGCGAAACTTGAAGTCGTTTTACAGGGCATCCTCCTCGGAGTGCCTCACGACGTTGCCATCGCGCTCAACGGCACCACGGTTGGCAACCTCGTATTTACCGGCCAGAAAAAAGGCCGGCTCCGCGTGAACTTGCCGCCGGGCGTTCTGCTCGACGGGAGCAACGCTCTGACCATTACCGCTCAGGGTGGACCCTACGACACCAGCCTTGTGGACTACGTTCTCATACAGTATCCGCACAGTTACATGTCGGACTCCGACAAATTGAAGTTCACTGGACGCGCCGGAGACGAGCTAAAGGTGGCAGGCTTCGAGAACGCCCCCGTGGCTGTACTCGATATCACGAATCCCGATCAGCCAGTGGCACTCACGACGCAAGTCTCGTCCAACCAAGTTTCGTCCGACGGCAATGGCAAGTACACACTGGAAGTTCAAGTCCCATGGACGACGACCAACGGGACGCCTACGATCCACACGTTGCTGGCGCTGGCGGGCGACCGGGTCGCATCACCTGCCGGCATTAACGCGAACCATCCCTCCGACTGGCACAGCGCGCGGGCGGGCAGCGAAATCGTGATGGTTTCGCATGAGGACTTCGCCGGAGCGCTGCCTCCGCTCATTCGTGTCCATCAGGCAGAAGGAAAGTCGTCTGCTGTGGTTCCGGTAACCGATTTGTACGATGAGTTCACCTTTGGCGAGCACAGTCCTTATGCCATTCGCGACTTCCTGCAAACGGCAAGCACGGCTTGGCATACGGTGCCGAAATATCTGTTGCTCAACGGGCGCGCGTCGCTTGATCCGAGGGACTATTTGGGCTTCGGCCATCTTGACTTTGTGCCGACCATGATTGTGCCCACCCCCGTCATGATGACCGCTTCGGACGATTGGTTCTCCGAGTTCGGCTCCGAATCTAACGGCACTGCCACGCCAACCATCGCGACCGGCCGGTTGCCCGTGGCCACGGCCGCGGAGGCCACGACCGTGATCGGCAAAATTGCCGCGTATGAAGGCCAGTCCACGAACGGCCCCTGGACCTTGCAAGCCTTGCTGGTGGCCGACCGGAACGACACAGACAACTTCACCCAGGATAGCCAGTTGATTCAGGCTCAGTTGCCTTCCACGCTGCAGGTGACCGATGTCTTCGTCAGCACGATCGGCGGCGCGGCCAGCCAAGACATTGTGTCGGCGATCAACTCCGGGCAACTGCTGGTCAACTATATTGGACACGGCTCCGAAGATGAGTGGTCGGGAGAGGATTTGTTTGACAACACGACGGTGGCGACGCTAACCAACGGGCGGGAACTGCCGGTCTTCCTTATCCTGAATTGTTTGAATGGATTCTTCCAGGACGTCTATGAGCAGCCGCTGGCGGTCACTTTGGAGCTTGCGTCGAACGGCGGAGCGGTGGCCGTTCTCGCGTCTTCCGGGTTAAATCAGGCCCCGCCGCAGGTGACGCTCGACAAACTGGTTGTGCAAAACGCATTCCGTGCGCCGCAACCGGCTCTGGGAGACGCCATCCTGCGCGCAAAATCGCAGCTTGCCTATCCGGTGGTACGCGCCACTTATATTCTGTTTGGCGATCCAGCTATGCCGATCAAGTCTCCCGCCGCCAGCGCAACCGCACACTAGGCGCGGCGCTTTGCGGCACGGCTGGACAACATCTTCGGTTGCTTTTCAGACCACCGGCCGAGGTGGAATTTCTTTTGATAACCGGTGGACTTGTTCGAAATCGCCACGGCCAGATTGCCGCTGCTGTCACAGGTGTAGGTTTCCTCGACGACAAAGCTCGCCGTTGCAGGGGTTCGCGTCACCGAGACTGCTGCCAGGTCGGCCCGATTTTGCAGGCTTGGGTCGAACGGAAATCGGATATCATCCCACTCTGCGATTTCTCCAACCGGCCGGCCGTCCTGCGCCAGCCGCGCGCATTCCAGATAACGAAAATGTCCGACGTTGTGCGCCGGGTGATAAGCGCGAACGCTGCGCAGGGGCGGTTGTTTGGGGCTGGGCAACTCCGTGCCGCGAGGGAAGACAAGATCGAACACAACTCCGTGCCCTCCGTCCGCCTCTCGCCACAATCCGAAATTCCGCATGAACCGGTCGCGCAGCACGCAGCCGGACTGAGTATCGGCCCGGATCGCCAAGCCGATCGCCGTCGCCGAGCGCATGTAGGCGGAGCGCCGCACGCGCCTTCCATAGCTCTCACGCAGGATGCGCGCCACTGGCGGCAGCTCCGAACCGCCGCCCGTGACGTATAGAGAATCGATGGGCCGCTCCGGATGCGCCGCCAGCAAATCGTCAACGACCTGGCGCGTCGACTCAATCAGCGGCCGGCACAGCTCATAGAACGCACTTGCACTGACGGACGCCTCGGGCCAGTTCCTCCGCACGCGTTCGAGATCGATCGTCAGTTTGCGCGTGTTGGGACTGAGAGCTTCCTTCTTCTCGCGGCACTCGTCCAGGAGGACGAACCACTCCGCCGCGGAAAGACTCTCCTTCTCGTCGAGAGAGATTCCGGCGGCCTCCAGCGCCAGCTCTGCCAGAATCTCATCAAAGTCGTCGCCGCCCAAGGTTGGAATGCCGTCGGACGCGACAATAGAGTGCTCGCCGTCGCCAAGCTCGATGAGCGAAGCGTCGAAAGTGCCGCCCCCCAAATCGTAGACCAGGAGCCGGCCCCCGGAACGGCCCTTGCGGTTGACCAGGTCGCGATGGGCAAACTCAACCGCTGCCGCCGAGGGTTCGTTCAACAGGCCCAAAACCTCGAACCCCGCCTCGCGAGCGGCTTCGGTCGTAAGAAATCGCTGATTGCTGTTCGCATTTGCCGGAACTCCCAGCATTGCTTCCAGGGGCTTGTTCCCATCGTCCAGCAAGGTGGAATGGTCGCGCAGTTGCACCCGCAAAGCCACCATCATTTCCTGCAACAGGCGCATCACTTCAAAAGCCTGGCCGCCAATTTCTATACGGGTGTCAGGACCGGCGTCTTTCAGAAAGCGTTTCAGGGAGCGAATGATTGTCCAGCCCGGCTGCCCTTGCGCAAACCAGGCGTCCCATCCGTAGACGCGCGTTTCTCCACGCACAGCGATGAGCGGAGGAAACCAGTCGCGCGAGTTCCCGTCCGGAGCTTCGAAGTTGACGAGTGGATAGTTACCGCGGTCCACGGCCGCAGCCACGACCCGGGTCGTTCCAAAATCTATGCCGACCTTCACAGATGAACAAACTCCGTTCTGCAAGCAATACCTGAATCAAGGACCAGGCTGAGTCCCCGTGAACTGCCTCACTATTCTTGTTGTCATTCTAGACTGAAATTTCCTTGGCTGCGCAAAACATGTTGTTCTCGGGAGTTGCCGCTTCAGGCTCTCTGGGTCTCGGGGCCATCCATGACGGGAGGAGTAGAATCGGGCAAACCCGAGCGTAACCGGGAGGAACGCCCATGCCCGCACCCAGCAACCATGCATCTCCCAGCCCGGCCGTCGCTGCGGCGATTGTCGTTGCCATGCTGGCGATGGTGGCAATTCCCGCTGCCATCGCGCTGCACACCGTTCATTTTCCCGCGAGGCTCGTGCTCACCGACCCGAATCCTTCTCCTCACGGCTATACCTGGAGTCTGCTTCTGTTCATCGTTCCAATCCTGGTGGTTGCGTTCTGGTTTCTGCCCAGCGAAGATCTCGATATTCCGCAGCGAGCCTTCTGGCGCACCATCGGCATTCTGGTTCCTATCGGATGCCTGCTCGACTTCGTGTGTGCGCAATGGTTCTTCGCGTTTCCCAACGCCCAAGCGACGCTCGGAATTCACGCCCCAGCGCTGGGGGAACCGGTTCCAATCGAAGAATATGTTTTCTACCTGACTGGCTTCATCACGATTCTTCTTCTCTACATCTGGCTCAGTGAATATTGGCTGGCCGCTTACAGTGTTCCGGATTATCCCCGGGAAGCGCACGCGATGCGCCGGCTTCTGCGTTTTCATCCCACGACGGTGGGCATTGGATTTGTGCTGATCGCGCTTGCCATTCTCTGCAAGAAGTGGCTCTCGCTCATGCCTGGGGGCTGGCCCTGGTATTTCATCGTGCTCGTTTTTGGAGGGTTGTGTCCGGCCGCTGGTTTTTTCCCGGCCACCCGCCGGTTCATCAACTGGCGCGCGTTGAGCCTGACCGTGTTTTTCGTTCTGCTCGTCAGCCTGCTCTGGGAAGCCACGCTGGCGTTGCCTTACGGCTGGTGGAATTATCAGCACCAACAGATGATGGGGCTTTACATCGGGGCTTGGTCCGATCTTCCCATCGAAGCCGTTTTCGTTTGGCTGGCCGTCGCCTATGGCACGGTGATCCTTTTCGAGACGGTCAAGATCTGGCAAGCTTCCGGCCGATCCGCGAAAGAAGCCTTCCTCGGATCGAAAGACTCCCAACGCTAACGCGGCCGGCTAACACGAATGGATTTTCTGGAATGAAGCTGACACGACCGCTCACTTTACAAACTTGCCGTTGTGCACTTCATATTCAACTCGAAACGGCTTCTGGGTTTTGCGATCCTGCCAACCCTCCTGGACGATCACGCTGTTGGCTTGGGCGAGGCGCTCAGACGACTGAGGATGCGAGCGGAAATATCCCTCCAGGCTTTGAATGGCGAGTTGCGAGAGCTCTTCTTCCGGACTCTCTGCATGAATGACATATTCACGGTGCAGCTTAGTGAACTTCTCGAACAGACTCACCGCGCCATAAGGCGAGTAACCGCCCAGAACGGCTAGGCGCATCCCTTCTCGATCGGCTTCGAGTTCTTCGTCTTTGTTGTAGCCGGCTTCCCACACCTCAAGCGGGATCTGCACCAGCGCGCCCACGATGCCAAGGTTCAGATGGCGCAGCCTGGCCTCGATTTGCACGCGTTCGGCGCAGTGGTAGTGATCGATGTGCTCGACCTCGTGTCCGAGGATGAATGCCAGCTGGTCTTCGCTGGTCATCAAGTCGAGCAGGCCTTCCCCGACATAGACGTGGCCGCCCGGAAGCGAAAAGGCATTGATCATGGCGCGGTTCTGCAGAAGATGAAACGAATACGGCAGGCGTCTGCGGGCGTGCGATGCCACGGTGTTGCCAACGCGGCGGACGTAGCTCTCAAGCGCTTGCTCTTCTGGACTTACCTCAGCGTTCGTGACCGAGTATTGTTCGGCAAGCTGGTTGCCGATGGCGATCTCCTCGTCATCGGAAATACGCGTGACCCGCATGGGCACCCGGCTCAGGTCGCGCTGCGCATCGGCCGCAAACTCCACTACGGCATTAGCCGACACGGGTGTGGGGTCGTGTCGGCGCTGGCTGAAGTAGAGCGCCGCAACACCAACGACGAGCACAGCAAGAAATGCGGCCACGCGTTTCATAGGAACCGCTTCATAGGAATTGCCGAATCGTGTCGCGGTACTTGCTGTAAAGGAAATGAGCCACTAGTATCGCTGCTCCCACAATGATCAACGTAATGTAGCGATCACGCAGCTGTAAATGCCACATATCGATCAGCGCAATTTTGCCGAAACATACGAGGAGCAAGAGCATCCCCGTCAACCGATAGCTGCGTTCATTGATCGTGAAGCCGAGAAATAGTATCGCTAGCATTTCGATGCCCCATGCCACAGTGACCATGCCTGCGCGCATCTTGATAGCAAGCATGAGCGTCAGTAGCACCACGGGCGCAAAAAACATGAACTGTTCCGGATGCCGCACCAGCGCTCCTATCCAGTGATATGAGGTTGAGCGATCCGAGACCGGCTCGGCTCTGTAACGATCGCGCAGGCGAAAAGCGAACGGAAGGCACGCCAACATGACAACGATGGCCGAGCCAAGGACAAAATATCGTCCGGTCCAGTCGCCGCCGCTGAAATAGCTTGCCCCGAAAAGATTGTGCATCACACCCCGGGTGCACGCGCCTAGCGTTAGAAGTAATGCCTGATGCAGGAAAATCGGCCGGTCCAGCAAAAGAGCTGCTCCAAAGAGAATAAAAATAACCCCGGCCCATGCGGTGACCAGCCAGTCGTTCGCAAACTGGAAATACAACAGGGCGGCGACGCTGCCCGTACCGAGGTACGCCAGAAGCACGTCGAAATGCAGCCGGCGGTCGTCCCGGGCGCTTTTTTCGTCTGGCCCTAACTGCGCATAGACGAAAAAGAAAATGAGCGTGAGCGGCAGCACCGTATACATCCGAGGTCCCCAGAACTCGCCCGGATTGCCGGCCGTGAGGTTCGCAAAGAAAATACGGCCGAACGAGGCGGCCAGCGCGACATACGCCTGAAATCGGAACTGGCGCGTGTTGCGTAAAAGGCCGTATTCGAACAGAACCAATCCAAAGACGGCCCATCCGACAGCCACGCTTATGGGCTGTAGTTCATACCACATGAGCAGCGAAACCAGCGCCGACGCGGCCCACGAGTAGATATGGTGAAACTCCCGGGTTCGCCAGTCCTCGGGCATGCGAATGATCCGAGACAGGGCGTAGAGGACGACCGCGACGATTGAAACTGAAAGCAGCCGCACGCCGATGCGATGCCAGGTTTCGGTCACATACAAGTTCACCGTGACACTGCGGAGCAGCGCGAGTCCGGCGAGCGCGTGCGCCTGCCACCCGAGATCTTCCAATTCAAACCGGCGATCGACCAGCTCCAGCACGAGCGCGAAGACGGCCCAGACCACTGCGAGCCATCCTCCGGGAGCCTCATACCAGGCCAGGTAGGACAGCAGCGCGGTCGCAGCAAAAGTATGCAGATAAGCGATTGCCCGCCTGGATTGAGACTCGGGCACAGTGGCTTGGCGCGAGAGGAAATAAAGGCACGCAGCGACAATCGCAACCGTAACCAGTCGCAGTGAGATGCCGCGCCAAAGCATCTGCTCGAGCGTGAAGTTGTAAGTGTAGGCACGCACCAGCGCACACGCTGCCACCGCGTTCGCCTGCCACGCGAGCTGCTTGTAACCGATCCAACGCAGCGCAAGCGCCAGCGCGACCGCGAAGAGTACCCAGGCGACAGCAATCCAAGGAGCCGGCACGGCCTCGTTGAGCACCCACACCATCACGCCGGTGGCTACCCAGCTATAGGCCATGCGTCCGAGATCCATGTTCCGGAGATCAGCGTTCCGGAGATCAGTGTGGCTCCGGTTGGGCAGGCTGATGCGCTTCGCAATCCAATACGCTCCCGCAACCACAGGCAATGCGCCAAGCGCATGCACCGGGATATTGTGCCAGCGTTGGACGCCTGCCGGGTCGGCAGTCACAGCCGCCAGCACCGCCAGGGCAGTCAGGACGTGAGCGTGCCACGTCAGCGCGTGATACTCGATCCATCGGCCCACTTCCAGAAGCAACACGGCAAAGGCGATTGTCGCCAGCGGCTGCCAGAGTTCCGGCACCTCGTAATAGCCGAGCAACGTCATGAGCGCGGTGCCTGCGATGGCAAACAAGCCGCGGAATGTACGCTGATTCGGTTCGTCGCGGAATGCCGCCCACTTGGCCGTGAGATAAAACGCCGCGGCAATCACGGGCAGCGTGAACAGGCGCATCCGAATGTGAGTGAATTGAGGAGCATCAGCGTGCAAGTTCACCACGATGACGCGATACAAGGTAAGCGCGCCAATGACGCCGTACTGCACCTGCAGATGCGAGGACTTCAGCTTCCATCCGAGCACCGCGAGAGCCAGCATGATGCCGGCGAAGGCGAGAGCAGTCCAGTCGCGAGAACACAGTGCCCACGCAGCCGAGGCGGCGGCGAAAGCTCCGATGTAAGAATGTATGGAAAGCAGCTGTGCATCGGGCGATCCGCCAAAAGCCCGTTTCCAGCGCTGTCCCACAAAAAGCGCATTCACATAAAAGACGATGGCGCACAGCCCGAACATGACGCCCGCAGTCAACGCCAGATCTTCGCCAGCGCTGCGGACCGACATGAGCTCGGTGAAATCAACGCGGGCCAAGTGGATTGCGACCAACAACCCAGTCAGCAATCCCAAGCGCCGGAAAACGACTTCGCCCACAACCACGCCCGCAGCCAGAAATGCTTCCGCGCCGACCAGCCATAAGATGGCGACGTTGTTGCCGGAATAGCGGAAGGGGACCGCGGCAATCATGAGTGCCGCGCCGAGTACGCTCAAGACAACAAAGGCCTCGCGGCGGCGCCTGGTGATGGGAAGCTGTCCGAAGCTGAACTCCGCTGCGCCGATCACTAAGAGAGCAAAGAATGCCAGCTCTGGGCGCACCGACTGAAATCTCATCACTCCGAGCAGCAGCAACGTATTCAGCAGTGCGGCTGCTGTAGATACATGTTCGAGAAACGGAGACTTGATTTTCCGAACCACGTATGAAGCCCGGAAGATCAGCCAGTAAAACAGGAGAATCGCGGTGCTGGCGCGATATTCGGGAAACGCATGCCCATGCGCGCCTTCAGGCCCTAACAGGCGATACAGCCAATAGAAGTGATTGAGATAACTCGACAGAATGCCAAACACTTCGAGCTCGAACCAATCCATCTTGATGACGATGCTCACCAGCCCGATGGCAAGGATCACGCCCGAGCAGAGACTGTACACGTCGTCATGGCTAAGGGACACGGTGCTGTAAGCCAGCAAAAATGCGAGTCCGGTCACAAGCTGCGAACGATAGCGCAAGGTGTGCGCCGCCATGGCGATCGCTACCGCGAGCATCAGGATGAGGTCGGTGGTTTCTGAGCTCATCACGCGCATTGCCTGCACGTGATTCAATGCGTATGTGGTGAAGAAGAGCAGCGCCCATCCGCCGCCGATCAGAGTGTGGCCAAGAACGCGGTAGCGTTCGCGTTTCTCGAAAAAAATTCCGCCTCCCAAAAGCGCCAATGAGACTACATAAGATAGGCATACCTTGCCGAGAGAACCAAGCTGACCGAGTTCATAAATACCAAAGAGCGCGACTCCTAGCACCAGGATGATGATGCCGAGTTTGTTGAGCCAGTTCGTGCCCAACGTTTCTTCCAGAGCGAACACCGACTTCATGCGCTGCTGGGCGGTGGGCTTCGGCGGGGAAGATCGGAGTGCGGCAAATTGCGGTGGCGAGGTGACGCGAGCCGCTGCTGGCGGCACAGTCCGAGGCGGCGGAACGTGCGGCCCCGCCGTATGCGGAGGCGGAGGCGGTACGGCTGATCGCGGTGGCGTGACTGGCTCAGCCGGTCGAGCTGATTGTGCCGGAATCACTGGCGTCACGGGCGCGGCTGCGTGGGGCGGGCTCGCGGAGAGATCTGTCCAGGCAGACTTAGATCCCTCGGAAATTTTGCTGATGGCTTGCGCTTCGGTATGGGCAGCAGGCGCTGCCGGAATCGACTCGCGAACCGCAGGTACTTTTTCTACCCAGCCCGGAGCCTGAATCTCGGATGGCTGCACAATCGGTTTTGCGGTCGGACAGTTACTTACGCCTCCAGCATGGACAGTTGAGCACCAGGGGCAGAGTGCCGGTTGTGATCTCTCGGCAACGAACTGCGGCTTCTCGACAGTTGGCGCACCAGCGGGAACTGGCTTTGCCGCTGGCTCCCCGGCGTGCGCCGCCGGAGCGGCAGGCTTTTCCGCCTTCGGTGGCATGACGGGAGGGATGTGCCGCGGCTCTTCTTCCTGAGGTAGTGCGGCATGGGATGGTCCGGCCGAATCCTCCTCCGTCCGTCGAAACGCCGCCACCTGGCGCCTAAGCTCCAGCAGTTCACGATGCAGGGCATCGTTGCGCTCAATGTTCGAGGCGGTCAGATTCAGGAGGTCCTGGCGGAGTTTGCGTTGCCGCCATAGCAGGAAAACTGTCAGGACCGGCGTGGCGACGGCTAACAACCCGAACAGTACGAGTACCAGCCCCATGATTGGCGCAATCATCGGCACTCCCCGTATGTACTTGATTCAGTAAGCCAACATTGTAGAGCGCGCGCCGACGCCAGTCTTGCGCTTTATTCCGCTTCGGCAATGTCGGAAGTAATCAAACGTTCTGCTGGTTGTGACTGGAGGGTAGACCCACTTAGTTACTGATCAGTGTCTTAGCACTCCTGGATGCAAGGGCTGGCCTCGCGAAATCGAAGGTAAAGGGCCACAGAGAGGATCGGCAAGCGAAGAACTGGCGAAACCCAGGCCCGGCCAACGGCGCGCTAGGCTCAGACCGTGGAGTGAACTCCGGCTTCCTTGATCATTCGCTCCATCACTTTCATCCGTTCCGAAGGCAACGGCCCGTATGTGGTCACGCAACCGTTGGAAGACGTGAGGCCGTCTCCGATGGCATCCAAGGCGGACACCGAGCGTCCCAGCACGGTCTGAAGATACTTTTGAGCGATGGGCCGGTCTGCAGGATGGATGAGGCCCCACCAGCGACGGATCGACTCTTGTACGTCCGCTTGGCTCTTCTCACCGGCTACCAGGGCGTCGATTAACCGGTAGACCTTGCTCTTGACCGCTTGGTACGAGACTGATACTTCTTGCGGCATATTAGGGAGGCTTGCTGTCTGGCCGGGGATAATACAGCAATCCGTGAGCCAAACGGATAACCCAGCAAAAGCGGCACTTAGCCCCTCGCTTGCTTCCACGAACGGGAGAAACCAGACTCTGGGATATGAAATCTGGGAGACCATGAACTTGGAAAACCGGGTGAATAGCGATGGCATTCAACGTGCGCCGCGCACCGATTGACAGTCAGAGAATCTTGTTCTTCACCAACTTGGCTTCGTGTTCGGCGAGAAGCAAGTCTGCTTCCAGCTCGTTCTCAATCTTGGCGATACGGTCATGAAGGTCGCCCGCTTGCGTAAAGTTCGCCACGCCATGGAGCGCGGTCCGTTGCGGGTCCGTGAGGGGTTTCTGTTTGGCGCCGAGGAGCTTGGCATGAACGATGGAGTGCCACTCGGCGCCCGCGTCTTCGAAGATGGAGAATTGCGGCTTGGCGATGGGGGGCCGGTCGAGGCGCGGTTCGGGCAATGTCAGTGCGGCACCCAAATCGAGCGCCTTGGCCTGCCGGACTCCCAGTTTTTCATGAGGCAACCCGAGACAATTCACCACCGTGCTCAGCACCGAGGTGTGCTCGAAGATAGAATGCAGACGCGTTTGCGGCGGAGTGTAGGCGGAGACGATGATCGCCGGAACGCGAGGTCCCAGCCGGTCGAATTTGAAACCAATGCCACCAGGCTGGCCGGCCGGGATGATTCTGTCCGGCGCAATGGCGACATCGCATTCGGCAACCGTCGGCGGCGGCACGTGGTCGTAGCAGCCGCCATGTTCGTCGAACAGGACGATCAGCAGCGTGCTTTCCCAATCCGGGCCGTTGCGAATCGCGTCATAAACCGTCGCCACCAGAGCTTCTCCCCGATGCAGGTTCGACGGCCCATAAAACTGGTATAGATTGCACTCCGGGTGCATGTCGTTCTCCGGGCCCCAAACGATCGAGTCGAAATAGATCGGTTCGATAAACGAGTAACTGGGTAAGCCGCCCTTTTTCGCCGCCGCGGCGAGGAAATCCCTGAAGTGGGCAAAGTGTTTGGTCAGCGCATATTTCCACAGCGATTTTTGCGTCAGCAACGTGAAGCTCTCGAGCAGCCAGCCTCCGCAGAAGATGGTCCAGGTTTTCCCGGCGCTTTCCAGCAGATCGAAAATCGTGGGCGAGTCGTTGACAAAGCACAGGCCGCCGCCTCCGTTATTGACGTAACCGGACGACGTGCCAGCGTGGACGAAGGAGCGGTTGCAAAAGGTCTGTGTGGGGATGGAAGCGAACCAGCGATCGCAAAGAGCGTAATGGTGAGCCAGAGACGAGAGCACCGGCAACGTCTTCGGCGTCAGCGCGTTCATTATTATCGCCGGGTCGGCGGGCGCGTCTTTTTGAACGGCATAGTTCCGGATGAATCCTCCCATGTTTGGCGCCTGGCGAGGAGCGCTCGGAACATCTTTGAAGTCGACCTTTGGCAAGTCGTAGATCTGGCTGTAAACATCCTCGAACGGTTCGCCCGGGTTGGGTTGAGGACTGCGCGGGTCGGCGCTTTTGCCCGCCGGCACGACGCGCCCGTCGGGCGCGCGGTTTGACAGATTCTTTCCGCACAGTCCGTCGAAATCCGGGGGCACAACATTGAACGGCGGATCGTTCGCCGGGTCGTAAAGCCAGCCCAGCAAGTTGTCGAAAGATCGGTTCTCGAGCATCAGAACCACGATGTGTTCGATCTTGCCTAACGAATTCGCGCCGTCGTTCATGGCTCTTCTCGCGACCTTCCTATTTCTGTTCTTTGACCCGCTGACCCGTCGCCGGATCGAAAACGGCGTTGCGCAAGAACTGTTCCGTGGACCAGGGTGGCGCGTCTCCTCCGAGATACTGATGGAACCATTCCAAGTGCGCGGTGTAGTACAGCGCCATCTCATACCAACTGGGCCAGTGGCCGGCGTTCGAATAGACGATCAGCTTGGAAGGGACATTCATTTTTTGCAGCGAGGTGAACATCTGCAGCGACTGGGTGTAGGGGACGCGATAGTCGCGCTCGCCGGAGATGACCAGGCAGGGCGTCTTGAAATTCTTCACGAAGTAGGAAGGAGAGAATTTTTCGTATTGGTCGGAATTCCACGGCTGGCCTTTGAGGTCCCACTCGGGAAACCACAACTCTTCAGTGGCGCCGTAAAAAGAACGCAGGTCGAAAAGACCCATCATTGATGCGATAGCCTTGAAGCGGGTAGTGTGGCCCTCGAACCAGTCCATCATGTATCCGCCGTAGGACCAGCCCATGGCGCCCATGCGGTCGGGATCGACGTAAGGCAGTTTGCTCAGTTCGTCTGTGACTTTCATCAAGTCTTCAAAAACCTTGCCCCCATGGTCTCCGGAAATCTCAGCCGTGAAATCCTGGCCATAGCCCGTCGATCCATGGGGGTTGGCGAAAGCGACAGCGTAGCCGGCGCCGGGATAAACCTGCCAGTCGCCGCGAAACGAATCCTGCCACTGAAACTGCGGCCCACCATGCACATTAAGGATGAGCGGATATTTCTTCGCCGGGTCGAAGTTGTGGGGCTTGACGATGAAGACTTCGATCTTCGCTCCGTCGGCTCCTTTTACCCAAATGCGCTCGGCCGGGCGGAGGTCCACTTCATTGGCGACTTGGTCGTTGAATTGAGAGAGTCGTTGCGGAGCCGAGGACTTTCCGTCAGCCAGATCCACTGCAAAAATCTCGACCGGGTCGCTGACGGAGCGCCGGGTGTAAATGATGCGCCGGTTGTCGTGCGAGATTTCGAAGGAGTCGATCGTCCGGTCGACCAACACTTGCTGAATGGAGCCGGAGTCGAGGGTCACGCGGAAGATGGGATTGTCGCCTTCGACCGGAGCGGTGAAGTAGAGAGATTTCGAGTCCGGGGCCCACTGGAAGTCGTCGACCCAGTTGCGGAAGGACTCGGTGAGCACGCGTGAAGTGCCAGCAGAGCGATCGTAGATGGCGAGGCGAAAGAGGTCGGATTCATAGCTGGGCTGCTTTTGCAGTTGATAGGCGATGTATTTTCCGTCCGGTGAGTATTTCGGATGGCCGTCGAACGCAGGATTCGAAGCGGTGATGTTGCGCGGCGCTTGATTGCCAGAGAGCGCAACGACCCACACGTCGCTGTTGGTGGACGACTCGAGGTTGCGGTCATGATTGGAGTCGAAGGCGAGTTCAGTGCTATCGGGAGAGAAATCGTAGCGCAAGGCTCCGCCGAGTTGGAAGGGAGGGGAATCGAAGTCACCTGGCGTCAGGTCGCGCACGGCGCCGCTGGAAACATCGGCCACGAGAACGTGGGTGCGCTTGCCGTCCTTCCATTGCGTCCAATGGCGATAGAGCAGGGCATCGGCCTCGTGAGCGTGGAGCGGGCCCTTGCTCCAGCGCTGTTCGATTTTCTTGTTGCAAGCATCGTCGGCGGCGCATTCCGGATAGACGTCGCTCGGAAACGCGATCCACTTGCCGTCCGGCGACCAGAGCGGGTCGGAAACTCCGGTGGAGATGTTGGTGACTTGCCGGGCTTCGCCACCGCTGGCGGAGATGATGTAGAGATTGTCGCTGTCACTGCCATCGCGCGAGCTGATGAAGGCGATCCACTTGCCGTCCGGTGAGAAGACGGGCGACGATTCACCTTTTTCGCCAAATGTAAACTGGCGCGCATTCTTGCCGTCGGCGTCCATCAGCCAGACGTGACTGACACGCTTCGCCTTCGCCAGATCGCTCGTGTGCAAGGTGAACAGGACGGTCTTGCCGTCGGGAGATACGTGCAAGTCTTCCACTCCGCGAATGCGGTAAAGGTCTTCGATGGTGAAGGCGCGTTTCGCGGCAGCGCTCGGGATAGCCAGCAGCAGAAAGCAGACTACGACCGAAAACAATCTCCTGTGCATGAAGCCCTCGTCTTGAAATGAACGGCGTGGATAACTCGCGAATTTAAACACAATCCGGCCCTTTCGCGCCAGCGATCATGGCGAGGGCGCCCGCCGGACAGCCGCCGGGACGGCGGCGCTCCTCTCAGCGGTAAAACGGTACAAATCATGCGGTCACGGTGCTAGTCTCGTGACCTCTAAACAATTTCCCGCGAAGTCATTGCCAATTACTGACGTAATTACCGACGTAATGGTCGGCTGTGTTAGAGATTACTAATAACCGCTGAATGGGAACGCTATCTCCCAGCAGCGGTTAGCCACAACCTCGGCACGGCAGTTCGAGGAGGACAATGTCAAAGAAAATCCTCGTGGTTGACGACTCCAAGACAGCTCTGATGATGGAGCGCGAGATTCTGGAAAAGCGTACGACCTACGTGTGTGTGACCGCGTCCGACGGGCGGGAAGCGGTCGAGAAGGCGCAACAGGAGCATCCCGACCTTATTTTGATGGACGTGGTGATGCCCCGCATGAATGGATTCGAGGCCTGCCAGATGATGCGGCAGCAACCCGGCACACGCGAGATTCCCATTGTTCTGGTCACCACTCGCGGCGAAGAGTCATACATGGAAGCCGGATTTCAGAGTGGATGCAACGACTACATCACCAAGCCGGTTGACGGCACGGAACTGGTGGCCCTTTTACAGAGCTACCTGGGCGAGTAAGAGCGCCACGCTGCACGGTTGAGTTTTCCCAGCGGGTTGAATCGGTGCGACAGGGACCTTATGAACGATGACGAGAACAATGCGTCTGGGCCGGAGCTTTCTGGAGCCGGCCCGATGAACGATCTGCGGTTGGAAGCGGCGCGGAAAAGGCTGGCCGAGAGCCGGGGTCAAGAAGATGCTATCGAGGGCCTGCGCGAGATCGTAGCCAACTTCCTCGGGTCCGAGGAAATCGGCCTGTTCAAAGTCGATCGCGGAACCGCAACCTTCCAGGTTTTTTGGTCGTTCGGAATCGACCCCGAGATGTACGACCTGCGGCGGGCTTTGGGCGAAGCCGGCCTCCAGATGGTGATGCGCGGTGAGTGCCATGTCGATATCGCGGCTCTCAACCGTTCGGGCGCAATGGCTAGGGTCCAGGCGTTTGTTCCGATCCGCTCCGCCAACCAAACCATAGCGATACTGGCGATCTTGCGCTTGCTTCCCCAGAAGCTCGCCTTCGACGGGTCCGACATGGAACTGTTCAAACTTCTTTCCGACGAAGCGGCTACCCCCTTGTTTGGCCCGAGCGGCTGCTCGGAGCTGGCGGCCGCGAAACAACTGAACCATGAACCGGGGATGAAAGCATGAGCGAGAATACCCCCAAATTCAATCCCGCAGTCCTGCCGACGGAGTTCATGAAGCGTTTTGAGCATGCGGACTCCGACGAAGCCCGGCACTTCCTCTATCCGGGACAGGTGTTCGTAACGCGCGATCCGATCGCGATCTCGACCATACTCGGATCGTGCGCCGCCGTCTGCCTCTGGGACAAGCAAAAAAAAGCGGGAGGAATGAACCACTATCTCCTGCCCGAGGGGGTTGATGAAGGGCCTAACCGGCTGCGTTACGGCAACGTGGCCAATCCGGAACTTCTGAAGCGGGTCCTGGCGTTGGGATGCCAAATCCGAAATCTGCAGGCCAAGATATTCGGTGGGTCCAGCGCTTTCGGGGCCAACCCATCGCAGTCGGTGGGATCGAGGAATGTGGAGCTCGCCGAAAGTTTCCTCCACTCCGAAGGCATTCCCGTAGTGGCAAGAGATATCTCGGGGAAGCGTGGCCGCAGGCTGGTCTTTCAGGTCCAGGATGGCGTGACCACGATCAAGAGTTTTGACCACGTGTAGTGAAAAACAGGCCGCCGCTCATGGGCGCGACCACGAAGAGAGGAACAGTGGATTTAGCGGACTTTGACCGGGAAGCAGTCTTCGCGTCGTTCCTCGTCGAGTCGGAAGAGGGACTGGATTTGATGGAGCAGGCGTTGGTTCAGATGGAATCGAATCCTTCCGATCCGGAACTCCTGCACACCATTTTCCGCGTGGCACACACGATCAAGGGAAACGCAACCTCGCTGGCACTCAATGAACTGGCAGGGTTCGCCCACGTCGTAGAGGATCTGCTGGGCGTCCTTCGTGAGCAGCAGGCGCTGCCCAGCGCAGACTTGATCTCGCTGCTGCTGAAGGCTGTGGATGAACTTCGCGCCATGGTCACAGCCGCCTCGGCTGGGCCCCAGGAGCTTACCCCGGGACAACAAGCTCTCCGAAAAGAAATCGCGCGTGAGGTAGAAGAGCGATCAAAAAGGGTGGTCACCGCCGGCGGGGCCGCGGAGGATTCCAGTTCAGCGGCCAAGGCCGGCACGCTCCCGGGCGCGGGTCACCGCACGCTGCGCGCGGATGTCGACAAACTGGACCACATGTTGAATCTGACAGGGGAAATTGTGATTGCGCAAGGCCGTTTGCGACAAATGATCGAGCAGCTCGGCACCGAGCAAGGACGCGCCATCCTGGAGATGCATCGCGAGGCCGAGAGCCTATACATGGACCTGCAGAGTGAAGTGATGAGTATCCGCATGGTCCCAATTGGCCCCCTGTTTCGCCAGTTTGTCCGTTCCGTGAGAGATCTTGCCCGGAGCCACGGCAAACTGGCCCGTCTTGAAGTCGTAGGAGGAGACGTCGAGGTTGACACTACCGTGCTCGAACTATTGAAAGATCCGCTGCTGCACCTGGTGCGCAATGCGGTCGATCACGGCCTCGAGAAGCCGGCCGTGCGCGAAAGCCAGGGCAAGAATGCCTGCGGACTGATCCGGCTAGCGGCGGCCCACAGCGGCGGAAACATCGTCGTGACGCTGCAAGACGATGGCGCCGGGTTCGACCGCGCGCGCATCCTCGATAAAGCGAAACGCCTTGGACTCTTGTCGGGCAGAGACGAGATTCGCGACCAGGACATTTACGATCTCGTGTTCCAGGCGGGATTCTCAACCACTGAGTCGGTCACCGATCTTTCCGGCCGCGGCGTCGGCCTGGATGTCGTCCGGCGCAATATTGACACTTTGCGTGGGACGGTTGAGATATCCAGTACGGCCGGCAAAGGCGCTGCCGTTACCATCCGCCTGCCGTTGACCCTCGCCATCATTGAAGGATTCTCGGTCCGGGTCGGCACTGAAACCTTTGTCGTCCCACTCGAACATGTGACCGCGTGTACGGAATTGCCGGCGGAACAGCGCAGCTCCGAAGCCAGCGGGATCCTTAGTCTGCGTGGAACCGCCCTTCCCTACGTTCGATTGCGGCGCGTGTTTGGCTTGTCCGGCGAGGCCCCCAAAAGGGAGAACATCGTGGTCGTCAAAATCAATGAGTTCCACGCCGGAATCGCAGTGGACGAACTGCTGGGTGGGATGCAGACGGTAGTGAAGCCGCTGGGCAGGGCATTGCGGGGGGTCCCTGGGATCGCCGGCTCTACGGTTCTTGGGGACGGACGGGTCGGCTTGATCATCGACGTTCCCAGTCTTCTGCGCGGCGTGATGCAGTCGACTTTGCAGCCACAAGCTTAGTTACATGGAAAAGCCATTACAGAGAGGTGAAGGACAATGAAGACCTGGCAAGATCGGAAAATTGGCACGCGACTGGGAGTTGTCTTCGGGGCAATTCTGGTGTGCCTGATTGCGGTCGGTGGATTCGGGCTGAGCTGGCTCGGCCGCCTGAACTCCAACATGTCGGCCGCCATGCAGAAGCGTTACAACACGGTTGAGTTGACGCACCAGACCGTCGAGAACTCAATCACCAACGCCCGCATCACGCTGCAATTGTTCGAGACTGCCGACCCCGAGGAAGAAAAGAAGCTGAACCAGCAAAACGAGGCGATCAGCCAGGAGATCAGCGGGCAGGTCGCGGCCATCGAAAAGAGTCTTAGTTCCTCCCAGGAGCGGGAACTGTTTGAAACCGTCACCCAAGACCGGGATGCCTACAAGTTGGCGAGGCAAAAAGCCAAGAAGCTGCTGGCCGACAAGAAACGCGACCAGGCGCTAGCGGCGTTGCGGGAAGACGTGATCCCATCGCTCGACAGGTATCGCGCCTCGTGGCAAAGGTTTATCGACCTTCAGACCGCTGCCGTACTGCAGAGTATGAAAGAGAGCCAGGACGGTTACGTCATGGGGCGCAGGGTTGCGTTGCTGATACTCGTCGTCACTCTGCTCCTGGCCACGCTCGCGGCGATCAGCGTTACGAAGAGCATTACCGTCCCGATCCAGCAAGCAGTGAAGCACGCAGAACGAATCGCCGCCGGCGATTTGACCAGGGAAATATCTGTCACCAACCGTTCCGAGACTGGCCAGTTGCAGCAGGCCATGCAAGATATGAGCGGCAAGCTGTCGGGCATCATCCGGGACGTCCGCGAAGGGTCCGCAGCGCTCGCCTCCGCGGCCCAGCAGGTCGCCTCCTCCTCGCAGAGTCTTTCTCAGGGAACGAGTGAACAAGCTGCTTCGGTGGAGGAGATGAGCTCCAGCCTGGAGCAGATGAATGCATCCATTACCCAAAACGCCGACAACAGCCGGCAAGTGGAGCACGCGGCGGCCAAGGGGGCCATTTCAGCGGAAGAGAGCGGCGATGCGGTCAAAGAGACGGTCGAAGCCATGAAGCAAATTGCCGCCAAAACCTCGGTGATCGAAGAGATCGCCTACCAGACCAATCTGCTTGCGCTCAACGCCGCCATCGAAGCGGCTCGCGCCGGAGACCAGGGCCGGGGCTTTGCGGTGGTCGCGGTCGAGGTTCGAAAGTTGGCCGAGCGCAGCCAGTTGGCCGCGCAGGAAATCGGCGGGCTGGCCGGAAAGAGCGTCAGCGTGGCCGAGCGATCTGGGCAATTGCTGTCCGACCTGGTGCCGTCCATAAAGAAGACCGCCGAGTTGGTGCAGGACGTTGCCGCGGCATCCGCCGAACAGTCGGGCGGGGTGACGCAGATCAACAAGGCGATGTCCCAGGTGGACACGGTCACGCAGCGTAACGCATCGTCCGCGGAAGAACTTTCAAGTACCGCGGAAGAATTGGCCGCACAGTCCGAGCAACTGCAGCAGTTGATGACTTTCTTCCGCGTGATCGGAGAAGACCACCGCAACGGCAGTGGCAACGGCAAGCAGCATGCGGTCATTCCCCAGAAACCGACGTTAAGGAGTGGATTCGCGCAACCTGCCCACATTCAGCCGGTCGCCGGCAAGGTCGCGGAGGAAGCTAACTTCTCTCCGTTTTAAGGTAGACGCGGTTTGGCCAAGCGACAAGCACGGCGCATTCGACGACGCAGAACGGCGAAATGCGAGGAGCGAGACTAAATGAGTTCATCTATAAGCACGTCGAACCCAGGGAGAAACCAACTCCCTCCGAGCACGGTGCAGTACCTTACCTTCTTCACGGCGGGCGAGGAATATGCGATCGCCATTGTGAAGGTTCGAGAGATCATCGAATACGAGACCGTCACCACCGTACCTAACACTCCGGTCTGGATCCGCGGCGTGACGAACCTGCGAGGCAGGGTGGTTCCGGTGGTCGATCTCACGGTGAAGTTCGGGCTGCCAGCCAGTTGCATTTCCAAGTTTTCCTGCATCATCATCACCGAGGTGATGTTCCAGGGCGAGAATCTCACCATGGGAGTCTTGGCCGACTCGGTGAGCCAGGTCATTGAGCTTTCCGCGGACGAAATTGAAAAGACTCCGCCTTTCGGCACCCGTGTCAAGACCGAATACCTGCTCGGCATGGGAACGCTGGGCAAGAAGTTTTGCCTGATACTCGACATCGACAAAGTGCTCTCCGCCGACGAATTCCTGGCGGTCGCGGAGTCGGCTGCCGACCAAGCGCCCGCGGACAATGCGCCCCTTGATGCGCCAGCCAAAGACGCGCCGGCCAAAGAGGCACACTTTGAGGCTGGAGCCTAGCGGTGCCCGCTGCAACAGCTGCAGGCAAGGATTCAGGCAAGTCCCGCTGTCTGGACGCTTGCCTTGAGCAGCCGCCCCAGCTCTCTGTCAGTCCCGCGCTTTTCCAAAAATTCCAGAAACTAATCTACGGCGAGACCGGCATCTGGCTCGGTGGTTCAAAAACGGCCCTGTTGTGCGGACGGCTCTTTCGACGGCTTCGGGCACTGGGAATCGATTCGCTGGAACGTTACTACGAATGCGTTGCACAGCCGGACGAGCGCGAGGAACGCGCCCGGATGATCGACGCCATCACCACCAATGAAACCCGCTTCTTCCGCGAGCCCAGGCAGTTCGAGTTCATGGTGCAGAGAGTCTTTCCCCGTTGGCGAGTGGACGCCGAACGCCAGCTGCGCCCAAGGAAAGTGCGGATCTGGAGCGCCGGATGTTCGTCCGGGGAAGAGCCCTACACCGTGGCCATGTTGCTGGCCAGGCATCTTCCAGCGGAGCAGGGCTGGGACGCGCGGCTTCTGGCAACCGACATCTCGAACCACGTGCTGGAAAAGGCACGCAAGGGGATTTATCCCATTGCAAAATCGGCAGACTTACCTAACGACTTGCTGCACAGTTTTATGCTGCGCGGAATGGCCGAGCGACAAGGCGAGATGAAAGTGAAAGTCGAAATCCAGCGCATGATCGACTTCCGAAGGTTGAATCTGGACCAGGAGCACGATCTCATCGAAGGTCCATTCGACGCCATTTTTTGCCGCAACGTCCTGATCTATTTTGACCCGGCTGCAAAACGCAGAGTGGTCGAGGAACTGCTCCGTCATCTCGCGGCCAACGGTCTCTTGTTCGTGGGCCACGCGGAAAATTTGAGCATAATGTCCTCCCAGCTACGGAGCATTGAGCCAACCATCTACACCCGAACGGGAGAAAACGGGAACCTGTGAGGAAGGCGCAGAACGAGCCTCCTCTGCGATCGTAACGTAACTCAGGAGTGCGAAAAAGCATGCCACGTATGCATGAGAATGGCCTGCAAGTCCTGGTCGTGGATGACTCGGCGATGGTCCGCCAAGTTATGCAGGCCATCCTGAGTACCGATCTCAGGATCAGCGTCAAGGCTGCGGCGGACCCGCTGATTGCATGGGTAAAGATGCAAAAGGACCCTCCCGATGTCGTCATCACGGACCTCGAAATGCCGCGCATGGACGGCCTGACTTTCATCCGAAAAATCATGCTGGAAATGCCCACGCCAATCGTGGTCTGCTCCGGTTTGGCTGCTCGCGGCACCGAGCTCGCACTTCACGCGCTCGAAGAAGGAGCGGTCGAGGTAATTACCAAGCCCAAGGTTGGTGTGCGCGAGTTTCTGCACGAATCGGCGGTGACTCTCCTCGATGCGGTCTGGAGTGCGGCGCAAGCCGACGTCAGGCCCCGGCCTAGGCCAGGGTTGGCGGCCGTTCCCCGCCTGACAGCCGATGCTGTCCTGCCCCGCAATGGCAAGCCCCGCGGCGCCGGGGCGCCGAACGGAGTGATTGCGGTGGGCGCCTCAACCGGTGGCACGGAGGCTCTGCGTGTCTTCCTCGCAGCCCTGCCCACCGACTGCCCACCGGTCGTGATTGTGCAGCATATGCCCGAAGTGTTTACGCGCGCCTTTGCCGATCGCTTGAACCGGGAATGCCGAATAGAAGTGGAGGAGGCGCGGGATGGCGGCCGGCTGCGAACTGGCCATGCGCTGATTGCTCCCGGCAACCGGCATATGCTCGTCAATCGCAGTGGCGAAGAACTTGTCGTCCAGATCGTCGATGGGCCGCTGGTCTCGCGCCACCGTCCGAGTGTCGATGTGCTGTTTCGCTCGGTGGCCATTTCCGTGGGCCCGAAGGCGGTTGGCGTGATCATGACCGGCATGGGCGACGACGGCGCTCAGGGCCTCTGTGAGATGAAGGAAGCTGGGGCGGCCACGATCGCGCAAGACGAAGCGAGCTGCATTGTGTTTGGAATGCCCAAGGAAGCGATCTCCCGCGGCGCCGTGAATGTGGTTGTGCCCTTGGAGCAAATCGCCAGCGCGGCCCTGAACGCACAGAGTGCCTTGACACGATGAAAGAAGAGCTACCGAAGCGCCCTTCACCCCGGGTTCCCGGAGGGTGGTCAGCGAGCGAGACTGGGGAAGCTGCACGCACTCTTCAGTGCCGCAGTGCGCTCACGGCTGCCATGGTGTTCTTCAGTCCCTCGAAAAACACTCAGCAGTAAGGTGTGAGATTCTCCTCGTGTTCTTCGAAAATCGTGCGAAACAGACGCGCGATGCGGTCCTTTAAAGTTAAAGTCGCAGGCTGCGCCTCGCACGTCTCCGGAGCCTCGGCGTTCGTTTCCACTATCGGTTCGAGGGCGGTAACGGTCCCAGTAGCCATGAGTATGGTTTCCTCTTACAGACAGATTTTTCCTATCTTGTTGTTTGTACTTGCGACAAACTGCGTGCCAATTGTCTGCCGAGAGGAGGTGGGGGATTTCTAACTGAACCCTCATTCTAGAATGGTTCTTGTCCTAGCAGGAGATTACCAACGACATAGCACCTTCGGTACTGTTTCTTAGAGCGTGTTTGAGCTGGTCACCGGGCGCACTGCGCAAAATCTGGGGTTAAGAAACTGGGGTTAAGAAACTAGGCTTAACAAATTGGCTGCGCTGACCTGTCAGCACAGCCAATTCGTTCTCCTCTCTCAGTCGGCCACTGCCACCGGCTTTGGAACTTCTCCCGGCGGCTCCGAGAGTTCCATTTCCTGCGCGTCGACAGCCGCGATCGCAGCCACGTTCACGATCTCTTCCACCTCCGCGCCACGCGCCAGCAAATGCACCGGCTTGCTCATTCCCATGAGAATGGGACCAATCGTTTGGGCGCCACCGATCTTTGCCAGTAGCTTGTAAGCGATGTTGGCGGAATTAAGGTCGGGGCAGATCAGCACGTTGGCGCCCCCCTTGAGCGAGCTGAAAGGATACAGTTCCTCCAGCATCTCCGGGGAGACGGCAACGTCGGCCATTACCTCGCCATCCACGACCAGGGTCGGATCGGCCTGGTGCAGGAGTTCCACAGCTTTGCGAACTTTTTCGCAAACAGGGTGCTTACTGCTCCCAAAACTGGAAAACGAGAGCATCGCGATGCGGGGTTCGACGTCGAAACGCCGCGCCGTCTCGGCCGTACAGAGGGCAATTTCCGCCAGATTCTCCGCCGTGGGCTCGATATTTACGCTGGTGTCGGCCAGGAAATAAATATCTCCCTTGCGGGTGATCATGGCATAGCAACCCGCGACCGTGTGCAGCCCTTCGCGCATGCGTACGATCTGCAGCGCTGGGCGGATCACATCGGGGTAGTGCTGCGTGACCCCGGAGACCAGGGCATCGGCATCACCCTTATGCACCATCATGGAAGCAAAAACGTTGTGGTCGTTGATCAGCGTGCGGGCTTCGCTCGGGGTTACACCTCTACGCTGCCGCAGGCGGCAGAGTTCCTGAATGTAGCCTTCACGCAGGGGAGACTCCGATGGATCGACGATTCTCACATCCTTCAAATTCAGCCCCAGCTCGAGTGACTTTGCCCGTATCACCGCAGCGCTGCCTAACAAGATGGGCGCAGCGATTTTCTCCTCGATCAGGCTGTGACAAGCGCGCAGGATTCTCTCATTCTCTCCTTCCGGAAAGACCACGGACTTACGCTTGGCCCGCGCTTTGTGAATCATGATCCGTGAGATTTCGTGCGCCTTCCCCAGTCGACGCTCGAGTTGCTCCCGGTACTCGTCGAGGTCCACCGGTTCCTGCGCTACGCCGGTGCGCATGGCGGCTTCGGCCACGGCGGAGGCCTCCCAGATCAGCACGCGCGGGTCGAACGGCTTGGGAATCAGGTAATCGGGACCGAACTTCATCCGCTCCACTCCATAGGCGCGGCAGACCGAGTCGGGCACATCCTCCTTGGCGAGCGCGGCCAGGGCTCGCGTCGCGGCCAGCTTCATCTCATCGTTGATGGCGGTAGCGTGCACATCGAGGGCCCCACGGAAAATGAAGGGGAAGCCCAGAACGTTATTCACCATGTTGGGATAATCCGAACGCCCGGTGCACATGATGACGTCTTCACGGCAGGCTTTGGCGTCTTCGTAAGTAATCTCGGGATCGGGATTTGCCATGGCGATGACAATCGGCCGAGCCGCCATCGAGCGCACCATGTCCTGCGAGACCACGCCGCCGACGGAGAGTCCGAGGAACATGTCGGCGTCCACCATCGCCTCCGCCAGCGTGCGCAGCTTGGTGTCTTGCGCGAAGCGCTCTTTGTAAGGATTCATGCCGGCCGTGCGGCCCTTGTAAACCACTCCCTTGGTGTCGCACAGAATGATGTTCTCCCGCTTCATGCCTAGCCGAACGTAATGCTCGGCCGTGGCAACGCTCGAGGCGCCGGCGCCGTTGATGACGAGACGTATTTTGCCGATGTCCTTGTTCACCACTTCCAGGGCGTTCAATAATGCAGCTCCGGAAATAATCGCGGTGCCGTGCTGGTCGTCGTGGAAGACCGGAATCTTCATCGTCTTTTTCAAGGTCTCTTCGATATAGAAGCATTCTGGAGCCTTGATGTCTTCGAGGTTGATCCCGCCGAAGGTGGTCTCCAGCAGCTGGCATACCTTAATGACGTCGTCGGGATCATGGCTGTTGATCTCGATATCAAAGACATCCACGTCGGCGAAGCGTTTAAAGAGGACGGCTTTGCCCTCCATGACCGGCTTGCCGGCGAGCGGGCCGATGTCGCCCAGCCCGAGCACGGCGGTTCCGTTGGTTACCACTGCGACTAAATTTCCGCGCCCCGTGTACTTAAAGGCGTCGTGCGGATTCTTCTGAATTTCCAGGCACGGTACAGCCACGCCCGGCGTATAGGCCAGGCTGAGATCGCGTTGCGTCCGGCAGGGTTTGGTGGGGGTAACCTCAATTTTTCCCGGGCGCGACCCAGAATGGTAGTCGAGTGCTTGCTGTCTGGTGAATGACATGGTTTCTCCTGGATGTTCCATTTGGTCGGAGGCGTCTCCACGGTCCAGCTCGTCAAGGTCATAGCAGTGCGCGGGCGACCAATGATTAGTCTGCTGCCGCCGGCAATCGGATACAGTGACCGAGGTCACACCTTTTGGCCCGTCCACGCCAGGTGGTCAAGCCGGCGCCGAACGGCAATCTCACCGGAAATCCAAACTGCCGAGCGTAATCCTCGCCGGGTCCTCGTGCCTTCGGCTTGTCCCGGCCGCAATCACAGGTCCTGGTGTGCATCGTCACAGTGCCAGGTGTGCGGTAGCGCGTATCCTCGGGAGTAGAAGATCCCATGTTCTCTCAGCGCTACGAAATCGCCTGCGAAGAGTTCTCAGAGTTTTCCCGTACGCTGCCGGGCTCTTTAGACTCGCTCCGGCCCATAGTGGCGTCCGACTACGCGCCTTTTCTTTGGAGCGAAGGCTTCGGGGTGGGCGGCGAGCTGGATCAAGCCATCATCGCCCGTTCTGCCGAGGTCAAAGCGGGGCTTTACGATGGGCGAGTCTTTGTCATCGTCCCGATCTATGTGACCAGCATCTGCGAGGAGCAATGTCTCTATTGCAATTTCCGTGGAGGAAACAAAGGAGTCGGAGTCGAGCGCCGGCGATTGACCGATGACGAGCTAGAACAAGAGGCGGACTATCTCGTCGAGGAGAAGGGGCAAAGAGTTCTTGAGCTGGTCTACGCCGCCGATCCGCGGATGCGAGTCGATGCGATGTGTCGTCACGTTGAGATTTTGCGGCGGGTGTTGGAACGTCACGGCGGCGGTCTCGTCGGAATAAGCGCCGAGGCCTTGGAAGAAGGCGATTACCGCCGCTTGATCGACGCGGGGCTGTGCTGGTCGGTGCTCTGGCAGGAAACCTACGACCGGGCTCGATACGCCGTGCTGCATCCCGGCAGGACTAAGAAGTCGAACTTTGAATACCGCCTGGACGCCTACGAACGCATGCTCGCGGCCGGGATTGAGCACGTTGGCGTCGGCGTGCTCTCGGGTTTGTCGGACTGGAGACGGGACTGGGCCATGCTGATGCTGCATGAGCAATACCTGCGGCAGCACTACGGAACTGGCGCCACCATTCTCGGAACTCCCCGTCTGAAGCTGGCTCCCGGAGCCCTTCTTCAGGAGTCGCCTTACGCGCTCACTCGCCAGGAGTTTCTGGCGACCATTGCGCTTCATAACATCTTCTCGCCGGCAACTGCAGCGTTTGTAAGCACGCGGGAAGACTGGGATGTATGCGTTGAGCTGGCGCAAGGCGGCGGCTGTCTCTTCACGCTCAACTGTTCCACCACTCCGGGAGGTTATTCGCTGCAGCACGATGGGTGCCAGTTCACGGCCCATTCCTACGATGCGCCGATCTACTCCACCAAGCTAAAGTCCGAAGGGCTGGAACCTGTCTTCAATTGGAGAGCGGAAGATTTGTCCCCCGGCTACCGGCCTGATGCGAAGGTCTGTGGCGGCGCTTCCACGCGATAGCGCCAAGCCTGGCCCTTAGCGTGCTCCATCCAACCGCTGGTCGTTCCTAGTCTGACAATAGCTGCCCGTTACGTGACAGTGTGGGTTCGCTCAAAGCGGTGGTACCTTACAATCGTCGGTCAGCTTCAGTAACTCCGGTGGCCAGGAGGATGGTGACATAGTCCAGCTACAAGTAGGAGGAGAGCGATGATAGCATCCGCAGTATCTTCGACAAGCAACGCGCCGCGAAATTCGAGCGGCCGTTTTTTCTCGTGTATCTGCCTGTTGTCCCTTCTTGCTCTCGGGCTGCACAGCGGTACTGCGAAAGCCCAAAGCGCGCTTGTCATGGTGGGATCCGGATCGACCGTTCCGGCGCCTCTTTATAACCGGTGGACGCAGGAGTACAGCAAGCGCAACCCTCAAGTTCAGATGCGATATCTTCCAGTCGGAACCAGCGAAGGAATCAAGCAGATCTCGCATGGTGTGGGCGATTTTGCCGCCGGAGAAACTCAGCTTACGGATAAGGAGAAGATACAGGGCAGTCTGATCGAACTGCCGGTCGTACTTATCGGGATCGTTCCCATCTACAACCTTCCCGACGTTCACCAGGAGCTTCGGCTTTCGGGCGAGGTGTTGGCCGAAATCTTCCTCGGCGATGTGAAGATGTGGAATGCGCCGCAAATCGCGAAGCTCAATCCAGGGGTCGTTTTGCCGAACCTTCCGATCCAAGTGGTCAACCGTCCCGCGGGAAAGGGATCCAATTACGTCCTCACCGATTTTCTCTCCAAGGCGAGCCCGAAGTTTCGCGCCCAGATTGGAGTCACCCCTTCGCCGAAATGGCCAGTTGGCGCGCCAGCGGAACGCAGTTCCGATATGGCCGACAAAGTGAAGAGCAACTCCGGCTCCATTGGCTACGTGGAGTATCAATACGCGGTGAAGAACAATATTCCCGAAGCCGCGGTGCTGAATCGCGCCGGTAAATTTGTCAGAGCCTCCACCGCGAGCATGGCCGCGGCATGCGAGGCGGCCGAGGCGCCGGGCTGGAAGGGCTTCTCCACCTCGGTGATCGACTCACCCGGAGCCGACTCTTTTCCCATTACCAGTTTCTCCTGGATTTACCTGCGAACGCTATCGTCCGATTCCACTCATGCCGCCGGGCTACGCGATCTCTTGGATTGGATATACACGGATGGCCAGCACTTTGCAGTCCAGGAAGGCTATGCCGAACTGCCCACGCCACTGATCGCAGCCTTGAGAAGGAAAGTCAAAGACTTGCAATAGGGTGCAGTTGCGAAGGACTTGGCGCGCACCCGATATCATTCACTGGACTCGCTCTGGAGGACTTATGCGACATTGTTTCGTCTTCGTTTGTATTGCGTGGCTGACGTCTGTCGCGCTGGCGCAACCCCCCGCGACTCCGCCTAAGACGGGCGAAAGCCGCCCACCCGGCAGCGTCTCTGCTGACTCGGCGCTAAAGGATATGTTCGAATCGAAGATCAAAGTCGAATGGGAGGCGCTGAAGAACAAGGACAAAAAAGCTTACGCTGAATTATTGGCGGACGACTATCAGGGTGTCGAAGTCGATGGCCGGGGCGAGCGCAATAAGATTCAAGCGGTAAACGAACTAACCGGCGAGAATGTCTTCAACTACACGCTGTGGGGATACAAGCTGATTCCGCTGGGAGCGGATGCCGCCCTGGTCATCTACGAAAGCACCATTCAGTTTCCTCCTACAGCGCAAATACGCTACTCGCGCGTGTACATCAGTGAGGTGTGGGTGAAGCGCGCCGGGCAATGGAAGGAACTGCACTATCAGGAAACTCGCGTGAAGTAGCGCCGGCATCTTGCCGGCTGTACCGAAGGCGTCTCGCCTTCGGGGCGGCGCGAGGTCAGCTTAGTCGCAATCCGGCGGCATGGCCATGATCGCGGACTCGGAATCGCAGGGCGGCTTCTTCTTGGATGGCTCCAGCTGGGCCGGGCGATCATAGCGGAGAATCCACAGGCCTTCGTTGTTGGTCAGGTAGATCAAGCCGTGCCATCCGTCCGGAAGAATGCTGGTGACTTTGTTGAAGGTCTCCAGCGTTTTCGGATTGCGCGGATCGCTCAAGTCGAGCACGCGAACGGTTTCGGTGGGATGACTGTTGCTGGTGAGAGTCGTCGCCGTTTTTTCCGGAGCTTCCGCGATGGCCACATCGGGACTAACCATCTCCAGGTTTCCCGCCGTCGACTGATTCGATTCCGCCGTCCGTTTCAACAGGACCGGCTTCTCCGGCTTGCTCACGTCCACGATCATGAAGCCCTGCTTCGCCGCCTGTTGAACGTACAGGTAATGTTTCCCGTTGTCCGTCTGCAGCAGCATTTGACTACCCGTCGCCTGCGGCAAGGGCAAGTGGGCGATTACGGTGGCAGGCACGTCGGTGGGTTTCGGCGCCGCCTTTTCGCTTGCGCCGGCCAGCGTGACCAGCAAAAGCAGAAGAAGCAGAATCGATAGCACGAGCGCGCGGGTCCGCCGGCATACCCTGGAAGAAATCTCCATAAGTCACTTCGCAATCCGGGACGCGAAACCTTGATTCCGCTTCGCGTCCAAGCCAACTATATCACCGGCGCGCCTCGCCTCATTGTTGCGCTATAACGTCGATGCATCCAGCGCCGGCCTGTGTCCCACAGATCGCGCCCGCGGGTTGGGGCATGAAAACATGGTTGGTGCCTGGGTCGACCGCGATGCTATGCGCGTTGTTGGCAACCGGCATGTTGTACAACCAAAGGTTCGATCCGGCATCGATGACGCCCATCACCGGACCGGGAAGCATGTCGCGCGCCGCGAGATAGTATTTGTTGTCGCCGGGGTTGTACCAGGTCTCGTCCACGCCGCCAGTTTCGGTGACTACCACGCAGTTGACGCTCGCAGCCGGCGGCATCGCGCAGGCGGTGCTCGCGCCCAGAGCAGTGTTGGTAATTATGTACTCATTGGCCGGGAAGGCCTCGCCGTCGTGGTCAGCGCAGCCTACGAGGAAATTATCCCCAGGTCCCTGGGTAATGCTGGTGGGCATGCAGTTCAGCATGGGAAAACTGCCAACCACAGCCGGACCCAATACACTTCCAGTCGGGCCGAGCGGGGCCTTGGGATTGATTACATCTACGCTTCCGACGTAAAGGGCACCAGTGGAATTTCCATTCGTGAGCAAGAAATATCCGGTGGTGGGATCCCATGCATGCGCCCCTAGCCCTGCCGGAGAAATGGCGGGGACGCAATTCGCGGTGGGCTGCGGCGTCGGGTTGCACAACGTATAGCTGCCGGTGTTGTTATCGAGGACCGGCCCGTGTTGGCACGGAATTGTGTATAGCGTGCCGCTCCCGTCCGTGCCGGCTTGGGGAGTCGTGCCTATCCCTGAAACGCCCCCGAGCGCGGTGGGATTCGACGGGTCGGGACATGGGCCGTTGGCCGAGTCCACCACTGCCGGAGGACCGGGGGGCACGCCATCGTAATAGATTTGCCCGAGAATGCAGGTCGGAGGATTAAAGCCTCCTGTGGTACTGGGCGTGATCGACGTTCCGCTTCCCGTGCCGGAGATGGCAGGCCCGTAGGGAGTAACCGGATCGACTGGCAGACAGTTCGAGGTTCGGGCTACCACGCCAGAAACATCGATGAAGGTGATGAAAGGAAGTCCGGGATCGCCGTTAATGACGGCAAGAATTTGATCCTTGGAATCGTAGGAGATTTCATCGCCACGATCATCGCCGCAAAACGCGCTCGATCCTGCTTCGCCCTGCCATGAGACAAGGCAGGGGGCGATACCCTCCGGGCCGTCATAGTCGGCGGAGACGCCGGTAGGAATATCGGCGATTGCGGTGGGAGGATTTGTGGTGAGGTCGAAGACCACCACGCTGGCGCTACCGTTTCCGACAAACAGAGTCTTGCCGTCGGCGGTAACCACTACGCCGTTAGGGCCAGACATCGGGTTCACACCTTGACCGCGGGCGGCACAGCACTGGGCACCCGTAAAGCCACCAAAAAACCCGTTGGGGCCGAATCCGGAAGCCAGGCCGAAAGGTTCCGTCGTGTTCGGCACCGCGGTTCTGCAGCCGAACCGAGTAAAGTTCCCGTTTACGGTAAGGATAGGGGGGATGATCGGATTCTGATTCGCATCCTTCACGCACGGGCTGGCATTGTTTCCAGCGGTGGACGCGCCGTTGGGGCCAACGATCGAATTCACGGCGAGGTTGGTGGTCGTGTCGATCACCTGAACCGCGATGCCGATCCGGTCGGCGACGTAGTCCAGGTTGTCGCCGCTGCCGCTGGGGTTTTGCGCGATCCAGCTAATGTCGAAGGAGTTGAACGGGCCACCCGGCGTGCCGGTATTGTTGTGCTCGGGAACGGGGATGACGTCGATAACGGCGTACTGCCCAGTCTTGGTGGTGCCGCATGTGGGACAGTTTGGAACACTGCCGCAGCCGCTCAGGATCACAAATAATACCGCGACAAGAACAGTAAGCAGAATCCTCGGTCTCATCGAATTCCTCCCTGCAATTTTCCTCCAGGACCGGTTACGACCGGCCCCGGCGACTACCAAACCTGTTGACCGCTCCAGCCTCAGGGGCTAAAGCCCCACTTCTTTTCGGCCCTGATCGGCATGGCTAAAGCCATGCCCTACCCAAAACCGTTCATCAGCCGACTCTAGAACCTGAACTGCAACCGCTGCATGACCACATAGAAGTTCTGCGGCTCCTGGCCGATTACGCTCGGTTCCTTCAACTGATCAATGCCCACATTGAGCACGTACTTGACCCAGTAATTGGGATACCAGTTCAGACCAATGGTGTACTCCCTGGTGTGGTCATCAAAGGTGGACACATAGCCATTGGTGATATTGTTCTCGAAGCTCTCACCCGGTTCGTGGGCCTGGACGCCAGTGAATCGGAAAGCGAGTTCCCAGGCTCCTAATCCGCGTCCCTGGCCTCCCGGAGTGTCGGGGCCGAACGTGGGACGATGTACGCGGGGCGTACCGTTTTCCGGCCGCTTTTCTCCAGTCAGCAAGTAAGTCGTGCTGAGGTCCCAAGCCTTGGCTCTGATGGTCGGAAGACTCATGAAGCCCAGCCATCCCGCTTGCAGCGAACCCACATTCGTGCGGTCCATATCGAGTTGATCGTATTCGCCGCGCAGAGAGAAGCGCCCCTTGAGATAGGTGAACTCACCGTTGTAGCGCTGAATGTCTCCGTTGATGGCGAACTGCGGGAAGAACGTGTAAGCGCCGTCGGGTAGCGTGGCGTTGAAGCTCTGATCCCCGGAAAGGCCGCGCGCGCGCGCAAAGTCAACCGATCCGCCAAAGGCAAACTGTTTGAGCCAGTCGTTCTTGGTCTTGCGCCACGGATAGAAGCGCAGCCGGCCAATAACTTCCGGTTGATTGGTGGTGTTAGCGAGCGCGTATCCCTTGCCGTTAAACGCTCCCAGCCAGTACTGCATGACTCCACCGTCAATGTCACCGTGAAGAGCAACGCCGGGGCTGCGGTACGCCGTGGCCGCCGACGGATACAACATGGACTGAAATCCGCGCTCGACAAAATCGAGGCTGGTGTCGCCGATGCCGGTTTCCTGGCCGAAAGGAGCTTTGAACTGCCCAGCCTGGAATTGAAGCTCGGGCTTGATTCTGACGTTGAGGTAAACGTCGCGCACCACCGAACCGGAAGTCGCGGCGGCGTCGGCAAGGATCGCAAAGTCAAAGTGCGAACCATAGCTGCCTTGAAATCCGAAACGGGCCTGGCGCAGGACAAACGTGTCCGAGGGCGCGCCATCGCCTTTGTAGGCGCGGTAATCGGTGTTCACATAGCCGTAGGGGCTGATGCTGAACTGTCCGTCCGCGCTCTTGATGAAAAAGTGCTCACCGTTCCATCCGGCCGTCAGCGGAGTCTCTTTCTTCGGAGCGGCAGCCGAGACAGGCTGATCGATGAGCGCCGCCTCGACAACGGGGTCGGGCTGGACAAGAACCGCATTCATCAGACGAACCCCACTGCTGCTAGGGGCGTCAACCGGCTGCGAGTTCGCTTCGACCGAAGCAGAGTTGGCCACGGGCCGAATCTGGGCCGAGCCATTGTTGCCTGGGAGCGCGGTGGCCAAGGCTTTCCCCTCGGCCAGTTTCTCGACCAAAGCCTTCAGTTCTTCGATGGTCTTGCGCTGCGCGGCGACCTCGCTGCGCAACTGGTTGACCTCTTCTTTGGTGGCGCTTGCGGAGGCCGACCCGTCGGTCTTACTTGCGGGCTCCGTGCCTTGAGCGTGGGCCAGCGAACCTGGCGTCATGAAAACCACCAGAAGCACGAAAAACGCTGTCAATGAGCGCATGGGTTTGTTCTCCCGTGATGATTTGGAAAACGGCTTATCTTCGAGGCACGCGCACACCTAGACTCCGCGCCGCCTTGTTCGTTCGGGCCACGAATCAAAAGACTTTCTTAGAGTTTCGAATGAGTTCCTGTCATGTATGAAAAGCGGACCACTTACCACCCGGACCGTTTATCACGTCCGAATCGTAACTGTCAAGGAAAAGTTTTCCAAGGCTAGTGCTTACTCTGTTGCGACACCGTCTTTACTCCACATGTTAAAACGGCGCGCCCTCTGCGGCTGGAAAGAATTGGCGCGGAGTTCTCTGACAGATTCCTGATAGAATTGGCGCCCGTGTTGGCGCTGTTGTTCCGGTCAACTTGTTCCGGTCAACTTGCCTCTCTCTGTATCCGTCCTCTGGTTCGTATGGGTTTACATTTCGGTCAGGCCATCTCCTTGCTCTTCGCGGCCGGGATCGCTGGCGCGCTGAACGCGTTGGCCGGCGGCGGCAGTTTCATCTCCTTTCCGGCGCTGTTGTTCATGGGAATCCCAGCCGTGGAAGCGAATGCGACCAACACGGTGGCCCTGTGGCCCGGGTTGGCGGCCAGCACCGCCGCTTACCTGAAACGGCTGAACGCGCCTCTCCGTGTACTGGTTCCTTTGCTCGTGACCAGCGTCGCCGGAGGCTGGGTTGGGGCACTGCTGTTGCTCAAAACCCCGCAGCATACTTTTCTGCGCCTCGTTCCCTGGTTGCTTCTGGGTGGCACTTTGCTGTTCGCCTTCGGCAATTCCATCCGCGCCCTCATCGGCAAAACCTCGGACACCGCTGACGAAGATCTGCGGAACACCTCATGGCATGCGATTGTGGTGGGTTCAATCGCGGAGTTGCTGGTTGCCGTCTATGGCGGATACTTCGGCGCGGGCATCGGGTTCCTGACGCTGGGAATGCTAGCGCTCCTCGGGATGCGTGACATTCATGCCATGGGCGCGATCCGGACGCTGCTGGCCGTCGCCATTAACGCGGCCGCAGTAGTCACCTTTATCGTCGCTCGAGCTGTTTTGTGGCCGCAGTGTGCGGTGATGATCGCGGGGGCTCTCGCCGGCGGCTGGTTCGGTGCGCACTACGCGCAGAAGGCAGACCCCCGTAAGGCGCGGGGCGTCGTGATCGGCGTTGGCGTCGCCATGACCGCGTACTTTTTTGTCACGGTGCGCTAGTGTCGTGTCCCGCAAGTCTGCGGAATAAGTTTTCGAGGCGTTTTGAAAGGGCTCGGCTTCAGCCGAGACGCAGAAGGATCTTGAACATCATTTCGGTTGGGGTTCTGGAGATTGTCCGCTCCCTGCCGTAAACTGTAACCATCTCTGACGAGAAACGAGGCCTATGAGCGCCATAGAACAGAAGATTCCCGCTCTCAATGTCTTTCCTCCTTTGCAACCGCCTCGCCGCTACCTTTTCGGACCGGGACCCAGCATGGTTCACCCGCGCGTCTATGAGGCGCTGTCGAAACCGATCGTCGGGCACCTCGACCCTTACTTCATCCAAGTGATGGCAGACGTTCAGCAATTGCTGAAGATGGTTTTCGGTACGCGCGACGGCGCCACCCTGGTGATTTCCGGCACTGGCAGCGCCGGCATGGAAGCCGCCGTTGCCAACTTCGTGGAGCCCGGATCCAGGTTCGCTGTGTTCGCCAATGGGTATTTCTCCGATCGGCTCACGGAGATGGCGAAGCGCCACGGCGCCGACGTTGTACGCTTTGAGAAGCCTTGGGGCGAAACCTTCGCGGAGGATGAAGCCAGAGAATTCATCCGTCGCGAAAAGCCGAAGGTGGTGGCTTATGTTCATGCCGAGACCTCGACGGGAGCATTGCAATCGGGCCAGGCCATCTGTGCCGCGGCTCACGATGCTGGCGCTCTCGTGATCGCGGATTGCGTCACTTCGCTCGGCGGAGTGCCGGTGCAGTTCGACCAGACCGGCATCGATGTCGCTTACAGTTGCACGCAAAAAGGCCTGAGCTGTCCGCCGGGGTTATCTCCGATGGCTATGTCGTCGAGGGCCATGGATTGGCTGCGTGCCCGCACTTCTCCGGTGCGCAGCTGGTATTTTGACCTCAAGCTGATTTACGACTACTCCACCGTGTCGCACCGCTATCATCACACGGCGCCGATTTCCATGTTCTACGCCCTGCGCGAGGCGCTGCTGCTCATAGCCGAGGAAGGCATCGAAAACCGCTGGGAGCGGCATCGCCGCTGCCATGGGCTTTTTGTCCAGGGCATCGAAAAGATGGGCCTGCGCCTGCACGTTCCCGAGGAGCACCGCATTGCGACCCTGAATACGGTGTGCGTTCCATCCGGTGTAGACGAGGCGAAAGTGCGCCGACGCCTGTTGGACGGACCGGGCATTGAAATCGCCGGCGGTTTCGGTCCGCTCGCGGGTAAGGTCTTCCGCATTGGCGTGATGGGACCGTTGGCCACTGAAGATAACGTGCAGTTTTTTCTGAAAGAGTTTAGCCAGGCGCTGAGCGCCGAGGGCTACTCGATCTGAACTCGTCTTTTTTCATGCCTGACAAAAAACATTTGACAGGGATTTGACACCGGAATATACTCCTTCGATTCGCTGGTCCACTTATCGGACCACTTGCCTATGGCAACGCCGGTCAAACCCGACTTCGAAGTAGTTCGAAGAAATAAGGTCTACGAAGAAGTCGCCAAGCAGATCGAACGTCTGATTCTGACCAAACTCCACCCCGGCGACAAACTGCCCTCGGAACGCGAACTGGCGGAGATGCTTCAAGTAAGCCGCAGTTCCATTCGAGACGCGATTCGGGGTCTCGAACTGATGGGCCTGGTCGAGCCCCGTCAAGGCGCAGGGACAATCGTTCGCGAGCTGTCCGCCGAGACCCTGGTCAATCCGTTTGCGAATGCCCTGAAGCGCCGGCATGAACTGGTCAGCGAGCTTCTGGATTTCCGCAAGATGCTCGAACCGCCCTTGGCTGCGCGCGCCGCCACGCACGCCTCTCCCGAAGAAATCTCGGAGATGGAAGAGATTCTGCAGCGGCAGGAAGCAAAGCTGTCCGATGACGAGACCAGCATCGCCGAGGACGCGGAGTTCCACTACAGTGTTGCTCTGGCTTCCGGCAACAGTGTAGTGCTCAAGGTGCTCGACATTCTTATGGACTTGCTGCGCGAAACCCGTGAACGTTCTTTGCAGGTGAAAGGGCGTCCGGAAAAGTCGCTCGCCGGCCACCGCCGGGTCCTGGCGGCAATCAAGCGCCACGATGCCGAGGCGGCAAGGGATGCCATGCGGCGTCATATTGAAGACGTAGAAGAGATCGTGCTCGACAAGTTTTGACCAGGGCGTTGCCTTGGGTCGTGTATTCGGTTCGGCTATTAGCGATTCGCAATTCCGTGGGGAAGCGATCGCGTCACATCGAACGTGGGGAGTACCACTGCCCAGGGCCAAGGGTGAGCCCTCGAGCAGTCTGGGGACAATTGGATTGACTGAACTGGGAAATGAGATGACCCGTGGGGCGATTGCGTCTCACGAGCCGGAGTTGCTCGCCGCGGCCCTCACGCTGCGCGTAGCCGAGGCGCGCGTCGAGGATATCGGCCACGCCATCGCGCGTCTGGCGCCCGCCGACCTGCTGCGCCTGGGAGCGCGAGCCGGCGACGTGCTGAAGATCACCGGCGGCACAGCCGCCGTCGCGCGCGCCGAGCTTTCCGACGAAGGACACGAAGGCATGATCCAGATCGACGGCACGTGCCGCAGCAATTGCGGCGCGGGGCTGCAGGAGCAGGTGACGGTGGCGCCCATCGAGCACGCGCAGGCCGTGGCCGTCCGCTTGTCGCCGTTGTGGGTGGGGGCCGCGCCCGCGACCATCGCACCCGACCGCATGCTCGAAGATCTCGTGGGCGTCCCAGTCATTGCCGGCTGCGTGGTCCGCGTGCCAACGTTTGCCAAGGCAGTGAACTTCCAGGTGGTGCGCACCATTCCCTCCGGACCGGTCGTGATCGGGAAACGCACCGACATTCGGGTCGTGGATGGCGAGCAAACGGCGGCCCGCGCTCCGTCCGTGTCCTACGAAGATATTGGCGGGCTGGAGCGTGAAGTGGCGCGGGTGCGCGAAATCGTCGAGCTGCCACTGAAGCACTCGCGCATCTTCGAGCGCCTGGGAATTCTGGCGCCGAAGGGCGTGCTGTTGTACGGTCCGCCCGGCACAGGCAAGACACTTCTAGCCCGCGCCGTTGCAGCCGAAAGCCGTGTGGACTTCATTCACCTCAACGGACCCGAAATCATGCGGAAGTTCTACGGCGAGAGTGAGGCCAAGCTGCGCGAGGTCTTCGAGGAAGCGGCGCGCCACGCGCCCGCGATCCTCTTCATCGACGAGATCGATGCCGTGGCCCCGAAACGCACCGAGGTGGCCGGCGAGGTCGAAAAGCGCGTGGTGGCTCAGCTTCTAAGCTTGATGGATGGCTTCGTAGCGCGCGGCCAGGTCATCGTCATCGGAGCCACCAACATCCCCGAGGTGCTTGACCCGGCGCTGCGGCGCCCTGGCCGCTTCGATCGCGAAATAGAAATCGGCGTTCCGAATACTCAAGCCCGGCTGCAAATCCTCAGGATTCACACCCGAGCCATGCCACTCGCGTCCGACGTCGACTTGCAGGAAATCGCCGAGCATTCCCACGGCTTCGTCGGCGCGGATCTCGAGGCGTTGGGACAGGAGGTCGGCATGATCGCCTTGCGACGCTTCCTTTCCAACTCCCCGCTTGAAACCGACGTGGCCGCATCCGCCGATCTGGCGGCGCTGCAGGTAACGCGCGACGACTTTCTCGCCGGATTGAAGGAAGTCGAGCCCAGCGCGACTCGCGAATTCTTTATCGAGAAAAGCGCATCGACCTTTGCCTCCCTCGGCGGTCTCCACGAGGTGAAACGCCTGCTCGACGCGGTCATCGAGCATTCGCACATGCGCAACGAGATCTATGAGGAGGTTGGACTGGCCCCGCCACGAGGCATCCTGCTGACCGGACCGTCGGGCACCGGGAAGACCGCCATGGCGCGAGCGCTCTCGGGTGAAAAGCAGATTCCGCTCATCGCCATCGATGGCCCGCAACTGTATTCGAAGTGGTTGGGCGAATCCGAGCGGGCGCTGCGCGAAGTTTTCAAGAAGGCGAGGCGGGCAGCCCCTTGCATCCTGTTCTTCGACACCATCGACGCGGTCGCGCCCAAATTCGGCGCCGATCAGTTTGGCACCGACGTTTATCAAAGGATTCTCAGCCAGTTGCTGCGCGAGATTGACAACCTGCGCGACGTCAAAGGAGTGATCCTGCTCGGAGCCACCAATCGTCCGGAGCGAGTCGATCCGGCGCTCTTGCGAAGCGGGCGCTTCGACTATATCCTCCCATTCGCGAGACCCGACGCCGCCGAGCGCGCGGCTATCATGCGGCTTTGCTGTCGGCGAGTGCCCCTGGCGTCCGACGTCGATTTCGACGAGTTTGCCGACCGCATGGACGGTTCGACCGGCGCCGATATAGAGAGCCTGTGCAAGAAGGCAACGCTGCTGGCGATCGCGGAATTTCAGGACGGCACCCGCATCATACCTTTCGTCGTCTTGCGCAGCGATTTTCTCGCGGTGCTTGACTCAGATCGTGGCAGTCCCCGGCCGGTGGCAGTCATAAGCAAATGGAAGAGAGTGAACGCGATAAGCAATAGCGCCGGAGATTTGCGCCCGGACGCATCTGACTAGCGACTAACGACTGATGAACGACGAGGGTTGAATCATGAGTTACACGGAACTTACGGTTTGGACGCGCGGCATCATCATGGACAAAGAGGGCCGCGACATCGTCAATTCGATCTCCGCTTCCGCCCGCCTCGAAGGCAAGTTCGCGCAGGCGATGGAGAACTACGTGGACAATCCCGATCGCACCAACGCCCCGACTCGCAAATACTGTCGCGTGAGCGATGGCGTGATCGAGAACGAGCTCACCTACGAAAACGAGCAGCCCAACATTGTCGTGCTGGTCGAGGGGACGATGGTCAAGGGTTGGGATTACATGCGCGGCATGCCTCCAGGCGGAACGCTCGTGATCAATACGCACTACACCCCGGAGTACATGATTCGTTTCGTGCCCGGCGCCGAGCGACTGGCGCAACTCGTCTGTGTGGATGCCGCTCACCTCGCCGACCACAAATGGCTCTACTACCGGCTGGGCGAGCTTGGCCTCGACCGCCTCTCGACCGAGGGCGCGGCCGAGCGCAACAAAGCCATCGCACCGGATATTGCCGCTCCGCTCATTGCCGCCGTGGTCAAGACTACGGGCATCGTCAAGATGGAAACGATTGAACCGATGATCGCGAACAAGAGAGCGTTCGAAATGGCGCTCGACCAGTTGCACATCATGAAGCTGAACCCAGTAGCGGCATAGGGCAGTAACTGCATAGGAAGGATCAAAGGATCACATGTCGACCAAAGGCGCACACATTCCCGATTGGTTAAAGGTTCCATTCGCCGGCATCACACCTGCGCCAACGCAGGAAAAGGGACAAGACCTGTTTCCCACCGGCAACTGGCGTTCGATCCGGCCGGTGTATCGCGACAAGTTGCCACCCTGCAACAACGCATGCGGCACCAACGAAAAGATCCAGGGCTATCTCGATCTGGTGAAGCGCGGCAAGTATCTCGACGCCTACGCGCTCATCAAGGAAGACATGCCCTTCCCGTCGGTGACTGGCCGCGTGTGCTATCACCCGTGCGAACAAGCCTGCAACCGTGGGAAGTACGATGAGGCTATTTCCATTCGCGCGGTCGAGCGCTTTCTCGGCGATCTCGGACAAGCGCTGCCCCACGACGTGGTCAAGCCCGGCAAGCCCAACGGCAAAAAAGTAGCCGTCGTAGGATCGGGCCCCGCCGGCCACAGCGCCGCGTATCAACTGGCGCGCCTCGGCTACAAAGTCACGATCCTCGAGAAATCGCCGAAGGCAGGCGGACTTAATCGCGGCGGCATTCCAGACTGGGTGCTTCCGCAGCACGTGCTCGATCGCGAGATCGAGCGCCTGGTCGAACTCGGCATCACGATCAAGACCAACGTCGAAGTCGGCAAAGACGTCTCGTGGGACGACTTGAAAAAGAACTACGACGCCGTCGTGCTGGCCGTCGGCCTCACCGAGCCCAATAGCGTGCGCGCCGAGGGCGAGAATAAAGAAGGCGTGCTTTACGGGCTTCCCTTCCTGCGCGACATCGGCATGGGCACGTCAAACGTCAAGCTCGGCGCTCGCGTCGCCGTCATCGGAGGCGGAAACACCGCCATCGACTGCGCCCGCGAAGCGCTGCGGCAAGGCGCCGTGGAAGTGACCATGATCACGGTGGAGGCCAACCCTCAGGAAATGCCGGCTGTCGCGGAAGATCTGCACGACATGCTCGAAGAAGGCGTGGAACTGATGCACGGGCGCGCAGTAACCGCCGTGCTCGGCAACGGCCGGGTCGAGGCCTTGCAGTTGCATCCGGCGCGCTTCTCCGGCGCCATCAACGCCTCGCCGATTACCGTCGATCGAGAAGTCGCTGCCGAGCGCTTCCACGTCGACCACGTAATCATCGCGGTGGGACAGCGAGCGTCGCTCGGCTGGTTGCCGGACGAGTTCAAGACCGAGCGCGGCACCATCAAGATCGACCGTTTCGGACGTCTCGGCGACACCAACGTTTTCGCGGCGGGCGACGTGGTGCAACTGGGCTCCGGTCAGCCGCTGATGGTGGTGAATGCGGTTGGCGACGGCAAGCGCGTTGCCTTCAATCTGGACAAGGTGATGCGCGGCGAGTCGTTGCAGCCGCGCACCATTCCCGTCGACGTCATTTTCGATTTGAACCGCATGAACATGACGTATTTCCCGCACTTCCCGCGCGTCCATCAAGAGCTGCTGCCGCCGGCAAGCCGCCGCAAAACGCAGGAGGAAGTGATTCAAGCATTCTCGGAGGAGCAGGCGGTCGAGGAGGCCGGCCGCTGCTTCAGTTGCGGCACGTGCAACGCCTGCGACAACTGTTATCTGGTCTGTCCCGAGCCCTGCATCGCGCGTCCGGCGCGTTCCAACGGCCTCTATAAGATTCTGGTCGACTACTGCAAAGGATGCCGCGTGTGCATCGAGGAGTGTCCAACGGGCTGCCTCGAGGGCGTGCCCGAACTCGACTTCGACACTGGCGTGGTGCGCATGGATACAGCGTTCGCCATCTCGCCCGGGCTGCATGGACGGCAGGCGGAAGAACTGAGGAATCTCGACGAGCGAGCCGCCAAGAACATTTAGAAGCGGAACATTCAGAAGCAGAAGATTCAGAAATCGGAGTTAGATCATGACAACGGTTGCGGAAAGAAAAAAGAAGACGGTGCGGATGAACGGCTGCGTCGCATCGGCGCAGGCCGCCAAGTATGCCGATGTCGATGTGATTGCGGCTTACCCGATCCGGCCCTACACGGCGACGATGATGGCGCTGGCGCAAATGGTGGCCAACGGAGAACTCGACGCCGAGTACATCGTGGCCGACAGCGAACACTCGCAATTAAGCATCGCGCACGGCGCTTCGTCGAGCGGCGCGCGCGTTTTCACCGGCAGCTCTGGCGTCGGCGTGCAGTTCGCCTACGAGCTTTATTCGCCGATCTCGGGCAGCCGCATGCCGGTGCAGATGATGATCGCCGACCGCACTCTCGATCCGCCCGGCGATTTCGGTTCCGAGCACACCGACGCGCTCTCGACGCGCGACATGGGATGGCTCATGGGCTGGTCCTGCGACGCCCAGGAAGCATTCGACAATCACCTGATGGGTTATCGCATCGGTGAGGACCGGCGCGTGCTTTTGCCCCAGATGGTCTGCCAGGATGGTTTCTTCGTCTCGCACATCACCAGCGACGTCGAATTGCCCGACCCCGGCCAGGTGAACGAATTCCTGCCGCCCTACAAACATCCCTACCCGCTCGATCCGCGGCATCCTGTGTCGCATGGCCCGCAAATTATGCCGGAGCAGGGTCCGCCGCTGCAGTTGGAGCGGGCTCGCGCCATGGAAGAATCAATGGCCGTCATTGAGGAAGTCCACGACGAGTTCGCGAAAATCTTCGGGCGGCGCTACGACCCGTGGGTCGAAGAGTTCATGACCGATGATGCCGACGTCGTCTTTTTCCTCCAGGGCGCTCACGCCGTGACGGCGCGTTTCGCCATTCAACACATGCGCGATCGGGGCCTGAAGGTCGGCCTGGTGCGGTTGCGAACCATCCGGCCCTACCCGACCGATCGCGTGAAAGAAGTCCTCAGCAAGTTCAAGGTCGTCGGCGTGATCGAGACCAACATGGGACTCGGCAGCGTGAGCAGCGGCGGCGTGCTCTATGCCGAAGCCTGCGCAGCTCTCTACGAGAGCGCCCAGCGCCCGCTCGTTTTCTCATTCATGGCGGGCATGGGCGGCGAGGCCATCGTGCTGAAAGAGTTTTATTGGATGACCGAGAAGATGATGGAAGTGCAGAGACGCGGCAAGATCGAAAAGCGTACGCATTGGGTCGGATTCGAAGAATAGACGGATTTCGTAGCGCCGGCGTCCCGCCGGCCCACAGGCAAGGCCGCACTAACTGAGGAGAAACTGATTATGGCAACCATAGAAGTTCAGCGGCAGCTGCTGCCGATTCTCAACAGCCCGAATCAGGGAGCGCGTTTTTACAACCCTGAATTACCGTCGAGCGAGCCCTTCGTCCCCGGCCATCGCACCTGTGCCGGCTGCGGGCCGTCCATCCAGTATCGGATGACGAGCAAAGCCGCGGGCGACAATACGATCCTGGTCGGACCGACCGGCTGCATGTATGTCGCGAACAGTTCGTATCTGTGCACGCCCTACAATGTGCCCTGGGCGCACACCCAGATCGGCAGCGCGGGCAGCTTCACCGCAGGCGTCGCCGCCGCCTATGAGGCCATGATCCGCAAGGGCAAGTGGAAGGGCGCCTATCCGAACATTATCTGCGAGGCGGGAGACGGCAGCGCCTCGGACATCGGCCTCGCCTCGATTTCAGGCGCGCTCTATCGCAATCACGATTGCCTGATTATCTGCTATGACAACGAGCAGTACGCGAACACCGGCATACAGGCCTCGTCGCGCACACCGTACGGCGGCATGACGACTTTTTCCCCTCCCGGCCCGCTGGTTCCGGAGGGCAAGAAGCTTTATCCCAAGGACCTCGCGCGCATGATGGCGGCTGGCCATCCCCACTGCTATGTGGCGACCGCGAGCGTTGGCTACCCCATCGACTTGATGAACAAAGTACGCAAGGGACTCAACCACAAGGGCGCTGCATACCTGATGGTCTACACTCCCTGCCAGAAGGGCTTTGTATACGAGACCCCGCGCTCCATCGATCTTGGCCGGCTGGTCGTCGAGTGCGGACTCTACCCGATCTGGGAGTGGCACCCCGAGAAGCGTGCGTTTGATTACAGCTTCCGCCCGCAGAACATGCGGCCGGTGTCGGAGTATCTGAAACTGCAAGGACGCTTCGGCCACCTCCATGCCGAGCACATCGCCAATCTGCAGAAGTTTGCCAACGAGCAGTGGCGCATGATGGGTGTCGAGCTGCCCGAAGCCTTGATCCAGGCCGCCGATGCGAAAAACCTGATCAACATGGCGTCTGCGGCAGAGGCCGCGGCCGTGGCGGAGACTGTATGAAGACCAACGGAACCACTACGCCTGCAACTCCCGAACCGCAGGAAAGCTACATCGTCAGCGAAGGCAAGAAACGCGGAGCGACCCGCGACGTGCGGGCGGAAGCGGCGTTCGACCGCTACTTCACCGTCCTGCGCGTGCACGCGGGCGACGCGATCCTCACCGACAACTGGCACACGAACGAAGTGCTCGATCACACGCGCAACAACTTCGAGGGCTACACCTTCGCGATGCGCACGCTCGAAGCCTGGGGCGCGATGATTGAGAACGACCGCCGCGCCTACTACACGGCCGGCGGCCGAGTATGGGTCATGGATCTGGAGCCCTGCGCAGGCAAGAAAGCGCGCCTGCCTGGCTCCGGACCCGGCAAGAAGTAGCGGGCTTTGGAATTGCGCCGCATCCTGCTTATCGACGACACGCCGGAGATTGCCGAGCTCCTGACGTTCGCGCTGCACGACCGCGGCTACGAGGTTCACGCCGAGGGATACACCGCCGCCGTCAACGAGCTGATTATCGAGCATCGCGCCGATGCGCTCGTTCTCGACTGTTCAGCGTACGACATGAGCGAATCGCTCTTCGACGCCGTGCGTCACCACCCGGATCACGCCGAGCTTCCGGTAGTCATCATCAGTGACACGCCGGAGCAGGCCGACGCGAGCCTCCGTTCCCGGAAAGCTCGCAGAGTTTCGCTGATCCCGAAGCCGTTCACCGGGTCGCAGGTCGCAAGCGCGCTCAGCGATTTCCTTGAACGGTGAACTGCTGGAATTAGAGATCTGCCGGAATCAATATGCCCTTGTGGAGCATGGACGAGTGGCAATACGTCGAGCGCGAGGTCGTCACCGACCCCAAAGGCAGGCAGTGGACTGTAGCCCTGATGGACGTGCTGGGCCAGGCAGGGGATCCCGACATGCCCGGTGTATTGCTCGAACGCCAGTATTCATCGGGCCGGTATTTCACGCTCATCTACTCGGCCAGCGGAGCGCTCCAGCGGGAACGCGGCTACGCTTCATTGTCAGAGGCAACGAGCGCATACGAAGACCTGCTCGTCTTCGTCATCGATGGCAGCCTCGATCCATCGCAGCCGGTATTCCGGCAAGACTTGGAAGATTGACTCGCCGCTAACCGTCGAAAAATCGCCATAGCACAAGTTTGCGCTTTCCTTTCGACTGTCTGGCGAACAAAAGGCGCAACAACGCCTGGTTACAACAGTTATCTATCAAGGTGCATACTCAACCGCAACAATGGCACTCAGGCACGAAGTCCATGGAGCGGAATCAAACCTTAAGCGTGCTCGGATCAGTCGCGCTGTGGCTGGCAGTTTCCTCGGCTTCCGCCATGGTCTGTCTGGGATGGGTAACGAGCCCAAACTCGCTAGCGCAAAGAATTTCAGAAAAGACGCTCTTCCTGATAGGCAACGCGGCTCTAAGTTGGCTCTGTTTTTACTTCGTCCTATTCGCGCTGCCTCTCGGGGGTGCTATTGCAATTCTTCGGCGCACCAAACCGCAGGGTGTGTTACTGCGTGCCTCAGGTCTCGCATCGGTCGTTGCTATGATTCCGTGCTACTGGGCATGGAGGCCCGGCGAGTTCGTCATGGTTTTTTTCATTTCGTTACTCGCAGTTCCGACGGCTGGTCTGATGTGCCTCCACGCGGGTGACCGATGGATCGTGAAACGCTGGATGAGAATAACCGTTTTAGTGGCGTACTTCGGATTAGTTGCTTGGATTTTCAGGAGATGGATAGTCCCTCCCGAATTTATCCTAGTGCCAGCATCGGGTTTCTTTTCATCGCTGGTCTGGGCTCGCGACATCAAGAGTCAGCCAACCGAGCAACTGTCGTAATATCGCGATTTAACTCGTGACCGAACGGTTACAAGTGTAAACGCCTGTGGGTGTTGAAAAAGTCACTGAGATTAGGGGCTGAGATTTAGCGAAAGCATGGTAGAAGGAGGAATCCAACCCAATGCTTTGCTGGATTTCTATCTTCGGAGGCCTGCTGATCATGATGGG
>Ga0181523_10000033_pt1 | contig 125495 bp, 114 predicted proteins | sample PEATcosm2014_Bin_43_FD_119752 | JGI IMG/M metagenome (GOLD analysis project Ga0181523, IMG submission 119752) | Peatland microbial communities from MTU Mesocosm Facility, Houghton, MI, USA - PEATcosm2014_Bin05_30_metaG | ecosystem: Environmental > Terrestrial > Soil > Wetlands > Peat | place...
AGCGATGCGTTTCACGGTTTGAAGATCAAGCTGCGATTGCGGCGACACCCGCAGATCGCTGAGCACTTGCTGAAGCCGGTCGGGAGACACCATCCGCAGGTGAACCGACTGGCCCATGTCGGTTATCAAAGCTTCGGCGATGCTCGATCCCAGCCAACTCAAGCTCGCCTCTCCCGAGGCGTTATAGAAAGGAACGATCGCTACTGAGGTGACGGGCCCTTGCGCCGCATTCGTACCCGTCCTCGAGCGGGCTGCGTAACGAACCCCGATGACAGCCCCGGCTGCCAGCACAACCGCCGCAACCGCAATCGCAATCCACTTCGCCGGCAGCCGCTTTGCTGGAGCAGGAGCGACCTCGGCAACGACTGGACGCGCAACGGCCGAAGTCCGCGGCTTCTCACCTCGCCAGATCTGGAGTTCGTTTACCAGCTCTTCAATCGAGCCGAACCGCTCGTCGGGATTACGCTCGAGGCATTTACTGACGATATCGCTCAAACCCCGGGGAATAGAGCCGTCAACATCGATCAGCGGTGCCGCTCGCTCTTGAGTGCGCTTAACCAGGCTGGCGATGGCGCTTTCTGCATGAAAGGGCATGATGCCGGTCAGCAGCTCGTAGAAGATAAGGCCCACCGTAAATTCATCGGAGCGGGCGTCTAGATCCTTGCCCATGGCCTGTTCGGGCGACATGTACTCCATCGTCCCGATCATCATGCCGGTCTGGGTCATGCCGTCGCCCTGGATGGTCCTGGCCAGTCCGAAGTCCATGATTACCACGCGCCCCGAGGCATCGCGCATGATGTTGCTGGGTTTCAGATCGCGATGGATGACTCCTTCAGCATGCGCCGCCTGCAACCCGGCGCATACCTGGAGCATGATGTTGACTGCGTCCTCAGGCGTGAGCTTTCCTCGGCGCGTGAGGATCGCGTGCAAGTCCTCACCTTCGACAAACTCCATGGTGATGAACTTCACGCCGCCGGCTTCGTTGAGGTCGTAGATGCGGATGATGTTCTTGTGAGTAACTTGCCGAGCCAGCACCAACTCCTGCTTAAAGCGCGCCAGGATGGCAGGGTTGCCGGCGAGATCCGGCCGGATCACCTTGAGCGCGACGATGCGCTCCACTTCCATGTCTCGAGCCAGGTAAACGGCTCCCATGCCTCCCATGCCAAGGATCTTCAGGATCTCGTAGCGCCAGCCGAGAACCTCGCCCTCACGAAAGATGGTTGCGCCAATGCTTGCGAAAACCGGGTTGAGGGCAGAACCCGGACCTGAGGAGACCGAGGTGACCGGAGCTTTGGTGAGCGCAGCGATTGGAGTGGCAACGGTAGCGGTATCCGATGGGTCGCTCTTGGCGGGAGCTGGCGCGGCAGCTCCAGGAACAAGGGTATCCTGAGAATCGCTGCCGGCCGGAATCGGACCCTTCAGATCAGGCACCGGCTTGGGCAGGGGGGCGGAACTATCCCCGCTTGATACAGCAATCGTTTCCTGCTCCCGTCGCGGCGTATCCCGATCGGCAGTCACGCGCTACCTTCCGAACCTGAGTTAAAAGGTGAAGGAGACTTTCACCCGAAGCCAATGCCCTAGAGTATAACCTTGATTGCAAGCGTGCCCCCAGTGGATTCGGGCCGGGCACTTCGCGACAGGCCTATTGCGCTAGGCCTGCAATAGGCATCGCGCGGTTTCGACATGGTTGTGATAAACCATTGCACCCTCAAACATCTTACACACGCAATTCCAACAACTTGACCGGCAGTTGGGTTCGACCAGCTCAGCTGAAATTTTGCCACGATTGCATGGCTCCGGCACGCCCTAGGCTGGCTACTCAGTGCCTTTCGGAGCGGACGAGTTTCCTGCACTTGGCTCTGTTCGCGAGCGATGGGAAGCCGTGGAGCAGGACGTGAGGCAGTATCTCGCTATGTTGTTCTGAGGAGACGCTGGTTGCTGGTTCACTTCTCCAGCAACCCAGACTGCCCCGCCGCGCGCTGCGCCGCGGTCCAGCAAGCCCGTTCCCGGACACGTCCACACAAGTTGCGCGCTGGCTTCCACCAGGGTCATTCAATGCATGCTTGCATGGCATTCAGCGCACAGCGTGATTGCTGGTGGGAACGCTCGTGAATCTTGTAGTTACCGTGCCTTGCGGAGCGGAGTGGCGTCGAGCCAAAGCTTCCCCGCGACAAGGGAAGAAGATCCCGACCTCCGGTTCGAGCTTCACCTGCATAACCAATCCCTCCTAGTAGAGATTGCAGGCACAGCTTACGGCAGCTTTCTCCCGCCGTAATAGCGTTCGGACGTATGCCTCCCGTCCTTGTGGGTGGTTTCGATCCGCTGGCAAATCACCCTTTCGTTTAGCCCAACAGACGTTATGACTAATGCGTGCTCTCCGGTCTTCGGGTTATAGAGCCGCGTTACTTCCTGACGCGGTCCTTTCTTATCGGCCATTTTGTATCCTCCATTCGTTACTTGTCTGTCCTCACCCGACTTGTTGTGTACCGTCGTTGATTGCCTCGGCAAGAGTAGGGTTCGGCTGTGTGGTGCCGAAGCCAACTTCGCTACTTCCCCGACCTGACATCTTCATGCTCTGCCGTAGCTCCGATATAGCCTCCACCAGTTCGGCCAGTCCGATATCACTTCCTGCTTCGTACGCGTACTGCCCCGCCAAGATGTAGGCTTCTCGCAGTAGCGCGAATGAAAAGTTTCCAGACTCTGCGGCAGCGCACTCTAGATCACCCTCCGACAGGCTCGGGTTTAGCTTGCGAAAGAACTGGGCCCGCAGCTCGGCATTCGGGTTGGGAAAAGCCACCACACGATCAAATCGTCCGGGGCGCCGAAGAATAGCTGGGTCCAGTGCGGTTGGGTCGTTGGCGGTCGCGGCCACTACAATCCCATCGTCAGTCGTTAAACCGTCCAACGAGTTAAGCAACTGCTGCAAACTGATTCGGCTGCGTGGCTGTGTGGCCTGATTCCTTGGAAATGCTCGGTCTATGTCTTCCATAACCACCAGGGCAGGAGCATGCCGGGACGCTCGATCAAACATTTTCTGCAAGTCGCCGTCATCGACCTCACGGCCAAAGAAGTTCAACGTGAATGCGGCCATTCCTGGCCGCGAGAGCATGACACGTATGACGCTGGTTTTGCCGTTTCCCGGAGGCCCATAGAGCAGATAGCCACGACGAAACGGAAGACTAAGTTGGCGAAACCATGACTCACGCGCGAAAAAGGATTCGTAGTCGTTCTTCACCAGGTGAAGAACTGAGTCCTCCAGCACGAGATCGTCCCAAGCGGACTGTCTTATCTCTTTGCGGCTGCCAGCCATCGCCAGCACCGCCGATTCCTGACGCACATTCCAGTCAGCCAGCAGTTTCATCACGACTGCCACTTCATCACGGCGGCAAACCACGACCTCGTCCCAACGGGTCATCGCGTCGTCAGGATATGGGACGTTCAGTGCAACCACGGCACCCGATATTCCCCTGAAGCGTAACGCTACGGGAGTGTCACGCCACATGACTGCCCAGGCGGCTCTGCGTTCGGAAATGCACCCAGAGGACTCCCGCGTCGCTCGGGCCGAAACCATGGAAGCCATCCCCGGCGGGAACTGAACGCCGTCGATTCGTTCGCGCAGCTGCGAACTCGGATCAGGTTGCATTCCTGCCAGCGGAACGTTAGCCAGCACGCGAGGTACGGCTAGGGCAGTGAGCGAGTTCTCAACTTCTAGAATGACCGCGTGTGCGAGGGACACTCCGAGCTCGGACTCGATCCAGCGTTTGTATTTGTTAATGGCACCTCGAATCCAGTCCGCCTCGGTGGCTGGCAATTGTGTTCTGTCCATAGTCCTCCGTTCATTAGTTAGCTGTCCTCACCCGACGTGTTGCGTGCTGTCATTCATCGACTCGGGCGAGTAAGGCTTCGCTGTACCCTACTGAACTTCAGTACTTTCCCCGCCCGACACTTTCATGCTCTGTTAGCTTCCGCCAACGTCGCGAAGCCCGTCTGCAGGTCACTACTAACTAATATCGGGGAAACCGTTAAATGGCTAAATCAGAAAGGGTCGAGGATTGCCTCTGGTGCAACCCCAAAATGGCTATCGATCGGCGTTTCCCCATTGATCAAAAACCTAGACATCCGAAACGTCGAAAAATTCATTGCTATAGACAAAATTTAACTTCATGCGATCACACCACTCAACGGCAAATAAAAGCGATACGCCCATTAATACTGGTGATTTTCGTCGTTTAATTCACTCAAGAAAAATGATGGTTCGGAACGTCAGTAAGACAGTGTTTTAGCTATGCGATCGATGGTAGACGCACTCATTCAAAACAATGATCGGGGCGGCAGAGGAATCTCACATCGCCAATAGCAAGTTGCCAGCTGACGGTGGCACGCCAAACGATGACCTGTTCTGATAATGAACGGAGAACATAATACGGGGTACATAAGCAGAGGAGACTTCATTATGAAGCGTAGCAATGATGCGACTGAGCCGGTTACCGCGCGTCCGGAATCTCTCCGCGCTAGCGACTGTGATCGGCTGATGGGACTCACCGGCGGAGGCTGCTCAAAGGGCGTTCTCGCGCGGCTAATCCCCACCGACCGGGAATTGGAACGGCGGCGGGCGCGATACGAGGCACACCGCAAGGCGGTGGAGCAACTTCATGAGGTTCACGAGGCCCTGACCGACCCCGCGGTCCCATTAAGCCAGGTGGGTCGAGTTATCACGGCAGCGATGGCGGAACTGGCCTCCCAGCTGTGCGACGATGCTGCGGGTAGCGACGTTGCGGCCCTGAACCTGGACATGCGATGGCTTCGTCGGTTGCACAAAGCGGTGCTGGACGTCGAAACCCTACGCAAGCGCGAGGACAAGCTGAAGATTGAGGGCGCCAAGTTCAAGGCGGCGATGCAATCTCACGGCGCTGTTTTCCCAGGCGTTGAACGCCGGCCGTGACCGAAGATGGCGATCGCGTAACACTCTTCTGCAGCTGCAGGACCTGCTCGCCAATCGGGAGGACCAGCTCAGGCGCCGTAGCAGACGCTTAGAACAGCCGAGTCCTTGATGGGCTTTTCAGATTTACAGCTGCCCACTGGATCAAGGCGCCTTCTATGGCTGCCTCGCGGCTCACATTTTGCAGAACCCCCGACATCGTTTGCCGCAGCTAAGTCGGAAAATTCTAGGCGTCTGCCCTCAACGCAAAAGCGCAAAAATGCCAGAACGTCGAAAAGCGCAGTGCTGTAGAGATTTTGACGCCGTGGTGCGCTGATACAGCCTCTTCCCACTGGAAAAATCTGCCGCCACATACAGCGCTCAAAAACGCCACTAAGAATGGCGGTTTTTGTTCGTTGACTCGTTCAGCGTCGAAGCAGCTGGGCGAGCCATTTTTGCGTATCGATAATGAAAAACATTTAGAACTACGAAGACCTTTATCGGGAGCCCATCTCACGGGCCGTACGGAACATTACATGAAGATAGAAAATAACAATGCGAACGAGCCCACCGCTCGTGCTCAGTGTAAAGACGCCGAACGATTTGTGCCGACAGTGATGACTGCCGGCATGGCGCTGTACCACGGCGCCATCGTTGAGCAGATTGCCGGCGGTCGACTCCTTCTCTTGGCCGACGGCCGGCACACATTACACCGCGCTGTCCAACACTGCGGCGTGCGTTATGTTCCGCTACCCTTGGGGCCCGATTATGAGCGGGCACTTCTGATGCCGGACGCGACCGCGGAGTACGGAACCGTCGGCGAGCTGCAGCACAACCTGTCCAGCTGCTCCTCACTCCGTTCCCGCAATGTGAATTCTGCCATCGCCTTTCTCAAGCCGAGACAGGCCCCAAAAGCGACAAACGAGTGCATGGAAAGGAGCAAGGGCGGACGATCACTTGAGTTTGCGAGATGTAACCGCTCAATGGAATCGACAATACACCAGTCGCTTTCGACGAACGATCAGTTGCGATGTTTGGAGCAATTCACGCTGTGTGCGGCGTGACGTAGGAGAGACTAGAACAGCTCAATGGTCGCGCCGTGCCCAGTTACAGAAGCCAGCCGACGGTCCCGGGTAATCAAGGGTCCCTTCAGACTTTCGGCGAGCGCGATGTACGCAGCATCGTAGGCCGAAAGATTGTGACGCAGTTGCCAAATTCGAGTCACCAGCAGGAAATGTGGATATCGATGAATACGGAGATCAAGCAGGTCGCGTATGGCTTGATCGGCCCGATTGGCAGCCAAGGCTCCTCGTTGGACCAGACGCCGCAAGACCTGGGTTACCTCGAGATCGAGAAGATGGGGTGCGTGCAGGCTTTCGTTACGCGCATAGATTCGATTCTCGATGTGGCGCCCCGCCGGGGTCTGGAGCAGCCAGTCTATTGCTGCCGACGCATCCAGGACGATCATCGCCCTTCACGCTCTTCTCGAACCAGGCGAGCGGTATCAATGGGGGCTGTAATAGGTTGACGCCCGTGGAGCCGGAGGCGAAGTTCTGCCATCGTCGGTTTCTCTGCAATTTCCTTGATCTCCCCCAGCAGGTAGTCGGAGAGAGACATCCCAGCCAAGGCAGCTCGGGATTTGAGGCTTCGATGAAGTGCATCCGGCACATTACGTAGTTGAATCATTTTTGACATGTTAATAGCATATTTTCATGTGTTGCACATGTCAAGGAGAAGACCGAAGGGTTGGATTCGCAGTGGTCAGCTCGGAGCGAGACCTTCGATGAATACCATTAACCGCGACGACTGATTCGTCAGCGATTGCCGCAAAACATGGCGCTTGCAGCATTGCAAAGCAGCGTTCTGCGAAACGAAGTCGATAAGTTCCTTGTTGTCAGTGAAATCGTTGGCGGGTTTGGCGTCGCCTCGAGTCTTCTCTGCCGGCAGCGCTCGCTTCTTGGAGCGTTGGAGAAAAGGCAAGGAAAAGGCCTATAATCTGGCATTGGCTCGCGAACAGGACAACATCTGTGGGACGCCATCTTGTGGGCCATGATCGCGCGAACCGTGTTGGCTAGTGAGGCCGCATGAACAGTCCAACTCTTCCGTTCGTTTCGCACTACCGCAGTTCTTGCCGGCTGCATCTTCGTTTCCTCCCACATCCTGATTGCCGCGCTCGCGCCATTTGGCCGCCGCTAGAGCGGGCCTTCGCGCTGGTGTTGGCGTTGCTTCTATTGCCGATTTGGCAGGAGGCAATGTGGGCGCAACAATCAACGGCGCCGCAATCCGGACAGCCGCAGCTGGATTACAGCGGACAGCTTCAGTCCGATCAAGCAGGTTATCCGGCGCAGGCTTACCAGGCTGCGGATACGAACGCTCCGCCAGCGTATGGACAAACGGTTCAGCGGCTACGCGCGGAGCAGTTGCAGCAGTTGGTGGCGCCCATCGCCCTGTATCCGGACAGGCTGATCGCATTGATGCTGACGGCCTCGGCCTATCCTACGCAGATCGTGGATGCCGATAGTTGGCTGCAAGCGCGGGGTAGCGCGTCGCCCGAGCAGATCGTAGCCGGAGCCGATGCGCAGAGCTGGGATCTAAGCGTAAAGGCGTTGACGGCGTTTCCCCAGGTGTTGGCGCAGATGGCCCGCAATCTTCCATGGGCCACCGACCTCGGCAACGCCTACTACAACCAGCGCGCGGAAACATTGGAGGCTGTGCAGGTGCTGCGCTCACGCGCGCAGACGGCCGGAAACCTGCAGACGACGGCGCAGGAATCAGTCAACTACGTCGGCGGCAACATTGAGCTGGCGCCGGTGAACCCGCAGGTCGTCTACGTGCCGATCTACAACCCCTGGGCGGTTTATGGGCAGCCGGTTTCACCGTATCCCGGATTTTCGTTATTCGGCACGCTCGGATCATTCCTGAACTCGTCCGCGGTTCAGTGGGGGCTCGGCATAGCCATGAGCGCGTTCAGCCATTCGCCCTGGGGGTGGCTGGCCTGGGGCTTGAATTGGCTGGCGCAGGCAGTGCTGTTCAACAACTCAAACTATGATTCATCAGGCACCGCCGTTGCGGGCGGGGGCTACTCGTATGGCGGCGGAGCTGCGCCGACGTACTCCGGCGGAGGGTATGGCTATTCTGGCGGAGGATATGGTTCTGGCTACGGCGGCTACAACCAGGGGTTCGGACAAGGGATGGGCCATCAACCCACGAACGGGAATAGTTACGCTGGTACCAGGTATGGCATGAATCGCGCGCCAGGATATGTCGTTCATCGGCCGCCGACAAGCGCAGCAGGCGGATACAACACGTCACCTGCGCATAGCAATGTTCCGCGTCCGCCGAATCGCTCTTCAGAATATGGCTCACCGCAGAGCGCTAGCCGCAGCTACCAGGGCAGCAGTTATGCTGGCGGATCACGACAGAACTATCCATCATCCGCTGTGCATCGACCGCCCAGCAGCCAAGGCTTTAATTCCGCAAGATCGCAGTCGCCTACTTTCGGGCCGTCCTCTGCGAGTCTTGCTCACAGCAACTACTCAGGGTCTTCTTTCAAACAGCCGCGCGCAACCAGCTTTCATCCCTTCGGGGGCGGACATGGGTCGCAAAGTTTCCACGCTTCAAAGGCAAGCTTCCACGCCCCAAAGGAATCTTTCCATGCTCCGAAAATGAAAGCGCCGAAGAGTTCTGGCGGGCATTCCGGCGGAGGCCATTTTGGTGGCCACTCGGGCGGCAGCCATCATCGTTAGGAACCGCCGCAGGAGCGTCCCGGTCGCGAATCGCTTGAGTAGCAACAGACCATAGAGCATTCGATCTGTCGCGTGCCGGCTAGCAGCCGGGCGGGGCATCCGGCCCCATCCGGCTAACATAACGATCCGACACAAAGCCGCGATCGGTTTTATCCCAGGTACTGTTGCCCTCCACGTTGGTCCCTGCCACCTCGCAGAGTATGGTGATGATGGTTCCGCGAGGATACATTCCCAACACCGGCGCTGAAGTGCGGGGCGCCGCGCGGATCTGCAAGAACGATGCTGTGACTTCGCCAGTGACCGCGGCCGCGGCTGCTGGCGGCACCACTGGGGCAGGCGCAGGCGGCGCCGGCGCAGGCGGCGGCGAAGTAGTCACGGCCCGCGGTGGCGCCGGGAACTCCACAGTGAAAGGCACGTCTCCGGAGATACCGGTAGCCTCCCACCGGGACATGGGAATCGTGGCGACCTGCTCGATGGAGGCGCCGCAGTTGCCGGGACACAGATCGATCGTATCCGTCACTTTGAAAGCAATCTTGGTAACGGCGGTAAGACTTCCGTCCGGGTTGCGCGTGACTTCAGCGGAGCCCGTCGCCGTGCGGTCGTCGTCAAAGGGAGAAGGCTGCGCGCCGATCTTGCAGGCACTCTGGTTTTTCCCCACTCCACCGGCAATGTTACCGGGGATCTCGCCAATCACGGAGAAGTCCATCACGTTGGGGCTCCCCGGATTGCCGAGCTCGGCGATGGCCGAGCCAATGCGTGACGGCAGATCGACAACCACAGTTTTGCTCCCGGCCGGGAAGGTTGGCGGATTCCGTTCCAGGTCGGTCTTTAGCGCGTCGGCAAGAAAATCCGTAACGCCGACGGTCGTGGCCGAGTTGGTGAAATCGGCGGCGAACTTACTGCTTAAGTCCTGCGGCGCCGAGCCGCCAAAAATGTAGTCACTCCAGAGTGGCACCACGCGCGGGCTGACCTTCGCGCCAATTCCCGCCAGTAATACCGGGGCCATCGCCAGGCGCTCGGCCATGGCCACAGTAGGGCTTGACATCGGCGTACAAAACTCCGGCGGCAACCCGATGGAATAGCGCAGGCCGGACCACCGGCGCCGCCACCACCGATGGCCTGTCGGTGAACCACCGCAGTCGATTCCGATTCCGTGTCCCGCTGTGCAATGTGCGCGAGTTCGTGCGCGATGAGCCGCTGGCCGGCAGTCGTGCCCGGGCGTTATACGCCGGACGCAAACACAATGTCGGAACCGGCGGCATAGGCGAGAGCGTCGATAGCGGCCGCCGAATGCGCCGCCGTGTCTTCAGTATGGATTCTGACGTCGCTGAAGTCCCTGCCAAAGCGCGGTTCGAAGAAGCCGCAGGTGGCCGAATCCATGGGCTGGCCCGGCGAACGCAGTACGCCTCGAAGCATTCCCGCCGAAGCCGGAGGATTACGCGCGCCCTCGGACTGGCGAGCAATCGTGCCCTGCTCTTGCCGGCACTCGTCACACATCTCGCCGTCTTCGGCGCAGGAGCAGGGCGAACTGCCGGCCACGCCGGCGTGCGAGCGCATCACCCGATCAGCCATACGATCGGCTTGCTGCTCTTCCGGATCACCTGGATCGCTTACCATCAGCTTGGGCTGAATTATTCCGCTATGCAGAAGCCGCTGCACGGCAAGATTCACCGCCTGATTGCCCGCATGATGTTGCAGGTCGAGAACACTTTCGGAAGCACCGGCCGCAAGGTCCGCCCTGCGGCCATGCCTGAAACTTCGTGGCTCCCGCTTACCAGGCTCGGGAGCTCCTATATCATGTCCCGACGATCGCATCAGAACCCCACCCTAATGATCTTTGCTTTTTGAGCAGCGCTTGGTCCTTCATAATACTTCGTGACGGCCCTAGCCGCCGAACCATCACGGCCTTGCGGTGCGCTTGAATAGTGACTTGAACTCGTCGTTCCCTAACGCCCGCTCTTCCACTTCCCACGTGATGCTTTCGAGCACTTTGATGGTGACTCCCTGATATTCGCCGTGGAGTTGCTCGCGGAAGAACACCTCTAGAAGATTGAAGATTAATGGGAAGCGGCACAAATGGTACCTTTCAGTGACCGCCTCATTCTCGGGAAGGCTCGGTTGAAAGGAAAGATGGAGGGTAAGCTGCTATCCGCAAGTGCCCCCTGCGCAGTCCACCAACGCGCTGGATATTTTCGGATCGAAAGTGGCGGCGTCTACTAACTCCACAAATAGTCTGGTCAGATTGACGATTGGCCTTATAATTTCGGGCACTGCACTCATCTCCGGAAACACCTAGAAAGGGAACATGGCGACTGACAGGTCTGCCCCTATAGTTCCCGTGGTTGAAATCGCTGCGGCGCTGTTGACTCGTCCCGAAACGGCGGCGCGGGCGCAAGTGATCGCGAACCGGGTTTGCGAACTTGTCCCCGACAGCGCGGCGGTAGTGTACGTCATCGAGGACCAGGACAACCCTGCCTGGACAGCCAAAGCCACGGCCGGCGAAATCAATGTGCCCGAGGTCGCGGACTTCGAGGTGGGTACGCTCGGTGCAATTGCCAGCGGCCGTGCAGTCCAGACCTTCGATTTCGCGACGCTAAACCGGGAAGCATTCTCGCATCTGGATATACGGCGCGATGTTGTGTCTCTCGCGTATCTACCCCTGATAGCAGAAGACGTTCTGGTCGGCGCGGTTGAGGTGATCGCGTACGAGCGATCCTTGCCCACTACCGCATTGCAGGACCTGAGCGAACTTACGGAACTCGCGGCGCCAGCGATTGCGGCTGCCCTGAACTACGAAAGCGAACGCAATATCAGCCTGCAGTCGATCAGCCGCGTTACCCAGATGTACGACCTGGAGAAGGTCTTCAACTCCACGCTGGAATTAGACAATCTGCTGGAGATGATCGCCAAAAAGTTTGCCGACGTCATGAACGTGCAGGCTGTCAACCTGTGGATGGTAAATGGCGACGGCTTGGAGTTGGTGTACCAGGCAGGGTTCGACGCCACAGTTACGGTCGGAAATGTGCAGCGAGTTGGCGAGGGGGTCGCGACGGAGGTTTCGGAGAGCGGCGAGGCGCTTCTGATTGACGATCCCGATGACGAGCGCCTGCGGACGAGGTCCGCCGATCATGAGGACGGTGAAGTGTTCTCGCTGCTGGCGGCGCCGCTGATGGAGTCGCAGAGTCTGGTTGGCGTCGCAGAAGCAGTAAACCGCCAGGATGGGTTGCCGTTCGACGACGATGACCACTTCCTGCTCATGAACATGTGCGAGACCGCCAGCAATGCGCTGCACAATGCCGAGTTGCTGCAGGCGGAGCGCAAACTTGAGGTGCTGGAGGCGCTGGTCAAAGTCAGCAGCGAAATCACCTCCACCCTCGACCTCGACCGCGTGTTGCAGGCGGTAGTGAACGAACCAGGAAGCGTCATTGGCTATGAGCGCGCCGCCATCGCGCTGGAGACGCGCGGCAAGCTGCAGATCAAAGCGGTATCCGGGGCGGCAAAAATCAGTCCTCAAGATCCGGATATTGTTCGCCTGCAGTCACTGCTGGAATGGGCCTCACTGTCCAACAATCCCATTCTCGTGCGCCAGCACGAGGAGGAGATCGATGCTGATCGCGAAGAAACCCGAGCGAAGTTCCAAGCCTACTTTGAGCAGACGGGCATGCGCGGGTTTCATTCTCTTCCGCTGGCCGATGACGACGGGCGCATCGGCATCCTTTCGTTCGAGAGCAGCGATCCCGATTTCCTGGGCACAGCTCACCTGGAAATGATCAAGGTCCTGGCCGGGCAGGCCACGGTGGCGTTGCGCAACGCAACGCTCTACCGCGAAGTTCCCTTCATCGATCTGCTGGGGCCGATTCTAAGTCGCAAACGAAAATTTTTGGCAATGGAGAAGCAGCGGCGGATGCTGTTCGTCAGTGCCGCCCTGCTGGTTGTGATCTTTCTGGCGGCCTTCCCGCTGCCTCTGCGTGTCGATGGTACGGCGGTGGTCGCGCCTGCTCACAGCGCAAGCATTCAGCCCGAAGTTGCGGGCTTGGTGAAACGCGTGGATGTTCGCGAAGGCGACAAGGTCTCGGAAGGTACAATTCTGGCGCGGTTGGACGATTGGCAATACCGGATGGCGCTGGCGGCTGCCCAGGCCAAGTATGAGACGGCTATCTCGGCGATGGATCGGGCGCTGGCTTCTAACGATGGGACCGAAGCCGGAATCCAGCGCGTGCAGGCGGATTTCTGGAAGACGGAGGTCGCGCGCGACCAGCAGCTGCTGGAAAGAACCGTGCTGCGAACTCCCATCGCCGGCCGAGTAGCTACGCCCCACATCGAAGATCTCGTCGGACTGAATCTGCGTCCCGGCGACACCTTTGCCGAAGTGGTGGACACTTCTCACGCCGACATCGATGTGTCCGTCGATGAGGCGGACATCGGGCGGGTGCGCGCCGGACAAAACGCCGGGGTAAAGCTTGAGGGCCTGCCGAACTACACGTTTCACGCTCCTGTAACGGTCGTTAGTCCAAAGGCGGTAATAAATGGCGGCGATCGCTTCTTCTATGCCCGACTCGTTGTACCTAATGATGAGGGACTGATACGCGCGGGAATGCTGGGGCGCGGAAAGATCTCCACGGGCTGGGCTCCGGCCGGATGGGTATTCTTCCGTCGTCCGCTAATGTGGCTGTGGTCGAAAGTCTGGACATGGGTTGGCTGGTAGGAGGACAAGCCATGAAGCAATACATTCTCGGGCTTCTGATGCTGACGTTGGCTTGCAGCGGCTGTAACAACTCGAAGGAGGTATCCGTATCCGCGGCTTCGTCTGTCGCTGCTCCCGCACCGGAGAACCCACCTGCACATCCCACCACGACGAGCGATACGGTGGTTGCGTCGGGACCGATTGTGGTGGAAAACCAGCTTGATGTTGAAGCCCAGCGTGAAGGTGTTGTCGCAGCGGTGCTGATTCAGCCCGGGACCTCGGTTCGCAAAGGGCAGCTTCTGGCGAGACTGGACGACCGGCAAATCTCTGCCGATCTCGACGCCGCCGAGGCCCGCGTGCGGGCGCTCGAAGCCAACGTCGAAAACTGGAAGGCCGAAACCAAGGTACTTCAGGCTGATCGCAGCCGCGCCGAGAAGCTGTATGCCGATAAGGTGATCGCGAAGGAAGAGTTGGACCACGCTGTCTACAAGGAGGAGGCTGACGAGTTTGAAGTTAAGCGGGAATCCGAAAGTTTGAACAACGCCAGAGATGTGCTCCGCTCCTTGCAGCTCGAGAAAGAAAAAAACGACATTACGGCGCCTTTCGACGGAATTGTAGCGCGTCGTTATGTGCGTGTCGGACAGAAGGTCGCGGTCGGGGATCGCCTCTTCTGGGTGACGGCCATGGCGCCGCTGCAGGTCAGGTTCACGCTTCCGGAACGTTTCCTCGGCAAGGTTCACGAGGGCGAGATGCTCAGCGTAAGCTCCGGTGATATCTCTCCCGAAACCAAGTACAGCGCGCACATCGTTCAGGTCAGCCCGGTCGTTGATCCATCCAGCGGTACGGTGGAAGTGCTCGCGCTAATCACGGACACCAAGACCGAGCTTCGACCCGGAATGCTTGTAAACGTCACGCTCAACCAGCACCCATGAACATCCTGGAAGCTTTCGATGCGGCGCTGCCGGAGATCCCGTCGAAGACTGCTCGCCAGAGCCTTCCTAAGCTCGATCCGCGGGTCATTTCCAAACAGCACATCGAGCAGGGGGTGCCCACCGTCCTGGCCAAAATGCCCGGCAGTGACACCTATGTGCGACTCACGCCGGAACAATGGGCATTGCTGGAGCTGTTCGACGGCGAGCGCTCGTACGACGAACTGTCGGAGCTCATACGAGAGCAGACGGGGATCGCTTTTACTTCCGACGATGTGAAGGAATTCACATCATTCATGCGAGACCAGACGGACCTTCTCTATCGCACGCCGATGGAAAAGAGCATTACGCTGAAGGAGAAACTCAGCGAACAGCGGCACAAACGAAAACGCTTCGGATTTTCCGACATCACGGATATCACGCTGCACAAATGGCCGCACGCCGATGACTACCTGACGAAGCTAAAGCCGTACGTCGAGTTTATCTACACGCCCTGGTTCACGTTGCTGACGCTGGCTTGCTTCGGCGTGATGGTCTGGATGTGGCTGGGCAAGCTGGACGAAATCTGGTACGACAGTTTTCGCTTCTACAACTTCACGGAGAAGACGGTTTGGGATCTGGTGGAATTCTGGTTCCTCTTCGGTGCGATGGCGTTCGTCCATGAATCCGCGCACGGCATGACCTGTAAGCATTTCGGCGGCAACGTAGAAAAGATGGAATTCCTGTTGATGTACTTCGCGCCCACCTTCGTCTGCGATGTCACGCAGATATGGGTGGTCGGAGAACGCCGGGCCCGGCTGTTCACCATCGCCGCCGGCATCTGGGCCGACCTGGTCATCTGCTTCATTGCCACCGTGATCTGGTGGACCACGGCTCCGGGGATGGGGGTTCATGATTTTGCCTACAAGGTCATTATGGTTTCGGGCGTAGGAGTGACCCTGGTAAATCTGAATCCGCTGATCAAGCTGGATGGCTATTACATGTTCTCTGAGTTCGTGGGTGAGGGTGACCTCAAGGAGCGCTCCACGCTGTACGTTTCGGAGTGGGTAAAGCGGAATCTCTTCTTTCTGCCCGTGGAAGTGGAATTCGTTCCCAGGCGTCGCCGCGTTCTCTATATCCTGTACGCGCTATTTTCGGGGATTTATGGCTATGTGCTGATTGGGGCAGTCGTAATTTTCCTCTATCACGTTCTGCGTTCTTTCACTCCGGAATATGCCTGGCTACCCGCACTGATCGTCGCGTTTCTCATCTTCCGATCGCGGATTCGAAAGCTGGTGAGATTTATGAAGGACGTCTACCTGGACAAGAAGGATCGCGTGAAGGTCTGGCTCACACCGGCCCGGATCGTCATCTGCTCCGCCGTGGCGCTTGCCATTCTGTTCGTGCCGATGTGGCCGGACTTCGTCGAGGCCCGCTTCGTCCTGGAGCCATCCCACCGCGCCATCGTCCGCGCCGACGTGGCTGGGGTCGTTGTGCAGGTGCTAGCCGGCGAGAACCAAACGGTCGCATCCGGCACGCCGCTGGTGAAACTGCGCAATCTTCCATTGGAATCGGATGCAGCCGCGGCCAATGCCGGCTTTCGCGAAGCCTCCTCGCGCGCCATCACTGCCAACCTCCACTACGCTGACGTAGGACGCGCCGAGCATCAGCGGGACGCGTCAGCCGAGCGCCAGCAAATCTTATCCAGCCAGTTGAGGCAATTGGATGTGGTGAGCCCGATCGCAGGAGTGGTTTTGACTCCGAACTTAACCGATCTGCTGGGGAGCTTCGTGCCGGCAGGTACCACTATCGCCGAGGTTGCAGACCTGAATACAATGACAGCCCGTATCTATATTCCTGAGTACGACATTCGGGATGTGCGCATCGGGACCCGGGCGAGGCTGCAGGTGGCGTCACAGCTCCTACCCATTTCCGGCACCTTGGCATCCATCGCGCCGCTCTCCGCTGAAATCGATCCCAGCCTCGCCGAGAAAGACCAACTGAGTGGCATTGTGCAGCCGCCCTTCTATCTCGGATTTGTACATTTGCCAAATGATGGGACGCTGCGCGACGGCATGACCGGCACAGCCAAACTGTTCGTTCGTCGTCGCAGCCTGGCAGACATGATGGCGAGATTTGGCCGCGATCTGGTTCTGCGGCGATTGTGGTAACCAACTCGCTGGCGAACGTAGAAAAAGGTCCTGTGTTCACAGGACCTTTGCCGAAGTGGGATAGGGAAAGCCTGCTCAGCTACACATAGCTGCGGCTTCGGATGTCGGACACTTACAGCGCGCGAATGGCCGGCTTTACAGCAGCGCGAACCGCCGGTCTCACAGCGGCGCGAACCGCCGGCCTTACAGCGGCGCGAACGGCCGGCTTTACAGCGGCGCGGATGGCCGGCTTTACGGCGGCGCGGATCGCCGGCTTTACAGCGGCGCGAATCGCCGGCTTTACAGCGGCGCGAATGGCTGGCTTTACGGCGGCGCGGATGGCCGGCCTTACGGCTGGGGCTTGTGTCGGGGTTGCCAGGATAGCCTTCTGAGCGGCCGTCCGCTGCGTGATGAGAGACTTTTTCTGAACTGACATGTAATCTCCTTTTCGCTGCTTCTCTCGCCGCGGCTTAGGCACCGCTTGAGGCGACGCAATGGGATGTTGCAAGATGAATTCCAAACTGCAGACGGTGGAGCATCAAGTTTGGGGTCTCTGTTTTTAAAGGCTTACGGTGCGGGCTATCCAGCTCCGTTGGGAATTAGATCAAAAATTGATCTGATCTAGATAAAAAACTCATCTACCGGGCTGTCGAAGCCAAATTTTCATGTCCTGGCGATCTGATATTTCCGGCAAAGATAGTGCATTCTCTGCTTATCAATATGCAGCAAGCGGGCTGCATCCACCTTGTTCCCGCCGCTCCGCCGCAGTGCGGCATGCAGATACGCGACTTCGATTCTGGCGATTTCCTCGTCGAACTGCACGCCCTGCTCGGGAATGAGCAGGGCCTCCTGTGAGGTGGTGCTGTGGTAAAGGATGCGCTGTGGCAGATGTTGCATCTTGATCAGGGGCCCATCTACCATGAGCACCAGCCGTTGCACCAGATTCTCGAGCTCCCGCACATTGCCCGGCCAAGGGTCTTCCTCCAGCACCTGCATAACTTCCGGATCCACCCGCTTCAGCGGTACTCCGTTGTCTGCGCAGTAAATGCGCAGGAAGTGCTCGAAGAGCAACGGCACATCTCCGCTCCTTTCGCGCAGGGGAGGCAGTAAGATCGGGACCACGTTGATTCGATAGTACAAATCTTCACGAAAGCGGCCGACCTGGGCCATGGCCTCAAGGTCTTCATGAGTGGCCGTGATCAGGCGGAAGTCGATCTTTTTAGCGGTGTTGCCGCCAATGCGAGTTACCACGCGGTCCTCAAGAACGCGCAGCAGTTTCGTCTGCAAAGCCAGGCCCAGCGTGGCGATCTCATCGAGAAACAAAGTGCCGGTGTGCGCCATCTCGATGTGGCCGGCACGCGCCGCCCTGGCATCGGTGAAGGCTCCTTTTTCGTGCCCGAACAGCTCCGCCTCAATCAGGTTTTCAGGCAAGGCCGCACAGTTGATGCTGACAAAGGGCTTCTCGGATCGTGAGCCCAACGACACGATGGCGCGAGCGACAAGCTCCTTGCCCGTGCCACTCTCTCCTCGGATCATCACCGTGCTGCTGCTATCGGCGACACGTCGAATGGTGTCGTATACCAGGCGCATAGGTTCGCTGGCGCCGATTAGTTCGCCGTACGATGTCTGCTCGGCCTTGGCGCTCAGCCGTTCACGGTACTCGATCTCTGCCCAGCGTTTTTCCAGCGCCTGTCCGAGTACAATCCTGACCTCTTCGAAGTTGATGGGGGCGACAAAGTACTCTTCGACCGTGGCATCCATTGCCTTGTGACGAAGGGCTTTGCTATGCGAGCGGGTAAACGCCGCCAGCAGCAGATCAGGCAGCAGCGAACGCAATTCGGTAGTAGCTGCCAGCCCCTCATCCGGACGTTCGCCGACCACATCGATATCCACGATGACGGCGTGTGGCGGGTGCTTTCGCACGCGCGCGGTCAATTCATCCCAACTTCGCAAGATGTGTAGGTCGTATTCAGCAGAAAGACATGCCTCAGCCTCTGGCCCGACGGACTCGTCGGTGGTGACAATGACGACGCTGAACCGAGAGGGGCGATGCTCGCTGTTGGTGCTCGACATGGTTGCTCCCAACCAGGTTCCGCAACAGGCGCCTGCGTTAGCGCGGGTGTCAGGTCCTGGAACTCTGCGCCCGCCAGATGGTCAGGGGCTCGCTCGGATGTCGGAGGTCGAAGGCATTATGCCATTGTTTTTTGAATCGCGCAGTTGAATTTTTCATCTTCACACCAACTCTGTGGCAGCGGACAAGGAGGCCGGAACACATACCGAGCTTCTGGAATGGACTGCTCAAGCAGCAAAATACGCTTGCAAAGCTGCCGTCTTCGTCATAGGGTAAGCGGCATCGGCCAAGGCTTCTCTGAAGGTTACCCTAGGAGGGTAGGTTGGATATTAATGTTCGCAAGCGATCGCAGGTGCAGGTGGTCCAATTGAAGGGGCAGCTTCGGCTGGGCGACGCTGTCGACGACCTGCAGCGCACGATCAACGAGTCATTGGCGGAGGGTGACACGCGCTTCGTCATCAACTTGTCGGAAGTGCCGATGATCGACTCTAGCGGCATCGGTGTACTGGTGCGATTTCTTGCGTCTGCGAAGAAGCGAGGAGGAAGCGTCAAGCTGGTGAACCTTTCCAGCTTCGCGCAAAAAACGCTGCGCGTGGTGGGTGTGCTCAGCCTGTTCGATGTTTATGAAGACGACGACCAGGCCGTCGCGTCGTTCAATTGATCTCGGGATCGATAAGAATCGGGAAACATCCAATGAGGCTTCATGTCTTTTGAGGCGGGCGCGGCCGACCAGCCTGGTCAAGTGACCGACACATTCGAGCTTCGCCTGCAAGGCGAAGTCCGCGCCATTTCCGCGGCGACGGATAGCATCTCCGCCAAGCTACAGCAGTTGCAGATTCCCGAAGAAAAGCAATTGGACATCATCCTGGCGGTACAGGAGGCGCTGGCCAATGCGGTAGTTCACGGCTGCCAGAATGACCCAACCAAAGAGGTACGCTGCTGTTTGGAACAATATGCAAATGGCCGCATCCTGATTGTGGTGAGCGACCCCGGGCCCGGCTATTCGCAACAAGAACTCGCCAATCCCAACCGTACCGATCGTCTTTACCAGGACCATGGCCGCGGAATATACCTGATTCGCCAGCTGATGGACAACGTCTCGTTCGGGGACAACGGAAGCCAAATCAGGATGTGGAAGTATTGATCGGCAGGAGAGAGGCATTTGTTCCCACTGGCTAGCAGGAGCGAATCCGTCCAAGTTCCCTAGCGAGATGCCATTGATTACCCTGTGGCTGATCTTCACGACCCCGGTCAGACCGCGCAGGGCACGTTCATCGATTTCATCCGTGCTCAGCAGCTCCGGGTCGTAGAGAAAGTTACGCACGAACCAGCCCAGCTTCCACATCGCTTTCGCGGTGCAATACAGCCGGCCGATCACCGCCTCAGCGGCAAGCTGCTTGACAGCTGTTCCGGTTAATTTTTAAACTAGTCGACAACTAGTCTTATCGAGGGGGATCGTACTGATGGCCACGCTCCACGGCAACACCGTCGGTGCTTACGAGGCAAAAACTCATCTCTCCGAACTGCTGGAAAAGGTCGAGGCGGGCGCGGAGATCACGATTACGAAACATGGCGCACCAGTAGCCAAACTCGTGCCGGTGAAAAAGGAAACGAGTCCGGAAGAGCGCGTCGCCGCCATCAAGCGTATTCAGAAGCTCGCCACTGGCCTGTCCTTAAACGGATTGAAGGTCAAAGACCTCATTAGCGAGGGCCGCCGATGAGCGCGGCCGCGTTTGTCGTCGATTGTTCGATCGCCATGGCCTGGTTGTTCCACGATGAGGCGACGCCGAAAACGACAGCCTTGCTGAATCGACTGGCAACCGAGACAGCGCTTGTGCCTGCCTGGTGGTTCATCGAAATTACAAACGTTCTCGCAATGGCGGAGCGCAACGTTCGTATTACTCCGACGCAGTCGGATGCTTTTATCGCTGACCTGAGCAAGCTCAGAATCGAGCGAGACGACGAAGCTCCTGATCGAGCCTTTACGCACCTTCTTGCATTGTGCCGAACACATCGGCTAACCAGCTATGACGCCATTTACCTGGACTTGGCAATTCGTCGAAGCGTGCCGTTGGCAACCCTTGACGACGACTTACGCAGAGCCGCAAGGAAATTGGGCGTCGGCCTCTTAGGTTCTTAGCAACCCATTCCGACGAGTTGCCGATGATCGGAGGGTTGAAGACGACAGCAGCTAGCAGGAGGCCAACACCGCGCACAGATACCCTCCTGCGGCTCGCTGGAATAGCCTCGCAAGTCCATTGCCTGGCGTTCGCCTCTCCGGTTTTACAAAGCAACGGTGCGAACTGGTTGTATAATCCAGCCCACCCCAGGGTTCCCGTGTAGTCCGCTCATATAAAAAACGCCGGAGGTGCACTCCCGTGACCTTTCGCTCAGTCGTCTGCGCGCTGGCGATGCTGGCGACCCTTTTCTACGCGAACCTGCGTGCCGATGACGTACAGCTCGGCGCGACCTTTGTCTGCAACGGTGAGCGCCTGTATGTGGAAAACTGCAATATTCGCGACCTCTCCGACAGCGCTAACTGCATGGTGGCGCATCCCGACCGCCCGCAAAAGAATGGCCTGATGGTCTACACGTACGAAACTCGCGGCTCGCTGAAGAAGCTGCTGCCGACGTGCAAACAACCATCGCGCGAGGAGGTACGGAAGGCCAACGATTTCCAGAGGATGCAATCGCAGAAGCTCGCCGCCAACATCAAGAAGGCCAATGACGAACTGGACGACTCCGATGCCAAGTGGGAGGCGGCAATCAATGGCGGGCACGCGCTCTCCGCGGAAGGGCGCCAGATGTATCGCTGCATCGCCGCCGGCCGCGCTTCTGATCTGTGCACCGGCAAGATCTTCTCTAACTTTCTTGCTTCCGCGATCAACATGCTGCTGCCGGGAGCGGTGCACGAGGGCGAACCGGGCCTGAGTCTGGCCGGCCGTTATCAAGGCAAGGGATGGCTGATCGATTTTGACTCACGTTCCGCCAATACGGCGTGTTCGATTCTCAGCAGCCAGCCGCTGGACTACACCCTCGAGTTGCAGAACAACCTGCCCGTCGTGACCATTCAGAGCAAACCCAAGAATATTGTGCTGAATGGAAAGCCCAATGGCGCGCTGGTGGGATCGGGGCCGATCACGGTTGATGGATTTATCGTCCAGGGTGGAGGCGGCGGCGGCAGCTACAGTGCAGGGGAAGGTAAGTGGGAGACGCACACCGAGACGACCACACACGAGTACACGCCGCTGGAAGCGAGTTCCAGCAGCATCGCGCAGGATCCCACCTTGCACCAGAACGGCAGCTACTACTACACGACGAGCACTAACGCGTTCAGCACATACAAGCCGGCCACGCCTACCTATTCCGGTCCAACTGTGAGCTTTATTCCCAAGACCGCGAACTGCACCCAGCCGGTTCTGAGCGCTCCGGGCGCGGCGAAGGACACGACGCTGGGACTGCGCATGCGCGGAACGTATGAAGGCTTTAGCGGTTTGAGTATTGAGTTTTATCCCGACTCCGCCATTGTGGGATGTGGCAAAGTGGCACGCGCCTACCCCTACATTGTCAGAGCTAACGGCGCGCAGGCCGCAATAAGCATCGAGAATCCCGCGCATCCGCTGGTGCTTTCCATCAAAGCCGACGGCGAACTCGATCCCGGCCAGGGTCGGTTTGAAGTTCACGGCCGAACGATTACGGGCAGCAATGGCCACGGGGGATTAACCTTTGCTCCGATCAGTGCAACCTGCAATCTTGAGACGCTGGCCGCGGCCAACGCGGCTCCGATGCCGTCAAGGCCTTCCTCCGCGTCATCGTCGGCGACTGCGGCGGAAGGCGCGATGTCTTCTCCTGCGGGAGCCAGAGCGCCGTCCGCCTCCAATGCAGCAGCTCCATCTGCGAGAAGCACGACCTCAGGCGGCAACGCAACCCTGTTGATCAGCTCGGGTCTGCAGGCCCAACCGGGAGGCCCGAATCCCCTTGCCAACCATCCGTATGTTCTGCTGCGCGACAGCTTCGCCAGCGTTATGGCAAAGGCGGGTGTGCAGGTTCCCGCGGGTGTATCGCCGTATAAGGTGCTGGGCAATGCGTGCGGCAATCGTACACCGGACTGCCAGAAGATCATGGCTGCGGTAAATGCCGATGCCGCTTCGGCCGTGCGTGCCGACGCCAATGGCAAAGCAACGTTGCCCGCCATTCCCGCCGGGACCTACTACCTGATGATTTCCACGCGGTACAACAACCAGGCACTGGTATGGGACACGCCGGTCCAACTCAAGATGGGCAACAACTCTCTGACACTTAGTGAGGCAAACGCTTCGGTTGTGAAGTGATTACTGACGCTGCCCGAGGGCGGGGAGTGATCTCTCAGAAGCCCGCGAACTTCACTGCATCAATCAAGGCTTCCTTGCTCCCCGAGCGTGGCAACGCTAGAATCATCCCGGCGCCAGTCCGTTCAGAGAGGTTAGAACCGCGCCCAGGAAAGTCACGCCATGGCCGCATCCAACAGCGCTCCGTCCGTTGGTGAGCTTGTCGGATCAAACTACGAAATTATTGGCCGAGTCGGCGCCGGCGCGATGGGTGTGGTTTACAAGGCCCGTGATCTAAAGTTACAGCGCACGGTCGCATTAAAGTTCCTGCCTCCCGGGCTGAACGCCAGCGATCTTGACAAGGAACGGTTTCTGAAGGAAGCCAGGATCGCGTCCTCCCTCGACCATCCCAACATTGGTGTGATCCACGGCATTGAGGAGACCTCTGACGGCCGCACCTTCATTGTCATGGCTTTCTACGAAGGCCAATCGCTGGCGCAGCGAATCCATGAGGGTTCCAGGCCGCTTTCGGTAGGCGAGGTCGTCGACATCGTCATCCAGATCGCGCGCGGCTTGGCGGAAGCGCACTCCCGCAATGTCGTTCATCGCGACGTCAAACCTTCCAATGTGGTGCTGACCGGCCACGAAACCATCAAGATCGTCGATTTTGGACTCGCGCACGTTAACGAAGCCACAGCAACCCTCGCCAATGGCGCGACAGGCACGTTGAACTACATTTCGCCGGAACAGGCGTCTGGCAAGACCCCTGACCAGCGAAGCGACATCTGGGCGCTCGGCGTCACCATGCTGGAAGCGCTGACCGGGAAGAATCCATTTCAGCGGGAGAACGTGGCCGCCACCTTCATGGCCATTCTCAACGAAGCGCCGCCTGAGCTCGACGGAATTCCACTGGAAGTCCAGCAGATCGTCTACCACGCTCTGTCCAAGGACCCGCTCAAGCGCTATCAATCCTGCTCCGAAATGCTGCGGGATCTGGAGGCCGCCAAGGCTGTGCTTGCCGCCAGCGACGCAGCGCACGACTCGAGCAGCCTGCGGCGAAGCGGGCAATCCCGGGCGCTGCGCGAGTCGCGTCAACAGGCGTCGCGCTCTGCGTGGCCGCTGCCAGATGCGCCGCGGCGCTTCCGGAATCTTGCCCTGGCCGCTATCGCCGCCGTCGTTCTTCTTCTGGCCGTTCCGCTGTTGTTTCCGTCGATTCGCGAGCGTGTGAGTTATGACCTGTTTGGCAGTCGCGAGAAGCACATCGTTGTTCTCCCCTTCGACAACATCGGCAACAATCCGCAGAATGAGGCGCTGGTAGAGGGCATGGTCGACGCCCTGTCCGGCAAGCTGTCGAACCTGGAAGTGGGCAAGCAGTCGTTGTGGGTTATTCCGAGCAGTGAGGTACGACGGCTCAAGGTGACGGATCCAACCTCGGCTTTTCGCGAGCTCGGCGCCACCCTGGTGGTCAAGGGAAGCATAGCGCGCGAAGGTCAGCAGGTTCGGCTGAACATAAGCCTGATCGACGCCAAGAATCTCCGCGAGATCGGATCGGTCGATCTCGCCGACCAGGTGGGAGATTTTGCCACCCTACAGGACGAAGCTGTCGCCAAGCTGGCGCGCCTGATGAACGTCACGGTTACCGCCGACATGCTGCGGAACACAGGCGGTTCGGTCAATCCTGCGGCGTATGAATATTATTTGACTGCTCTGGGATATATGCAGCGCTATGACAAGCCTGGCAATCTCGACCTAGCCATCCAGGCTTTGCAAAACTCGGTTCAAACCGATCCGCGCTTTGCCCTGGGATATGCCCAACTGGGAGAAGTCTACCGGATAAAGAGTCGGGTTGAGCAGAATCCCAACTGGCTGGCTGAAGCTGAGGCCAACTGCAAGAAAGCGGCCGAGATCGATGGCCGCATTCCCGCGGTGCACGTGACGCTGGCGCGTATCCACGACCTGCAGGGACATCATGACTTGGCGTTGCAGGAGTTTCAGCGCGCGCTGGATATTGACCCTCACGACGCAGCCGCGCTGGATGGTCTGGCCCATACTTATCAGAACTCGGGCCGCATTGCCGATGCGGAAGCAGCCTTCCAGAAGGCAGCCGCTCTGCGTCCGGACTTCTGGGATGGTTATAACGAACTGGGCAACTTTTACGAGCGCCAGGGCAAGTTTCAGCAGGCCATTCAGGAATATCAGCATGCCCTGGAGCTCACACCGGACAATGCCCAACTCTACGCGAACCTCGCAGCCGCCTATCTCGATTCCGGTGATCCGAAGCAGCAGCCGAATGCCGAGCGCGCTCTGAAAAAGTCGCTTGAACTTAGCCCCAGCTACCCGGCTTATGCGAATCTTGGCAGTCTTTACCTTACGCAGCACCGTTATGCGGAATCGGCATCCGCCACTGAGAGCGCTCTGAAGCTCAACGACCACGACTACATGGTGTGGAGTAATCTGGTTCTTGTCTACGAGTGGCTGAACAATAAGGACAAGGCGGAAGCCGCGCGCCGGCGCGTGTTGGGCCTGCTGGAGCAGCAAGTGAAGATGCAGCCTCAGGATGCCGCGGCGCAAGCCACGCTGGCTACTGTGAACGCTCACTATGGTCGGGCCTCGCAGGCGGAATCCCAGATTCAGACTGCCTTGGCGATCGCTCCGGAAGACCCCAGCGTCCTTGCGGATGTGGCAACTGCCTATGAGCTGCTCGGCCAGCGCGGGCAGGCAATATCTGCTTTGCAGAAGGCGATACAGAAAGGCTTCCCGCTCGATCAGGCGAAAGTCGATCCGGAAATGACGGCACTCATCTCCGATCCAAAGTTTCACTCGCAGTAGCAGCTACTCCCAGCAGTCGCCGTATGGGTAAGGGATTCGCGGCGAAAGCCAGCCCCGCATACTCTCCGGGCGCTGTAGCTGAGCTCGCAAACTTTATTCAAACTCAAGCATTACGATCTCGGGATTCGATCCCAGGCGCAGCGGCGGTCCCCACGTTCCTGCTCCGCTCGAAGTGAAAACCTGCATCTTGCCGATCTGACTTAAGCCGTATACAAACTGGCGGTAGATTCGCCGCGCCATCCAGCTCCAAGGTATGAACTGGCCAACATGAGTATGCCCGGACAACTGCAGTGAAACGCCCGCCGCCTCCGCGACTTCAGGATGGTCGGGGGCATGGGTCAACAGAATGCTCGCGCGGTCGCGATCCAGGCGGATGCCGTGCAGCGCTGATGCCAGATGTCCGCCCTGGGTTGCGTTCCGGTAAGGCACGCCGATAATCTGCAACCCGTCCACTTCTACCTTTTCATTGCTGAGCACACGCACGCCAGCCGCCGCAATGGCACGCAGATATTTGCTGTCGTCGCCAAACTGCTCGTGATTTCCTGCGACAAAATACACGCCCTGGGGCGCCGTCAGCTGGTTCAACGGTGCCGCTGCCCGTCCCGCGTCGATGGCCGTGCCGTCATACAAATCTCCGGCAATAAAAATCGCGTCCGGCTCTTCTCGCAATATTTTGGCGACTATACGCCGCAGAAAACTGCCGTTGCGCACGTGCCCCAGGTGCAGATCGCTGACCAGCGCCGCTTTTCGCCCGCGCCACGTTGCTGGCAAATTGACGAGCCGCACTGTCGTCCGCGTGATTCGTGTCCAGTTGGCGTTAAAGACTCCGTAGAGACCAGCCAGCAGTCCCGCACCAAACAGCCATTCCACCAGGCGATGGAAGTTCATGTTCCACCCGGCCAGCCCCGCAAACCCGAAAATAATCCAGGAAGCTACCGCTGCCAGCAGGAGGAAAGTCAGCAGACCGACCCAAACCGCGGCTACCCGGTAAAACGTCCGCACAGCAGGATTTGTATAGCGCATAGCGAGTAACGAAGCGGTAACAAAACTCACCGACAAGAAGCCAAAAAGCAGCTTGATCCACGGCGCTCCATGGCTGTCGCTTCCTGCGGGCGAGAATGCCCAGGTCTTGTACAGGAGAAAATGGGTCAAGACAAGAACAGACTGAACAATTGTAATGAAAATAACTAAGCGGTTTCGTGCGCGCATGATGATTAGATTCCACAACCCGCCATTCGGATTGTGATATCTGCTTTGCGGCGCGCTTTACATCGACCGCCCTTCAAGACTCAAGTTCGTCGCCGCAGTTCGATTTGACCATTCCGCGTGCGGACTTCCAGACAGGGCTGCGGGTGCACAGCCGGCCCGTCGAGCACCCGGCCATCCTCCAATGCAAACCGCGAGAAGTGATATGGACACACAACGGTATCACCATCGAGTTGGCCTTCGGAGAGCGGCCCGCTAAAGTGGGAACATGTCTCAGCCATGGCAAACAGACGATCTCCGCGACTGACCAGCAGGATCGGCGTTCCCTCGTACATGACTCGCGTAAGCTTACCGTCCTCCAAGCTGGTGTCAGGCAGAACGGCGGTAAACTGCTCCGGGAATACCTGGCCATTGGTGCGATCGACACCGACTCTGTGTTCATACACCAATTTGCCGCCGAGGTGGGCAGCGTAGCCCATAACCGCATAGCCCAGAACGCTCGCTATGCGTCCGGCCTCGCGGGACTTCTTTCTTCGCAAGAGCAGAGACGTTGCGAATAACGCGATGCCACTCAAGTTGAGGAGACCGTGAACCAATCCAGGACGTCGAGCCGGCCGATCAACATCGGACCAATCTGTCATCCCGGTGACGGCCGCGCCGGCCGCCCCGAGTAATCCCAGTCCGATTGAAACTTCACAGCCATGCCGGAACTCGCGGCGGTCGTAGACAATGTCCAGGACGTCGAACGCCATGGCGACGGTCCAGGCTCCTACGGGCACATCTGTGAGAACAACATGTAAGGGTTCGCCGAGCCATGTGCCATTCAAGAAATTCCTGATCTTTTGTGCCGACGGGCGACCTCCGCCATACAGAAATTTGTCCAGCGACTTCTGTATTTTTTCGTCCACAGGCTGACTGGCCGGTGGGGGCGATGCGCCGCGACTAGAGCCGACATCGGCCCCTGTTCCATCAGTGAGATTTGAATCTTCCATGTGCGCCTCGTTACAGAAGGGTGGCAGTCGAGATCGATAGTTGGATGCCACTGCCGTCGGATTCGGCGGAGGTGCCCCGTGCGCTTTTCACTTTGCCTTGCAGCATACTCAGTGCGCCGGTGCTGGGGCTGGTTGCTGCGTCGGTGCGCCGCCAAAATTCACCTTCGGAGCCTCTCGCGCTCCTTCCTCGGTCTTGAAGTAGGCGTCGTTGCGGGTGAATCCCGAAAGGCTTGCGATGATGTTATTCGGGAATAGGGCGATATAAGTGTTGTAATCCTGCAAGGTTTCGTTGTAGCGGCGGCGTTCGATCGCTATCCGGTTTTCCGTGCCCGCTAACTCGTCTTGCAAGCGCAGAAAGTTTTCGTTGGACCGCAGTTGCGGATAGTTTTCTACGACCACCAACAGACGGCTGAGAGCGGAATCCAGCTGACCATTAGCGGCGATCCTCTCCTGGGGCGATTTTGCCCCCATCATCGCAGCGCGGGCGGCGGCAATGTCACCGAAAACTTTTTCCTCGTGGGCTGCAAAACCCTTTACCGTCTCGACCAGGTTGGGAATGAGGTCGGAGCGGCGCTGCAGAACCACATCCACCTGCGACCACGCGGCATTTACCGCCTCGCGCTTGCGAACCATCTCGTTGCGATGCGAGATGAATGAGCTGCCAAATAACAGCGCCAGCAACACGATCACGACCAACACGATGATCACGACTTTCATGAGAATCTCTCCCCCGCGGCTTCTTTGTTAGGAATCTATTGCAGGGCCCGCAAGTGACGCTTGGGCGCCCGCGCATCCAGCTCGTGAGCGACCCGCTGAATTGCACTCATGTACGCGTGGTACAGCTCGCGTAAGTTCTCCGAATGCTGCTTGCCGCTCCTTAACCCCAGAATGGAGTGCAGCGGCGCCACTTCAAAACCGAAGACCTCACCCGCACGTTCCAGCAACTGCGGCTTCGCCTGTGGTGGCTTCTCTCCCAGCGTGATCAGGGCATGGCGGAACAGGGTCAGAACGCTGGTGATCGACTTTGCCAACACCGCGCGAAGCTCATCTTCGTTGTCAGGGCTCAGCAGCAAATGCTGTCGCAACCGCAGTAGCGTGGTTCGCACTTCGTGTTCCACCTCGATCCGATGCAGGTTCATGGGCACTTCAATCGCCGCCACCACATCCTGACCGAAAAGCGTCTTATGAGAATCCTTGATATCGAGCAGCTCGATAGCGAAAACATCAGCCGACTCCCGCAGCTCTTCCAGAGTCATGATCATCGGCGGCCGAAGTTTCCCTTCGTGACTCCACCAATGCAGGACCTGCGAGATCGGTGCAAACGAAGTCGGCGGCAAATGCTGCAGCACAACCAGCACGTTCACGTCCGAGAATTCCTCATGGAAGTCTTCGCGAGCAGCGGAACCGAACAGCACGACGGACACTAGCTCATCGCCGCACGCCACTTGCAATCTCGTAACGAGTTCCTGCAGTTTGCCTTCCGGTTTCTTCATTGCACCTTACCCCGCGCCATAATCACCAGCTACCGCCCGCACCGCCGCCACCGCTCATGCCACCGCCAAAGCCACCAAAACCACCACCGCCACCATCACCTGAAAAGCCTCCGGAACTTCCGCCGAACCCTCCGCCCCAGCTACCTCCGCCAGAGCTACCGCCTCGGTTCGCCAGGGCGCTCGCCATCATAAGGTATGCAAGAGCAGAAAACCCTCCGCCCCCGCCCGATCGCGGCCCGCCACCCGAGCCCCTCAGCGCGCGCGAAATGATGGCGAGGATGACGAACACAACCACGATGACCAGCACCGGGATCAGAGGCGAATTTTGCGACGCTGACGCGCGCGGCCGGACGGCCGGCACGCCGCTCAACTGCACGCCTTTGTCGGCTGCGATGAGTTGGGCCAAACGCGTTGTGCCAAGGAGCACCGCAGCACTGTAGTCCTGGCGGCGCAGATCGGGCACCATCTCCCGCCCAATGTCGCCTGCGCGGGCATCGTTGATTACCGGCTCTAACCCGTAACCGACCTCGATCTTGTATTGATGCTCCTTGGGCGCCAGCAATAACAGAACGCCCCGGTTATCCTTCCTGGATCCGACTCCTAGATGCTTATAGAGATCGGCCGCGTAATCTTCCCTGCTCTGGCCGTCAAGTGAATCAACGGTCACAACCGCAATCTGGGCGCCCGTCTTCTGCTCGACCTCAGCGCAAAGCGCTTCCAGCGTGGCCTTAGTCGCGGGATCAATGACTTGCGCGAGATCGGTGACATAGCCCTGCGGGCGTATATCCGCGATCTTCTCTGCCGATGAAAAGGAACACCAAGCTACCAGCAGCAGAACTAGCAGGGCGAATTTGACTCGCGTTGGCATCCGTCGCCGGTGACATTCTATCGACGTTCGTACCGTAGAGAATGCACTGCGCGGTGTCAAGGAAAGGTTGCCGTCCCCGAAACTTCACATCCGCCCGTTCGATACGCGAAATTTGGGCACGGCTGAAGCCGTGCACTGATACAAAGCGATTTATGAGATAGCCTCTAGTGTTACGATTTTCCTGTGGGGGGATTTCTCCGGGCTATGTCCAAGCTGAAGCAAGGTCGTTTGACCCAGCCATTAGTGCGCGAGAACGGCTCGCATCGCCCCGCGACCTGGGACGAAGCGATGGAACGTGTTGTCGCTGCGTTCCGCAAATCGATTGCGAAAAAAGATCCGCGCAACTTTGGCATGTTCAGTTGCTCCAAGGCCACCAACGAGCTGAACTACGCAGCACAGAAGTTCGTCCGCTGCGTAATGGGCACGAACAATATCGACAGCTGCAACCGTACTTGACACGCGCCTAGTGTCGCCGGTCTGGCGGCAGTGTTCGGAGCGGGCGGCGGAACGAGTTCGTATCGCGAACTTGAAGACACCAATGTGATCCTGCTGTGGGGATCGAACGCCCGGGAGACGCATCCGATTTTTTTCCATCATGTGCTGCGCGGTGTGCGGAACGGGGCCGAACTGTATGTAGTGGACCCGCGGCGCACCAGTTCCGCGCGCTGGGCGCACTTGTGGCTGGGGATTGACGTGGGTTCCGACATTTCGCTGGCCAACGCCATGGGCCGCGAAATTATCGCTGCCGGCCTGGCCAACGAGAAATTCATCCGCCACGCCACCAGCGGATTTGAAGCCTACAAAGCGCACGTCGAGAAATACACGCTGGAACGAGCCGAGCGCGAGACCGGCGTGCCTGCGGAATCAATCCGCAAAATGGCCCATGCCTACGCCGGCGCACCGCGCGCCCAGTTGTGCTGGACTCTGGGTATCACCGAGCATCACAACGCGATGGACAACGTGGTCGCCCTCATCAACCTGGCGCTGCTCACCGGACACGTGGGCCGCTACGGCAGCGGAGTCAATCCCCTGCGTGGACAGAACAACGTCCAGGGCGGCGGCGACATGGGCGCGATTCCTGCCCACCTGCCAGGCTTCCAGCATATTGAGAACGATGAATTGCGCGCCAAGTTTGAGACAGCCTGGGGCGTGACCATACCGCCGAAGCGCGGCTGGCACCTGAGCGACATGTTTGAGGCGATGGAGCACGGCGAGCTCACGATGCTCTATGTGCTGGGCGAGAATCCAGCCGACTCTGAAGCCGATCGGCACCGTGCCTTGAAGCGCCTTGGCGGTTTGGAATTTCTTGTGGTGCAGGACCTTTTCTATACCCGAACTGCAGAGCTCGCCGACGTGGTCTTGCCCGCCTCAGCCGGTGCGTTGGAGAGCAACGGGACGGTGACTTCCAGCGAACGCCGCGTGCAGCGTGTTCGTCCCACAGTGCCACCACCTGCCGGAGTTCGCGACGACGTCGAGATCATTTTTGATCTGGCGCGCCGCCTCGGTCACGACTGGGGCACGCCCGACGCTGAAAGCGTCTGGAACGAGATTCGCACCTTGAGCCCGATGCATGGGGGTATGAGCTACCGTCGTTTGGAAGAGATGGGCGGCATTCAGTGGCCGTGCTATGACGAGTCGCACCCCGGAGAGATGTTCCTTCACGGCAGACTGTGGAGTGAGCCGCTGATTGGCCCGCGGGCGCCATTTCACGTGGTGGAATTTGAGCCGCCGGTGGACCAACTGGACGAGGAATATCCCATTCGCCTGACCACTGGCCGCCGGCTCGACGATTACAATACCGGGGTTCAGACCAGGCACTACCCGTCGCCGCTCCGACGTGAAGAAGCACTGCAGCTTTCGCCGGAAGACGGTCAGCACTACAAGTTACGGGAAGGTGAAAAGGTCCGCGTGTCGTCGCGCCGCGGTTCGCTCATCGCACCGGTGCGCTTCGATTCGGGGTTACGTCGTGGCCTCGCGTTCCTGGCCGTTCATGCGCACGATCAGATAGCCACTAACGAGCTGACGATTGACGCTGTTGATCCGAAATCGGGGACTTCGGAGTTTAAGGCAACCGCCATTCGGATTGAAAAAGCATGAAAGGACTTGATTGGATCTCCATCTAACCGACGCGCAAGCTAGCGCTGAGGAGCGCGCTGCGGTGGACTCGGAACTGGGCATACCCCAATCAGGCTCGCAAGGCTGCCGGCAGCAGACCGTCGACACGCGCGTCGCTGGCGAAACTGGTGCCCACGGCAGCCGGCATCTTCTTTTGCCGGCGCTCCACGCGATTCAGAAGCGCATGGGCTGGATCAGTCCGGGCGCCCTCAACTACATGGCCTCCCGCTTGGACGTTGCCCCGGCAGAAGTCTATGGCGTGGCGTCCTTCTATGGAATGTTTTCTCTCGAGCCGCGCCCGCCCGTGGTGGCCCACGTTTGCGATGACATTGCGTGTGTCACGCGCGGTGCGGACAAGCTTTGCGCCGAACTGGAAAGCACGCTTGGTGCGGCTGGCTCGCCTTGCGCCGGGAAACGTGCAATCTGGCTTCGCAGCCAGTGTCTGGGTTTGTGCGAGCGCGCGCCGGCGGTGCTCGTCAGCTCGGCTGGAGAACAGCCTAAGGAACGAGTGCTGGCCCCTGCGTCGGCCGAGGCCGTGCAGACCCTGGTGAACGATGCTGTGCAGCAGCGCCTGCCCGACGAGCCGGATGTGCTGGACGTGCAGATCAGCGTGCCCCAGCGAGCTCAGTCCAGCGAATCGTTTCCATTGCGACTTCTTCATCGCATTGCACAAGGTGGCGCTACAACTCTGGAGGCCTATCGGAGACTCGGCGGGTATCACGGTCTGCGCAAGGCCCTTGAGTTAGGTCCCGAGGAGACGCTGCGCGAGCTGTCCGAGTCGAAGCTGCTGGGCCGCGGCGGCGCGGCCTTCCCTGCTGCCACAAAATGGCAGGCGCTTTTTCTTCAGCGACCCAGGTTGCAGCAGGAGCCTGGCCGCCGGCATTACGTGATTTGCAATGCGGATGAATCCGAGCCGGGAACATTCAAAGATCGCATTTTGATGGAAGGCGATCCCTTCGCCGTGATCGAAGGTCTTACGATTGGCGGGTTTGTCACCGGCGCGCGCCAAGGCTATATCTACTTGCGCGGCGAATATCCTTTGGCTGCTCAACGGATGCAACACGCAATCGAATCGGCCAGCGAAAACGGATTGCTCGGTGACAACATTCTTGGCTCCGGCCTGCAATTTACGGTTGAACTCCGCCGGGGCGCGGGCGCATACATCTGTGGCGAAGAGACGGCGCTGTTTAACTCGATCGAAGGCTATCGCGGCGAGCCGCGCAACAAACCGCCGTTCCCGACCCAGTCTGGGCTCTTCCGCCAACCGACTGCGGTGAACAACGTCGAGACTCTGGTCAACGTGCCGGGCATCATCTTCGACGGCGGCATGGTGTACGCGACGCTCGGCACGAGTCACTCAACCGGCACGCGTCTCTTTTGTCTTTCCGGACATGTGGCGCGCCCGGGCATCTATGAAGTCGCGATGGGGACGACGTTGCGCCAGCTCATTGATCTTGCCGGCGGAGTGGCCGGCGGAGGCAGATTGCAAGCGGTTCTTCTGGGCGGCGCTGCCGGGACCTTTGTCGAGCCTCACGAGCTCGATCATCCTCTCACCTTTGAAAACACGCGCGCGATTGGGGCTAGTCTTGGCTCCGGCGTGGTCATGCTGTTTGATGAGACGGTTGATCTTCGCCGCATCCTGCTGCGCATCGCCAGTTTCTTTCGTCATGAAACCTGCGGCCAATGCGTTCCTTGCCGCGTGGGCGTGGTGCGCCAGCACGAAGCGCTGCAGCGCCTGGTCGGCGGCAAGCCACTCGGCTCGATAGCGCAGGAAATCACGATGTTGCGTGAGATATCACTGGCCATGCGTGACGCTTCGATCTGCGGCCTGGGCCAGACAGCCGCCAGTGCGTTGCAGTCCGCGGTGCAGCGATGGAGTCTATTCGCATGAGCCGATCAACAGGGGAGACTTTGCCAGCGCTCGACGCGCCCGTGTCGACCATTCCGATACCGCGCGGCCCGGTGCCGCAGGCGCCGCCGGAGCGCGAAGCTCGCTCCATCGAAATCAGGATCGATGGCGAAGCTGTTTCCGTCCCCGAGGGTTCTGCCATCCTCGACGCAGCCAGGAAACTGGGCATCGACACGCCTACGCTCTGCTTTCTGGAAAGCCTCACTCCCGTCAACGCCTGCCGCGTGTGTGTGGTGGAATTGGAAGGATCGCGCGTGCTCGTTCCTGCCTGCTCGCGCAAGGTGGAACCCAACATGTCCGTCACAACGGATTCCGAGCGCGTACGGCTGAGCCGGCGCCTGGTGTTGGAGTTTCTAGCTTCGTCGGTAGATCTTTCCACTGCGCCCGCGGTGCAGGCTTATATGGAACGGTACAACGCGGATCCTGAGCGCTTCGGACCAACCCGAGCCACGGTCGCGCAGCCGGTAAAGATTGACAATGAGCTCTACGTCCGCGACTACGCCAAGTGTGTTCTGTGCTACAAGTGCGTGGAAGCCTGTGGGGTGGACGCGCAAAATACCTTTGCGATTGCCGTGGCTGGCCGCGGCTTCTCCGCCCACATTGCCACGGAATTTGACGTACCTCTGCCCGACTCGGCCTGCGTGTACTGCGGCAACTGCATCGGCGTCTGTCCCACCGGCGCACTCATGTTCAAGAGCGAATATGACATGCGCCAAGTGGGCACGTGGAACGAAACCCGGCAGACGAAAACCGACACCATCTGCCCCTACTGCGGAGTAGGCTGCGACCTCACCGTGCACCAGCAGGACGGTCAGATCGTTCGCGTAACGTCGCCGCTCGTCCACAGCGTGACTCGCGGCAATCTTTGCATCAAAGGGCGGTTCGGCTGGCAGTTCGTACAGATTCAACCGATCGGCTCGTGATCCAGATGTGATTTATGAACTGCCTTGTTCTACGTACTTGATGAGCAGCACCTCGTTACCGATATCGCTGTAAATGAGCTCATCCACAGTTCCGGCGGCCAAAAGAAGACCGTATCCCCCGGGACGCATTCCTTCTGCTTCACGCTGCGCAATGTGGGCGGCGGGATCGTCAGCTGGATTTGCAATCGCCGCATGAGTCAGCGATTCGCGGCGGAAGCCAGCCCCGGGGTCGCGCACGTAAAACACCATGGCTCGGCGAGTGCGAACGGCGGTGAACTCAACTACCTGCTCGGGATTAAATGCCGCTCCATGTTCCATTGCGTTCAGCAGAATCTCGCGAAACGCGTGCATCATTTCCTGCCGCGTCTCCTCCGGCAATCGACTACTCAACTCGTTGGCAAACGAGATGACGCGCTCAGCTGTGATGAGGCGACAGTTGGCGCGGATGGATACCCAGCCGGGCTTAGCCGACAGAACCTGTATGTCGTCTCGTCCCTGGCTGTCGGAGGCGGCGCTACAGGCCAGGTTGGCGATCTCGCGTGGGTCAAAGGGAGGACTGAAACAGGCGAACGCTCGCGCCCGCAGGGCAGCAATGACTTCGTCCGGAGTGCTGTGGCGAGCCAGGAGGATGCTCTTTACCCCGGGCCGGATGGCGCGCATCTCCTCCAGCAACGCCAAATCCTCTTCCACCGTACTGTCGGGACTGCTGATGACAACCCCGAACGATCGCATGCGCAACCGCTGCAGCGCATCGGCGTGCCCTGCCGCGAATTCCATGGGGAAACCCGTGGCAGAGAGTGCGCTGCCTATCTCCTGGCCCACTTGGGTGTCACTTCCAATAACTAGAACCCGGCTCATCTTGCGCTCCGTGGCGACGAACTCAGAAATTGAAAAGCTGCACTTGTGCAGACCGATCATAGAATAATAGCCCCGATTTGGCCGACGTGCGGACGGTGCAGCCTACCCGGGAGATCCCGCAAGGCCCCGGTCACATGCAAATGTGATTCATGATCTCGCAACGATTGTCCTGATTTGCTAACGTTGGCTGTAAGTACGGCAGTTGTGCGCCGCAACTTGCCGAAGCGCTGAAGTACGAGGAGAACGAAGCGCCCATGAACCAGTGGAGATCCACTTATCAGCAGAAGCTCGTTTCGGCCGAACGCGCCCTTCAGTCGGTCAAGTCCGGGGACAGAGTCGTACTGGGGCACGCCTGCAGCGAACCACCGGTACTGGTGGAAGCTCTGGTCGATCGCTTCACAGAACTTTCCGACGTCGAGATCGTCCACATGGTGGCCATGGGGCCGGCCGTCTTTGCTCAGCCGGGCATGGAGCAGAGTTTCCGCTTCAACGGATTCTTTCTTGGAGCTCCCACGCGCAAAGCGGTTGAGGAGAATCGCGGAACTTTCACTCCCTCTTTCTTTGGCGAGGTTCCCCGGCTGTTCAAGAGCGGCGTCCTGCCCGTCGATGTGATCCTGATGCAGGTCACGCCTCCGGATGAGCAGGGCTTCTGTAGCTACGGCCTCAGCGTCGACTACACACAGGCGGCAGCGGAATCAGCCAAAATCGTTATTGCGCAGATGAACACGAAGCTGCCTCGTACCGGTGGCAGCAAGATCCATCTCGATGCCCTGACGTGGATCGTTGAACACGATTCGCCTATCGTCGAATTACCACCACCGCACGTCGGTGAAGTTGAGCGCCGGATAGGCGAGCACATTGCCACTCTCGTTCCCGATGGAGCGACGCTCCAGCTGGGAATCGGCGCCATCCCAGATGCCGCGCTGCTGTCTCTTCGCGACAAAAGGGATCTCGGCATTCACTCCGAGATGTTTTCGGATGGAGTAGTGGCCCTGGCTGAAGCCGGCGTCATTACGAATCAGAAAAAGACGATCCACAAGGGGAAGTTTGTCGCCACCTTCCTGATGGGCACCAGCAAGCTCTACCGGTTTGTCCACAACAATCCCGACGTCGAAATGCACCCGGTCGACTACGTCAACGATCCCTACGTGATTGGACAACATGACAACATGATCTCCATCAACTCGGCGCTGCAGGTCGATTTGATGGGCCAGGTCAATGCTGAGATGATCGGCAACGTCCAATTCGCCGGGGTCGGCGGGCAGGTAGATTTTGTGAGAGGCGCCGGTCGCTCGGCAGGCGGGAAGTCAATCATCGCTCTTCCCTCGACAGCCGCCAAAGGCACAGTGTCGCGCATCTGTCGTCAGCTGGACGCCGGCGTCGCCGTCTCAACTTCACGCAACGACGTGCATTACGTGGTGACGGAATACGGCATCGCCGATTTGCGTGGAAAGACGTTGCAACAGCGGGCTACCGCGCTCATTGCGATTGCCCACCCCGACTTTCGTGATCAACTGCGCGGCACGCGGTCAGCGACGAAGGAAAGCGAATTGGTCGCTGCCGGTTGATAGCCTCGCCAGCCGTCGCTGGAAAACCATACGATCAAGCAAGTGAGTTTGGGATACCGGCGCTGAACAACGGTTCGCCGGCGTTGTCCTGCCAGGAAGAGCGCGAACTTCGCCGTTGTGCGATGGACGTGTCGCCGAGGTTGAAGGCGATGTCCTCAAAGGTGCGAATCTTGGGCGCGCCGTCAATCACTTTGGACAGCATCTTCAACACTTGCGGATAGATTTTGGCGGCATAGGTGTCTGCCTGACTCTCCTTCTCCCACAGGCTGATGGAAATCCGCTCCAGATTGCCGGGATTCGACAATGTGATCTCGCCTTTGAAGCCCTCCTCTTTTCGCAGTAAAGGAAGAATTTCGTCTTCGAGGGTTCGTGTAAATTCAGCAGCCAAGTCGAGGGACCTGACGCGAAAATGCGCACTGCGTGCAAACATGTTCCACCTCTTCACACCATCGTCGGATACCACACCGCCAAACACGTCGCCGGTCTGGAATGATCGTCGGGCTGGTTCGACTCCGACCGAGCCTTCCGCGCCAGCGCCGTTCGGGCATGGGAGCAATCTTCTGGATCAAGTGTTCACGGGAGGAGTAGCACCGCGCAGTGATCCGAATCTCACCTGGCAGTGACATGGGATGACTCGGCTCGCCTCAACGTCGAATGGTCCCCGCTCGTATAAAATTGAAGGAGATGGGAATCCGCTCTGGCAGGCCCGCCTTTGCCAACTTGGAGAATCCGTTTCATCGTTGAGATGAGACGATCCACCAACAGCCATTTGGGCCAGGTTGCTCGCTTATAGCCCTGGCGAGCTAACCGCGGCCGCAATTCGTGATGTCCACTTTTGGGCCAGGAAAAATTATGATTGGATTGTCGAGCCGCGTCGCTTACGCATTTCGCTGTTTCTTCTCGCTATTGTTCAGTGGGACTATCCCTGCGGATATCGCGCGAGCGCTTGCGGTTGATTCCGGTCGAAGTGTGCCGGTTGCATCGGTGGCCGTAACTCCCCAGACTCAAGCCAAGCCCTCGGTCGAGTCGTTCGATCGCGCCGTTCAGATGCTCATGTTGTTTCAGCGCGATGGAAGGTTAATCGATTTCCTCGCCGAAGATGTCTCACCGTATCCGGACAGCCAGCTTGGAACAGCGGTTCGAAGCATTCACGCATCGTGCCGGCAGGTGCTTGATCGCTACGTTAAACTCGAGCCAGTCATCTCCTCGGAAGAAGACCAGCCGGTGACTGTGCCCGCCGGCTTCGATCCCGCAACCATAAAGCTGCTGGGGAACGTAACTGCTGGATCTCCGATCAAGGGAACGTTGCGTCACCGCGGCTGGCGCGTGACTCAGGTGAGCCTGCCTTCCCTGCCCTCAGGCACGGGGCGCGAGATCGTCGCTCCGGCAGAGATTGAGATCCCGTAATATCGCCCTCCTTTTACTCAGAGTTCCCTTTGGCTACATAACCTGTTGATGGAGGATTGATTGGAATCAGAATTCATCGTGGGCATCGATCTGGGCACCACGAATTCCGCCCTATCGTACTGTGCAGCGGCCGATGAATCGGGGCAGATTGCAGTCGAGAATATTCCGCAGCTGACAAACCCGAACGAGGTTTCAAACCGCACCCTGCTGCCTTCGTTTCTCTACGTTCCGGGCGAAGTGGATTTTCCCGCCGGCAGCCTGGGTTTGCCGTGGGACGATGCGCCGAAGTTCGTAATCGGTGAGCTGGCACGCAAGCGTGGGGCCGAGAATCCGATGCGGCTGGTTGCGTCCGCGAAGTCGTGGTTATCTCACCGCGCCATCGATCGCACGGCAGCAATCCTGCCGTGGCAGTCGCCGGAAGAGGTTATCAAGGTCTCGCCGGTTGAGGCTTCGGCACAATACCTGCAATACCTGCGCTCGGTGTGGGACTCGCAACACGCGAGCGGCGCATCCGGCTCGGCTCTGAGCCGTCAGGATGTACTGCTCACGGTTCCTGCCTCGTTCGATGAAGAGGCTCGCGAGTTGACGTTGCGCGCAGCCAAGCAGTCAGGTCTTGAACAGGTCACTCTTCTTGAAGAGCCGCAGGCGGCTTTTTATGCATGGCTCGAAAGCCAAGGTGACGCCTGGCGCAAAAGAATCAAGGTTGGCGATCTGGTTTTGGTTTGCGACATCGGCGGCGGTACCACAGACTTCAGCTTGATCACCGTCACCGAGGAGCATGGCGACCTGGTGCTGAAGCGCGTTGCCGTGGGCGATCATATCCTGCTGGGTGGCGACAACATGGATCTCGCCCTGGCGCGCCTGCTGCAGCAGAAGTTGGAGGCCGACGGCCAGCGTATCTATACGTACCAACTGCAGGCGCTCTGGTATCAGTGCAGGTCAGCCAAAGAGTACCTGTTCGAACATCCCAAGTCACAGAAGCAGGATGTTACGTTGTTGGGCAAGGGACGCAAGCTGGTCGGCGGCACCATCAAGAGCGAACTGACGCGTGAAGATTTGGAGCGGGTCTTAGTCGAAGGCTTCTTTCCCATTGTGCCCGGCGATCAAATGCCGGTGCTGCAGCGCCGAATCGGATTTCAGGAATTGGGGTTGCCCTACGCTGCTGATGCCGCGATCACGAAACATCTGGCACGCTTCCTGTCGCAACAGGTGCAAAGCAGCCCCGAGGCCGGCAATATTCGGCGCGGCAAGAGCGGGCTGGCGTGTCCCACGCATGTTCTGTTCAACGGCGGTGTAATGAAGGCCGCGGTTCTGCGCGAGCGACTGGTCAGTGTGTTGAACCGCTGGCTAACCGACGAGGGTTTCGAGGCGCTAGCGACGGCGCAGGTGCTGGATGCTCCGGACCTGGAGCATGCCGTGGCGCGGGGCGCGGCTTACTACGGCAAGGTGCGCCGCGGGCATGGGGTGCGGATTCGCAGCGGGGCGTCGCGCACGTATTACATCGGAATCGAGAGCGCGATGCCGGCAGTTCCTGGCATGGAAGCGCCGATGAAAGCGCTCTGCGTCGTGCCCTTCGGAATGGAGGAAGGAACCGAAGCGCAAATCCCGGGTCGCGAATTCGGTTTGGTGGTCGGCGAGCCCGCGGAGTTCCGCTTCCTCAGCTCTACCGTTCGCAAACAAGACCACGTTGGCGACCTCCTGGAGAACTGGGCGGGCGAGATCGAGGAGCTTAGTCCGCTCAAGGTAACGCTGAACATCGACGGTCAGCTGGGGACCGTCCTACCTGTCCGCCTGGAATCGCGTGTGACGGAGATCGGCACACTCGAAGTCTGGTGTGTTTCCCGCGACGGCGCGCAACACTGGAAGCTTGAATTGAACATCCGCGAAAAGGGCGATCAATAGACACGCAGTCATGAACCGGTCTTCCCGCTACCTGATCGGCATCGACCTGGGCACGACTAACTCCGTAGTGGCCTACCTCGACACCGCGGTCGTGCCCGGCGAGGAATCGCATGGCATTCATGTTTTCGACATTCCCCAAGTTATAGCCGCACATGAGGTCCGGGCCGTTCCGGCGCTTCCTTCCTTTCTCTACTTCCCCACAAAAGATGAGATTGACTCCGGTGCGTTCAACTTGCCTTGGGAGGATCGGCCGTCTGCAATCGCGGGAGCTGCGGCTCGTGAGCAAGGGGCACTCGTTCCCGGGCGGCAAGTTTCGTCGGCGAAATCCTGGCTATGCCAGGATGCCGTAAATCGAACGGCTGAAATACTGCCGCGCGAAGCGGAGCCGCAAGAGCCAAGGATTTCTCCGGTCGACGCTTCCGCACGTTACCTCATGCATTTGCGTAACGCGTGGAACCACGTGATCGCTGGCGCGGATGGCAGCGCTCCGGAGCTGGCATTCGAGAACCAGGAGATCGTGCTCACCGTCCCCGCGTCCTTCGACGAGGAGGCGCGCGAATTGACTGTGGAAGCAGCGCGGCGGGCCGGACTGGAACACCTCACGTTGTTGGAAGAGCCATTGGCCGCCTTCTACGCATGGGTTGCCGTGCACCAGCAAGCGATCGCGACCCAGGTGCAGGACGGTGACATCGTGCTGATCTGCGACATCGGCGGCGGCACGTCGGATTTCAGCCTGGTGCGGACGCATATTGCGGACGGCATCGTGCAGTTCGAAAGGACGGCCATCGGCGACCATCTGTTGCTGGGCGGAGAAAACCTCGACCTCGCCCTGGCCCGCCGGGTTGAACAGAAACTCAATGCGAAACTGGGCCTGCGACAACGTCACGCACTCGAAATTGCCTGTTGCGCGGCGAAGGAGCGGCTTCTCAGCGATCCTGATGTCGACCGCCTGCCCATCAGCATTCTGGGTAGTGGGCGTGCCGTGGTCGGCCAGACGCTGAGTAGCGAGCTAACCCGCGATGAAGTCACGGAGCTGCTCACCAATGGCTTCCTGCCGTTAACAGCTCCAGAAGAGACTCCGTTGCGTACTCGGCACTCAGGACTGCGCGAAGTTGGACTTCCCTATGTCAGCGATCCGGCAATCACGAAGCATCTTGCCGCCTTCCTGAGGCAAGCGGCGGCCACCATGAACAAAGGGGCCCACGTCGCTGCCGGCAAGTCCATCGGTCCACGCATGGTCAGGCCGGGTGCAATTCTGTTCAACGGGGGCTTCTGCATCCCGCAAATCGCGCGCGAGCGAATCGTCGAAGCCATCTCCCATTGGTTTAGCAACGAACACGACTGGCGCCCCAAGGTTCTCTCCAACGACGCGATGGGCAGCGCCGTCGCAGTCGGGGCGGCGTACTACGGCCGGGTGCGGCGCGGAGACGGGTTGCGGGTAAAAGCCGGCAGCGCGCGCACCTACTACATTGGAACGCGTGCGGAGGGTAACGCAGTTTGCGTGTTGCCGGCTGGAACCGACGAGGGGACAACGCTGCCTCTGGCCCGCGAATTCTCGGTGTTGGCGAACCGGCCCGTATCGTTCAACCTGTATAGCTCGACGGTACGGCACGACGCGCATGGGTCCATTGCTGAGTTGGATCGCGCTCAGGTGCATCAGCACCCGCCGCTGGTCACATTGCTGCGCTATGGGAAGAAGCTGGAGCAAAAAAATCTGGCCGTGCGCTTGTCGGTTAGCTTCACAGAAGTCGGCACGCTCGAGCTGTGGTGCGAATCGGTGACCTCGCCGCATCGTTGGCGGCTTCAGTTTGAATTGCGTGGCGACGCTGCTGCGGAAACCCATGCCGGAGCGAGTCGGCCGAAGGCATCGGCTGGAGCGTTATCCTCGGAGATTTCCGAGGAATCGCTTGCCGCTGCAAAACAAGCAATCCAAGCTGTGTTCTCCAAGTCTGGCGACGAGCAGCCCAATCCGGCGGCGCTGCCCAATGACCTGGAAGCGAGCCTTGGATCGAAGAAAGAGTCATGGCCAATCGCGCTGGTTCGCGCACTCTCGGACATGTTGTTGGAAGTTGCCGGCGGGCGAACCTTGAGTGCTCAGCATGAAGCACGCTGGCTCAACCTGCTCGGATTCTGCTTGCGTCCGGGCTTCGGCGACCAGCAGGATGCCGAGCGCGCGACCATGCTGCGGAGGATCTATCAATCGGGGCTGGTATTTGGTTCCGATTTGCAGAATCAAATCAACTGGCTGGTACTTTGGCGGCGAATCGCAGGCGGCCTGAGCGCGGCCCATCAGCATGAGATTCGCAAATATCTGGGCGAAATTGGGATCGCACGAAAAGCGCGCGGACCGCGCCTGAACGCGCAACTGGAACGCGACGGCTGGCGCCTGTTGGCCAGCCTCGAACATCTCTCGGGCGCTACCCGGGCCGCGCTGGGTGGCGAGCTGCTACGCAAATTCAAAAAGGAGCCCGCCGACAGTGCGTGGTTGTGGTCGCTCGGCCGATTTGGCGCGCGCATTCCGCTGTACGGTTCGCTTGCGTGCATTGTGCCGGCAGAAGCTGCGCAGGACTGGATCCTGGCCTTGCTCGATCTACGCGAACTCGATCACGAAACCGCCAACGCGATTATTCAGCTGGGCAGGCGCACCGGAAACCGATTGCGAGACATCAGCGAAGATGTGCGACAGTCTGCCCTCGCTCGCCTGAAAGCCGCGGGCCTGGCTGACGAGTCGCTCTTGCGCCCGCTCACGGAATTGATGACGCCGGATCGATCCGATGTAGCTCGAACCTTCGGCGAGCCACTTCCCAAGGGCCTGGACCTCGAAAGCACGCCTGACTGCCTGTCGCCCGTTTCCGCGCTCGCCGCCGAAGACTAAGAGCCACAATCTTCCGAAGTCGTCACTGTGCGTCGATCCCCATTTCCTTGCTCAGCGCATTTTGCTCAGACTGCAACTTCGTCAGCGCCTGCTCCAGGTTCGTCGCACTTTCCTTCAAACGCTGCGGGTCGGGTGGAATTCGATCCAGTTGCTCCGCGAGCTTCTTGGCTCCCTTCACGACCCTTTCATCCGACTGGTTTAGCTTCTTGGTTTGCTTCTTTAGGCCGGAAGCTTGCGCATCCGAAAACGTGTTGAGCAAGCCTCGACCTTGGCGCTGGACTTCGTCGAGCGCGTCCTGCAAAGCAGTGGCGTTCGAGACCGCAGCCTCGGAGCCTGCTTGCTGGAGAACTTGCGCCTTCTGGCGAGCCGCATCTGTGCACTTGGCCAGAACCCTGAATTCCGCTGCTTGCGCGTCTGTCGCTTCCACCGCAACGGCGCGTTTGAGGTTGGTCAAATCGGGATCTTCTGCCGGCGCCGTACTGCCCGGGTTGCCGGACTTAGAGCCACCGTGTCGGCCGGCGTACTGCCCGAACAGAGCCGTGGGGATGCAGAGAAACGCGAAAGCGACGATGGCGGCGCGGCGAACCACAAATCGATGATAATTCACCGCAGCAACATGCCGGGTCTGTAGGCAATTGGGTCAGGCGCCAGCATCTACAGCCTCCTAACCACTAAAGGGCTGCCATCAGCGCCATGAAATGGTTCACCTCAGTGGTCTATACAGTGCACTGATGGACACCTACTCTCTAGGTAGGCGCTGTATTTTTGACACGAAGAGTTTCGTGAATCTAAAAGGGGTTGTTAGCGGGGGTGAGTGATGGGCGGCAATATGACTCAGCTTTGGGTACTGCTGCTATGCGTAGCGGCGGGCATAGCGATCGTGGCGATAGCAAGTGGTGTTTTCTTTGCGTGGAGGAAGGTGTCGACTGCTGAGGGAGATCCGATCCCCCACTGCAATCTTCAGGAGAGGCTGGCCGAGCTCGCGCAAGCAACGGTAGTACAGGGCAAGAAATTAGATTTGCCGGATCCCGTCGCCACACCCGGAAGAAGCTAGATTGCCGGGCACAGAATCCTGAGCGATGGTCTTGTACGCATCGTATTGCTATCGGAACTACTCAGGCAATATCACTTTCGCACCAAATGGAAAGGGCTGTGACTTTGGTTATGCTCTAGCCGCCAACTCCTGCGAGGGAGTCACCAGCGTGGATGCATGTACCGTCACAGCCCTTGAAGCGATCACCGCTTTTGCGGTTCCAAACCCCGGCTGACACCTCGCAGCGCAGTCGGTTTTTTCGGGTCTGGCGATTCCCTCGGGTCGCCCCGCGGAACCAATCACTCAGCATACTTCGGGTTGACCGCTATTAGTTGCCAGCCCTTTTCTGCCGTCGACGAAGCCATCCTATCCCAGGATTGAAGAATGTCAACGCCCAAGGTTGGTGCATACGCCACTTATTTTGCTGTGGGAATCTTCTCGACTAAATCTCAGTATCCAAAAGCGCCGCCGACACGTGGCCGAAAAATGTCCAAGGTCAATTCACATCTTTTTCACAGAAACGTAGCACGCAGTGATCTGCAGGTAGTGAAGCATTTTTGAGGTCAGGAGCGCGATGTCCTTTGAACCGCATTGCAGACCTCGGCAGGACGAGATTGGCAGCCTACTCTTCGGCCAGCTCCTTGCCAGGGTATTCTGCCTCATAGTAGAAGCTCAGCTCTTTGTCCAGCTTGGCCCAGAAGGCTGCGTCCTGTATTGCAGGTGAGTCGTTGCGTAAGCGGTGGCCCTTTGCGCTGGCCCTAAGCGTGAGCATGTGGTTCAAAGCATCCAGCAGGCCCCAGTCGTCGGGCCTCCAACTCTGCACCGCCTTATTCTTGTAGGCCAGCATCTTCTTGGCGAGATCTTCGGTCTTGATGTTGCGCAGCACGGGATACAGCTCGGCCCAGAGCCGGGGTGTGTAGTCATCATCCACAAAGCGTAGGGGCATTGCCATAGCGCGATTCTGAATCGCTTCTACGATACCTTGATGTCTTTAGAGACGCCAGTTCAAACCATCCCCGATTTGGTCTGTCATCCCGACCGGAGCGAAGGGACCTGTGGTCAATCGCGGTCCCCGACGAGTGCCGGGGCCGGTGTGCCCCAGGTCTCGCGGATGTCGAGACCTGGGTAATTCCCGAGCACGCTGATTCTGCGCAGCCCGGTGCCCCAGGTTCGCCCTTCCTTTGGGCTAACCTGGGCGCGGACGGATCTTCCGTTGCAATGGAACTAGTTCCGCCGCAGGCGGGTCCAAAGTGATTAGCCCAGCGCCCTTCGACTTCGCTCAGGGCAGGCTCCAGCCCTGGGCAAGTCGCGTCTACTTGATCCGAGCCCCTTCAGGGGCGACAGGCTTCCCTTTCCCAAAACGGCAACGCCCCCAGAATTTTTTCCATCTCCTCTTGACAATCCTTCGATATTTCCGTAATCATAGAAATATCGAAGGAGGGCCGCATGCCGGCCAAGCACGATCCCGAGCTCATCACCCGCTGCGCTGACATGTTCTCGGCTATGGGCACCGAGCCCCGCCTCCGCATCGTGCAACTGCTCCTCTCCGCTCACCCTACCGGCATGGTGGTCGGCGAGATCGGCAGCGAGCTGGACATTCCCAGCTCCACCCTCTCGCATCATCTCGACAAGCTGAAGAACGAAGGCCTGGTGAAGGTCCGGCGCGACGGCACCTTCCTCTGGTACACCGCGAACACGGAAGCGCTTCGCGAGCTGCTGACGTTCCTCTTCAGCGAATGCTGCACCCGCAACAAAGTCGTCCGCCCCGAAGAAGTGCTACGAACCCCAAGGTAAAGACAGGAGGAATCATGACGACGGAGAACATCAAGCAAACGGTGAAAGAGAAATACGGGCAGGCCGCATTGCGGGTGCAATCCGGATCGGCGAATTCCTGCTGCGGCGCCGCTCCCGCAGGCGAACTCTGCTGCGATCCCATCACCAGCAATCTCTACGACGCGGCCCAGGCGCAGCAGATTCCCGAGGCGGCGTTGCAGGCTTCTCTCGGCTGCGGGAATCCCACCGCTCTGGCGGAGCTGAACGCCGGCGAAATCGTTCTCGACCTCGGCTCCGGCGGCGGTATCGATGTCCTGCTCTCGGCCCAGCGCGTCGGCCCAAGCGGCAAAGCCTACGGTCTCGATATGACCGACGAGATGCTCGCTCTGGCGCGCGAGAATCAGCGCCAGGCCGGCGTTGAAAACGTTGAGTTTCTCAAAGGCGAAATCGAAAACATTCCCCTGCCCGACAACTCTGTCGACGTCATCATCTCCAACTGCGTCATCAATCTCTCGGCCGACAAAGATCGCGTTCTCCGCGAAGCCTTCCGCGTGCTCAAGCCGGGCGGCCGATTTGCCGTGTCTGACGTTGTGGTACATGGCGATGTTCCGCCGGAAGTCCGCAAGAACGTACTGCTGTGGGTGGGCTGCATCGCCGGAGCGTTACAAGACGCGGATTATTCCGCCAAGCTGGCCGCGGCCGGCTTCGAAGCCATCGACATCGAACCCACGCGCGTTTACAAAGTCGAGGACGCGCGCGAATTTCTCGCCGGACAAGGCCTCGACGTCGACGCTCTCGCACCGCAGGTCGACGGCAAATTCATGAGCGCTTTCATCCGCGCCACAAAGCCGCACGCCGCGAACGCTTGCTGACCGCTCATGTCCACTGCTCTACAATTCGGTCGACCCTCTACCGGAAAGAGAAATCCCTTCCGCCTGATACGAGAATGTATCGGCACTTGTCTTAGCTGGGCATTTCGAATGTTTCGCTCGCTTCAATCCGACGCGCAAGCTCTGTCCAGCGCGTCCGATTCATCGAGCAACAGGGGGCACCGCTCTCACGCCTGCGGTTGCATCCTGCGCAGAAGCTCTTGGCTGGCGCTTTCCGGATCGCCCAGCTCAAAGCCTCGCTCCAGCTTCACCGTCATGGCCTTGGGAGCCAGCAGTTTCAGCGAATCTACCACATTGTCAGACGGCAGCTCCGAGCAGTCGGGACCAAGCACAATGTACGCGACGTCCGAGGCGCTCAGCAGAATCCTCGCGTCCCGCATGCGGCAAGTCGAAATCACCACGTAGCCTTGATGATCGAGCAGGGTTCGCACAAACGCGCACAGGTCTGGCGACTGATCGACGAACAGCACCAGCGGTCCCACGCCCTTGGGCATGGGATGCAGCTCCTGCGGCTCCTTCAGGAACGAGACAATGGCTTGCTCATCCGAATCGTAGACGCGGAAGATGCTGGACAGCTTCGTCATCTGCAGCAGGGTACGAAAGAACGGTTGCGGAGCGGCCAGCCGCAGGTCGCCGCCGCGATTGCGCGCGTGCGTCAGGAATCGCACCAGCAGGCCCATGCCGGTACTGTCCAGACGCGTCGTTTCCGAAAGGTCCAGCACCACATGTCGAAATTCCAGCATGGCGCGGCTCAGCGCAGCCTGCAGCATCGTCGCCTCTTCTCCGGTGACGATGCGGCCCATGCTCTTGATCACATACACCTTGCCGCACGCCCGGCAATCCAAAGACAGTGACATGCACACCTCAGGTAGAGCTGGCCTTCAGGCCAGCGTCACGCGCCTTACTTTCTAAATGAGCCGGCTTCAGCCGGCGGCACAACGCGATTCCTGCCACTCTATCATCGGCGACCAGAAATCTATCAAAATTTTGTCTGCGGGATTAAGAAAGGAAGGACCCTGCTACGTCACCGACCCTTGCTGCATCGTCTCGGCAGGTGCAGGCTGCGGGGCGGCCTCGAGTTGTTTGGGGACAACAGCCGCGGCTTTCTGTTTTTCTTCCAGCTCGATGTTGATCATCTCGCTTTCCAGTTGGCGCTTCAGATCGTCGCGCATCATGCGGGCCTGGGCCAGAAACTTCGCCACTTGACGCATGATCTCTGGCAGCCGCTTGGGGCCGAAGATGATTAGGGCTAATAGCAGGATGAAAAGAATGTCAGGCATTGGGAACAGCCGTAGCTCAGGAATCGCTCACTGCAACGGAGGGCCAAACCTCGGCCGTTACGGTTTCTTCTCTCCGTCGCTGGGCGTCTGGTCCTTGGCGTTCATCGATTCTTTGAAGCTGCGAATTCCCTCACCCAGTCCCTTGCCAAGTTCAGGCAGCTTCTTGGGGCCAAACACCAGCAAGGCGATAAACAGGATCACCAGCAGGTGCATCGGCTGAAACAGGTTATCAAGCATGTCAACTCCCTCTATAAGAATACCCCATCCCTCGGATTAGTTGCGCAAATTCGCCTCCGCCGGCTGCCACAACCGTGGGATGAAGCGTGGCAATCAAGTGACCGGCGGCTGTCCACGAACACAGCTCAGACGGTATGATTGCGCTCCGAACTCAAGGACCGCCCATGAGAACACTTGCCTGTACTTTGTTGTTAATGATGCTGATGGTCGCGCCGGCTCTCGCCCAAAACGACGACATCCCAAAGAGCATTTCCGCCAGCGTAGGCGACGTGCTGCAATACGCTCAGCAACAGTTCCTCGCTGCAGCCGAAGCTATGCCGGCGGACAAATATTCCTTCATTCCGACCGGCGGCAGCTTCAAAGACGCGCGCTCTTTCGGAGAGCAAGTGAAACATGTGGCTTGCGCCAACGAAGCGTTCTTCAACGAGATCGAAGGCAAGACTCCGCCTGCTCTGTGCGAGAAGGGCGGTCCATCGAAAGCCACTACGAAAGCCGAGTTGCTCCAGTATCTGCGCGATTCGTTCGCCTACAGCCAAAAGGTCCTGACGACCATCACTCCTCAGAACGCTCTAGACCGCGTCAATGGCCGCTATGCTGCGCCGAACACAAAACTCGGCGTGGCCGTCGCCGCCGTGTGGCACATCTCCGATCATTACGGTCAGATCGCCGAGTACCTCCGCATGAACGGAATCGTGCCGCCTCCCACCCAACAGCATGGGCTGAAGGTAAGGTAAGAAACGTCGCGAAATTTAGTCTGCCGCCGTTACTGCACGGTCGGCTTCTCGGCTTCGTCTTGCGCCAGCTTCGCTTCCAGGAAGGCGATGTGCCCGTCCTCCATCGCCGCCAGTTCCTGATACGTCTGCCGTAGTGGGCTTTCGGGAGTTTGCTCCACCAGCTTGCTGTAGAACTGTTGTGCGTTCGCCTCCGCCCGTAACGCTACCTGCAACGCGCGTTGACGCGCCGAGAGCTTGCTACCCCCGGCAAAGACCTCCGCTGCATTCAGCTTGGGAACCTCAATCAGCTCCACCAGCTCGTCTTCTGTGGAGAGACGCTCGGGAATTCCGTACTGCTCCCAATATTTCCCCTCCAGCATGGCATGATGACCGCGTTCCTCAACGGCCATCTCCCAGAAGACGGAGGCAATCTCCAACGACTCCTCGTCTCCGAACTCGGTGAACATCTCGGCCAAGCGATGGTAGATCTCGGCGTTACGCTCTTCGATGGAAATGGCGATTCCTAACGCCTCCTGAGCGGTCAATGAGGCAAACGTTCGTTGCATGGCAAACCTTTCCGCAGAACCAGAGAAATGGTCAGTAGGCGGCATTCTACCTGCGAACACGCTCAGCCGGACGCAGAACGTCCGGGGAAACTTTCATGCGTTCCAGATCGGGAAATTTCGCGATGTTACGCCGGCTGCTTGACTTCTGCGCCGTCCTTGGCCTGCTTGGCGCGGTCAGCTTCGATCCTCGCGATCGTCCGCTTCAGCCAGTGCTTAACGTTCTCGCGCAGCTCTTCTTCCGTCTGCTTCGGCGTTTCGACTGTAACCCCATTCCGATTCAACGGGATGTGATGGCACGGAATGTCGTCGGTGCGATACTCCTCTGGCACAAAGTCGTAGAGCAGGCACTCATGGCAGGCATGAGGGCGCGTGGGATCGCCGTGGTTGGGGCAGGTCAGCGAATCCTGGAAGATCGAGGCCGGTCCCCAGGGCGTGCTATACCAATTCCCATATCCGCCCTGTTCCAGGAAATTTAGTTCATAACGAAGGACTTCCAGCACATCGCGCTTGTCGTCGGACATATCGACACCCCCGGCAGGTAAATTCGGGGCCCCCGGCAAGTCCCGGTTTGGACCTGACGGGTAGATTTACCCCTTCGGCTACCCATCCCTATGCCAATTCTGTCCCAAGCCGCACAGATGGGCTGTGACGCGCCTCACGTCCTAAGGTGACGCATACCCTCTTTGAGACTGTCATCCTGAGCGCAGTGAGGCGTCAGCCGAACGCAGTCGAAGGACCCCTATAGTCACAGGACCACCCGTCCCACAACCGCACTTTTTCCGATCCGCGCTTCTTGCGGTTCGGGCGGACGCGCAGTCGAAGGATCTGCGGTTACTGGCCCTTCTTCCCTGCCGGTGCGTTACTGATCTTGATCTTGATAATCTTCGGCGGATCGTACGGCTTATCATTCCGTGGATCTCTCGCCATCCGCGCGATCTTCTTCACCACGTCGAGGTCCTGGCACTGGCCAAAAATGCTGTAATGGCCGTTCAGCGATTCATACGGAACTTCGGTAATGAAGAACTGCGACCCATTCGTGTTCGGTCCGCTGTTGGCGTACGCCAGCCGTCCCGGCTGATTGAACGTCAGACTTGAGCTGACCTCGTCTTTGATCTGGTAGCCAGGATCGCCCGTCCCAGTCCCGATCGGATCGCCGCCCTGGATCATGAAATTCGGAATCACGCGATGAAAGATGGTGCCGTCGTACAGCGGTACGCCGTGCATCGTCTTCCCGGTCTTGGGATCCTTCCAGTCCTTGGTGCCCGTCGCTAGCCCGATAAAGTTGGCCACCGACAGCGGCGCCTGGTTAGGAAACAATGTGCAGGTGATGTTGCCGGCCGTCGTCTCGATCACCGCCGTCGGCTCGGCCGTCTTCTGATTGCTCTTCTCGGTTGTTGAATGTTGCTGCGAAGTCGTCTGCGCCGCCGCAAGGCTCGCCAGACAAAGAATTGCGATGAAAATTCGATTCATGATTCCTCCACAAACCAGTGAAGATCCACTGACTGATTGCCAACTACTAATTACTAACTACTAATTACTAACTACTAATTACTGTCCTACCGCATTTCTCTCGACACCTTCTCCACTTCTCCAAACACTCTCAGCAAATTTCCGCCAAGAATCTTATCAAGATCGGCCGCCGAATAGCCGCGCTGGGAGAGCGCTTCGGTGATCTTCGGCAGATCAGCCGCCGAATCCAGCCCCAACGGCGAGCAATCGATGCCATCGAAATCCGATCCCAGTCCCACATGATCCACGCCCGCAACTTTCACCATATGGTCGATGTGAGCGATCAAGTCGCTGAACGGCGGACGCGGCAGCTTCGGCGCCAGCTTCGCCTTGGCCTCGGCCAACTGCTTCACAACTTCCGGTGTCTGCGGCTTGATAAACAGCGCCTGCACCGCCTCGTAATCCGGATCGTGCTGCGCCCCCAACTGCCTCGCCGTGTCCAGATATTTCTGCGAAACGAACGCGCAATAGTAGTTCACCTGCGCCACGCCGTTCTTCGCCGCCAGCGCCTTCAGCATGTCGTCGGTCATATTGCGCGGCGCGTTGGTCAATGCGCGTGACGACGAGTGCGACGCAATCACCGGCGCCTTGCTCAGCTCCAGCGCCTGATAGAACGTCGAATCGGCCACGTGCGAGATGTCGACCATCATCCCCATCCGATTCATCTCCGTCACCACTTCGCGGCCAAATGGCGTCAGCCCGCCGTGATGCTGAATGTTCTTGTCGGTCATGTCGCCGCTGGAGTCGCCAATGTCGTTGGTGTTCGACCACGTCAGAGTCATGTAGCGCACGCCCAGCCGGTAATAGTCGCGCAGGATGCGAATGTCGCCCTCGATCGCGTGCCCGCCCTCGACGCCCAGCAGCGCCGCCAGCTTGTGCTCACGATGCGCCACCACGATGTCGTGCGTGCCGTACGCCATCATCATTCTGTCGGGATGCTTCCGCGCCTGCTCGTACACCGAATCAATCATGTCCAGCGCGCGCTTGGCTTCGTTGCCCTTGAACGCCTTCGGCTCAACCCAGATGGAGAAGAACTCCGCTCCCAGATTGCCGGCCTTGATCTTGTTGAAGTCGAGATATCCCGTCCCGGCATCCTGCGCCAGATCGAAGTTCTCGTCGACGAACCTCCCCGGCGTGTCGGCGTGCGTGTCGATGATGATCGCCGAGTCGTGAATCGCCCGCCAATTCTGTGTTGTCTGAGGCGTCGCCGTCGCGGGCTGTTGCGTGGAAGGCGCAGTTTGTGTGAAGGCAATTACAGCGGAACAAAGAACGAACACAACGAATCGATAAGTACGTCTCATCAGGCGGATCGCCGGCTCCAGCAGAAAATTGTGTGCGTCTGGATTGTAAATGAAGCGGCCAGCGCTCACGACTATCGCAGATCGACGTCGAACGCCCATAGCCCCGGCGCGTGGTTTTGGGTAGTGCTGGCCTTCAGGCCAGCGTCTAAGCCGTTTATTCCTTTTCTGAGTCGGCTTCAGCCGACGGCACGCCAGGGGCGACACGGGTTTTCAGCAACCGGTAAAGATACAAAGCGATTTGTGAGATAGCTTCGCGCGATTCTTGGAGGTTTCTATGGCAACTGCCGACGTATACAAAGCTCGCATTCTGTCATTCGTGGAAGGCAAAGACCCAATCGAAGTCCAGCGCCAGACGCCGGCGGCGTTGGCGGAACTGTTCACCGGCGTTCCCGACAGCAAATTGCACCAACGTCCCGAGCCTGCGAAGTGGTCCGCAGCCGAAGTCCTCGCCCACCTTGCAGACAGCGAAATCGTCAGCTCCTGGCGCTATCGCCAGATCATCGAGCACAATGGCGGCCCGCTCTCTGCCTACTATCAGGACATCTGGAACAACCTGGGGGGGTATCCTTCGCGCCAAACCTCCGATCGCTGCTAATCTTTCGCCTGCTGCGCGAGAACAATCTGCGCATGTTGGATCGCCTCACGCCAGAGCAGTGGGAGCGCTACGGCATGCACGCCGAACGCGGCTGCTTGACCGTCCGCGAGCTGGTGCAGCTCATCGCCGGCCACGATCTCAACCATGTGGAGCAGATCCGCAAGATCCTGACCAAGCCCTAAACAAAAAGCCCGGACGCGAATCCGAGCTTTCGTCAACCGATTTCGCCTTAGCCGACGGCTGAGAGCCGACAGCTGACAGCCTGTTTACGACCGGAAGAAGTCCTTCACCGCCTGCCACATCACCTGCCCGCCCACATCGGCGATCGATTTGGTCAGCGGAATTTCCTTCGGGCAAACTTCGACACAGTTCTGCGCGTAGCCGCATTCTTGGATGCCGCCTTCGCCCATCAACGCTTGCAGGCGCTCGATCTTCAATCCTTTGCCTGTGGGATGGGAATTAAACAGCCGCACCTGTGAGATGGTGGCCGCGCCGACAAATCCGGTTTTCTCGTTGAACTGCGGACATGCTTCCATGCAGCAACAGCACGAGATGCAGCGCGACAGCGGATAGGCCTCTTCCTGTTCCTGCGCCATCTGCCGCAAGCCGGAGCCCAGATCGTACGTGCCATCCAAAGGCACCCACGCCTTGACCTTCTTCAGGTTCTCGAAGAGCACGCTGCGATCGACCGCCAGATCGCGCACCACTGGAAACTTCGAGAATGGCTCCAGTGTGATCGGCTGCTTCAGTTGATGGATCAGCGTCGAGCATGCCATTTTCGCCTGCCCATTGATGATCATGGCGCACGAGCCGCACACCTCTTCCAGGCAGTTGGAGTCGTAGGTGACCGGCGTCGTCGGCTTGCCCTGTTTCGTCACAGGGTTCGCTGCGACGTCCATCAACGCCGAGGTCACATTCATCCCCGGACGAAACTGCAGCTCAAATTCCTCCCAGTACGGTTTCGACTCGGGAGTGTCCTGCCGCTTGATCTTTATAAGTACGGTTTTAGAATTAGTAGCCATCGTAGTAGTTGGGCCAAGGCCCTTTGTAAATCATGTAATGCCCGCAGAGCCGGCGCGGACAGCCGAGTCAACTCGACATACTGGCTTACCAGCAGCGGGTTCACCAAACGCCGCCCGTGCCCTGGAAATTGTCATTACGAGGAGGGCTTTAGCCCGACGAGGGATCCGCTTCCCCCTCGAGTACCGATGCACTGCGGGCCAACAGCAGATCCCTCCTCGGCCTGAAGGCGTCGTCGTGATGACAATCTTCTACTTCGTAGCACTGCCGCGTATCACAACACTGAACGGCAACTGACAACTGCCTCTACGTCACCGCGTCATACCGTCTCGGCCGCGGCTTAATCAGCGACGTGTCCACCGGCTCAAACTCGAAGCGCGGCTCGTCGGCGTCGGCCGCGAAGTACGCCTTCGTCGTCTTTAGCCAGTTCGCATCATCGCGCTCCGGAAAATCCGGCTTGTAGTGCGCGCCGCGCGACTCATCTCTCATCGCCGCGCCCTGTGCGATCACACGCGCCAGTTGCAGCATGTTGTACAGCTGCCTCGCGAAGACGAACGAAGTGTTCGCCCACATCGACTTGTCGCTCAGGTTGACGCGGCGATAGCGCTCCAGCAACTCGACCAGCTTCGCATCGGTCTCCTGAATGTTCTTGTTGTAGCGAATGACCGTGACGTTCTTGGTCATGGTGTCACCTAGCTCGCGCCACAGCAGGAACGGATTCTCCGTGCCATCGTTCTTCATCAGGCGAGCGTTAATCTCTTCCTGCCGCTTCCGTTCGGAGTCGAAGACGTGTTGGCCGGGATGTTTTCCGCTCTTGATCACGCCGTGCGCATATTTCACCGAGTGTGGCCCAGCGATAAATCCGCCATAGATGCACGACAACAGCGAGTTCGCGCCCAACCGGTTGGCGCCGTGAATCGAGTAGTCGCATTCACCGGCTGCGTATAGCCCTTCGATGTTGGTGCGCTGCTCGAAGTCCACCCACAGCCCGCCCATCGTGTAGTGCATGCCGGGGAAGATCTTCATCGGCGTATCGCGCGGATCGTCGCCGACAAATTTCTCGTAAATCTCCAGAATGCCTTCCAGCTTGCGATCAAGAGTCTTGCGATCGATGTGCGTCAGATCGAGATAGACCATCGGCTGTCCGTCGATGCCGAGGTGGTGCTCGTAAACAACCTTATGAATGGCGCGAGTCGCGATGTCACGCGGCACCAGGTTGCCGTACTTCGGATACCACTCTTCCAGGAAGTACCAGCGCTCACTCTCGGGAATGCTCTTGGGATCGCGCTTATCGCCCGGCTGTCTCGGCACCCAGACGCGTCCGCCTTCACCGCGCGCGGACTCCGACATCAGCCGCAGCTTGTCTTCGCCGGGAATGCACGTCGGGTGCACCTGGATGAATTCGCCATTTGCGTAAAACGCGCCTTGCTGGTACAGCGCCGATTGCGCCGAGCCTGTGCACACGACCGAGTTCGTCGACTTGCCGAAGATGGCGCCGTTGCCGCCGGTCGCCATGATGACGGCTTCCGCCGGAAAGGTGTGTACTCCCATGCCGCGCAGGTCGAGTGCGCAGATGCCGTGGCAGACACGATTCTCGTCGATGACAGCCGAGAGGAACTCCCACGCTTCGTACTTCTTAACCTTGCCTTCTGATTCGTACCGCCGCACTTGCTCGTCCAGCGCGTACAACAGTTGTTGGCCCGTGGTCGCGCCGGCAAAGGCGGTGCGGTTGTAGAGTGTGCCGCCGAAACGGCGGAAATCGAGCAATCCTTCCGGCGTGCGATTGAAAGGAACGCCCATGCGATCGAGAAGGTCGATGACGCCGGGTGCCGCATCGCACATTGCCTTCACCGGCGGCTGGTTCGCCAGAAAATCACCGCCGTAGACGGTGTCGTCGAAGTGTATCCAGGTGGAGTCGCCTTCACCCTTCAGGTTCTTGGCCGCGTTGATGCCGCCCTGCGCGCACACCGAGTGAGACCGCTTGACCGGAACGATGGAGAAGAGGTCGACCTGACCTCCCATCTCGGCAATCTTGATGGTCGCGGCGAGTCCCGCCAGTCCGCCACCAACAACGATGATCTTAGGATGAGCCATATGAAAACCAGTAATTAGCAATTAGTAATTAGCAGTTAGCGCCTAGTCGTGCTCGACATAAGGAACCTGATCAGCCGGCGTGGTCACAAAGCCTCGCACGCTGTACACTCCGATGCCGACCAGCAAAACCGCCAACACGAAACAGACATATCCAAATTTGCGCCGCGCCTGCTCGCCCACCGTCAATCCCCACTTGGCCGCGAACAGCCACACGCCATAGCAGAAGTGCCACGACGCCGCCACAATTCCGATGACGTACACCGCCACCTTCCATGGGTTTTGGAAATCGAACCAAACTTTCGAGAACGCGTTGTTATATCCGCCGCCCATCAGATGCACGCCGGTGAAGCGCATGTCGATCACGTGATACAGGATGTAGGCGAAGGCAATAATTCCCGTCCAGCGCTGCGCCGTGTACAGCCAATTGCCGCTCCACGGATATTCGCCAACATTGGCATCGCCGCGATACCAGATATAGATTCCGTACAGACCGTGGTAGAGCAGCGGCAGAAAAATGAAGACCCACTCCAGCACGTGCACAAAAGGCAGACTGGTCAGAAACTTCACCTGGTCGTTATAGGCCTGCACGCCGTTGGCGGATTCCGAGTTGGAGATGAAATGCTCAATCAGAAACGCGCCGATGGGCACGATGCCGGAGAGCGAATGCAGTCGCCGCAAAACAAAAGAGTAGCCTTCGCCGGCACGCAGCGGAGCTACTCCTTTCGGAATTCTGGTCGTACTGGTTTCGATGGGACTGGCCGATGAAGCCACGAGGCCGACTCCTTATGAACGCGGGAGCGTACGGATAACCTTCGATTATCGAGTTCGCCAACAGAGCAAGTCAAGAAACCGGGATTGAGTGTCTGCTCTGACCAACCGCTCCGAGGTGGGCTTTCTCTGGCGATTGAGCGAGACTTAGCATAGCCGCCGCACGGGCCAAGTGTTTGTGATTTCTGTCACACCATCACATGACATTGTGACCGGCAGCCCGAGTGGCCGTACACCCGGAGACTGGCAGTTCGGTGGAAGAGCGGGCCCTAAGGCCCGCGTTCCAACGATCATCAGGAAGCCGGGCTTTAGCCCCGGACCTTTTGTAAAGAGGACACGCCGCTCACTGATTTGTTTATAGTGTCTCCATCGCGATGCTCATCCGTGATCACGTCCCTTTGGCTCCTCTCACGACCCTCGGCGTCGGTGGCCCAGCGCGGTATTTCGCCGAAGCACCAACCGAAGCGGATGTGGTGGAAGCTGTCGAGTTCGCGCGCTCGCGCGAGCTGCCGCTGTTCGTGCTCGGCGGCGGCAGCAATGTCGTAATCGCGGACACAGGATTCGCCGGACTGGTGCTGAAGATCGCGATTAACGACTTCGCAGTTTCTACGGCGTCACATGGCATGGTGACCTTCGTCATTGGCGCGGGGTACGAATGGGACGAGCTCGTGAAGAAGACGGTCGAGGCGGATTGCGCCGGGCTGGAATGCCTGAGTGGAATTCCCGGCACCGTCGGCGGCACACCGGTCCAAAACGTCGGCGCTTATGGCCAGGAAGTCTCCGAGACGATGCAGGAAGTGCGCGTGCTTGATCTGCAGTCGATGGAGGTGAAAACCCTGTCGAATGCTGATTGCGGCTTCGCCTATCGCTCCAGCATCTTCAATACCACCGAGCGCGGAAGATACATCATTCTGCACGTCTCGTTTGCACTCCGACAGGGCGGTAAACCGACTGTTCGTTACGCCGATCTACAACAATTTTTCGCCGGCCGCTCTACAGAACCGACACTGCCCGATGTACGGGATGCTGTTCGCGAAATTCGCCGCCGCAAGGCAATGCTCATCATTCCCGGCGACGAAGACTCCCACAGTGTGGGATCGTTCTTCAAGAATCCTATCGTTCCGCACACTTTCTTTGAACAACTCTCTGCGCGGCTCTTGAGCGCCGGGTTGCAGCTACCGAATTATGCAGCCGCCGACGGGTACCGCAAGTTGCCGGCGGCATGGCTCGTCGAGCACGCAGGATTCACCAAGGGCTACGTTAAGGGCCACACAGGTATCTCACGCCGACATGCATTGGCGATCATCAACCGCGGGGGCGCAAACGCTGCCGAGATCATTGACCTAAGGAACGAAATCCAAGCTCACGTAATGGAGAAATTCGATATCGCGCTCGAGCCGGAGCCGGTGTTCGTAGGATTCTGAAGCTCGCTTCTCGCGGATCGATCATCGCTTTTCGCTTTTCGCTTTTCGCTTTTCGTTCTTCGTTCTTCGTTCTTCGTTCTTCGTTCTTCGTTCTAGGACGCTACTGTCAATTCGCACAGCGTGCCAACTACTAATGCGTGTCATCCTGAGCGGAGCGTGAGCCGGGGTTGCTCGCGCGGAGTCGAAGGACCCCTATTGGGGTACGGGTCAATCTACTGGTACTTTTCGCTTGTGCCAATCTGTCTCGATCTCGTACGCATGGGCTACGCGGAAGCAAATCGAATCCCCGCCCGGCCGGCTCGAAATCTGCATTCCCACCGGCAGACCATCGCCGGTGAATCCACACGGCACCGACACACTCGGCCAATACAGCGCGCTGAACGGCAGAGTATTCCTCATGAGATGTTTCACCTCGAACGGCCGCACATCTGGGATCGGCAAGGCCTCCAAATCGACGATTTTGGGAGCAGGCGACGGCGTCGTCGGCGTAATCACCACATCAACTTGTTCGAAGATCTTCTCCGCACGGGCGCGATGGGCATCCAGTCGATGCCGCTCCCGGATGTAATCCGTTGCGCTAATTCCCGCGCACTTCTGCAAACGGAACAGCGTCCGCGGATCGTACAGCCCTGGATGCTCCCGGATCATCGCCTCGTGATATTCGCAAATCTCCGCATCGAAGATAGTGCGGAATCCCTCCACCGGCACTTCCACTTCGTGAACTTCGGCAACCAACTTCTTAACCACGCTCAATGCCGATTGCACACACGACGCGACATCCGCATCCAGATCGTCAAAGAAGTTCTTACGAGCAACCCCGACCCTCAGCCGCGACACATCCTCGTCCAACACTGCCGCGTAGGTCGGTCGGGCCACCAGAACATCGAACAACATCGCCGCGTCGCGCACCGTGCTCGTAATCGGACCAACCGTGTCGAACGACGTCGACAGCGGCACAACTCCCTTTGTACTGACCAGTCCCGCGCTCGGGCGGTGTCCAACAATTCCGCACAATGCCGGAGGACACCGAATTGACCCCGACGTATCGCTTCCTAACGCCGCCACGCAGAGTCCGGCCGCAACCGCAGCCGCAGAACCGGATGACGATCCACCAGTAATGCGTTCCCGATTCCAGGGATTCCGCACCGGTCCAAAAGCACTGACCACGCCGCTCATCCCAAAAGCAAATTCGTGCATGTTGAGATTACCCACGATCACCGCGCCGGCCTGCTTCAAGCGGCGCACCACCTCGGCATCCTCTGTTGGCACGCGGTCGCGAAACTGATTGCTCGCGGCCGTGGTTCGCACACCCGCAGTATCGAAAAGATCCTTTAAGCCAATCGGAATGCCGTGCAGTGGTCCGCGATAGTTGCTGGCGCTGATCTCGGACTCGGCTTGGCGTGCCGCTTCCAGAGCTTGCTCGGCAGTAACTGTGATGAACGCGTTCAGATCCGAATTGAGTCGCTCAATTCGCGCCAGACACTCGCGCGTCAGTTCGACAGGAGACAAACTGCGGGTGCGAATCTGTTCGGCTGCTTCGGTGAGGGTAAGCATAGGCGTCGAGATTGTTGCAGAAATCGACGTGCGGTTTTCGCGTAGTGCTGGCCTTCAGGCCAGCGTCTAAGCCGCTTATTTCCTTTTCTGGGTCGGCTTCAGCCGACGACACGCGAGTCGCGCCAGGAGTTTTTCAGTAGCCCCTGAGGGCGTGCCCCACCCATTTTGCGTTTCCCTTCTTCACGCCCGCTTCTGCTTCTTCTGGCATTTCCCGCACACGCCGTAGATCTGGAAGGTGTGCCGGGTGGGCAGGTACTTGTTCTTGCGGCCGATCTCCTGCTCAATGCGCTCGATGTCGGTCGAGAAGAACTCCACCGAACTGCCGCATTCGGTGCACACCATGTGATGGTGATTACGCCGCTGATACTGGTGCTCGTAACGCGCGATGCCGTCGTGAAAGGCGACCTCGCTTGCCAGTCCGCAATCGGCCAGTAGCTTCAAGGTGCGATAGACGGTGGTGAATCCGATCGAGTCGTCCTGCTTCTTGACCAGCCGGTAGAGTTCGTCGGTGGAAAGATGGTCACGGGTGTCGAGAAAGGTGCGCAGGATGGTATCGCGCTGCCCGGTGCGCTTCAACCCAACGCGCTTCAGGTGGCTGTGAAACACACCTTCTGCCTCGCGCACCATCTGGCGTGAGATCGTTGGCTGATCGTCGATGCGTTTCTGGAGCATAGGCACCTGCTCCCCGGCCCTCGATTACTGTTGCATCTGAATTGCTATCAGCATAACACTCGACGTAAAAAATCGTTTTCACCACGGAGGCACGGAGGGCACGGAGCAGCGAAAGAAAAAGTTCATCTCCGTGCTCTCCGTGTCTCCGTGGTGAAACAATTCGACGCTTGTGTTCCTATCTTGCATTCACCAGCCGTACGGTCTCCAGCACCACGTCACCGGTAATCGCCAGCGACTGCGCGCTTAGCTTGTCGACCGTGTCATCCGGTGTATGCCAGAAGACATTGTTGTATCCGTAGCTGAAGTCGATCAGGTCGACCGAAGGGATGCCGATCTTCACGAATGGCTTGTGGTCGTCCTCCATGGGAGTCTGCCAGTCAAAGAAGTGCGACTGGTATCCGAGATTGCTCGCGGCCTGATAAACAAGGTCTCTGAGCCACGGCGTAGAGTTGGTGTCCTTCAGAATGTCGAGATCGGCGTCGCCGATCATGTCGACCAGGATGAATGCCTTGATCCTTTTCGCCGTGCCGTCCGCCTGCCACTTCTGCGCGAGTTGTCGAGCGCCGTACACGCTGTCGGTGTCAGTCCATCGCACGAACGCCTCTTCTCCGTCGGTCCACACCAGCCAAATGCTGTAGCCCTCCAGCTGCTTACCGCGAAGCTCATCCGCCAATTCGAGCAACAGGGCCGTCGACGAGCCGCCATCGTTCGCGCCCACAAAGGACTTCCCTAGCGGATATGCGGTGTCGTAGTGGCCGGCAACAACGACAATGCCATCCTTCGTACCGGGAAATTTCGCAATGATGTTGTTGATCGGAAATTTTCCGGCAGGCGTTTGCGCCGTAAACTTGTCCTGCTCCACCTCCACTCCGTTCAACTTGGAGAGGATGTACTCCTCCAGCTTCGCATGCGCCGCACTTCCCGGCGGACGCGCCCCCATCGCGACAATTTCCTTCACATACTGCATCGCGCGTTTCCCGTTGAATTGCGGCTTCGAAGTACTGCGACCAGCCACAGCCGTCGTCGATACAGGTTGCGGCGTTTCCGCTGTGCTACTGGCAGACAGAGGAGCGCTTGCAGCTGAAGCCTCCGCGGGCGGTTGCTGTTGCTTGCTGCAACCGATGCTGCAAGCAGCCCAGCTAAGAAGGATGGAAATGCACCAGGATGAGAAGCGCGGGCGAAACTTCATCTTGTAGAACATTGTAACTGCACTTCAGACGGGAGCTGCGGCGCCAGTCCATCGCTTTCTAACTCTTTATTGCGCTCTCAGCAGGCTCATTTGCGTTTAGAATGAGTGAATCGGTCTACAGTCTGTGACCAGTCTGAGACGCAGCCAGCTTCCTACTGCGCCTTGCACGGGCCCCTCATAGCGCCCTCGTCTCGCGTCGTTACTACATCGCCAACGGAGAATCCTTGCCATGAAGACCTTTGTCTGTATCACCCTGGTTTGTTGTTGCTGCGTGGCCCTGCAGGCCGCGCAAGTCACACTCAAGAACGGTGATCGCCTTACCGGCGCGATCGTCAGCCTTACCGACAAGAAGCTGACCGTTCATACGGACTACGCCGGCGATGTCACGATTGACTGGGCCGCAGTTACGCAGTTCACCTCCGACCAGCCCATGGTGGTGACCAAGACCGACAAGCAGGTCGTATCCGGCACGGTCAACGCACAGGATTCGTCCGTGGTGGTCGCTACCACCTCCGGCACACAGACCATCCCCCAATCCGACGTTGCCGTTATCCGCTCGCAGGCTGATCAAGCTGCATACGAGCATTCGCTTCACCCAGGTTTTCTCGAAGACTGGACGGGAGGCGGTAGCCTCGGCTTCGCGCTGGCGCGTGGCAACTCCGACACGACCAACCTCGCTATCGGCCTCACCGCCGATCGCAAGACCACGACCGACGAGTGGAACATTGCACTGGCGTCGTTGTACACGACCAGCGCGACTAACAACGTTACGACGACTACCGCGAACACTCTCGGCGGCGCAATTCGTTATGACCACAACCTGACCCCACGCCTGTTCGGCTTCGGGTTGTTTTCCGGCATGTATGACGATCTGCAGGATCTGAACGAACGCCTCAGCCCTAACGGCGGCCTGGGCTATCACGTGATTGCCAGCAAGACGACCACCCTCGACGTTCTCGGCGGTATCGGCTACACCTACGAGAATTATTCGAACGGCACCATCAACAACTACATCAACGCCACCATCGGTGAGGTGTTGACACACCAGTTCACGGCCACCACCTCCATGACCGAGAATCTGTATTTCTATCCTTACCTGAATGGCGGGGGTAACTATCGCGGAGTGGGCAACTTTGGCCTGGCCAGCAAGTTCTACAAAGCACTTACCTGGAACCTGACCTTCGGCGATATCTATAACAGCAACCCAATTCCCGGCAAGAAGGACAACGATCTCGTGCTAACCACTGGCCTCGGCATCACCTTCGGCGCGAAACCGAAATAGGTCGTCCCTGATGCGGGCGGCGCGATGCCGCCCGCGGACTTCCTGAATCTGCTATTCTGCCCGCCGTGCCCAAGCCATCGCCATCCAAGCCTCGCCCGTCGATCAGCATCGTTGGTCCGGGAAATCTCGGGACAGCCTTGGCGTTGACTTTGCCTCGCGCGGGCTACGCAGTAAAACTCCTGGCAGCGCGTCACAAGCGAGCTCATGTCGGAGCACTGGCGCGCAAGATAGACGCGCGGGTCATCGATGTAGGCAAGCCTCTGCCAACCGACATCGTCTGGATCACAGTCCCCGACGATGCAATCGCCGGCGTAGCGCGCCTCCTGGCGTCCCCTCAGGATTGGAAAGGCAAGATCGTCTTTCATTCCAGCGGCGCCCTCACCAGCGACGAGTTGGCGCCTCTTCGCGTGAAGGGCGCACGCGTCGCCTCCGTTCATCCCATGATGACGTTCGTGCGCGGCACAGTGCCGGAGATATCTGGCATCTCTTTTGCGGTCGAGGGCGACCGAGCCGCAGTGCGGACGGCAAGGTCAATCGTTCAAAATCTCGGCGCTAGATCGTTCGTCATCAAGAAGCAGAACAAGGTCCTGTATCACGTCTTCGGCAGCTTCGCTTCGCCGATGGTGATTGCGCTGATGGCGTCGCTGGAGGAGGTGGCTCGCGCGGCTGGTATTCGTCAATCCGAAATCAAACGTGTGATGGAGCCGCTGCTGTCGCAGACGCTCCGCAATTACTTGCAGCAGGAAGCCGCCTCGGCCTTCAGCGGCCCGCTCGTTCGCGGAGACGTGGCGACCGTGCGCAAGCACCTGGCCGAGCTCCTAAACCTGCCCGAAGCCCGGGCCGTCTACGTTGCGCTGGCCCGCGCTTCGCTCAGTTTTCTGCCCGTGCGAAACCGCAAGATCTTAGAGAGAGAACTCAAGAGTGCGGAAGGTGCGGCAAAGTCGATTCGCAAACGCTGACACGGAGTCGGCCCGCCGCTGGGCATCACGAGCGCGAGCGCGTGCCGGCAGAGCAACGCGCTCAGCTCGATTTTCAGCGCGAGTGATAGCGCACCACCAGGGCACATCCCGGCGGCATGCTCGACTCGCGGGGTCTATCGCCACGGTTCGGCTCCCGCCGACGCAGCATCAGCCACAACAGGAACAGTGGCCTCCGCCGCAGCATCACCGGGTGGCTGCGTTGCTCGCGCGCGGTTTGCCTTGTGCTACGGATCATCGCGCTATGGATGCCGGTAGAGGTGTCATTCAAATCGTAGTTCGGTCTCATGGCTGTCTCCTTATCCGCGCCTCGCGGCCGTGGATAGCAGCAGAGCTGCCTGCTCTGCGTCAAAGTGTGGTTCCGCAGCAACCAGCCTTTCCATCTCGCCGAGAGTCAGGAGGCAGAGTCCGGTCTGGAAACCGATGACCACTGCATCTTCGCCCTGCAGTAACGGCGAAAAGCCGGGATGCTCCTCCAGAAAGCGGGCGAATCTCTTCAGTTGATCCGCGCGCGTGATTGCCGACGTTTTCATGGCGTCCTCCTTGCTTCTTGTTTTGCCGAGCGGCGGTGCCTGCTCCCTGGACGCCGCCGCTCATCACGGCCCGGAAGGTGTCCGCTTCTCTCGCTTATCCGGGATCCGTCAGGGCTGTTCAAAAACATCTGCTTTGATGTGCCCTTCGCATGTCGGCAACAATGCTCCGATTTGAGTTTCAGCTCAATGTCCAGTGGGTGATTTCGGAGTGAATTACAGATGATCGTCTAACCTATTGATTCCTTGCCTCTTAAGGGTTTGGTGTAGTCGGGACGAAGCGGGGGTTTTCGCGAGGGGGTTGCAGGATTTTTCCGCTCACAGAATCTCGGCTGACGAAGCGTCCGAACTCAGTGCTTATCGCACCTCCAGCACGGCCAGACTGTTCGCTGACAGCCGCAGTGTTATGGTGCCGTCGGTCAGAGTCTCGTTGTCCGGAACAACGGTTCGCGATTGCTCTCGCAGCTGTTCCGTCTGGGCCTGCGTCGGATACTGCGGGCTGCCCATCTTTTCCCAGGCTCCAAGAGTGTTGCCGTGCTGGTCGTCGACATACCGAACGGAAACCCGCGCGTCAGGTCGCACTCCTTTGAATTGCAGTTTCACGGTCTTTGGCTCGCCGGTTGAGCCGGGATTGACCAGGTTCCACACGGCGACCACCAGCGACCCGTCGCCCGCCTTGGTTACGAGGACATTCGGGTTACCGTTTTCGATGCGCTGCTCGCCCAGCCCGTGCAACAGCTGCATAGCGTAGAACGATGGCTTAGGAATGTTGCCGGCAGCGATCAGCCCGAAACCGCCGTAGAACGGAGTCTTCACCACGCCCTGCTCCTCGAAGACATCGGAGAAGGTCCACAAAGACATCATCTCGGTCAAACCATCGCACTGCGCAATCGTCGTCGCCAGCCACGGTCCCATGTAGATCGAATCGGTGACCGCAACCTCGTTGTCATAAGCCGCGTTGTACTCGCTCCAGATCAGCGGCATGTCGGGACGCGACGACGACCTAATCTCCTCGTGAACTTTCTTCACCGCGCGGCAGACCATCTGGTCGCGCGGGATGTCCTCGTCCGTATGGAAGACGTCGCTGGCCTTGTCATTGCCGTAGACGTGCGTCGAGACAAAGTCGAGCGGCACATGCGACTGGTCGGCATGTTTGATCATGTCGCCGACCCACGCCGCCTGCGCTGTCGCCGGGCCGCCCACGCGCAACTTTGGACTCACGGCCTTGATGTCGCGCGCGGTGTGGTCATAGAGCTCGAAGTAAGTTTTCTGGCGTGGCGCGCCCGTCCAGAAATCGAGGTTTGGCTCGTTCCACACCTCGAAGTACCACTTCGAGACTTCCTCAATTCCGTATCGCTCGACAAGGTGCTTGACGAGCTTCGTGATCAGCTCATCCCAGATTGCGTAATCCTTCGGCGGCGAGACGTTAGGGTGATACCAGAACGATTGCAAATGCTGTTGCGCCGCCAGCTTGTACGGCATGAAGCTGAGTTCGACAAACGGCTTTACGCCCGCGGCAAGCAACCCGTCGTAGATCTGATCGACATAAGAAAAGTTGTAAATTGGCTGCCCGTGCTTGTCTTCGTCGTAGAGTCCGACGTCGTCCAGCAGAATCCCGTGAAAGCGAATGTACTGGAAATCCGTGATCTGATGCACCGCCTTGAGGTGACGGCGATAGGAATCACGCAAGCTCAGGATCGCGCGACCCGAGCCGAACATCTGCTCCCAGTAATGTGGAAACGGACGAGCGGGAGCAGCGGCGTCGATGGTGATGGTTTCCATAGGAGTCTGTGCCGGCATCGGCAGTGCACAGAGTGCGATGATGAAAAAAGAAAAGGCTCGAATTCGCATCGTTCCAGTCGGCCGTGACGGTCAGCCGATAAGATGATTATGCGCACTGCGCAGTTTTCTGCAAAGAGCAGCTGAACCCGCCGCCCAGCGGGCGCAATCTAACTTGCGAGAGGATCCGCCTTGAAACACAGGAAAATTGGCACATCCGATTTGCACGTCTCCGTCATTGGACTTGGTTGCAACAACTTCGGCTTCCTCGCCGACATGGATGTCGAGGCCTCGCGCAAGGTGATCGACAAAGCCATCGATTCCGGCGTCAATTTTTTCGATACCTCCGACAGCTATGGCACCTCGGAGAACATTCTGGGCGAGGTTCTCGGCGAGCGTCGCAAGAAGATTGTTCTGGCGACCAAGTTCGGTTCGAAGACAAACGCGCTCGGCGAGAAGAGCGGCAACTCCCACGGCTACATCCTGGCCGAAGCCGAGGAGAGCCTGAAACGTCTCCGCACCGACTGGATCGATCTCTACCAGATCCATTATCCCGATCCCAAAACTCCGATCGAGGAGACGCTGCGTGCGCTCGACGATCTGGTGAAGAGCGGCAAGGTCCGTTACATCGGATGCTCGAATTTTTCCGCGGCGCAGTTGCAAGAGGCGGAGCAGACGGTCGCGGCACATCATCGGACGAAGCTGGTTTCCAGCCAGGATGAGTTCAGCCTGCTGGTGCGCGATGTCGAACACGATCGGCTGCCACTGATCGAGAAGTTCGGAATGAGCGAGCTGCCCTATTTCCCGCTAGCCAGCGGCATGCTCACAGGCAAGCACAAGCGTGGACAGGTTGCGAAGGGAACGCGTCTGGCAGACAAGGCCTCTCTTGCCGAGCGGTATTTGAATGAAGCCAATCACGCCAAAGTGGAGCAGCTTGAGAAGTTCGCCAAGGAGCGAGGCCATACATTGCTCGAGTTGGCATTCAGCTGGCTGCTGTCGCATCAAGTCGTCGCCAGCGTGATCGCCGGAGCGACCAAGCCGGAGCAAATCGAAGCCAACGCCAAAGCGGGTGATTGGGAGTTAAGCAAGGAAGAGTTGAAGGAAGTGGATCGGATCACGAGTGTCGCGTCGCTCGTTCCGCAGACCACCTAACTGATGCGGCTTACGGCGACAACAGTTGATGGCTCACCAGAAATTCCCTGGCCACCGCTCCCGAATCTTTCTTTTCTCCATCAACTGCGTAGTTCATCGCGCGCATGTCGTCGGCGGTGATGCGGCCAGCCAGGCGATCGAACGCCGCTTGCGCCTGCGGACATTTCAGCAACATCGCCGGCCGCACGATCGGCACCGCGTCGTACGGCGGAAAGTAGTGCTTGTCGTCCTCAAGCACAACCAGCCCCAGCGCCGCAATCAGACCGTCCGTGTTGTTGCCGGCGACTATATCGACTGACTTGTTCTGCAGCGCGCGATATAGCAGGCCGAGATCCATGACTCTTGGGTCATCGGCGAAATGCAGATCGTAGGTTTTGACCAGGCCTTTATAACCATCCTGGCGCTCGAGAAACTCGTAACCCACCCCCAACCGCATCTGCGGAGCGAATTTGGCCAGCTGCGACAGTGTGGTTACGCCCAGCCGCCGCGCCTCGTCTCCTCGCATCACCATCGCGAAGGTGTTGTTGAATCCCAGCGGCGGCATCACGTCAAGATCAAAGCGGCGTTTGTACTCGTCCTTCACGCGCTGATAAACAGCAGCTGGATCGCCGGAGTATTGCTCTTTCAAGATCGCAGCCAGCGCCGTGCCTGTGTACTCGACATAAGCGTTGATGCGCCCGGCAAGGATTGCCTGTTGGCAGATGTAGGTTCCGGCAAGATAGAAACGCCCCTCAACCGCCACCCGGCAAGCGTTGCTGAGAGATTGCTTGAGTAATTCGCCCAAGATCAACTGCTCGGTGAAATTCTTGGAGCCGACGGTCAGCTCGGATTCATGCGACACGCAGCCCGCGCAACAGGCCAGTGCCAATCCGGAGAGAAATGCGCGGCGGTTCATATCAGACTTTTGTTAACCACAGAGGCACAGAGACACAGAGGAACCAAGAGATTTCATTCAGGAGTTCACCAACCGCATCTTCGGATTGCACAAAATCTCTGTTCCTTTCATGAATTGAAGAATCCCGATTTTCTCTGTGTCTCTGTGTCTCTGTGGTTAACTGTCTTTCCGGTGGCGGACCAGCAGTTTCTCGACGCCGCTCAGCATTAAGTCAGCCGCGAGAGCCATCAGCGCGGCGGGAATCGCTCCTGCCAGAATCACTCCGTTATCCACCATGGCGATGCCGCGAAAGATGAACTCGCCGAGACCTCCCGCTCCGATCGCAGCGGCAATTGTCGCCACACCGATGGTGATCACGGCCGCGACGCGAATTCCCGCGAGCATAACTGGCAGCGCCAGCGGAAGTTCGACCTTCCAGAGAAGCTGTCCCGAGGTCAGTCCCATCGCAACCGCGGCCTCACGAATTGGCGGGCTGATGCCGGCGATGCCGACATACGTATTGCGAACAATCGGCAGCAACGCGTACAAGGCCAGGGCCACGATGGCCAGCCGATCTGCCCGCGCGCCCAGCCACGGCAGTGGCAGCAGCAACCCGAAAAGCGCGAGGCTGGGAATCGTCTGGACGACATTTGTGCTGCCCAAGACAACTGCTTTCCATTTTGGCCGCCGCGTCAGCAGAATCCCCAGCGGCACGCCGATGACGAGGGCGAGCAGCATCGACACCCCAACCAGCCACAGGTGTTCAGCCGTGAGCGTTGCGACCTCGCGAGGATGAGTGAAAAGAAAATTCAAGACTCTTACTCGCTAGAACTCATCTCGTGAATCGGGCAGTCCTGTATCAGGGCACGACTTTCAGTCGTGCCGCAAGGGACCGCCGGCGGATGCGGGCTTTAGCCCCTGGGCATCATTGGTGCAGGGGCTAAAGCCCAAGTCCTTGTTTAAATTGTCCGGCACGACTGAAGTCGTGCCCTGTTACAAAGCAATTTTATGAAATTCCCTCTTGTACAAGCCTAATTCAGAAACATCTGCTGTCCGGCGCGGAAGACGTCCACATACGCCTTCGCCGACGGGTCCGTCGTCGCCAGGAATTCTTCGGGGCGATACACTCCGCGCAGTTTGCCTTGTTCCATCAGCGCAATGCGATTGCCCAATTGCAGCGCCTCACCCACGTCGTGGGTTACAAAGACGACGGTCTTGCCAAGCTTCTGCTGTAGGCTCTTGAATTCGGTGCGAAGGTCCGCTCGCGTGATGGGATCGAGCGCGCCAAAAGGTTCGTCCATAAGAAGGATGGGCGGATCAGCCGCAAGCGCGCGGGCCAGTCCGACGCGCTGCCGCTGGCCACCAGAAAGCTCATTGGGATATCGCGATGCGAACTCAGCGACCGGCAGTCCTACCAGCGCCAACACCTCTTCGACGCGCGCACCGATTCTCTTCGGTTCCCAATGCTCAAGCTTCGGCACAAGCGCCACGTTGTCGAAGACAGTGTAGTGGGGAAAGAGGCCGACATCCTGGATGGCGTAGCCGATGCCGCGACGGAGTGTAATCGTGTCCCACTCACCGACGGGTTTGCCGTCAACGCGGACTTGGCCCGCAGTAGCCGTCAGCAGACGGTTAATGAGTTTGAGTGAGGTGGTTTTTCCCGATCCGCTGCGACCCACCAGGGTCAGGGTCTCGCCACGTTGCACAGCGAGATCCAGATCGGACAGGAGCGTCTTGCCATCCGGCAAGCGAAAGCCGGCGCCGGCAAATTCGATGGCAATGTCGGAGTCGCCAGGCATTGGTCGCAGGAAGAATGCCGCACCAGCGTATCAGAGTTGCGATTGGGGTGGTTTTGATTCCGCAAACACAAATACCGGAGCAGCTTTCACAGACCGCCCCGGCATGATTCTTAGATTCCGATTGTCGAACTAGTACCGTCCCCAGCCGCCGCCTCCGCCGCCACCACCACCGCGGCCTCCGCGACCTCCGCGTCCGCCGCCTCCGCCCTCGTGGCGAGGACGATCCGCTTTCGGCCGCGCTTCGTTTACGGTCAGATTGCGACCACCCATGGGGCTGCCGTTCAGCGCTTCCATCGCTTTCTGGGCCGCGTCGTCGTCCGACATTTCGACAAACGCGAAGCCGCGTGACTGCCCGGTATCGCGATCCGTCACAATGCTAACCCTGTCGACTGGGCCATACGCTTCGAAAAGCCCGCGCACCTGGTCTTCAGTCGCGTTGAAACTCAGGTTCCCCACGTAGATATTCTTCATTGTTTCCTCACTTTACTTTCAGATTGCGCCGTTTGCCGCCGATCTAATTGGCGGCCCAGGGCGGCGCGAAATTGGGGTGTTTACGACCGAAGACTCAACAGACTTCTCATCGCCGGAAATAGCGGAGGGCGACAACTGCCGCCCTCGCTTTAATACTTCAGTTACAGAACCTGCACGTTCTCAGCCTGCCAACCCTTGGCGCCACGCTTTACGTCGAAGCTAACGGCCTGGCCTTCCTGCAGCGTGCGGAAACCGTTCGACTGAATCGCCGAAAAGTGCACGAAGACGTCTTCGCCGTTCTGACGTGAGATAAAACCAAAGCCTTTGGCATCATTGAACCACTTTACTGTTCCTTGTTCCATTTGTGTCTTGAATGTCCTTAATTGATGTTGCGTTTTTGAATCGGAAGGTTACAGGCAGAAATCGCTCGAAACATAGGAGGGATGGCTGCTAGACACGCCGTTCGAACATACGCAGCTTTATTGTACAACATGGGGACTAAAAAGCACCCTTAATTAGTGGTATCTGACGTTATTTGGCGCTGCCGCTCAACCTGTTGCGTAGACTAACGCGACTCCCATGAAGCCTGGCGGCGTCCCCGTCAGACCATGCCCGCATGAAAAAAGGCCGGTACCTGAATGGTACCGGCCTGGTTGAACGCAGCGAGTGTGTCTTAGCGCCCGTATTGCGAGACCCGCGGATTCGGATCCGGCTTGCCGTTGTACTGTCCCACGTTCAAGCCAATCAGGCCCGCCTGGCCGCCAGTGGCGCCCGTCGACCCTGTACTTGCGATATACACTACGCTCACCACCTGACCGGAGGTGGTTGTAATTTCAAACCTGCCGAAGTTCGCTCCATAGGTGGGATCGAACACATACGGACCGCTGAACGTCTGGTTCACCTGCAATTTGCCTGGTCCATTTGAGTCATAAATGACGGCCCAGACTCCACCTGGCGGCGGAGTTCCAGCAACGTCGGTTTCATTGGTTACGCTTTGCGAAGTCGGATTGATTGTCCCTCCCAGGAACGAGCCAAGCAACGACGCAATGGTATAGGGGGATCCCGACTGCGCGGAGAACTGTCCCGAACTAGCCGCTGGATCAGTACCCACAGTGAACGCCTGGTTCTTGGTGACCAGGTACCAGATCGGTTGGTACTGGATTGGTTGGCCGTTTGAGGTCAGTGTAACCGTGACTCGGCCACAGGCGTTGGTGATGCTTCCGCAGGTCGAATCCACACTGTAGGTGCCATCGTAGCTGTTCTGCGAAGCTGTCCCGGCGTTGTTTTCGTCCGTAAAGTAGCCGGGCAGCTTATCGATGCCCGTCCGTGTGATATTTCCATTGCCATCGAACGTCGCCACACCAATGGAAGCATCCGGGCCAGACGAATTGAGCCCATCCTGTTGGATCACCACGCATGACCCAGGCCCCTTGCAGGTCAGACTCGAATTCGAGAAACTCCCCGTGATACCGCCCGCTTCCTGCGGCAACAGCGTAACGATCGTCTGTGGGCCGCCGCTATCGGTCTCGACTGCAATTAACTCATTCGTTATCAAGGTTGTGGTGTAGTAGACATAGTTGTAAGCCTGACCATTGACGTTCAGAGTCAGCGTTCCACGGCCGGTGTTGCCATTTGGACTGCCCATAGTGCCGCTGGCTATCGAAAGTTCCCCTGACGGAGTTCCGCCGTCATTCGCGTCCTCCGCACCAGCGGTGACGTTCAGTGAGCTTAGCGTGAACATGCCCGCTCCGGCGTAGCGGATCCCGCTCGCGTCGTTACCGAAGAGACCAAACGCGTAGCTGGAGACGTTCGGTGGTAACGAGAAGGTCGTCTGCTTCTTCAACAGCCCGGAGCCCCAGATGGTCGAGTTGGTCATGATGAACGAGGAATCGTTGCTGGTCGAGAGCGCCGCGTTGAGTCCATACGCGCCCAGCCCGGAGGCCAGAGTGATGCTGGCGATATTGCTACCGGTCGGAACCTTGTAAGTCCCCGTAAGCGGCACCTCGGTGAACGACTGCGATCCCGGGCCTGCTTGATCCATTACGCCGCTGGTGATGTTGCCGTTGCCGTCAGCCACAAAACTGCCGACCAGATATACCGGTTGATACTGTCCGCTTTTTGGAGGATTCTCCTGGAAGCCGTTGAAGCTGAACGCGTAATTCCCCTGCAGCCTGCCAGTAACCGTAATGCTGAAGGTAGCAGTAGCAACCTCTCCTAGCGCATCGGTCGCCTGTATCGTGAAATTAAAGACGCCCGCGTTGCTGAGCGCTCCGCCAACCGGCGTGGCAATCGTGGCATTATTCGCCCCTCCACCCATCGGCTGGGGATTCGTGGTCAGAGTCATCACCCCGTTTGTACAAGGTGGATTCGGCGCACAAGGAGGCAAGCTACCGTAAGCCACTTCATAGGCGTAGGGCTGGACGCCATTGGCGGCAACGATTGACTGCCCATAAGACCCACCCACTTGGCCACTGGCCAACGCTACCGAAGCCAGCGACAGCGGCGGATTAATCGTAATCATGAACCCTTGCGTGGCCCCGGCCTTGGTTGGGGTCTGCGAATCTACGACCTGTGCGGTGAAGCTAAAGGTTCCTGTCGTCGTAGGCGTGCCGCTGATGACTCCGTTGGTAGTTAGGCTCAAACCCGGTGGCAAAGATCCAGCGCTCACGGTCCACGTGTAAGGCGTCTGACCCCCTGAAGCGATCAGTAACTGCTTATAAGCCAGGCCCGGAACTCCCTGGGCCAGGCCAACCTGAGAGATGACCAACTCGCTAGGACCATTCTGCGGCACGCTGCCGGCGCAACCGCTTAGAATTGCACACACCAAGCATCCCAAAAACAAATACAGGAAAGGCTTTAGCCCTTTCATGGATCTCCTTGTTGATTCGAACAGAAGCTGGTTTAGACGCTACTCCGGGGATCGGGCGGCCAAACTGACAGAAGCCTTCGCTATATCCGACAGCTCGTCAGAGCACGTACCTTGGGCGACCGCATAGCGCGTATAGGGTAGCAGAGTAACTGAATCATTACTAAATGCAAGCTCTTTTTTGCTGGGCTCCAGTCCCCGGCTGACTTCGGGAAGAACCCTTCCCGTTTTCGGAAGTTCTGCCGTTCGTCCCAGGTGTTTTCCCGTGCCACGCCTGCCTCTGCTATCCTCATCCTTCCCTTGGAGTGCAATCATGGCCTTTCGATCACTTGTCTGCACCGCTTCATTACTGTTCGCCGTTGTAGCCGTTGCCCAGCAGTCCAGTCCTCAAAGCTCCACTCCGGGGTCGACCCCGCCGAAAACGGAAATGTATGTCGAGCCGGTTCTGCCCTACACTCCCAGCCTCGACGTTAAGGCCATGGACCGTTCTGTGGACCCTTGCGCCGATTTCTATACGTACTCCTGCGGCGGTTGGCTAAAGAATAACCCTATCCCGCCCGACCAGACCTCGTGGAGCGTTTACGGCAAGCTGTACGAAGACAATCTCGCCTATCTGCGTGCCATCCTTGAGCAGGCGGCCGCGGCCAAGGACCGCGACGCCGTCACCCAGAAGATCGGTGACTACTACGCCGCTTGCATGAATGAGGACGCTGTCGAGAAGCGCGGCGCCAAGCCCCTGCTGCCGGACATCGTAGAAATCCAGGGATTACAGAGCGTCAACCAGATGGCTCCCCTGGTTGCCCGCCTGCACCTTGCCGGCGACTCCATGCTGTTCGATAGCGGCTCCCAACAGGACTCCGACAACTCCGATGCCATGATCGTCGGCATCAACCAGGGTGGTCTGGGGCTGCCCGACCGCGATTACTACACCAAGGACGATCCCAAGTCGAAGGAAATCCGCCAGCGCTATCTGCAACACGTGCAGAAGATGTTCGAACTGCTTGGCGATTCGCCGGATGTCGCCAAAAAGGAAGCTGCGACGGTGATGCGCATCGAGACCGCGCTGGCGAAGGCTTCCCTCACTCGGGTCGACCGTCGTGATCCGTACAAGGTCACCCACAAAATGAAGGTTGCTGAACTGGAGAAGCTGGCGCCTAATCTCGATTGGGCGGCGTATTTCTCTGCCAGTCAGGTTCTCCCGTTCGAAATCCTCAACGTCGAGTCCCCCGACTTCTTTAAGACTATGAGCGCCCAGCTCTCCTCGGTTCCGCTGGACGACTGGAAGGTCTACCTGCGCTTCCATCTCGTTAACTCGCGAGCGCCATATCTTTCCGCCGCCTTCGTCAACCAGAATTTCGACTTCTATCGCAAATATCTGCACGGCGCTAAAGAGCTGCAGCCACGCTGGAAGCGCTGCGTTGAGGACGTTGACGATCAGCTCGGCGAAGCCCTGGGACAGGAGTATGTTCGCAGAACCTTTCCGCCCGAGCTGAAAGCCGCGACCCTAAAGATGACGCAGGAGATCGAAGACGCGATGGCCCTGCGTATCCAGCAGTTGGATTGGATGAGCCCGGCGACCAAGCAGCAGGCGATAAATAAGCTCCATTCCATCCGCAACAAGATCGGTTATCCGGACAAGTGGCGCGATTACAGCTCAGTCGAGATTGTGCGTGATGACTTCTTCGGCAACGTGGAGCGCGCCACCGTCTTTGAGAGCCATCGCGAGTTCAACAAAGTCGGCAAGCCCACCGATCGCACCGAATGGGGCATGACGCCGCCGACCGTTAACGCCTACTACAGCGGCCAAATGAACGACATCAACTTCCCTGCCGGTGTTCTCCAGCCGCCGCTGTACGACGCCAAAATGGACGACGCGCCCAACTACGGCAATACCGGTTCGACCATCGGTCATGAGCTGACCCACGGCTTCGACGATGAAGGCCGGCAATTCGACGCCAAGGGCAACCTGAAGGATTGGTGGACGACGCAGGATGCGGTGCAGTTCAACAAACATGCCAGCTGCGTAGTCGATCAGTACGGGAAGTACGTTATCGTCGACGACATCCGCATTAATTCGAAGCTGACCGAGGGAGAAGACATAGCCGACCTGGGTGGGACCATCCTCGGCTACATCGCCTGGAAGGATGCGGACAAGAGCATGCAGCTAACTGATCGCGACGGGCTGACTCCCGATCAGCGCTACTTCGTCGGCTTCGCGCAGTGGGCCTGTGAGAACGACCGCCCCGAGGACCTGCGTGCGCGCTCCATAACCGATCCGCATTCGCCGGCAAAGTACCGCATCAACGGCGTCGTGGTAAACATGCCGGAGTTCGGCTCAGCGTTCAGTTGCAAGCCCGGCTCGGCAATGGTGAAGCCCGCCGACAAGGTATGCAAGGTGTGGTAAGTGCCGGCATACGGGCCGGGCACTGCGCCACTGGCACAGTGCACCGCTCCCCATAGCCGCGCTTGGTAGGCAGCTTTGTCCATCGAGTTCGCTTGAAAACTACTTCTTCATCACCTTGCCGGTGGTGGCATTCACAAAGGCAACATAGCCGCCCGCCTTCTTGTCGCCCCATACCACGTACCAGACCGGGCTTGGAAAGCTGTAGCCATTTCCAAGCTGGAAGGTGGTGACCTTCTTGTCCGGATTCTTCTTGATCCAGGCGGCGGCGTCCGCTGCTGCCGTGTTGTAGGCCGCATCGGAATCGACGGTGAAGTCAGCCGCTGCGATCGGCATGACATCGCGGGTTGCTCCGCCCCACTGTATCCCGTTGCCGACGGTAACGCCTTTGTAGATGTCCGGTGAATGTGCGGCGATCGCATAGGTGAAGGTCCGGCGTTCGTGTTTGCTCAGTGAAGCAAACGTTGCCTCCCAGAGTCCGGCTTTACCGGCATTAAACGTGAACCCGGATTTTTCGTCGGAGTTAAGCCCCAGCAAGACGACGTCGGGGGACCACTTATAGGCGGACTTGTACATCGCCAAATAAGCCGTCTTGGCTGTGACTGGTTCAGGTGCAGCGGGCTCGCTCGCTTTCACTGTGCTCACATCGGTACTTAAGGGTTGCGAGCAACCAGAAAACGAAAAAAAGGCAGCCGCCATCGCGGTTGCCAGCAACATCTTCGGCAAGGCCAGCATGGCAAATATCTCCGACTCAAATGCTATGCCGAACCGGGCGAGGACACTAGGACTCTCGACCCGAAACGCGCACATTTTCCCGAATTGGACCATCGGATGGATGACTCTGTCTCTCGGCACCAAGCAACGAAGTGCCGGTAGGACTCTCCGGCCCTTTGCAGGGATCGTTTCTCAAAGCCAACTTCACAGAGTATTTTCTTAGAAGGCCGTCTCTGCCCGGCATCCAGTTGATAGCAAACAAGAGTTCTTGCTTGATTGTTCGAGGCGAAGAAGGATGACCGTTAATAGTAGCGACGACCGGTTCCAGAACGGCGCGCAGGATTACGCTGCGTACCTCGACACATTCGAGGGCCGATTGCGCGCGGACCTGGCGTTTGCCAACCTGCAGGATTCTCTTTCTCCGCTGCAAGCGAACAAGCCGATGCATGCGCTGGACGTAGGCTGTGGCCCGGGAGCTACCGCAGTTCGCCTGGCGCAGCTTGGCTTTCAGGTCAGCTGTCTGGATTTATCGCAGGCGATGCTCGACCTGGCGAGACGCGCCGCAGAGGAAGCAGAAGTATTGAGCAAAGTCACTCTCCGGCGCGGCGACGCTGCTCAATTGACCAACCTGTTCCCCGCAGCGTCGTTCGATGTCATTCTCTGCCACAACCTGCTCGAATATGTCGACGACCCGACAACCGTGTTGCACGGCGCGGCTCGCGCTTTGCGAGACTCATCGGCGATACTGTCAATCGTTGTGCGCAATCAGGCGGGCGAAGTCATGAAGGCTGCGCTTCAGGCGGGCGACCTGGCGGCTGCCGAAGCCAATCTCACCGCTGAATGGGGATTTGAGTCTCTGTACGGTGGCAGGGTACGACTCTTCACCTCGCAGCGCCTGCAAACCATGTTGCAAGCAGAGTCGCTGGAGTTGATCGCGGAGCGAGGTATCCGTGTCCAGGCGGATTACCTGCCGCCTCGGATTTCGCGCAGCGCGGAATATGCGCGGATTCTGGAGCTGGAGCGGAAGCTGGGCAGCCGACCCGAATTCGCGGGAGTGGCCCGTTATACGCAATGCCTGGCGCGTCCCACCGGGGAGAATATTGGGTGAAGAATCTCGCCAGCGAATCCCCGATTTCATCCCTCGCTAGCACGACCGATGCGATTGCGCTTGGACTGGGACTGACAAACGAGTGCAATCTCTCCTGCGCTTTCTGTTATCGCGATCCAGCGCGAACGGATCGTCTGACCCTCGAGCAGGTCAAATCGGTGATGGAGCGGCTCCCTATCCACTCGGTGAATCTGGGGACGGGCGAGAACGGAATGCATCCCGACTTCCGGGCGATTCTGGCGTACCTGCGCACACAGCCAGTCAAGCTCACTATCACCTCCAACGGTCACAGCATCGCCGTTTTGGAAGACACCGAGCTGCGTGCTTTTCATGACATCGAATTCTCCCTCGACTACCCCACGCAAGCCGAGCAGGATGCGCTGCGTGGGCTGGGAAACTGGGCGCTCATTCATCAGCAGGCAGAGCGCTGTGTAAAGCTGGGCGTGCCCGTGACCATCATCGCGGTCATGATGAAGTCGAATTACCTGCGCCTGGCGGACGTGGCGCGAGTGGCCAAGCAGTTCGACGCTCCTCTGCGCGTGAACGTCTACCAGGCCGTACGATCCGATATCTATGCCTTGTCCTACGAGGAGTATTGGGAGGGATTCCGGCGGCTATTTGCAGAAACGGATGTGATCGCCATCGGCGAACCACTGGTGCGAGCGATAGCCGGGCTGCCACCGCTGCCAGGAGGATGTGGTGTAGGTACGGTGCGAGTGACGCCGCGCGCCACCACGCAGCCTTGCGTGTATTGGCCGGGGCCGGGCGAAGCGTTATCGGAGCTGATCTCGTCGGGCATCGGCATTTTGAACTCGCCGCCCTTCGACCGGGCGCGAACCATTCCCGAAGCATGCCAGCCTTGCGAGTTCCGGGACTCTTGCCATGGCGGATGTGCCGGACGACGACGCTTGCAGGATGCGTTACTCCAGCCCGATTGTTATTGCCCGATCATTCGCGGAGAGCGGCCGCGGCTCGAAGTCCGCAGGGCCGCCAGCCGCGACCTGCCCAAGCTGAGCACTTGCTGTACGACGGTCGTAATGGCCCGATAGAAACTTGCCGCTTATTTCGCGTCCATCCAGGTATTTGATCCCGCCAGCTTCACAGCAACGTTCGTGAACCAGAGGTGGAACGGCCCGCCGTCGGCGGTGCCGCGGTGCTCGGTTGAGATGAGCAAAGGACCTGCCATTTTGTAGCCTGTCCACGTGGCGATCACGACGCTGGGCTTCTTGGGCCCTCCGCGATTGTATTGGAACGCTTCGACTCGCCCGTCGGTTCCGACATAGAGGGTCCAGGTGTCGCCCGGCGTATAGCCGCCAAGCGAGGGCTGATATTTCACCACGACCTTATCGGCGGAACCCTTGCCCAGCGGCAGTTTCTGCATACCTTCATCGGTCACGGTGGTACTGGTATCCCAGTAAACATGAAGCGGAAAGATCAGCCAATAATTGTCGTTTTGGAAGCCCGGGTCAATGTCGTCCTTGACCTCGGCAGATTGACTGCTGAGCTGAGAGCGCAGGTACGTAACCTTCACCGGCTTCCCGTCTTTATCTTTTCCCTCATAGGTGATCTGGCCGGTCTTCGGCTCCCACGTCCAGGTGCGGCAAATATTGACGCCCGGGAAGGTTGCGTTCCAGGTATAGCGAATCGCTTCGATCTGCCCAAACGAATCGAGACCATAAGTCTTGGCGAGTTTTTCAGCGATTGGCGAGCGCTGCTGCGCCCAGGAAGTTGCAGCCAGAAGCATTACCCCAAGGATCGGCAGAAGACGTACCGTTGTACAGCGCAGATGTGACATGGTGGTACTCCTTGGTGAATTCAAAGACGGATGTTGGATGACGCGAGGAAGCTCCAGGATACGAAACGTCAGCGACCTTCGGCCCTGGTAGTGCGGACCTTCAGACCCGCGTCAATGCGATGTATTAAGAAATTTCGGGTGCGATGATCCTTCGCAGAATGACCATCTCACCTTAACCTTACGGAGACGCGGCGGAGCCGGCGCTAGCGCGCCGCACTACCCGCCAGAACAAGACGATTGCAGCGGTCATTGCAACCGATCCGTACTCCAGCACCAGAACCCAGCCAGGAAGCGCCCACGGACGTCCTAGTGCGCGCAAATGCCAAACGATGTACGTCGGGATAATGCTCACCGTCCAGATGATGAGGGGCAGTGTCGACTTCGATCGCACGAACGGTAGCAGCCAGAGCAAATACCATGGATACACCACCGGCGCACACAGAAGCGACGCAGCTATCGGCCATGCAAATGCGTCCTCGGTCAGTGTCTGGGATTTGGTTCTCAACCAGACTGCGATCAGAACGCCGACAAAGGCTGCGAGTGCCGCTATGACCTGCGGAGTGGCCACCCGCTCGAGCACGGTAAACACCGGATCGTTGAAACGATAGCTCTGTATGTACGTGCCGAGCGAGCCTAGCGGAATTCGCCCCTGGTTGAGAAATGGCAGACACAGGAGTGCGACCACCGCTGCGGCCAGGGTCGCGTCGCGCATGCGAACACGCCGCCAGTAGAGTGGCAGCAGCACAATCGGAAGAAACTTTACGGCGATCGCCAACGCGAACGCTACGGCTGCAATCGCACGCCAGCGGCGCAGGAGCGCGGCGAAGGATATCAGCAGCAGAAGCACGCCGAGCATGTCGATGTGACCGCTGCCCGCCGCTTCCGTCGCCAGCAGCGGGTTCCATGCGTAAGCCAGAATCCAGTGCGCTCCCCGGCCGGTACTCCGCAAGACGTCGAACAAAACTACAACGATACCCAGGTCGCAAATCACAAACGCGATTCGCATCGCAAAGACAGACTCGTGAATCGCGGTGACGGCGCGAAAGAAAAGCTGAGCCCCCGGTGGATACGGGCTGGGCAGATCCGGATGGTTCATCGTCCGCGTCTCGGCCGTGTGCAAAGCGACGAACGCGGGATCGTTGGGTACCACAATGTAGGGGTTATAGCCGAGCCGCTGCAGGCGGCCATCCCAAACATAGCGGCGAACGTCATCATCGGAACCGGTCGGTATCGCGAGAAACGCAACGTGCCAACTTGCAGCCAACCCGAGAGCGATGACGATCACACGTTTGGGAAAGTTTGGGGTGTAGAAGAACTCGCGAATGGCGAGAAGATACGCAACACCGGCTACCGACAGCGGAATGATGGGAAAAGCTTCGCCCTGGCCGCCGAACCTGCGCGCGCAAATGACCAGGGCCGCCAGCAGAATGGCGCCGAGCCCGTAGAGCCAGTGAGACGGAGCTAGCTTCACAGATCCCCAGCGGCGATTCGCAAGAGCGCGATCACCTGTTGCCGCTGTTTCAACCATGCCGCGGTTCGCGGCGCCCGCGACGGAGCAAGCCGCAGTTCCGCCTCAAGGCGGGTTAGGTCGCTCTCCACATCGATATCGTAGAAGGGATCTGTGAAGGCCACGGAAAGCTGCAGCTTGCGAGCCCGCGCCAGCAGCGCGTCGAGTGCGCTGTCGGTTCCCATCCCGTCGCCGTCAAAGAGACCGGCATGGTCGCCCTTCGCCCCAACGAGATAATAGCCGCCGTCATGTGTCGGACCGACCACGACGTCATGGACGGTGAGCATCTCGAATGCGCTCGTAAGAACCGAAGCCGGCAGGTGTGGGCTATCGCTATTGAAGGCGATCACGTGTTGCCCATCCGCTGCAAAGTTCGCAAATACCGACGTCAACGCTGCCGCTAGCCCTTCCACTTGCTGCGCCACGACAGCCGCAGATCCGGCCATCTGTGCCAGTTCCTTGACATCCGACGCAGGACACATGATGGCGACCCTCACGCCGGGCAGCGAATACGCCAGAGCCAAAGTGTCGTCCAGAAGACAACGATACAGCTGAGTGACAGCTTCGACGGGCAGGCTCTGGGTTAAACGGGTCTTGACCAATCCGGGCCGCGGCGCCTTGGCCATGATCACGAGCGTGCACGAACGGTCGGAAGTCTCGCCAGATTCCATATCGGATTGGAGTGTCACGTTTTTCGGCGCCGGAAACGGTAGCGCACGATCAAAGTGAGAATAAACCACGCCGCGCCGACCGTGCCCCGCAGAGTGCCGCTGATCTTCGATTTCCCAATGCGCGGATAGTAGCTAACCGGCACCTCGACGATCCGGAACCCGCCGAGCGCGCCCCCCAGGATCATCTCAACCGCCCAGCCGTATGTGGTCTCTTCCAGCGCGAGTTGCCGCAGGACGTCGGCACGCGCAGCGCGAAACGGGCCCAGATCGCTGATTCGCTGGCCATATAAAACCCGGATCATGCCGGCGGCCAGCCGATTGCCAAATACTGAGTGCCACGGCAGCGCGTCAGGATGGTTCTGTTTCGCGAGGCGCGAGCCCAGTGTGATGTCCGCTCTGCCTTCTTCGATGGGCGCAAGGAGAAGCGGCAATTCATCGGGCCGATCGCTGTAGTCTCCGTCGAGGAAAACAACGATGTCGGGAGCGCTTGTCGCGGCGAGCCCGGTCAAACAGGCGCGCCCGTATCCGCGGCGCGGCTCGCGCAGGACGCGGGCTCCCATCGTTTCGGCAATCTCGGCAGTCCCATCGGTGGAATTGCTGTCGACCACCAAGACTTCGGTGACAAGATCGGCGGGAAGATCGGCGAGGACGCGACCGATGGCCTGCGCTTCATTATGCGTGGGAATGATGACGGAGACGCGCACTGGTCCTGGCTCAGAGCAACCACCACGGAGCGTTCGGCCATCGCTGGGCCAGCCAGGCGTCGACACCCCAGGCTCGGCCTGCGCGTCCTATCGCCAGCGCGAGCGACGCTAGAACGGGGTTCAGCAGCTCCCAGACCCACGCCGTGCCCCACTCCGACATCCAAAGGCTGCCCAGGTACAAGAACGCAACAAAAGCCACGGGGCGCGTGAACAGGCCGATGACGAGCAGCACGCCGAGCGAGAGCTCGAGTATCGCCTGCATCGGAGCCGCCATCGCGGCATGGTTCGCCGCCGACTCCATTACGGCCTTCCACGCAGCCGGCGAGTGACCCTTCTCAATGTAATAGTGGATCAATCCTGCGTAGCCGCCCGGCGTGTAGAGTCCCTTGCCCAGGTTCTCGAAGAACACCCAGACAAACATCGCGCCAATGGTCACGCGAACCAAGGCCAGTCCGCATGCGGCAGGCTTGTGATGGTCGGAATCCAGATCTGCTCTTGGTGGCATCACGATAGTTCTCTCGCAGTGATCTCGTAGCTATTCATGTCCGATCCGGTGACACGAAGCCATGCTCCGTGTCGGGATGCTCGGAAGAAAGATGTAACTGGAGGGTCTGACGACTCGACAAATTAATTTGAATTTCTTCAGGATCTCTCTGTGCTTCTGTGTCTCTTGTGATGAGGGAACTACTTTGCGCCGACGGATTGTGGCAGTTCGGTCTGTGGCTCCTCGACTGGGCCGGCGGGTAGCGACATGCGCATCAAGTCAATTTCCCATTGCGGCCGCACGCGATAGTCGCGCACGCAAGCCGGAATCACAACCGCGTCACCCGTGGCGAAGCTGATCGGCTCCATGCCTTCTGACTCCACGATTCCCGCACCGCTGATCGCGACAATGATATGCGGCGAGTCGCCGGACAGCCCGGCTTGCAGATCCTCGCACACCTTGATCTTCTCAACTTCAAAGAACGGCGAGCGCACCAGAATGTTGGAGTCGCCAACGGCTGAAGCCGGCGGTACACAATATTTGTCGGCGTTGACGCCAAGGTCCACTCCACCCACGACCTTGCCGGCGTTGGTATGCAGCTTGGTTGCGGCCAGGCCTTCTTTGATGTGGAGCTCGCGCGGACGGCCGTAATCGTATAAGCGATAGGTGACGTCGGAGGTCTGCTGCGTCTCGACCAGAATCATCCCGCCACCGATGGTATGAACCGTGCCCGCCGCGACGTACAGCATGTCGCCAGCAAAGACATCCACCCAGTTCAGCAGATCTTCCGCGCGCGTTTCTTCAATGGCTCGCCGAAATTCCTCGAGCGTCACTCCAGGCTTAAACCCCAGCGCGACCTGCGCTCCCGGCTGCGCCCGCAGCACATACCAGCATTCGGTTTTGCCGCAGGGATAACCGTTCTTCCGAGCCTGCTCGTCGTCAGGGTGGACCTGCACCGACAGCTTGGAGCCAGGAAACAGAAACTTCACCAGCAGCGGAAAGCGATCTTCGTAGCAGGACAACCGGCCGACCATCTCGCGTCGAAATTCCTTGCTCAGATCAGCCAGGCTGCGGCCGGCGAGCGGTCCATTGGCGACCCGATTGTCTTCCCACGTGAGCCAGCTTTCGCCGATGGCCTCGGCGACGGCGCGGGTGTAAATCGGGCGCAGATCTCGAACGCCCCATGGCCGTTCGTCGAAGATGGGGATCATCAGGAATGGGTAGAGTTGGGCCATCGGTTACACGCCGGCGAAGAAGTTGCGCATGCGTTCGATGCCGCGCTCCAGATTCTGCGGCGACGTAGCATACGAAATCCGCACGTGATCCTGCGTGCCGAATCCTTCACCCGGCACGACGACCACATGGGCATCATGCAGCAGCCGGCGCGCAACATCGGATGCCGAGTTCAGTCCGCCGCGCTCGAAGTAATGGCTGACGTTGGGATAGGCATAGAAGGCACCGTTAGGCGCGGCACAGGTGATGCCGGGAATCGAACGCAAACCATTGACGATCTGATCGCGCAGCGCAATGTATCCGGTCAGCATCTGATGAACGCAATCCTGCGAGCCGTTCAACGCCGCCACGGCCGCTTTCTGGACGATCGACGTCGGATTCGACGTGCTCTGGCTCTGGAGCTTGTTCATCGCGCTGATGATCGGCGCCGGTCCGAGCGCATAACCCAGCCGCCATCCGGTCATGGCATACGTCTTCGAGAGCGAGCCGATGATGATGAGCCGCTCGCGCACCTCGTGAACGCAGCCTGCTGAAAACTTCTTGCCGGTGTGGTTCAGGTAGACGTAGCACTCATCGGAGATGACATAGATGCCGCGATCATGCGCCAGGCGGAGCACCTCCGTCATATCGTCGGGATTCATCACCGCGCCGGAAGGATTGTTGGGCGAATTCAGAATAATGACCTTGGTGTGCGGAGTGATCGCGCGCTCGACCATGTCGGCGGTCAGCGCGAAGTCGTGCCGCTCGTCGGTGGCGATGTAAACCGGCTCGCCGCCGGCATAGCGCACGATGTCCTTGAATGACACCCAGTACGGCACCGGAATGATGACCTCATCGCCATGATCGACCAGCACCTGAATGGCGTTGAACAGCGCATGCTTGCCGCCGACGGAGGCGATGCAATCCTCGCGCTTATAGTCGGAGCCGAAGTCAGCCGCATGCCGTTTGACGATCGCATCGCGCAATTCCGCCGTGCCGGCCACCGCCGTGTACTTAGTGAAATCCGCGCGGATGGCTGCTATTCCCGCTTCCTTGATGTGCTCCGGCGTGGGGTAATGCGGCTCACCTGCGCCCAGATCGACCAAGTCAGCACCCGTGGCGCGCAGCTTTTCAGCTTCGCCGGCTACCGCCATGGTGGCGGAAACCTCGATGCGTTGAATGCGATTGGTCAAGAACGAAGAAAGCTGGGTTCCGGCAGTGGTCATGGTCTTCCCTTCATAAGAGATGTTTGCCTGTCGCTGAAATATGTCTCTGGGCAATTCGCTGGCGCACTTTCTGTTCGACCATTTCCGGCACCAGGCCGGTCAGCGGCCCACCGAGTTTTGCAATCTCGCGCACAATGCGCGAGCTGAGGTAAGAATACTGTTCCGCGGGCATCATGAAGATGGTTTCCACGCGCGGCTCCATCTTGCGATTCATGAGTGCCATCTGCAGCTCGAATTCGTAATCGCTGATGGCGCGGATGCCGCGCAATACGGCATTGGCGTTCTGCTGGACGCAATAGCTGACCAGCAGGCCGTCGAAGGTATCGATGGAAACGTTGTCGATGTCCGAAGTCATGGCCATCAGCATCTCTTTGCGCTCCAGTATCGAGAAGAGAGGCTCTCCCTTATCGAGATTGCGCGCAATAGCCACGATCAGTTTATCGAAGAGTTTGGCTCCCCGATGGATGAGGTCAAGATGGCCGTTCGTGACCGGATCGAACGACCCGGGATAAATGGCAACGATATTTTTCAAAGGCCCTCGGAGCGGGAATTTACGCGATGATTTTATTCTGGCAGAGGTTTGGCAGGCAATCAGGAATGCGACTGAAACGATGACCAGGCGGAAGAGTTTTGTGGAAATCAGGGTCGCAATTCGCAGCGCAGAGCTAACAGTCTGCTGAAAAATCAGAATCGCAGATCCCTCCTCGGACTAAAGTCCTCGTCGGGATGACAAAAATAAAGCAGTTGAACGCGGCGCTGAAGCGCCGCACTACCCGAGCAAAGCACCGCACAGAGCTTTTCAGCAACCGCCTAGAGTGAAGGCTCCGCTGCGAACGCGGCCCCCGGGTCGGTCTCGAGAATGCTTACTTCCGCCCAGCGGGTCCTTTGGGCTGTGCAGCTGGCGCGGCTTCGGCATTCGCAGCCGCGGCTTGTGCTTTGTCGGCCACCGATATTAAGCCCAGCGCTTTGCGCACTTCCACTTCGATCTTCGCAGCGATGTCTTTGTTCTCCTTCAAGAACGTCTTGGCATTTTCGCGTCCCTGGCCGACCCGTTCGCCTTTGTAACTAAACCAGGAGCCGGACTTCTCCAGCAGATTCGCGTTCACTGCCAGATCGATCAGGTCGCCCTCGCGCGAGATGCCTTCGCCGTACATCATGTCGAACTCGGCCTCGCGGAAGGGAGCTGCGACCTTGTTCTTGACGATCTTCACGCGCGTGCGCGAGCCGACCACCTGGTCGCCGTCTTTGATGGCAGCGATGCGGCGGATGTCGATGCGGACTGACGAATAGAACTTCAGCGCGCGGCCGCCGGTCGTGGTCTCGGGATTGCCGAACATGACGCCGATCTTTTCGCGGATCTGATTGATGAAGACCAGGCAGGTATTCGACTTGGCAACGATGCCGGTGAGCTTGCGCAAGGCCTGCGACATCAGGCGCGCCTGCAGGCCGACGTGGCTGTCGCCCATCTCGCCATCGAGTTCGGCCTTAGGAACCAGCGCAGCGACTGAGTCGACCACCAGCACGTCGATTGCGCCTGAGCGGACCAGGGCCTCTGCAATCTCCAACGCCTGCTCGCCATAATCGGGCTGCGACACCAGCAGGTTGTCGACGTCCACTCCCAGCTTGGCCGCGTAGATGGGATCGAGCGCGTGCTCGGCATCGACGAAGGCGGCCATTCCGCCCTGTTTTTGCGCCTCACCAATCACCTGCAACGCGATGGTGGTTTTGCCGGACGACTCCGGGCCGAAGACCTCGACCACACGACCGCGCGGGAAGCCACCGACGCCGAGCGCAGCGTCGAACGAAATGGCACCGGTGGAGATCACGGAGATAGGTACCACGGCTCCTTTGCTGCCCAACTTCATGATGGAGCCCTTGCCGAACTGCTTTTCGATTTGCGACAGAGCCAGGTCGATCGCCCGGCTTTTTTCAGTTTTCTCGTCCGCCATGAGTGCCGCTCCTTGGCTGCTCCATCCCGGCCGCCTGGCGCGGGAGGGCAGGCAAAAGTAAATTGCAATGGGTGTCAGTGAGGCAGGCGCCGTTCGCGCCCCATTACACGCCGGTATCGAGCGCAAATGGCGGTTCGGAATGGGCGATTCGCGGTGAAGAGCGCTTGGATCCTGACGGCCTATTATACATCCAGTTATCGCCAAAAAGCGAAGAAATAGCGAACTATGCCGGAACGAAAGTACATGTACTTTCGTGTCTCACATTGGCTTGTGACGCCGGTTACGGATGCCGTGTTTCAATGGCGTTTGGCGCGATCTTCCGCGAACGGCCCTATTTGGCAGTTCCTTCAGCAATATTAACCCTTCAGTAAATTCATGATCGTGGCCCATAATTTCTAGTGGCTTTCGGGCAGCGTGTACTCAAAGTCGTAGGAGTGTTTTCCGTCGGCGATGATGATATTCATCGTGCCGGTTAGGCCCGCCAGCTGGCCGGTAGCCGAGTCGGGCACGACCGAGATTACCAGTTTCGGCACGCCCTGAGTCATGGTCCCGCTGTGTTGAAGGACGAAGCTGCCACTGCGGCCATCCAGCGTCCCCGTGAACTGTTCAAGGGCGACATATCCGCCCGAAGAGCCTTTCGCGCCGGTGCCGAAGCTCAGCATCTCTCCCTTGCTCGCGCCGGTAAGATCGCCATGCCACTGTTTGTCCAGAGACATCCGTCCAATGCTCGCAGCTTTTGCTTGCTCATCTGCCGCCTGCGGAACAACCTTTACGTCGAACGTTCCAGTTGCATGACCGGTCACCATCGCCCCCTTGTTGTTCGGTGCTTGAGCCGGAGAGGATGCCTGCGCAAGTGCAATACATGTCAGGCTAAAGAACAGCACGACAACCACGACCACGCTTTTATTCCCAGATCTCATTGTGAGAATTGCTCCATTGCCGGCTACCGCTTCAATAAGTCCACCGGTTCACGCACGTCCGTCACGCGGAAGTATTTCGCCAGCGCGGGATATCGCTCGGCCACAGCTTCGTACATCGCGAAGGCCACATTGCGATAGGAGAAGTGTCCGGCGGCGCCCGTCCGTAGTTCGCTGATATAAAGCGCCTCGGCAAAGTCCATCTTGAAGAGGGTGCGTTTGCGGAAGGCCAACGGGATGACGTATTGCGACTGCTCGTCAGTTTCAGTCGCCGACTGACCGGCGACGGCTTCGCTCACCGAACGACTAGCGAGCTGAGCCGCAGTCTCTCTGGCGCGCCCCATCGCAGATTGGTAGCGATCGGCGAGGCCGGCGGACTCGATCTCGACCGGCATGTCGTATCCGTGCGCGGTGGTGTAGTCCTGAACGATTTGCACGCAGCGGCGATGTCGGTGCATATCGCGGAAGCCGCCGATGTCCATCAGGATGTCGAAGCGGAAATGCTGCCCGGCGTAGAAGGGACGTGCGACTTCGTCGTGGCGACCGCGGTGACGAAGGCCCAGGTCGATGATCTCGTCACGCTGTGTCCCGGAAAGTCCGCTTACGACATCGCGAATCTGCCGGTAGGACTGATGCGAGTATTGATACAACAGCGTCGCCGCCAGCTCGATCTCCAGCGGATCCTCGTCCAGCAGATCCACGGTCGGCGCGTCACCAATCGCAACCGGCGCCAGCAATTCCGTCGCCGCCGCTCTGAGCTCGCGCCGAGTCTCGATCTCGTAGGCATTCGGCTCGGAGTATTTCATCAGGGTCGGAGCGACCCGCACCGGGCGCAGCAAGAACTCCCGTGCCTGTTCGGTCAGGGCAGGAGACTCGCCCTCGATCTGTGCGAGTAGCTCGCGAGCCTTCTCCTCAGTTACGTTATATGCCGGCTCTTGAGCAGCCCTCCGCAACAACTCGCCCAGACGGCGCACTTCGGCATGAGTATGAGAAAGCAGCCGCGAAACCTGGTTCTCCAACGTCCGAGCACTGACGATCTGACCAAGCGAGGTGTTCGCCGCCAGCGGCAGAAGGTATCGCGAGATGTCGAACGCCCGAGCGCGCAGAGTACGCTCATAGGCTTCCTGCTTCATCTCCGCAGGCTTGGGCGTGCGCTCGCGAAGATAGCCAAACATCTCTTCGGAGAAGTGGCGATACTCGGAGAAAAGATGGTCGATGGTTTCCCGATATAGCGTGCGCGCGGCCGCGTCGTTGCCAAAATCTGGAACGTAGTAGCCGCTCTTCTGGAAATCCTGATAGCGGGTCGAACGCTCCTGGCCGTCCCAGCGCGGCTCGTCGACGGCGACGGTCACTGCCAGGATCGAGAGGCGCTCGATGGCAAAGGCGATGTGCGCAAGATCCGCGATGCTGCGGTGGCCGTACTGGAAGTAGAAGGTGTTGAGGAACTTTTCGGCTTTCTGGTCATTGATTTCTGACAAAGACTCGCGCATCGACAGTGCTGAGCGCGAATATTTAGCCATGCCGTAGGCCTGCACCTCGGGGTCGGCGCCGTGGACGGCGTAAACGTCGGTGCTCAGGTCATTTTGGGAAGCAGGTTCGCCGTTATTTGTCCCAGGCTTGTATCCGGATGACATTGCGGTGAATCATATGCGGTATGGCACCGGTGGGCAACAGACCGGGCTGTGGGAATCTCGGAAAAATCTGACCTGAAATTGATGGTAGTTTGTACTTATTCCCAGAGTTCATAACGAGACGATATTGCGAACCATACGGAATTATCTGCTGGCAGCTCTGCTGCTTTGCATTCCTGCTATAACCAGCGGTCAGCAAGCCCAGCCGAGATTTGGCGGATTGCCTTCCCGGATGGGACTTACGTCGGAGTCGGACGTCCCCGGCACTTCTGGTGTCGGATCCTTGCCGCTGTCGCACAATGTCAGGCTGATCATCGCTCCCGAGCTGGCGCTGCAAACGTTTGAGAGCCGCGGCCCCTGGCAGAAGACTGAGCTGCAGTCCTACACCGATCAGACGCTAGTGATGGTTGAACTGCTGGACAGCTCGCAGCGCGGCGCCTTCGAGTTGCAGAGCTCGTACGTGGCGCCTCACTCGCTCATCTTCAAGCCCCTTCGCTACACGGGCGATCCGTTCGTTAAGACCAACGTGATCACGCGGATCCTGCAATCGGAAGTGGATTATGTGAGCAAGGACGATGCTTCTCGCACCGCGTTGACTGCGGCGAACTATAAGTTCTCTTACAAAGGAGATGAGGAGCTGAACGGCCGCAACGTGCACGTCTATCAGGTAAAGCCACATCACAAGCGCGCCGGGCTGTTCAAAGGCCACATCTACATCGACTCGAGTACGGGAACGCTGGTGCGTTCGGAAGGGGCGATCGCCAAGTCACCTTCGTTCTTTCTCCGGCATATCGAGTTTGTGCAGGATTACACTGACGTTGGCGGCTACACGTTACCAGTACAACTGCACACGACAGCCCGCGCCAGCTTCGTCGGCAGGGTGGTCGTCGATATCTTCCACCGGCAGTACGAACCGCAACCCCTCGCTGCATCGCTGCAGGCGAGCGCCGCTGCTGCCGGGCAGCCCTAGCCTTGCGCCGAGTGCCGCCCGAGCCCGCGTCGCCGTCTTATCATGACGTCCACACGCAGTGGGTGGGCGCCGATTCCATTCTGTTTGCTACAGCTCATCGGCCATGGCCCGCGCCGATGGCGCCATGGATTATGACGCAACGCTGGAACGATCTGCTGTTCCTGCACTATGCGATGGCGCCAGAGGTGGTACGAGCGGTGGTTCCCGAGGTGCTGACGCTCGACACCTACGAACAGCGCGCATGGATCACGGTCGCGCCGTTCTGGATTAATCATCTGCGTCCGCCGGGTGTGCCTTCGCTGCCATGGCTCTCGCAGTTCTCCGAGGTCAACGTGCGCACCTATGTGAGCTACGACGGCAAGCCGGGCATATTTTTCTTCAGCCTCGATGCCAGCAATTTGTCGGCGGTGTGGGGCGCGCGCGTGTTCTACCGGTTGCCCTACTGGCAGGCGTCAATGAAGGTGAAAGGCAAGGGCGGGGCGAAGATCGATTACGTGTCGAAGCGGCAGCACGGCCCCAAGCCGGCGGAGCTGAAATGTTGGTATGGGCCGGCGGGCCGAGAGTCGTTCCAGGCGCGGCCAGGCTCACTCGAACACTTTCTGACGGAGCGATACTGCCTCTACACCGCCAGCCGAAAGCGGCTTTATCGTGGGGAGATTCACCACCTGCCATGGGAGTTGCAGGGTGCGGTGGTTGATCTCCAAGAGAACACGATGACGGAGGGAACGGGACTGCAACTTCCTGCTCAGCCCGACCTGGCCTATTTCGCGCGCGAGTTGAAGGTGCTGTTCTGGGCGCCGGAGCGGTTGCGATAGCAATGCCCTGAGGGGATCAGTCCTCAGATTCTTACCTTATCGGATCGCGATACAATTTCGTTCGGGTATTTCGCATTGGAAAATAAGGCCATCGCGCAAATCCTCTACGAAACCGCCGACCTGATGGAGGTCAACGGCGACGACTCTTTTCGCATTCGCTCCTATCGTCGAGCCGCGGAGGCGCTGGAGGGACATCACGAACAGGTTTGCGGACTCACCGACGAGCCCAAAAAGCTGCTGGAAATTCCCGGCATCGGGAAAGGGATGGCGGCCAACATTCAGGAGCTATGCCGCGAAGGAAAGCTTGGGCTGCATCAGGAACTGCTGCAGAAATATCGGCCCAGCATGCTGGAGCTGCTGAAGATTCAGGGACTGGGGCCGAAGACCATTGCGCTCATCTGGAGCGCCTTTCAGGTAAGCGACCTCGCCGGCGTCGAACAGCTGGCGCGTGAGGGCAAACTACGCGAGCTGCCGCGTCTGAGCGAAAAGAGCGAACAGAAGATTCTGAAGGCGATCGAGGACTATCGCCGCATCTCCGGACGCTTCCTGCTGGACGAAGCCGACCGCACGGCAGAGAAACTGACCGAGCACCTAAAGCACATCAAAGGCATCGAGAAGATCACGCCGGCTGGGTCACTGCGACGGGGCCGCGAAACCGTCGGCGATCTCGATGTGCTGATCACCGGGCCCTGTTGCGTCGACGATGAGAAACGAGCTGAGCTGATCGAGGAGATTCTGCGTTTCCCGGGGATTACGCAGGTCCTGGCGAAGGGAGATAACAAAGTCAGCTTCAAGTTGCGCAGCGGCATGCAAGTGGACGTGCGACTGCTACCGCCGGAATCCTACGGCGCAGCCATGCAGTACTTCACCGGATCGAAGAACCACAATGTGACGCTGCGACAACGCGCGCTGAAGATGGGCTATACGCTCAGCGAGTACGGGCTGTTTCGTCTCGACAATGAGAAACGAATAGCCGGAGCCACGGAAGATGAGATTTATGGCGCGCTCAAGCTGGACTGCATTCCTCCGGAGATGCGCGAGAACTGCGGCGAGATCGACTTGGCCGCCGAACACAAGCTTCCCCGGCTGATCACGCCGAAGGACCTGCGCGGCGAAGTTCATATGCATACCGTCGAGACCGATGGTAAGTGCACTATCGAGGAGATGGCGGAGGCGGCGAAGGAGCGTGGCTACAGGTACATCGCGATCACGGATCATTCGAAGAATCTCGCCTTCGCCAATGGACTGGACGACAAGCGCGCAGTTGAGCACATGGCGCGCATTCGTGAGGCGGACAAGCAGATCGAGGGCATCACCATCATGTCTGGAGTTGAGGTGGACATCCTGACCGATGGCGAGCTGGATCTGTCCGATTCAGTTCTCGAACAGCTCGATGTGGTAGTTGCTAGCGTGCACTCGGCATTTAACCAGGAACCGCAGCAGATGACCGATCGCCTGCTCCGCGCGTTGGATAACAAGAATGTGTCGATCCTTGGGCATCCGACGGGAAGGTTGCTGTTGCGACGCGACGCTTATCGGTTCGACATGGATGCGGTGCTGAAGTCGGCGCTTAAGAATCAGGTTGCGATGGAGCTGAATGCCTATCCCGACCGATTGGACTTGAGCGATGTGCATCTTCGCATGGCGCGCGAGCGGGGAGTGAAGATCGTTATCAACACCGATGCGCACCATACGTCGCACTTCGAGAAGATAAAGTATGGAATTCTCCAGGCGAGGCGAGCTTGGCTGATGCCGGGGGATGTACTGAATACGCTACCGGAGAAGGAATTTCGCAAAGCAATGAAGAAGCAGTGGCCAGTGGCTAGTGGCTAGTGGTCAGTCTCAAACAGGTTGGTTTAGGAATGATTTATGGCTGAGAATGAAGTTCCGCCGAAAGCTGGCGATCACCCTCCACCACAGGCTGCGGACGCTGTTCCACCAACGCCGGCCTCAGAAATAGCCGCCCCAGATGCATCGTCAAAGGCTGCGCCGTCCGGGCCGGCTTACGATGAGTTCGGGACAGCCAAGCGTAACCTGCCTCCGGCGATGCCGGTTGCGATTGCGATCGTGCTGGTGGCAATTGTGATCGCGATCATCGCCTACACCAATCGCGCGAAGCCGGCGGCGCAGGGCAGCATCGATGGCGTGTGGTTCAGCCTGCCGGCTAATCTGACGAACCCGATGATTCTGGTTGAAGTCACGCTGCACAATGTCAGCGAGAAGACGCTTTACATCAAAGACATCAAGGCTGATGTGATGACCGACCAGGGCGACCAGTCCGATGAAGCCGCTGCCGCGTCGGATTACGATCGCTACCTCATGGCCTATCCGGCGCTGTCCGGCCATGCGGCGCCGCTCAAGGTGGAGATGAAGATTGCGCCGGGCGCGGCACAGAAAGGCGCAGTGATGATTTCGCTGCCAGTGACGCAGCAGCAGTTTGACGCGCGCAAAGACCTGACAGTGACCATCCAGCCATACGATCAGGGGCCGATCGTGCTGCACGAGAAGAGTAGCGCGCCGAAATAGCGATTCGGCAGAAGATGAACATTCTGGTCATTGGCGGGACACGATTCATCGGCATCTACGTCGTGCGCCAGCTTATCGACAACGGACACTCGGTCACTGTCTACCATCGCGGAAAATACGAGAGCAAGCTTGCCGCAGGTGTGCGGCATGTTCTTCGAACCGACGAATCGATGCTGGTTCGCAACTTTTCGGCGGAGTTGTTGACACCGTCGCCAGACGTCGTGATTCACATGATCGCGATGGGCGAGGTTGATGCGCAGGCCGCTGTCGAGTTCTTTCGCGACAACACAGGCCGCATGGTTTGGATCAGCAGTGGCGATGTCTATCTTGCTTACGGACGATTCACGGGAACAGAGCCAGGGGCGGTCCTGCCAGGCTTGTTGACGGAGAACTCGCCGCTGCGGACGCTGCTGTATCCGTATCGCGACGCCGCGAAACCTGCCGACGACATCGCCAACACCTATGACAAAGTTCTGGTAGAGCGGATCGCGGCGAGCGAGCGCGAATTGCCGGCGACGATTCTGCGCCTGCCGAAAGTTTATGGCCGCGAGAGTAACTCCGATCTGGCGACGGTTTACGCCTTTCGTAATTATCCGCGGTGGCGATGGACGCACGGCTATGTCGGAAATGTAGCCGCTGCGATTGTGCTGGCAGCGGTGCACCCGGCAGCGGCCGGCCGAAGCTACAACGTCGGCGAAGAGCACACGCCGACGATAGGGGAACGGCTGGCTAAGTTGCCGCCGTCGGAGGTTCCAGTCAACGCGGATCCGAAGTTCAATTTCGATCAGGACATTGTGTACGATACGACGCGAATTCGGGAGGAGTTGGGTTACAGGGACATTGTGCCGGAGGACCGGGCGATGAAGGACGTAGTCAGTGCCGCCGGCTGAACAGGCCGCTGAAAAAGTGCGGGAAAGCAGATCCCTCGTCGGACTAAAGTCCTCCTCGGGACGACAAAAATAAATTCGCTTGGACGCTGGCCTTAAAGGCCAGCTCTACCAAGACAGTCTCGGGCTAGCCGCGCCTTGTTACTGCGACACCGGAGTTGGGGCGTTCTTTGGCGTCGAGAGATAGCCGGTAATGGAGTTCTTGTCGGCGTTGAACACGACCACTTCGTACAGCATGTGATCGCGCCCGGTGTAGAACTGCAGCGGCTCGCCCACCGTGCGATCCTTCTTCTCAATGGTGCGATCGTCGGCGATGACGTTGACCGTAAAGCGGCTTTTCTTCGCATCCACCTTCTTCAACTGCAGGCTTATGGTCGAGACCGGCGTTCGCGCGCCCTTCTGCAACGTGAAGTCGTAGTAGTTGCGCTCGCCCTTTCGCTTCAACTCGGCCAACTCCGACGAATTGTGGGCGATGAGTCCGCTCTGCAGGCCGAGGTCACCAATCGTTTTCTCCAGCTTCTGATTGGTGGCGGCCAAATCGGTCTGCGTCTTTTGAATATCGGTCTTGGCTGCGCCGACATCGGTCTTTACGCTGCTGACCTCACCGTTGACAGCGGCGATTTGCTGTCCCTGCTGACGCTGTTCTGCAGAGAGTCTTGCAGCAGCGGCAGCAGCGGCCTTCTGAGCTTTCTCGAACTCGGCAGTGCGCGCGGCGATCTGCTGTTCGGTTTGGCCGGTTGCCGAGGCTAGCTCCTGCTTGAACGCCGCTGACGTCGCGTTCAGCCGCTCGCCCAAGTCCGCCTGGGAAGCTTCCATGTCCTGCTGCTTCTGCTCCAGCGCGACGAGCTTTGTCTTCAGCCCGTAGATGAGGTACAGCGACGCAGCCACGTAAATCACCGCGGCCGCCAGCAAGACGTACATTAGGATGGAGCTTCTATCGAATCTACTGGCTTGAGGTTCAGGCGCAGGGGTCGCTTCTTCTAGGAGCATTACAGATCCTTTCCTGCCAGGCTCAATTCTGCGAGAGCCGAAAACCACTGTCAACAACATATACGGGCGGAAACCGGAAACGTAACCCCTAGGAAGCAGTTTCGAGTTTCAAGTCTTAAAAGCAGTTTCGGAGTTTCGACTTTCAAGTTTCAAAACCGGATTGAGAGCAACGGGACGTGCATCACAGACCGGACTTGCATGTCCAAGGCAAAATAGATATTGCCTTGCGGGTAGGCGAGTTCCAAACTTAACACGACCATGACTGAAACAGCCGTTGCGCCAGCCAAAGCCACGAAGCAAGAGAACAAGAGTTCCAAGCGCGTGCTCGACCCGCTGGAGCGACTCTCGGAGATTCTGTTCGGCGTCATCATGGTGCTCACCTTCACGGTCTCGCTGCGTGTGGCGCGAGCCGACCGGGCACAAGTGCGCGAGATGTTGATTGGCGCGCTGGGATGCAATCTGGCCTGGGGACTGATCGACGCGATCATGTACCTGATGTCGTGCGTTAGCGAGCGCGGGCATAACTTCGCGATTCTCAGAAAGCTGCACCGTGCTCCGCAACCCGAGCAGGCCAATCAGATCATCGCGGATGAACTGCCGCCGGTGGTGGTCGCCGCGCTGCCTGCAGGAGCGCTCGACGGAATGCGACAGAACCTGAGCAAGCTGACCGATATGCCTCCGCGACCGAAGCTGACCAGGGACGATTGGCGCGGCGCCTGGGGAGTTTTCCTGCTGGTCTTTCTGTCGACGTTTCCCATCGTGATTCCGTTTGTGCTTACGCACGATATCAAGGTGGCGGGGCGCGTCTCGGATGTGATCGGCCTGGTCATGTTGTTTGCCGCCGGACACGCCTATGGGCGCTACGCCGGGCACAGTCCCTGGGGTTGGGGGCTTTCGATGGTCGCGATCGGCGGCATTATGATCGGGCTGTGCATTGCACTGGGTGGATGAAAGCGATCCTCAAACTCGCGTCGGTGATGCTGCTGACTTTCTGGAGCTGTCATCTGCTGGCCCAGGAAACGCCGGCACCGGCGCCGCCGCCCGCGAAGACTCCAAGCGACGCCGACCAGGCCAATGCGAACGCGTGGAAGTATTCGCTTACGGTCGACGGCTACATCGTGCCGGACGGCGACTCCTACGCCGACCCGTACATCACTGCTGACCATCAGTGGCTGCACCTGGAAGCGCGCTACAACTACGAGAATCTGCACACGGGATCATTGTGGGCCGGCTACAACTTCACCGCCGGAAAGACGCTACAACTTGCGGTCACGCCCATGATCGGCGGGGTTTTCGGGCGGACCACCGGCATAGCTCCGGGCTGTGAGTTTTCGCTGACCTACAAGAAGCTCTCGTTCTCGAGTTCGAGTGAGTACGTGTTTGACACCACCGAGAAGTCAGGCAGCTTCTTCTATAGCTGGCCGCAACTGACCTTCTCGCCGCTGAGCTGGCTTCGCGTTGGCGGCGTGGCGCAACACACCAAAGCCTTTGAGACCCCGCTCAACACGCAACGCGGCTTCCTGGTTGGCGTCTCGATCAAGCAAATGGAATTCACGACCTACGTCTTCGACCCGGAATTACCGACTCCTACCGTGGTTCTCGAGGTGGGATACAGCTTCTGAAGCTTCGTCTCGCGTGTCCGCGCATCACAGGGCACTGACGCGACCATCACTGAAAGACAATCCCGGCGACTCTTAGAATCGGTGCGTCCCCAGGTGAGCGGTCGTTGAGAACCCATCCGGAAGCATCGCCGTCTTCGGAGCTGTCATGAAAGCACTGACAGGAATGCGCTGGTGTCTTTCTACTGTCATGGTTTGCGCTAACCTGATCGCGCAGCAACCGCCGCAACATCCCATCGTCCTGAAGGACGGAACGATCGGCGCTGTCAAGTTCGAGCACACCTCCCACCTCGAAGTCGCGGCCAAGTGCGTCGTCTGCCATCATGCGTCCAAACCGCTGAAGCCGCTTAAGTCGTCACAGGAAGCCTGCACCGATTGCCACACCAATCCAACTACTCCGCCGGTGACAACTGGCTTGCGCGCGGCGTTTCACAATGCTGCGGCCACAACCGGTCTGTGCATCGATTGCCACAAGGAGCAGAACGCCAGCGGAAAAGCAGCACCGGTAAAGTGTGCCGAATGCCATCAGAAGAGCAGCGGTTGATCTCGATCAGTGCTGGTTATGTTGGTCTAATGCGCTAGCTGCCGAACAAGGCGGCTCCGTGGAAGGGTGCGAGAACCAGCGTGAGCGCCAGCATCACCGCTGCAGCTAAGGCGAGCCAACGCCGCTCGCGGCCGATGTCGGGCCACTGCGGGACATTCGGATGCCTCATGCCGGTGAATGCCAGGATCAGTGCCCACACCAGCCAGCCCATCCAGAAGAAGATTCCCAGCGGAATCAGAATGCCGATGGTTGTTCTCGTGACCCACTTATGCGATCGCGGTGACACTGCATAGATGATGTGTCCGCCATCAAACTGACCGCCAGGCAACAGGTTCAGAGCGGTCGCGAACATCCCTACCCAGGCGGCGATGCCGACAGGATGCAGATAGAGCGCATCCAGCGGTGCGCTGCTGTGTGTGTAAAACGCCAAAGCGCGATGGAAGAGGCTGAAGATCAGCGGATAGCCGAACTCCAGTCCCGTAGCTGACGCATCGGGAGGCATCGGCTTGGATAGCGCTAATCCCCACAAGAGCACGGGTAGTGCGACCAGGAAGCCGGCGATTGGACCAGCGATTCCGATATCGAATAGCGCCTTGCGTGAGCGAATAGGCGACTTGATTCGGATCAGCGCGCCGAAGGTGCCGATCAGCGTGGGCGCGGGGACAAAGTACGGGAGAGTGGCGTAGACGCCGTTGCGCTCGGCCACGATGAAATGCCCGAACTCATGCGCGAGCAATATGCCAAGTAGTGTCAGCGAGAATGGCAGGCCCATCAGCAGGCGTGCAGGATTCTGCCAGATCCAGCGCACGGGGAACAACGGGAGCGTGTAACTGTCGGTGGTGAACGCCGGTAGGCCGTGGATGAAGTTGAATTGCAGCCGCGCGCCAACGACCAGGGTGGTGAACAGCGTCAACAGCAGCAGAAGAATGTTCAGCCAGTAAGGGCGACGGCGTGCCGGTGCGGCAACAAAGACCTGTGGATAGGAAGATACTTCGAAGGTGTAGGAGACCGGCCGCGTGGGATCAGACATGGAAAACAGTGGCTAGTGGTCAGTAGCCCATACCCAGTGTACAAGATTGCGGCGGAACATCGCAGGACGGACAGGTCAACCACGAGCGGCCAAGTCGTTGCCTTGACTGGCCACTGACCACCAGGCACTGGCCAACTACTCGATCGACTGCAGCTCCTTGCCGGGCTTGAAGCGAACGGCTTTGCCGGGCGGAATGTTGACCTCAGCGCCGGTGCGCGGGTTGCGACCGATGCCCGTCTTGCGCGGCCGCACGGTGAAGACGCCGAAGCCGCGCAGCTCGATGCGATCACCCTTAGCTAGCGACTTCTTCATGCTTTCGAACACAGTTTCGACCGCCATCTCCGCCTTAGTCTTGGTGACGCCGGTCTTGGTAACAACTTCGTTAATCAGATCGAGTTTGATCACGAGTGGCTCCGCAGATTGACGCTCACTGGGCGCGACGGCCCGCACCGCAGGTACTGCTGTGATTCTAGCCGACTTCGCCAGTCGGCGTAAGTTCTTTTCGCGCTTCGGCTTTCCGACGGATGGGCGAATCCTAGTGAAGCCGGCGGCCATTGTCAACCAGGGCCGCATTCCGTAAGATGACGTTTCGCAAAGCAACGTGAATCATTCGGGCTTCCGCCCTCGGGGAATTGCATTGTCCATTAAGAGCGACCGCTGGATCCGCAAGATGGCCACTGGGCACGATATGATCAATCCCTTCTCGGAGAAGCAGGTCCGCGAAGGCGTGATTTCCTTCGGTCTGTCTTCCTATGGTTACGATCTGCGGGTGGCCGACGAGTTCAAGATCTTCACCAACGTCAACAGCACCATCGTCGATCCCAAGAAGTTCGACGAGCGCTCGTTCGTCAGCCTGCAAACCGACGTCTGCATCGTGCCGCCGAACTCCTTCGCGCTGGCGCGCTCGGTTGAGTACTTCAAGATTCCGCGCGACGTCCTGACCATCTGTGTCGGCAAGTCGACCTACGCTCGCTGCGGCATCATCGTCAACGTCACGCCGTTTGAGCCGGAGTGGGAAGGCTTCGTCACGCTCGAGATCTCCAACACTACACCGTTGCCGGCGCGCATCTACGCCAACGAGGGCTTGTGCCAGATCCTGTTCTTCCAGTCGGATGAGATGTGCGAGACGAGCTACAAAGACAAGCACGGAAAGTATCAGGGGCAGAAAGGAATCGTGCTGCCGAAGTTGTGATGGACAGCTGTCAGCCGTCGGCTCTCAGCCATCGGCTAAGACCAACCGCTACGCAGAACTCAACCGGAGCGAACAACCATCCCGGGACCCGCCCGATTTAGCTGACAGCTGATAGCTTACAGCTTCTACTGCCCTTCAGCTTCGCTTTCCTTGTACATGTATTTGATGCTGGGCTTGTAGATCAGCAGGTTGGATGCGCCGATCCGATTCACCTTCAGGCAGTATTTGTCGTACCACTCGATGATGCCATGGACCTCTTCGCCGTCCTGCAGCACCAGGACCATCGGCGTCTTGGTCTGCATTTGCTTCTGGTAATAGAAGTTCTCGGCATGGGTCTGCTCGGGCGGAGGAGTCTTCTTGCCGTTAGAGCGATCGGGCCGCTCGCCGCGGTCGCTGCGCTCAGGCCGGTGGTTCTCCGTGCGCGGATGGTCGTTGCGATTGAGTGCGGGACGAATCAGCTTGCGGTTCGCGAAGGCTTCCGGATCAACAGCTCGCCCTACTGCGGTAGCATCCATGGAATCTTTCATGGGCTTGGCTCCTGCGGTCTGCACACCAGCCTTTCGGCAATCGGGAACCCGGTTCCAACCGACACGGTTGTGCGGCAAGCTCTGGTGTGTGTCGACCCGAGGTTTTCGTCAGGTGTGAACTTAGCGATACCCTAACACAGGAGAAACGCCAAGACAATCCATAACGACTGCTACTTTGGTACTAGCGCTCCAGTGAAGTGGCGAAACTGTCCAGCGCCAACGTGCGCAGCAGATTTCGACGCATGCCGCTCTCCACTTCTCCCAGCCGCTGGACGGCGGCCACGATCCAGGCAAAGTCCACGCCTTCGGCCATGCGCGCCAGCTCCGCCTGAATGTCCTGATTGCGAACCAGTTCTGCAGTACCCGATTTCAGGAACAGCATATCTTCCAGAAGCGAGTACAGCGTGCGAATCAGGCGCTCGGTCTTGGCTTTGCCCTCGGCGCCGGAGCGGTACGTATCGGTCACGCGAAACAGATCACTGTGATCGCCAGCCCGCAGTGCCGGAGCCAGCATCGTCAACGCATCCTGCCTTGCGGCGAGATACCCTGCAAGATCGAAGCCGCGAGCCCGTCCCAGCCCGCCCCCGCAGACCCTCGCCACCAGCGCACGTTCGCGCGGCGTCCACTCAGGGCGATGCTTCGCGAGATATTGCTCGACTTCCGATGACTGAAGTGGCGCCAGCCGAAGATGCATGCAGCGCGAACGAATCGTCGGCAGCAGCGCGCTGGGGTTGTCGCTGAGCAGGAAGATCGTCGCGAACTCCGGCGGCTCTTCCAGCACCTTCAGCAGCGAGTTCGCCGCCTCCTTCATGAAGTCCGCATCGCTGAAGATGTAGACGCGCTCGCGCCCTTCGGCCGGTTTGTAGTAGATCTCGTGGATGACGTGCCGCACCTGATCGACCTTCACCAGCATCTGCGGTGGATCGGGAGGAATGATCAGCACGTCAGGATGCGTCTGCACAAGGATTCGCGTCTCGCGCTTATCGGCTTCGCGAAGATTCTCGCGCGCCTCGACGGCCTCGGCGAAGCGATCCTCAAGCGCGTCCGCTTCCGCAATGCGAACACAATTCGCGCAGCGCCCGCAAAAGTCCGGCAAGCCATCCGTCGTCGGCCGCTCCAGACAGTTCATGGTCTTCGCGACCATTTGCGCGAGCGTGAACTTACCTGAACCTTGCGGGCCCGACAGAATCACCGCATGAGGAAAGTGGTCGCGTGCCAGCATCTCGCGCAGCGTGTGCATCGTCTCGGCGTTGCCATGAAAGTCTGAAAAAGGCATTACGGTTTCCTTAGCGATATCGCGACACCACCCATCGAGATTGTCATCACGAGCGAAGCGAGGGATCTGCTTTCTTGCCGCCCAGCAATTTCTCCTCCACCACTCTCACAATCTCCTCATGAACTACCTCGATCGCTGGCCGGGCGTCGATCACAACCACACGCTCCGGTTCGCGACGAGCGATCTGCAGGAACCCATCATGCACCCGCGTGAAGAACGCCTGGCTTTCTTTCTCGAAGCGGTTCTCATCGTTCTCTGTGTCTTTGTTGCGACGCCGAGCTCGGCGCACGCTCGAACCTACATCGGAATCCATCAGGATGGTCAGATCGGGCCACAGGCCGCCACAAAGAAGGTCATGTAATCGCAGCACGGTCTCACTCCCCAACTGCCGTCCGCCTCCCTGATACGCTTCCGTGGAATCCGTGAAGCGATCGCACAGCACCCACTTGCCGGAATCAAGCGCAGGCAAAATGACTTCAGCGATCACTTGCGCGCGCGAGGCAAACATCAGCGCCATCTCCGCGTGTGCGTCCAGCGCGGCCGTACGTGAACTCAGCAGCACTTCTCGAATCCGCTCGCCGATCGCTGTTCCGCCCGGCTCCCGCGTGGTCACGACATCGATTCCTCGTTCGCGCAGCACGATCGCGAGCTTCTCCAGCTGCGTACTCTTGCCGCAGCCGTCGAGCCCTTCGAAGGTGATGAACTTTCCGCGAACAGCTTGCTGAGTCACCGGGCTCATCATATCAATCCACTCGTCATCACGGTTTGAAGGGGCATGGCTTCACTGCTGTTAAGACCGGAGCCAAAACACCGCGAAAAGAGCACAAATAGCCTCATCAAATACTCATCGCGAGTTGATCGAGTACCGCACCACCACGCCATCCACGTACGTCACTTCCACGCGATACTCGTTCGGAAGGTATTCGAAGATCTGCGTCTTCAATCCTTCTTCCGAAGTGGACTGCGAAAGTTGCCGGCCCAGGCCCAGCAGTTCGCTGATCTCGCCAATCTGCATGCCGCGTTTGAGCTGCGTAATCGGCGACGACGGCGCGCCGTTGGCGGGAGCATGGGCTTTCTCCGCGGTGTTCTGCGCGACCGGTTCCAGGATTGCCTTCTCCACCTGTAGATCGGCGAAGTCCACATAACCGTCGAGCAGCTTGATCAGCGCATCCGGCGTGAGCTGGTCCTGTGGAATGCTGCCGTTCCAGCGCAGATTGAAACGCGATCCACCGCGCAAACGCTTCTCCGCGACCTGCTGCACCTTGAGCTGGCTGGCGATGGCGGCAGCACGGTCGTCGGCTCTCTGGTCACGGTCGCGGCGCGAGCGTTCATAATCGAGTTGGCGTTGCAGATCGCGCCGCCGCTGCGGATCGGTGGTGTTGTTGATATCGCGTTCCAGCTGCTTCTCGTAACTGCTCTTCTCGACGTGATAAGGAGTGACCGTGGTGCTGGTATCGTCCCAGAATGTTCCGAAGCCGCCGCCGTCGAGCTGAAACTCGATTAGGTTCTTCTTCACAACCAGAGTGGTGACCGTGGCGCGGTCGCCACTGCGCAGCGCCGGGCCATATTGCTTCAAACGGCCCGAGTACTGCTTCCAGTCCATGGGATCGTCGCGCTCCGGCCGCAGGTCCACACCCTGCTGTGTTCCCGGCATGTCGATCTGCAACACCACCTGCTTGCCGACGAAGGCGTTCTGCAAAGCAGCCTGCCCGGAGTTTTGAGCACTCGCAGGCGAAGCGGCAAGCGCGATTAGGAAAAGAAGGACACTGCACACACGTGGAAGCATCGGACGTGCTCCTCTGGATAGTTTAGGGAGAGTCTGATTAAGTGCTGCTTTGAAAGGGACGGCCTTCAGGCCGTCCGCCAAAGCCAGCAAATAAAGCCGGCTTTAGCGGCCCCTGAAAAAGTCATCCCGCGACCGGTTCGTAACAGGGCACGACTTCAGTCGTGCCGATAGGGCTTTTATTTCTCGTCTGAGTCGGCTTCAGCCGACGACACGAGAGTCGCGCTATGAGTTTTTCAGCAGCCTCTCTAGCCGCTGAGGGTGTCGGTATTGACCTAATCAGAATCCCCTTTAGGACTTGAAACGAGCGGCAGTGAGTCTAGCACAGGAGCAGGCGAGGATTGGAGTTGCTCAGCACTTTCAATCCGTGACCTTCAACTTCAGCGAGCGCGACACCGACGCATCGTAGGTTTTGTCCCCGCCGTACGTCGCTGTAATGTTGTGCATTGCGGCTGCGTCGAACGATGTCGCAAGCGTTGCCTTACCATCGACCAGTGGAACCGGCTTGCCCGCTGTGATGCCGTCAATCATGAACTGCACCGCGCCGCCGGGAGCACCGGAATTTGAGCTCCTGGCGGAGACGGTCGCTACAACCGAAAGCAGCGTAGCCGTTCCAACTGTCGCTGGACCATGCAATGTCGTTGTCGTCGGGGCTCCAGGAGGCAGCACCTGGATGACGCCCATCATTCCCATGTCCTCGTGCTTGAGGATGTGGCAGTGATATAGGAATGTCCCCACGATGTTGGGATCGCGAAAGTCCATGCGCAACTTCACGCTGGGATATGCACTGGAGCCATCCCAATACGGCAGGTCGATCGTGTCGCGCAGCGTGCCATCATTCACCGGCTTGCCATCGACCTCCAGCACGCGGAAATGGATCTGGTGAATGTGGAAGACGTGGTCTTCCTGCGCGCGATTCTCGATGGTCCAATCCTCCACGGCTCCCTGATGTACCACGATGTTTGGCGGCTGACCCATGTGGTACATCTCCGGTGTCTGCCCAAAAACCGTGATGAAGTAAAAAACGGAAGCATCAGGTTCCCTGGGATCCGGCAAAAGCTGCGAGAAGTAGAGCCTGCGCTGCACCATCGCCGCGTCGTCGTGCGGACGCCAGTTCGGATTCCTTGATGCAACGGCGCTTGTCCGCTGGGCAGCTTCATCGTTCTTAGTGTCGCTGCTGACGATATCCGCGATCGGCCGCGCCGGGTCATTGTCGCCCTGCGGGCCGGTGTCCCACCGGGTCGTGACCAGTTGTATTCGTTGTCCGGCCGCCGGCGTATCGACTACGAACTCGGCTCGCGCTCCCGGCGGCAAGAAGATGCTGGACTCATTTTGAGAAGCCGTACTGGCGCTGACCGGCACTCCATCGATTGCAAGAATCTTCACCGGCTGCGGAACGCCATCAGCCACGAGCTGCAGGCTGAAGATCGTGTCGGCTCCAGCGTTCAACACGCGCCACAGCTCCTTCTGCGAGGCTCGCGTCGCAATCCTTGCAGGCTGGAAATCGGGATACAGCACCGGCACGTAGTTGATCGAAATGTCCCACGCGGGAGGAAGAGTATTCAGCTGCTGCACACGGCTCAGCGACTGATCGCGCAGCACAATCACGCGCTCCGGCAATTTCGCCAGCGACGGATTCGCTTTTCCCAATCCTTCTATGATCAGCGCTCCGGAAGCGCCGCCCTGCACTTGCCGTTCGCTGAAGCCGTGAGGATGGGGATGGTACCAGTACAGACCGGGCGGCTCATCCTTCGGAATCGTGACGCGGTAATCGAAGTCGTCTCCCGGCATCACCGTGGTGTTGATCACGTCATCCTGATGGCAGGTGGGCGGGACCGACAATCCGTGAAAGTGGAGATTGGTCATTGCGCCGTCCATCATGGTGGCGTCGCAACCCGTCTGTTCTGCTCGCTGGGCGTGGCTTTCGGGCATACGAGCTTGTGACAGGATCGCGGCAGGAAGGTCGTTATGCAGGTGAAGGATCAACTGATCGCCAGGATGTAGGCGCAGCGTGGGAGACTCCACTCCATCGTCGGTGACGTAGCAGTAGCGCGGTGGCCCCTGCCCCACAGCAGTCGCCTGATACTTGAAGTGCAGCGTGACTTCCAGAACGCTATTCTGGCTGCGCAACTCGGGAGGATTCTCGACCGTTGAACCCAGCTCCGGACGCGGGCAGGTTTGTTCAACGTCGGAGTTCGAAGCGAATGCGGCAGGAGCGCAGATCAAGAACAGCAGCGACGAAATCAGCAGCAAAAACCCATGAAAGTATCCATTGCTTATTGCTGACCGAGTCCTGTGGACAGAACACCCGACCGGCGGGACGGTTCTCCTCATACTGCGCTTGCAACTCACAATAAAGCAACGCACGTCACGGCGGCGCAAGAGGCACTAACCTTCTGTTGCAATCATGGCACAAACAGTTGCTTTGTCCAATCACAAGTGCAGCTTTGGAATAATCGCTCCCGTGGTTCGGCTGTATTCGTCGTACTGCACCCCGAAGGTCTCGATCATCGTCCGCTCTTCGATCTTGCTCTTCATTTTGAAGCCCACATAGAGCAGCACGATCGCGATCAGGCTCCGAACCTGCGCGCGCAGCAGTCCTGTGCCGAGCAGCGCCGTAATCAACCCCGTGTAGATCGGATGGCGCACAAAACGATACGGGCCGGTCCGCACCAACTCATGACCGACCTTTACCGTAACCGCCCCGCTCCAGTTGCTGCCCAGATAAAGCCTCGCCCATATCGCGAACCCGATACCAGCAGCGGTAAGCGCGACTCCTAGCCAATTGGTAATGGGGCTAGGCTGGAAAAGCCGCATGCGCAGCCAGGGCTGGATGATCTCCTTGCCAAATACCAGGTAGAAGGCAACGATGACAAACACTGTGTAGGAAAGCCGCGAGGACACACTCTCTCGCTGCCGGGTCGTCTTGGTCCCGAACGCCATTACGATCCAGACCACGACGAAAACCAACCAAATGTAACTGCAAATGGTCCCAGGCGACATCGTCCTCTCCCGAACCAATTACGTTAGCCTAACGCAAATGGTTCCCGATCGCATTCCAAGGTCCGGATCGCAGCTATCGCGCGTGTCCCGTCCTGCTGGACGGCAGCGGCCCACCATAGTATCTTGACGGTGCGACGCTGTGTTGCGCGTCCTGGCAATCAATCCAAGAGGGAGCCGTTCTCCATGTATAAGCGCCTGTTTTCGGTCGCCGTTCTCTGCTGTTTGTTTACCACCCTGGCGGTTGCGCAAAAAATCGAAACCGATTGGGATCGCACCGCCAACTTCTCCAACTTCCACACCTACGCCTGGGAGCCGAGCCCTCATCCCGCCAAAGGTTTCTGGAACGACCGCATCATCGATGGAGTTGACAAGCAACTGCAGGCCAAGGGGCTGACCAAGGTCGATGCCAGTGCTAATCCCGACATGTGGGTCGTCTACAGCAACAGCATTAAGGACCAGAAGCAGGTTGTCGGCACCGGCTACAACATGGGGCCGGGCTGGTACTGGGGCGGATGGGGCGGACCGAGCAGCGTGACCTACAATACCTACGTTACGAAAGAAGGGACGCTGGTGGTCGAGCTCGCCGACACGAAGAACAAACAGCTATTGTGGCGCGGCTCAGCCACGGACACCATCTCCGACAACAGCAACAAGAACATCAACAATCTGAATAAGGCCATCACCAAGCTGTTCCAGAAGTACCCGCCACAGGAAAAGAAGTAGGACCGTGGCGGCAATAGTCTAGGAGACTCTGATTAAGTCCACGCTTTGAAAGGGCACGGCTTCAGCCGTGCCGCAAATGCCGCAGAACGAAAGGGCTTTAGCCCCGAGGGCGTCACCATTCTGCGCTCGGGACTTGAATGGGGTTACGCGGCTTCGCCGGGTTCGCTACGAGAGCCTGGATGGTGTCATCTCTGGAGAATTGCGATGAAACTACGGAAGTCTTTGTTGGCTTCAGTCGCCGCGCTGACCTTATTCGCCGCGGTCGGTGCGCAGGCGCAATGGGTAATGGTAGCGCGCGCGGTCGCGGGACGGGTCCAGCATATGAGCAACCAGTCATCGAATGGCGCCGGTTACGACGTTGCAACCGTTGTTCTCATGGCTAACGCGGACAAGGTTTATGAGACTGCGCTCACCTCACTGAAGACCAATCACCCCGAGTTGACGATCACCAGCAGCGATGCCAAGAAGCGGGAGATCAAATTCTCGAAGGGCGACCAGATCGCAAGCCTGCAGGCGACCCCTCTTGGAGACAAGCTGACGCAGCTCGTCATCGCCTCCAACCTGACGCCTGCAGCACCGGATGCCACGCCGATGGTGGTCGAGGGCGTGATGAAGGTGTGCAAGCAAATGAATGTCGTGTGCACCCAGGCAGATCAGTAGGGACGCAGAACCTATCCGCTTTCAAGAAATCACCATGGAAGGGTTCGTGTCAGGGCACGACTTCAGTCGTGCCGCACGAGGCTATTCCCACGCGGGCTTTAGCCCCTGCGGCCCAAGGTTCTTACTTACTTCACCCGAATCGCAGCGGCGAAAACGCCTCCAGATCGATGTCCGGCCGATGTCCCGTGAGCACCTGCGTCATCACCAGAGCCGTCGCCGGAGCCAGCATAATGCCATCGCGATAATGGCCCGTCGCCGCATAATATCCCGGCAGCGACGTCGCGCCGAGGATCGGCAAACCATCCGGCGATCCCGGACGCAGCCCCGCCCAGGCGTCGTGGATCCGCATCTTGGCAATTTCCGGAACAACCTTCACTGCGGCTTGATGCAGGCGCTGGACCGTGGCGGGGTCAACGCTTTTGTCGAAGCCGGCTTCTTCCATCGTAGCTCCTAGCAATATGCGTCCATCGCTGCGCGGGACAATGTAGACGTCAGGCGTGCGGACGACGTGCTGAATCAGCGGGCCTGAATTGTGCACGGCCTTCGGTGGCACCACGCAGACCATCTGTCCTTTCACCGGACGTGTCGGAAGCTTGATGGGCTTGATTTGCGACGCCCAGGCCCCAGCGCAGTTCACCACCGCTGATGCGCCATAGAAAGACTTCGCCGTTCGCACGCCCGCGGTGCGGCCTGCCATCACCGCAACTTCCGTAACCGGCGCACCGGTAACGAAATCGACGCCCAGCGTGTGCGCAGCCTTTTCCAGCATACGGCCCAGCTTGCGCGGATCGACACTCGACTCCGGCAGCAGATACGCTCGACCGCGGTGTGCGATCAGCGGCTCCAGTCGTGTGAGCTCTTCATCGTCGAGCGGCCGCGAACCTTCGCAGACAGGCTGCTCACCGTTTTCGAAGAATGCGATGGCGCCATTCGTGCGCAGATCAGGGGATGCAAACGCCTCGGCGCGCAGTTGGGTGACGAACTCGGGATAGAGACGGACACTGGCCGCGATCATCTTTGCCAGCTGCGGAGGGTTGCTGGGGTCGCAGTGCGCGATCATGCCTCCCGCGGCGTGCGTCGCTTCGCGGGCAGGCTCACCCTTTTCGACCACAAGAACTGCGGCCCCAGTTTGACGCAATCGCCACGCCAGCGACAGTCCGATCACCCCTCCACCGATGATGACAACGTCCCAAGTCTTCACCGTTCGATTGTAGTGGAGGCAGAACAGCGCACACTCGACTGCCCTTTACGGCGAGATCTGCCAGACCATGGCATTGTTTCCGTACGGTAGGCTGCAGACTGCCATAGTGCCATAGAGGTTGCCGTTGGCGTCGGAGGACAGATTTGCGAACCCGGGCGGGCCATAAACTATCAGGCGGTCCGCATCCACGTCGTAGACCCCACTGCAGAAATAAAATATCCCACCCTCTTCGGTCGCATAGAGACGCCCCGCCCGGCCCAAGGCCAAGCCCTGGTACTGGGTGTAATAGGACCCGTTACACTCGTCGCTCCAGGCCACGTGGATCTGGGCGAATTCCCAGCCTTCGCCAGAGCGCGACAAGCCCCCGATCACGCCCACGTCATAGTTGCCACCAACTTCGCACTCACCGTAACCGAACGAATTGCAAACGGCAGTGACGTAAAGATTGCCCAACCCGTCCTGAATCAGGTGATCGGGATACCACCCGTCCGTACCGCCAGTGAAGGAGTAGATCAGATTTTCCGTCCAACCGCTGGCCGAGGGCACGAACTGGAAAACCACTCCGGAACCATAGATACCGCCGTTCCATGCGGTACCGTATAGGTTCCCGTCGTGGCCCATCAGCAAGCTGCTAGGGAGCCCGCCGTCGGCTCCCCCCGTGAAGCTGTGGACAATTGTTTCCGTCCAGCCTCCCTGCGAGGGCGAAAGCTCAAACAGCGCGCCGTTCCCGTGGGTCCCACCCCAAATGGATATTCCATACAAGTTGCCCGCGGAGTCGATGGCTGAGACCGTGCCGTCCCACGCGTCGCTGAAGCCCGTGAACTCGTACAGCGTCGTCTGCTCCAAACCACACGCGGCCGTGGCACAAGCGGCTGGACCCGGCTTCGCCTCATAGATCAGGCCGCAATAGGTGCCTCCGTATCGTGAGCACTCCTGGATGCCGCCGGCCGCCGACCCGTAAAGCACTCCTCCCGGTCCGACGATAACGCTGTTTGGGCTGCTTCCGCTGCTGCCGCCCACGAAGTTGTACAGGGAGTTGACAAACCATTGCCCAGCCATCTGCGCCAGCGAATAGAGCAAGCCCGCATCCTGGCTGCCGGCGTCCGCGAGCGTGCCGTAGAGCTTCCCGGCAGGGCCAACTGTCAGTCCCGAGGGATTGGAGCCGGGAGCAAAATCGTGGAGATCGCGGAAACCCTGTTGCGGCGAAGGACAAGGGTCCCCAGAAGTTGAGGTGGTGGTCGTAGTTGTAGTCGCATTACCCAGAATGGTGAACGCCTCCGAAGGAATCGAGCCGGCCGAATTCTCCGAGGCCAGCGATGGACAGCCCTGGCCCTGGCATCCCACCCCGGAATTTTCATCCCAATAAACCGGATCGCCGCTGGGAACGCTGGCGTTTTGCAGATTCACCCAGTAGGTCCCAGCGTTCAGCGTGGGACCGTTGAAGGTACCTGTCTCGGTGCAGATGTTGTATCCATACTCGTTGATCGTGCAACTTCCCTGCGTGAAGCTCACCGTCTGATCAAAATAACTGGTGCCACCGTTATCGCCAGAGGTAATGGAGATCTCGACCGAGGTCAGCGTGTCACCCGAAAACAGCCACGCACCGAAGCTCATGCCGGTTATGGATGTCTGATCGTTGGCGACGGTGAAGGTGTCGCTGACGATGAAGCCGTAGTTGATCGTCCAGGCGTCGGTGTTGCCGTCGATGGGCCCGTTATCGTAGATGTCGCTAGGATCGAGCGGACCGCGACGAGCCTTTGCGCGTCGCAGTGCGGAAGACTCCGGCGGCAACAGTCGCTTGGCGGGATGGGCCAGTCGCGACGCGTACTGCGGCATCTTCGCCGCCTGCACAGCCGTGGGCGGAACAGAGTTCTGCGTGAAAGCTGGGATCGCGACAGCCGCGATCATCAAGGCCGCGATCGCTACAAGAAAAATTGTGCGGAAGAGTGAAGTTGGAAATTGCCCTTTGCGGTGCATCGGCTAGCCCTCCTCGCCGTCAGCCAAATCAGGTTGAGCGTGAACGTCCTTAGGCGTCGTTAGACATCCTGGGAGAAGCAGGTCGGCAGTCTTGTTTCTCGCCGCGTGGGCGCGAATGGGACGGGTGGGAAAAAGGCCAGGGAGTCTTCTCCCGAGACACCCGTCAGGATTGCACACTCTTCCGCAAAGACCTGTCAGTGATCCACGGCGCATTACGAAGTGACAGCCCCGGCCTTGCGGGATAGCTTCCCGAATTCACACCTCCAAACACCTGTATGTGACCTGCGTCACAGGGTTGTTAGTGCCCTCGTCACAGCCCCTCTGCCCACCACGGCCTATCGTGGACAGTAATGTTCTTGATCCGACACTGGGGTTCATAGCGGACCGCGCCAATCGCCGGTCTTTGGGGGATATACAACGTGAAAACAACGGAATACTCTGCTTCGTCGGCTGCCACCCTTAATTCCAATTCATCGGCGGCCGGCGAGGCAACTCTGCAAAGCTCGCCTGCCGACGAGTCGCGCGTTGGAGCTACCATGCCAAGAATCAACGTGACGCTCGACGGCAACGAAGCAGTCGCCTATGTGGCTTACCACGTCAGCGAAATTGCCGCCATTTATCCCATCACGCCCTCGTCGCCGATGGGCGAATCATCTGACGCCTGGGCGGCGGTGGGCGACAAGAACATCTGGGGCACCGTGCCCAAAGTTATCGAGATGCAGAGCGAAGCGGGCGCTGCCGGAGCGCTGCACGGAGCCTTGCAGGCCGGGGCGTTAGGCACGACATTCACGTCGTCGCAAGGCCTGCTGCTGATGATCCCCAACATGTACAAGATCGCGGGCGAACTGACGCCTACTGTGATTCACGTTGCCGCCCGCGCGATCGCCGCCCAGGCGCTGTCTATTTTCGGCGATCACCAGGATGCCATGGCCGTCCGCCCGACCGGATTTGCCCTGCTGTCGTCCAATTCAGTCCAGGAAGCGACGGATCTGGCGCTGATTGCGCACGCCGCGACGCTGGAGTCGCGCATTCCATTCCTGCATTTCTTCGACGGCTTCCGCACTTCGCACGAAGTTTCCAAGATCGAGCAGCTCTCGCTTGACGACATGCGGGCGATGATCGACGACGACCTGGTTCGCGCCCATCGCGAGCGCGCTCTCTCGCCCGACCATCCGGTGCTGCGTGGATCGGCGCAGAATCCCGATGTTTACTTCCAGGGCCGCGAGTCGGTGAATCCGTATTACCTGGCCTGTCCGACGATCGTGCAAAACGTGATGGACAAGTTCGCGAAGATCGTTGGCCGCGAATACAAGCTCTTCCAATATGAAGGCGCGCCCGATGCGGAGAGCGTCATCATCGTTATGGGCTCCGGTGCCGAGGCCGTGCACGAGACTATCGACTACCTCAACGCGCAGAGCAAGAAAGTCGGCATGCTGAAAGTTCGATTGATGCGGCCGTTCTCACTCGAGCACTTCCTGGCTGCATTGCCGAAGACGGTCAAGAACATCGCGGTCCTGGATCGCACAAAGGAACCCGGCGCGATCGGCGAGCCACTGTACCAGGACGTCATCATTGCGCTGACTGAAGGATTCACGGCCGGCAAAGCTCCGATGGCAACTTTCCCGAAGGTTATCGGCGGACGCTACGGCCTGTCATCAAAAGAGTTCACGCCGGCGATGGTCAATCGCGTTTTCGAAGAGCTGACCAAACCGAAGCCGCAGAACCACTTCACCATCGGCATCAATGATGATGTCACGCACACCAGCCTGCCGTACGATCCGGAGTTCTCGACCGAGCCTGAGGGAACGGTGCGCGCGATGTTCTTCGGACTGGGTGCTGACGGAACGGTCGGCGCGAACAAGAACACCATCAAGATCATCGGCGAAGAAACCGATCTCAACGTGCAAGGCTACTTCGTTTATGACTCGAAGAAGTCGGGCGCGGTCACGACCTCGCACCTGCGCTTCAGCAAGACACCGATTCGCTCCACCTATCTCATCTCTCGTGCAAACTTCGTTGCCTGTCATCAATTCAACTTCATGGAGCGCCTGGATGTACTGAAGACTGCTGATCCCGGTGCAGTCTTCCTGCTCAACAGTCCCTTCGGGTCGGACGAGGTTTGGGACAACCTGCCGCGCACGGCGCAGGAAACGATCATCAAGAAGAAGCTGCGCTTCTACGTGATCGATGCAGTCGATGTGGCGCGCAATGCGGGCATGGGCGGACGCATCAACACCGTCATGCAGACCTGCTTCTTCGCCATCAGTGGCGTGCTGCCACGTGAGGACGCGATCGCGGCCATCAAGCATTCAATCGAAAAGACCTACGGCAAGCGTGGCGAGTCGGTTGTGCGCAAGAACTTCGCCGCCGTCGACGCGTCGCTGGAGAATCTGCATCAGGTGAAGGTGCCGGAGACGATCAGCTCCAAGTTCGACATTCGTCCCGCGGTTGCGGCGTGCGCTCCCGACTTCGTGCGCAACGTCGAAGCTCTGATGATGATCGGCGAAGGCGACCAGGTTCCAGTCAGCGCCATGCCGATCGACGGAACCTTCCCCACGGGTACCACCAAGTGGGAGAAGCGCAACATCGCCCTGGAAATTCCGGTATGGGATGAGCAACTTTGCATCCAGTGCGGCAAATGCGTCATGGTTTGTCCGCACGCTGTGATTCGCGCGAAAGTCTACGACCCCAGCTTCAATCACGCACCCCAAGGCTTCCAGACCGCAGTCCCGAAGTGGCGTGAATTCAGCGAGTTAAAGTACACACTGCAAGTCGCGCCTGAAGATTGCACCGGCTGCAGCCTTTGCGTCGAGATTTGTCCGGTGAAGAGCAAGAGCGAAGCCAAGCATCGCGCCATCAACATGCAGCCGCAGGCTCCGCTGCGCGAGAAGTACAACGAATACTGGGACTACTTCCTGTCAATTCCGGAACTGTCCCGCGAGAAGTTGTCGCATGGACAAGTGAAGGACGCGCAGCTGCTGGAGCCGCTGTTTGAGTTCTCCGGCGCCTGCTCGGGCTGCGGCGAGACGCCCTACATCTCAACCATGACGCGACTGTTCGGTGATCGCGCGCTGATCGCCAACGCGACGGGCTGCTCGTCGATCTACGGCGGCAACCTGCCGACTACGCCGTACACCAGCAATGCAGAGGGACGCGGGCCGGCGTGGAACAACTCTCTGTTTGAAGACACGGCCGAGTTTGGCATGGGCATGCGGCTGGCGGTCGACCGGCAAAATCAATACGCGAAGGAGTTGGTGCAACGGCTGGCGGCAAAGATTGGCGATGATCTTGCCGTCGCGATCCTGGATGCCGATCAATCAACCGAAGAAGGCATCTTCGCGCAGCGCGAGCGGGTGAAGATCCTGAAAGACAAGCTGGCGACTGACAAGTCTTCTGTCGCCCGCGATCTGCTGGCGGTGGCTGACGAACTAGTTCGCAAGAGCGTGTGGATCATCGGCGGCGACGGCTGGGGCTACGACATTGGTTACGGCGGTCTCGATCACGTGCTGGCGTCGGATGCGAACGTCAACATCCTGCTGCTCGATACCGAGGTGTACTCGAACACGGGCGGGCAGATGTCGAAGTCGACGCCGATTGGCGCGGTGGCAAAGTTTGCCGCCGGTGGCAAGCACATGCCGAAGAAAGACATCGCGATGATGGCCATTAACTATGGTCGCGCCTACGTTGCGCACATCGCGATGGGCAGCAACGATGGCCAGACGATGAAGGCTTTCCTGGAAGCCGAAGCGTACGACGGGCCGTCGCTGATCATCGCCTACAGCCACTGCATCGCGCACGGCTATGACCTGGTGCACGGCATCGATCAGCAAAAGCTGGCGGTGACCTCCGGACACTGGCCGCTGTTCCGCTACAACCCGGTGCTGTCGAAAGAAGGCAAGAATCCGTTCGTGCTGGATTCGAAGGCGCCCAGCATTCCATTGGAGAAATATATCTACAACGAGACGCGTTACACGATGCTGGTGAACAGCGATCCGGAAGAGGCGAAGAAGCTGCTGGTGGCCGCGCAGGACAACGTGAACGAGCGCTGGAAGCTGTATCAGCACATGGCGGCGATGAGCTTTGAGAAGAAATAACCAGAGGGTGCCCCAGGTTCGCGGCCTTCTTTTGGACGCTAACCTGGGTCCACTCGGGTAGTGCGGACCTTCAGGTCCGCGTAGAGGTGCAATTTGATGAAGCGAGCCGGCTTCAGCCGGCGACACGCGACGTGCGAGGAGAAATCATGATCGACCTGTCAACCAACTATCTTGGACTGAAATTACGAAACCCGGTCGTGGTATCGGCCTCGCCGCTGACGGAGAAGCTCGAGAACTTCGCGCGGCTGGAAGATGCCGGCGCGTCGGCGATCGTCATGTACTCGCTGATGGAAGAGCAGATTGAAGCCGAGAGCGAGAACATCGACAACGCGCTGGAGTATGGCGCGAACAGCTATGCCGAGTCGACGTCCTACTTCCCTGATATGCAGAAGTATCATGTCGGCCCGGACCGTTATCTGGAGCTGCTGCACAAAGGCAAGCAGTCGGTCAGCATTCCGGTAATCGGCAGCTTGAACGGCCGCTCGCCCGGCGGATGGGTGCGTTACGCCGAGCTGATGGAGCAGGCCGGCGCCGACGCCCTTGAACTCAACATCTTTGACATTCCTACCGATCCGGCGCTCACGGCTGACGATCTCGAAACACGCTACTGCAACCTGGTGCGCGCAATTCGCAAAAGCATTCGCATCCCTATCGCCGTGAAACTGGGGCCGTACTTCACATCATTTGCGAACTTTGCTAAGCGTTTGGCGGAATCCGGCGCCGATGGCGTGGTCATCTTCAATCGTTTCTATCAGCCCGACTTCGATCTGGAGGAGATGGAGGTAATACCAAACCTGGTGCTCAGCAGCCCGCATGAGCTGCGTCTCCGTCTCCACTGGGCCGCGATTCTCTACCATCAGGTTGAAACCTACATCGCCGTTACCGGCGGCGTGCATGACTCGACCGACGTGCTGAAATGCATGATGGCGGGCGCCCACGTTACCATGATGACCTCGGCGCTGCTGAAGTACGGCATCGAGCACATCGGCGTAGTGCTGGCGGGGATCGAAAGCTGGATGGACGAGCACGAGTACGTCTCGATCCGGCAGATGCGCGGCAGCATGAGCATGGTGAATATCGAGAACCCGACGGCATTCCTGCGCGGCAATTACCTGAAGATGCTCGGATCGTATAGTTGGCGCGAGCCGGGAACCGCGCTGGCGACTTTCTAGCTGTCAGCTCTCAGCCACTGGCAGGACACAAATAATTGGCTCTAACGCGAGCGCCGCAGGCGCGAAAGATGATAGCCCCGCCCTTCAGGGCGGGGTTAGCTTTTTATAGAATTTAGAGTCCCGTAGGAACGGCAGATTTATGCTTGGCTGCCGAGCTCCCGCAATGCCCTCTCCAGCAAACTTCATCCCGTTTGCATGCTAAGCTTTAGCGATGGCGCTATTTCTGGTTACGGGTGCGGCGGGATTCATTGGATCGGCGCTGGTGCGCGCATTGCTCGAACGCGGCGACCAGGTGCGCGGTCTCGACAATTTTGAGACCGGACGCCGCGAGAACCTTCAGGAAGCTTTCTCCCAAATCGATTTTCGCGAGGCTGACCTGCTGGACGCTGATGCGGTTCAGTCGGCATGTAGCGGGGTCGACTACGTCTTGCACCAGGCTGCGATGCCGTCGGTGCCGAAGTCGATTGCCGATCCGGCGCGCAGCAATCGCGTTAACGTGGAAGGCACGGTGAATGTGCTGATCGCGGCGAGCGATGCGAAAGTGAAGCGCGTGGTCTATGCGGCGTCATCATCGGCCTATGGCGATACGCCGACGTTGCCCAAGCGCGAGGATATGACCCCACTGCCGCTCTCGCCCTATGCGGTTGCGAAGCTGGCCGGCGAGATGTACATGAAGGTGTTTCATGGCGTGTATGGGCTGCCGACGGTGAGTCTGCGTTACTTCAACATATTTGGGCCGCGGCAGGATCCCACTTCGCAATATTCGGCGGTGCTCGCGAAGTTCATCACACAAATGCTGCGCGGCGAGCGGCCGACGATCTACGGCGATGGCGAGCAGTCGCGCGACTTCAACTACATTGACAATGCGGTTGCGGCGAACCTGCTGGCGGCGACGGCGCCTGCAGCCGATGTTGCCGGTAAGACGTTCAACATCGCGACCGGACATCGGTTCAATCTGAATGAGACGTTCGAATTGCTGAAGCCGCTGACTGGTTTCACGGGAGAGCCGATCTATGCGGCCGAGCGCGCCGGCGACATCAAGCATTCGCTTGCCGATATATCGCAAGCGCAAGAGAAGTTGAAGTACCAGCCGCTGGTGGACTTCAAGGAAGGCTTGCGGCGGACAGTGGAATGGTATCGCACCAGCGAGACTGCGAAGCAAGGGGAACTGGCCGCGAGCCGGTGAGGGTGTTTTCGAAGGGGCGTACCTTTAGGTGCGCCGTTGCGGCTCTCTTTTATCCATCATTGTCATGCCGAACTGACTGAAGTCGGTTCGGCATGACAGGTTTGACGACTTGTACCGGCGCGCCTGGAGGCGCGCCCCTTCATCGTTACCGAAAGGAATCTTATGTCACGTCAGCCCGGGGTTTATGCCACGTTTGATACCAGCGAAGGAACCATTGTCTGCCGACTGTTTGAGCAGGAGGCGCCCATCACGGTGAAGAACTTCATCGAGCTTGCCGAAGGCTCGCGCGAGTGGACGCATCCGCACACGCGCGCCAAAAGCAAAACGCCGCTGTACAACGGAACCATCTTCCATCGCGTGATTCCCGACTTCATGGTGCAGGGCGGCGATCCAGCCGGCACGGGCATGGGCGGACCGGGATATCAGTTTCAGGATGAGACCAAGGGCTCGCCGCACAAGTTCGACAAGCCCGGCAAGCTGGCGATGGCGAACTCCGGACCGAACACCAATGGCTCGCAGTTCTTCATCACGGTAGCGGCGACGCAGTGGCTCACGGGCAATCACACCATCTTCGGCGAAGTCGTCGAAGGGCAGGACGTCGCCGACAAGATCACGAAGCTTCCCCGCAATCGCCAGGACAAGCCGAATAAGGATGTGGTGCTGAACGCGGTTACGATCGAAAGAGTGTAGGAACAGTTTCGAGTTTCAGGTTTCGAAGTTTCGGGTACATGTTTTGACCGAGCGGGGGAGCAGGCGTCCCGGCTGAGAGCCGACAGCTTCTTCCTTATGCGGGCTTCACGGTATCCATCACGTACACCCGATTAGGATTGCCGGGCTCGATCTTGTTCTTCTCGAAGCAGGACTTGATGCGGCGGCGCAGTTCTCGGCGGACGGCGTCCTGCGCGCCGGGCTTGGTTTTCACCAGCATCAGGTACTCGATCTCATTGCCGCCGACCTTCTCAATGCCTGGGACCTCCGGCTTGGCGACGATCCTGTTGGAGTAATCAGGATCGCTCGCCAGTTCCTCGCCGACCTCCTGCAGCAGCTTGATCACTTTATCGCTATCGACGTTGTAAGCTACGGAGATGGTCATCGACAACTGCGTCCAGTCGCGCGTTAGATTGCTGACTACCGCGATCTGGCTGCTGGGCACGCTGTGGACCGTTCCATCGGCGTCCCGCAGCACCGTGCGGCGCAGTGTCATTGACTCGACCTTGCCCGATACGCCTGCAATCTTGACCACGTCGCCGATGTCGTATTGGTTTTCGACCAGAATAAAGAAGCCGTTGATGAAATCGCGGACCAGCGTCTGCGCGCCGAAGCCGATAGCGACACCCGCGATGCCGGCGCTGGCCAGCAGCGGTCCCATGTTGATGCCGAGCAGCGGCAGAATCTGCAGCGCCGCGACGAAGACGATGATGAACAGCCGATGCCGTGAATGACGCTCGACAGCGTGCGCAGTTGCTGGGCGCGAACTGCCGAAGGGAATCCCTGACTGGTGCTGAGCTCGGTGAGATGCCGTGATACCGCCTTCAGCAATCGCGTCAGGATGAAGGCGATGATCAGGACCGCGATAATGCGCGGCACCTGATGTCGCACGAAGTCGAAGGTGTCGTCGCTCCAGTTGTTGAGTATCTGGAGCAGGTTGTCTTTGGCGTGATGCGGGCCGAGCAGGAAGTCTGCTAGTCGCTGGCAGGTGAGAGATAGCATCGTGGCGGATTATAGCAATTGAAATGCATTCAGGCTGATGGCACGATGTAGGCATCATCTGAAACAATCTTGTGTATTCATTGACGAACGCGGGCGCCTAACTGATAACCGGCAACTGACAACTGGCCGTTGACAACCGGCAACCAACCGGCGAGGAGCAGATATGGCTTCCAGAAAATATTCGAAAATCGCGGGCAGTGAACGCCAGCCGATGCAGGGTGCGACGCGGACCGGATCGGCTGATCCCAACGAAGCAATGCAGGTGACGGTGGTGCTGCGGCCGCAAGCATCCGGGCAGAAAAGTTCTGCGCTGGCGGACCTGGTTGCACGTGGGCGGCGCATCTCGCGCGAAGAATACGCCGCGCAGTTCGGCGCCGATCCTGCTGACGTGCAGAAAGTCGCAGCCTTCGCCAGCGAATTCGGCCTGACGATGGCGAACGTCAATCTTCCGGCACGAACCGTGCAGCTGAACGGTACTTGTGCCGCTTTCTCCAAGGCGTTTCAGGTGGAGCTGGCGACTTACCAGCACCCGGGTGGTTCTTATCGCGGACGCACCGGCGCAGTCAACGTGCCGCAGGAGCTTGGCGCAATCATCGTCAGCGTGCATGGGCTCGATAATCGGCCGCAGGCGAAGCCGCATTTTCGACTAGCGACGAAGCGGCGTTCCAAGGCTGCCGCCGCTGCCGCAGTCTCGTACACAGCTCTGCAGGTTGCGCAGGCGTACAGCTACCCGACCAGCGTGAACGGAAGCGGCGAGACGATTGGGATCATCGAGCTGGGCGGTGGCTACAACCAGTCCGATCTCGACACCTATTTTCAGAACCTCAACATCTCGCCGGAGCCGACCGTCATCGCGGTCTCGGTCGATGGAGCTCAGAACCAACCCACCGGCGACACCAATGGTCCGGACACGGAGGTCGGTCTCGACATCGAGGTTGCCGGCGCGATCGCTCCCGGCGCGAACATCGCAGTCTACTTCGCTCCCAACACCGATGCTGGATTCCTGGATGCGATCAATCAGGCGGTGACCGACACGGTCAACAAGCCGTCGGTGCTGTCGATCAGTTGGGGCGGCCCGGAGTCGACTTGGACGGCGCAGTCGCTGCAGTCGTACAACAGCGCTTTGCAATCGGCGGCTGCGGTGGGTGTCACGGTGTGCGTCGCCGCCGGCGATAACGGATCGTCGGACGGCGTCAGCGACGGTCTGGATCACGTGGACTTTCCGGCGTCCAGTCCCTACGCGCTGGCATGCGGCGGAACCACACTTGAGATCAGCGGCAGCTCAGTTTCGGGCGAGGTTGTTTGGAACGATCTTTCCAGCGGCGAGGGTGCGACCGGAGGCGGAGTCAGCGGAACGTTTCCGATTCCGACGTGGCAGGCGAATGCGGGCGTACCGCCAGGAACAAATCCTAGTGGCTACGCTGGCCGCGGCGTGCCCGATGTCGCGGGCGATGCCGATCCGAATACCGGCTACAACGTGCAGGTTGATGGTTCGAGCTTCCCGGTCGGCGGCACGAGTGCGGTCGCTCCGCTATGGGCAGGACTGATTGCGTTGATCAATCAGTCGCTGGGGAGTCCGGTTGGATATTTGAATCCGACGCTGTACCAGAATGTGGAGGAGAATGAGGGAGCGTTTAACGACATCACGTCGGGGAACAACGGCGATTTCAGCGCCGGGCCGGGATGGGACGCCTGCACCGGATGGGGCAGTCCCGAGGGCGCGAACTTGTTGCAGGCCTTGTCGGGAGCCAGTACAGGATCTGGCCCGTCGCCGACTCCGATGCCCACTCCAACTCCGACCCCAACTCCGACCCCACCATCAAAACACAAGCATAAGCACAAGCCGAAGCCGACAAAGCGTGCCCGAAGATGATGTTGTGAGCGGGCCCTAACAAATGCTCGCACAAGGACTGCGGCAGAACGTATCCGAGAAGCGGCAAGAACCTGTCGCGGCTGTTTCTGGAAGTGATCTTGGATTTCTAGCTCGCGTCTTCTTGTCCTTTTGCGCAATAAGAAGCGTGCTCCGATCGCGTTTCTTTATAATTGTTTTACCGCGCGTGCGAAAGTGGCGGAATTGGCAGACGCACCAGACTTAGGATCTGGCGGGTAAAACCGTGGGGGTTCGAGTCCCCCCTTTCGCACCAACAACTTGCGGCGGTCCCGTTTTTGGCGATTTCGCGGCTGTGCCCAATTTTGTGCCCACCTCGCAAGCTCCCAACTGCTCCGCCCCCGCCAGAGACGCAACTCCTAACGGCACAAATGCCCGTTCGATCGCGTCCGCCTGCGGATGTATATATCGCTGGGTGATGGTGATCGAGCTGTGTCCAGCGATGCGGGCCAGTGTGAAAGCATCGCACCCTGCCTGCGCAAGTTGGGTCAGCGCAGTGTGGCGAAGCACATAAGGTTCGAAGCCCGTCAGTTCTTGCGTGCCGTTTTGCTTGGCCTTGTGGTTGGCCCTCTCGATGGCTTTCCGGTGTTGGTCTTTGGCAGTGTCTTTGTTGAAGTGCCCCTCACGGGAAGCGGAAGGAAACACCCAGCCCTTCTCCGGTTTTCCCGATTGCTCGTGCCGAGATTTAAGCGCTGCATATACGGCTGGGATCATCGGTAGCATTCGCCTTGCGGCTCTGGTTTTGCCGTCCGTCACGTGAATAAGGCCGCTGGAGCCGTTTAGATGGACGTCCTCCCATCTCAGTGGAAAGACCTCTCCGGGACGCATTCCTGTTCCACGGATAATGAGCGCGGCATCTCGCCACGGCTGTGGACATTCCCTGATGTACTGTTGCCATTCGCTGTCTGTTAAGACTCGCTCCCGCTGCCTCTCTCCCTTCGCAAGGGTGACCTTCGTCGGACGTTCCAATTTCCCCCACTGATAAGCGAGGTTCAATGCTCGCCGTAGGCTCCGCAGTCCGCAGTTGATACGCGACGGAGACAGCCTGGCAAACTTAGCTGCAAGCTGCTGCGCGTGCTGGTCACTGATTTCTCCTATCGGTTCGCTGGCCCAGTCGCACTTCAAAATCATGTTTGCACCGTCCTGGTAGTATTCGGCAGTTCCGGGCTTCACAGAGTGTTTAGCTTGGACATACGGAATGAATTGCTTCCGCAAGAAGTCCGCTAGCGTGACCACTGGCTTTTTCTCTCGAATTCCTACCTCGCCGTTCGACAGGCGCGTCCTGTGGGCTGATTCCTGGTTGCGTGCGACCTTGTCATTTGTCTGATGGGTCGATTCGCGGATCAACTCTCCTCGCCACATGAACCGATACCAATAAATGCCCTTCTTGCCTCTTTTGTAGATCATCCCTTGCCGCCTTCCTTCTTCCCATTGCCCTTTGGTCTGCCGCCCATCGCCCCATAAGCCCGCATCCGGCGCAGGAACTCCTGCTTGCCCCACTTCTTGAGTCGTACCTCAGCGCTACGTTTGCCCATGGCGCTGGCGGCATCGCTGATTTTCCGATTCTTTGGACTCATAGAAAGCTAACGCTTGGTTTTTAGATGAAATGCACTGAATCTCGACCCAAACATTTTGACGGATAGAGGTTTCCAAATTTCGGAATGACGTGCAGCGGAACCTCCATTAAGCTGTTCTCGTCCGATCAGCTAGGTGGTACTTGCTATCGGTGGCTGCGCTGAAAGCGGCGGCGGCGAGACTGGCGACAAAACGCAAACAAGCCCAAAATGCCTCGACACAAGAAGGACAGAACAAAACAGAAACAAGGGACTCCTCCGCCTCCAACCTCACCTGCGGGCGGGCCTAAGGTTTCGGCACGATTGCGCTGGAGCAGCCTTACGTTGGCCGTTGCTGTGATGATCGTGTCGGCTGGCGCGTTCCTCTGGGTGGAGTTCTATTCGGAACGGAATATAACGCCGCTCCTGAAATCCGTTTCAATCCAGAGCAACTGTACCAACGACGAAGGTTTCCTGGGTTTCGTGGTTCGACAGTCCGACCCTTCGGCGGTGGAATTTGACGCTGGTCTGGTTGGGCCGGTAGCGTGCTCTGACATTCAGATTACAGTGCCAACCGTGGGCAGCGATGTCGTGAGCGTTGTCCCGCATGGACGGCAACCATTCACAGATCAGGACTTCAGCTTGAGTTACGACGACGTGCACGGGAGTGTCATCTCCCTGCATCCGGATCGAATGCCGGTGCCGAGTGGCTACGTAACGTTCCTAGCCCCGATGACGCGCACGTCCTTTGACAAGTTCAGTATTCTCCTGCCCATTGATATGAATGAGACTCAAGGAGCGCTTCGACCTCCGAGGTCCATCAGCTTCTCCGCAATGATCGGTGACCAATACGAAATTGCAACAGCCCGCCCTTCAGGCTTAGCGGTGACCGAGAAGGTTCCCGGCTCGCACATGCTGAGGTACGAGGTCACGAAGAGCGAAGAGATATATATCGAAGTGATCTCGACTAGACTAAGGCGCTGGAAGAATGCCGTGGAATGGGCGGCGGCGGCGTTTTTCGGGGCGGCAATCACCTACCTCCTGACCCTGGCCGGGCTGCGTGTCTGAGCGTCGAGCTTCCTCGGTTGACAGCAATTTGGCTGCGCTGCGGCCATGCCTCCTACGGTCGGAAACATTTGCTCGTTGTGCCAGAGGAGATGTTCTCGTGATGGGCGAAGTTGTCGCGGCGCTGGTAGGTGAATCTCCGCACCGTGAAGTGCGTAATACTCCTTTCCGTTGTCGAACTCCTCCTTGATTCGATTGCTGATCTCGACGCGGTAATCTGTCGTGACAGTGAGATACCCACGGTCGAATAGCGTGTGCACATCCTGCCTGAGGAGGATTCCATTCGTCGGGTCGTGCGTGCCGCCCAGCGAATACGGCTTGATGTGAGCTGCATCCAGCACGTGCAGGACATGGGAACCTGTTAAGGCACACTGGCGATGGTAGCCGTCCGTGACAATCACGCGGAATGCGCCCTGTCCCAACCTGTGCAGCACCATGACCGGCTGACCAAAGCGTTGTTCAGGGGTCGGCAATTCTAGGCTCGATGATTCCAGACGAGCGCTGGTGAGCCGATGCTGCACCTCGTTCCACAACCTTGCCCCTTCTTGTTCGTCGGTGCTGTACCCTTTGCCGCGAACGATGCTTCGTGCCCACGAAGGAAGCGGTATCCAGTCTGGTCGGTCGAAGAAGAACGGTGCCTGAAGGAGAATGCAACCAAGCAAATAGTCGCTGGTATCCCGTTGTACCGCGCGGCGGTATTTCTCGACC